>Ga0207849_100015_pt1 | contig 470481 bp, 426 predicted proteins | sample TtaePargueraPR_12_FD_187277 | JGI IMG/M metagenome (GOLD analysis project Ga0207849, IMG submission 187277) | Aerobic enrichment media microbial communities from Bioluminiscent Bay, La Parguera, Puerto Rico - Tt and P2 (4) (SPAdes) | ecosystem: Environmental > Aquatic > Marine > Unclassified ... | reverse complement strand
GATGGACCGCAAGCCGCGCCAGCTCTCGGGCGGGCAAAAGCAGCGCGTCGCCATCGGCCGCGCCATTGTGCGCGAACCGGAGCTGTTCCTGTTCGACGAGCCGCTGTCCAACCTCGATGCGGAACTCAGGGTGCAGATGCGGGTGGAACTTTCGGGTCTTTATAACCGGCTTGGCACCACCATGATTTATGTGACCCATGATCAGGTCGAAGCCATGACCATGGCGACGCGGATCGCGGTTCTGTCGAACGGTAATCTCGAACAGCTGGGCACGCCCTACGAGCTTTACAACTATCCGCAGAACCTGTTCGTTGCGACCTTCATCGGCTCACCGAAGATGAACCTTCTGGAGGGCGAAGCGGCCAAGGGCGGTGTGTCACTGGCTGACTTCGGGACGATGAAACTCCCGGGTGGCCTGCCGGACGGCACGATCAAGGTCGGGGTGCGGCCCGAACAGTTCGCCCTCGGCGGCAAGGGCGACATAACCGCCACGGGCGAGGTGACACTGGTTGAATATCTGGGGTCCGAGATCTTCGTTTATGTCCAACTGCCCTCCGGCAAGGTGGTCATGGTCAAGGAACCGGGCAAGGCGCCGCACAAGATCGGTGATACCGTCACCCTCTCCGTCACAGCAGCCAATGCCCATTACTTCGGGCCTGATGGGCTGAGAATTCCACTGTTTGATACCGAGGCATAAATTGAAATACGCAATTGTTGGAACCGGCTCGCGGCATGCGATGTTCCGCCAGGCAATCACCGAAACTTATGGCCCTACCAACGAGTTGGTAGGCTTGTGCGACAACAACGCCACACGCCTGACGGTGTCCGCGAATTCGATTAAAGATCAAAAAGGTAATGGTGTTGCGACCTATGATGCGGCGCAGTTCGACCAGATGATTGCTGAACAAAAGCCGGATTCCGTCGTCGTGACGGTGCCGGATTATTTGCATCACGAATATATCGTTCGCGCGCTCAAATCAGGCTGTAACGTGGTCACCGAAAAACCAATGACGACGGACCTCGCCAAGATGAAGGCCATTCTCGATGCGCAGGCTGAAACCGGCAAATCAGTGACCGTGACCTTCAACTACCGCTACACGCCTGCGCGTACGCAGTTGAAGGAGATCATCCAGTCCGGCGCCATCGGCGATATCACCATGGTCGACTTCCGCTGGTATCTGGATCGCGTTCACGGGGCCGACTATTTCCGTCGTTGGCATCGCTATAAGGACAAATCGGGTGGGCTGCTCGTGCACAAATCCACCCACCATTTCGACTTGTTGAACTGGTGGATCGGCTCAACGCCGAAAACGGTGCACGCCAATGGCAAGCTTGCCTTCTACACCCCTGAAATGGCCGAGCAGTTGGGGCTAAGTGGTCATGGCGAACGCTGTCATGATTGCCCGGTCGCAGACAAATGCGATTTTGAACTGGACATGGTGGACGACGAGGCGTTGCGAAAACTCTATCTCGATGCCGAGGACAATGACGGCTATCTGCGCGATAAATGCGTCTTTGCGGACGACATTACCATTGAGGATTCCATGCAGGTTGGCGTGCATTACGCCAACAATGCTTTCCTCAACTATACGCTGTGCGCCTATTCGCCCTGGGAAGGGCTTGAGGTGAAGTTCCATGGCACCAAGGGTGAACTAACCCACCGTCATGTCGAAGTTCACGGCGTATTCGGTGGCGAGCGTGCCCGCATGGAAACCGGCAAGATGACCACTGAACTCAACGTTGCGGGAAAGCCGCCTCAACAGATCAAAGTGGACGAAGGCGAAGGCGATCACGGTGGCGCCGATCCCGTGATGCTCGGCTATTTGTTCGACGCCGAGAATGTGGGGCCTGATCCGTACAAGCGCGGTTCGACACAGGTCGATGGCGCCTGGTCCATCCTCACCGGCATAGCCGCGAACGAATCCATCGCCACCGGCAAAGCCATCGAGGTCGATGAATTGCTCAAAGCTAACGGGATCGAATTGCCGCGCTAGTCGTCTGTGACAGCTTTCATCCAAGCATCCGCATAAGCGTGCAAGCCCGCTACCATCATCGGCGTGATCGGCTCGCCGAGAGTCGCAGCGACGCCCTCGTCTTCAAAGAGCATTGCCGCCCCGAGTGATGTGCCCGTGGCATCGGCTGACACATGGACGGGCCGTTCAGTCAACGCTGCCAGAGCAGAGCAGAAGATCGTGTTGCGCGCGAGTGGGCCTTCGACAACGATCAGTTCACCGAGACTGGCGAGTCGCAGACAGGTATGAGCCAGTAACGCCATGTATAGGCTGGCCGATGCCATACGCTCGCGATCCGAGAGTCCTTCCGGATCGACGGACCAGCGCCCCTTTGAATGTGGGAATGGCCCTACGCCGGGCACTAAGCCGGGCAACACCATCGCCTTTTTTTCGACTACCGCAGCGACGTCTTCAGGTCTCGGTGTGCCTTCAAGACCCGCGGTCAGCTCCGAAAACTCACGCCCGCCCATAAACCGTGCCGCCGGCACCGCGCGCCCGAAGGCATCGACATAGGCCAGGCAATCACGCGTTTCATCAAGTGCGGCAATCTCGCCGCCAACGCTCATGACAATAGTCCAGGTCCCGGACGAGATCACGTTGATCCGGTCGGCCCCGGTGAAGAGCCAGGGCAAGAGGGACGCATTGGAGTCATGAATGCCGCACGCAACAGGCGTCGCCGGGTCGAGGCCGGACTGCGCAGCAATTTCGGGTGTAACCGGTCCGATAACGTGCATGGCAGGCACTATGGATGGAAACAGATGTTCCCACCCCTGCCCCACAACCAATGAGGAAAACTGCTTGTCGCCCACATTCCACAAATCTGTGTGACACCCAAGCGATGTGACTTCGCTGGCGGCAACGCCAGTTAGCCGGTAGGCCCAATATTGCGGATACATCAAAATCATGTCGGCAGCCGCGAACGCGTCTTTGTGCGCATTGGCTTGCCAGAAAATCTGTGCCCCGAGATTGAGGCCGACCGGCAAACGGGGTGACAGCGTTTCGGCAAAATCCGGGCGGGCGGCATCATACTTGGATTTGAGCGCTTCCGGTCCGTCAAACTCATAGTCGAGAACCGGTAGAGCAAGTGCACCATTGCACATGATCGCGGCCGTAGCGCCATGCGTCGTAATGGAAACGCCATCGACGCCAAAATACTTTTCGTAGAGGCCCAAGCCATCGAGAATGAATGCCCAGATATCGTCGGTGGCATAATGCGGATAGGGCGGCCCGGTCAGGACGGTGTTGGGCCTGCTGAGGGCGGCGAGCTCCCCGCCGGTGTTCCGGTCAATCAGCACCAGTTTCACATTGGTCTTGCCGATATCGATCACAGCGATATTGCGCATGGGAACTTTCCGCTTTCAGCAACTTCCGCAGTGAATCAGCGTGCTGAACCACCACCCGGTCAAGATAGCTGATGGCGCCGAAAACACCAATGCGGACAAGCGGTTAAATATGTGAATTTCATCACCCACGAGAACATGTCGCCGCTCATCCGAGCCGCTCTGCGGCACGTTTTCCAACTCTGATTGATTGACTACCGGCTTTGTGCAGACTTTCGGACGGGTGGAGGAGCGCTTGAATCATGACTGAGTTCTGCTCGGGTGCGCATGGTGTAAACAGGTGGCTGTCGCGCATGGATTTGCGCCATGGTTAGCACTCTATCTCTGACGCGCGTGCTCGATATTCTTGCCATGCTGCTCGCGGCAAGCATGTCGCTATTCGCAATTTATGTTGCCGGGTTCGGTGTCTTTGACAATGTGGTCGTGTCCGGCGCGACGGTGTTGCTGGCTGTCGCTTACGGCTTTGCGGCCTGGCGCGGCGACGATGGCCACCACCCCACACCGGTCTATATCGTTCACATCGCCCTGCTCGCGGTGTTCTGTGTCCTGATGTGGTGGTGGGTGCAGATCATGTTCACCCAGCAGCAACTGATTATATTTATTAGCGAATTCCAGAACCTGCACGGGTGGATCGCTATTATTATGATCACCTACATCACCTGGCGCTTTTTCGGTATTCCAATGGTCGCGGTGGTGCTTGTTGCAGGTATCTGGGTATTGCTGCCGCACACATTCGGCGGCGCCGGAGAAGCCTGGACCCGGGTTGCGCAGAACCTCTGGTACACCACGGATGGCGTCTTTGGACGGCCGGTTGAGGTGGTGGGGCGCACAGTCCTTATCTATGTGGTGCTGGGCGCAATTTTGCAGTCTGCAGGCGCTGGCGCGGTGCTGTTGCGTGTCGCGTTTGCCATAACCGGGCGATTGGCCGGCGGCCCGGCCCATGCTGCGATTGTGGGCTCAGCCATGTTTGGCACCATGTCCGGCGCGGCGGTCGCCAATGTTGTGTCCACGGGCGTGTTCACAATCCCGGTCATCAAGAAGGTCGGGTTCTCGCCACGCTTTGCGGGTGGTGTCGAAGCGGCAGCCTCGACAGGCGGGCAAATCACGCCACCTGTCATGGGAGCCGTCGCCTTCCTCATGGCCGATCTGACCGGCATTCCCTATCTCTACATCATTGTCGCCGCAGCCATTCCGGCCCTGATGTATTATCTGTCGCTGTTCACCATCGTTTCGCTCGAAGCCAAGCGCAAGAAGATCGCCCCGATCCCACGTGAAGACCGGGTGAAACTAACGCTGAACGATGGGATCAAATCCATTGCGTTCTTTGTGCCGCTCATGGTGATCGTGGGCGTACTGCTAACGGGCCGGACGCCGCAAAATGCGGGTGTTTATGCCGCGGCATCGGCATTCGTACTTTCGCTGATCCTGTTCCCCGAATTTCGCCATCCACGCAAATGGCTCGAGGCCCTCATTGATGCAGGCCGCGCGTCTGCCACCCTGATGATTGTCGTGGCCGCAATCGGCTTTGTCATCGGCGTCGTCAACATGACCGGTATCGGCCTGTGGTTCGCGGAGCGGGTTCTCTCATTCTCGGGCCAGGAACTGGGCTTTGCCCTCGTCATGGTCATGCTGGCCAGCCTGGTGCTCGGCATGGGCGTGCCGACAGGCGCGGCTTATCTGATCATCGGCATCGTGCTTGGACCGGCGATTGCAAAGCTCGGCGTACCGCTGGTCGCCGCCCACCTGTTCGTTCTCTATTTCGGCGTGATGAGCAGCGTGACGCCGCCTGTCGCGCTCTCTGCATTTGCGGCTGCTCCAATCGCAGGGGCCGGGCCGATGGAGACCGGCTGGGCCGCGGTCAAACTCGCCGCAGCTGGATTCATCATTCCATTCGTGTTCGTCTTTCACACCGACATCCTTCTCATCGTGGAAGGTGCAACTATCTACGGCGCGGCCTGGGCGGTTCTCGCCTTTGTTTTCACAACCTGGGGACTGGGCACGGGGATCATTGGCTGGGACGCCGACGACCTGCCCGCCTGGCAGCGCGTCCTGCGCATTATCACCGGCATTCTATGTCTTTTCACCGATTGGCGCGTGGCGCTCGCAGCAGCTGCGGCGCTTGTTGCCATGACAATTTTGCAGCGGGTCCGGTCCCGGTCCGTTGCACTCGAATAAATAGAGGGACAAAAGGGAGGATCACGCATGAAACACATAACAAAATCACTGATGGCGGGTGCGATTGCCGCCACACTGGCCGTGCCAGCGGTCGCTCAGGAAATCAACCTGAAGATGGCGACCATCGCACCGGGCACATCGGCCTATCTGACCATGACCACAATGGCGACAATGGTGAACCAGGCACTGGATGATGTGAATATCCAGGTGGACGCCACAGGTGCCGCCACGCAGCACATGGTCGAAGTGGCCAATGGCAACCTCGACATGTCCATGACATCGCCGACCGTTTACAACTTCATGAAAAGCGGCACGGTGATGTACAGCCAGCTGCCCAACGCGGCGGAACTGGCTGAAAATCTGAGCCTGGTTTTCTGGTTCCCGCTGGGGAACTATCACTTCCTCGTTTACGAGGACAGTGGCATCGAAACGATGGAAGACTTTGCCGGAAAACGCGTATTTCTCGGACCGCCGGGCGGTGGCGCCTATGCCGCCGCTGTAACGGCCGTTCGCCTGATGGGGGGGCTGGAAGTCGGTGAGGACTATGATGACGTCAATGCATCATGGTCCTCATCGGTCCAGGGGTTCCAGGACCGTCAGTTTGACGTTCTGGCCACTACGGGCATCCCGCCCTACCCGCTGGTTGAACAGCTGGCGCTCACCTCAACCCTGCGGCTGATCGGCCTCAGCAAGGAAGAGTTCGACGCCAATCAGCCCTTCCAGGACTTCATCACCAACACGGATGGTGAAGAAATCGGCATCATTCCTGCTGGTGTCTATGGCGACAATGTCGTCAATACTGAGGACGTCTACACACTGGGTGCCGACGTCGGTGTCGCGGCCCGGACAGACCTAGACGAGGATCTGGTGTACCGCATCACCAAGGCCTACTGGGAAGCCCTTGAAAAGGAAAAAGAAAACACACCGTGGATGAAAGGCATCACGCTGGAGGGCGCTGTGAAAGCGGCGGCCGGCATGCGTCTGCATCCGGGTGCCCAGCGCTACTATGAAGAAGTTGGCGTTGATATTCCCGAAGCCAGCCGGGCAATGTAAGTCAAACAACCTCCTGAAGGGGCGCTTCGGCGCCCCTTTGTTGTTTTAACGGCAGATGAAACCGGCTAGCTGAAGGCTTCAAGATCGCTCGAAATCCGGTCTGCAGCTGTCTGCAGACGATCCAGGTAGCGCCTTGCCATTTCTTCGTGACTCATGAGTTTACGCGGATAAATCAAAGTCACCGCACCGATAATCGTTTTGTGCTTGAAGATGCCAAGGGCGATCGCAGACAGCCCGTCGTCGATGACCGTCACACCGGTATAATGCGGAGAGCGTATGCCATAGCCACGTTTGCGGGTTGTCTCGAGATGGCGGAACAGGTCAGCTTCCGTCAATTTGACCCGTTCAAGACCAAACTGCCGGTCGCCTTTGGTCTCGGTTATGAAACCGCGCACAGTCTCATCGCTCATATTGGCGAGACACACCTGCCCTGTCGCTGTTCCGAAGATGTTCAGGGATTGATTGACCGCGCTTTGATAAAGATGAAACGGACTGAGTGGCCGGGTCGAGTCAATGACGCGCATCGCCGGACGATCGATGATATGCACATCCGAAGGCCATTCGATTTCACGCGTCAATTCGGACAAGATTGGCACCGCGACATCAACATAGAACGCCAGATCCTTGGGCAGCGGCGCACCGGTGCTGACCGGCAGGGTGATGTTGATCCGGTACTTTTTGTCCGACAATGAGCGCCGCACGAGACGCCGTGCCTGCAAGGTGCCCAAGAGCCGGCGGATCGTCGATTTAGGCAAGCCGCTTTGTGCGTGCAACTCAGCCAGCGTGTTGGCGCCGGTCCGCGCCAGGATTTCCATCAGCGTTATGCCGCGATCCAGCGACCGGTTCTGAAGCCCTGCCATTTTCCCTCCCTGCCGCCGATTTTTTCAGCCGGCTGACATAACAACACAACACCATTTTCGCGTGCCATTCAACGGCACGTTTTCCGATAGAGGTTGAACGGTAATTTCTTTCCAGAGACCTTTTTGTGCAGCAACTTCCGGCGCGTACCGCAATGGGTTAAGCAAAACAAAAACGCTGGCGGCCGGATTGAAGCCATCGCATCCACATGGTGTTGGCTTTCGTGCCGGAGGGAACATTGATGACCAAAAAATCCAGGAACATCCTGTTCATCATGTTCGACCAGCTGCGGTGGGATTATCTCAGCTGCGCAGGTCACCCCAAACTGAAAACGTCAAACATCGACCGCCTGGCGCAAAAGGGGGTGCGCTTCACCCGTGCCTATGTTCAGTCACCCGTCTGTGGCGCGGCGCGGATGAGCTACTACACCGGCCGGTATGCCCACAGCCACGGCGCGCAATGGAACGGCTATCCGCTCAAAGTCGGCGAGATGACCATGGGTGATCATCTCAGAAATCTTGGTATGGATTGCTGGCTGATCGGCAAAACGCACATGGCGGTCGACAGTGAGGGCATGACGCGGCTCGGCATTTCCAATGACAGTGTGATCGGTGCCCGCGTCTCCGAATGCGGCTTCGACGTGCATATACGCGATGACGGGCTCTGGCCGGAGGGCCCGGATGGATGGTTCGATGAAAAACGCTCGCCCTACAATGAGTATCTCAAATCCAAAGGATATGCGGGCGAAAATCCCTGGAACGACTACGCCAATTCCAGCCTCGACGATGACGGCAACTTCGCCTCCGGGTGGCTGACCCAATATGCCGACCGGCCAGCGAATATTCGCGAGGAAGATAGTGAAACACCGTGGCTGACGACCGAGGCGATCGAGTTCATCAAATCGCGCGAAAGCGGCACACCGTGGCTCGCCCACCTTTCCTACATCAAGCCGCACTGGCCCTATATCGTGCCCGCGCCCTATCACGACATGTATGGCCCCGCCGATGTGCCACCGCCCGTGCGGGCTGACAGCGAACGGGATGATCCGCATCCGGTGCTGGCCCAGTTCCAAACCACGTTGGTGGGCAAAGCCTTCCACAATAACGACGTGCGCGAGAAGGTCATCCCTGCCTATATGGGCCTGATCAAACAATGCGACGACCAGCTCGGGCGCCTTTTCGCATATCTCGAAGAGAGCGGGCAGATGGACGACACCGTCATCGTCATCACGTCCGATCATGGCGACTATCTCGGCGATCACTGGATGGGCGAGAAGGATTTCTTCCACGAGTGCGCCGTGAAGGTACCGATGATCATTTATGATCCGTCGCCGGAGGCCGATGCCACGCGCGGCACTGTGTGCGATGAGATTGTCGAGGGGATCGACCTGACAGCGACTTTCATAGAAATGGCTGGTGGCGAGGTGCCCGCGCACATTGTCGAAGGCCGGTCGCTACTCCCGTTTCTGCATGGCATTACGCCGCAAAGCTGGCGCGAATTTGCGGTCAGTGAGTACGACTATTCCGTTATGCCGATGGCCACCCGGCTCGGCCTTGAGCCGCGTGAATGCCGGTTGTTCATGGTTGCGGACAAGCGCTGGAAATTCGTGCATTCCGAGGGTCCCGGCCACCGCCCGGTATTGTTCGACATGGAAAACGACCCGAACGAGTTCAAAGATCTCGGTGGCGACCCGAAATATGACGATGTGATCGAGATAATGTATGAGCGGCTAGGGCGCTGGGCGCGCCGCATGAGCCAGCGGACGACACGCTCCGATGATGATATAAAGAACATGCGCGGCCGCTCCCGCCGCCGCGGCATTCTTGTCGGCCTGTATGACGGTAGCGAGGTTGAGGACGAGCTGACCGATCATATGACGAACCGGCAGGTTTCGAGCTATATTGATGACGAGCCGTCTTAGCTCGTTGCGACAAAAGTCCCCGCATTCCCGATAATCGAATGATACTCCTGGAACTGCACTACGCCCTCGAAGCCGTAATTGCGGCCGATGCCGGATTGCTTGAAACCGCCGAACGGGCTGCGCCCGTCCATCATCATCGGGCCGTGTCCGTTGATGTAGGTCATACCGGCCTCTAGTTGGCGGGCGATGTTCGTCGCCCGGTCCTTATCAGATGTCCAGACTGAGGAACACAGGCCATATGGCGTGTCGTTGGCAAGCGCGATTGCCCCGTCCTCGCTGTCGAACGGTATAATTGGAAGTACGGGACCGAACTGCTCCTCGGCAACGACCTTCAATGACGGATCGGGATTGAGAACCAGCATCGGGCGCATGAAATAGCCGCCACCATTGAACAAGGCCTCATCCGGCACAGTGCCGTGCGCCTCGATTTCTGCACCAGCTACCCGGGCTTCGTCGACAAACCCGGAGACGATGCCCAGTTGCCGCTTGGAATTGAGCGGTCCCATGGTTGTCTCCTCAATGAGACCGTCACCGACCACCGCCTCGTCCAGCATTTTGCGCAACCCGTCGATGACTTCGTCATAACGCGAGCGGTGCACATAGAGCCGCTTTAGTGCCATGCAGACCTGCCCCGTTGTCATGAACGAGGCCTGACGCAGCCGCACAAAGGCGTCTTCATCCAGTTCGGCATCCTGCAGCACCAGCCCCGCGTCGTTACCACCAAGTTCCAGCGTCACCGGGGTGATATTGCGCGCCGCAACCTGCATCACATGCCGGCCAACCGGCACCGATCCGGTAAAATTGACCATACGCACCTTGGGGTGCCCCACCAGATCGTCGCCGAACCGCCTCGCATCCCCGGTAATCACATTGAGCACGCCGGGTGGGAGCAGTTTTGCGATTTTGTGCAAGGTAATCGTCGGCATGAGCGTGGCGCTTTCCGATGGTTTCACCACCACCGTGTTACCCGCCAACAGGGCCTGCGGCAGCTTGGAAGCGATCAGCGAAAGCGGCCAGTTCCAGGGAATGATCAACAGGCAGACACCCATAGACTGCCGTGCGATGATAGTGTCGAACGGCGGTCCGGCGATCACTTCCTCTTCGGCGAGCCGTTCGGCATAGCTTGCCACCTGCTGGAACCGGCGCCAGATGCGCCCGACCTCCAGCCGGCTTTCAAACAGGATCTTGCCATTCTCGCGGGTGAACAGGCGGGCCCGCGCCTCCATGTCCGCTTCATCCTGCTGCAGCATGTCGGCGATCTTGAGCAAATAGTCTGCGCGTTCGGCAACGCTCAGACGCGCCCAGGCCGGTACCGCAGCGTGCGCGGTGTCCACTACCGCCTGAACATCAGCGTCCGTCGCCTCGGCGGCGGTGCCGACCAGCTCATCAGGCCGTGCCGGATTGAAGATTTCGTAGCGCCCGCCATCCGCGGCATCGCTAGCCGCACCGTTGATGAACAGACCGGCCTCAATCACATCCTGCATAGCCAATGCCTCCCCCACATTGCTCGCTTGATTTTGTGGCGGCGAGACTAGCGAAGCGGACTTGAGGGGTCGATTGCATACCGGTGCACGTACCGTTAGGCGGCACGCTGTTAGTCGTTAAACCACACTGGATTTCCTGCAGATACTACCGGTGGCTGACGTTGACATGCCAACCACGCCATGCGACCAGTTCTGCGCTTAATCATACGCAAATTTAATTGACTAACTCTTTGCATTTTCTGCGATAACGCACTCAATTAGCTGTCACAGGCACGCATTATTGTAAGAAAACACACTCACAAGTCAGGTTGATCATGAAGGGTATTATTCTCGCCGGTGGTACAGGTTCGCGGCTTTTTCCGAGCACAATCCCTGTCTCCAAACAGCTGCTGCCGGTCTATGACAAGCCGATGATTTACTATCCGCTGTCGACGCTGATGCTGGCGGGCCTCACCGATGTCCTGATCATATCAACGCCTCAGGACACACCGCTGTTCGAGCGCCTGCTGGGCGATGGCAGCCAGTTTGGCATCTCCATCAGCTATGCCGTGCAGCCAAAGCCTGAAGGGCTGGCGCAGGCGTTCCTGATCGGGGAAGAGTTTCTGGGTGGAGACTCTGCTTGCCTTGTACTCGGTGACAATATTTTTCACGGCACCGGCCTCACCGGCGCGTTGCAAAACGCCGCCAAGCGCACGGATGGCGCAACTGTTTTCGCCTATCAGGTGATGGATCCGAACCGGTACGGCATCGTCGAGATCGAGCCGGATACCGGCCGGGCAATTTCAATCGAGGAGAAGCCCGACAACCCGAAATCTGACCTCGCCGTCACCGGCCTCTATTTCTACGACAATAGGATCGTAGATATCGCCAAGGACGTGCGCCCCTCCGCTCGGGGCGAACTGGAAATCACCTCGGTCAACCAGGCCTATCTGGAACTTGGCGCACTCAAAGTTGAAGTCCTCGGGCGTGGGTTCGCATGGCTCGACACCGGCACCCATGACAGCCTCCACGATGCCTCTTCTTATGTGCGTACGCTGGAGCATCGGCAGGGCATCAAGGTCGCCTGCCCTGAAGAAATTGCTTATCGCCTCGGGCATATAGATGCCGATCAGGTCGTGGCCGTAGCCGACCGCTATGGCAAAACCGACTATGCCGACTATCTGCGGCGGCTGGTCAAACGCGGCTGACCGGCGAAAGGGTCTTTCATCATGGCGATTGTCTTTAATGAAACCGAACTGCCCGGCGTCTACGAGATTGTCCCCGACCGGTTCGGCGACAGCCGCGGCTATTTCTCCGAAGTCTTCAAGAAAGAAGCCTTCGAGGATCAGGGCATTTTCATTGATTGGGTGCAGGACAACCAGTCGCTTTCGGCCGAGAAAGGCGTGTTGCGCGGCCTGCACTACCAGCGCCCTCCCGTGGCGCAGGACAAGCTTGTGCGCGTCGTGCGCGGTGCCATTCTCGATGTCGCCGTCGACATCCGCTCCGGCTCACCGACATACAAGAAGTGGGTGGCGTGCACGCTGACGGCGGACAAAGGCAATCAGTTGCTCGTTCCCAAGGGCTTCGCCCATGGGTTCTTGACGCTGGAGCCGAATACCGAGGTGCTTTACAAGGTTTCTGATCGTTACTCGCCCGATCATGACGCCAGCATCCGCTTCGACGATCCAGAGATCAGCGTCGATTGGCAATTGGAGGGAGCGGCCCCGGTTTTGTCGCAAAAAGATGCCCATGCCCTTCCACTAGCGGCGCATGATACCGGCTTTACCTATGTGCCTGGAGACACGGCAAAATGACCAAATTTCTTGTCACCGGCGGTGCCGGATTTATCGGCTCGGCTGTCTGCCGCCTGATCAGCGGGGAAATGAAGTCGCCGCTCATCAATATCGACAAGCTGACCTATGCCGGCAATCTCGCTTCGCTTGATCCGATTGCCAACAATGATGGCTATGTCTTTGTTCAGGAGGATATCGGCAACCGGCAGGCAATGGTTGACATCCTCACCACGCACCAGCCCGACATCGTCATGAACCTTGCGGCGGAAAGCCATGTCGACCGCTCGATAGACGGCCCCGGTGACTTCATCGAGACCAACATTGTCGGCACCTACAATCTTCTTGAAGCTTGCCGGGCCTATTTTGAAAGCCTTGAAGGCGCCAAACGTGACGCCTTCCGGTTTCATCACATTTCGACGGACGAAGTGTTCGGCCAACTACCGCTGGATGACAGTAAGTTTTCCGAGACAACAGCGTATGATCCGTCGTCACCCTATTCGGCATCGAAGGCGGCGTCGGATCATCTCGTGCGCGCCTGGTATCACACCTACGGTCTGCCGGTCGTACTCTCAAATTGTTCCAACAATTACGGGCCCTATCACTTCCCCGAAAAGCTCATACCGCTGGTGATCCTTAATGCGCTCGAGGAAAAACCCCTGCCCGTCTATGGCAAGGGCGAGAATGTGCGCGACTGGCTATTCGTAGAAGATCATGCCCGTGCGCTGGTGACAGTGGCAACCAAGGGTAAAATCGGCGAAAGCTACAATATCGGCGGCAATGCCGAGCAAACCAATATTAAGATCGTCAAATCGATCTGCACGATCATGGACAAGCTGCATCCGCGCGCGAACGGCCAGTCGCATGAAGACCTGATCACCTTTGTCACCGACCGCCCCGGCCATGATCTGCGTTACGCCATCGATGCGACGAAAATTGCAAACGAGTTGGGCTGGAAACCGGAAGAAACGCTGGAGACCGGATTGGAAAAGACAGTTGCCTGGTACCTGGAACGCGCTGATTGGTGGCAGCCAATACGCGAGAAAAACTATTCCGGCGCACGTCTAGGCAGCGTTGCGCCAGCGAAGGCTGGTTGAATGCGGATTGCAGTCATCGGACGAAGTGGCCAGTTGGCGCGCGCGCTTGACGCTGCACCTTTGCCTGCATCGGACTGGAAATTGCAAAATTTCGGCCGGCCAGACCTTGATATCGCCGATGCCGATGGTGTGAACACAGTTCTCGGAGCGTGGCAGCCGGACCTGGTGATCAATGCGGCAGCCTACACCGCCGTTGATCGCGCCGAATCCGAACCTGATGCCGCTTACGCGATCAATCTGGATGGGGTTCAGCACCTCTCTGACACGGCGAAAAGGCTGGATATGCCGCTCATTCACGTCTCAACAGATTACGTGTTTGATGGTACGGGTACACAGCCCTATCGCGAAACCGACCCGGTTGCCCCACTTGGCGTTTACGGCCAATCCAAATTCGCCGGCGAAGAGGCCCTGCGCGAAACGCACGCCAAACACATCATCCTGCGCACCGCCTGGGTGCATAGTCCTTGGGGCGCCAACTTCGTCAAAACCATGCTCCGACTTGGCGCAGAGCGCACTGATCTGAATGTTGTGGGGGACCAGACCGGCACCCCCACCTATGCGCCCGATCTGGCCGACGCCATTCTCAAAATTGCAGGCAGATTACGGGACGTAAATACCGGTGACGCGCGCTGGGGCACCTATCATCTAACAAACTCCGGCCAAACGACCTGGTTCGATTTCGCCGTCGAGATATTTGCCGCCGCATCGCGCGCCGGCCACAAAACGCCAAACCTTACGCGTATTCCAACACGGGACTATCCCACACCAGCCAAGCGCCCCGCATACTCAGTGCTGGATAGCAGCAAGCTGGAAAGTGCGTTTGAAATCCGGTTGAGAGACTGGGATGACGCGGCCCGCGATTGTGTCGAGCACCTGCGCGCGAACCAATAAATGCCGCGCGAAGTTTACTTCGCCTTGTCGTATTTGACAGCGGAAGCTGGCTGAAACACGCCATAGCGCCGTTTGTCGTCCAGCACATTCTGGACGATATCCGCGGTGATGGTTTTCTTCTCGCCGGCATAGCCATACATCAGCGCCGTATCGCAAAGAATGTTGATCAGACGCGGCGTGCCCTTGGTGGCGAAATAGATGAGATCGCAGGCATCATCCGCAAAAAAGTTCTTCTTCGCGCCGGCAACTTTCAATCTGTGATCGATATAGCCGACAACATCCTTACGGCCCAAAAGAGCCAAATGAAAATCCGAGGAAACGCGCTGGGCAAACTGGGTCAGTTCCGGCCCACCCAACAGCCGCTTGAGTTCCGGCTGACCGCTCAGAACGATCTGCAGCAGCTCCTTGTCGTGCGTATTGACATTGGAGATCATGCGCAGCTCTTCGAGCGCTGTTGATCCAAGGTTCTGCGCTTCATCGACAATAAGAACCGTGCGCTTGCCCGCATCATGCTCCTTGAGCAGATATTTCTGGAAATCGGAAAACAGCGCGACCTTGGAATCGGCGCTGAACTCCTGACCGAATGACATCAGCACCCAACGCAGCAGTTCACCGGGCTCGACCTGAGTGTTGGACAGCAGCCCCACATTGATATCGCCGGGCAACTTGCTCAGCAGGTGCTGAATCAGAGTCGTCTTGCCTGCGCCAATCTCACCGGTAATTACGGTGAAGCCAGCGTGATTCACAATGCCGTATTCCAGCATGGCAAACGCCATGCTGTGCGGTCCTGTCCAGAACAGGAACTTGGGATCCGGCACGATTGTGAATGGCTTGGCAGTCAGGCCGTAAAACTGTTCGTACATACTCGCTTCCGAACTGGCGGGAGGCGCCTGTCAGTGATCGCGCCACAGGTAATATCATCAGGTGCCAAACGCAATAACCCCGGTCGCGACAACGTTAACTCACCGGTTCACACCCCCACCTGAAGGCACCCATCGGCATTTTTGTTCCGCACGGTTAACAGCGGATCGAACAGATACGAACAGTGATTCGCACTGCCGCGTCCTGTTTCTGCACAAAATTTGTGCCATTTCCGCACACCTTGGCTCAAAATGGGGCGAATACACCCCAAAACTTGATCAAGGCGCCACGAATATGACACGGGCGTTACAGAAAACCCTTTTATACCAATAATCTGCACCCAAATTTGTTTGACACCTCGCTCAGGTTTTGGTTTACGTCTGGTTATTGCAAATTTTATGCACAATCCTAATTTCGGTAACTTTTTATTTACAAGTTCGAGGTCGATCGATGCATTTGTCTACGACCATAAAGTCAATATTTTTCGCCGTGCTCGCTGGCACGTTTTTCGTCGTGCCGGTGTCCGTGGCCACGACCAGTGACGCGCAGAGTACAACTGCTGTTCTTGATCAAGAGCTGATTCAGAAAGCACGGACCGATGTAAACGGCGCCGCACTAAGCGATAACGCCGAGGTCGATCCTGAAAACGCGGCTACGGTTCCAGTTCCCCCCGCACTTTTGCTGTTTGGCAGCGGTGTGTTCGGGCTGGGTTTGCTGGCGCGCCGTCGCGGGCAGAATGTCAATCAGGCCGTCGTCGCCAAGACGAACTGAGTGTTATACGGCGCGATTTTCCAAGCGCCGGTCTCCTGCTGAACCGTTTCGGCATGAGCGGTGCGGGCGCGATCTCATTGAAGACAGATTTGTGGCGCAAATCATCGCGGTATCGAAGTAACATCGAACGTCTGTCTCGCGCGTATTCACCAATCCTGCCGCTATTACTCGCTATTTTACTGACAAGCGCTATACATATATAAACGCGTCGAAATCCCATTGGAGTTTACTGTATGTTCCGTGCGATCCGTATTCGCAACTTGTTGTTCCCAACCGCGCTTCTGCTGATTGCCGGCATCCTCAGCGCCTGCGATTCATCGGCTGATAGAGCCCAATCGCATTATGAGCGCGGACTGGAGCTTGCACAGGAAGGCGAGCCGGTTAAGGCCAGCCTTGAGTTTCGCAACGCCCTCAAGCTCGACAACCAGTTCACTGCGGCGCTTTTTGAGTTAGGCAAGGCCGAGGAACAGCAGCAAAACTTCGAGTCAGCGTTCAGGATCTATAATTCTGTCGCTGAACAGGACCAGGAGCATGTGGCATCCCGTGTGCGGATGGCGTCAATCCTGCTGGCGGCCAATCAGCTCGACCCGGCGATGGACACGATTGAAGACGCGCTGGCGCTCGAAGAAGGCAACCCCGCCGCGCTCGTCGTTAAAGCAACTATCGAATTGAAATTGAATAACAGGGGCGAAGCGACCCGGCTGGCCAACCAGGTGTTGGAGCAAAATCCCACCAACCCCGATGCGCTCACAGTCCTCGCTTCGGAACGGCTTCTTGCCTCCGACCCTGAAGGTGCGCTCGCTTTTCTTGACCAGGCCCCCCCTGAGAGCGAACGGAATGTGGGGATGCAGATATTGCGCCTCACAGCGCTGGATTCGATGAAGGATAGTCAGGGTGTTGAAGAACAGTTTGTGCGTCTGATCGAGCTATTCCCGGAAACACAGGCATTCAATGACGGTCTGGTCCGGTGGTATCTGGCGAATGACCGGCAGGACGACGCTGAACAGACCATGCGTGACTTCGTCGAAACCAATCCCGATGATGAAGAGGCCAAGCTGAAGCTGATCGCGTTCCTGAACAGCGTCAAGAGCGCGGACGAGGCGATTGCTCAACTTGAGGATTATGCAGCTGCACCGGATGCAAGTCATCGCATCAAGATCGGGCTTGCGGCGCTCAAATTCGAGAATGATCTCAAGCCTGAAGCGATGTCATTGATGCGCGACATCATTGAGAATGCGGCCAATGATGTCGACCGCAACTCGGCCCGGATACGGCTCGCCCGTATGCACCTCAATGCCAACGAAGTTGCGGAAGCTGGAGAACTCGTCAAACAGGTCATCGATGCCGATGCAAAGAATGTCGACGCGTTGACCCTGCGCGCCGCGATCCGCATGAACCAGGATGAATTTGACGACGCCATCGAAGACTTGCTGGCTGCTTCCAACGAAGCACCCGACAATCCGCGCATCAGCAGCCTTCTGGCCGAAGCCTATGAGCGCTCAGGATCCAGCATTCTGGCCGAAGAACAATACGCAAAGGCGCTGTCACTGGACAACAGCTCGCCAACCGTTGGCGTCCCCATGGCACGTTTCCTTCTGCGCTATGGCAAGACCGATCAGGCCATTCGGGTTCTGGAATCCGTGCGGGAGCGCGCGCCGCAGAACATTGAAGTGCTGCAAATGCTGGCGCAGATGAAACTCACGACTGGCGATTGGCTGGGCGCGCAGGAAATTGCTGACCAACTGAGAAGTGCCGGCGAGGAGAACAATCTTGTCGCCGATCAGATCTCCGCCGCTGCACTTGGTGGACTAGACCGGTTCGACGACAGTATCGAGTTGCTGGAGAACTCGGCAAAGACCTCCAACAATGACACAGCGACGGTTGCGAACCTGGTGCGCACCTACATGCAATCCGGACGCGTTGAGGCTGCAGAAAACTATCTGAACTCAATTCTTGAGGAAAACCCGGATAATCTGCAGGCTACGATACTTCTGGCTTCGCTGTACTCGGCGACGAACCGGCTCGACCTTGCAGAGGAAACCTACAAGAGTGCAGCCGCCAAGGACGAAGAAGGTGTTGTTGGCATAACGGCACTGTCGCAATTCTATTCGTCCGCCGGTAATTTTGCCGACGCGGAAGCAACGGCAAAAACGGGCCTCGAGAGAGCGCCTCAAAACATGCCGCTCCACCTGTTGCTGGCCGGTGTATATGAACGTCAGGAACGGTATGAGGACGCCATAGCCGAATACGAACTGATGTATGAGCTCGATTCCGATTCCACGATTGTGGCAAATGGTTTGGCGAGCCTACTCTCTGAACGCAGAGGTGATGAAGAAGCGCTGGAACGGGCGTACGACATCGCCTTGCGCTTCCGCAATTCGGAAATTCCGCATTTTCTCGACACGCTTGGGTGGATTTATTATCTGCGGGAGGACTATGTCTCCGCTCTGCCGCTGCTCAAGTCTGCAGCCGAACGGTTGCCCGGTGTGCCACTCGTGCAACTCCACTATGGCATGGTGCTCAAGGAACTCGAACAGAACGAATCGGCCACCGAAGTTCTGACCGGAGTTCTGGTTGAAGAATCGGCGCTCTCGGCACCTGACCGGGAAAAGGCACAACAGGCGATTGACGAGATTGCAGCGGCAATGGCAGCACAATCTGCGGATGCTGCCGAATAAAAGTAACGGGATATCAGGGGTTTTGGGGGAAACCTGAGAGAACACAGATTATTGGACGGACCATATGGAACAGGAATTTGATATCGGCGCCTATGTCGGCATGCTTCGCCGCCGGATCTGGTTTCTGATCATTCCGGCAGTGCTGGTCAGTGTAGCCGGATTTATATTCGCCTACTCTCTGCCGCCCGTTTATGAAGCCCGCGCAACGATTCTGGTTGAATCCCAGCAAATTCCGACATCGCTTGCCGCTCCAACGGTAACAGCGGCCGCATCCGAGCGCATTCAGGTCATTCAGCAAAGACTGCTTGCACGCAACAACCTGCTCGGTATCGCAAACGAATTTAATCTGTACGACTATGAAGGCAGCCGGCGCACCCCAACGACGATTGTTGAGAATATGCGCGGCGCCATCAGTATCGGACAAATTGATGTGGGCGGTGGGAGAAGTACAAATGTGATCGGTTTCACGGTCGGCTTCAAATACCGCAACGCATCGATTTCGTCCCGGGTTACCAATGAGCTGGTCGAATCCATTCTCTCGCAGAACCTGGAATCGCGGCTGGCACGTGCCTCGGAAACTTCGAAATTCTTCGAAGATCAGCTGAACGAACTCGAACAACGCATTTTGAATGTTGAGACGCGCATCGCGAACTACAAACGCGACAATGGAGATGCACTTCCTGAAACGCTGGGCGACCGCCGCGTCGAGCTGGCGCAGGTAACCGCACAGATCAATGCAATAGACTTGCGGCTTCAGGCGACGGAGGTCAGCACGGATGGCAGCGTGACCAATCCTTTGGATTTCGGGTCTCAGCAACTTAGTTTCAGCCTGCGCGCCAAGCAGATTGAACTCGATGCTCTCAAGGAAGAGCGTGATGAAATCGCTGGACTGGCGGAGCGCGGCCTTGTTGCCAAAAACCGCCTGCGGGAACTTGAGCGTGAAATCGAACTGCAGGAACTCAACGTTGAAGCCATCGAAGCACAGATGAATGCGCAGCTGGGCCTGAGCGGCGGCGGCGATATTCTTGAGCGTATCACTGCGCAAAGAGATGAGCTGGCGGCCAGAGCCGAAGAATTGCGCGAAAGCATCGCAAAAACACCGGTTGTCGAAATTGAACTGGCCGGTATGAATCGCGAGTACGACAATTTACGCGCCGAGTATCAGCAATCGCAAGCGCGCCTGGAAGACGCGTTGACTGGTGAGCGCCTGGAAGAAGACCGGCAGGCAGAGCGGTTTGAAGTGATCGAACAGGCAACGGTCCCATCCGAACCGTCAGAGCCAAATCGGCCGCGCATCGTTATGGCGGGCGCCTTTGGAGGGATTGCAGTCGGTGCTGGGCTAGTCATTTTACTGGAGTTGCTCAACAAGAGTATCTACACGGCTAATGATCTCGAGCGGCGGCTGCAGATGCGCCCCATTGCAACCATCCCCTATGTGACGACATCTGCCGAACTGCGCCGCCGGCGTTTACGGCTGCTCGCATTAACTGCGATTGCAGCGGGTGTTTTCGCAATCCTTGTGGTCGCGGTACATATTTACTACCTGCCCATAGATTACGTGATAGGGCGTGTCCTGAGATCAGCCAACTCACTCTTCTCCTCGGTGTTGGGTAGAGTGTGATCCATATTTGGTGAACGGAGTAGTTTGAGTGGAGCATATTAAAGAGGCACTCAGTAAGTCCAAATTGCGTGAAAGCGACAAGCCAGCGCCCCGTAAGGTACCAACCGGATCGGGTGCGTTGCGGATATCGCCGTTACCAAGCCCCAAAAAGCAGGACAGCGAAGCCTGGGCCCCGCGAAAGGTATCGCTCGACCCGGCGCACCTGGAGCGGATGCGCATCGTCTCATATGGCACGACCGATCCAAATCATATCGCCTTCAACCTGCTGCGCACACGCGTCCGTAAACAGGTCGACGACAATGGCTGGCACAAGATCGCGATTACCTCGCCGACAGCCGGGTGCGGCAAGACCATGGTCGCAATCAATCTTGCATTCAGCCTGGCGCGCTCACCCGACGCAAAAATTGTGCTGGTTGACCTCGATCTCAAAAAGCCGGCAGTCGCAAAAACGCTCGGCATCGAGCCCACGGGATCGATCAGCCGGTATCTTCAGGGCAGTGGCACCCCGCATGGCTGTTTTGTCGAGGTTGATCCCAACCTGATCATCGGACTGAATTTTGAACAGATCCGGCAATCCTCGGAACTTTTGCAATCGTCCCGCATGGCGGACCTGATCGATTTTATCGAAGCTGAGTTCTCTCCAACGCTTATTGTCTTTGATTTGCCGCCCATGTTGAGTTGCGATGATGCGCTGGTGTTCCTGCCGCGCGTGGACTCTTCGCTGCTCGTAGTCGCTGCTGGCACTACCAAAGTGCCCGAGATCGACGAATGCGAGACACAGATCAGCAATCTTGATAAATTCATGGGCGTTGTTATGAACAAGACTGAAGATACGCCTAAAGAATACTACTACTGATCATCTAAGAGCACTGGGTACGATGTCGGATCATCCGGACGGAAACAATGCTGCGCTGTCTCGCGCAGGCCGCTATCCGATATCCGCTTCGGTTATTTCAGGTCTCGTGCTTGTCGCGGATTCTGCCGTGACGTTGGGCACTGGCGCCCTGCTCTACTCCCAGATGATCAACGTCAACGCCGACACGCTGGGCATATACTCCACAGTGATCTGCGCCATCTGGATCTCGATGATACTGTTGTTTCAGTTCTCCGAGCTTTACAGGTTCGAGGCGATCGTTCGTCCGATTGCCAATCTCGACAAGATCATCATCTCATTTGCCACAGCCTTCATGTTTTTGCTGGCGGCAGCCTTTGCCCTCAAGATAACGGAATCCTTTTCCAGATTGTGGGTTGTCGGGTTTGCCGTTGGTGCTTGCGGGCTGACTGTTCTTTACCGGCTGTTGTTCTCGGTTGCGGTGTTGAGCCTCTCGCGCCGTGGCTTCTTTTCAAGAAACCTGATCATTGTGGGCAAACAAACGCATGTTCCACGTCTGTTGGAGCGTTTGGAGCGCATGCGCTCAGATGTTGTGACCGTTTCGGCGCTGTTTATCGATGGGGCATCGGATTCGATTGCATCGGATCTTCCGATACTCGGTACATCGAAGGATGTTCCGGCATTCATCCGCACCGAGCGCGTTGACGACGTTGTCATCGCCATGCCCTGGTCGTCCGAAAAGCGTATTCTTTCGCTCGTCGATGAGTTGCGCGAACTGCCCGTTAATGTCTATCTCGGCTCTGACCTGATCGGGTTACGGCTCGACTTCCGTGAACCGCCGGGTCACTTCAATAATGCACCGATCTTCTCGGTTGTTGGCCGCCCGCTATCCGGCTGGTCGGTTGCCATCAAAGCGATTGAGGACAGGGTGCTGGCCGCACTCATTCTGTTGCTCGCGGCCTTGCCCATGGTGCTGATTGCACTTCTGGTGAAGGTCAGCAGCCCCGGCCCTGTGTTCTTCAAGCAGAAGCGCCTCGGGTTTAACAACAAGGTTTTCTGGATCTACAAATTCCGTTCGATGCGGCATGCGGAAAAACCTGAGACAAAGACCGTTCAGGCTACACGTGAGGATCCCCGGGTGACAGCCGTTGGCCGGTTCCTCAGACGCTCGAGCCTTGACGAGCTGCCGCAGCTATTCAACGTTCTCAACGGCACCATGTCTCTTGTGGGACCACGTCCGCACGCGGTCGACCACAATGAAGAGTACTCCCGCAAGATACGCGGATACTTCTCTCGCCATCGTGTGAAACCGGGCATCACCGGATGGGCGCAGGTCAATGGCTTGCGCGGTGAAACTGACACACCGGAAAAGATGGAAGCACGTGTTCGTTACGACGTTTACTACGCCGAAAACTGGTCTTTGATGTTTGATCTGCGCATCCTGGCGCAAACGGCGCTCACGCTTCTCGGCAAGAACGCTTACTGATCCACCTATCAGGATAAGACCACAACACTTTCATGCAGATCAGTGGTCGCCGTCACATGGGTTGGCCAATGCCGGGATCACTTTCAAATGTTCTCACCATATTGGCCGCCCTATCGCGAACGGATGTTAAGGCGGCCAGTGTCTAAGCCTCCGGGATATACCGGGGCATAATCGGCATCATTTCCTCAAGGAAACCATTAAGCCGGAGCGCACCGCTCTCCACACTCTCATTCGACCCCAGCGGTGTGATCAGACGCACAAGCCCGCCGTCGGAGCGTCCTTTGGTGATCGTATCGATCATGGACATGAGCTTGACTTCATAGTCGTTGGTTGTCCGCAGCCCACGCTGCTCAAACCAGTAGTACACCAACTGCCGTTCAAGACCGCGTTGAATTATCGCCTGGTTGACAGGGATGACCTGCGATTGACCGCCGTTCTGAACGACAACCCGCACCTGCTCCCATTGCGAGACTTCCCAGCCGCCACCCGGAATACATACTTCCGGCGAGTGAATGCCGGCACCCTCGGTCTGCGAATTGTAGAAGGTCACTAGCAGATTCACGAGCCGCCCGCTCGAGGTGTAGTTGGCCACGAGGTAGTCATCGGCCCCCAGAACCCGCTCAACCTCGCGATCGAGGAACGTGGATTGCCCTTCCCAATCGCCGATCTGCATCGGGAAAATACCGAGCGGCAAGCGATTTACGGGCTGCGCTTCACGTTCCGGCTGTAAATGCCATGCGATCCCGGCAACGAGAACAGCCACCGCCGTCGTCATCAAGGCCGCATTGCCAGCCGCAGACGGCAGTTTGCGTAGTGGTTGAAGCACGCCGTCGAAATCCACATTGAGAACATGCGGCGCCTTCGGGTATCCGAACGACAGGAACTTTTGCAGGAACCAAGCTTCGATATAAAGGATCAGCGTACAGGCGATAAAAATGATCCAGCCTTCAAAAAAGTGCAGGAATCCTTCGGCCTGTGAAATGCCGTAGCTATCGACCAGCACGCCGATCACGCCGATGCGGAAGCTGTTCATCAAGATCGTTACAGGGATGGTGGACAGGAAAATCACCACCCGGTGCCAGGCGGGCCCCTTGTAGAGCACCGCAATCAACCACCCGAAACTGAAGAGCGGGAAGAGATAGCGCAAACCGCTGCACGCTTCGGCCACCTGCAGCTTGTAAATGCCGAGATCAATGACATTGCCATCGAGATAAACCGGCACATTGGCCAGTTGGATAAATCCAACGCCAATGATCGATGAAATCGACTGCAACTCGGTGGAGACGTGCAGATAGATGAACTGCGGCAGCGGCAGCATGAAAATCAGATGCAACCACCCCGGCCAGAAGCGGAAACCTTCACGAGTCCCGGCCCATACCAGAATGAGCGCGGCCACATAGATAATGAACCCGTAGGTGATGACATCGGGAATTTTGGCAAGGTTGCCCAACAATCCCACTGCCAGCGCAAGCACCAGAAGCGCGAGACCAGGCAGGCGGCTGCCATAGTCAGGCTTCACAGGATCACGATGGATTTCGCGCAGCGTCAAATAACCGGTAATCAGCGGAACCAGCGGCCCATAGCTATACTCAGGACGCGACCACCCGGCCCCAAGGGAAATCAGACCATCCCAGAAAAACACGAACGCGCCGATCGTCGCGACGATCAGCCAGGGATAGGCTTTCGATGTCCAGATATCCGGACTGAGCCAGGTTCTTGAGCCGGAGCTTGATTGTACTGCCATATCTCGACTTTAAACTGAAACCCGTAACTTGAGGGCCTGGCCATCGCCCAGGACAATTAATAGTTATAATACGCTCAATAGCTTATGATTTTTCCGATTTCCGGTAAAGCGTTCCAACCGCAGGAACAAGTCACAAATGCTTGTTGTTTACCGTGAAAATGGAATGAAGGTTACCAAGTCTCGCATGGTTTGACTTGTTTGATACGATTAGTCTAACTAAAGCTGATTGGTGGCGGAAAACAAGCCTGATAGGGGCTAGACAATTGACAAATATAGCTGTTTCGCCGCCCACCGGAGGTGGACGCGTCCTCATTATCGTTGAAAACCTGCCCGTTCCCTTCGATCGGCGCGTCTGGCAGGAAGCAACGGCGCTCAAAGAAGCGGGATATACTGTTTCGGTTATTTGCCCCACTGGCAAAGGCTATGACGCGACCGAGGAAACGATCGACGGCATTCACATTTACCGCCACAAACTGCCTTTGGAAGGCGCCGGTCTGTTCGGATATCTTGCAGAATACGGCTCCGCTTTATTCTGGGAACTGTTCCTGTCATTCCGCGTCTGGCGCCGGCACGGTTTTGACATCATCCACGCCTGCAATCCACCCGACCTGATCTTTCTGGTGGCGATGGTGCACAAGCTGTTCGGCAAGAAATTTGTCTATGACCAGCATGATATCGCGCCTGAACTTTATGAGGTAAAGTTCAACAAACGCGGGCCATTTCATACGCTTTTGAAGTTTTTCGAACGCGCCACATACTGGCTGGCCGACGGCAGCCTTGCGACCAATGAAACGCTCAAAGGCCGTGCGCTCGACTTTGGCGGCATGCCGGAGGATCGTGTCTGGGTGGTGCGCAGTTTTCCCAATCTCGACAGGTTCAAGCGGGTAGACCCGGACCCTGAAGCCAAGCGCGGCCACACCTATCTTGTCGGCTATGTCGGCATCATGGCCGAACAGGACGGAGTTGAGCTGCTGGTTCGCGCTATGGACCACATCGTCAATACGCTCAAGCGCACAGATATCGGCTGCATCATTATCGGTGACGGCCCCGACGTCGACCGCCTGCGCACCCTCTCCACCGAACTGAACCTCGACGCGCATGTCGAGTTCACCGGCTATGTTTCAGGAGAGCCCCTGCTCGCAAAACTATCCGCCTGCGACATCGGCGTCATCCCCGACCCCTCGAATGTGTGCAACGACAATCTGTCGATGAACAAGGTGTTCGAATATATGGCACTAGGCCTCCCCTTTGTGCAGTTCGATCTCAAGCAGGCCCAAATAGACGCCGGAAAAGCCGCAGTGGTGGCAAAGGATCATACACCCGAGGCCCTCGGCGAAAGCATGGTTGCTCTGCTGGAAGACGAGAAAAAGCGCAAGACAATGAGCGCATACGCCCTCAAAACCGCGCATCGCGATTTCCATTGGAGCGAGGAAAAGCATGCTTTGCTTGAGGCTTATCGGGCGTTGTTGTCGGGTGCAGGACGCCAGAAAAACAGCGCGAAAATTGAGGCGCAACAATCGTGAACGACGCAGGCAAACCTTCCCTGAGCGTCGTCATTCCGCATCTCAATCAGCCGGAACATCTGGAGAAGTGCCTTAAATCCCTGCATGCACAGACCCGGACGATCGATGATGTCGAGATCATAGTCGTCGACAATGGCTCACGTGAACTGCCCGAAGCGATCTGCAAGGCGTACGCAGATGTGCAACTGATAACGGAAGAAGAGCCCGGCCCCGGCCCTGCCCGCAACAAAGGCATCAGCGTCGCAAAAGCACCGCTTCTGGCCTTCATCGATGCAGACTGTATCGCCGATGAGAATTGGCTGTCGGCCATTACTGCGGCCTTCGATACCCCCGACACGCAAGTGATCGGCGGCGACGTACGTATCGCCTACGCCAACCCCGACAAACTCACCATGCTCGAAGCCTATGAGAGCGTCTATGCCTACCGGCAAAAGGAATACATCGAAAAACAGGGCTTTTCTGGCACAGGCAACCTGGCGATGCGCCGAAGCGTTTACGACGAAGTCGGTCCGTTTGCCGGCATTGGTGTGGCGGAGGATATAGACTGGGGACACAGGGCTGGAAAACTTGGTATCAAGATTTGCTATGTGGAAACGGCAACCGTGTATCACCCGGCGCGAAACAATCTTTACGAGCTGTCCCAAAAATGGGATCGGCACACGGCACATTTTTTTCGGGATGTACGGGTTAGGCCATTTGGCCGATTGCGCTGGGCTACGAGGATCTTGGCAATGGCCCTCTCACCGGTTTTCGAAATAGTCAGAATATTTCAGTCAAAGCGAATTAGTGGGCTGCACGCACGCTTCCTTGCCTTCACTACACTTACCCACATCCGATTTTACCGTGCCAAAATTATGACCCGACTGTTGTTCAGCGGTAGCTACACAAATGGTGCTGATCAGTGGAACCGCATACCCTGAATCGTACTAGGATATTTAGTGTCTGTGGAGGCGGTCGAGCAGGGATTCGCTCAACCGATCCAAGAATTTTGGTTTTGCAAAATCGTTGTAATCCTGCGTACTAACAGAAGCCGCCTCGGGCATCGACCGGGGTTTGAACGTCGTCGTTAACTTATTGCTGCCACCGTCAGGTCCGGCAGCCTGAATGAGTAAGGTCAACTCAAGCAGGTGTAATATAAAATCATGCGAAAAGAATGGCTTGCGTCCCACCGATATAGCATCGGCGAGATCAGCGATTCCGACACACTTATCCTGTTGCCCCAGTTGCGCACGCTTGAAGCGTTGCAGCATAGCTCTCGGCCCCCACCCCATCCCTGAGCTTTGTGTTTTCTTTTCGACCAGTGGAACCCGCCGACCATCAATGCCGAATAACCAGCGCAGAACCGGCAAATTGCGCGCGAGCCGAGCCTTACGTGCGTTGAGGCTTAGTTTGGAAAATCGTTCGAGATACACAGGGCTGGAGTAATCTCTATACGTATCCGTGTGAACCATGCCGGCATTGCCTACAATCCGCATGCGATGATCGAGCGGCGCTGAGATGGAGCAGGTAATGCGGCCCACCACGCCATTTTCGAAATCGAGGCATGCAATTGAAAAATCCGGCGTATCAGCAGGTGAAAGAGGGAGTTCTGTTTTGTCTGGAACTATTCTCTTGGAAAATGCAGTGACCGCACGGACCGGACCAAACATTGCGCACATCCAGCCAAGGTGATAGCCAACATGCTCCCACGTACAACCCATCTCGAATTCGTGAATATAGGGCCAGGGTGCGCCCGAACGCGACCGCCAATTTTCCGGGCTCATTAGATAGACTGGACTGTCGTCAAATTCCGCATAAACAAGTCGGGTCTCCCCAATCACACCATCGGACACCGCTTTCCACATCGTACGAGCCGATGGTGACAGCGCATTGGAGGGCGCTGAAGACAACCAAAGATTGTTTTTCTCTGCGAAGGCAATCAACTCACGTGCGTCTTCAAGTGAAGTTGCGAACGGTTTCTCCGAAAAAACATGCTTTCCCGCGGCAAGCGCCGAATAGGTTACCTCGAAATGAGACTCTATCGAGGTCAAATTCACAACAATATCGACGGTGGGATCGGCAAACATTGCCGCATTATCGGGGTAGACCTTGAGTCCGTAAAATGCACCTACATGGGCCGCACGCTCGGTATCAATATCAGCAACACCGGCAATATTCAGCTGGCTGTATTGTCCGATTGTCGACATGTAGTGGTCAAACACATACCCACAACCGATAATACCGATATTCATGACCGCGCGGTACTCCACATAGCTTTGATCTGGTCGACAAGCTGCATGATCTCAACACTCTCATCGAGCGGCATAATCGAACTTTCTTGCGCTCCCTCAGCAAGAGCCGCATGAACTGCGTCAGCCTCATGGGCGTAACCATTGCCAGCATAAGGCAGGAAAATCTTCTTACCACCCGGGCGAAATCTCGAGCGCATATCGCCAAGCCGTTGATGAACCTGATGCAGGACAGTAGCTCCTCGTAAGCGCTCAATAAAGCCTGATCCTGAACCTCCCCCATTTCGTGGTTTTGAGATAAATATCCGCGCACCTTGCGGTCTAAACAATGGAGGTGTGAATCGAATCGCTCCGCCGGTTCCTTCAATCTCAAGACCGTTAGGCGCAGTCGTCGTCAAACTCGACCGCAAGTTAGATATTGCGCCGTTCTCATGTCGAAGCGTAACCACACATTCCTCATCCACGCCCGTCTGACCAAGTTTCGAGAAAGAGTGCATCTCGGTGACCGGGCCAAGCAGATGGCGGGCAAGAGAAATGGTATAGATTCCGCGGTGCATGAGCGCTCCACCACCACGTGCAGGATCAAAGAGACTACGCGAATTATCGATTTGTTCAGCAATACAAAAAGAAGCACTCAGTTGCCTCGGTTCACCAATCTCGCCCCAATCGATTCTCCGACGAACATTCTGCACAAGCGGCTGGAAGCGGGTCCACATTGCTTCCATACAAAATACCCCTGCCCGACGCGCAGCCTTGACAATTCGCTTTGAGCTTGCAGCATCAATAGCGAACGGCTTTTCTATCAAAACGGCCTTACCGGCTTGTATCGCCAACAGCGCATGTTCCTCGTGCTGCGCTGGCGGCGTAGCGATATATACTGCTCCCACTTCGGGCGACGAAACGGCATCTGCGTAACTGTCGGCAGCGGAAGCGCCGAAGCGACCAGCAAATCGGACGGCGTTGTCCTGCTTCCGCGAAGCAACGGTGGAAATTGATTGTCGTGTTCGGGTCGCAGACAACCCTTGCACAAACTTTTCTGCCACCGATCCGGTTCCAAGGATTGCCCACCGATTAGTGTGCATCGCACTCACCTGTCAAATAACGGCTTAATAGGGCAACTGCCGCCTCTAATGTTTAACTTCGAACAACTGGACGAAGTACTGGATCGTTTTAGCGATACCTTCATCGAAGCTGATGGATGGTTCCCAACCGAGCGATGAACGTGCCTTTCCAATATCGGGTTGGCGCTGTTTCGGGTCGTCGGCTGGCAAAGGTAGAAATTCAACCTTCGAGGTTCCGCCAACTTTCTCGACAATCTTCTCGGCAATCGCCTTGATAGTCTGCTCGTGCGGATTCCCAAGATTGATCGGTCCGGTGACATCGTCACCCGATGCCATCAACTTCATAAGACCCGACACAAGGTCATCGACGTAGCAGAAACTACGGGTCTGGCTGCCATCGCCGTAAATTGTAATCGGTTTGCCTTGCAACGCCTGAACAACGAAGTTCGAGACAACGCGGCCATCATTGACATGCATACGTGGGCCGTACGTATTGAAAATGCGTGCAACCTTGATCTTGGTTCCGTGCTGGCGGTGGTAGTCAAAAAACAGCGTTTCGGCACAGCGTTTACCCTCGTCGTAGCAAGCGCGCGGTCCAATGGGATTGACGTTACCCCAATACTCCTCTGTTTGAGGATGCACATCGGGATCCCCATATACTTCGGAGGTAGATGCCTGGAGGATTTTTGCTCCGGTGCGCTTTGCGAGCCCGAGTACATTGATTGCACCGTGTACGCTGGTTTTTGTCGTTTGAACCGGATCGTATTGATAGTGAACGGGTGATGCCGGACATGCGAGATTGTATATTTCATCGACCTCCACATAGAGTGGAAATGTCACATCGTGGCGCATCAATTCGAAATATGGATTGCCAATCAGCTTCTCGATGTTTTCTTTGCGGGCCGTGAAAAAATTGTCGACGCAGATGACGTCGTTACCGTCCTGCAACAGCTTTTCACACAGGTGGGATCCAACAAACCCGGCACCACCAGTGACCAGCACCCTTTTCTTGTAACTCATTACAGTCCTCTTAAACGCATCCGCTTGTTCAAATATTAAAGCGACGTCCTGTCGCCGACTAAAGCATTAGTGCCTTTTGGCAATAGAAGTGTAAATTTCCATCATCCTTGAAATTTTGCCATCCCAATGGCCGATTTCGGCAGTGCGAGACAATGCACCTTTACGCATTGCCGAAAGCTTCATGGGGTCATCCACCAACGTCCTTATCGCTTGCGCAATATCTCTAGCAAACTGATCAGGGTTTATTGGTGATACCTGAATACCGCAGCTGTCATCAACGACATAACCCGGCCCACCGCGGTCTGTTGTGATAACCGGCAAGCCGTAATTCATCGCTTCAAACAGAACGATCCCTGTCGGCTCCCGAAAACTTGGGAACAAAAAGACATCGCTACGCCGGTAAAGCGCGTCCACCTCGTCCCGTGGAAGCCTTCCATGAAATTTGATGCGATCAGAAACGCCTAGCCTCTCCGCTTCTGCTTTGCATAATTCTGTCTCTTCACCTGACCCCGCAACATCCAGTGTGACCTTCGGGAGATCCTTGAGCAGGCTTATGGCGCGAACGGCGTCACGTAGACCTTTGGTTCTGACGGCACGTCCAACGTGAACAAGGCGCAGTTCTCCCGGTTCCCGTTTCCGTTCACGGGCGGGTGCAATCGGCTCGATCCCGACTTCACAGAAAACTTCGCAGCGCTTGGGGTGAACCGGTGCCAGAATATCCTCAACATAAGGCGACGAACACAATAGGAGTTCTGCCTCCTGAAATGTTCCCCTGAGGAGCGGATCCCACTTAAACCTCAACGAGTCGAGCAATCGCAAACGCGTATAGATTGGTGCGGAACCAGTCTCTTTTTCGAATCCTGGTGGTGTAGAAAGGCTTCCGGCCAATGGTCCAACGATATAGGGCACACCAAGGCCGCGCGCCGGACAGGGAAACCGCAAAGCTAAAGGCGTCAACTGATGAATGAGATCGAATTGCTCGCCATCGCCTAGCGATTTCAGAATCCACCGCCTCGCGTTAACATAGAATGCCGGATACCAAGGCTTCAGCGCACCAACCAATTTGGGGAAGCGCGCAAGTTCTGGAAACTGGCCCCACTCTATTACTCTAACGCCCGGCAACTGCTCAGACGGCGGTTTTCGTCTAGGACGGCGCATGGTCAGAACAGTGAGGTCACACACTTTGCTAAGGCGCGATATCCAATGAAACGCATTCCAGGTTTCACCAACATCTTCTCCATCACATTGGGGAGAAATAATCAGGACCTTTAAGCGCATAGATGGGTACTACCTGGCAACTTCGACCGACGTCCACGCTTGCCCGAAATATCTGACGATATTCACGAAATGCCGTCGCCGCTCCAGAACGGTTTCTGAACGGCTAAGGGTTGAACGCGCAGACCAGTAGCAGGCCCGGGAAAGATTGAAAAGAAAAAGGACCGTCCACACGAGAGCAGCCATGAGGTGACCATTGTGCTTTCGGTGTAACCTGACCAGCCCATTTGAGAGCAAAAGATCACGCCTGTGATTGAGCTTTCGCGCCGACACACTACCGTGATGAATAATCTCTCCAACTGGCGTGAAGCGCAGGTTCCAACCGGCTTTCTTGAATCGGGTGCACCAGTCAGTTTCTTCTCCAAAAAAGAAAAAGCTTTCGTCGAGCAAACCAACTTGGTCCATCGCCGACTTCCTGACCATCAGGTAGCAGCCTGAAATGACGTCAACCTCACGTTCACTTCGGCGGTCCCAATGACGCATCTGGTAGCGATCAAAAAATGGCGGCCACGGCAGCTTCCACAATCCAGAGGACAACAGCACCAGGTTCAAAAGCGATGGAAACATACTGCAGGTGGGCTGCATGGTTCGGTCCGTGTTGAGAACACGGCAGCCCATCATCCCAGCTTTCGGATTGCGGTCCATAAAGTGCACTGATCGCTGCAGAACATCACCAAGGACGATGGTGTCTGAATTCAGAAGCAAAAGGTATTCACCGGTCGCTATTTCCAAAGCCTGGTTGTTTGCCGCGGCGAACCCACGATTTTTGGTGTTCCGAACCAGCACTGCGTCAGGAAAATCATGTTCAACCATATCGGGGGAACCATCGTCGGACGCATTATCGACAACAATTACCTCCGCATTCAGCTCATTCAGATTGCCGAATACAGATTCCAGGCAATCATGGAGCATGCTCTTGGTATTCCAATTGATTATTACAATGGAAAGTTTCATTGTTTTGACGTCGAACTCACTGAATTTCCTGCGTGGTGTATCGGCATACCGACAATCTGTAAAAAATTGATCTGTAAATAAAAAATGGCCCTGAACATTAAAATATGAACTCTAGGTTTTCGGCTCACCTACCCAGACTGATCTCTTTGGCCAAGCTTGATAGGTCTTCCTCTAAAATGGCAAGGATTGATAACACTCAAACATCTCAAGCATTTTGGAACATGCGTGGACAGATTGGCTAAAAATTCAACAATAGAAAGCGTCAACAACATCATGGCAATCTCAAAACCTCCGCACTCAAGCATCCGCCTCTAGAATGCCATGTCTTTAAAAAGCCTGGCAAAAAAAGCACTCGGAAAATTTGGATATTCTGTCTCGCGTGCATCCGAGAATTCCCTGCCCGTTTATCATGCAATGATTACTGCGATCCTTGCATATCGGCAGGATGCAAAGGTTGTCATTGTTGGCGCCAATGACGGGGTTACCAACGATCCGTTTTTTCCTATGGCTCAACGCTTTTCGCACAAAACTGATATCCTGTTAGTCGAACCGCAAAAATCACTGCTCCCCATTTTGCAAGAAAACTACAGATTTCACCCAAGAACGCGACTGCTGAACAAGGCAATAGGTAAGCCGGGTCAGATAAATCTCTATGCGGTGCGGTCGGAGTACTGGAACAAACTGAAGATCCCATATGCACGAGAGAGAAACTGGCCTGAATACCGTGCGCCAACCGGCATCACCTCAACGGACCGAGATGCGGTCTTAGCCTGGGTAAGCAGATACCTTCCGGCCGGTTCTGATGCCGCACTTACCGTAGAGGAGTTGGACGTGCCGAGTGTCGATTTGAGAACCGCTTTGTCAGAGACGGAAATGACCTACCCAATCGACATACTTCAGGTTGATGCCGAAGGCGCAGACGACGAGGTTCTTTATGCCTGCAATCTTGAAATCACAAAACCTGCGCTTATCCGATTCGAGATCGCGGGCGGTCTTGAAGTTGAACGTCTGGACGCTCTTGTGAACTATTTGGCAAGGCTGGGGTATGATACCTTCCCTGACGGTGAAGATGCTGTGTCGTTGCGGGTGGGGGCGTAGGGATAAACTAATGCCTGGGCGACACTAGTATCTCGTCCCCAACATGGGTCTACGGGGACAGCTCCTAACACTCCGTAGGGACTGTCACTTTTTCGAAAATCTCACATCAACCTCAAGTGAATAATACTGATTGCAGGGAAAAATTATGGACGTAGCGAGCCTTTGGATAGGTAACACACTTAGTGAGATTGAGGTTGCGAGCATTCGATCATTTCAAAAGCACGGGCACCATTTTGTGCTTTTCAGCTATGAGCCTCTGACAAATGTTCCGGACAATGTCGAATGCCGGGATGCGCGTGACATCTACCCGCACGACACAATAATGCGCTACAAGGAATCCGGCAGCCCTGCGATGCATGCGAATTTGTTCCGTTACGCTATGCATTTACAAACCGATCTGATGTGGGCTGACCTGGACATGATCGCGTTGCGCAAGTTTGATTTTCCGAACAAGTGGGTGTTCGGATTTGAAGACGAAGAAACAATAAATTGCGCGGTTCTGCGGTTACCGAAGGACTCGGCAACTTTAGCTCTGCTCTCACGAATTGGACCTGATACAAAGGGCATTCCACCCCATGCAACGGGTGCGCGCTGGATCAAATATTTTCTCAAAAACCTGGCCTCGGGAGGCCTGCCGATTGCCGAGTGGCCTTTCGGCGCCACAGGCCCAAGAGCAATAACTCATTTTTTGAGAAAAACGGGTGAGATAAAGTACGCTCTTGATCAGAAGGCATTTTATCCAATCCACTATAAAGACACCGCGAAAATAGTTGAGCCTGGCGCGTTGGCACTTGCAGACTTCACAGAAGAAACCTACGGGATTCACTTGTGGGGAAAATATGTAAGAAATATAATTGAGGCGAAATATAACGGAAAAATCCCGGAATCTTCTCTTCTTGGAGAAATAATAAAAGAATACTACATTTAATTTTTAACGATACACAATTAAGTGACACAATAAGTTTCTCAGATGATTACTTATGACGCCGCCATAGCTACCAGAAATCGTCCGGACGCGCTTTCGCTGTCGATTCCATTGCTTCTATCTCAAAGTCGGCTGCCGGAAAAAATCATTATCGTCGATTCCAGCGATGACGCCCTACCCGTGCAATCCCTTGTCGCCGATCTGCGGAAGACAACCGACATTCCGATTACTTTAATCAACTCAAAGCCAGGCCTTCCTCTTCAAAGGAATATTGCGCTTGAGCACGTTGATTCTGATGTCGTGTTCTTTCCTGATGACGACTCATTGGTCCTTCCGGGTGCAATCGAAGCAATGATGCGTATCTACGAACGCGACCAGGACGGCATCGTCGGCGGTGTTTGCAGCGCAGAGGCGACAGAAGCGCCACCTGGCATTCTGCGAACTGCCAGCACCACCTATCGCATGACACCGTATGAGAAGTTTAAGCAACGGACTGGAAAGTATCGTTATGCTTTTGAGCGTCGATTCTTTCTCGATCCATTTCTCGCCCACGGACGCTCCCGCTGGTCAGTGCACCCTGCCCCAAATTGGCTTGAGATGGAAAATGCGGTTCTTGTTGAATACATGACGGGATTTCGCATGTCGTTTCGAACGGAAGTCATTCAAAAGACAGGTTTTCACGAGCCGTTGGGGCGTTACGCGCTGTTCGAGGATACAGACGCGAGTTTCGGCGTAGCAAGAACCCATCTTCTGGTGGGCGCACGCAATGCCCAGATCTATCATCACAAGGTCCCGAGCGCACGGTCCTCAGGGCGTGCATTGGGGATGATGCAGATTCTGAATAGATCCTATGTGATCTTGAGGTGGGCGGAAGTCAATTCAAATACCATCAGCCAGATCAAGCGATTTTCGCGATACAAGATCATGCAATATCTTTCGGCAGCACGTTCGCAATTCGGCAGAGACCGGCTGGCAGGAGCGCTTGCGGCCTATCGCAAATTGCCGGAACTGATTAACGCGCAAAATGCGAACCTTGAATCAGTCTACAACCAAATCAAGGACGCCTGCATTGCGCCAGAGGATTGATCTGGGCAGGCTTTCTTTGAGATGTTCTATTGATCTTCCGACCGGCGTCGCGCGTAGGGATTGTGTCTTGTCTTGCCGTTGGCTTCAATCATCTCGCTTGACGCCTCAGGATTTGACGCGACCGCATCGACAGAGTTCATGAGCCACATTCCTGCTCCGAGCATGAACATAAACCAGACATATATTGCGTTCCAATAATCGACTGTAGCCCCCGCTACAATCATCCCGCCAAGGGAGACAAACCAACCAGACCTGCAGTTGTTCAACTGAGGGGTTGGCAATTTCAGGCGGCCAATATCCCTAAGCAGGAACACCACCGCTCCAGCGATAAAAATAAATGCAGGCAAACCATGTCGCACAGCCGTCACAAGCCAGAAATTATCCATGCTTCCGCTCATCCAGGACGGCCGCTCCCACTCTCCGAAACCAATACCGAAGACTGGATGGCGCCATACTTCAGCCGTGCCGTAGTTCCAGATTAGGATTCGGTTGTACGCACTTCCGGCGCTAAAGGTGAGATACGAAACAATCACGTGGAATGGACTTCGGTTCGAAATCAAGTCGATGATGAAGTAAAACGAAACGAGAATTGCACCGAATATTTTCCAGCGCGATTTGATAGATTTCGTGTTGCGATCCCAAAGGATCAAAATAATCTGCACCATCAGCGATGAAATGACGCCAGACGAAACAGAGAGAATACCGGCGAATGCGACGATGATCGCTTTGAAGTTTATCATCGGCACCCGCGCTGATTGGCTGGCGATGTAGTAAATGATACCAAAGCTCGATGCGACATATGCCCCGTAAAGGATTGGATGCTCAAAAACGACTTGGGCACGGTGCAATCCAAATCGCGGGCTGATGAATCCCTTTGGTGCAACATTGAAAAACGGTCGCAATACTTCAAGAATAAGCGCCCGATTGGTTAGGGTCTCAATGAGTGCAAAAGGCAGTAATAACAGTATTGAATAGAAAAGAAATTTGGACATCGCACGGAATCCTTGCTCGTCTCTAACAAGCGTGCGACCTATCAAGTAGGCACCAAGAGATTCAATTATGAAAATGCCGGCGGGTTCAAAGACTGCATCTAAATCCGTTGTCGCAAATAGTGCCGCAGCACCGTAAAGCGCGTAAAAGATAATAAACCAGTCGGTGGGTAGAAGTTTGCCAGCTTTACCGTTGATGAGTTTGAAAAAACTCGGAACCAAGAGCAGAATCAATATCGCCCGGTACGGAGAAAGACGTATAGATCCCAAGTAAATACTAATGGGCAGATACATGGTGATAATGAAAAGATAGAGATATATGGAGACTTTGCTTTTCATATAGATTGCCAACCCAATTCGTCCGCGTTTCAGGATTGATAACCTGTCAGTGACGTCCCGAAAGAATACGACGCCCCATCCCCACAAAGTTCCGCAATTGCGAGAGCAACGAAGCACCGCCGGCTGCGCGCCACAAACGATATCCTGAGTAATTCGGTGTAATTCTGCCAAGCAACCGAAGCGCTGCAAGTCGTGAAACTATAGCTTGCTTGCGATTAACCTGTGATGGTTGCATCTTAGCGATCTGATCCGTTTCAAGATCCGATGCCTCCAGCTTTCGCGCCTCCATGGCAGCGCGCACCAGCGCCTCTCCTTTCGAGGTTCGAGTCACGATGAGACTCCGCCCATCTGCTTCCTCGAACAGCGGATATCCATTTTCGTCGCACTCCCAGGCATCAGCACAAACAATGTCCGCAGATCCGCCACTGCCATCGGGACAAATCTTGCAACGCATCTGCACATATTTACTAAGTATGTCACCCCAGGAGTCTGCATAACTCATGCTGTGTCTACTGCCGTCGCGTAGAACGGCCGTCGCTTCACCAGGCCAGCCATCATCGCGATATCGAAACCGCTCGACGCTGGACTCACCTACTCCGAGTTTTTCCAGAACCGCTCGTGCACCTTGCAGACTCGGTACGCCAGCGCAAAAGAAAGAAAGCATGACCGGCACTTTCTCATCAATCCGACTGTCTTCAAGAGCGAGGTTTCGTGCGCCAGCAATATCACAGGGCTTTCCTACTAACGCAAACCTCCCTGGTTTGTTTAACTCCTCCATCAGTTTTGAGAGCGGGGCTGAGGGTGCGTAGCGTGACCCAGCCGCTTTATAAACATCGTCGTTGTCCCGACTGAGAACGGCGGCATTTTCAAGAGGGCTATAATCAGATGCCGCAACATGCAAGACCCTGTCCACAACCCCCTCTTCCAATAGATAGGTTAAGAGACCGGATAGCGCGCCACCAGACGAGGCGTGGTGCCTTAACTTCGAATCCGTGGATGCTCCTGTGCGCACCCTTACAAGCGGCCCCCAAATAGGATGGCTTTCTCCTTCAGAATTGTCCTGGTTGAGCTGAATGCCAGGGCACACACGAGCAATAGTCGCGTCCAGATCTTCTGACAGGACACCTTCTGTGGTTGGGCGCAAGTATCCATCGTCAGAAATTGCCATACCCAACTCCCCATCTGATAGGGACGCACACAACCCGCAACCCAGGCACAAATTACCTTCAATAATACTCGATAGCACGGACGCTCTTTCCACCGGTTCGTTCTTCACCCAACCTCCGCGAAGGCATCTCGCACCAAGTTTTCATAGACCCTGATCTTTTTCTGGGCTGTTGTGAATGCTTGTTCAACTTCGGCTTTCAATTGCGCTCTATTTGCAAAAGAAACTTTGACTAGATTTAGTATCTCTTCATCGCTCTGGGATTTGCAGTCGGCGAGGTGTTTGTAGCCAAGTGTTCCGAACATGCCAGAAAACTTGCGGCTATACGCCATAGGCAAAACAGGCACACCCGAGGAAAACGCAGCGATACAAGCGTGCATGCGTGCGCCCGCAAAAAAGTCCAGCGCCGCAATGTAGCTTTTTGCCGTCGACGGATCTTCAAATCGCGGCGCAACCACCAAACCGGGAAATTCTGCGGCGAGTTGCTCGTTAACCCGGTAATCATCTTCCACAGCAAGACGGCTCGAGTTGACATGGCCTACCAAGTGCAATTCGCAGTCGGGTAGTGCAGCAAAGTATGCGCATATCGAACGGATCAATTCGGGATAATTAGCCTGCAACGAAAACATGTTGTCTTCGCTATAACCACCGTTGAAAAGTAATCCAGACACGTTGAGGCCTACACGAGTGACTTCGGAGTCGTTGTGCTCTGGCTCATTGTAAGGCAGCAAAATAGCAACATCGGTGGCTTCGAGCAGCTTCTTTTCAAGACCAAGCTCTTTGAGGTATGCGCTCGACAGCGCATCTCTGGTAACAACCTTAGAGGCAAACCGCATCAAAGTAGCAGCCATAAGCCGTGACCACCCGCGCTCGAAAGGGCCAATCGTTTGAGGACTTAATATAAGTGGGCGTCGGGCACAAACCACTGCCAATTTGGCCAGAAAGTTATATAAAAACCGCTGCGTTCCGTAGATGTCGGCGAAACTGTCTCCAGCAGAAATATCGAGAACCAAGTCGCAGCTCCGCGCAACAGAGAAGAGACCCTTGGGGCTTATAAGACTACGCGCACGAAGAGGAACAACTTCGACATTGTCGCCAAAGACATAAGCTGCCTCTTGGTCGTGCCATCCCAGTACCTTAAAATGTACATCCTGTTTCATATCCTTGGCGATACGCTCGAGTATCGCGATATGCGCGACCGTCAGAGCACCGACACCAAGATTATCGGAATTAACCGAATGCCAGAGCAGACCCACTACAATGGGAGAGTTTTTTATCATTTTCGAACCGAGTATCCGCGAACCAAGAACGTAACCAACACTGCTGTTAAAAAAATTAATGCGCTTTCGGCAAAATCGCGCGGACGCTAAGTGAATTGGTGTTGGATTACAATAAGTGATGAACTAATAGGAGCTACGGTCCGAAATATGCTGTCGCTCAGGAGAATAAATTGAGTCTGAAATCCAGATTCCTGCGTGGTGGCATGCAGCTTTCAGCAGGTAACGCCGGGCAACAGGCTCTGGTTTTCCTGCGCAATGTGCTGATCGCACGCATTCTCGGGCCCGACCAATTTGGTATCGCCATCACATTGATAATACTGACATCTGCGCTTGAGGTTGTTACTGATCTCGGCGTTGAAAAATATATTATCCGTACTGACGAAGCGCAGGAGTCAAAGCTTCAACCCACCTTACATACGATCCTGATTTTACGTGGCTTGGTATTAGGACTCATCGTCTTTGTGACAGCCGGGTTCGCGGCGCAATCCTTCGGTGTGCCGGAAGCTGCCCCTATCTACCAAGCCATGGCATTGCTTCCAATCATCAAGGGTTTCAAACACCTTGACATGCAGCGCTTTCACCGAGAACTCAATTACCTACCAGATATCTCAACCTCACTGATAGGCTCGATCAGTGGGCTCTTAATTGCCGTATCACTCGGCCTTGCCTGGCAAAGCTTTGAAGCGATGCTATGGGTTTTTCTGGGCGAGTCAGTTGTGATTGTTACAATGTCACACATCCTCGCACAGCGCCCCTACCGCCTTGGATTGGACGAAGTGCATCTAAAAGCGCTCTTCGGCTATGGCTGGCCTCTCATGATGAACGGTGTGATCATATTTCTTATGAGCCAGGGTGACCGGATCGTTGTCGGATCTCAACTTGGCGTACGTGAGCTGGCCTACTATGCGGTGGCATCGATACTGACTGTTGGGCCTACTACAATAGTAATGCGGGTAAGTGGTGCGCTCTTTCTGCCACTGCTGTCAGATGCGAATATCGACGCAATCGAAAAGATTCGCCGCTATGAAATCAGTGTCGCATTCACATTCGTTTTTAGTTTGGTTATTACACTTGCCTTCATTTTCTACGGAATTCCACTGGCCGAACTGGTTTACGGGTCTGAGTATGAGGTGCCGCTAATTGTCATGGCATCGCTGGCAGTGGCAGCTGGTGCAAAAACTATGCGAGCTTGGGCAGTAACAAGGGCGCTGGCTTCAGGAAACACGGGACAGATTTTGGTCGCAAATATACTGCGTGTTTCAGGGTTTGCTGGCGCTGTAGTATCATTACAGAACGGCTACGGCGCTTCAGGGGTTGCAGCATTTGTTGCGCTGGGTGAACTATTGGCGATGATCTATGCGCTGGAACGAAGCGACAAAGACATGGAAAGGCAGAGTTTAGCCGGTCGGAAGCTTAGTTTTCTTTATACGGGCATAGTGTCAGTCGGTGTCATTGTGGTTCTTTACAATACTCCGTCTTGGATCAACCCGATAAATATTTTGGCCAATTGCTCGCTATTAACACTGGCAGGAATAGCTCTTCTGTTTTTGCTACCGGGCTTTCGTAGTTTTCTAAAGAATCAGATCGAGCAAAGCATCGTGTGGAACAAATCGCGCACCAGAACGAAATGACAAACAACTTTTTTACTTTGTGTTGCAAGAATGTAACCGCGACATTTAGGTGCACACAATGACGTCAATCGATCAAAGCAATGGGCACCCGTCATTCGCAATTGTTGCCGCGGTCAATGACGAAATTGTACTGAAGCGCAATTTGGCGCATTCACCTATGGTGGTTAGTGGCACTGCACCACTTTTGACCTATCGCAACCAGCCGTCTGCGGCGATTGCATATAACCAGGGATTATCTGACACTCAAAGCGACTACGTAATATTCGCACACCAAGACGTCTATTTACCGAAGACTTGGACTCAAAAACTTACAAAGACCATCAATCACTTGAACAAGCACGATCCAGATTGGGCCGTGTTGGGAGCATTTGGGTTAAACCAAAGTGGTCGCCCGGTGGGCAGGCTTTGGTCATCAGGTTCCGGTCGCGAGATGGGTGAGCCGCTCTCCGAACCTGTTCCGGTAGTGACTATGGATGAGCTCGTTATCGTATTGCGACGTGCCTCGACAATAAGTTTCGACAAAAACCTCCCGAATTTTCATCTTTATGGGACGGATATCGTGTTGAGTGCGCAAGCAAATGGCAGGACTTCCTATGCTGCAGATCTGCCAGTTGTTCACAATAGCACACCCGTACTAAGCCTATGGGGTGGATATGAAAAAAGCTATCGTTATATGCAGAAAAAGTGGGGTGACAAGCTCCCACTAGAGACTCTCATCGTACCAGTGGAGCAGAATATTTCGAGACTACGAATCGCGCAATTTAAACTCTTTCTCAGCCGAAAGAAGCGATTGGATCGTAGGGTTCCAAACAGCACCGACCCGGTGTCGCTCGCCCGCAAACTGGGTTATGAAGTCTGACCACGCGCTGTATTAGGGACCGACTAACCTAATCCTGCGTTTGAGTGTAGTTGGCCTCTACTTTATGAGTAGTGCGGTACACCATTCCCATGAGAAAAACGTGGCATGACAAAAAAAGTCCTCTTGCTTCTTGCTCTTTGTGCTGCCGCAATAACTTTGGCGATAAACACCTTTGACCTACCGTTCATTCCATCGTCATACGACGTGACAGACACAGACACATTTTACCTAAAAAGCCACAGAATTCCGTCGGTAAGTGTAAAAACGCTGTCAGATACTCTGCAAGCTCGTACGACAATTGAGCAAAATCGTACGTCTATTGAGCAGACTATTGAGCAAGTGGCGGTCTACAACATGACAACAATAACAGTTTCTTCAACCGACGAACTAATGTCGGCACTCTCAAACGCGTCTGGCGGCGATACAATCCTGCTGTCTGGCGGCGAATATGGACTGGGACTCTACGGTCCTAAGGTGCCGTTTGCACAACAATATGATAGTCAAGTGACTATCGCCTCCGCGAATCCGGAGGATCCAGCCGTTTTCACATCCTTGTATCTGCGTGAGGTTTCCAACATTGCGCTGGACGGGATAATCTTCGACTACACCGCCTCTGAAGATATGTCGGAACGCGATATTGCGTTCACTATTAGAGATGCGAGTGGCATCACAATCACGAACTCTACCTTCGACGGTTATCTGGCTCACGATACGGGAACCGGTGCTGACGGGCTCGGTACGGGCATCGGACTAGGCATAAGAAATGCAGCGGACATCACTCTTGAGGGTAACGAATTCTATAATTTCCACCGCGCCATAACGTTCGGCACGGTGGATAATATCATTGTCAGAGGTAACGACATCCACGATATCCGGTCAGATGGAATGGACTTTGCACAGGTCACTAACGTACTGATCGAAGACAATTATATACACGACTTTAGGTCCAGCGGAGACCCCGGTGACCACCGTGACATGATCCAGTTTTGGACAAACGGAACGAACCAACCCTCAACTGACATCATCATTCGAAATAACGTCCTCGACAGCGGTGAGGGTGACCACACACAAAGTATCTTCATGCGTAACGAACGCGTGGACTCGTATGGCGACGGACTGGAGATGTATTACCAGAACGTGACCATCGAAAACAATGTCATTTACAATGCCTCGACACACGGCATCATGGTCGGCGAAACCAACGGTTTGACCATTACGAACAACACTTTGCTGCAGAACGTTGATATTGGCAGCCAGGTAGCTGTTACCCAGCCTTCAATTAACCTGAAGACTGGCTCGCTGAATGTGACTGTGACAAACAACATCGTTCCTCGTCTTGGGCTGGAGGATGTTGGTGACGAATTCACGGTCGAAAACAATCTCGTAGTGCAAAACTCGGATCCTACGCAACCGAACTATGTTGGCGATCTTTTTGTAAACGCACTTGCCGGAGCTGATGCTGAATTGTTCGATCTTCAGGCACTTCCAAATGGTCTGATCGAGCAGTTGGGTGTTGGCGCCGCGTTAACCGCTTACAATTCACATATTGCCGAAGGCAGCAGCATTGTTGGCCACATAACCGCCGACGTCGGCACAGGAAAGAACCTGTCGACGCGCTCTTTCGACGTTTCCGATTTGACCGGAAGCGATGGTGAGCTGGATATGACCAATGCAAAGGTACATTGGGATTTCGGTGACGGTTCGAGTAGCGATAACATATCCCCCAGCCACAACTATGCCGATGCAGGTCAGTATGTCGTTCAGGCAACAGTCGAACTTGGGAGCGGTGAGACTGTGACGCTCTCCAAAACGATTGACGTGACTAGTCCAATCGTCGTGATGGCGGATTTCAACGGAAGTGCTAGTGCAGACTCAAATCTCTCCAACGCTGCCAATTTGAACGTCGAAACAGAGCTTGCTGATGAAACCTACTTCAATGGCGCCACCGCGAGCGATCAGGTAACCGTAGAGACCCTTTCCGACGGTAACAGCGCTATTCGCCTCAATGGTGGCACTGTCAACTATGGTCGAAATACCGATTTCGCGAACAATCCGGAATATACAGTCCTCATCGACTTCAAGAAGGACGCTCCAGATAGCGGTGGCCGCTTGATTTATTTCGGCAGCTTCGTGTTTGCCCTAGGTACAACCGACATGCAAATCGGTGTTAATTCCACAACAAACTCGACATATCTGAAGCCCCGGAGTCTCGCGATTGACGATACCGACTGGCACAAGCTGGCTTTTACGTTTTCAGGTATCGATGGCAGCGCCGTTCTCTACCTGGATGGTGAAGAGATTGCCCGATCCAATGACTTCGCAGACAGCATCCAAGCGTTTGGTGGAAAGCAGGATCTCAAGATCGGTGATCCGTGGGGCAAAAGCAACTTTGATGGCCTCATAGACAATTTTGCTTTTGTGAGATGGGCGATGACCGCTGAGGAGATTTCAAATGGCTTCGACAGCTTGCATGCTGTGACTGAGGAAGTTCAGGATGAGTTTACTCCCGACGAACCCGTTGACGATGCAATTGTTGATGGCGACGACATTATCTCCGATCCAATTGTAGACGTCATCGAGCCCGAGGAGATTGTACCGACTACACTCAATGGCACACACGGGAATGATCGCCTCACCGGCACCGATGGTGTGGACATTATCGATGGAATCGATGGCAAGGACCGGATTTACGCCGGGGCTGGCGATGACATCGTACACATGGGTAATGGTAATTGGGGTATGGCTGACGGTGGAGAAGGTAATGACACAATATTCGGCGGTGATGGGGCGGACACGATATTCGGTCGTGACGGTGATGACTATATCGATGGCGGTGCTCAAATGGACAAACTGTTCGGTGGCGCCGGCAACGACACCCTAATTGGCGGTAGTGGCCGCGACTATCTCTATGGCGAGGCGGGAAATGACATCCTGCGCGCGAGCGATCAAGAATATAACACTTTGGACGGTGGCGAAGGGAACGACCAACTATTTGGTGGCGCCAGTCGCGATTACCTGTTTGGCGGTGATGGGAATGACATTCTCCGTGGTGGCGGGGGAAAGGATGATTTGACGGGCGGTGAAGGCGCTGATCAGTTCATTCTGGATGCGCTATGCCAGGGAGATAGTGTCCTCGACTTCAATGCGCTTGAAGACATGCTGGTTTTTGAGGGCCTTGCCTACGCATCCACACAGGACGTCAAGGACGCTGCCTTTGAGCATAAGGGTAGCCTCTACATCAATCTCGAAGGCGTCGGCACAGACTTTTCCTGGTCCGGCAACTACGTAAAGCTGGTTGGTGTGAACCTTGAGGATCTCAACGATTCCAACGTCATACTAGCTGCATAAGGCGCATTTTTGTCCCAACGGCGGATACAAAACAAGCCAGCGCCCTTCTCTTTCGGGTGCTGGCTTGTTTGTATTGATGAGACCGCAGTGCCCACCGCTTTAAGCCTTGGCTAACCAAACCGGTTGTCCCGGCTTTAACCACTCCTGAGCTATTGTTTTGCGGAAATTCAACAGTGTGGCTGCGCTGCGGTCATGCTCAGGAAATTCAGTGCCGCCCTTAGAACTACCCTGGATTTGAAAGTTCCCGACGTGTCATCTTCCCACAACTGGAACAGTATTCGCGAGCAATTGCAGCCTGCTCCTGATGCGGGTGCTGAAACCACCCGCCCTGCAGAGCCGGCACCCCGTACTGCTAGCAAGCCGGAAAAACCGTTCAAGTCAGCAATGGGCGAAATGCGCCGGGTCCTGGCTGTCGTGGCTTTTTTCAGCCTTATCATCAATCTGCTGATGCTTGTCGGGCCCATCTACATGATGCAGGTTTATGACAGGGTTTTGACCTCCGGCAGCATTCCAACGCTGATCTATCTGACGTTAGCGGCTGGAGCGCTCATCTTTGTCAGCGCACTGCTTGAAGGTGCGCGGTCCCGCATCCTGGTGCGGTTGGGCGGACGGTTCGACGAGCTGTTAAGCGGCCAACTGTTCACCAGCCTGTTTGAACGCGACACCAACAAGAATGAGGGTCAGGAAAGCAACCTGCGCGATCTCGATCAGTTGCGTGGGTTCCTTACCGGGTCCGGCCTGTTTTTCTTTTTTGATGCGCCGTGGACGCCGATTTTTCTGGCGGTCATCTTCGCACTGCACCCGATGCTGTTTCTCGTTGCCGCTTGTGGTGCCATGGCGCTGCTGGTTCTCGCGCTTGCATCAGAAGTCTTCACCCGCAAACCGCTCGGCGAGGCAACAGGCCGGCTGGCGCAGGCCGCCAAGTTCGAGTCCAATGTCACCACGAACAAAGACACCGTCGAGGCAATGGGCATGATGGCGGGTCTGCGTGAGCGTTGGCGCGAGCAATATCGTGACGGGCTCTATCTGCAATCAAAGGCAAGCGACCGGGCCGGTATTCTCACCTCCATGACCAAGTTCGTGCGCCCCATGCTCCAGATCGCTATTCTGGGCACGGGCGCCTATTTGGCGCTCAACCAGCATATCTCCGGCGGGGCGATGATTGCTGCGTCGGTGATGATGGGGCGGGCGCTTGCGCCAGTGGAAGGCGCTATCGGTAATTGGCGCAGTTTCATACTCGCCCGCGGCGCTTACGGGCGCATCCGCGATGTGTTGACGGCGCCCAAGCGCGAAAAAACATCCATGCCACTGCCCAAGCCGCGCGGGTTCCTGTCGGTTGAAAAACTGATTGGCGGGCCACCCGCCGTCACCAAGCCGATCGTGCGTGGCGTTTCATTTGGTCTTGAGGCTGGTGAGGCACTGGCCGTTATCGGCCCGTCTGCATCCGGCAAATCCACCCTCGCCCGCCTGCTTCTCGGTGTCTGGCAGCCATTGAGCGGTGCCGTGCGCCTCGATGGGGTCAACACGGCGGACTGGAACCGGGCCGAGCTTGGACCGCATGTGGGCTATCTGTCGCAAAATATCGAACTGTTTGACGGCACGATCGCCGAGAACATCGCGCGCTTCGGCGAGATCGACACCAACGCCATCATCACAGCTGCAGAGCGTGCTGGCGTGCATGACATGATCCTGCGACTGCCAAACGGTTATGACACGCGGGTCGGCCAAGGCGGTGTAGTTTTGTCCGGTGGGCAACGTCAGCGCATCGGGTTGGCGCGCGCCGTCTATGGCACCCCGTCCCTCGTCATTCTCGATGAACCGAATTCCAATCTCGATGCGCAGGGCGAAGCGGCGCTGATCTCGGCGCTTGAAGATCTCAAATCGCGCGGGACGACTATCCTGGTGGTTGCCCACCGCGCCTCGATTGTCGATGTCGTCGATAAAATCCTCATTCTGCGCGATGGCATGATCAGTCAGTTCGGTCCGCGCGATGAGGTGCTGGGCCAGCTCAATCGCGCCGCAGCACAGGCGCGTGCGCCGCAGGCCCAGAAATCGCAAACCGAACTATCCGGAAAGCCAAAGCAGGAAACGCTAGGGGCACCGGAGGCGAAGAGCGCTTAAGCCATGTCAGATCTGGAAGATCACACACCCCGCATTCCGCCAAGCAATGCACGTCCTGCAATCCTGTTCGGGTTGGCGGTCATCATTTTTGGCCTCGCCACGTTTGCTGCCTGGGCCACCGTGGCAAATCTGTCGAGTGCGATCATTGGCAGCGGCACTGTCAAGGCGTTGTCCAACCGCAAGATCGTGCAATCGCTCGAGGGTGGCACGGTTCGCGAGATCACGGTTGAAAACGGCCAATCCGTCAAGGTTGGCGACATGCTGATCCAACTCGACGAGACCAAGGCGCGTACGGCGCTGGATGTCGTGCAAAGTGCCTACGATCTGGCGCTGGCCACAGTCGCGCGTCTGCAAGCTGAGCGCGACCAGCTCGACAAGATCGATTTTCCCGAAAGCCTGTTGCTGCGCGCCGGTGATCCGAACGTCGCCGATATTATCGCCAGCCAGAACCGTCAGTTCGCAGCCCGGCAAAATGCGTTTAACGGGCAGATCGAGGTGCTGGGCGAACAGGCCAAGCAGCTCAAGGAGCAGATCAACGGCCTGACCGCCCAATCGACTTCACAGGCCGACCAGATCGCCATCAGTCAGCGCGACTATGACGATATGACCGGTCTGTTGGAAAACAATCTGGTTTCCAAGTCCCGTGTGACCGAGCTTGAACGCGAACTTGCGCGCCTCAAAGGTACCAAGGCCGACATAGATTCGCGCATTGCCGCCGCCCAGGCGCAAGTGTCGCAAGCCGAGCTGGAAATATTGCAGTTGCGCGCAACGTTCGAAAAGGACATTGCCGATGAACTCGGCACCAAGGAAGCCGAAATGTATGCGTTGGAACAGCAGGTTCTCGACGCCAAGCATACGCTTGAGCAAAAGGTCATCCGCGCCACCGAAAACGGAACCGTGGTCGGCTTGAACGTTTATACCGTCGGTGGCGTTGTTGAACCGGGTGCGACCTTGATGGAAATCGTACCAACAAGCGACAATATGATTATCGAGGCCCGTATCCGGCCGGTCGATGTCGACAATGTCCGCTTCGGCATGGAAGCCGAGATCGTGTTTCCCGGATTCTCGCGGCGGGAGCTTCCACGGCTCACGGGCTTTGTAACCTATGTCTCAGCCGACGCATTGACCGACCAGCGCACGGGCGTGCCCTACTTCGCCGCCAAGGTCACATTGTCGGACGAAGACCTGATCATCCTGCAGGATCACCAGCTTCTGCCTGGCATGCCGGCGGATGTCTTCATCAAGACGGGTGAGCGCAGTCCCCTCACCTATCTGCTTGAACCGCTGACGGAAAGTTTTGCGCGCGCCTGGCGTGAGACCTAGTCAACCGGTTGAGCCGGACTAGGAGCAGTCTACTTTCTTGGCCGCCCCGCAAGAAATGCCGCATACTCGCCTTCGCGGCTGAGTTTGACGACATTGGCCAATGTGTCGATCGGGTCCGGAGACAGGTCCACACGGCAGTCAAACGTCGCGTAGGCTGTGTCTGTGTAAATCAGAAGCGCCGCCGATTGGGTGCCGCGCTTGTCGCCGCCGGCGGCCTGAGCCGCGCGGAGTGCCGCCAGAAGCCGGTCTTCAAACCGCGCCGAACTGGCTTCAAATGCCGCCGCCATTTCACGGAGCACGGCTTCGTTCTCCAGCATGTTGCCGGCAACCGCAAAATCCTTTTCGGCATGCATGCCAGCCACATTCTCCAGATCGTTTCCTGAAAACATTGCCGGTGCACCGGCACCGCCAATAGCGATCATTTGCCGACGGCTCCGGCCGGCATCCGGCATCACAAGCTCGTCGACTATGGCCGTCGCGGGTCGGCCCTGTTCCAGAAGACGAAGGCCATCAATTCCATAATAGGGGTTCGTATCCCCTTGCGTTGCGATCGCGCCGACCCCGGCGCGAATATTCGGCACCAGCGCCCCGACACACGGCCCACCAGTGGCGGTGGCGACGCCGAAGGCGCCTGTGTCCGGATCGCGGGCTACGATTGAGAAGGTCATAGGTCCTCATTGGCCGAATTGTCCCCAACTGTCAATTTATACGCATAAATCGGTTGCGCATCAAATTTATGCTGATAAATTAACTTTTGATCGGTCGCCGTAACCGGTCCGTTTCTCCGGGGCGGCTGCTCATACCCCATGCCCAATGGAGGATGTCATGCTCAAACTAAATCAGGGGATTGCAGCTCTGGCTGTTGCCGCCATCGCGGCGGTTGGCCTTTCGGCACCCACAGTTGCACAAACCCCGCCAAACGTACTTGTGGTCGGCCAGATCGCCGAACCACAGTCACTCGATCCGCAGCACGTGTCTGCGGTCAACGATTTCCGGATTCTGATGAATGTCTATGACGGGCTTGTCCGCTACAAGGACGGCACGCTCGAAGTCGAGCCGTCATTGGCAACGGACTGGACTATTTCGGACGACGGTCTGGAATATACCTTCACTCTGCGCGAAGGCGTCAGCTTCCACGACGGTTCACCGTTCAACGCTGAAGCGGTTGTGTTCAATTTCGAGCGGATGATCAATGAGGATCACCCCTATCACACCGGCACGTTCCCACTGTCATTCTATTTCTCGGCAGTGGAAGCGGTTGAAGCTGTGGACGATATGACAGTGAAGTTCACACTCAACGCACCGTTCGCGCCGTTCCTCTCCAATCTCGCCTACCCGGCCGGCCTGATCATTTCCAAGGCCGCCGTCGAGGAACATGGCGAGGACTTTGACCGGAATCCTTCAGGAACCGGTGCCTTCAAATTCGTTGAATGGCAATCGAACACCCGTGTGGTGGTCGAGCGCAATGCTGATTACTGGGATGGCCCGCCACCGCTCGAAGCGGTTGTGTACCGGCCCATCACTGATGCCAATACCAGGGTGGCTGAAATGCTGTCTGGCGGTATCGACGTGATGGTCGAAGTCCCGCCCGACAATGTGGCGACTTTCGCATCCGATTCCGCCTTCACACTTTACGAACAGGCCGGGCCGCATCTGTGGTTCCTGATCCTGAACGCAAAGGAAGGCCCGTTCGCGGACAAGGCTGTGCGTCAGGCGGTCAACTACGCCGTCAACAAGGAAGCCCTGGTCGAAAACGTGTTGCAGGGCACCGCCTCAGTGGCAAGCGGCCCGACGCCGCCGGCCTTCAACTGGGCCTATAATGAGGACCTCGATCCGTATCCCTATGATCCGGAAAAGGCCGCTCAGATGATCTCGGATGCCGGATATGAAGGTGCTGAACTCACCTTCTATGTGACCGAAGGCGGTTCGGGCATGCTCGATCCGATTGCGATGGGCACAGCCATTCAGGCTGACCTTGAAGCCGTGGGTCTCAATGTTTCCATCGAAACTTATGAGTGGAACACCTTCCTCGGCCAAGTGAACCCGGGTCTTGAGGGCAAGGCAGACATGGCTGAAATGGCATGGATGACCAACAGCCCCGACACCCTGCCCTACCTGGCGCTGCGCACAGAGGCGTGGCCGGATCAGGGTGGCTTCAATTCCGGCTATTATTCCAATCCGGAAGTGGACGACCTGCTTCAGAGAGCCCGCACTTCAACCGATCAGGCTGAACGTGCCGAGCTCTACAAAAAGATGCAGGAGATCGTTTATGACGACGCCCCCTGGCTGTTTGTCGCCAACTGGAAGCAGAACGCTGTCACCAAGGCAAATGTCGAGAACTTCTCGCTGCAGCCTTCGTTCTTCCTGATGCTTCAGGACGTCGCAAAGCCGAACTGATCTCAGTGCAAATCAAGCCGGGGCGGGCTTTCCGCCCCGGTTACCCGGAACTACCAAGAGGGTTGATGAGGGGGAGATAAGCGATGACCGGCTACATTCTCAAACGTTTGCTGGCGGCCATACCGGTCCTGTTCGGACTTTCGATCATTGTCTTCTTGATTATGGCGCTCATTCCCGGCGACCCCGCGCAGGCGATCCTCGGCAACTTCGCCACACCCGAAAATATCGCCCGGGTCAATCGCGAACTTGGCCTCGATAAACCGCTCTATGAGCAGTATTTCGTCTGGGTCGGCAATCTGCTTCAGGGCGACTTCGGCCGCTCCTATATTCTCAATCGTCCGGTGCTCGACGAAATTCTGGAGCGCTTTGGGGCGACTCTCATTCTCGCCGGCACCTCTCTGGTGCTGTGCACGATCCTCGGCCTTCTCGCCGGCATCGTCTCGGCAGTCCGCCAGTTCACCTGGGCCGACCGGGTCATCACCTTCATCGTGCTGATCGGCATCTCGGTGCCTTCATTCTTCCTGGGGCTGCTGCTCATCATCATCTTTTCCGTGCAACTGCGGCTACTGCCGCCGTCCGGCATGTTCCTCGCCTATGGCGGTGGCGATCTGCCGGATCTGCTCAGTCACCTAATCCTCCCGGCTGCAACGCTTGCTGTTGTGGCAACCGGCGTCGTAGCCCGGCTCACCCGGGCTGCGATGCTGGAGGTTTTGCGCCAGGATTATGTGCGCACCGCCCGCGCCAAGGGCGTCGACGAGCGCACGGTGATCTACAAGCACGCTTTCAAGGCAGCTCTGGTCAGCGTTGTACCTGTCATCGGCATTCAGGCCGGCTTCGTGCTCGGCGGCGCCGTTTATATCGAAACCGTATTCCAGTGGCCGGGCATCGGCGCCATGCTGGTCAAGGCCATCTCCACCCGCGACATCCTGCTTGTGCAGGGTGGCGTTCTCGTTGTCGCGGCGTCGTATGTCTTTTTCAATCTGCTGGCTGACGTGGTGCAGTCGCTGCTCGATCCGAGGTTGAAATCATGACCGAAGCCGCAGCCATGACCGAGGTCAACGCGCCCAAGCCGGAGTCCCGGCGCCCGAACGCCTGGCAATTGTTGATGAACAACACGCTTGCCGCGGCCGGGTTCTGGATCATCTGTGCCGTTATTCTAATGGCCATACTCGCGCCGGTGCTGCCGATTCCCAATCCGGACACCACAAGCCTTGCTGAACGGCTTCAGCCTATCGGCACGGCGGGTCACTGGCTTGGCACTGACCATCTCGGACGCGATATTCTCGCCCGTCTTATCTGGGGCACACAGATTTCGCTGCTGGTCGGCATCTCCGCGTCGGTCATCGCCGCCTTCTTTGGCTCGTTGATCGGCCTTGTTTCCGGCTATGCGGGCGGACGCACCGACAACATCATGATGCGCGGCATCGATATGCTGATGGCGTTCCCGTACATTCTTCTGGCCCTGGCCATTGTCGCAGTGCTCGGGCCGGGTCTGATGAACGCGCTCTATGCCATCGCTGTGGTCAACATCCCTTTCTTTGCCCGTAACATTCGCGGCATCACCATCGGGCTTGCGCATCGCGAGTTCGTCGACGCCGCGCGGCTTTCGGGCAAGGGTCACGTCTCGATCATTCTCACCGAAATCCTGCCGAACGTCCTGCCGGTCATCGTCATCACCATGTCGACGACCGTGGGTTGGATGATCCTTGAAACAGCGGGCCTCAGCTTCCTCGGGTTAGGCGCCCAGCCGCCGCAGGCCGACCTTGGTTCCATGCTTGGCGAGGCCCGCACCCTCATGTTCAACGCGCCATGGGTTTCCGTTATTCCGGGTGTGATGGTCTTCATCATTGTGATGAGCATCAACCTTCTCGGCGACGGTGTCCGCGATGCGCTCGATCCGCGGCTGCGCGCCGGCGCACTCTCCCGCCCCCGTGCAGTGACACGGATCGAGCGCAAGAACACCCCGGCCACCGGCGGCACTAAGGGCGCAGCTCTTGATGTCGTTGATCTCGAAACCAGCTTTGAGAGCTCAAGCGGACTCTCACCTGCTGTGAAAGGTGTGTCCTTCTCGGTGAACAAAGGCGAGTGCCTGGGGCTGATCGGTGAAAGCGGCTCAGGTAAATCGGTGACCGCCCTGTCACTGCTCGGCCTCGTGGCCTCGCCTCCAGGTGTCATTACAGGTGGCCGTGTCGAAATCACGGGCGAAGATGTGCTGAGCCAGCCGGAAGGTCAGATTACGTCCTATCGCGGCGGCAAAGTTGCCTACGTCTTCCAGGACCCCCTGACGACTTTACACCCGCTCTTCACCATCGGTGATCAGGTGGCTGAGGCCATTCAGGTCCACCAGCCTTTGAGCAAGTCTGAAGCCTGGGCCAAAGCTATCGAGATGCTCAAGGCGGTGCGCCTGCCCGATCCTGAAGAGCGCGCCAACGCCTATCCGCACGAACTTTCCGGCGGCCAGCGCCAGCGTGTCGGCATCGCCATGGCGCTTGCCAACGATCCCGAGATCATCATCGCCGACGAGCCTACCACCGCGCTCGATGTGACTGTGCAGGCGGAAATCCTTCGGCTGCTACAGGTCCTGCGTGAGGAACGCGGGCTGGCCCTTTTGTTCATCACCCATGATTTCGGCGTTGTCGCCCAGATTTGCGACAAGGTCGCCGTCATGCGCTACGGGGAGATCGTTGAAGCGGGCAAAACCGACGAGGTGCTGCGCAATCCGCAGCATGATTACACCAAGCGTCTGATCGCCTGCGTACCGAAACCCGGTCAGGGCCGGAAATTCCTCGAGGGCGTGCGCAAACTCATCGCGGCGCAAGGGACGGGAGCGGCTTAGAATGGAAAAGGCAATCGAAGTCACCAATCTCGTTAAAACCTTCGGCGGCAAGCGGACGCTGTTCGGCGGTAAATCCCATGAGGTGCATGCCGTCAAGGACGTCACCATGACGCTCGAGCACGGCGAAACACTGGCCATCGTCGGTGAAAGCGGCTCCGGCAAGTCCACGCTGGCGCGCATGGTTGTGGGATTGGAAGCGCCGACCTCAGGCACCATGAAGATCGCCGGGCGCGACTGGAGCGACCTTGCCGCCGAGGGCGCCCGCGCCTTCGGGCAGATGATCCAGTACGTCTTTCAGGACCCGGTAGCCTCGCTCAATCCGCGCAAGACCATCGGCGAGACGCTGGAGACCCCGCTCAAGCTCTTACGGGGGTTCGACGAAGCCAAGCGCAAGGCCCGTATGAAGGATCTGTTCGACGCCGTGCAAATGCCGGCCGATACCGCGCAACGCTATCCGCACGAATTCTCCGGGGGTCAGGCCCAGCGGATCGCCATCGCCCGTGCCCTCGCCGCCGAGCCGCGTATCATGGTGCTGGACGAACCGGTTTCGGCGCTCGACGTGTCAGTGCAGGCGCAGGTGTTGGTGCTATTGGAGGATTTGAAGAAGGAGTTCGACCTCTCCTACCTCTTCATCAGCCATGACCTTGCCGTCGTCGAGAGCATCTCGGACCGCGTCGCGGTGATGTTTTTCGGGGAAGTGGTGGAGATCGGTTCCTCGGCGCAGCTTTTCAAAGCGCCTGAGCACGACTATACAAAGCGCCTGATTTCCAGCGCCCCACGCCTCTGAGAGGTTTGCGATACAAACCATGTCGCTCCAAGAAACATCGTCAGATCAACCCCTGCGCCGAAAGCCGCGTCCGGTCCGCCTGAAAAAGCGTACCGACGAGATTGCCGAAGCCATCAAGCGCACCATCATGGTGCACGGGCTTGAACCCGGTGACCGGCTGCCGCAGGAAAAAGAGCTGATGGTGCAGTATACGGCCAGCAAAGGCACCATTCGTGAGGCACTGAAATCGCTGGAAGTACAGGGTCTGGTACGCATGCGCACCGGCCCTGGTGGCGGTGCGTTTGTCGAGCGCATGTCCGAAGGCCGCGCCATGAGCCTTCTGGGCAATTTCATTTTCTCCAAGCACCTGACCATCGCCGACATCTATGAGCTGCGCAAAGCGCTGGAGCCGCTTGTTGCCGTCAGCGCCATGGCGAATATCGATGCGGCAGGGTTCAAACGGCTCGAGGACATTATTGCCGTCTATGACCATGAACCGCACGACGCTCAGGAACGCTGGGACCAGCGCATGGCCGAACTCGATTTCCATAGCGTGGTTGCCGAATATTCCGACAATGCCCTGTTGGCATTTCAATGCCGGTTCCTACAGCGGCTGCTAAAGGAACTCACTGTTTGCCGGGACATCTATTTGCAGCCACAGCCCGTGCTACGCCAGCGCGGCATCGCCTATCAGCGCGAGCTTATTGATGCCATGCGTGTGAAAGATGCCCCGAAGGTGCGTCAGATCATGGTCGATCACATGCAGCATGCCGAAGAGCAGATGCTGGCACTTGAAGCCGAGTTGGAACAAAAATTCATTGAGGGCTAGGTCGCCGGTCTGTTCAGTTTTTCGATAACCGTGTGCGCAGCCGTCCCAAAAGGACCGGCAAGGCGATAACGCCGATTAGCAGTGCACCGATAAAGATCGACATGACGATACCAGGCACGTTCAGCAGACCCAGACCGAATGTGACCAATCCCATGATGATCGCCGCGAGAACAACGCCGGGGATACTCCCCGCGCCGCCGAGAATAGCCACACCGCCAAGCACCACCATAGTCACCACCTCCAATTCCCAGCCGAAGGCGATGGAAGGACGGGTCGAGGCCAGCCGCGATGTCAGCAGAATGGCGGCTACACCGGACATTAACCCGGTGAGGCAAAACAGGATGAACTTTATTCGCTGCACCCGCACACCGGAAAAGCGCGCCGCCACCGGATTGTTGCCGATCGCATAAACCCGACGGCCGAAGCTGGTGCGGTGCAAAACGATGTAAAAAATCACGGCCAGCACCAGGAACAGGGTGAACTCAAACGAGACCACCCACCACACATAGCCCTGCCCGAAGAACGCGAAGCTCTGCGGATACCCTTTGAACGCCTGATCGCCGAGGACGATGAAGCTAAGGCCGCGGAAGAAGCTCATTGTACCAATTGTGACAACGATCGAAGGCAAACCCAGGCCAGCGACCAGACCACCATTGAAGGCACCGCAAACCAGTCCCGTCAAAAGGCCGATCGCGACCAGCCCCGGCGTATCGACACCGAACTGCAGCGCCAGCCCCATCATGGTCGAGCACAAGGCGATGATGGCCGCAACCGAAAGGTCGATTTCACCGGAAATAATCAAAAGTGCCATTGCCAGCGCGATGATGGCCTTTTCCGTGAAGTTGAATGTCGCGTCGGAGATCGACCACGGGTTCAGGAAATAGGGCGAAGCGAAGCTGTTGATGATGAAAATCACCACAGCGACCAACAACAACAGCGACGGCCATGAGAAAATCGCCGCCCGGACCGGACTGTCCAGCCGGTCGGGAATATTGCGGGCCTGGACGGTTTCGTCGCTCATTGTGCCGCCTCCACATCCTTGAGGATGATCCGGCCTTTGCGGCGCCCTTGCCGGGCATTGAGGATGACCGCGAGAATGATCGCTGCGCCGGAAATGGCCATTTGCCAGAACGGTGAAATGTTGATGACCGGCAGAGCGGAATTGATCACGCCCAGGAACAACGCCCCCAGCACCGCGCTCGCAACTGTGCCGATGCCACCAGCGATGGACACACCACCGATCACGCAGGCGGCGACGATATTAAGCTCATAGCCGCTGGCAACTTCCACCGAGCCGATCACATAGCGCGATACCCACAGATAACCCGAAAGTCCGGCGGCCATACCGGAGATACAAAAGGCGATAAATGTCGTTCGCCCAACATCAATACCGGTGTAGATCGCCGCTGTTGGGTTCACCCCTACCGCATAGAATGCACGGCCGATCGTGGTGCGCGTCATCACAACAAAAAACGCTGCGATGATCACGATGGCGTACCAGGACAGAAGTGGCAGGCCGAGTACATTTATGCGTGTGTAGGCGACAAAATCGGCGCTCATCTGATCGGCGTTGACCCACTGCCCACCGGCAATCAGGAAAATGATGCCGCGATAGATCGTCAGCGTGCCAAGGGTCACTACGATGGCCGGAATGCCAACCTTCCACACCATCAGTCCGTTAAACGCACCCATCAACAGACCACAGAAAATCGCCAACCCCATGAGCAACGGCACCGGGATCTCCGGATAGGCTGCATTCACCAGTGCGACAATCATCCCCGACAAGGCCAGGTTTGATGCCATCGACAGATCGATGGACCGCGTGATGATCACCACCATCTGCCCTAGGGCCAGAATGATGAGAATGGAAGTGTTGTTGAAGATGCCGGCGATATTGCCGGGCGTGCCGAAGCCGGACGATCGGATCGACGTCAGCGCAATGATCAGCGCAATGCCGACGGCCAGCCAAAACTCGCGTGATTTTAACAGCCGCGTCATGCCGCATCTCCGATATCGGCGGCGATGCGCACCAGCGTTTCCGGGCTAAGTGTGTCATTGTTCTCGAAAGTCGCGGCAATGCGCCCCTCCCGCATCACGACGATGCGGTCGCTCATGCCCATCACCTCCGGCAACTCCGAAGACACCATGATGACGCTGAGGCCGTTTGCCACCAGTTCGCCCATGAATTCATGGACGGCCGCCTTGGAACCGATGTCGATCCCCTTTGTCGGTTCGTCGAGAATGATCACGCGTGGGCGGGTGGCCAGCCACTTGGCGATGACGACCTTTTGCTGATTGCCACCGGACAGCGTGCCTGTTGTCTGGCTGAGGGACGCCGCTCGCAGATCGAGCCGCGCCGCATATTCCCGTGTCAGGGCGAACTCCTCCACCATGCGCAGGAAGCCACGCTTTGAGGTGCGGTCGAGCGATGGCAGGGAGATATTTTGGAATATCGGCAGATCGAGAATGACACCCTGCTGGCCACGCTCCTCAGGCACATAGACAATGCCGGCGTCCACTGCCGCGCTGGACGCGTTGAGTGACAAGGGTTTGCCGTCAAGGTCTATGCGGCCGTCTGAAGTGCGGGTGATGCCGAACAATGCCTGCATCAGCTCACTGCGCCCGGCACCCACCAGGCCATAAAAACCGAGAATCTCGCCCTGGCGCACCTCGAATGAGATATTGGCGAACTCAGTGGGGTGACACAGATTTTCAACCGTCAGCACCGGTGCGCCGATGGAGACTTCGTGCTTGGGGAATATCTGGTCGACCGACCGGCCCACCATCATACGCACAATTTCGGACTGACCGGTGTCCGCAATCGTCCCCTCACCCACCATTTCGCCATCGCGGAAAACGGTATAGCGGTCAGCGATCTGGTAGATTTCGTCGAACTTGTGCGAGATGAAGAGGATGGCTTTGCCCTCTGACTTCAATAACGCGATGAGTTCGAACAGATCCTCGATTTCTTTTTGCGACAAGGCCGCGGTTGGCTCGTCCATGATCACGATGTCGGATTCAATCGACATGGCGCGCGCCACTGCCACGAGATGCTTGTTGGCGATCCCGAGATCTTTCAAGAGCGCGTCTGCCTTGATGTGCGCGGCACCCATCTCGCCGAGCAGCTTGGTTGCCGCCTCGCGCATTTTCGGCCAGTCGATTGTGCCGAAGGCGGTCTTGGGTGCATGACCAAGATAGATGTTCTCGGTCACGGTCAGTTCATCGAACAGGACCGTTTCCTGGTGAATGGCGGTAATACCGTGATCGGCTGCTGCGTGGGGTGTGGGCAAATTGATCGGCGCACCCTCAAGCGTGATGTCGCCCACGTCCGGCTGATAGATACCGGTGAGAATTTTGACCAATGTCGATTTTCCGGCACCGTTCTCGCCGATCAACGCGGTCACCGTACCCGGATACAAGTCCAGACTGACGTTATTGAGCGCACGTACACCCGGAAAACTTTTGGATATACCGGACAGCTTGAGTCTTGGTTGCGACATGAATTGAGAAAGCCCGGTTGCCTGAGACCTCCGGCTGCAAAGCTGCCGGGGACCGGCGGCACCCGGAGGCGCCACCGGCTGGGTTGAGAGAGATCTTAGTAGATCTTGGAGAATTCCTCGATGTTGGAGGCGTCGAACTGGAACGGTGCCGCCATGGCCGCAGCGTTCGAGTCGTCCAGCGTAATCTCACCGACTTTGCCGATGGAGAAGGTTGCGCCCGGTGCCGCTTCCTGGCCATCGATCAAAGCTTTGGACAGATAGACAGCCGAGTAACCCAGATCGATCGGGTTCCACAGCGCAACCGCCTGTGAAGCGCCATTGTCGATGAACTGCTTGAATTCGGACGGCAGCGCGAGGCCGGTCACGTTGATCTCACCGATCAGGTCCATATCCGTCACCACCTGTGCGGCAGCCACAACACCAACGGTAGTCGGTGCGATGATCGCCTTGAGGTCGGGGTAGCTGGCAATCAGGCCCTTGGCCTCATCGGTGCTCTTGACCGAGTCGTCATCGCCATAAACCGTCGCCACCAGATTGATGTTCGGGAACTTGGTCGGCAGGATTTCTTCAGCAGCATCGATCCAGGCATTCTGGTTCGTTGCCGTCGAAGACGCGGACAGGATGGCGACATCGCCGCCCTCAGGCAGATAATCAGCTGCCAGCTTGATGATCGTCTCACCGATCAGGTCGGTATCCGAGGGATTGAGGTGCAGCATGCGACCCTCAGGTGCAACGCCCGAATCCCACGACAGAACCTTGATGCCGCGATCCATGGCCCGCTTCAGCGCCGGAACGAGTGCGTCCGGGTCGTTGGCGGAAATGGCGATGGCATCGACATTTTGCGCAATCAGCGCATTGACGATTTCAATCTGTCCTTCGGCGGTTGCCGAGGTCGGTCCGGTATAGATGACTTCGATATCACCGATTTCCGCGGCGGCATCTTCAGCACCGCGTGCAGCGGCATCGAAGAAGCCGTTGCCCAGTGATTTGACGACCAGCGCGATGCGGGTCTGGGCCAGCGCCGGCGCGGCGGCCGTCATAGTCAGCACCGAAGCAGCAGCCGCCGCTAGTGCAAGTTTCTTGAATAAATTCATTCATTCCTCCCTAAGTTGAATATCAGCAGCGACCGCTCATGCGACCGATGCGGATTCGTTGGCATCGCCTTTCTGTTCTGCGACGATAACTTGCACACCGGCTTCCTCGAGCATGTCACGATCTTCGTCGCGTACGCCGGAATCCGTAATGACGGTGTTCACTTGCTCCAGACTGCAAAGGATGAGGCTGGTGCGTGCTTTGAATTTGGAGCTGTCCGCAAGAACGATCAGCTCGTCCGCCTGCCCCGTCAGCGCCAGCTCCGACTGGACGATCAGCGGGTCCGCCTCCATGAGGCCGTGAGATCCAATGCCTTGACAGCCCATGAACATTTTGCGGGCAAAGAAATGGCTGGCAACAACACCACCAAACGGCGACAGGATGATGTTCTGTTCGCGATAAATCGTGCCGCCCGGAATAACGACGCTGTTACGCGAGTTATTGAGCAGATACTCGGCGATCGGGAACGAGTTGGTGAAGATCGTCATGCGCTTCGAGACGAGATGCGGCACCATCTGGTGCGTGGTCGTGCCACCGTTGATGATGATCTGATCGCCATCGTTGCACAGCTCTGCCGCGGCGCGCGCAATGGTGCGTTTTGCCGCCAGATTGATGGTCTCGCTGATGGCGAATGGCCGGCCGATCAGCGCGCTTTGTTCCGGCACATTGATCGCTTCCGCGCCACCGCGAACACGTCGCAGCGCGCCGCGCACATGCAGTGCCGCAATATCCCGGCGGATCGTCGCCTCGGAAGCGCCAGTGATTTCAACCAGATCGGCAACGCTTGCGACCGGTCTGGCTTGCACCGTGGCCAGAATTATCCTGTGGCGTTCGCTTTCATGCACGATATTAACTCTCCTCACCTCATAATCCTTAGTCCCACAAATCGCTCACTGTCAATCAATAGGTTGTCATTTTCGCTCATAAATCATCATTGTTGATCTATCATGATCGTTATTGTTGACATCGTGCAGCGTTCGTGAGCAATTCCGCATAAAAATCTTTTCGCCCGGAATCCAGGAGCAGGACATGTCGAGCCCCGTGCAATCCAAGTTGCAGAACAATTGGGACGATGCCAAAGCCGCCAAAATGAGTGAGCCGGAAAAGCTCCTGTACCGCTCGAATCTTCTGGGTGCTGACAAGCGCATCACCAATTATGGCGGCGGCAATACCAGTGCCAAAGTGATTGAAACCGATCCTCTTTCCGGTGAAGACGCCGAAGTGCTTTGGGTCAAAGGTTCGGGTGGCGATGTGGGCTCCATCAAGCTCGAAGGGTTCGCGACCCTCTACATGGACAAGCTCAAAGCGCTCAAAAATGTCTATCGCGGCCCAGGGCATGAAGACGAGATGGTGGGCTACCTGCCCCACTGCACCTTCAATCTCAACCCGCGTGCCGCGTCAATTGATACGCCTTTGCATGCCTATGTGCCGCGCAAGCATGTGGATCACATGCACCCGGATGCGATCATTGCCATCGCAGCGGCGAAGAACTCCGAAGAACTGACAAAGAAAATATTCGGCGACCGGATCGGCTGGCTCCCCTGGAAACGGCCTGGCTTTGAACTCGGGCTCTGGCTGGAAAAGTTCTGCCGGGAGAATCCCGACGTTGATGGCGTCGTGCTGGAATCTCATGGCCTGTTTACCTGGGCCGACGATGCCAAAGACTGTTACGAACTCACTATCGCAATCATTCAGGAAGCGATGGATTGGTTTGCAAAAGAAACAGCGAATGTCGCGGCGTTCGGTGGCGCTGTACATGAAAGCCTGCCCGCCGATGCGCGGCGAGATGTTGCCGCCAGCCTCATGCCCGCCATACGCGGCATGGTTTCAGGCAAGCAACATATGGTGGGACATTTCGACGATAGTGATGCCGTACTCGAATTCGTCAACGCCAAGGATATGCGTCCGCTGGCAGCGCTAGGCACGTCGTGTCCGGATCATTTTCTCAGAACTAAAATTCGCCCGCTTGTTATCGATTTCAACCCGAAATCCAACAATCTGGACGAAGTTCTTAAGAACCTGCCTGAGCAAGTCGCAGCCTACCGCGATGATTATGCCGCCTACTATGAGCGCTGTAAGCACGATAACTCGCCGGCACTGCGCGATCCCAACGCCGTAGTCTATCTCATACCTGGGGTCGGCATGATCACATTCGCCAAAGATCGTGCCACCGCGCGCATATCCGCGGAATTCTATATCAACGCCATCAACGTGATGCGCGGCGCATCGTCAGTGTCCGAATATGTAGGCCTGCCCGAGCAGGAAGCCTTCGATATTGAGTACTGGTTGCTCGAGGAAGCCAAGCTGCAGCGCATGCCCAAGCCCAAGAGTCTTGCGGGGCGCATCGCAATGGTCACGGGTGGCGCCGGTGGCATCGGATCCGCGATTGCCGACCGGTATTTGAGCGAAGGCGCCTGTGTGGTTCTGGCCGACATCGATGAAAAGGCACTGGCCGCGACCAGAGACAATCTCGTCAGCCGTTACAGCGCCGATGTTGTGCGTTCGGTTGTTATGAACGTCACCGACGAGGCAGCTGTTGCTGCTGCGTATTCAGAGACTGCAGTGGAGTTCGGCGGCCTCGATATTCTGGTCTCCAATGCCGGCATCGCGTCTTCGGCGCCGATCGAGGATACAAGTCTTGAGCTTTGGAACCGCAACATCGACATCCTTTCGACGGGGTATTTCCTGGTCAGCCGCGAGGCATTCAAATTGCTGCGCCGTCAGGACATGGGCGGCTCTGTGGTGTTCATCGCTTCCAAAAACGGCTTGGCGGCGTCGCCCAATGCAGCGGCCTATTGCACCGCCAAGGCCTCCGAAATCCACCTTGCCCGTTGTCTGGCGCTTGAGGGTGCAGAGGCAGGCATACGCGTCAACGTTGTCAATCCGGATGCAGTGTTGCGCGGCTCGAAAATCTGGTCAGGCGAGTGGCTTGACCAGCGCGCTGCCACCTACAAGACCGACAAGGAAGGTCTTGAGGAAATGTACCGGCAACGCTCAATGCTTAAGCGCTCGGTCTATCCCGAGGACATTGCCGAAGCCGCCTACTTCCTGGCATCAGACCAGTCGGCAAAATCGACGGGCAACATCATCAATGTCGACGCGGGCAACGCACAGTCGTTCCCCCGCTGAGGCGGACCACATGACCTGTGGCACTGACCGCGGGTTGCCATGAACCGGCTCAAACGGCTCCGGTTTGCGCAGGATTCCTCCCAGTTGCACGTCGCAGGCTGTGTGAACGGCGCCGGCCACTGCGCACGCTTTTCACAACATGTATGTTGACCGTTTGCGGGGGACTTGCAAAATGCTCCTGCACATGGTCGACATCCCTACTGCAAACCACAGCACCCAATAATCTATATCGGGCTTGACTCTCACAGGCCCGCATCGATAATACTACCAACTAGTAGGTAACAATAAGAATTCAGGGAGGATCTACGGATGGCCGAAGCCGGACGTATCGGTATCATCATGCACGGCGTAACGGGCCGGATGGGGATGAACCAGCATCTCATCCGCTCAGTTCTGGCGATCCGGGATCAGGGCGGCGTCGTTCTGTCTGATGGGTCCCGTGTCGTTCCGGACCCCATTCTTGTCGGCCGCAATGCCGATAAAATCGAGCGTCTCGCCAAGCGGTTCAGTGTCGCGCGCTGGACGACTGATCTTGATGCGGCGCTGGCCAACCCCGATGACATCCTGTTTTTCGACGCCGCTTCAACGCAGCTGCGCCCTGCCCTTTTGAAAAAGGCCATTGATGCGGGCAAGCATGTCTATAGTGAAAAGCCCGTTTCCGAAGGCCTCGATGCTGCCGTGGATATTGCGCGTCATGCCAAGAAAGCCGGCGTCAAGAACGGGATTGTGCACGACAAGCTCGACCTCCCCGGCCTCGTTAAACTCAAACGCCTTCGTGACTCCGGCTTTTTCGGCAAGATTCTCTCGGTCAAAGGCGAATTCGGTTACTGGGTTTTCGAAGGCGACTGGATGCCAGCCCAGCGCCCGAGCTGGAATTACCGTGTCGAAGATGGCGGTGGTATCGTCTCGGATATGCTCTGCCATTGGCGCTATGTGCTCGACAATGTCATCGCACCGGTCAAATCGGTGTCCTGCACCACGGCGACCCACATTCCCGAACGCTGGGATGAGAACGGCAAGAAGTACAAAGCGACCGCCGACGACGCGGCTTATGCCACCTTTATGCTTGAAGGCGATATTGTCGCCCATATCAATTCAAGCTGGTGCACCCGCGTGCGCCGTGACGATCTGGTGACTTTCCAGGTCGACGGCACCCATGGGTCCGCGGTTGCCGGTCTGCACAAATGTTACAGCCAGCATCGGGTCAACACGCCGAAGCCGGTGTGGAACCCGGACGAGCCGCAAAAGCTCGACTTCTTCGAGGATTGGGAAGAAGTGCCGGACAACGCCGTGCTCGACAACGGCTTCAAAGTCCAGTGGGAACAGTTCCTGCGACACGTTCTGGAAGATGCTCCCTGGCATTATTCGCTGGCCGAAGGCGCAAAGGGCGTACAACTGGCGGAAGCCGGGTATCAAAGCGCCAAGGAACGCCGTTGGATCGACCTGCCGGACCTGGACATCTGATCCATGGCAAAGGTTCTTCTTCCAAAAGCCGGTGGCGGCACCGAAACTCTCGATCTGGCCAATGGCCCGGTCCCCGAAAAGACCGGCAACTGGTCACGTGTGGCTTACGCTGCGGCGCATGTTGTGGCTGATCCCTATGCCGACAATGATCCGTGGCTCGACACCAATGTCGATTGGGACCGCACCCTCGCCTTCCGCGAGCATTTATGGTCGCTCGGGTTCGGCGTTGCCGAGGCCATGGACACCGCACAGCGCGGCATGGGGCTCGACTGGCCGACATCGCTGGAACTGATCACACGCGCTGTCAGCCAGGCGAAGGCTGGCGGGCATTTGATCGCTTGCGGCGCGGGTACGGATCACCTCACACCGGGGCCGAACGTGACCGTTGACGATGTGATCGCTGCTTACGAAATGCAGTGTGAAACTGTTGAGAAAACCGGTGGCCGGGTCATTCTCATGGCCTCACGCGCGCTGGTGAAAGCGGCCAAAAGCCCCGAGGATTACGCCCGCGTCTATGGCCGCGTTCTCTCCGGCCTCAACCAGCCCGCAATCCTGCATTGGCTCGGTGAAATGTTCGACCCTGCCCTCGCCGGCTATTGGGGCAACGATGACCATATGAAGGCGATGGCAACCTGCCTGTCGGTCATCAAGGACAATGCCGACAAGATTGACGGCATCAAGATTTCACTGCTGTCAGCTGAAAAAGAAATCATCATGCGCCGGCAGATGCCGGAGAGCGTCAAAATGTATACCGGCGACGACTTCAACTACCCTGAACTAATCAAGGGTGACGAACAGGGTTTCAGCCATGCCCTGCTGGGGATTTTTGATCCCATCGCCGGGGCTGCCGCCCGCGCTCTCAGCGCACTGGAGCGCGGCGATGACGCTGAATATGAGGCTGCGTTTGCGCCAACCGTCCCCCTTTCGCGCCATATTTTCAAGGCACCGACACGCTTTTATAAAACAGGGGTTGTGTTCTTGGCCTATCTCAACGGGCATCAGGATCACTTCACCATGATCGGCGGGCAGGAAAGCACACGCTCCACCTTGCACCTCGCCGACATTGTGCGCATGGCCAATACGGCCGGCCTCTTCACGGATGCCGAGCTTGCGGCACGGCGTATTGCCAATGTCATGTCCACACGTGGTGTTGGAGGCTGATCATGCTCAAACCGCACCAGCTTTCACTCAATACCGCCACGGTACGCGAGCAGTGGAACCTCGCCCAGTGCATCGAGGGCTGCGCCCGGCACGGGTTTGGCGGCATTTCGCCCTGGCGCGACAAGCTGCATGAGATGGGCGTAGACACCGCAGCCAAGGCCATTCGCGATGCAGGCCTGAGGGTTTCAGGTGTTTGCCGCGGCGGCTGGTTCACACAAACAGGCAGCCTCACGCCGTCTGTGATCGACGACAATCAGCGTGCCGTCGATGAGGCAGCGGCTTTGGACGCAGCTTGCCTCGTATTCGTCGTCGGCGGTCTGCCTGACGGCTCCCGTGACATCGGAAAAGCCCATGCGCTTGTTGAAGACGGCCTGGCCCAAACGATGGAATACGCACGGACCGTTGGCGTTAAGCTCGCCATAGAACCTTTGCACCCCATGTATGCCGCTGACCGCGCCTGTGTGAACACCATGCGTCAGGCTCTCGATATCTGCGACCGGCTTGGCGATGGCATTGGTGTTGCCGCGGATGTCTATCACATCTGGTGGGACTTCGAGGTCAAGGAACAGATCGCCCGCGCCGGTAAGGACCGCCTTCTCGCCTTTCACATTTGTGATTGGCTGGTGCCGACGGATGACATGCTGCTCGATCGCGGCATGATGGGTGACGGTGTTATCGATATCAAAGGCCTGCGCGAAACTGTTGAAGCCAACGGGTTCAGCGGCCTCAATGAAGTCGAAATTTTCTCGGCAAATAACTGGTGGAAGCGTGATCCCGACGAGGTGCTGCGTACAGTTATCGAACGTGCTGAAACGCACTGCTAGGAACTGGTGCCGGTGGTATTAAGCCGCCGGAAAACAAGAGATTTTCCGGCCAATCCGGAAAGTAAGTTCGCTTCATCATATTGTGATGGAAGCGAAACATAGCCAACAGGAATAGGATGCCCAACTGTCCTTGACCCGTTACGACATAAAACATAACCTACTAGTAGGTAATATGGGAGGAAGATATGCAAAGACGTAGATTCAATGCGCTTGTCGCCAGTTCGGCGCTGGCCTTGGCGATGGGAACAGGTGCTGCCTTTGCGCAGGACTGGCAGCCCGATCGTCCGATCAACATCATCGTGCCCTGGTCTGCCGGCGGTTCGACCGATCAGGTCACCCGCGTGGTCGCACCGATTTTGGAAGAAGCGCTGGGCACACCAGTCGTCGTCGTCAATCAGCCCGGCGCATCGGGTGCGACTGGCACGGCTGAAGCCCTTGCCGCCCCGCGTGACGGATACACATGGACGGCCAACGCCATCGCCAACAATGCGACCTATGCGGTCACGGGCCTGATCGAGAACACTTCGATCGAGGACTATCACATCTACCTGCACGTCGCGAACGTGCCGGTCGTCAGTGTCAACGCTGACTCGCCTTATCAGGACTTTGGCGAACTGCTTGCAGCAATGCAGGAAGGTGAAACCGTAACAGTGGGTACAGCTGGTGTGAATTCGTCGGGGGGCATGGCACTGGCAGCAATCAACGAAGCGGCAGGTGAATCCATCACCGCACGCATGGTCACCTATGATGGTGGCGCACCGGCGGTGGTTGCCGCGGCTTCAGGTGAAGTTGTCGCCACAACCCAGCTCGCGGTGGAGCAGACCGAAATGATCAAGGCCGGCAACATCCGTCCGCTGGCCGTGCTTTCGGACAAGGAACTGGTGATTGAAGGTCTCGACCCGATTCCGCCCATCACCAACTGGCTGGCCGATATGCCGATTGCACCAGACTATTTCGGTGTCTTCATCCCGGTCGGCGCACCGCAAGAAGTCTATGATACCGTCGACAAGATCTGGGAAGAAAAGGTCATGACCTCCGAGGCTTTGAGAGACTATGCCGTCGAACGCGGCGCGGACTTCAACCCCAGCTATGGTGACGAAGCTCTTGCCCGCGCAATGCCGGTTGTGATCGCCGAGGCCTGTGCCCGCGTGACACGTGGTGAAGCGGTTCTCGACCCGTCCGAGATCGGTATCGACTGCCCCGAGATGTAATCCGGGCGCTCACGAAACGACATCGGCGCGCGGGTTGTCCCGCGCACCGGATAACGACACGGAGCGGTCTTCTTGATAAACAAGAGGCCGCTTCGTTCACGATTGAGTCTGTCACGCCGTGAATTTGCGGCAGGGGAGAAACCAGATGTTCGCCAGACGCACTGCCGACAGTGCCATTGCCGCTATTCTGATCATCATCGGGATCGCGCAGATGTGGGGTGGCTTCACCATGGACCGGTTGGAAGTTCGCCATATCCATCCTGCATCGATACCGGGGCTGCTGCCCATCATTCTCGGCGCAGCGATGGTCATCCTGGCAGCGATCGTCTTCACAGTGAGCCGGCGACCGGCGTCACAATCCCCGGATGGAGAGGAAACCATCTCCAGAAATGAAATCGCCAGCTTTGCCTGGGTCGTGGCGCTGACTTGTATCTATGCTCTGTTCCTCGTCGGCACTCTGCACTTCTGGCTGGCATCGGCTGTGTTCGTTTTCACCTTCATTCTCTATGCGGAGTGGGACACGCTAAAATCCGGGACAACCACAAAGCGCCTGATCACGCTCGGCACGGCGCTCGCCATCGCCGTGATAGTGACCGGTGGCATATCCTTCCTGTTTGAAGACGGCTTTTTGGTGAGGCTGCCCTGATGGACGTGCTGTCTGCATTAGCCGCCGCATTCGGCGAATTCTCCACGCCCACCATGCTCTTCCATGTGGTCTGGGCCACACTTCTGGGTATCTTTGTCGGTGCACTCCCTGGCTTGACCGCGACAATGGGCGTGGCACTGATGACCACCCTCACCTACTCTCTGGATCGCGATGCGGCGATCCTCGTGCTGATCTGCATGTATGTCGGCGCTATTTATGGCGGTTCGCGCAGCGCCATCCTGCTCAATATTCCCGGCACACCGGCCAGTGCTGCAACCTCTCTGGACGGCTTCCCCCTTGCCCAACGCGGCAAGGCCGGTCAGGCGATGGGCATCGCCACCGTCGGCTCGGCGCTCGGCACGTTGGTGGGTATCATCATGCTGATCCTTATTGCACCACCCCTGGCAGCTGCTGCGCTCAAATTCGGCTCGTTCGAGTTCTTCTGGCTAGCGCTGTTCGGTGTTGTGATTTCCGGCCAGCTCACCAAAAGCGGCCATCCTGCCAAAGGCTATCTGGCCGGTGTGATCGGCCTCAGCGTGGCAATGATCGGCAGTGACGGTATTCACGCCTATGTGCGCTTCAATATGGGTTCTTCTGACCTGAATGGCGGCATCGGCCTCATCCCGGCCATGGTCGGCGCTTTTGGCTTTGCCGAGGTGCTTTTCACCATGTCACGGCCCGATGCGCAGATGGCGCAGAACAAACCGGAGAAAATTCGTCTTGGCGCGATCTTCCGCCAGGTCTGGGGCTATCGCCGAACGGTTGGCCAGTCGGGCATAATCGGCACACTGATCGGCATTATTCCCGGCGTGGGCGAGGATATCGGCGCCTGGGGCAGCTATGCCGCCGCTCGCCAGCACTCCAAGGAAAAAGACGAATTCGGCAATGGCAGCTACGAAGGACTTACAGCGGCGGAGACCGGCAACAGCGCCGTGGTGCCCGGATCGTTGATCCCGTCGCTGACGCTCGGCGTGCCCGGGTCCGCCTCCGCTGCTGTCCTGATTGCCGCCCTCTTCATCCACGGTATCCGCCCTGGCCCCATGATCATGATCGAGGCGCCGACGTTCATCTACTCGGTCTCGGTGATGCTGATCTTCGCCACGATCGCCATCGGAGTGTTCGGCCTGCTGTTGACGCCGGTGTTCGTGCAGGTGCTGCGCGTGCCGCGCAACTTCCTTATGCCGCTCGTCTTCGTGATGTGTGTCATCGGGCCCTATGCCCTGACCCAGCGAGTCTTCGACATATGGGTCATGTTTGTTTTCGGCATTATCGGCTACATCCTGCGCCGGCTTGACTATCCCATGGCGCCGCTGGTGTTGGGGATTATTCTTGGCGACTTGCTCGACAAGAGTCTGAGGCGTGGCCTGACACTGTCGGATGGCAGTCTTGAACCATTCTTCACCCGTCCGATTTCGCTAGGATTTGCAATTGTCATCGTGCTGACGATAGTTTTCTCGTTCCCCGCAGTGCGCCGTAGCTGGACGGCGCTCATGACGCGCCTTATGAGGGGGACGGAAACCAGTTGAGTCAGGCGCCCCCACGGGGGCGCCGGTTATTTGAGGGGGCAAATCATGGTTCGGGCCGCAACCGGAAAAAAGGTCGTCCGCAAGAAGCGGGGCCAAAGAGATTCCAACGCGTCTCGCGCCGCAATCCTTCAGGCCGCCTTGAACGAATTTTCAACCGCCGGGTATGACGGGGCACGTGTCGACCGGATCGCGCTAGCAGCCGGTGTCAGCAAACCCCTGCTCTACGACTATTTCGGTGACAAGGACGATCTCTACGCCGCTGCCCTGCGCGAGGCTTATGTGCAAATTCGCCAGGGCGAGATGAAGCTCGAACTGGAATCGCGCGAACCCGAGCAGGCCATTCGGGAACTTGTCCTGTTCACCATGGACCATTTCCGTAACAATCCCTGGTTCATCGCTATGCTCAACACCGAGAATTTGCGAGGTGGGGCGACCGTCGAGAAACTGCATGACCGGCAGGAAATCCAGTCGCAGCTGCTCAAGGTACTCGACGATGTGCTGCGCCGTGGCGTGGCGCAAGGCGTTTTCCATCGCGAGACGACGGCAACACGCTTTTATCTGTTTGTCGCCTCATTGTGTTATTTTCCGGTCTCAAACCGGTTCACGCTTGCGGCTATTTTCGATCTGCACTGGTCCGACGACGACTACCGGCAACATGCTGAGACAGTTGCCGATATCCTTCTGGCCTGGCTGACCAAGCCCTAAGCTGCCACTGCGACGCACTTGCCCGAAATCCAGGTTTGTTGTGGCATTAGCGCCGCATCGAGCCAGACGAAGTTGGCCCGGCATCCCGGTGCAATCCGGCCCATATCCAACGCACCTATCAATTGCGTGGGATAAAGCGCCGCCATTCGTAACGCCTCGGCAAGGTCGACACCCACCTGTTTATGCAAAATCCGCACAGCGGTTGCCAGCTCTAGATCGGCGCCAGCCAGTGTGCCATCGTCAAGTGTCAACTTGCCTTCGGCGCGCCATATCTTGCGGCCGTTGAGGGTGAACGCCTTCATGTCTGTCCCCACAGTCGCCATGGCATCGCTGATGAGAAAAATATGCCCCGGCCCCGCCTTCGCACGCATTGCCGACGACACCGCGTCCGGGTGAACATGATATCCGTCGCAAATCAGGCTGGCGCTCAGTCCACCAACTGTGAGCGCTGCGCCTACCATACCGGGCTCCCGTCCCGTCATCTGGCTCATGGCGTTAAAAAGGTGTGTGACCATCGTTGCGCCTGCATCGGCCAGTGCCTGCACCTCATCCAGGCCCGCATCGCAATGACCAATACTCACGCGCACCCCACCTGCAACCAGCGCCCGGACCTGTTCCGGCGACACGGATTCCGCGGCGACCGTTACAACGAGTGCGGGCAGGCTTTGCCGCGCGGCGATGAGTATCTCGACGTCGGCATTAGTCATCGGGCGGATCAGCGCCGGGTCGTGCGCACCCTTCCGTGCTTGTGACAAGTGCGGGCCTTCAAGATGCAGACCGGCGAATCCGGGGACACCATGCTTCGCCGCTGCAATCCCGGCAGCGATTGCGGCATTCCGCACTTTGTCGGTGTCGGTAATCAGGGTGGGCAACAAGGCCGTGGTACCGAACTTGGCATGGGCTGCACAGATCGTGCGGATACCGGCAACCGACGGATCGTTGTTCAGCAACACCCCGCCACCGCCATTGACCTGAAGATCAACAAAACCGGGTACGAGACACCCGGTTTCCAGTTCTGTCACTTCAACATCAGTAGACACAGGGGTGACATCGGTGAGACCTGTCACCTTGCCATCCTCGATCAGGACCACCTTGTCGTCGTGCCAGATCTCCCCGTCAAAAATCCGCGGCGCATGGAGCGCTGTGGTGAAGCTCATCTTGTCTCCGTGTCTCAGGTACAGTTGTGACGCCTTGCGGTGGCATGCAGGCGCCCGGCCCTTGTGCACGCTATTTCCCGTAACTCACGGAAAATACCGGAGAATTGATCACCAAATTAACAAAAACTGAACTTAAAAACTATCAATTGAACCGTGGATTGTTTAAATCAGTAACCCTGAAGAGGCGGAAGGGTTGGCCATACGTGGCATTCCGGCGTTTGCGGTACATTTTGATCGGGGCCTGCGTCCAGCTGTTTGTCAGTCTGGCGGCTAGCAACGCTATGGCTTTCGAACTGTTCGGCTTTACCTTTTTCGAGGATGCCGAGACAGCTGATGCCAACGCGGTTATCGCCGATCCGCAGGCCTATACTGTTGATGTCTCCGTATCCGGCAACACCGATCTCGAGGACACGTTGCGTGGCGCATCAACGCTGTGGACCAAGCAAGCCTCTCCGGCTTCTGGTGCTGCCGGTCTCCTTGCCACCGCACGTTCTGACTATCGTCGCATCGTCGCAGCGCTCTATGCCGAAGGCTATTATGGCGGCACGGTATCCATCACAGTTGACGGGCGTGAAGCAACCAGCCTGCCGCCTGACGCCGAGCTCAGTGACCCGGCCATTGTTGCCATCCGCGTCGACACAGGCCCGCAATTCCAATTCGGTGACGTCAGTATCGCCAATCGCTCTGGCGAGAGTGATCCGGCGATCACTGTAGCTTCAGGCTTCGCCAGCGGCGAAATTGCCAAATCCGGCGCTGTGCGCCGCGCCGCGCGGCAGGCTGTCGATGATTGGCGGCAATTGGGGTATCCCAAGGCCAAAATCGCCGATCAGGATGTGCTGGCCGATCACGACACCAATATCGTCGACGTTTCTCTGACGGTCGCACCGGGACCGCGTGCCACCATCGGCACGATCACCGTCGAGGGCGCGACAGACATGGATGCCGATTTCATCGCGCGCCATACGGGTCTGGTGGAGGGCAAGCTCTACGATCCTGACGACATCACCCGCGCCCGCCAGCGGCTGAACGAGCTTGAAGTGTTCGGCACCGTCAAGATTGTCGAGGCGGATGCCGTCAATCCCGATGGCAGTCTGCCGATCACCATTGTGGTCAATGAGCGCAAACCCCGCCGTGTCGGCGTCGGTGGCACCTACTCCACGACTGACGGTCTCGGTGTCGAAACCTTCTGGCTGCACCGCAACCTGTTCGGCCAGGGTGAGCGGCTGCGGTTCGACGCCCGCCTGACCGGCATTGCCTATCCGATCCAGACAAAAGAATTCGACTATTACTTCGGTGGCACATTCACAAAGCCGGGCGTGTTTACACCGGATACCGATCTGATCGCAGGTCTTGTCGCCCAGCGTACAGTTTTGCCGCGCTACTCCGAGACCTCGATCGAGGGCAAAGTTGGCGTCTCGCACGAGTTCTCCCAGAGCTTCAAGAAAGAAGTCGGGCTCGAACTGAAACGCGCCAACTTCTACGATACGGTCTATGGCCATCGCGACTTTTCCGTCTTCGGGGCTTACGGCACCCTCACATACGATACACGCGACGACCCCAACGACGCGACCGAAGGTGTATTTGCCTCGGTGACCGCCGCGCCCTATTACGAAGCCGAGTATGGCAATGCAGCGCTTCTGTTATCAGCAGAGGCGCGCTCTTATGTCAGTCTGGCACCCGAAGATCGGGTTGTTGTTGCCGGGCGACTCAAAGCCGGGTTCCTGCTCGGCCCCGACCTGTCTGAGACTCCACCCGACAAACTGTTCTTTGCCGGTGGCGGCGGATCAGTGCGCGGCTTCCCCTACCGCTCCATTGGTGCAGACGGCCCCGGTGGTGCGGTTGTGGGCGGCAAGTTCCTCACTGAGGCTTCGGTCGAGGCCCGTGTGAAAGTGACCGACGATATCGGCGTGGTCGGTTTCGTCGATGCCGGCTATGTCACGGCAAACAACTTCGTCGGCCTCGCCGATGGCACGCGTATCGGCGCCGGTGTCGGCTTGCGTTACTATACAGGCTTCGGTCCGCTACGACTTGATGTTGCGGTGCCGATCAACAGACGCCCGGGCGATCCGAAATACGCAATCTATGCCGGAATAGGACAGGCATTTTGAGACGGCTCGCTGCACTTTTGCTGATGCTGATTGCTGCTGGCATCGCCCTGCCGCTGATCGCGCAGGAAAGCGATGAAGCCCAGAAGTCCGGCTTCTTGCGCTTCATCGAAGACCGGATTTCCTCACCCAGCCGCAGGATCGCCATCAATGGGCTTGAAGGCGCTTTGTCGTCTGACCTGCGCATCGCCGAGATCACTATTTCCGATGCCGAGGGCGTCTGGCTGCGAATTGATAACGCCCAGCTGAACTGGGACCAGGCCGCGTTGTTGACCGGCCGGCTGCAGATCAATTCGCTGACGGCAGACAGCATCGACTATATCCGCCCCGCCGTGCCGCCTGAAGGTGTGACACCGCCTGCCCCGGAAGCCGGTGCGATTGACGTGCCCGAACTGCCGGTTGCTGTTTTCCTTGAGGAGCTATCGGTTCCGCAGGTGACATTTGGCGAGGATCTGTTCGGACTCGGGTCCGAGATATCAGTTGCCGGACGCCTGGTACTCGAAGGCGGATCGCTGGACACCAACCTCGATATTGATCGGCTCGATGGCCCGGGTGGCAACCTGTCGCTGAACCTTAAGTACGACCGCGAGAGCACCAACGCTGATATCGATCTGGCGCTGACCGAACCGCGCGATGGCGTGATCGTCAATCTGCTCGGCATGGAAGGCAAGCCGGAACTGAGCCTGCGCGTGCAAGGCTCTGGCCCCTTCACCGATATCGACACCGAACTGACGCTCGATGCTGACGGAAAGCGGGCGCTGACCGGCGTTGCGCGCCTCAACAGCACAGCGGATGGGCTCGATATCGATGCCGACCTTAACGGCCCGATCGCCGATCTGGTGCCCGCCGCCTATAAGCCCTTTTTCGGCTCCGAGACGCGCCTGAGCGCCAATGCACTCGTCCGTGATGCGGGCGGTTTTACACTCAACACTTTCGCGCTCACCGGCGGCCAACTCGCGATTGACGCCAGTGCCAACACAACAACCGACGGCTTTCTGAGCAGCCTCGTGCTTGATGCCCAGATCGCAGATAGAGCCGGTCAGAAAGTAGCCTTGCCGGGAGGTGGCGCAACCACACGCGTATCGGGCGCGCGGCTGCAGATCGATTATGGCCAGGGCGACAGTTGGGAAGGCGCATTGGTCATCGATGGTCTGGAAACCGGCGAACTTGCTACAGAATCCATCTCGCTGGCGCTCGATGGCGCGGCACTCAATCTCAACGACCCGGCCACCCGTCGGGTAACGTTCAATGCCGATGGCACCATTTCCGGCATTACCGCAAAAGACCCGCAAGTTGCCGACGCTCTTGGCGACAGCATGGGACTGGGCCTTGCCGGTCTATGGTCCGCTGGCGACTCGCTGCAGCTTGCCGAGGCACGCCTGCGCGGCAAGGCCTTCGACATGGCGCTGTCCGGCGCGCTTGACGGTGGCGATTTTGATGGCAATGTCATCCTGTCGACGCCGAGCATTGCGCCCTTCTCCGGCCTCGCGGGACGCCAGCTTTCCGGCGCATTGCAGCTCAGCGCTGAGGGCAGCATCGCGTTGCTGACCGGCGGCTTTGACCTGACACTGAACGGCAACGCCAACGACCTTCGCATCGGCATGGATGCGCTCGACAACATCCTCACCGGCGAAACACAGCTGAGCGGGCGGGTCGCGCGAACCGAAGCCGGCGTTACTGCCGAGCAGTTCCGGATCGGCAATGCTCAAAGCCGGATCGCTGCGGACGGCACCTTTGCCAGCGACGCAGCGGATTTCGAATTTTCCGTTGCCCTCAGCGATCTGGCGCTCCTGTCTGAAAACGCAACCGGCGCATTGACCGCAGTTGGTACGGCAAAAGGTGCGGACGGGCTGATCAATCTTGATTTCGATGCGCAGGTGCCCTCAGGCACACTCACCGATCGCCGCCTCCGCGATGCCGTACTCGGTTTCACCGGACAACTGGAAGGCGCTGATCTTAACGGCAGCATTACCGGCAACACCTTCCTCGACGGCCATCGCGTCGACCTGACGGCGGACGTGGCCGTATCAGAGGGAACCAGCCGCCTGTCCGGTCTCAATTTCACAACGGCTGGCACAAAGCTCACTGGCGGTGTTGCGCAAGGACCCGATGGGTTGTTGACCGGCGCGCTCGATCTGCAATCCAACGATCTTTCGGTTCCCGCCGCCTTGTTATTGGCCGAAGCAAGCGGTGCGGCAACAGCGAAAATCGAATTGGCACCGCGGGGCACAAAACAGTCGGCAACGATCGCCGCATCGGTGCGTGATGTCACCTACAATGATATTCGCGTGTCACGTGCAGATATTACCGCCAGCATCGGCGATGTGTTCGGTGTCCCCGCAATCAAAGGCACCTTGGACGGTACCGGCATTGCGGCAGCCGGGCTCGATATCGATACACTTAACGCAGCTGCCGATCAGAACGGCGAGACCACCAGCTTCTCCGGGACCGCAACATTAGCCAATGGCGCCGACATCGATACCGGCGGCAGCCTGACGCCGGTGGGTGATGGCTATCGCGTTGTGCTGGACCGGTTGCAGCTGCAACAGGGGCCGCTCTCAGCGCGTCTTGCCAGTAGAACAGCGCTGACTGTCGCCAACGAAACCGTTACCCTTCAGGATGTGATTTTCGATGTCGGCGGCGGCCGTATCACCAGTTCGGGCACCGCCGGTGAGGCACTGGACCTCGCCGTCACCGTGGATGATGTACCGCTGGCTATCGCCAATGCCATCATGCCCGATCTTGGGCTGGCAGGCACGCTCAACGGGCGGCTGCGCGTGTCCGGCACGGCATCAGAGCCATCCGTCGGCTTCGATATTTCCGGTAGCGGTATTAGCGCGGCAATGATTGCCACTTATGGCGTGACACCACTGCAGGTGGATGCCAGCGGCACCTTTGCGAACAACACGCTGCGCCTCGCCGCCCTGCAAGCCAACGGTCCTGCCGGATCGACGCTCAGTGCCAACGGCACCATGCCGCTGGTGGGCAGCAATGGCGATTTGCGCGTGACCGGCACCGTACCGCTAGCGATTGCCAACCGCACGGTGGGCAGCCGGGGCACGCAGCTCTCAGGCTCCGTGAATATCGACGCGCGCGTCACCGGCAGCCTGGCGCAGCCATCATTTGGCGGCGCGATCAGCACCGCGAATGCCGAAGTCGTCGATCCGCAATCCAACTTGCGTCTGCAATCCATTTCGGCCTCTGCCCGGCTGTCGGGTCAGCAACTGATCGTTGAAAGTTTTAGTGGCAGTCTGGCGACCGGCGGTTCGATCAGTGTCAGCGGGTCCATGTCGCTCAACGGCGATTTGCCGGCAGACATTCAGATTGGCCTCAATTCAGCGCGCTATGCCGATGGCAACATGTTCGTTGCAACAGCCTCCGGTCAGTTAGCGGTCACTGGCAGCCTGCTGCGCGATCCACTGCTTTCCGGCGATGTGCGTGTCGAGCGAGCGGAAATCTCCATCCCGGATTCCTTCGATACCAGCGCCGTGCTGCTGGAAGTCGACCACGCCTCATTGCCACCTGATGTCGCGGAAACTCTCAGGCGCCTACGCACCGATGGTGGAAGCAGCTCGGGCAGCGGTCGGCCGAGTGTCATGCGGTTGAACGTGGCCGTGTCGGCGCCCAACCAGATTTTCGTACGTGGCCGTGGCGCTGATGCCGAGCTTGGCGGGCAGGTGCAGTTGCGCGGCACAGTCAACAACATTCAGCCCTCCGGCGGGTTTGAACTGATCCGTGGGCGGATGAATATCCTGGGGCAACGGCTCGATTTCACATCCGGCACGGTGACCCTGGTGGGCACGCTCGACCCGTATATTCGCCTCACGGCGCAATCGGTTGCGGAGGATGCCACCGTCTACATCATTCTCGATGGTCCGGTCTCCGATCTCGACATTGTGCTGACCTCGCAACCCGAATTGCCGCAGGACGAAGTGCTGTCGCTCTTAATCTTCAAGCGCGCCCTCTCCGATCTATCGCCATTGCAATTGGCCAAACTGGCGGGTGCGGCGGCGGAACTTGCCGGCGGAAGCAACAATTCGCTGGTCGATGGCCTACGCTCGGCAGCAGGTCTCGCCGATCTCGACGTCATCACCGATGCCGAAGGCAATACAGCTGTCCGCGCCGGCACCTACATTCAGGACAATGTCTATGTCAGCGTCGAAGCCGGTGCCGAAGGCGACAGCAAAGTGTCCATCGACCTCGATCTCAACGAGAACTTCAAGGCCCGCGGTTCCACCACCAACGACGGCGAAACCAGCCTCGGCATCTTCTTCGAGCAGGATTATTAACCGGGCGCTTACGCCTTGAGCAGGTAATGGGCGGCGAGACGGCGGCTTAATCGTCTCGCTAACCTATTGGGCTATTTTGCCGTGCGAATGCACTTTCACGCACGCAAGCGGACGGAATAACCGGCATGACGGACACACTTGCCCGCACAACCCGTATCGGCGTTTTCACCCTGGTTGCATTGCTGGGCCTAACAATCCCGGTCATCGTCGCCGGTCGGATGCACTACATCTCCTCCTATTTCGTCTTGTTTCAGGATTTGAGCGCCGCCGTCATCGTGGCGATTGCGATGTTGATTTTCCGTACACAAGCAGGCCGCGCCGGATTGGCTGCACTCTCACAAGCTCCTCTCATTAAGCGCACTGTAAACCTGTCACCGAAACTATCCGTCACCATTATTGCGATTGGCGTATTCACAATCGGTACGGCAGGCACATGGGCCGTATTCCAAAACTTTCCCTTGGCGATGGACGAATTCTGGGCGCGCGCTGATGGGGAGATATTCGCTACCGGTGCGCCAATGTCCCAAATTCCTGAAATCTGGCGCCCCTATGCCACCGCACTGATGCCCATATTCACCCGGCTACTACCGGACCCGGGCCTTTGGGCTTCAACCTATCTGCCTGTGAACGCGCTTTTGCAGCAGTTCATGGGCGTCTTCGCCAGTCCATTGATGGCAAGCCTCTCAGTAATTTTGTGTGCGCTAACTGCCCGCCAGTTGATGCCAGAGGCACAGCAGGCGCCGCTTCTGGCGGCATTGTTGCTCGCGAGTTCCAGCCAGGTCCTTATTACGGCGATGACGCCCTATGCGATGACCGCGCATCTGTTCTTCAATCTGTTATGGTTATGGTTGTTTCTGCGACGGAGCATACCAAGCCAGCTTGCAGCGGCAATCGTGGCGCTTCTCGCCATGGGGCTACACCAAGCGACATATTTTCCTTTATTCGCTTTGCCGTTTCTGTTCGAGGCGTTCTTGCGCGGCCAGTGGCGAACAGCTCTAGCGCACCTGTTGCTCATCGCCACGGGCTTTCTCATCTGGAGCAACTACGATGTTATCGCATACGCGATCATGGACGCGGCACCATCGGAAAGTGCATCTAACGGATCGAGTTGGCTGTTTGGAGCCTTTATTGCGCGCATACTGCGGTTCGACCTAATGTCGATCATTCTTATGGGACAGAACCTGCTGCGCTTTAATCTTTGGCAGAACCCAGTCATTGTACCACTGCTATTGTTGATAGCGATCCCCATTATTCGAACCGGTGGTACTGTGCGAGCTCTACTTGCCGGCATCGTGTTCACAACGATCTTCATGATGGTCGTGATTCCATTCCAGGGTCATGGCTGGGGTTACCGATATCTGCACGGGCTACTTGGCAGTGCGAGCCTGCTTGCGGTTTATGCCTATTACAAGTTACGCCCAGACTCGTCAGAAGCTAAACTTCGCTGGCGCGGGCTATTCGCGGCCATGTTTGCACTGTCTCTATTGGTGCTCTTGCCTCTGCACGCGCTGCAAGCCCGTTGGCAGACTGCTCCATACGCAGCTGCGCACGCAGAGCTGCTGGGCTGGGAAACCGAAATTATCGTCATCGATGCGCCAGCGCACGCTTATACGATCGACCTCGTGCGTAATAGCCCACTGCTCGGCAATACACCTAAGCGTTTGGCATTCAGCAAACTCGCGCCGGGACAATTAACGGCGCTATGCGACCGCTACGATGTACGATTGTTTGACAATGCGGATGCGACGAAATTCGGGATCCCGCAGTGGGCTGTCGCTGAATCCCGCGAATATCCCTCAAACTGCGGATTCTAGAACGCGTGTCAGGCGGCGTCTTTTTTGAGCGCTTCCATACGTCCCTTCGGGACTTTGGTACGGGCCTGCCAACCTTCTTCAATCGCTGCGAACTTCGGCTCAACTGGTGCGGCGGCAGCTTTCTCACCCGTTATCAACGACTTGAGAAAGTTGCCGAAGGCATTGACCGACCGCATTCCTTCTCGCGGTTGTGTTAGTGCCTGCAAAGCCTTGCGGGCCATATAATTGGGTCGCAGATGGAAGCGGCGCACGGCAAACTCGCAGAAATCCTCGAGATCTTTGGGGCTGAGACCGGGCAGGTTCAGCACGCAGCGATGTCCGCCATCCGGATTAAGCCAGTCATCAAAACTATCGGCGGCCAGAAATCCCTCTTTTTCCGCCCATTCATAGGCCCCGGTACCCGGATAAGGCATAACAGGATAGAATTGCGCACTGTCGGGTTCAAGATCGATGGCAAGATCGAGTGTTTTATGCAGCGTTTCCCGCGTTTCACCCGGGAAGCCAACCATGAAGCAACCATGCACTAGAATACCGAGTTTGCGGCAATTCTCCATGAAATCGCGTTGCTGTTCGAGGGTTTGCCCCTTGCGCATATTGATTAGAAGCGTCTTGTCGCCGCTTTCAAACCCGGTAGCGCATTGCCGCAGACCGGCTTCCTTCAGTGCCTTGAGCGTCTCATAATCGACATTAACCCGGATGTTGGCAAAGAACGGCAGCCGGATACCTTCCTGCTTCACCAGCCGCGCGATTTCTCTCGCGCGTTCCCGATCGGAAGTGAATGTGTCGTCCTCAAATACGACCTCCTGCACCTCCGGCATATTCTCCTGGATCCACTTCATTTCCGCGACAACATCTGCCGGGCTGCGGGTCCGGTAATCATGCCCGTGCATGACTTGCGGATAAACGCAGAAAAAACAACGCGCACGGCAACCTCGTCCACCAATCAACATCACCATCGGCTGATTGGCGATCGTGAATAGGTATTGGTGCGGGTTCAGGAACTGCTTGTAGACAGGTGCGATCCATGGAAGTGAATCCATATCCGTGACCAGCGCCCGTTCATTGCTACGGCGGGACCCCTTGCCGGAACGCCAGGCAAGTCCGTCCACCCTGGTGGCGGGCTTGTTTGCTTCAATCGCCTCAGCAAGCTCGCTGATTGTGAAATCATATTCACCCACGGCGACATAATCGAGTTCGGGGCACTGTTTCAGCGCGTCCTTCCAGTTTGCGGTGACATGGGTTCCCGAACACACGGTTTTGGCTTGCGGGATGGCGCGCTTGAATGTCGTGACCATCTGAAGATCGTGATTAATACTTGGCGTCGAGGTCTCGACCACCATCAGATCAGGCTTGAAGGCCTTGAGTTTGCCAACCGTTTCAGAGGGGTCGAGTCCATCTGCGGCGCAATCGATCAACAGGCAATCGTGTCCGCGCGATTGCGCCAATGCTGTCGCATGCGCCAACCAATACGGATAGTACATCGTCCCCGATTTGATCACACCGGGGCTGCGCTGAGAGCGTGAGAAATGAAAATCACGAAGCGGTGGATTAATGAAGGCGATACGCATCGGTGTTCTCTTTGGTCTGATGTGTTGGCTGCGGAGTCGGACGGATCTTCTCCGCCCGCTGAGTTTCGCCCCTTAGCCACAAAGAAAGTGTTGAATAAGCAGATGTAATTCGCCGCAGCATTTCGGGGCGGCTAGCGGCCAATCTGGCACTGTAGGATTTCCGATCATAAGTCCGGGTAGCCGCGAGTACATTTTTGGCCCACTCCGGATCATCGAGTGACAACATGTGCGCCTCAATTTCCGCCTGCTGGCAAAAGGCACGCACCTTAGCGGCATAATTCAACGCGATAACGGGTGTACGGGTATTGCTGGCAAAGATGACAGGATGCAGGCGCATGGAGATCAGTAGCCCGGCGCGATCGATTTCCCGCTGTACTTCTGCCGGCGTCATAAGTTCCGTTCTGATGACGTTAACGCCACCACATGTTCTGGACACTTCATCAGCAATCGCGGTGTCTTCCGGATTCATGGTGGGCAGAAAAGCAACGTCACAACCTTGTTTCCTGAGCCCTTCGACAAGTACCGAAAGGTTGCGCACCGTTTCAGTCATTGTCGAATTGTCCTGGCTGTAGAGATTGTCGAAGCGCGTCCATGCGCACGGAGAAATCAGCACCCGACTTTCGTCGCGTGAAACGGGCTCCGGTTCGAGTTCAACAACCGGATCGGTGGCGACACTCACATTACGCATGCCGCAATCTGCAAGCAGTTGTGCCGAATGCTTATCCCGCACAACCATCATGGCATTTGCCCCGAACGCCATGCGCACCAAACGGCGGGAGACGGGTCGTGAAAGCGGACCCACACCAACACAGAACACGCCGACACGTGTGCCAAACAAACGTCCGAGGCTGAACAGTGCACATATAATCACATGACGCGTGAAGCTGAGATCATGCAGCCACTGTCCGCCCCCGATGAAGACATTATCGAAGCGGATGAACGTGATAATTGCGCGAAAGGCATCCGTAAGCAATGTCAGCGGGCGTAGGCGACGTGCATCATCCCGCGGCCCAAGTTGATCGAGGATCAAAGCGTCAAGAGCTGCCAGGCGGATCGGCAGAGGCCGGATATCAAATCCGCTGGGACCAAGGGCACCCAGATAAATTTCAGGTGACGCATTCTCGTTTGCCAGGCGGCTACACACAGAGTGCATGATTGCTTCATCGCCTTTGTTGCCGGCATTCTTCAGCGCCAAAACAGCAACACGACGACGGCGTTGTTTACCCTTCGCCGACATATGAACAAATGCTGATATTTGCCCGGCGGCGTATGGCAAATGCGTTGCGATGAACAACCGCAAAATGCGTGGCGCCAGAAGCGGCTTACGTGCCATCAGCGCCATCCAGATCGAGACCAATGCAATGAGCGGCAGATAGATCGGCAGCAGCGGCCACATCATCGGCGGAACAAGGAACACTGGTGAAAACGCATTCGGGTGGCGGCGTAGAAGCCAGGTGCGGCCTTTGCCGTATTTGTACATATTGCGTGCCCAGGAGACGACGTCAGCACGTTGCCGGTGAATAACGGTCGCATCAGGTATGGCCAGCAACCGTCCACCCACGGCCCGGATACGGCGCGATAGATCTTCGTCCTCGCCCACCTGACCAAAATTGGGATCAAAACCGCCGACCTGCTGCAAGGTGGTGGTGCGATAAAGCACATTGAGTGTTGGCAAGTGGGCAACTTCGCGCCGATCATGCGGAACAGTTCCCTGAACCGAGCCGCGCGATCCCAAAAACCCGTCGAGCATAATTGCCAAAGCGGCAAAGTGGGCGCCTTCATTCAATGGTGGTCGGTTCCCGCCTCCGACAACTTCCGCGCCAGTTTCAATCGCTGCCGCCAGCAGATTTTCCAGCCATTCGGCTGGTGCTTCGCAATCCGCATCGAGATAGGCAACATAATCCGTGCCTGCCTCTTTCCAGCCATCGTTCCGGTTTTGCGCCAATGATCGTGTGTGCCGGGACAGCACCTCGATCGAAGGCAGTTCTGCACGGGCAAGCGCTACGGTGTTGTCAGTCGATCCATCGTCTACAAGTACAACCTTGTCTGGCATACGCGATTGCCGCGCCAGCGAGCCTATACACCGATTAATCAATCTGGCTTCGTTACGGGCAATAACAACAACGGCCACTGTCGGGTTTGCAGCGGGTTTCATTTTTGCCTCCCCCACCAGAGGTAGGCAATAATCAGCCCAAGCCCGATATTATTCGCCAGTATGCCAAATACGCGCAGGCTCAAGGCGAACTCTGTTGCCAAAAGCACCGTCACGCCACGAAGCGCGAGAATGCCGGTCCATGTCCATTCCTGAAGTCCGAGATTACCGGGTGTAATCGCCGCAAATTGCGTCATTTGCACGAGCGTAAAGCCCTGCGCCATTTCGGCGACAGGCAGTGCGAATCCCATACCGATGACAATCAGTGGCGTACGCCCTATCAAAGTCAGGTAGCGCAGTAGCGAGAGCCCCAGCAGTTGCGCCGTGAGGCGCGGGGTAAACAGGGACACGGAAAAATGGCTATCGAGCAAGGACAGTGCTTTTTGAAGCGGAACAAATAAACCCGAAGTGTCGAGTTGAATGCGCCGCAAACGCCCAAGCACCAGAAGCACCAGATACCCTGAGATCAGGCCAAGAAAAACCAGACCCAGCCAGATTCCCAGATTTCCTTGAACCAGCCAGGTCAAAAGTGTGGCAATGCCAAACACCAGCAGCACCAATACGTCAAAGCACTGTTCGAAAAGTGAACTGGCAGCACCACGTCCAATTGAGATTTTACTGAATCGTTTGGCGGCAAAACTGCGCACTGCAATCGTGGCGATGTGAACCGGCAGAAACTGGGACACCAGAACCGAGGTTGCCGAATAGAACAGGCAAAATCCGTAACTGGGAATGTGATCTGGATCTGTGCCGTAGGCAGACAGCACGAGCCGCCACTTCAAGGCACTCAGCGACGCCTGCGTGATAGCCATCAGCGCGATCGCAGGTAACAACCAGACAGCACTGCGGCTCAAGCGATCAATCAGGGTGTTCATACCCAGACCGCTCCACCAGAACAGCAGAGTAATCATGCCAAAAGCAAGTGTCAGCGCGGCGGCAGTCACGACGCCTGCACGCGACGTGCGCGGCCTGCGCACGTCTGGCCTGTCCATCATTTTGGCTTGACTCAACATCAAGCCAGGGCGCGAACGTGGATAGGTGTTGCAGGATTGTAGATGCGACTGGGCGGCCTCGCCTGCAGCCTTGCGGCCAAGCGATCAATCAGATTGTTAGAATGTGAGCGCTTTCGGTCCATATCGGCCCCCGTCGCGTGAGGGCTCAACTATGTTTCACGCCAATTGATAAACGATTAAAATCATTGCGGACATGCGCCAGAAATCCCTAATGGCTGGGTCACTTAAGACCTCATCAGACCGCCACTGTACCAACCACTGCGATGCAATCGCCGGGCTGGACCAAGCCGGGGAAATGGCGTGAAACCAGAATGCCGTCGCAGCCTGCGTAATAGTCCACCGGGGTGATGCCGGTGCGCTCTGTTGACCAGATGCGCGCGACAACGTCGCCGCGCTTTACCTCATCACCCAGATCCTTGACCGGTTCGATCAGCCCTTCATTTTGCGAGAAGGTGTAGCAATCCATGTCCGGCATATCGAGAAAAACCGACGGTTGAATATCCACCGATCCGGCCAGAATACCGAAATGCATCAAGACGTTACGCACGCCGCGCTTGGCGATGGCGATTGTTTTTGCCGATGCGGTGCCGCCGCCGCCGAGTTCGGTGGTGATGAAAATCTTGCCCTGGGCTTCGACCTCGGTGTCGTACATCCCCGCATTGTCGATTTCGAGCAATGTCATCGTATAGGGTGCGTTGAAGGCTTTGACCGCTGCGACACAGGCGGCCTGCTGGGTCTTGTTTTCCAGCACATGCGTGCTGGCGAAGGGCACGAAATCAAGCGTTTTGCCGCCGGAGTGAAAGTCGAGCGCAAAGTCGCACATCGGCACCAGCGTATTGGTGAAATAATCCGCTATCTTTTCGGTCGGTGTGCCATCGGGCTTACCTGGGAACACCCGGTTGAGATTGCGATCGTCGATGGGTGACACCCGTTTCGCCTTCTTGAACGCGGGATGATTGACCGTTGGCACAATGATGACGCGGCCGCGCACATCATCGGGCTGTAGGTTCAACGCCAGATCCTGCAGCGCCACCGGACCCTCATATTCATCGCCGTGGTTGCCACCGGTCAAAAGACCGGTCGGCCCGTCACCATTCTTGATGACGCAAATGGGGATCATGATTGAGCCCCAGGCGCTGTCATCGCGGCTATAAGGCAGGCGCAAAAAGCCGTTATGCTTGCCGTCTTCGTCGAACGGAATACTACAGGCGATAGGATTGGCAGGCACGTTATCTACTCCCTGACGAACAATTTGCGCGGCACATCCGCGAGGCATTCTGGTCCGGACTTTCCAATCACGATGCTCTCGGTGATCTCAAAGCCCCAATCTTCCATCCACAGCCCGGTCATGAAGTGGAAGGTCATGTTCTCCTCCAGCACGGTCTTATCGCCGGGCCGCAGGGACATGGTGCGTTCGCCCCAGTCGGGCGGATAGGACACACCGATAGAATAGCCGGTGCGGTTGTCTTTCACGATGCCGTACTTGTTGAGCACCGCAAAGAACGCATTGGCGACATCCTCGCACAGATTGCCCGCCTTCGCCGCTTCCAGTCCGGCATCCATACCCTCAAGCACGGCCTTTTCGGCGTCAAGAAACGTCTCTGTCGGCTTGCCCAGATACACCGTGCGCGACAAGGGGCAGTGATAACGCTTGTAAACACCAGCGATCTCGAAAAAAGTCCCCTCACCTGTCTCCATCGGCTTGTCGTTCCAAGTCAGATGCGGTGCCGAGGCATCCTCACCCGAAGGCAACAGCGGCACCAGCGCCGGATAGTCGCCGCCAAAACCTTGTTCGTTGTCGAAGCGCAGCGCCGCATCATAAATATCGGCCACGAGGTCACATTTGCGCATGCCCGGTGCTATGGTCTCATAGATGCGCTGATGCATGCGCTCGACGATCCGGGCGGCCTTGCGCATATAGTCGAGTTCCTGTTCGGACTTGACGGCGCGCTGCCAGTTGACGAGCGCCGTAGCATCGCTGAACCGCGCATTGGGCAGGTTCGTTGTGAGCGCCGCAAACGCCCTTGCAGAGAACCAGTAATTATCCATCTCGACGCCGACATTCAGCCGGTCCCAGCCGCGCTCGATGATGCGTTCCGCGAGATACTCCATCGGATGGCGTTCGGTGGATTGCACATAGTGATCGGGGTAGCCGATCATGTCGTCTTCCGACATGAAACAGGTGCGCCTGGCGCCGTTCCGGTCCTGCCCGCGCCCGAACCACACCGGATCGCCGTCGAGCGCCAAAAGCACACCTTGATGTACATAAAACGACCAGCCGTCATAGCCGGTCAGCCAGGCCATATTGGAAGGATCAGAGACAAATAGAAGCTCAATGCCCGCGTCCTGCATAGCATGGCGGGTTTTGCTGATACGGGCTGCATATTCTTCGCGGGTGAAGGGCAAATCCAGTGTCGGCATAGGGTGCAGCCCTTCTCCCGTCAGACGTTGAAATCGAGGCCGAGGTCACGTGCTGCGGCACGCTGCGCGGCATATGTGGCGATGGCAGTATCCTGAACGCCGGTTCCTGTCAGGTCGGCGATCGTAATATCGTCGGCGCCAACGCGTCCTTTAGCGTTACCGGAGATAATATCGCCAAGCTCCGAAAATACAATGTCTTTTCCGACTTCTCCTGCTGCGATTGCAGACCGCAATTCACCCAAAAGCGCTGTTTGCGACTGCCGGTCGGGCACATAAAGATCGGCGCGCGACAGGCATGCCGGCTCGAGTTCGTTCTTTGTCTCCTGATCGGACCCCATGGCGGTGACGTGCTGGCCGGACTGCAACCATGCGGCTTTCAATATCGGTTCCGTGGCGGGGGTGGTGGTCACCACAATCTGCGCATGTTCAACTGCTTGTTGCGGGTCGGTTTCCGCCTGCACCGCTATCCCCAGCGTCTCGGCCGCTTTTTGGGCGAACGCAGCAGCCTTGTTCGTATCGCGGGCCCAGACGGTGGCTGTCTTGATCGGACGGACGAGACAAAGGGCCTGTAGTTGCATCATGGCCTGCATCCCGGCACCCATAATACAAGCCGACTGCGCATCGCTTGCCGCCAGATGCCGCGCCGCGACCGCGCCAGCGGCGGCAGTGCGCACATCGGTGAGGTAACCATTGTCGAGTAACAGCGCTTCAAGCACGCCGGTTTTGGCCGAAAACAGCATCATCAGGCCAGAGGTGCTGGGAAGCCCAAGCTTGGGATTGTCGAAAAAGCCCGGCGACACCTTGATCGCGAAACTTTCCAAGCCCGGCACATAGGCGGTTTTGACGTCCACTTCGCCATTATTCTCGTGGATGGCCAGGCTGAGGATAGGCGGCATCACCACCTTGCCAGTCGCCAGCGCCTTGAATGCGTTCTCCACACAGTCAACAGCGCCAAGATCAAGCGTCACGGCTTGTCGCAGTTCAGCTTCCGAGAGCAGCCTCACAGAACCCATCAGACAGCCTCCCCGGCGAGGTCGATATCTTCGCCCCCGGCAATGCGATGATGCTGATGCATGTCGATATTGCCGCCGCTCAGGATCAACACGGTTGGTCCCTGCAATGTGAGTTTTCCGGCGAGAATGGCGGCAATGCCAACGGCGCCCGACCCTTCAATGATCTGGCGTTCCTGCCAGTAGGCGTGGCGGATACCGGCGGCAATCTCCGTCTCTGTCAGCAGCACGGTTTCATCAACAAGCGCTTGTGCCATTCCGAACGTGAATTGATTATCAAGCCCGATACCGCCACCAAGGGAGTCTGCAAGTGTCGGCACTTCCTCAACCTCGACCGGATGGCCTGCGTTCAGGCTCGCAATCATCGCCGCGCCGCGTTCCATGGTAATGCCGATGATCCTTATATCCGGCTGACTGGCCTTCGCCGCCGCCGCAACACCAGCAATCAGCCCGCCTCCCGACAGCGGCACAACTATTGTTTCCGCTTCCGGCACCTGATCGAGTACTTCCAGCCCGAGTGTACCCTGCCCGGCAATGACATCACGATGATCGAAAGGCGGGATCATGGTCATGCCCTCGGCGACTAGCTTGTCGACCTCGCGTTGCGCCGCGTCCTGTGACCGCCCGACAATCCGCACTTCGGCGCCCTGGGCCTTGATGCCTTCAACTTTCACCTGTGGCACGAGTTCCGACATGCAGATGATGCAGCGTACACCTGCCTCGCGCGCCGCATAGGCAAGACCGCGCCCGTGATTGCCGGTGGAGACACCCACTACACCGGCGGCCTTCTGAGCATCGTTCAACTGTGCCACCGCGTTTGCTGCGCCGCGCAATTTGAAGCTGCCGGTTATTTGCTGATGTTCAAGTTTCAGATGAACGGGGACCCCAGCCAGTTCGTTCAAGGTCGGTGAAGGGTTTACAGGCGTCGACCGCACAGTTGCGGCAATCCGCTCACGCGCCGCTTCAATCTCGGGTAGATTCACAAATCCGGCCGCGCCCATTCCGGTCCCCTCCACACCTTGCCGGCAAGGGCAAGCACTAGAACTTCAACTAACCTCCGCGCGGCAGGTGGACCGGATTTCGCCGAGATTTGACAGGTCCTGTCCGCTGCCGCACAAGGACGGCGTTATGACAATGCTGAAACTCGATGATCGCGACCTGAAAATCCTGTCCATACTGGCACGGGAAGGCAGGATATCGAAAACCGACCTGGCCAAACGTGTCAACCTCAGCCCCACACCGTGCTGGGAGCGGTTGAAACGTCTGGAACAGGCCGGTGTGATCACCGGATACAGTGCTGAAGTGTCGCTGGCCGACCTGGCTCCGCACGTCAATGTGCTGGTGCTTGCCGAGCTGGAAAACCATCGCGCAGAGACCTTCAGCGCCTTCGAACAGGCAATCGGCCTTTATGACGAAATCACCGAATGCTGGGCGCTTGGCGGCGGTTTTGACTATCTATTTCAAGTGGTTACGCGTGATATCAATTCCTATCAGCGCCTGATCGACGATTTGCTGTCGCGCAAGGCCGGCCTCGCCCGCTATTTCACCTATATTGTGACCAAGAAGATCAAGAGCGCGCCAATGCCGCTTCAGCAATTGATGGATCAGTGCCCGAAAAACTGACCGGCGGGCCGCGCGAGAAAAGAAAAATCCACTACGCCGCAGCGCATCAAAAGAGACTCTCTCTGCCCCTGTCCCACTAACTTTTGTGGAACAGACAACTTCCAACACTCTCTGGCAGAGGTGCGGACATGAATGCACAGGCGGCGACAATGCCCTCTCCCATCCCCCGGCTCGACGATCCGGGGCTGATGCGCAGTTTTTCCTATATCGGGGGCCGCTGGGTTGCGGCTGGCGATGCCGGAACTGTTGCGGTTTACAACCCGGCTGACAATTCGTGGCTCGGTGAAGTCGCACGGCTGAACGCGGACGAAAGCGCCGGTGCCGTCGATGCTGCGCAAGTGGCTTTTGTCAAATGGTCGGCACTGCTGCCACAGGAACGCGCCGCGATTCTGCATCGCTGGTTCGAGCTGATGATTGAGAACAAGCAGGATCTGGCGCGTATCATGACGCTGGAACAGGGCAAACCGTTCTCAGAGTCCCTCGGTGAGATAGACTATGCCGCCTCGTTCGTTGAGTTTTATTCCGAGGAAGCCAAACGGCCCAACATTGAGAGCGTGACATCGCACCTCCCCGACGCTGAGGTTGAAGTCTGGCGTGAACCGCTCGGCGTCGCCGCCCTGATCACGCCCTGGAATTTTCCCTCCGCCATGATCACCCGCAAAGCGGCGGCGGCCATGGCGGCCGGTTGTACCGTTGTCGTTCACCCTTCCGCCGAAACACCGTTTTCAGCTCTTGCCTTGGCTGAGTTAGGCGAGCGCGCCGGTGTGCCCGCGGGCGTCTTCAATGTTGTGACAGGCGATGCGGCAACAATTGTCGACCCGTGGCTCGAAGACAAACGCGTCCGCGCCCTCTCCTTCACGGGATCAACCGAGGTGGGCAAGCTGCTCTACCGGCGCTCTGCCGACACGGTAAAACGCCTGGTGCTGGAGTTGGGCGGGCATGCGCCGTTCATCATGTTCGCCGATGCGGATTTCGATCAGGCGGTGGATGAGGCCATCAAAGCCAAATTCGCGACTTCCGGGCAGGATTGCCTTGGCGCCAACCGGTTCTTTGTTGAGCGTTCCGTCTATGATGACTTTTGCGCAGCCTTCGCCAAGCGCACCAAAGCGCTAACGGTTGGTGACGGCATGGATGACCCGGACATCGGCCCTCTGATGAACGAAAAAGCCATCGCGAAACAAAAACAACATGTCGCCGATGCGCTGGCCAAAGGCGCGCGGCTGCTCGCGGGTGGTAAAGTGCATAAAAAGGGACCGCTGTTTTTTGAACCGACTGTGCTTGTGGACGTACCCTCTGACGCACTGATCATGCAGGAAGAGACCTTCGGTCCGGTCGCAGCTATAGCCGCTTTCGACACCGAAGAAGAAGCACTGCGACGGGCCAATGAGACTGAGTACGGCCTCGTCGCCTATTTGCACACGCAGAACCCGCGCCGTATCTACCGCGCCAGCCGTGCCTTGCAGTTCGGCATGGTCGCTATCAACCGCACCAAGGTGACCGGCGCGCCGATCCCCTTCGGCGGCATGAAACAATCGGGAATTGAACGTGAAGGCTCCCGCCTCGGCCTCGAAGCTTTCACCGAAGTCAAATATGTCTGCCGCGACTGGGCGTGACACAAACTGAAAAGGCAAACCAAATGCTCAATAACGATCAGCTCAGCCAGTGGGATCGCGAGAACTTCTTCCATCCCTCGACCCACCTTGCCCAGCATGCGCGCGGCGAAGCGCCGAACCGCATCGTCACTGGCGGGTCGGGCGTGTTCATCGAGGATCGCGATGGGAACAAGCTGCTGGATGCCTTTGCCGGTCTCTATTGCGTCAATGTCGGATATGGACGGCCCGAGATCGCCGAGGCGATTGCCGATCAGGCCAAACAGCTGGCCTATTATCACGCTTATGTCGGCCATGGCACCGAGGCAGCCATCACCCTGTCGAAAATGGTGCTCGACCGGGCACCCTCCAACATGTCGAAGGTCTATTTCGGTCTCAGCGGATCGGATGCCAACGAGACCAACATCAAGCTAGTTTGGTACTACAACAACATTCTCGGCCGCCCGGAAAAGAAGAAGATCATTTCGCGCTGGCGTGGCTATCATGGCTCCGGCCTGATGACCGGATCGCTCACCGGCCTTGAACTGTTTCACAAAAAGTTCGATCTGCCGCTGGCGCAGGTACTGCACACCGAAGCGCCCTACTATTTCCGCCGCGCAGACCTGTCGCAAAGCGAGGATGAATTCGTTGCCCACTGCGTTGCGGAACTGGAAGCGCTCATCGAACGCGAAGGCGCGGACACCATCGCCGCCTTTATCGGCGAGCCGGCTTTGGGTACCGGCGGCCTCGTGCCGCCGCCTGCTGGCTATTGGGCCGCGATTCAGGAGGTCCTGAAAAAGCACGACATCCTGTTGATTGCCGACGAAGTCGTCTCCGGTTTCGGGCGTCTCGGTTCCATGTTCGGGTCCGATCACTACGGCATGGAAGCGGACATCATCACCATCGCCAAGGGCCTGACTTCGGCTTATGCCCCGCTGTCGGGTTCGATCATTTCAGACAAGGTCTGGAAGGTTCTGGAACAGGGCACAGATGAAAACGGCCCCATCGGGCATGGCTGGACCTATTCTGCGCACCCAATCGGCGCTGCCGCGGGCGTGGCCAATCTCAAGCTGATCGATCAGCTTGGTCTTGTTGCCAATGCCGGTGACACGGGCGCCTATTTCAAGAACGCCATGCGCGAAGCCCTGGGCAATCACGCCAATGTCGGCGATGTGCGTGGCGAAGGTCTTTTGTGCGCGGTTGAGTTCGTGGACGATAAGACAGACCGGCGCTTCTTCGATCCGGCGAAGAAAGTCGGGCCACAGATCGCTGCCGCGCTCGTCAAGCGCGGCGTCATCGCTCGCGCCATGCCACAGGGGGACATCATCGGCTTTGCTCCGCCCCTTTGCCTGACAACGGAAGAAGCCGATCAGATCGTGGCCGCCACGGCTGGCGCTATCGGTGACGTACTGGGTTAATTGCAGATTTATGACAGCCGGAGTTTACGCTCCGGCTGTCTGCATCTGCTGACGCGATGCGCGCCTTGTCTGGACCTGCCGGCGGATGAACGCCACAACAAAGACCGCTGTCAGGATCAGGATGATGGTTGGCGCCGGCGCGCTATCGAGGAAGAAGCTGAGATAGGTGCCGAGCAGCATGGACACCATGCAGACCAGCACCGCAACCCAGAGCATCGTTGAGAATTTGCGTACCAGCAAGAACGCGATCGCACCGGGGGCGATGAGCAGCCCGACCGCGAGGATCAGGCCGGTGGCGGACAGCGTGGCTACAATGGTCAGCGACAAGGCGGCAAGCAGACCATAATGCAACCAGTTGACCCAGAGGCCCGAAGCCTGCGCCTGCGCCGGGTCGAAACTATGCAACAGCCAGTCTTTCCATTTTAGCGCCAAAAGCACCGCCACACCGGCAGAAATCAGCCCGGCGGACAGCAACTCGCCTGGCTCGACGCCGAGCATGTTGCCGAACAGGATGTGATCAAGGTGCACATTGGTGTCGATGGCGACATAGAGCACGATGCCGACCCCGAACATGCCGGAGAACACGACGCCCATGACGGTGTCCTGCTTCACGCGGCTGTTGCCGGACAGATAGCCGGTGGCCAACGCACAGGTCATCCCCGCTGCGAAGGCGCCAATGATCAGCGGTATGCCGAAGATATAGGCCAGCACCACGCCGGGCAAAATGGCATGGCTCACCGCATCGCCCATTAGCGCCCACCCCTTGAGCACCAGAAAGCAGGACAACAGCGCTGTCGGCACCGACACGATGATCGATATCCAGAACGCGTTCTGCATGAAGCCGAAGCGAAAAGGCAGGAGGAGCAGTTCGAGATCCATCACTTCACCCCATCCATCGGGGTTTTCCCTGCACCAGTCCCACCCTGCAGCGCTGCTGCACTTTTGCGGCGCGCCGCCAATAGTCCGTGCTTGGGTGCAAACACGAAGGCAATCAGGAAGATGATCGTTTGCAGTGTGACGATGATCCCGCCGGTCGCGCCATCGAGGAAGTAGCTGGCATAGGCACCAAAAAAGCTGGTCAACGCGCCGACCGCCACCGAGGTGACAATCAGGCGCGGGAAGCGGTCACAGAGCAGATAGGCCGTCGCACCGGGGGTGACGACCATTGCTATGACGAGAAACGCACCGACCGTCTGCATCGCCGCGACGACGGACGCTGACAGCAGCACGAAAAACACCGCTTTGAGCAGATCGGGCCGCAGGCCGATGGTGCGGGCATGTGTCTCATCGAAAAAGGTGACCATAAGGTCTTTCCATTTCGCCAGCAGAACCGCCAGCGAAACGAATCCGATCAGCGCCAGCTGCAGCGTGTCCTCTGGCGTGATCGCCAGAATGTTGCCCATAGTGATGGTTTGCACAGACACCGAGGTCGGGTTGACGGAGACGATGAACAGGCCAAGCCCGAAAAAGGCCGTGAAAATCAGGCCGATGATGACATCGATCTTCAGCCCGGACCGCTCGGACAAAAACAGCATTGTCACCGCTGCGAGACCGCCGGCGATGAAAGCCCCAAGCGCAAACGGCAGCCCCAGAATATAGGCCCCCGCCACACCCGGCACCACAGAGTGCGACAGCGCATCGCCGATCAGTGACCAACCCTTGAGCATCAGATAGGCGGACAGGAACGCACAGACGCCCCCCACCAGCGCTGAAACCCACATGGCGTTGGTCATGTAGCCATAGGAAAACGGCTCCAGCAGATAGGCCATCACTTGTCGCCTTCTTTCCGCTGGGTGATTTCGCCATACTGGACGAATGGCCGCTCATCATCGGTGAGGATTGTGACCTGCCGCGCATCCTCATCGTCGTGCAGCGTGTCGCCGCCAAGAGTGAAGTGCCGCAACACGCCTCCGAAGGCTTTCTCAAGGTTTTCGCGGGTGAAGGTCGTATCAGTCGGGCCGTAGTCGAGCACCGTGCCTTTGACCAGCACAGCACGGTCACAGAATTCGGGCACCGAACCGAGATTGTGGGTCGAGACAAGCATCACGCGCCCCTCGGCCCGCAGATCGCGCAGCAGCGCGATAATCTGCTCCTCGGTTTTGACATCGACACCGGTGAACGGTTCATCAAGCAGGATCACCTGCCCGTCCTGCGCGAGCGCACGCGCGAGAAACACGCGTTTACGTTGCCCGCCGGATAGTTCACCGATCTGCCGCTTGCGATAGTCCTGCATGTTGACGCGCCTGAGTGCCTGATCCACCGCCTCGTGATCGGCCCGGCGCGGCCGCCGCAAAAAGCCCATATGGCCGTAGCGCCCCATCATCACTACGTCTTCCACCAGCACCGGGAAGGCCCAATCAACCTCTTCGGCTTGCGGTACATAGGCGACCTTGTTCTGCTTCAGGGCCTGCTGCACGCTCATACCGAGAATGCGGATGTCACCTTTCGCCAAAGGAAGAAACCCCATTATCGCCTTGAAAAGCGTGGACTTTCCGGCCCCGTTGACACCGACAAGCGCTGTCACGGTACCTTTCGGAACAGAAAAGCTGGCGTTCCACAGAGCAGTGTGACCATTGCGATAGGTGACCGTCACATCATGCGCGACGATGCCATCGATTTCGGGCGCACGCTTTGCCGCTTGCCTGGATTTTGTCTTGCTATCGAGCATCTCGTTTCACTCCGCCGCGCGCGCGAGTCCCTCCGCAACTGTTGTGGCTGTCACCCGGAGCAAGTCGAGATAAGTCGGCACCGGGCCGTCAGACTCAGACAGGGAATCCACATAAAGGACCCCACCATAGTGCACGCCGGTCTCCCGCGCGACCTGTTCAGCCGGCGCGGTGTTGACGGTGCTTTCGCAAAAGACCACGGGAATATCATTCTCGCGCACGCCGTCGATGACCGCGCGCACCTGCTGCGGCGTGCCGACCTGATCGGCATTCATTGGCCACAAATAGAGTTCTTTAAGGCCGAAATCCCGCGCGAGATAGCTAAATGCACCCTCGCAAGTGACAAGCCAGCGCTTGTCCTCCGGGATCGCGGCAATCGATGCCCGCAATGGTTCAAGCGTTGCGCGAAGTTCGGCTTTATAAGCCTCTGCATTTTCTGAATAAACATCGATATTCACCGGATCGTTTTCCGCGAAAGCCGCGACAATATTATCGATATAAATCAGTGCATTATCGAGCCCCATCCACGCATGCGGGTTGGGTTTGCCTTCATAAGAGCCGGATTTGATCGAGATAGGGTCAATCCCGTCCGTCAGTGTAACCGATGGCACATCCCCAAGATTGGACAGGAACTGCTCGAACCACAGTTCGAGGTTCATCCCGTTCCACAGGATCAGATCGGCGTCGTAGGCGCGCACAATATCCTGCGGCGTTGGTTCATAACCGTGAATCTCCGCCCCCGGCTTGGTGATGGAGACCACTTCCGCCGCGTCACCTGCCACCTGCGCCGCCATGTCGGCCAGCACCGTGAAGGTGGTAACCACCTTCATTTTGTCCTGCGCCATGGCGCCTGCAGGCATCAACATGATGATGACCGTCAGCACCATTCGCAAAAACATCGTCGGCATCCCTGTCTCCCTTGAGAGTCGTATCGGATGCACATGTAAATGCGAATGATTTGCAGTTGTCAAGTAAATTGCAAATCATTCCTAACTGCAGAACTCAATGCGTTCCCCAGAGCAACTATCGATTGGACAAGATGGGCTTTGGATTACCTGACGACTTCAGGCCAGTTGCCGCTCAGGCAGCGCTGCAACCTGCCGTTGGGCAAACACTTGCCCGACCGCCAGAAGGAATGGCGCATCGGTTGCGAACTGTGCTTCAATGCTCAGTAATTCCGCGATCGAACCGCGCCAGATCATCTCATCGGACCGGGCCAAATTCATCGCCACCGCACAGGGGGTGTTTTTGGGCAGGCCATACGCCAGCAAATGCTTGGCAATTTGGCTGCTTGTCCGCCGGCTCATATAGAAAATATTGGTCGTGGCTGGGTCCGAAAGCGCAGACCAATCGAGATTATCCGGCAATGCGCCTTTGCGGGAATGGCCGGTTGTGAACCGCACCGATTGCGCCAGATCACGATGGGTCAGCGACACCCCGAGCCGCGAAGCCAGCGCGACCCCGGCGCTGATCCCCGGCACGATATCGACCGGAATATTTGCCGCCTCAAGCTCCGCAATTTCCTCCCCTGCCCGGCCAAAAATCATCGGGTCACCTGATTTCAGCCGCACCACATGCTTGCCCGATTTAGCCAGGCTGATCATCATGGCGTTGATGTCTTCCTGTTTGCAGCTTTCGCGATAGCCGCGCTTGCCGACCAGCATGCGCTTGGCCTCGCGGCGTGCAAGCTCCAGCACGTCCGGAGCCACCAGATCGTCGAACAGGATTACATCAGCAGCCTGCAATGCACGGACGGCTTTGAGAGTCAGCAGTTCTGCATCCCCCGGCCCGGCGCCGACCAACGTCACCTTGCCAGACGCCGTTGCGGCATCCGCGATCATTTGATCGGCAAAGTGATCCGCATCATCAGGCGTTGTGGTGAAGGCGCGGTCCACAAACCGCTCCCAAAAGGCCCGCCGCTCTGGCCCCGGTGTCAGCTGCGCCATCACCTTATCACGCACTTCGCGCGCCTTCGCGCCCCACACGCCGAGCGTTTGCGGTAGCAGCGTCTCAATGCGCCGACGCACGGCTTGCCCAAGAATGGGCGCGGCGCCATCTGTCGAGATACCGACCACAACCGGTGAACGGTTGACGATAGAGCCGAACTGGAAATCGCAAAAAGCGGGCTTGTCGATGACATTGACCGGCACTCCCACCGATCTTGCCTTCTGCACCAGAGCCGGTGCTTCGTCGTCCTCAACATCTCCGATTATGAGCGCGGTATTGGAGAAATCGGCATCACGCCAATCTGTATCGTGCAGTACGATGGAACCCTGTGCCGCACCATGAGCCAGCAGTTCCTGCATCTCGTCGGAAAGCTCGTGCTCGGGCGTCACCACCGTGACGTGTGCACCCGCGGCAGCCAGCAACTCAGCCTTCCAGGCGGCTGCATCCGAACCACCAACCACGCTGACCGGTTTATGTTTGAGCGCGAAAAATACCGGCAGCACGGCCAGCTCAGTCATGCGCGGACGCGCCGTTTTATTCTGCGGCCTGGAGACGATTTGCATCGATGATCCCCTTGATTTCTGCGCGGCAGGAGCCGCAGTTCGTGCCCGCTTTCAGAGCAGCGCCGATCTGGTCAACATTGGCGCAGCCACCACCCACCACCGCCTCAACGATGGTGTTGATGCCCACCTGGTAACAGGCGCATACAATGGCACCCGCATCCGGCATATCCGCGCCGGGTCGGCCGGCAAGAATGCGTGCCCGTGTCTGGTCTTCGTGCTGCTCGGCAATCTGTCCGACAGCCCACTGCCGGGACACCGGTACCGGTGTCGGCGCGATGAACAGGGCAAACACGACCTCACCATCTTCAAACAGAGCAAAATTGTGCTTGTTGGCGCGGCTGTCATGGACAGACAACAGGCTGGCGTCTGCATCGATATTGAACATGTTGCGGACAAACGCGTCCCAATCAGCAGGGGTTTCGAGACCGGCGAGTTCGATGCGAAGGCCGCTCTCAGCAGTGGCCAACGCCCAATAGTCCACACCGGCCAGATCAGGTTTTTGCCGCGCTACCGCAAATCCATACCAGGCAGGTGTAACGGGCGAGATACGCGCCTCACTCATTTTCAACGCAGGTTGTCCAGAGAATGGATCGGTAATCGCAGTCACCAGCGTATCGACGCGGGCTTGCGCTGCGTTCTGCCCGGTCCAGTGCATCGGCACAAATACCGAACCGCGCTGTTGGCGGTCGCTCAACAAGGCCCGCACGATGATGCTGCCATTGTCATTGCTGAGCCGCACAAGGCTTGCCGGTGTCACGCCAAGCGCCAGCGCATCCTCGGGATGCAGTTCGGCGAACGGTTCCGCGATGTGTGCCGAAAGGCGGGCCGACTTCCCGGTACGCGTCATAGTGTGCCAGTGATCGCGCACCCGGCCTGTGTTGAGAACGAATTGTCCGGGTGCCGGCGTGACCGGTTCCGGCGGCGTAACCGCAACGAAACGGGCCTTCCCGTCCGCAGTGAAATATCCGCCTTCGCCGAACAGGCGCTTCGTACCTTCCTCGCGAACGGGCCATTGCACTGGCACAAGTTCGTCATAGGCTTTCGCATCCAAACCTGTCAGACCCGACAGGTCGAAGTCGCGTTGCCCATTATTTTCGAATGCAGAGAGCGCCGCGTGTTCGGCGAATATCTCCGCAGGACTGCGATAATCGAATGCCTCGCCAAACCCCATACGCTTGGCCACTTCCGATATGATCCACCAGTCGGGCTTTGCGGCTTCTGGTAACTTGAGAAAAGCGCGCTGACGTGAAATCCGCCGCTCTGAATTGGTGACCGTGCCATCCTTTTCGCCCCAACCCGCCGCTGGAAGACGAACATGCGCCCACTCGCTGGTATCGGTTTTCGCAATGATATCGGAGACGACAACAAAATCGCATTTGGCTAACGCCGCACGCGCCCTATCCGCCTCTGGCAATGAATCGACGGGATTGGTGGCCATGATCCAGACCGCCTTGATCTGCCCCTCTTCGATGGCGCGGAACATGTCGACGGCTTTCAGGCCCGGTTTTTCCGCCAGTGCCGGTGCATCCCAGAACCGGCGCACCCGGTCGCGATCGTCTTCGCTGGCAAAGTCCATGTGCGCGGCCAGCATATTGGCCAATCCACCAACCTCGCGGCCGCCCATGGCGTTGGGCTGACCGGTGACCGAGAACGGGCCCATCCCGGGACTGCCAATTCGCCCGGTTGCGAGATGGCAATTGATGATGGCGTTGACCTTGTCGGTGCCGGCGACTGACTGGTTCACGCCCTGCGAATAGATGGTGACCGCCTTCTCGGTGCGCACGAACCAGCCATAGAAGGTGGCGATATCGCGTGCCGAAACGCCCGTTGCTTTGGCAACCTTATCGATGGTCCAGTCGCGCGCCCTGTCGCGTACTTCGGTAAAGCCGTCCGTGTGATCAGATATGTAATCATGATCGAGCGCACCGCCGGACACACAGGCTGACAACAAACCGGCAAACAGTGCCGCATCGCCATCGGCGGCAACAGGCAGGTGCAAATCCGCAATATCGGTGGTCACGGTGCGGCGCGGATCAATGACCACGACCTTCATCTCAGGCCGCGCTTCCTTGGCAGTCGCGATGCGTTGATAGAGGACCGGATGACACCAGGCGAGATTTGTGCCGACAAGCACGAGCAAATCGGCCTGCTCCAGATCCTCGTAGCAGCCCGGCACCGTGTCGGTGCCGAAAGCCCGCTTGTGCCCGGCCACCGACGAGGCCATGCAGAGGCGCGAATTGGTGTCCATATTGCCGGTGCCGATGAAGCCTTTCATCAGCTTGTTGGCGACATAATAGTCCTCGGTCAGCAGTTGGCCCGAGCCATAAAGCGCCACGGAATCGGGTCCGTACTTTTCAATAGTCTCGGTGAACTTCTTCGCTACCAGGTTGAGCGCTTCGTCCCATACCGCCCGGCGGCCCCTGATTTCGGGATAGAGCAGCCGGTTATCAAGCGACAGGGTTTCATCTAGCGCCGAACCTTTCGAACAGAGCCGCCCATAGTTCGCGGGATGATCAGGATCGCCCTTCACCGTCACCTTGCCGTCCGCGTGCCGTGTCGCCAGCACGCCACATCCAACGCCGCAATAGGGACAGGTTGTTTTGACGGTGCGTGGCGTACGAGACATCGCGGCCCTACTCCGCCGCGACCTTGAGGGCATCGACCGCCATCAGAATGCGCCCGTCCTCGATCTTGACCGGAACGGTCGCCACTCGGCCCGAGTCCGCGCCCTGTGCCTCGCCGGTTTCAAGCGAGATCACCCAGTTATGCAGTGGGCACGTCACCGAGGCATCATGGACGATGCCCTGGCTCAGCGGACCACCCTTGTGTGGGCAATGATCTTCAATGGCGAAGATCTTGTCTTCCATAGTGCGAAAGACACCGATCTTGCCCGCGGGTGTGTTCACACACCGGGCGCCGCGCCGCGGAATGTCGGTTACAGCGCCGATATCGACCCAATCGTTCATGTCCATTACTCCGCTGCAACCATGTTGAGATCGGCCATGGCGGCAAATTCGTGTGCCTCCTTGCCATTGACCCGTTCGGACCAGGGATCGACCTGACTGAACTTTTGCGAATAGACGAAGCGCTCGTAGTAGTGCCGACGCTTGTCGGTATCCTCGACGATAGCGGCCTTGATGCTGTCAATTCCGACCCGGTTCGCCCACTTGTAAATGCGCTCGAGATAGCGCCCCTGCTCGCGGTAGAGCTGGACAAGCGCGGCGATTATCTCGAGCGCCTCCTCCTCAGTGTTGGCATGGCAGAGATCTTCGGTGCCTTTGATGTCGAGACCGGCGGCACCAGCGAATACGATGTCGTAACCGCTATCGACGCAGATCACGCCGACATCCTTGCAGGTGGCTTCGGCGCAGTTGCGCGGACAGCCGGACACGGCCATTTTGACCTTCGCGGGTGTCCATGCACCCCACATGAATTTCTCGATTTTGATGCCAAGACCGGTGGAATCCTGAGTGCCGAACCGGCACCAGTCGGACCCAACGCAGGTTTTGACCGTGCGCAAGCCTTTGGCATAGGCCGCGCCGGAGACCATGCCAGCGGCATTGAGATCGGCCCAAACGCCGGGCAGGTCTTCTTTCTTGACGCCAAGCAAGTCAATGCGCTGGCCACCGGTGACTTTAACCGTCGGAATTGCAAACTTGTCGGCGACATCGGCAATCGCCCGCAATTCGCTCGGCGTTGTGATGCCGCCGAACATGCGCGGCACCACCGAATAGGTGCCATCCTTCTGGATATTGGCGTGCACGCGCTCATTGATGAAGCGCGACTGGTTGTCATCTTCATATTCGCCCGGCCAATCGGCCACGAGGTAGTAGTTGAGCGCCGGGCGGCACTTTGCGCAGCCGCAAGAGGTTTTCCACTCAAGCTCCTGCATCACCGCCGGGATCGACTTCAGCTCCTTGGCGATAATCAGCCGGCGCACTTCGTCATGGCCGAGATCGGTACACTTGCACATCGGCTGAATAGCCGCCGGGTCATAACTGTCACCCAGAGTCAGCGCCATCAGCTGTTCGACAAGATTGGTGCAGGTGCCGCACGAGGCCGAGGCCTTGGTGTGCGCCCGCACATCGTCGAGCGAGGTCAGCCCCTTTTCGGTGATGGTGCTGGTGATCTTGGATTTACATACGCCGTTACAGCCACAGATCTCTGCCTCATCCGGCAATGCTGCAACGGCCGCCATAGGGTCCAGCTGACCTCCTCCCTGAAAGGCCTGCCCGAATATGAGCAAATCGCGCATCTCAGAGATGTCGGTTTCGTTCTTGATCATGTCGAAGAACCACGGACCATCGGCAGTATCGCCATACATGACCGCGCCAATGATCTTGTTGTCCTTGAGCACCAGGCGCTTGTAGACACCCGCTGCCGCGTCGCGCAGGACGATCTCCTCACGATCCTCACCGTCGGCAAAATCGCCAGCGGAGTAGAGATCAACGCCGGTGACCTTCAGCCGTGTCGCGGTTGTCTGAGCGACAAATGCCGCCGCTTTGTCTCCCGCAAGGTGATCGGCAACGATATTGGCCTGCTTATAGAGCGGCGCGACAAGACCGTAGCAGATACCATCAGCCTCGGCGCATTCACCAAGCGCGTAAATATCACCATCACTGGTCTGCATCTGTGCGTTGACGACGACGCCGCGATTGACTTCGAGACCGATATCCTTGGCCAGCGTCGCGTTGGGGCGGATGCCGGCCGCCATCACGACAATGTCTGCGGGAATGACCGTCCCGTCCTCCAGCACCACTTCCTCGACGCGGCCATTGCCCTTGATTTCCTTGGTGTTCGCCTTGGTGATCACGCGGATGCCGCGGCTCTCAAGCTCGCGTTGCAGGAGATAACCTGCGGCCGAATCCAGCTGCCGCTCCATCAGCGTCGGCATGAGGTGCAGCACCGTAACCTGCATGCCCTGCGCCAGAAGGCCTGCCGCAGCTTCGAGCCCCAGCAAACCACCGCCGATGACAACAGCGCTTCCCTTGGATTTGGCTGCCAGCATCATGGCGTGGACGTCATCAAGATCGCGATAAGTCAGTACGCCGGCCATGTCATGCCCGGGCACTGGGATGATGAACGGCACGGAACCGGTAGCGATGATCAGCTTGTCATACGGGGCTTCGGCGCCATGCTCCGAGCGCACGATTTTGTTCTCGCGGTCGATCTCGGTAACCTTGTGGCCTTTGTAGAGCATGATGCCATGCTCAATGTACCAGCTGTCGCCATGGATCACGATGTCATCAAACGTCTTCTCACCGGAGAGGACGGGTGACAGCATGATGCGATCATAATTGACACGGGATTCGGCATTGAAAATGGTGACTTCATACTGACCCGGTGCCTGCTCAAAGAGCTTTTCCAGCGCCCGGCCGGGGGCCATGCCATTGCCGATAACGACGAGTTTTTCCGTCATTTCAGTCTCCTACTCAGCAGCCGCTGACGCGGTACGCGCAGCGCGCTTTTCACGAATACGTTCAAGGGTTTCAGGATCAGGATTGGCGCCGCCCTCGTAAGCCTCGAGGAAGTCGAGCAGCTCTTCGCGGTAGGCGTAATAATCCTTGTGCGCGAGCAGGCCTTTGCGCGAACGGGGGCGCGGCAGGTCCACATCCATAACGTTGCCGATCTTGGCGTTAGGTCCGTTGGACATCATCACCACCCGGTCGGCGAGCAGAATGGCTTCGTCGACATCGTGGGTAACGCAGATCGCAGTGACTTCCGTCTTCGCCCACACGTCCATCAGCACATCCTGCAATTCCCAGCGCGTCAGGCTGTCGAGCATGCCGAACGGCTCGTCGAGCAGCAGAAGCTTGGGGGAGAGTGCAAAGGCGCGGGCAATACCGACCCTCTGCTTCATGCCGTTGGAAAGGTCGGCCGCCATCTTGTGCATGGAGTCGCCGAGGCCAACACGCGACAGGTAATATTCGACCACATCACGCCGTTCTGCCGGGCTGGCTTTGGGGTAAACCTTGTCGACCCCAAGCGCCACGTTTTCCCGGGCGGTCAGCCAGGGCATCAGGGACGGTGCCTGGAACACGACCGCCCGGTCCGGGCCGGCACTGGAGACTTCCTTGCCGTCCAGAATGACGCCACCGCTGGTGATCTTGTTGAGACCCGCGACCATGGACAGGACCGTCGACTTGCCGCAGCCTGAATGGCCAATGAGGGTGATGAATTCGCCCTTGCGCATCTGGAAGTCGAACCCGTCGACCACCGTCAGCGGGCCTTTGGGTGTTGGATAGACCTTTGTCACATCCGAGAACTCGACATAGCGGTCAGATTTCGGTGAAGCCGCAGCCTCGGTGTAGGCAGATGGCAGCTTGCCGGGTGCCTGGGTGATTGGCACGATATTGGGCAGAACGATCTCGCGTTCGGTTGCCTTGCCGCGCTCGGCACCGGCTTCCATCAGATATTCAGTGATCTCCCGGCGCAACCGGATGAACTCTTCATTGTGGTTCATTTCGCCACGATCGCGCGGCCGGTCAAGATTGACCTTGAAGCTTGGGCCGAGCGATGCGCGCGGCCCCGGATCGAGCGGGATCACCCGGTCTGCCAGCAAAATGGCCTCATCCACATCATTGGTGATGAGGATGATGGTTTTTTTCTCGGTCTGGGAAATTTCAGCAAACTCGTCCTGCAGCTTCGCCCGAGTCAGCGCGTCGAGGGCCGAAAGCGGCTCGTCCAGCAACAGGATTTCCGGTTGCATCGCGAGGGCACGGGCCACGGCTACGCGCTGGCGCATACCGCCGGACAATTCAGACGGTCGCCGATCCTTGGCGTGGCTCAAACCCACCATGTCGATATAACGCGTGACGATCTCGGCGCGTTCAGCGGCGGACTTCTTCTTGTGCACGGCGTTGACCGCGAGGCTGACATTGCCGTTCACGGTCAGCCACGGCATCAGCGAATAGGACTGGAACACAACCCCGCGTTCAGGCCCCGGGCCGGAAATCTCCTTGTCGCGGTAGATCACGCCACCCCGGTCCGCCTCGATCAGACCGGCCATCAGCGAGATGAGCGTCGTCTTGCCCGAGCCGGAGAACCCAAGGATCGCGACGAACTCGCCATCCTCGACGTCGAGATTGATGCCTTCGAGCACTTCGGTGCGGCCTGCACCATTGCCGTAGGACTTGCTGACATCACTGAGAGACAGAACAGTCGTCATCTCGTGTCTCCTAGCGGTTGGCCGAGTAGGTGAAAGCGGTCTGCAGCGTGTACATCACCCGGTCCAGCAGGAAGCCGATGATGCCGATGGTCAGAACCGCAACCATGATTTTAGCGAGCGACTGTGAGGAACCGTTCTGGAACTCGTCCCAGACGAATTTTCCAAGGCCGGGATTCTGGGCAAGCATCTCCGCCGCGATCAGCACCATCCAGCCTACACCGAGCGACAGGCGCAGACCGGTGAAGATCAGCGGTAGCGCCGAGGGCAGAACCAGTTTGGTGATCGTTGTCGGCGTCGAGAGCTGAAGTACCTTACCGACATTGACGAGATCCTTGTCGATGGAGGCCACGCCAAGGGCGGTGTTGATCAGGGTTGGCCACAAGGAACATAGCGTCACTGTGACAGCGGAGATCACCAGCGCCTTGGGAAACCACTCATGCGCATCGACATAGACCGCCGAGACGATCATCGTCACCAGCGGCAGCCAGGCGAGTGGTGACACCGGCTTGAAAATCTGCACGAGCGGGTTGAGCGCACCGTTAAAGGCCCGGCTTAAACCCGAGGCAATGCCGAGCGGCACTGCGATGGCTGTCGCGATCAGAAAGCCGAGCCCCACTGTCTTGAGCGAGGTGATGATCTGGTCGATGTAGGTAGGACTACCAGTATAGGAGCGCTCCTTGACCTTGTCGGCATTGCCGTCTGCTATCAATTTGGCGTTGCGCGCATCCTGGCGGGCGTAAAAATCAGCTTCGTCGGCCCGCTCATCGAGATGATCTTCCCAAAGATTGACCGTCTGCTCCCAGACCTGCGCCGGTCCGGGAATGGCGCCGAGCGACGTTTGCACCTGAGGCGCAAGACTGGCCCACGCCACCAGAAACACCACGATACCGATCAGCGGGATGAACAGTGTGTCCCTGAGCTCACCAATCTGTTCACGCGGATTGTCGCCGGCCGCCATCTTCAACAGCGGCGTCAGCCACGCAAACCCCAGCGCTGTCAGCCAGGCAGAGGCTTTGTTGATCGCGGCGAAAATCTTTTCGCGCCGTTGTTCTTTGCCACTGTCGGCACCGGAAACGTCTGAAGCCATGCTCATCGTTGAAATTCCTTTGTCGGCAATCTGGCGGGCCGCCAAACGGCCCGCCCCTGTTTGTTTTACTGAGCGACCACTTCGCCGCCGGTCACGGTCTCGCCGGTTTTCAGACCGATCGTGAGGCTGTCGATGTAGGCGTTGGGCTGCTTGCCGTCATAAATGACGCCATCGAGGAAGGCCGAGGTTGGCTCCTTGTAGCCATCGGTGTCCCAGGGGATATCGGCCTCGTCGATCAGGCCTTCGTCCACCAGGTGACGTGCAGCTTCGAGATAGATGTCCGGGCGATAGACGGATTTGGCGACCTCGTCGTACCAGCTATCGGGCTTGTCCTCTGAGATCTGACCCCAGCGGCGCATTTGCGTCAGGTACCAGATGGCGTCCGAATAGAACGGATAGGTCGCGTAGTAGCGGTAGAACACGTTGAAGTCGGGGACGTCGCGCTTGTCGCCTTTTTCATATTCGAAGGTGCCGGTCATGGAGTTGGCGATCACCTCGGCATCGGCGCCGACATAATCAGGCTCAGAGAGGATTTCGACCGCTTCCATGCGGTTGGCATTGTCGTTCTCATCCAGCCACTTTGCTGCGCGGATCAGTGCTTTGGTCACAGCAATGGCGGTGTTCGGGTTCTCATCAATGAATTCCTTGGTCATCCCGAAGACTTTCTCGGGATTGTCCTTCCAGATTTCATAGTCTGTGATCACCGGTACGCCGATTTCCTTGAAAACGGCTGCCTGGTTCCAGGGCTCACCCACGCAGTAGCCATAGATGGTGCCTGCTTCGAGGGTTGCCGGCATTTGCGGTGGCGGCGTCACGCTGAGAAACGCCTCGGCATCGATCTGCCCTGACACATCGTCATCGGAGTAAAAGCCGGGGTGAATGCCACCTGCTGCGAGCCAATAACGCAGCTCGTAATTGTGGGTGGAGACCGGGAACACCATGCCCATGTTGAACGGGCGGCCTGAATTGTTGAACTGGTCAACCACCGGCTTCAGCGCCGCGGCACTGATCGGGTGCTGCGGCAAGCCATCATCCTGCATCGGCACATTCGGCTTCATCAGCTCCCAAACCTCGTTGGAAACGGTGATGCCGTTGCCGTTCAGGTCCATCGAGAACGGAGTAACGATATGTGCTTCGGTACCGTAGCCGATAGTCGCGGCCAGTGGCTGGCCCGCAAGCATATGCGCACCATCAAGCTCACCTGTGATCACGCCGTCGAGCAGGACCTTCCAGTTGGCTTGCGGTTCGAGGGTGACATAAAGCCCCTCGTCTTCGAAGAAGTGTTTTTCATAGGCGATGGCGAGCGGCGCCATGTCGGTGAGCTTGATAAAGCCGAATTTCAGTTCGTCCTTTTCAACATCAAGCATTTCCGCTTGAGCGGCGGGAACGCAGGCGGACGTGAGAACAAGAGCAACAGCGAGACGCCGGAGGGACTGGCGAGGGGCATTGAGTACGGTCATCGATGGTTTCTCCATACGATTGGTGTTGAACCTCAAACGCCTTCAGATGCCCCTCGCGCCCAACAAAAAAAGCTGCCAACCGGAAAAGCCACTCGGTCTAATGAGAGACCGTGCTCCTCCTGTTGGCAGCTTTGCCTGTCGGACGCCCACCATTGGACGTTGTCTATGTGCGGCGGTTTCCCGCCCGATGGCGTCTGTCGATCACCACCTTCACGTTCCCCATAACGGGAATCATTTTGCGGTGCAACACAAAATTGCGCATCAAATGCGCATTTATTGCGATTGCCTATTTATTAGGCTATGTGCTTCGGGTTTTGCTCAATTATGTAGCGATCCAGCGTGTCCGGATCGAACACCCGCCCATCGAAAAAGCCATCCGGCCCAAGGGTCAGCGCACCCTTCATTGCCCCGACAGGTGTCGAACGAGTGAGCGCACCCTCAACCTTTGCATTCGCGCCGGGTACCGGCGCACCGAGAGGGGCAAGCGCAGCGCGATAAAGATCAGGCCGATAGCATCGCGCCGCAGCGGCTGCATGCTCCGCCGTATGCTCAACCTGCCCCCAGCGCACCATTTGCGAGTAAAACCAGAGCGCATGTGATGTCCATGGGAAGGTCGCCGCACGCGCATTGGGGATGAAGAAATCTTCGACCTGCAGGTCAGCACCCTGCCCCAATGCGAGTTGACCAGTCAGCCCGTGCATAAGAACGGATTCGGGTTGATCGATATAGTTCGGCTTCGACAGAATCGCCGCGATCTCAGGTGCATTCTGCGTATCACCGCACCATGCCGAGGCGCGATAGAGCGCGCGAAGCAACGCTGCCAGCTTCTCGGTGTTGCGGTCGGCCCAATCCGCCGTCAGCCCCAGCACTTTTTCCGGGCTCGAGCGCCAGATCGCCGCTTTAACTGTTGCAATCCGTCCGGTATCGGCGGCGGCAATGGAGTTCCACGGCTCGCCGACACAAAAGCCATCAATCGTCCCCCGCGACAACGCATCGGGCAGAAGCGGTGGCGGCACAATGATGATCTCGACATCCCGGTCCGGGTGAATGCCTGATGCGGCAAGCCAGTAGCGCAGTTCGTAATTATGCCCCGAGTGCGGATGCACCACACCAAAACGCAGCTTGCGTGCCGGTTTGCCATCGACGACCTGCCGCAACGCGGACCCAACCCCACCCGCCGACAGGTCTTCTGGTGCACCGGCGGCCTTAAGCTCACCCCACAATGCCGCGCTGACCGTGACCGCATTCCCACCAAGACCGAGCGCCATGGGTGCAATCGTCTCACCCCCGAAGGGATTGAGCCCCAGTGTCGAGGCGATGGGCATCGGCGCCAGCATATGCGCGGCATCAAAATGCCCCACGGCCAGCCGGTCGCGAATATTCGCCCAGGAAGTTTCGCGCATGAGCTGGAGTTTCAGCCCCTCTTCCGCTGCAAACCCTTTTTCTTCTGCAACAATCAGCAAGGCGCTATCGAGGAGCGGCAAAAAACCAATGGTGATGTCTTCGGTGCTGCCCATAATACTCCTCACGGCCCCAACAATCCGGCAGCCATGATCAACCCTTGCGCCACATCAACGATGCGGCGGTTCTGGTTCATGGCTGTTTTGCGCAGAAGTTGGTAGGCTTCGTCCTCACCCAGATCGCGGGTTTTCATCAATATGCCCTTGGCCTGATCGATGATTTTGCGATCCTCAAGTTCGCTGCGCGCCTCTTCAAGCTCACGTGTAAGTTTAGAGAACGCGCTGAACCGCGAAATCGCCATATCAAGGATCGGCTTCACACGTTCCTTTTTCAGCCCGTCAACCACATAGGCGGACACCCCCGCTTCCACCGCCTTTTCGATGGAATGCGCGTCAGACTTGTCGACAAACATGGCGATGGGTTTTTTGAGCGCGCGACTGAGCGAAAAGAAGTGCTCGAGCATGTCGCGATTGGGATTTTCCAGATCGATCACCACAACATCCGGCACGATCTCGCCAATACTGCGCCCAACCTCATTGATATCAACAATCACATGCACGCGTTCATGCCCGGCCTCGCGCAATCCCTCTTCGATGATCGAAGCACGGATGCGGTTGTCGTCGATAATCAGAACAGTCAGGTCGCGGGCTGGCATGGCGCGCACTCAACACCAAGACTGCAAATTATGCAATTCCTGAATCTGCGCAATTTTTACGCAATTCGGTGTTTACAGCTAACGAGTGGCGAGTCTAAGCGGCGGAGCCGATTGTTGTTTCAATGTGGCCAAGCCCGGCAATGGTGGCGATGCAAACATCGCCCGAAACAAGCGGACCGACACCTGCGGGGGTGCCGGTCATGATCAGGTCACCCGGCTGAAGCGTGATGGATTGCGACAGGATTGAAATCACCTCTGGAACCGACCAAATCATGTCGCTAATATCCGCATCCTGCTTCGTTTCACCGTTCACTGTGAGCGAAATGGAACCGGACTGGAGATGACCGACCTGCGCCACCGGGTGGATCGGCCCAACAACGGCGGAGCGGTCAAAGCCCTTGGCCATATCCCACGGACGGCCAAGTTCTTTGGCTGCCGCTTGCAGGTCGCGGCGGGTCAGATCATTGCCGACGGCATAACCCCAGACATGATCAAGGCTGTTTGCTTCCACAATATTGCAGCCGCCCTCGCCGATCGCGACAACCAGTTCCACCTCATAGTGCAGATTTTCCGTTTGCGGCGGATAGGCGATGGTCGCACCACTATCCACCACCGCATCGGCCGGTTTGGTGAAAAAGAATGGCGGCTCCCGGTCCGGGCTCCCGCCCATTTCGCGCGCATGGGCAGCGTAGTTGCGCCCGACACAGAAAACCCGGCGCACCGGAAAGCGCTCTTCGCTTCCAATGACGGCAACGCTTGGGACCGGCGGCGGCTGGAGCACATAGGCCATATTGGTCTCCCTGATTAGACTTCATCTACGACAGATCTTCGGGCCGATCCACGTCGTGCAATTGATCCAACGATGCAAGAACGTGCGCCTCGGGTGGCAGCGTGTCGAGTATTTCGCGCGCGCCTTTGTCTCCCTGTAATGCAGCCAGTTGATCGAAATAGCAGGCCGGGAAACAGGCGGGCGGCATGGCCCGGCGTCCATTGTTGGCGGCGGCGGGGGTGTTGGCGGTGGATGCGGCAATCACCTGCGCCATGAGTTCGGTACTGACATGTGGCATGTCGGCCAGAGCGACCAGTGCGCAGTCCGGATGCGTGAGACGCGCTCGTGCCAAACCTGCCTTGAGACTCGCGGACAAGCCATCATCACCCGAGCGTAGCTGCACGATCTCAAAACCTGCCAGATGCGCCGCCAGATCGGGATTCGAGATCACGGCAATCCGGGAATCGACTGCAAGTGCCGTCACAGCAGCCGCGGCATAGGTGATCAGCGGCCGCCCTTGATAGTGTGCCAAAAGCTTGTCGTCCGGCCCAAACCGCTGCGAATTGCCAGCGGCCAACAGAAGCGCAGCGACGGTCAAGCCCGCGCCTCGTTCAACTTATGGAGCACCTCGGACAGAACCGATATGGCCAGTGTCCGTGCATCACGCGCTGACGGTATCAAGCCCACTGGACCGGTCAAGCGCGTTATATCGGCATCGCTGGCGCCCATGGTGCGCATGGTCTCGAGCCGCGCTGCATTGGCTGCGTGGCTGCCCTGCGCACCGATATAGAACGCATCGGTTTGCAGCGCCGGCATCAGGATCGGTGGTTCCCACTCATGATCGTGAAAAAACAGAACTACTGCGGTTCTGTGGTCGACTGCGAGATCATCGGGAAACTGCGCGGACTTGAGGTGCTGCGTTGTACAGCCTGCCGCCGTGCCGGACTGCAGTGTTTCAGTATCCGGAGAGAGCAGCAGGTTCGGATAACCTGCCGCCTCGACCAACGCCGCGAATGTCGCCGCCTCCGGCCCCTTGCCGAAAACAAGGAATCGCGGCTCCGGTTCGAAGCGTATGGTGAGTGTGTCACCCTCACGCGCCGTAGCCCCCTCCTCATGCAGAGACATCGCACCCGAAGTCATATCGATGCACAGCGACACCGGCTCGCGCGCATCGCGCCGATCCTGCAGGTCGCGCAGCACATCCATCTGCGGGTTGGGCAGCAGCAGAATATCGAGCCCGCCGCCGCACGGCAGCTGGATGTCAAAAAACGGTGACCCCTTTCCGTAGCGGACGGTCTTTGGTGCCTGGGCCTCTTTCGCTTCCAGCGCATGAAGGCAGATATCCGCCTCGACACAGCCGGACGACAGCGTGCCCGCGTACTGCTTTTTACCCAACACCGTCATGCAGGCGCCGAGTGGCCGGTAGGACGGACCATCCACGCCGGCGATCACGGCCAGAATGGCCTCATCCGGGTGCGCAAGGCATACGGCAATCGGATCTTCGAACTGGGTCCCGTTCATAGGTCTCGCACACACGGTGAGATTTTTGCCCCCTCGCCTGCCCCTAAACACACAGGCAATCTCACCTTGCTATTTGCGTGATTGGATGTTGCTGCTATCATTTCACTTCACTATTCAGCACTCACACTCACATAAACACATTTGCCGCACAGGTCGATTATTTCCAATTGGCGCCCGCCTTGGTTTTCGCCGTGCGACAAGCTCACAAACCAGCCGTTCACATTTTCTATGGCGCGCCGCCAAAGAGGCCTGAAGTCGTTGTAGTCTCTATTGAGTTTGACTACGTTTGAATCATCTAAACGTGGATCGCGGGCTGAAACGTGATCGCGTTGCGGGAGGAACCACCCCATGCACTATGTGCGCCCCAACTCAATTGAAGAGGCGGTTGACCTGGCCGCCAAGGACAATGCCTTCATTCTCGCCGGTGGTAGCGATCTGCTGGTCAGGATGAAAGGTGATTTTGTCGATCCCGACCTCATTATCGACATCAAGGCGATCAAGGGACTCGGCGATATCCGCGAAACCGACGGCGGGTTCTCCATTGGTGCCGCAGTGCCCTGCGCAGCGCTTGGCGAGCACGCCGCACTCAAGAGTGCGTGGCCCGGTGTCGTGGAGGCCGCCAATCTGATCGGCTCCAAGCAGGTGCAGGGCCGCTGCACGATCGCAGGTAATCTGTGCAACGCCTCCCCCGCCGCCGACAGCGTTCCCGCGCTGGTCGCAGCGGATGCGCAAGCCGTCATTATCGGCCCGTCGGGCAAGCGCACTGTGGCGGTGCAAAGCATTCCGACCGGCCCGGGCAAGACGTCCCTCGCAGCGGGTGAAATTGTTGAATCCATTGAACTGGCCAACCGCCCGGCACGGTCGAGCGATGCCTATCTGCGTTTCATTCCGCGCTCGGAAATGGACATTGCAGTCGTCAGCGCCGCGGTGAACCTGACACTTGATAGCAGCGGGGTCATCGAAACCGCCCGTGTTGCACTTGGTGCGGTCGCCGCAACCGTCTTGCTCGTCACCGAGGCTGCCGATGCCATCGTCGGCACCAAGCTCGATGCTGACGCACTCGACAAGCTTGCCGCCGCCTGTTCGGCGGCCAGCAAGCCGATCGCTGACAAGCGCGGCACGGTTGAATACAGAAAAAAGGTCGCAGGCGTGCTGGCACGGCGCGCTGCGGAAATTGCCTACAAGCGTGCGGGAGGCCAATAATGTCGGGCATAGCTGTTACAACAACCATTAATGGCGACACGGTCGAGTTTCTCTGTCAGGCCGAGGAAACCCTGCTCGATGTGCTGCGCAACCGGCTCGGCATGACCGGCGCCAAGGAAGGCTGCGGCACAGGCGATTGCGGCGCGTGCAGCGTTGTCGTCGATGGCAGGCTTGTGTGTTCGTGCCTTGTGCTCGGCGCCGAAGCTGAAGGCCGCAAAATCGAGACAATCGAGGGCATTGCGGATGGCGACACGCTGCATCCGCTGCAGGAAAAGTTTATCGAACATGCGGCGCTGCAATGCGGCGTTTGCACGCCCGGATTTCTGGTCGCAGCCAAGGATCTACTCGAACGCAATCCCGACCCGACGGAAGAAGAAATCCGGTTCGGGCTGGCAGGCAACCTCTGCCGCTGTACCGGATATGACAAGATCGTGCGCGCCGTTCAGGACGCGGCGAAAGAGATGAGAGGCGCCTGAGATGGGTATGGACCAAACCTTCAAAAACAAGGCGTTCAAGATGGTCGGCACGCGGCCGGAACGCCCGGACGGGTTCGATAAAGTCACGGGCCGCGCCCGCTATGGTGCAGACTTCAACATGCCGGGGCAACTGGTGGGACGCATTCTGCGCAGCCCGCACGCCCATGCGCGCATCAAGAGCATTGACACATCGAAGGCCGAGGCGCTGCAAGGCGTCAAAGCCGTATTGACCGCAGCGGATCTGCCCGATCTCAGCGATGGTGATTCCGGTCTCTTCAACACGCTCGAAAACTGCATGGCGCGCACGGTCGCCCGCTATGACGGTCACGCCGTAGCTGCGGTTGCCGCAGTAGATACCAGAACCGCCAAGGAAGCGCTGAAGCTGATCAAGGTCGATTATGAAGTGCTGCCGCATGTCACCGAGATCGAAGACGCCATCAAGGACACCGCACCCGTGGTGCGCGAGAACGCCAAAGCCGAGGCCGGCCTGCCGCACAATATTGGCTCAACCATAGAATTCGGCCACGGCGACCCGGAAACCGGCTTCAAAAATGCCGATGTGGTGATCGAGCGCACGTTCAAAACCGAACAGTCCCATCAGGGTTATATCGAGCCGCATGCCTGTGTCGGCAACGTCAATGCAGACGGAACCGCAGAGCTTTGGGTCTGCACCCAGGGCGCCTTCGGCTATCGTCAGGATTGCGCCAGCCTTCTGGGTCTCGACGTCTCAAAACTCCGGGTGACATCCTCTGAAATCGGCGGCGGCTTTGGTGGCAAAACCCATGTCTGGGCCGAACCGATCGCATTGGCCTTGTCGCGTAAAGCGGGCCGCCCGGTGAAACTCGTTTTGTCGCGCGAGGAAGTTTTCCGCGGCACGGGCCCGACCAGTGCCACCAAAATCGACGTCAAGATTGGTGTCACCAAGGACGGGCGCATCACCGCTGGTTACGCCGATTGTTATTACACCTCTGGCCCCTACCCCTCCGTGTGGGCCGAACTCGGCGCGACGACCGCCTTCTCCTGCTACGATCTGGAGCATGTCAAAACCATCGGCTACGAAGTTGTGGTCAACCGCCCAAAGACGGCAGCCTACCGCGCGCCATCAGCGCCCATGGCGGCGTTTGCTATCGAAAGCGTCCTTGATGAACTGGCCGAGAAGATTGGCATGGATCCCTTGGAACTGCGCATCAAAAATGCCGCCAAGGAAGGCACGCAATCCTCCTATGGCCCGGTCTATGGCCCAATTGGTTTTGGTGAAACACTCGCGGCGGCCAAAAACCATCCGCACCTGAAAGCGCCGCTTGGCAAGAACCAGGGTCGCGGTATCGCCTGCGGCTACTGGTTCAATATTGGCGGGCAGACCTGCACCGATCTCAATATCGGGGTGGACGGCACTGTCACACTGACCATCGGCACGGTGGATGTTGGCGGGTCCCGCGCCTCCATGTCGCTGGTGGCTGCCGAGGAACTCGGCATCCCTTACGAGCAGGTGCGCACCGTCGTCGCCGATACCAGCAGCCTTGGGCATAACGATATGACCGAGGGCAGCCGGGGCACATTCTCCTCATCGCTCACCACAATTTTCGCCGCCCGCAACGCCATTGAGATATTGCGTGAACGGGCTGCGCTGATGCTCGGCATTCCCGTCGATGATATCGTTTGGGAAGGTGGCGAGGCGCGGGCGAAAGGTGACAGCCACGGCAATCTGCCGGCGCTGTCCCTCAAGGAAATCGCCAAGGCCGCACCGAAAACCGGCGGTCCCATTGCCGGACACAGCGAAATCACCGCCGATGGCGCCGGCGCGTCCTTCGGCACGCATATCTGCGACGTGGAAGTCGATCCGGAAACCGGTTCAACACGGGTTGTCCGCTACACGGTCATTCAGGATGCCGGCAAGGCGGTGCATCCCGACTATGTGGAAGGACAGTTTCAGGGCGGTGCCGTGCAGGGCATCGGCTGGGCGCTGAATGAGGAATATATCTACGGGGAAGATGGGCGGCTCCAGAACCCCGGATTCCTCGATTATCGCATTCCGGTGTGCTCCGATCTTCCGATGATCGATACGCACATCGTTGAAGTACCCAATCCCAACCATCCCTACGGGGTGCGCGGTGTGGGTGAAACGCCGATCGTGCCGCCGCTGGCCGCTGTCGCCAATGCGGTCTCGCACGCCATCGGCGTCCGCATGACACACATCCCCATGTCACCGCCACGCATCGTTGCGGCGCTTGAGGCCGCGAAGGCAGGCTGAGATGGTTGAAGTCAAACTCTGGGGGGCGTTGAGTGCGTCCCTCGGAAGCGACACCGGGCGGGTGGACATCGAGGCCAAAACTATAGGCGAATTACTCAAAAAGCTGGTGGAAGAATACCCGGGTGTTGAACCCTATATGACTCGCGGAATCTCGGTCTCAATTGACGGCGTCATCTATCGCGACAACTGGACCAAGGAACTGCCCGAAGGCGCAGAGATTTACCTGCTCCCGCGCATGGCTGGTGGCTAGATCGGATTCACCCGTAGTGCAGAAACGTGGCCAGCAGGTCCGCACGCGAGAGGAGTCCGACCACTTCACCGTCGCGCACAACAGGATAAGCCCTATAGGGACTGTTTAGAAACGCTTCGGCCGCCGTGACGAAATCGGTGGTGACGTCAAGGGTTTCGACCGCTTCGGTCATATATTGCGCGACTGTGCCGCTCCATTGCTGGTAGTAGCTGGCATTGAGTGCCGAGCGGAAACAATCCTTTTGCGACAGAACGCCGATCAGCCCACCGGTATCGTCAACGACGATCGCCACCGACGCCTGACCCTCAACGAGCTGTGCCGCAGCCTCTCGGATCGGTGTCTCGGGGCGCACGCGGACGATGTCTGTCTGCATAACCGCATCGATGCGTTCTTCTGTCATGTGCGGTTCTCCTCAGCTTTACGGCGCGGGCACACCTCGCACTGCCCGCCACCGATGCAAGCCAGTCCGCCGCAGGAGGTTTCGGGCGGTTTCCCGGTCAGCACAAGACCAACCGCAAGGCCCCCCGCTGCCAACAAGAACACACCGATAACAATGAGCGTTTCCATGGGGTCCTCCTAGGCCAGATAGTCCATGAACGCACCTGTGGTTATACGGTGGAGACCCTCTCCTTCCCGAAGGAGGAACAGCGCCGAAACGCCGTTACGGCGTGCCAGTGACGGACCATTGGCAGCACCCGCCGCCATGAGCGCCGTCGCCCAGCCATCCGCGGTCATCGCATTTTCAGCAAGCACTGACACCGAGGCGAGCTTGCCTGCAACCGGCTCCCCGGTGGTGGGGTCGATGATGTGGCTATAAATCCGGTCGCCCAGAACGTAGGAGTTTGCACGGCTGCCGGACGTCGCAACTGCGAGACCATCAAGTCGCAGCACCTCAACGAGGCCGGAAAATTCCGGTCGCGGGTCTTCCACGCCTGCTTGCCAGTGACGGCGTGAGGGATGAATGCCACGTACGGTGAGTTCACCCCCCAGATCGATAAGGAAATCGGAATGGCCTCTGTTCTCCAGCAAGTCCGCCATCCGGTCGAGCGCATAGCCTTTGGCAATGCCACACAGATCAAGCGTCAGGTCGGCATGGGATTTGGAAACTGCATCCGCATCGACCTTCAGACTGCGCCAGTCCGGGTGACCATCACCCGCAATCGGTCCGAACCCCCAGCGGGCAACCAGTGGGCCTACGGCCGGATCAAAAACACCATCGCTCGCCCTGGCTAATGACATCGCTGCGGACGCTACCTCAGTCAGTGGTGCGGGAAAACCGACTGAGCCGCTCGGGGCGCGGTTGAAACGCGAAATATCGCTATCCGCTCGCCAGGGCGACATTTGCTGGTCAATGTCGGCCAGCAATGCTTCGACAGGCCCGCGCAGTGGCGCAAAGTCTTTGCCAGCCGGGAGTGTGACTTGCCAGCCGGTTCCGAAAGCACGCCCTGTTTCAGTTCGAACAGGTGACGCACCGAAGGCAAGAGACGGCATCGCCAGCGTTGCCGCCGCGCCCGTGCCAAGCGCAAGAAATGTGCGACGATGGATCTTCAGGTCGGCTCTGCTCATGGTTCAGGCTCCAAAATCGTCGTTGTAAATGGACTGGCGTTCCACACCCAGCCGTTGCAGCATCGCCAGAACGGCTGAAATCATCACCGGCGGGCCGCACAGATAGTACTCGCAGTCTTCCGGCGCAGGGTGCTTTTGCAGCGCCGTGCGCACCGTGTCGTGGATGAAGCCCGTGGCGCCGGTCCAGCGATCACCGGGTGCCGGCTCCGACAGGGCCGGCGTCCAGGTGAAATTCTTGTGCTTCTTCGCGATGGCTTCGAATTCTTCGCGGTAGAACAGGTCCTGAGCCGAGCGGGCGCCGTAAAAATAGGACATTTTGCGCTTGCTACCCTGCCCGATTTGTTCGTGCACCATTGCCCTCAGTGGCGCCATGCCCACGCCGCCGCCGATAAAGATCATCTCGCGTTCGGTGGGTTGCGCGTGGAACTCGCCAAACGGCCCGGACACATCGAGTGCATCGCCCGGCTTCAGCGCGAAAAGATAGGATGAGACAACGCCCGCCGGCAGGTCGGTCTCACGTCCGGCTGGGGGCACTGCAAGTCGGATATTGAAAACGAGCTTTCCTTTGTCTTCCGGCCGGTTGGCAATCGAATAGGCCCGCGTGACCGTTTTACTTGAGGCCGCATGCAGCTTGTGCCAGTTGGCGACGATCCAGGATTCCTCAAATTCCTCCGGGATATCGACCTTGGTGAAATCCAGATCGTAAGCGGGTGCTGTCAGCTGCATGAAGCCGCCTGCCCGGAATTCGATCTCGCGCCCGTCCGGCACGTCGAGCACCAGCTCCCGGATAAGCGGTGCCAGCATCCGGTTTGAGACGACCTTGCAGGTGAACCCTTCCACCGCGAGAATATCTGTCGGCACCTCGACGGAAACCGGGCCGCGCAAGGTCACCTGACAGGCGAGGCGCACATGTGCCCGTCGCTCGCCCGCGGACAGCATGCCGCGCTCGGTGGCTTGCGGCTCGCCCGCGCCTTCACCAGTCGCCGTCACACGGCAAAGCCCGCACGTCCCATTGCCGCCGCAAGCGGCCGGAATGCCGATCCCGTCTCCGTGCAGAACACCAAGAAGTTTGTCGCCGCGATTGGCCGCAATTGTCCTGTCACCATTCACGGTGACAATTGCGGCCTCCTGCGGAATGAGCCGCCGCCGCGCCATCAACAGGCCGATGGCCATACCGACAACGAGCGCCACAATAACCAGGCTGCCAATCGCAATCTCGTTCATAGCGCCACCATTTGCGCAAAAGCGGAGAAGCCAAGTGACATCAGCCCTGCGAGCATGAAGGTGATGCCAAGCCCGCGCAGTCCGTCCGGCAGGTCGGCATAGGCCAATCGTGCGCGGATGGCGCTCAACAAGATCACCGCCAGTGCAAACCCGGTGCCGCTGCCAAGGCCATAAACAAGCGACTCGCCGATGTCATAGCGGCGTTCCACCATGAACAGGCTGCCCGCCAGGATGGCGCATTGCACGGTCAGCAACGGCAAAAACACCCCGAACGCGGCGTAGATTTTGGGAAAGAAACGATCGATCAGCATCTCAAGCAGTTGCACGGTTGCCGCGATCACGCCGATAAAGGCCAAAAGCGAGAGATAGGACAGATCAAGTTCCGGCTGGTCTGCCCAGGCCCAGGCACCCGGTGCCAGAACATAGGTGTAGATCAGCTGATTGAGCGGCACCGTAATCCCCATTACCCCGATCATGGCGACACCCAGACCGACAGCCGTCGCCGGGCGTTTGGACAACGCCAGGAAGGTACAGAGGCCGAGGAACAGGGTGAGCGGCATGTTCTCGACAAAGACCGCGCTGAGGAAGAGGAAGCCGAGATCGCTCATCTCCGTTCCTCCGCGTCGTCTATGGGATCGAATTCGGCGACTTCGACCTGTTCGGACTGAACGGAGCGAATGGCCCACACTAGCCCACCCAGCAAAAAGAAGGCGCTTGGGGCCAGAAGCATCAGACTGAGCGGCGTATACCAGCCTCCCTCATCAATTGTCGGCAGAACCGAAATGCCGAGAAGGCTCCCCATGCCGAACAGCTCGCGCACGGCGCCAATGATGATCAGGATCAGCGAATAACCCAATCCGTTGCCGAGCGCGTCTACCATTGATGGCAGTGGCGGGTTGCTGCGCGCAAAGGATTCCGTGCGGCCCAGCACCAGGCAGTTGGTGGTAATCAGGCTGACAAACACCGACAGGCGCTGGCTGATATCGAACAGATAGGCTTGCAGAAACTGATCGATGATGATCACCAGCGACGCCACAATGATGATCTGCACAATCAGCCGGATGGCGTCAGGAATATGGCGCCGGATAAGGCTGACAAATCCTGCCGAAAGCACAATCACCACGGTAAGCGAAACTGCCATCGTCAGCGCGATATCGAGCGATGTGGTGACCGCAAGCGCCGAACAGATGCCGAGCACCTGCAGTGTCACCGGGTTCTGCCGAATCAGCGGCTCGGTCAGCGTGTTCCATATGCGGCCTGAAGCTGCCATGGGTTAGAAGTCTCCCCGCTGCACAGCATCGATGAACGGCCCGTACCCATTCGGTCCCATCCAGAACCGCACGATCTGGGTCATGGCATTGCTGGTGCGGGTCGCTCCGGTAATCCCGTCGACCTCGTATTCGCTCGCCGCCGGGCCGCGCGCCACCGAGAAGCGCATTGTGCCGCTATCGTCGCGCACCCGGGTGCCGGCGAAATCGGCCTGCCAGCCCGGCTCTTCGATACGCGCGCCAAGACCCGGTGTTTCGGATTGTTCGATGATGGCGATGCCGGCAATGGTGTTCATGTCGCCATTGACGGCCAGCATGGCCTGGATCGGGCCGTTATAGCCCGCACCGCCAATCGGCAGGATTGCGAGTGAGACATCGTCGTCCTGTCGCAGGATATAGACCTGAGCATAGTTTGGCCGTGACCCGATATTGGCCGTATCAGCCTCGGGAGCAAGCGTGGTCCAGTTCGCCTCCGCCTGAAGCGCCGCATCCAGCGTTTCCGGGGTCACATCGGTAGCTGCCTGCCCGGTGTCCAGATCGATGACGACCGCCGAAAGAGCATCGCCACCCGCCTTAGCAATCAAATCGCCCATGCCTGGAATGGACGATACCAGCGCCTCGAGTCGCACCTGCTGCTCGGCCGCCCGGTTTTGCGCCTGGATCGGGCGCAGGATAACGGTCGCGCCGTTGACAGCAACAGCGCACACAATTGCGACGATAAACGCCATGCCCACCGTCTTGGTGCGGCTTTCGTTTGGCAGGCCCAAAAAGCGCTCCCAAGCGGAAAAAGGATTGAGATCAACCAAGGCGTCGTCTCCTTTGTGCAAGCCAAACCGCGATGGCCATTTCGTCGAGCAAGGGTGCTGCCAGCGATGCCAACAGCGCGGCGGCAACGGAAAGCTGTATCGGCGCGGCCCCGGCCCAATAGACGGTGAACAGCACCACAAGTCCGCCAAACAAAGCGCCATAGAGCCAGCGCCCGACCCGGGTCGTCGCGCTTGTCACCGGATCGAACACGAGCAGCACCGCAACCACCATGACTGCGGTCAGGACCTCGGAAAGATCGACCCCGGCCCAGTAGGCAATCCCCAGAGCAATCGCAGCTCCCGCGATAACCCGCGCTGAAAACACACCGGCCAATATGCCGAGCAACGCCGCGGGTATCGCCGCCCAACCAACATGAACGGCGAGCTCGGGCCAGGCTGCAACGGGAAATCCGAAGCCGATGAACGACAAGGTGACCGTGCCCGCGTTGAGCACATTGCGTCCCCAGCCGCCGAAAACGAGTTCAGCCATCACGACCCCGAAGGTCACGCTGATCAGCAGATAGGGCAGTCCAAGATCCGGTGGTGCAAGTATGGCTATCGCCAGCGCCGTCACCACCCCGGCAAAGGATGGCGGTTGCGCGCGGGCCAGCATGAAAACCAAATGCCAGAGACCGGCAAAGACCAGCAGGAACACCAGTCGTCCGCCCTCCGCAAAGCCTTCCACCGACAACCAGGTCACTGTCAGCGGCAATAGTGCGGCGAGGAACAGCAGCGCCACCGTTTCGCGATCCCACAAGCCGCGGATCATAGCCCTTCCTCCTTGGCAATGCGGGTCAGCAATGTCGCCAGCATGTCGGAGTAGCGCTCCCCGGCCCCGGTGACATAATCGATGAGCGTCAAATCCTCCGGCAGAAGCGACAACACGCCGAGCCGGGTCGCCGTTTCACTGTCGCCGGAGGCGACTGCACGAAGGAGCGCAACCGCGGGCATCACACCACCCATGGCCTGATCGACCGCTGCCGTCGGAATAATCGGCAATGGCCGTGACGCACGTTGCAATGCCGACAGGAACCAATGATGTCGGTGCCCACCGGCCTGCCCCTCGATCACCGTCGTTTGCCTGTCGCGCAGACCGAGCCAGCGGGCCTCATGGCCATCGAGAGCCGAACCCGAGAGAATGGAATGTTGGCCCGGTTTGGCCAGTCCAAAGCTGAGGCCGCGCAAATCTGCCCCGGGCTGACAGCGCACAAGCCGCTGCTCGCGCAACTCCGGCCCGGATACCGAGACCAGTCGCGTTTCGGGAATGAGACCGGTTTCAAGCACTGCGCCAATGTTGGCCACATCCTCGGCATGCACGTCCCAGACCGGCCTGTTTGGACTTGCCGGACAGAGGGCATGGACCTGATGTCCGGCCAGCCCCCAGGGATGCTGCCTGGGTGAGCGGATGAGCTTACCCCCATCGGGCAGCAAATCTTTATCGATCACCTCGGAGCCCATGTCCTGGCAAAAGAACATTGGGCCGCTGGTGAGCATTGCAAGCGCCCGCAATCCGCGCTCTAGATCCAGCTCACGCCCCTTGAGTGCTATACGCGGATCGGGTGCAGATGGCCGCGTGTCGAGCGCCATGACCACGATTGCCGATGGCGTTTCACCCGGTTGCGGCACCTGCCCGAACGGACGCGACCGGAGCAGACGCCACAGGCCGGTTTGCTGCAATATCTCACGCACAGCTTCGGGATATTCGAGTTTGTGCGCCGCGCCGGTATCGTAGGCGTGACGCCCGGCATCCGGTTCGCGAAAGAACACGATTCTTGAAAGCCGCCGCCCGGCGCCAAGGCCAATCGTTGCAACCCGCGCAGCCATCGGTGCTGTCACAACTATTTCGGGATGCCGTCGCGAGCGGAAAACCGGGGCGCCCTGCGCCACCAGATCGCCTTCCTTGACCAGCGGCTCAATGCGGAAGTCATCCTCCCAATCCGCGGTTATTCCGGCCTCTTCTGTGATCTGTTCGGGAATTGGTCCGGCCTGCGGCGGATCGTCCGCAACGCGTATGTTCAACCCGCTTTTATAGGGCCATGGCACCTTGGTTCCCTCCGATCCAGATTCGGTCCACAAAACGGGCATCGCTTTGCCTGAGCGATCCCGTTTAGGTAGCAGTCAGCTAGTTGATTTCCTTGATCTCCATCAATTTACCCGCCATCCTTGCCTGCTAGTATTCCCATCGAACAATAACGCTCAGCAGGCCCAACATGCGCTACCTATTCAAGAAGTTGATTCTGGTTTTTGTCGCCGCCTTGCTCGGCGGCGGAGTTGTCGTTGCAGCAATGGCCCAGCTCGCTGAAGAGCCGGCTGCCGGCGAAACACCCGCTTATATTTTCCCCAAAAGCGGACCCTTTTCTCCTGAAAAAGTTGCCGTACCCAATGCAGACTTCATAGCGGCGTGGTCGCGATCCGGACATTCCGACGCCTCGGCGGAAGCATTTGCACACTGGAATGAGGAAGGCGAAATCCCGCCAGCCTGTTCGGTTTGCCACTCCGGTGCCGGGTTCCGGGATTTTCACGGCCTTGATGGCAGTGAAAAGGGCCTGCCCCAAAATCCGATCCCAACCGGTGGTGTTGTCGATTGTGACACCTGTCATAATCCGAATCTCGCATCCGTGACCGAAATTACCCTACCCTCCGGCGTAAATCATCCCGTCAATGGCGGTGAAGCGCCATGTCTCACCTGTCACCAGGGTCGTTCAGCAGGCGTCACCGTCGAAAACGCCGTGTCGGGCAAAGGCGACGACACCGTTGACGCCGATCTGCGCTACATCAATCCGCACTACGCGATTGCCGGGGCCACATGGCTCGGCGGCTATGGTGGTGTCGGCTATCATTATCCAGGCAAGACCTATTCGGGCCGCTTCCTGCATGCCAAGCCGGTGGCAACATGCGTCTCCTGCCATGATCCGCATAGTCTGGAAGTCGAAGAGCAAATCTGCCTCACCTGCCATACCGAAGGTGACGCCGCCGACATCCGTATCTCCCGTCAGAGTTATGACGGCAGTGGGGACACCAGCAAAGGCATTCGCGCCGATATTGATGCAAACGCCGAACGGCTTCAGGCAGCTATCATGGACTATGCGGCCAATGTCGCCGGTACGCCGATAATCTACGATGGCAGCCGCTATCCCTATTTCTATGCCGACGCGAACGGCGATGGCGTGATCGACGAGGCTGAAGGCCGAACCGTGGCCTATGGCAGCTGGACACCGCGCCTGCTCAAGGCGGTCTACAACTGGAAAGTTGTGGTCAACGATCCCGGCGTGCACGTGCACAACCCGCATTACGCGCTTGAGTTGCTTTATGACGCGCTCGAAGACCTCGGCAAGGCGGACGGCATGGACGTCCAACTCGCAGGTCTACAGCGGTAACGCAAAAAATCAGGCGTCCGGCGAACCGCCGGACGCTGCACCATTGGCACCCGCTTTCTTGTGCGCAATGCGCGTGAGTACCGGTCCGACAAGTTCAAACACAACCGTGCCGCCGAGGGTGATGGCCAGAATGGTCTCGCCGTAGGCCGGGAAATCGTTCGCGGCGACCAGTCCCATGCCGACCGCCACACCGGCTTGCGGCAACAGACCAAGCCCGACCCAGAACCCCTGTGCTGACGGCTCCCCAACGGCCACGCCGCCGGCAAGGCCACCGACAACGCGCCCAAGTACACGGAACACCAGGTAACACACGCCCATAACGCCGGCAGCCATTGCGGCCTGTGGGTCCAGCATCGCACCGGCGAGAACAAAGAACACCGTTATGAACGGCCACTCGAAATGCTCGATTTCACGGAACGTGTGCTCATGATGCGTAGCCAGATTGGCCACAATCGCGCCTGCCGTAGTTGCCGCAAGCAGGTATGAGGCCTCGAACCAGATCGCCAGACCACCGCACACCAGCACAAGACCGATCGCTTCAAGTTGAGTCGGCTGACCGGGCTTCATCCGGCCCGAAAAGAACGCCATGGGCACACCAATCGCTGCACCGATTGCCAACGCGCCGCCGAGCTCGATTGTGAGTTCGTTAACGACTTCACCGCCGCCATGGCCCGAGAAGGCAACGGCAATGCCCATCGCGATGCCGAAGATGATCAGGCCCCAGGCGTCGTCAATTGCAACGATGCCAAGCACCAGACCCTTGTAGCGCCCGTCGCGTCCCGGCTCTCCAAGCACATCGGCGGTCGCCGCCGGGTCGGTTGCGGTTGCGATTGCGCCGAGCAGGATGGCCATCACCGGCGGGGCGCCGAAAATCCATAGACCGAAGGCGACAAGCGCCCATGTGGCAATCACCACCGCCACCGAATAGCTGACAATGCCCTTGCCGTGCTCGGCCAGCTTTTCCCGCGACAACTCGCTGCCAAGCAGGAATGCGACCATCGTCAGCGCAAACGCGGTAATGAGTTCGGAGGCGTCGTGCATCGTCTCGGGAATCCACCCCAGACCAGACGGGCCGACAAGAACACCCACCAACACCAACAATGTTACGCGGGGAAGTGGCGTGCGGCGTCCAATCCAGTCGGCGCAAAGACTGACAAGCAGGATTACGCCTACCGTGAGCATGACTTCATGAGGCATGGTTTGCAGACACCCCCGGATTTGCGGGCCGAAAGAGCCCAACTGCGCAGCGCCGGACGCCCGGCAAGCCGCTAAAGACGCTTCAGTCAGGGTTCAGTCAAACCCGGCTGGTGTCAACACTGCATCACCGCAGCGCAAGCCTTTCGGCGAACTAACCTGCCGTTTGTTCAAGCTCTATCAGCGTGCCGTCAAAATCCTTGGGATGCAGAAAGAGAACCGGGAGCCCGTGTGCCCCGATTTTCGGCGTTCCATCGCCCAGCACCCGCGCACCTTCAGCCTTAAGCGTTTCCGCCGCAGCCGTTAGGTCATCGACCTCAAAACACATATGGTGGATGCCGCCAGACGGGTTTTTCTCAAGGAACGCTGCAATCGGTGACCCTTCACCGAGTGGATGCAAGAGCTCGACCTTTGTGTTCTCGAGTTCAACGAACACGACCGTGACGCCATGCTCGGGCAGATCCTGCGGATCGGTGACCTCTGCGCCCAAAGCATCGCGATATTTCGCGGCGGCGGCAGCAAGGTCGGGTACAGCGATGGCGACGTGGTTGAGACGACCGATCATGCTGGGAAATCCTCTCTCACCAGTATCTGATTGCCATACAGCTTCAAGCTCGATGCTTTTCCGAGGCAAAGTTCAAACCAGTTTTCATCTCCCCAGAGCGCCCGCACCCCGACAGTCATTCCGGACAGAAAGAACTCATCGTTTTCGCGTTCCACCACTTCAATAAACCAATCCCAAGACTTGCCGTGGTGTATGAAAACAAGGCTATCGGGTCGATTGCCGTCGAAACCTATGGTGTAAGGACCGACGGGCGACGACATCATCAGTATTCCTGCTGGCAAAGAAAACCTCTGTCCCTCTGGAAGTCGTTGTCTCACCTGTTCGTTAGCCTCCCCTCAACGCGATTCAACACCTTGAACGCCGCCTCAAGCACGTTCGTACCCGGCCCAAAGATTTCCGCCACGCCGGCATCGCGGAGGAACTGGTAATCCGTTTCCGGGATGACGCCGCCAGCGATGACCGTCACATCCTCAAGACCGCGTTTTTTCAGCTCGGCAATGAGCTCTGGGACCAGTGTCTTGTGGCCTGCGGCCAGCGATGACACGCCAATCGCATCAACTTTGAACTCTTCAGCATGCGCCGCTGCTTCCTCCGGGGTTTCGAACAGCGCCCCGATATACACCTCAAAGCCCATATCGGCGAAGGCTGTGGCGATGACCTTGGCACCGCGGTCATGCCCATCCTGCCCCATTTTTGCAATGTAAATGGACGGTTTGCGGCTTTGCGTTGACACGAAATCGGAAATGCGCTGCGTCAGTGCCTGATACTCGGGATCGTCCTTGTACTGCTCGGAATAAACGCCTGAAATCACCCGCGTCGTCGCATCGAAACGGCCATAGACTTCTTCCATGGCACTCGATATCTCACCAAGAGTCGCCCGGGCCCGCGCAGCGTTTACGGCGGCGGCAAGCAGATTACCCTCGTTCATAGCTGCGCATTCCTTGAGAGCGGCTAGCGCCTCGTCAACGGCTTGTTGATCGCGGGATTTGCGGATTTTCTCCAGCTGGGCGATCTGCGCCTCGCGCACCTTTTTGTTGTCGATATCGCGCGTCTCGATCCGCTCTTCCTCCTCGAGGCGATAGCGATTGACGCCGACAATCACATCCTCGCCCCGATCAATCCGTGTCTGACGGATAGCAGCCGCCTCCTCGATCTTAAGCTTGGGTGTCCCCGCCTGCACGGACTGGGTCATGCCGCCTTCGGTTTCAACCTCGGCGATCAGCGCACCCGCACGCGCCACAAGTTCGCCTGTCAGCGCCTCGATGTAATAGGAGCCGCCCAACGGATCGACGACGTCGGTCACCCGCGTCTCATGTTGCAGGATCAGCTGCGTGTTCCGCGCCAGCCGCGCCGAAAAATCCGTTGGCAGGGCAATGGCTTCGTCGAAAGAATTGGTGTGCAGGCTCTGCGTGCCACCCAACACCGCCGCCAGCGCTTCAAACGCGGTGCGCATGACATTGTTATACGGGTCCTGTTCAGTCAGCGACACGCCGGAAGTCTGGCAGTGGGTGCGCAGCATTAGCGATCGCGGGTCTTTCGCGCCAAGGTCCTTCATGATCCCGGCCCAAAGCTGACGTGCGGCACGCAGTTTGGCGATCTCAACGAAGAAGTTCATGCCGATGCCGAAAAAGAACGAGAGCCGCCCAGCGAACTTGTCGATATCGAGGCCGTTGCCCGTTGCGGCGCGCACATATTCCATGCCATCGGCCAGCGTAAACGCCAGCTCCTGCACCGCCGTCGCCCCTGCTTCGTGCATGTGATAGCCGGAGATGGAGATCGAGTTGAACTTCGGCATGTGTTCGGCGGTGTAGGCGATGATATCGCCGACAATCCGCATGCTTGGCTCGGGCGGATAGATGTAAGTATTGCGGACCATGAACTCCTTTAAAATATCGTTCTGAATGGTCCCGGAGAGCTGCTCCGGCTTGACGCCCTGCTCCTCACCCGCGGCGATGAACATAGCCAGCACCGGGATCACCGCTCCGTTCATGGTCATTGATACCGACATCTCATCGAGCGGAATCCCGTCGAACAGGACCTTCATGTCCTCAATGCTGTCGATGGCGACGCCCGCCTTGCCGACATCGCCGACAACACGCGGATGATCGCTGTCATAGCCACGATGGGTCGCCAAATCGAAGGCAACGGAAAGCCCCTTCTGCCCCGCCTTCAGCCCGCGATGGAAAAATTCATTACTCTCCTTGGCTGTCGAGAAGCCCGCATATTGCCGGATGGTCCAGGGACGGTTGGCATACATGCTGGCCCGCACACCGCGGGTAAACGGCGCCGCGCCGGGGGTTTCCCCAGCTGCAGTCTCCGGCAGGTCCTCGGCGAAATAGGCGGGTTTGACCGGCAGGTCGCCATAGTCGCGCAACAGCTCATCGAGCGGCTTGTCTTTTAGTTCCTTCTGGGCGCGGCTAGCCCATTCGGCATAGGTGGCGGGCTTGATCGTGCTCATGCGTCTTCAAACTCCAAAATCACCTCATCCACCGCCAGCACCGAACCAACCTCGACATGAATTTTGGAAACCACCGCCCGCTTCTCGGCGCGCAAAACGTTCTCCATCTTCATCGCCTCGACAATGGCTAGCGCCTGCCCGTCCTCGACAATATCGCCTTCTTTCACATCGAGCCGCACCACCTGCCCGGGCATCGGGCAGAGGAGGAATTTCGACATGTCGGGCGGCACCTTGACGGGCATCAGCGTCATCAGGTCGGCCACGTGCGGCGTGAGCACCTTCGCCGGAAGGTCGGCACCGCGGGTGCGGATGCGATAACCGCCGGTAATCTTGTCGATCTTCATGGTCAGAACAGTGTCGTCATGCATCAGCGCTTCGACGACACGCTGTCCCGGCGCATAGGCCAAGCCGAAACTTTGCGCCTCGCCGCCATTGATCACCGCTTCATTGGGCACATCGGCCCCGTCGAGCACCACTTCAAACCGTTCCCCGCCGACGAACACCGAGCGGCTTGCGAACCGCGAGTCCAGTTCATCAGTCTCCCCACCCCAGCGGAACGTCTCGTCGCAATAGTTCATCGCTGCTGCCGCGATGGCGATTTGTTCGAGGACCGGCTTACCCAGCTCCGCACCAGTGAATCCGTCCGGAAACTCCTCGGCGATATAGCCGGTGGTCAGCCTGCCGTCCTGAAAGCGCTTTTGCTGCATGACGGTGGAGAGGAACGGCAGATTGTGCCCAACGCCTTCAACCTCGAACGCATCCAGCGCTTCCGCCATAGCCTCGATTGCCAGCTTCCGGGTCGGCGCCCAGGTGCAAAGCTTGGCAATCATCGGGTCGTAAAAGGTGGATATCTCGCCGCCCTCAAAAACGCCGGTGTCGTTGCGCACCACCAGTTCATCCTCGGCCACCTCTTCAGGCGGGCGATAGCGGGTCAGCCGCCCCACGGAGGGCAGGAAGTTGCGGTACGGATCTTCGGCATAAAGCCGGCTCTCGATGGCCCAGCCCTTCAGTTCCACATCCGATTGCTTGAGCGGCAGCTTTTCGCCCGCCGCCACGCGCAGCATCAGCTCCACCAGATCAAGGCCGGTAATCAGCTCGGTTACCGGATGCTCAACCTGCAAACGCGTATTCATTTCAAGGAAATAGAAATTCTTATTCCCATCCACAATGAACTCAACGGTGCCCGCGCTCGTGTAGCCAACAGCCTGCGCTAGCGCCACCGACTGTTCGCCCATGGCCTTGCGCGTCTTCTCGTCGAGGAAGGGCGACGGCGCCTCCTCGATCACCTTCTGGTTGCGCCGCTGGATCGAGCATTCGCGCTCGTTGAGATAGACGGCGTTGCCGTGGCTATCGGCCAGCACCTGAATTTCGATATGGCGCGGATCGGTGACGAATTTCTCGATGAAAATCCGGTCGTCACCAAACGAACTCGCCGCCTCCGATTTCGAGCGCTCAAAGCCCTCGCGGGCCTCTTCATCGTTCCAGGCGATGCGCATGCCCTTGCCGCCGCCGCCCGCCGAAGCCTTGATCATCACCGGATAGCCGACCTCTTTGGCGATCTTCACCGCCTCGTCGGCATCGCCGATCAGGCCCATATAACCCGGCACGGTGGAAACGCCCGCCTCCGCCGCGATCTTCTTGGAGGTGATCTTGTCGCCCATCGCTTCGATGGCCTTCGGCGGCGGGCCGATGAAGACGATCCCGGCCTTGGTCAGCTTGTCGCAAAAACCGGCGTTTTCGGAGAGGAAGCCATAGCCTGGATGCACCGCCTCGGCGCCGGTTTCCTTGCAGGCCGCGATGATCTTGTCAGCCAGAAGATAGCTCTGCGCCGCCGGCGACCCGCCGATATGCACCGCCTCATCAGCCATCTTTACATGCAGCGCCTCGCGGTCGGCGTCGGAATAAACAGCGACGGTTTTGATGCCGAGTTTCTGGGCCGTCTTGATGACCCGGCAGGCGATTTCACCGCGGTTGGCTATGAGGATTTTTTTGAACACCGATCTTGTCCTCCAAGAGAGCCACCAATCGCTCATTAACGCCTGTCAGGTTTCGTAGCACATCTTCATTTGTAAACCGCACGACTTGGTATCCTTCTGACACCAGGAAATCATCACGCACCGCATCGTAACGAGCCGCACGCTCAGTTCCGTGCGTATCGCCATCGACTTCAATCACCAGCTTTGCCGAATGCGACGCAAAATCCGCGAAATAGTCACCCAGCGGCACCTGCCGCCTGAAACGCGCCGTTTTGTAAGGCTCGTCCCGCAACAAATTCCACATCCGCGCCTCAGCCGGCGTCATCCTCCTTCTGAGATCGCGTGCCCGCTCAATGTTCATGGCATCTCCCCTCCCTCCCCCTTGTGGGGAGGGTCGGCGCGATAGCGCCGGGGTGGGGGTCGCGCGCCTTGCGCGCACTCAAAGAGGAGTAGGACGAAAGCCTCATGCAATGCGCTTTGGGCCGATGAAGGATTCTTAGTTGGCCCTTCGGGCCACCCCCCACCCTACCCTCCCCACGAGGGGGAGGGAGAGCCGTGTTGCAGGCATCTTCATCGCGATTGGCTATGAGATTTCTTGAGGACATGAATTAGGTACCTTTTTTCAGCCCCCGAGTGATCGAGCGATACAATCGGACAAGTGAAATTAGCGGGAATATGAAGGCTGCGAGGAATACCTTTGACTTGGCGACGCTTGAGTCTTGGTCATAAAACATCAGGAAGTAGATTCCGATTGCACCGAATTCAACGATAAATTCGGTAGAATGGTACTTCAGAGATTCTATGGTATTTTTCGTGCTCAACACTGACCTATCCACCCCCTCACAACGGAATATTCCCATGCTTCTTCGGCGGGATGTGCACCCGCTTGGTCTTCAGCGTCTCGAACGCCCGGATCACCCGCCGCCGCGTATTGTGCGGCATGATGACATCGTCGATAAAGCCGCGCTCCGCCGCGACGAAGGGGTTGGCGAAGCGGTCTTCGTAGTCTTTGGTGCGCTTGGCGATTTTGTCGGGGTCGCCCAGTTCCGAGCGGTAGAGGATTTCGGTTGCGCCCTTGGCGCCCATGACGGCAATTTCGGCGCTGGGCCAGGCATAGTTCACATCGGCGCGGATGTGCTTTGAACTCATCACGTCATAGGCGCCGCCATAGGCCTTGCGGGTGATGACCGTGACCTTGGGCACTGTCGCCTCGGCATAGGCGAACAGCAGCTTGGCGCCATGCTTGATGATGCCGCCCAGTTCCTGCGCCACGCCGGGCAGAAAGCCGGGCACATCCACGAGCGTCAGAATGGGGATATTGAAGCTGTCGCAAAAGCGTACGAACCGCGCCGCTTTTTTTGATGAGGCGATGTCGAGACAGCCGGCCAGCACCATCGGCTGGTTGGCAACGACCCCCACTGGATCGCCATTCAGCCGCATGAAGCCGGTGATGATGTTGCCCGCGTGCTCGCGCTGAATTTCAAGGAAATCGCCCTCGTCCGCCAGCTTGCGGATAATCTCGTGCATGTCATAGGGCGTGTTGGCATTGGCCGGAATGACGGTGTCAAGGCTGTCCTCGCGCCGGTCCACCTCGTCGTTCACACGCTGGTGCGGTGGCTTTTCGTTGGCGTTGAGCGGCAGGAAATCGACCAGACGCCGCACTTCAAGCAACGCATCAATATCATTGTCGAAGGCGGCGTCGGCCACGGAGGATTTTTGTGTGTGGGTGCTTGCGCCGCCCAGCTCTTCGGCGGTGACCACTTCGTTGGTCACGGTTTTGACCACGTCCGGTCCCGTGACGAACATGTAGCTTGTGTCGCGCACCATATAGATAAAATCGGTCATGGCCGGGGAATAGACCGCCCCGCCCGCGCACGGCCCCATAATGACCGAGATCTGCGGCACCGCGCCCGATGCCTGCACATTGCGCCAGAACACTTCGGCATAGCCGCCAAGGCTCGCAACGCCTTCCTGAATGCGGGCGCCGCCGCTATCGTTGAGGCCGATGACCGGCGCGCCGTTCTGCACGGCAAGGTCCATGATCTTGCAGATTTTCTGGGCGTGGGTTTCGGAGAGGGAGCCGCCGAACACGGTGAAATCCTGCGAGAACACATAAACCATGCGGGCATTGATCGTGCCCCAGCCGGTCACCACGCCATCGCCGGCCACCACCTGCTTTTCCATGCCGAAATCATGGGAGCGGTGGGTGACGAACATGTCGTATTCTTCGAAGCTGCCGGGGTCGAGCAGCACGTCGATACGCTCGCGCGCGGTCAGCTTGCCCTTTTCGTGCTGCTTTGCGATCCGCGCTTCACCACCGCCCATGCGGGCATCGGATCGCCGTTCTTCCAGCGCCTCGATGATCTCTTTCATCCGGTCTTGCCCCTCAACTGCACTTACTAATCCGCTTAGAAGGCCACCCCTCTCTCAAGGAGTCAAACCCCGCGAAAAACCGCTCCTGGCGGCCTTCCGGTTGGTGACGGAAATTTAATCTAGGCGGGTTCGCGCGCGGGCATAAGGGTTGAAATGGTGGACGTGCGAAGTTACAAAGTTTGCAAATTTGCAAAACTAAGTTGGCAAACAATGCACGCGCAGAAATTGTTCATCGGCCCCAAGGTCCGCGACATCCGTCAAAAGCAGGGTATGACGCAGGCAGATTTTGCTGCGCGATTAGGCATTTCGACCAGCTATTTCAATCAGATTGAAAACAACCAGCGGCACGTGACAGCAGCTATCGTTCTGGCGTTGGCGCGCGAATTCAATGTCGATATTGCGGGTTTGTCCGTCGACGATAGCGAACGGCTGCTGGCGCGGGTCAATGATGTGTTGTCCGACACTGTTTTTGAGGGACAACGCCCCTCCACGCAGGAAATCCGGCTCGTTGCGCAAAACGCGCCGGGCTTCATCAATGCGCTGCTTGCGGTGCATGGCGGCTTCCGTAAGGCCGGTGAACAGTTGGCGGAACTCGACAATTCCATTGTCAGCGCGGGCCTCAGTGTCGCCCCCACCCCTTATGAGGAGGTGCGCGACTTCTTTCACGATGCCGACAACTATTTCGACGGGCTCGACCGGGAGGCCGAGGCATTGGCGCTATCTCTGGAGCGTCCCGATGCACCGACGGCGGAGACGCTCGCCGATTACCTGACCAGCAAACACGGTGTCACAATCGCGCGCAAACGCTCTGCCTCGGACGCACCGTTTTTGCGCGCTTATGATGCCGAAAACCGCCGTCTGTTGCTTGGGACCAACCTGTCAGAGGCCACCGAGGCCTTTCAGCTCGCGTTCCAGATCGCCGTTCTCGAACATCGCGAGACAATAGACGCAATAGCGCGTCAGGGCGGGTTGCAGTCACCCGAGGCGGAGCGTATCTGCGCCATCGGGCTGGCCAATTATTTCGCTGGAGCACTTATCCTGCCCTACGAACGGTTCGCGGACGCGGCGGAAGTACTGCGCAACGATATTGATGCGCTGGCCAGCCAGTTCGGCGCCAGTCTCGAGCAGGTCGCACACCGTCTTTCGACCCTGCAACGCCTTAGCCGTAAAGGCGTGCCGTTTTTCTTCGCCAAGCTCGATCAGGCCGGCAACATCACTAAGCGCCACAGCACCACAAAGCTGCAATTCACCCGGTTCGGGGCCATGTGCCCCTTGTGGAACGCGCATCGTGCGTTCGAAACACCGGGCCGCATCATCCGCCAGCTCGCCGAGACGCCGGACGGCACGCGCTACATCTCCATCGCGCTCGAACCTCTGTCACGTCCTGCACATTATCGGCAACCGGTGCGTCGTTTCGCCCTCGCCCTTGGCTGTGAAATCAAACATGCCGACAAGTTCATCTATGCCGATGATCTCGACGTCGACAATCCAGCCGCTTACGAGCCAATCGGCATTTCATGCCGCGTATGCGAGCGCACCGAATGCATGCAACGCGCCGCGCCGCCGAGCCACGCGCGGCTCGCAATCGACATGAACCGCCGAGATATCCTGCCCTACGAAATCGGCTGAGTGTCCCACGGACTTTAGGGCCAGCTATAGAGCTCCGGCCGCTCATCATGTTCGGTGACGGCATCCCGTTCCGCCCGGTTGCGGCGATATTGCCCGGGCGGAACGCCGTGGACGGATTTGAAAAAGCGATTGAATTGCGCCGTGCTTGGAAAACCAAGTTCACTGGCAATCTGATCCAGTGAATGCAGCGAGTTTTCCAGCAATAGCCGCGCCTCGACACCGATACGCGCGGCGATGACTTGTCGAGGGCTGCGCCCGCGCGCGCGGTGACAAATATCGTTGAGCCGGTCAGCCGTGATGCCGAGTACGGCGGCATAGCGCGTCACAGTCCAACGTTCGCGAAAATGCACCTCGACCAGATTGTTGAACTGCCCCATCAGGCGACGGGTTGTGGAGACCGTGTTCTCGGTTTTCTCAGGCGCCCCCTGCGCCCGCCACAGATGCACCAGTATGATGCGTAATGCCGCCTCGATTACCGTGCCCGCTGCGGCGGACGCGCGGTTGGACTCTGCCAAAATGACAGCCATGGCTTGTGTGATGGCGTGATCGAGTTCCGGCTGCCCCGCCAGCGAAACATGGGCCCGCCGTTCGGTCATGAAGCGCAGTTCCGGGCTTTCCGGTTTGTGCCCAATGGCATTGGAGAGGACGTTGGCGTTCAAAAGCACATGCACGCCCATGGCGCCGGCGGCGATCCTCAGGCGCATCTCCCTGTGCCAGGGTTGCAGCAGGACCGACGGCGCATCGAGCCGGTAGACCTCGCCGCCGTCAATCAGCTCGGCCCAACCCTGCGTGATGTGCACAAGCCGCCATGCCGCTGCATCGGACGCGCCAATGCGCCCCACGACGCGGGAATGTAGTGAACTTTCAAACGCTTCGGTTCGAATGGCATCCGCGCCGCCTGGCGGCAAACTATATGGACTCATCGCACCTACCCCGAAATTGCTATTTTATTCCCGGAAAATGATATTTACTCAGCCATATACCACGACATTCTGGGAAACAAGAAACGACAAGGGCCACAAGGCCCGCGGCAGAAACGTGGGAACCCCAGGGAGGAGCCCCTGTTCGACGTCAGTTTGTTTATCAACGGAACCGCGGTTCCGGGTAGCAACGGTGCAACCTACGAGCGCCGCGATGCGCTGTCCGACACCGTTGTGACGCGCGCATCCGCCGCCTCGCCGGACGATGCGCGGCGCGCAGCCAATGCAGCCGCCGCCGCGTTTGACGATTGGGCGGCCCGGCCAGCGCAGGATCGCGCAGCCATTCTCTTGAAAGCAGCCGACCTGTTTGCCGAACGCGTCGAAGACGTCGTCGCCATCGCCGAGAACGAGATCGGCTCCACAGCGGAGTGGACCCGCTACAATGTCGAACTGGCCGGCGACATTCTCCGGCAAGCGGCAGACCTTGCGCTCGATGAAGAGCTTGGAGAATTGCCAGCCGATAGCGGCAACGCTGATATCGCTTATACGCTGAGACGCCGCCCGGCAGGTGTCGTGCTCGGCATCGCACCGTGGAACGCCGCTGTGACGCTGGCTACCCGTGCCATCGCAGCACCTTTGGCATGTGGCAACACTGCCGTGCTCAAGGCATCGGAGCTGAGCCCCAAAACCCATGAATGGGTGGTGGGTGCGCTCAACGATGCCGGGTTGCCTGAAGGCGTTTTGAACTTCATCACCAACGCACCCGAAAGTGCTGCCGAGGTGGTCGAAGCCCTGATCGCGCATCCGGCCGTGCGCCGGGTGAATTTCACCGGGTCGACCCGCGTGGGGCGCGAAATCGCCCAGATGGGCGCGCGTTATCTCAAGCCCTGCCTGCTGGAACTGAGTGGCAAGGGCACGATGATCATTCTGGCTGATGCCAATCTCGATCAGGCTGCCGATGCCGCCGTACATGGTGCATTTTTTAATCAGGGCCAGATCTGCATGTCCACGGAACGTTTTGTTGCAGTGGACGATATTGCGGATGCCTTCGTCGCCCGCTTCAACGAGCGCACTGCCACCCTGCGCAAGCAGAACGACCCATCCGTTCAGGGCCGATTGATCAGCCCGCAGGCAGCGCTGCGGCTACGCGGCCTCGTGGACGATGCGCTGGCCAAGGGCGCGAGCCTGGTTACCGGCGGCGAGGTGTTCAACACCTCGATGCAGCCGACCATTCTCGACAATGTGACGCCGGACATGCGCATTTATTCCGAGGAAGGGTTCGGCCCTATCGCCGTGATTATACGGGTCGCCGACGCAGAAGAAGCCCTTTCGGTCGCCAATGATACCGAGTTCGGCCTCGCCGCCTCGGTTTTCAGTCAGGATATTGAAGCGGCAACCGCGCTGGCGCGCCAGATCGAATGCGGCATCAGCCATGTCAACGGATCAACCGTCTACGACGATCCACGTATGCCGTTCGGCGGCGTCAAGGCCTCAGGCTATGGCCGCTTCGGCGGCCGCGCGGCCATTCACGAATTTACCGAGTTGCAATGGATCACCGTTCGCCAGGATGCGCGAACAACGTGAAGAAGACGGGTGCCACCCGGCACCCAGAAATGAAGTTTCAATGGGAGGAAAACTGATGAAACGACGTTCAATTCTAAAGCTTGCCGCAGCGGTCGCTGTTGCAGGCACTCTGGCCGCACCAGTTGCAGCACAGGAAACGCTGAAAATCGGCGCTGTGGCACCGAAGACCGGACCGCTGGCCGGTGGTGCCGTGGTCACCTATTGGCCAAACGTTCAGCTCTGGGCGCATGACGTCAATGAGCGTGGCGGCCTCGATGTCGGTGGCACGAAGTACATGATCGAGATCATCGAATATGATGATCAGACCAACCCGGCCGAGACCATCAAGGCCGTGCAACGTCTGATGACACAGGACGGCGCCGACTTTGTTCTGCCACCCTACTCCACCGGCCTCAACCTTGCTGCTGCACCTATCTATCAGCAGTTTGGCCTGCCGATGGTGACCTCAACAGCCACCACCGACCAGATCGAGGATCTGTCGCAGCAGTTCCCGAACATATTCATCACACTCGGCGGCTCGAAGCCGATCACGCAGTCTCTGGCAGGCGTGTTGAGCGAAATTCGCGACAATGGCGATATTGGCAACAGGATCGCCATGGTCAACGTGGCTGATGCTTTCGGCATCGAGTTGGCAGAAGCAGCTCGCCCTGCCTTCGAAGAAGCCGGGTTCGAGATTGTCTATGACACCTCTTACCCGCTTGGCACCCAGGACCTCTCTCCCGTCGTCAAGGGCGCCAAGGAATCCAACCCTGACGCCTTCATCGCCTTCTCCTATCCGCCCGACACCTTCGGGCTGACCGAGCAGGCCATGATCGAGGGACTGAACACCAAGGTGTTCTTCACCGCCGTGGCAACAGCCTTCCCGGCCTATGCGGGTGCGTTTGGCGATGCGGCCAATGGCGTTATGGGCATTGGCGGCGTCAACCAGGCCGATCCGGACTTCCAGGAATATGCCGCACGGCATGAGGAAGTGACCGGCAACAAGCCCGACTACTGGGCTTCGGCCATGGTTTATTCATCGTTCCAGGTGCTCGAAAAAGCCATCGAAGGCACAGGCTCGCTCGATAAGGCTGCCATCGTCCAGTACATCAAGGACAATGCCTTCGACACGGTGATCGGCGAACTCGACTTCGACGAGAACAATAACAACAGCTCGTTCTGGACTGTCGGCCAATGGCAGGACGGCCAGTTCAAGGGCATCGCCTCCACCGGACGTGAGGGCGCTGTCGACCCGATCCTCAAAGACGGTTGGGAGTAAGGAACTTGGCTTCCGGGCTTCGGCCCGGAAGTCCTTTTTATTCAGTGGAATAAGCTGCGATGGATATCATCATCACCGGACTGCTGCTCGGCGGCACCTACGCACTGATCGCGATCGGTCTCAATCTGCAATACGGCATGGCGCGGATCATGAACCTCGCCAATGGCGAATTGCTGGTGGCCGGTGGCTTTGCCGCCTTCTGGTTTTATACAGCCGGGCAAGTCAGTCCGTTGCTGACGATCTTCGTCGTGGCCCCACTCGCCTTTGTCGCCAATTGGCTCATCTATGTGGTCGTGCTGCGACCATTGGTGAAGCGGGCCAAGAACCGCGGTCAGCTGGAAGTTGATTCCATTCTGACCACTTTCGGCATCTCGTTTATTTCGGTCGGGCTTATGCTGGCCGTATTCGGCGGCAACTACTTCAAATATTCCTATCTCGCCACACCGGTTGAGATCTTTGGCGCAACCTATGGCTCCAATCGTGTCACGGCCTTTGTTGTGGCTGCCATCATTTCTGCGGTGCTCCTGCTGTGGCTGCATCTCAGCCGCACCGGCATGGCCATCCGCGCCATATCCGTCGCGCCAAACAGCGCCCGGCTTGTCGGCATCAATGTGCCGCAACTCGCCGCCATTGCCTTCGCGCTTGGTGGTGCAGTGACGGCCGTCGGCGGTTCGGTCGTATCGACATTTCTCACGCTTGACGCCTCGACCGGCGTTATCTTCACCCTCAAGGCCCTGATCATCGTCATCATGGGCGGTGTGGGCGATGTGCGCGGCACCATCATTGCCGCACTGCTTCTGGGTATCCTCGAGACATTCGTGGCGCGGGTCATCGATCCGGGATTGACCCTGGCAGCCGCTTATCTGGTCTTTGTGCTCATTTTGTTGTTCCGGCCGCAGGGTCTATTCGGGCAGGCGCAAACATGATCACGTCAGACGAAACCCGGAACATCTCGATCGCCGTCGTTCTGCTGGCTCTGGCCGCGTGCCTGCCATGGATTGGAGGCCCCTATGCTTTGACGATCGGTGTAACCATCGTCATGTTCACCGCATTGTCGACAAGCTGGGCGCTGTTCTCCGGCCCAACTCACTATATCTCGCTGGCCACCGCCGCCTTTTTCGGAGTCGGTTCCTATGTGACCGCCATCGGTATCGGTTTCCTGCCCTACTGGGCGTTACTACCGATCGCCGGTGTAATCGGTGCTATCCTCGCAGCATTGGTCGGCCTCGCCACATTGCGCCTCAGCGGCGTCTACTTCGTTATTTTCACCCTCGGCCTTGCTGAACTCGTGCGCCAGCTCATTACCTATGGGCAAAACAAGTCCGGCACCAAAGGGCTCTATGTCCTGACCAATATCAACGAAACGATGATTTACTGGCAACTGCTCGGCCTTTGCGCCCTTGTCTATCTGGCCGGCTGGCTGATCGGGCGCTCACGCCTCGGCTTTGCATTGCGGATCATCGGTGATGACGAGCAGGTCGCCAAGCATTCCGGCATCAACACCGCTGCCGCCAAGATCATGTTGTTCATGGTCTCCGGCGCTGTTGCCGCGATTGTCGGGGCCATGCTCGCGCCGCGCTATGTCTATATCGAACCGGCCATCGCCTTTACGCCCATGCTGTCCTTCCAGGTGGTCATCATGGCGCTGCTGGGTGGCACCGGGCGGCTTTGGGGGCCGGTGGTCGGGGTAATTCCCTTCACCTTCCTTTGGGAGGCCATTTCGGTCTCCTTCCCCAACCAGACAACACTGTTGCTGGGCGTCTGCTTCCTGCTCATCGTCTATCTGCTGCCTAAAGGGTTCGTGGGACTCTTGCAGGCCATCCAGCGCCGGTCCCGGGAGGCGTTGTCATGATTGGCTCGCCTGTCCTTTCTTTGCGCGGTGCAACTAAACGTTTTGGCGGCCTGGTTGCCGTCAACGATCTCGATTTCGATGTGACCGAGCATGAAGTTATGGGTCTGATCGGGCCGAACGGATCGGGCAAATCCACCACCCTCAACCTAATCTCCGGTGCGTTGCGGGTAACATCCGGGGCCATCTCACTACGCGGTAGCGCCATCACGCAAATGCCCGCGCAAAAGATTGCCCGCAAAGGCATTGCCCGCACTTTCCAACTCGTGCGTCTCCTGCCGTCCATGACAGTTCTGGAGAACGTCAAGGCGGGCGCAGTGTTCGGCCATCGCCGCCGCTGGGGTGCCGAGGCGGATGATTTTGCGCGTCGCATGCTTGAGCGGGTGGGTCTCACCAGGCAATCTGGCATGCATGTCGGCCAGCTCACCTATATCGACACCAAGCGCGTCGAACTTGCGCGCGTTCTGGCGTCCGAGCCGGAAATCCTGTTGCTCGATGAATGGCTCGCCGGGCTGAACCCGACCGAACTTGCTGAAGGCATAAAACTTATCCGTTCGCTGCGCGATGAGGGCCGTACGGTGATCCTCGTCGAGCATGTGATGGATGCCATTCGCGCCCTCTGCGACAATTGCGTCGTCATGTCATCCGGAAAGAAAATCGCCGAAGGCGCTCCGGAAGCGGTTCTGTCCGATCCGGAAGTCGTCCGGGCTTACCTTGGAGATGACGATGCTTGATGTCAGCCATCTCTCAGTGAGCTACGGCCAGCACCCGGCGTTGCAGAATGCCGCGATCCATGTCTCGCGAGGCGAGATTGTCGTGATCCTTGGCGCGAATGGGGCCGGTAAATCCTCCCTGCTCAAAGCCATCAGCGGCATTTCCGAAGGCAAGGTTTCCGGTTCCGTTCAGATGCAGGGCAGCGAACTGGTTGGCCTCAGCGCCGACAAGATCGTCGAGGCCGGTATTGCCCTCGTACCCGAAGGTCGCGGTGTGTTCCCCGAACTGTCGGTGCAGGACAATCTCAAACTCGGCGCGCATAGCGAGCGCGCCCGCGACGACCGCGACGCCAATCTCAACCGCGTCCTCAGCCTGTTTCCCAAATTGCAGGAACGCCGCCGCCAGATGGTCCGCACCATGTCCGGCGGTGAACAGCAGATGGTCGCCATTGGCCGTGCCATGATGTCGAACCCGGCGATCCTCACGCTCGACGAACCATCCCTCGGTCTGTCACCGCTCTTGTGCAAGGATCTGTTTCAGAGCCTCAAAACCGTCCGGGATGCCGGAATCGGCATTTTGCTGGTGGAACAGAACGCCAAGCAGAGCCTTGCCATCGCCGATCGCGGTTATCTGATCGAGAATGGTCAGATCGTGCATGAGGCACCGGCGTCCGCCCTGATGAACGACCCTGCGGTGCAAAAAGCTTATCTCGGCGGCGCCACGGCTGGGGGCCACAAAGTCTCGGCGCCTGCAGCACCGAAACCTATGGCGCCACAACCTACACCCACGCCACCAACAGGGACCCAAATGCCCGCCCGTCCATCGACACAGAACCCCTCGGATATCGCAGCGGCCGCCATGCAGAAATTCTCGCGGCCCGCACCCACAGCGCCACAGCCCGCGCCACCACCACCTGCGCAATCCCCCGCTCCGCCACCAGCCAGAACGCAGCCGTCCGCACCAGCGCCTTCAACCGGTGCGGCGGGCGAAATCGACATCGACAATCTGGTGGCGCGTGCCCGCGACACATCTGCCGCGCGTGTATCACCACGCGAGCACGGTTCGACGCCCACACGGCCTACTCCCGCATCTTCCGGTGCGGTGAACGGATCGGCGCGTCCCACAAGCTTGCCCAAATCCACTATGCCGGAAGTAAAGATGCCCGACCTGTCGGACACACGCGACCGGCTCAAATCCGTTCTTTCAGAAATAGAAGAAGCCGCCGCCCGCGCCCGGGCCTACCGGCCGAACCGAGACAGATAAACCCACGAGGAGGTTTCCATGCTTGATCGCGCAAACGTCTCTCCAACTATCAAAGGCATGTATATCGGCGGCGAATGGCTGCCCGCCACCCGCACCTTTGAGGACCTCAACCCGTCCGACAATTCCGTCTGGGCCCGCATTCCCGACGGCACCCGCGCCGATGTGCAGCGAGCTATCGAAGCGGCGCAGGCCGCGTTCCCGGCCTGGTCGGAAGTCCCCTTCCACCATCGCGCCCACGCGCTCAACAAGATCGCCGATGTGTGGGAGCGCCGCGCACCAGATTTCGTTAACGCAGCCGTTGCCGAAGGTGGCGGCTGGCAGGGCAAGGGCATGTTTGAGGCGGGCTATGTGGCGGAAGTGTTCCGGTCCGCTGCCGCCCTTTGCTATCAGAACACCGGCGAAGTGCTTCCCTCTGAGCACGGCAAATTCATGACCGCGACCCGCTGGCCGCTGGGTGTCGTCTCCGTCATCTCGCCATGGAATATGCCCGGCATTCTCACCTCGCGCGGTTTCGCTGCAGCACTCGCTGCCGGCAACACGGTGGTGCTGAAACCCTCTGAAGACACGCCCTATGCCGGTGGTCTCTACTTTGCGGAAATCCTCGAGGAAGCCGGTATCCCCAAGGGTGTTTTCAACGTCATCACCTGCTCGCGTGAAAGCGTTGGCGAGGTCGGTGACGAGATGATCGAGAACCCGCTCGTCAAAGCAGTTTCGTTCACCGGCTCCACAGCTGTGGGCCGTCACATTGCCGCCAAGGCGGGTGCGCACCTCAAAAAGGCCTGCGTCGAGTTGGGCGGCAAGGATTCCATGATCGTGTTGGAAGACGCCGATCTTGATGCCGCCGCCCGTGCAGCCAATTTTGGCTCCTTCATGCACCAGGGCCAGGTCTGCATGTCGACCGAAAAGCTTCTTATTCAGGAAAGCGTCTACGACGAGTTCATGCAGAAGTTTGTCGCCCGCGCTGCAAAGCTGAAAACCGGCCACACCAATGACAAGGACAATGTCATCGGCCCGCTGGTCAACACGCGGCAGGCGCAGCGCGTCAAGGCGCTGATCGACGATGCTGTTGCCAAGGGCGCGACGGTGGAACTGGGTGGCAATGCCTGGGACAATTTCGTCGAGCCGACCATTCTGACCAACGTCAATTCATCCATGAATATCTGGCACGATGAAACGTTCGGTCCGGTCGTTATCGTCTCCCAATTCCGTACCGACGCTGAAGCCATTCAGCTCAACAACGACACCGAATATGGCCTGACCGCAGCGGTGTGGACCCGCGACGAAGCGCGGGCGTTGCGCATGGCCGGTCATCTCGAAACCGGCATCTGTCACGTCAACTGCCAGAACATCAACGACGAGCCGCATGTGCCGTTCGGTGGCGTCAAGGCGTCCGGTGTCGGTCGCTATGGCGGCCGCTGGTCGCTCGATGCTTTCACCGAACTGCGCTGGATCACCCTCGACCGGGGTGGCCGTCACTTCCCGCCGGTCTTTTGATCGCGGTTGCCTAGGAGGAAACAAAAATGACAACTCTGGGATGGATTATTCTCGCCCTGATCGTCATCGCCGCTCTTGTGGTGCTGGCCGCCTGGTTCTACCGGCGTGAGGGCAACGAGATCGCGCTGGTACGCACCGGCATCGGCGGCCGCAAGGTTGTGATCGATGGTGGTATACTGGCGCTGCCGTTCTTTCACGAGATCAGCCGCGTCAACATGCAGACCATTCGCATGGAGGTGACCCGATCTGGTGAGCATTCGCTCATCACCAAGGACCGTATGCGCATCGATGTCGGGGCCGAGTTTTATGTTTCGGTGACGCCCGAACCGGCATCGGTGGTACGTGCCGCGCAAACCCTCGGCAAACGCACCTTTCAGCCCGAACAGCTCAAATCACTGTTCGATGGCATGATGGTCGACGCCCTGCGTGCCGTCGCCGCACAGCTGACCATGGACGAACTGCATGAGAACCGGGCCGAATTCGTCAAAGAGGTCCGCAGCGTCCTGACCGAAGTTCTGGCGAAGTACGGATTGCAGCTGGACAGCGTTTCGCTGACGGCGCTCGATCAGACGCCGTTCCATGCCCTTGACGAGAACAACGCCTTCAACGCGGTGGGCATGCGCAAACTTGCCGAGGTCATCGCCAAGTCCAAAAAGGAACGGGCCGAGATCGAAGGCGAAAGCCAGGTGGCCGTGCGCCGGGCCGAGGTGGAATCCCACCGCCGCAAGCTCGATATCGATCTGGAGCAAAAACGCGCCGAAATTGCGCAGACCCAGGAAGTTGAGATGCTGCTGGCGGCGCAACTCACTGAAGTTGCCCAGCGCAAAGCGCAGGCCGAGCGCGAGGTCGCTCATGCCCGCATCAAAATGGAGCAGGACATCCAGTCCGCCTCCATCAGCCGCGAACAGGCGATCCGGGAAGCCGAAATCGCCCAGCTCCGTCAGATCGACATTGCCGAGCAGGATCGTCAGATCATTATCGCGGCCAAGAGCCAGGAAGGCTCAAAGGCCGAGGCTGCGGCTAAATCCGCGCGCTCTGCCGTCATCAAGGCCGAGGAGGAGCTGGAATCCCTCAAGCAAATGTCGGAAGCCGAGCGCCGCAAGAAGCTTGCCGTGCTCGCCGCCGAACAGGATGCCGAAGCCAACGCGACCCGCTCCCGCATTGCAGCGGCAGCGGACCTTGAGGTGGCCAAGACCCAGTCCGAGATCAAACGCAACGCTGCCGAAACCGCGAAAATTTCCGGGATCGCCGCCGCCGAGGCGCAAAAGGCTACCATCGCGGCGGAAAATACCCGCTCCGATGCCGTCATCAGCCTCGAACTCGAACGGGCACGGCTCGCGGCCCTACCCGGCATCGTGTCCGAAATGGTCAAACCGGCCGAGAAGATCAAAGGCATCTCGATCAACCACATCACCGGCCTTGGCAAAGGTGGAGATGGCTCCTCACAGGCCCCCTCGCCGGTCAACCAGACGGTCGACTCCATTCTCGATCTCGCCGTGTCGCTTCCGGCGATGCGGAAGATTGGCGATGCCGTGGGGATTAATCTCGAGGGGATCGTGCCTGAATCGTCTGGCGACAAGGCGAAGAAATAGGTCGTGGGCTAAATGTTCCTCTCCCTCCCCCTTGTGGGGAGGGTGGCCCGTCAGGGTCGGGTGGGGGTTGGCGCAACGCGCCACCTCAAAACCCTTCTTGAATACACCAAAAAAATTTAGTGCGCCCTTCGGGCAACCCCCCCCCTTGATCCCTCCCCTCAAGGGGGAGGGAGACCCTGGTCGCAGCCCTTCGAGCTATTCTAAAATTTCAGGAGACCGGCCTTACTTCTGATCCGCTTCCCCGCCCGCCATCACTTCCAGCGTGCGTATCAGCGCTGAGTGATCGAGATCTCCGTCGCCCTGCCCGATGGCAGCGTTCATGAGCTGGGAGACGTTTCCAGTATTCGGCAGCGCAATATTGAGCTGCTTCGCCGCCTCCAGCGCAAGATTGATATCTTTTCGATGCAGCTGAATGCGAAAGCCGGGATCAAATGTGCCGTTGATCATGCGCTCGGCATGCACCTCGAGAATGCGCGATGAGGCGAAACCGCCCATCAGTGCTTCGCGCACCTTGGCCGGATCAGCGCCAGCGCGTTTTGCAAACAACAGCGCTTCGGCCACCGCCTGAATATTCAGACCCACTATAATCTGGTTGGCAACCTTGGCAGTTTGCCCGTCGCCGACACCGCCGACGCGATTGATGTTCTTACCCATCGCCTCGAACAGGGGCATGGCGCGCGCAAAATCGTCCTCGGAACCACCGACCATGATTGTCAGTGCCGCATTCTTGGCGCCAACTTCGCCACCTGAAACCGGCGCGTCGACATAACCGCAGCCCAGTTCAGCGATCCTTGCTGCGAACCCTTTCGTCGCGACCGGCGAGATCGAACTCATGTCGATCACCAGCTTGCCTTTGGTGAGGCCCTCGGCAACGCCGTTGTCGCCAAAAAGCACCGCCTCTACATCAGGCGTGTCGGGCACCATGAGAATGATGACATCCGCCGCCTCGGCAGCAGCCTTGGGGCTATCGACGGATTTCGCGCCCTTGTCGACGAGAAACTGTGAAACCGGTTTGACCCGATGCACGAAAAGTTCGTGCCCTGCGCCGAGCAAATTGTCGGCCATGGGACGCCCCATGACGCCAAGACCGATAAAGCCAATTTTCATCTCGTAACCTCTTTAGTTAGGCAAGTTCCGCCACCAGCACGTCGCGGGGCGGCACGGTGAATGTCTTGCCGTCAAATGCGGCACCTGACCCAGCCCAGTGCAATTGGGCGACCGCACCGCCCAACCCCTCAGCAAAGCTGATCGCGCCGGACTGCGGCTCGCGGGTGGGATTAAGAATCCAGACAAAGGAGCGCTCCTCCCCCTGCTGGATGCGGATTTGTACCGTCTGGTTGTCGGCCTTTGTGTGCTGCGTCTTGCCGGTGAACGCAAAGCACTTGGCGAAATAGTCACGGCCCTCAGCGCTCTGGGTCTTAAAGTAAGCCACCGAGGCATGCGTGCCCACAAGAAGGGTTTTGCCCTTGCCGTGGGTGTGTTCAGCAACCGCCAAACGCCCGTCAGCGAAATTGCCACGTCCCTTTGCGCCCGCGAGCGTGTAGGATTGCAGATAGCCACCGCCCTGCAGATCAAGCCCGTCGAGATCGAAGCGGATGCGGTCCCCGATATCGGGCATGAATTCGACTTCGTCTTCTTTAACGCCGAACACGGCGTCGAGCCCGTTATTGGGTTGCACCGTCCCGACCTTGCCGCGATCTCCGAAATAGCCAGGACAGGCTTCGGAAATCAGCGTGCCGCCGCCGGCAACCCAGTCGGCAATGGTTTTCGCCTGTTCGCTCGTGAGCATGATCGGATACGGGAAATAAAGCGCATCATACTGATCGATGTCCTCGATATGCACCCAGTCCGCCTGAATGCCATTGTCGAAGAAACCGCGATAAGCGCCCCACATCGCTTCCTTATAGGTGTCGTATTCGCCTTCGAAATTGAGCAGATAAGCCCATTGCTGGGTTTCGGGCACAACCAAAATGCCAATATCGCCCTGTATCGGCTTGGCATCAAAAACGGATTTGTGTTCGGGCGCATTCGACCATTTGGCCAGTGACGCCGCCATATCGGAACGTGGCGTGCGCGATCCATCCATGCTGTACGAGCCAAATGCCCCGAAAAGCGGCCCGTCGAGCAATGGCCGATAGCGGAGGTTAAGCACGCCGCGCGCACCGGCTGAAAAGGACGTCATGGTGAGGAGCCGGATGTCCTCCGGCTCCATGACGCGGGCATCTTCCTTGTCGCGGCCGACAACCTGCGGTTGCATCCACAATGGGCCACCCGGCCGCTCTGCGTGCCAGAAGGTTTTGCCGCGCGATGCTGCACGGGTCAGGTCGGGACCAAAGAAGTTTTGCCAGGGTTGGAATCCGCGCCGGCCCGGCACCCAGGTCAAGCCGAAGGTTTGCACCTTACTCGCCGCCAGCCAGTCATCAGAACCACCCGCCGCCATGTTGGTGATAGCCCCGCCAACACCATGCGCAGCAATGAGACAATCGGAGTCGACAGCACGGATCGTGTCGATCTTGAACTGCATCTGGGCGTAAAAATCGTCGCGCTTGAATTGCAGCCAGTCGAGATTTTCCGGGTACGGCGCCGTCACGACCGGCGGTTCGATATCGTCCCATTCGGCATAGGAGAAGCGATACCAGGCCCCGGCGAGAGTTTCGAGGTCGCCATACTTGCCCTTCACCCATTCACGGAACTTGGCCTTGGTGTAGTCCGAATAATCGACGAGCGGCGAATAGTTACATTCGTTCCAGACATCATAGCCCCATAGGCCGGGATGGTCCTTGTAACGCTCTGCCATTGCCGTCAAAAATTTTCGCGCCTGCTCGCGCACTTCCGGGCAATTGAGGGTCAGCAGGCCCCCGCCGCTGCGCGCAAATCCGCCGGTTGCGGCAGAAACACCCATCACAGAGGGTAACGGTGATCCATCCGCCGTGATCTGCCGGGCATGGGCGAACTTGCGCATGGCCCAGTCGGGCACAGTGTGCGTCAGTTCGGCGATGATGGTCTTGATGCCGTTCTCGGCGGCAAGGTCGAGCTGCCGGTCATATTCTTCCCAGTCATATTCGTCGGGCCGCCGCTCAATGGCGCTCCACATGAACCAGTGCCGGAAAACATTGAGGCCATCTTCCGATGCGATGCCGTAATCACGTTCCCAATCCTCGCGCGGCGGGTTGGATTTGCGGAAATAGACAGCACCGAATGGTATCTGCGGACCCGGTCTGGACATAAAACTAAACTCCTGAAATCAGCGCGATAAACGGGGTGCAATGCGGTTCAAATGAAAGGCTTCATCCAGCCGAGCCCGGCGCTGGTTCCAGCGGCGGGCATGTACTCAGCACCGACAAAGCAGTCGTAGCCAAGCCGGTCGAGTTCGGAGAAGATGAAGGGATAATTGATCTCGCCGGTACCCGGTTCATGGCGTCCCGGATTGTCGGCAATCTGCACATGCGCAATCTTCGGCTGCAGCCGCTCGAAAGTCGGGATCAGATCGCCCTGCATGATCTGCATGTGATAAAAATCGTACTGGATGTAGAGATTGTCGGACCCAACCTGATCGATCAGCCGTTCGGCATGATCGGTGGTTGAGACGAAAAATCCTGGAATATCGCGCTGGTTGATCGGTTCAATCAGCAGCTTGATGCCCGCATCCGCCAGACGCGGCGCGGCATATTTCAGGTTAGCCACCAGCACCGCTTCAAATTCAGTTCTGTCCGCTCCCGCAGGTGCCTTGCCGGCAAGACAGTTGATCTTGGTGCACCCGGTCGCCTTGCCATAGGTGATGGCTTTGGCGACACCCTCCTGAAATTCATCAACGCGATCCGGCAGGCAGCCTATGCCGCGCTCACCCGCAGCCCAGTCTCCTGCCGGTAGATTGAAGAGCGCCTGTTGCAACCCGTTTGCCTCAAGGGTCTCGGCGACAAGCTCCGGCGCGTGATCGTAGGCGCCCACATATTCAACAGCGGGAAAGCCGTCCTTCGCGGCGGCGGCGAAGCGCTCCATGAACGGCAGATCGGCGTAGAGCATCGAGATGTTGGCGGAGAACTTGGGCACAATAATTCCTCAGGCAGTGAAACGGGTGCGATGGAGCATGCGCTTGTTGCGCGGATCGGGGTTGGGGACGGCGGAGATCAGCGCCTTGGTGTAATCTTCCTTTGGCGCATCGCAGATCTGTTCCGCCGAACCGATTTCGACGATTTTGCCGCGATGCATCACCGCGACCCGATCGCAGAAATACCGCACCACGGAAATGTCATGCGAGATGAAGATAAAGCTGAGGTTGAGCCGCTTGCGTACCTCAAGCAACAGATCAAGTATCTGCGCGCGGATCGAGACATCCAGTGCTGATGTCGCCTCGTCGGCAATGATGATTTTAGGGTCCAGCGCAAGAGCGCGGGCAATGCCGATGCGTTGGCGCTGACCGCCGGAAAAGGCGTGCGGATAGCGCTCCATCGCCGCGGGATCGAGGCCAACCATTTCCAGAAGCTCGCCAACCCGGCTCTCAAGCGCTTTGCCGCGCGCCGTGCCGGTGACAAACAGTGGATCGCCAACGATCTGTTTCACCGTCATGCGGGGATTGAGCGATGAAAACGGATCCTGAAAAACGAGCCGCACGTGGCGGTGAAAATTGCGCATGCCCTGTTTATCAAGGCGGGTGACATCGGTTTCACTGCCATCACCGGGCCGGTAGATCACCTGCCCCTCAGTCGGCTCTACCGTTCTAAGGATCAGCCGCCCGAGTGTGGTCTTGCCCGAGCCGCTTTCCCCCACAATGCCGAGACTTTCGCCCGCATGCAGGTCAAAACTCGCACTGTCGACGGCTTTGAGTGCGTAGGCACCCTTGCCGAACCAACTGGTCTCGCCGCCGAACACCTTGGTTAGGCCCCTAACCGAGAGAACGGGTTGTCGCTTCTCAGTCCCACCACTGGAAGTCGTCGCGCCTTTCTCCAGCCGCACAGTCGAACCCAATAGGTCCTTTGTGTAGGCGTGTTGCGGGGCATGGAAAATATCGTCGACTGGTCCGGTCTCCACGATACGTCCAAAGCGCATGACAGCGACCTCATCGGCGACTTCCGCCACCACCCCAAGATCGTGGGTGATGAGCAGCATCGCCATGCCGCGCGACACCTGCAGGCGCTTGATGAGGTCGAGAATTTCAGCCTGGGTGGTCACATCGAGGGCGGTTGTCGGCTCGTCAGCGATCAGAATGTCCGGGTCGCAAGCCAGCGCCATGGCGATCATCGCGCGTTGCCGCATGCCACCGGAAAACTCAAACGTGTAGCGGTCCGCCATCGCAGCGGGATCGGGGATTTCGACCTGCCGCAAAAGCTCGATGGTTTCTTGCTTGGCGCTTGCCTTGTCCATATTGCGATGCAGGCGCAAGGCTTCGATGATCTGCGAACCGATGGTGTGGACCGGGCTGAGCGAGCTCATCGGCTCCTGGAAAATCAAACCGATGCGCCCGCCGCGGATCGCCCTTATTTCCTTGCTGTTTTCACCCAGCGTATTGAGATCGGTTTTCTTGCCATCGGTATCGAGGGTAATCGTGCCTGAGGTCACGCGGGCGGCGCTATCGATAATCCTGAGCAGCGCCCGCGCGGTAACGCTTTTGCCTGATCCGCTTTCGCCCACCAATGCGAGCGTGCGTCCGCGATGGAGCGTGAATCCAACATTGCGGACCGCATGCAGAATGTGGGTGCGCAGGTGAAAATCAATGCTGAGATCGTTCACCTCCAGCACCGGATCGTCCACCTTCTGTTGTTCGTTGCGTGCCATCGGTCTAATCCCCATACGGGTCGGCGGCGTCGCGCAGACCATCGCCAAGGAAGTTGAAGGACAGGACAGCAACCACCACCGCACCTGCCGGCCAGAGCAACAGCCATGGCGCGGTTGCAACGGTGCGGATGTTCTGGGCGTCCTGCAGCAGCACACCCCAGGAAACCACCGGCGGTTTGAGCCCGATGCCGAGGAAGGAGAGCGCCGTCTCCGCCACGATCATCACCGGCAGCGCCAACGTAATGACAGCCAGAATGTGACTGGTGAGCGAGGGCAGAATATGCCGGAAAATGACCCGCCGCTCCGCCGACCCGTCGAGACGGGCCGCGACAACGAAATCCTCGCCGCGCAGGGCATAGAACCTGCCGCGCACCTCACGCGCAAGGCCTGTCCAGGCGAGCAGCGACACGATGATGGTTATGACGAAATAGACCTGTAATGGTGACCATGTGAGTGGAATGGCCGCGGCAAGCCCGAGCCAGAGCGGGATGGTGGGCATGGAGCTGACTACTTCGATAATGCGCTGGATCAGCATGTCGACCCAGCCGCCATAAAACCCGGAGAGCGCACCAAGCACCACACCCAGAACAAGGCTCATGCAGACACCAAGCAGCCCGATCGACATCGACACCCGCGTGCCGTAGATCAGGCGGCTGAGGAGATCGCGGCCGAGCTTGTCGGACCCGAGGAAGTACACGGTTTCGTTCTTGTCGATGGGTCCGATCAGGTGCCGGTCGGCGGGAATGAGGTTCCAGAGCTTGTAGGCCGGACCTTCTACGAAGAACCCGATGGGGATGATATCCGTTTCGTCAGCGGTGAACGTCCGCCGCAGGGCCACCGGATCGACTTCCATCTTGTAGCCTTTGACGTGCGGCAGGAATTTGGTGCCCCCTTCACCATCCGGCGCAAACCATTCAAGCTGTTGTGGTGGGGCGTAAGTGAATTGCGGTTTAGATTTATCCGGCAGGCCCGGCGCCAAAAACTCGACAAAGATCCCGACAAAATAGAATAACAGGATCATAACGCCGGCAAAAACAGCCACCTTGTTGCGGGTGAATTTGTGCCAGATGAGCGTCCACTGCCCAGCTGCGGCGATGGAGCCGATGTCCCCACCCGTTTTGAGCGGCGACAGGGCCGGAGCGGTTTCCAGTTCCTTATGGATGATCTTGGTGCCGCTCATCTCAGTTGAACCTTATGCGCGGATCAAGAAGCGCGAGCAGCAGATCAGAAATCAGCATGCCCACGAGGGTGAGAACACCCATCAACAGGATGAAACTGCCGGCCAGATACATGTCCTGCGATATCAGCGCCCGCAGCAGCAAGGGACCGGCTGTCGGCAGGTTGAGCACGATGGCGGTGATGGTCACGCCTGATATGAGGTTCGGCAGTACCCAGCCAATGGCGGACACAAACGGGTTGAGCGCAATACGGACCGGGTATTTGAGCAAGACCTTGTATTCTGGCAGCCCTTTGGCTTTGGCAGTTACCACATAGGGCTTGTTCAACTCGTCGGTGAGATTAGCACGCAGGATACGGATCAATGATGCGGTCCCTGCTGTGCCGATAACCACAACCGGGATCCACAAGTGCGCCAGAAGGTCGCCGAGCTTGGCCCATGACCACGGCGCATCTGCAAATTCAGGTGATTGCAGCCCGCCGACACTTTGTCCGAGATATTTGTAGGACAAATACATGAGCGTCAGCGCCAGAATGAAGTTCGGAATGGCGAGACCGAGAAAGCCGAAAAAGGTGAAAACATGATCGCCGATGGAGTGGCGGCGCACCGCCGAATAGATGCCGATGGGCAGCGACACGCCCCAAACGAAAAACAAAGCCGCGACGGAAACCGAAAGGGTTGCACCCATACGCTCCCAAATCAGTTCGGATACCGGACGTCCCCACTCGAACGAAAAGCCGAAGTCCCCGTAGAAAACAATGTTGGTAATCCACTTAAAGTATTGAATATAAACGGGATCATCCAATCCATATGTCTCACGCATGCGTTCAATCTGCGCTTCGTCAACGGTGACGCCGCTGTCGCGCATGGAGGCTAGAACCGATGTCATATAGTCGCCGGGCGGCAGCTGAATGATCATGAAGGCAATAAGCGACATGCCGATCAAAGTCGGGATCATGTAGAGCAGGCGCTTGATGATGTATTTCAGCATGATGACCTCCGCTGCCGCACGATCTAGGTCCAGACGAAATGCACGGCTTCGAGCTGCGTGATTTCGGGAACCGTCACCATAGCCCGGCCCGCTGCGACGCGCACTTTCAGCTTTTTGCCCGCAACGAGCAATTTTGCGTCCGCACCCGCCGCGCCTTTCGGCACCTCAATCGAGACCTCGTGCGCACCGACCGGGAAGAATGCGCGGGTCGGCCCCTTCATCATCATCGGGTTGGTGAGATTGTGCATGAGCACAACGATCTCCCCCTCACCTTCGCGCAGCGCGACGTCGAGCACGGAATGCCCTTCAACCTGCACCTGATGCGGTTTGCCGAGCGCCCATGTCACGGCATTGGCCAATAAGAGCTGATGATCTGCCGCCATCACATCGTTGAAGATCGCCCCAATATTCCATGGGAAATAGACGGTGCGGCCACCTGCTCCGGTTTCCCGCGCTACGACTGCGGCGCCCTTTGGCTCTTCACGCGGATAAACCTCTTCCATCGGCAGATCAGGGAAGTCAGGCACGTAAAGGAATGGCGCTTCAGCGCCCGTTTCCGTTTCAACCGCAATCAGCCGGGTGCCGCCGATAATCCGGTTTGCACCATCAAAACCACGATTGATGGGATGTTCGCCGTTGATGGCGACATAAGTGTTTTTGACCGGGCCGCGCGTCGTCTGAGTTACCTTCATCCCAAACAGGTCTTCAAGCGGCATGGCGTCACGCCGATTGCCATTTTCATCATTGGACGCGACTTCGAAAACGCCGACCACGCTGCCGCCGCGCGCCACATAGTCGCGCAGCGCCTGACACTGGGCGTCTGACAAACAGGTAGCGCTCGCCAGAATGACGACCTTGAAGCGGTCCAGCCGATCAGGCGTCATCATCTGGTCAGACAGAAATTCAAACGGCAGTTTGGCTTCGACCAGAGCCCGGTAGATACCCAGATCTTCCTGCTCCGCCTGTCGGCGGGTTTCAGCTGACCAGTGCCGCAAGGTTGTTGCGGGATCGATAAGCGCGATTTCGGCAGCAGGCTGCGTGCGCGCCAGAACCGGCTCAATCTCTTCGTAGAGTGTGAACGCGTTGGAGACGGGCTCAATCCAGCGCGTATCCGGCACGACACCATTGAACTTGGTGAACCAGGCGCGCATGCCATGCACTGCGCCGTTGGTGATCCAGCTTTCGATCTCCGGCCCCGTCGTCACTGAGTCCTTCCAGCGATGCTCTTCTTCGGGACCAACGGATGTGATGAGGATCACCGGCCGCTCACGGAATGTGCCGCGCATGCGCTTGCCGTTACGGCCCGACATCCAGATCTGCTCGGTACCGCGACGGCCCTGGTCATCTACGACGAGGAACGGGCAGTGCTTTTCAATCAATGAGAGATCGAACTCGGTAAGCGAGGCGCCACCCATATTCGGGATGAAGCTGGCGTGCGGTTTGATCGCCTTCACTTCCTTGTCCCAATGGATCACCATGCGGGTGAGGATATCGCGGCGCCAGCCGGCCCAGGCCTTCCAAACCGGGTCGTCGGCATTGGCCTCCAGCGGCAGATCATGGCCGGTCGCGGCCTTGAATTTGTCGGTGCACGACTTGCAATAGCATACGCCATGCCCCTGCCAGCGATTGGCGAACACGGCGTCGATGTCGTAGTCCCGGGTGATTTCTTTCACCACCTCAGGCATGAATTCCATGTTGTAATCGCCGTAAGCACAGGTGACCCAGACTTCCGGGAAAGCCCAGTGACGGCGTGGATTGCCATCCTTGTCGACCGCAATCCATTCTGGGTGCGCATCGGCAGCATCCTGATGGATTGCATGCGGATCCACCCGCGCCATGACATGCATATCAAGCTTGCGCGCACCATCCACCAGCGCCCCGAACGGATCAGTGTTTCCGATGAATTTGGAAACATAGTGCAGCGGGACTTTGCTGGGATAGTAAGCGATATAACCGCCGGCACTCAGACAGGTCGCATTGGAATGCGTGCGTTTGAAAATGTCGATCCACTCTTCAGGATCGAACTTGACCGGATCGTCCTCGGCGAGCGTTAGCTGCGTCCATCGTGTCGCTGATTTATACCAGTCTTTTGTGCGCAAAGTTATGGTCATGATATCCGGTTCAATTTTGAGTCAGGGGTCTCGCGCGCCGGCCCGTAAAGGGCCGGCGGGAGATGGTCTCAGGGAGTGAGACAGCGATTAGGTCTTGAAGAACTGCTCGGGCCGTGACGGCGCGGGAGTCGGCCAGCCGAACGAGTTGGGCATGGTGTCCATGGTGTTGACCATGTTGTTCTTGACCACGCCATAACCGTCGGGTGGCAGGCTGACGCCGAAGTTCATGAACAGATCCGCGGCATTCTCCAAAATCTCGGCCATCAGCGCGCGCTGCTGATCCTGATCACCGGTCTGGAGCAGCTTCTTGTAGCGTTCCTGCTGGGTTTTGACCTCTGCCGGTGGCTCGATTGCATCAGGGTTTTCCGGATCCCGGTAGTAGAGGTTCCAGCCCGGAGCGTAGAGCGCGTTGGAGTTGAACGGCACGAAATAGCGGGCATCGAGCATTGCTGCGACACCGGAGTTGGCGCCGAACTGGTGGCAGGTCGCATCATAGTCGCGGCCATTGCGTACCCGTGTCTCCCACAGGGAGCGGTCCATGGTGCGCATCTGCGCATCAATGCCAACCGCCTGGAATTGCGGCAATGCCAGCTGCATCATGTCGAGGAACGTGGACCGTGCCTGATCGATTTCGAAAATGATCGTCAGCCGGTTGCCATTCTTGTCGAGCCGGTAGCCTTCACCGTCCTTCTCCGGCAGGATCTCATCCAGCATGGCGTTTGCCTGATCCGGGTCATACTCGGTGAACTGCTTGGCCAGCCGTTCATTGTAGAGCGGATCGCCTTCAACGATTGAGGGCTGTGCAGGAGAGCCCTGCCCCACAAACACCGCATCGATCAGCGCCTGCCGGTCAACGGCAACGGACAGCGCCTGGCGGAACTGCTTGTTGTTGAACAGCTCGTTCTTGACCGGATCAGTGTGGTTGAGATTGAGCTGGAACACCATCACATTCGCGGCAGATTCCTTGAGCGTGTAGAAGTGGTAGTTGCCCGCTTCCTGTCCATCAAACAGCACCGGCTTGTTGGTCGGCGTGGCGATGTACTGATCCATCATGTCGATCTCACCCTGAAGCGTCTTTAGCAGAAGCACTTCGGGATCGGCGACCATCTGGTAGTAGACCTCGTCGAAGTACGGCAGCTGCGTGCCCTCGGTATCGATCTTGTGGTAGTAGGGGTTGCGGACAGCGACCACTTTTTCAGTGTCGTCACCCGGCGCAATGGAGAACATCCACGCCGTCAGAACAGGCCGGTCGACCGAATTCAGGAAGTAGACATTATCATCCGGCACCAGCCCGTGCTTTTTCTGGAACATGGCGATCCAGCTGTCGAAACCTTCCTCAGCAGCCAGCGCCTCGGCATCCGGGTTGTATTTGATGTGGTACTTTTTGAGGTAGTGCGAGGGCGCACGGGTCATCTGGTCCTGGTTGGCCCAGGCGATCTGCTGGGCGAAGAAACCATTGGGTGCGACGAACGTTACCTTGAAGGTGGTCTCGTCAATAACCTCGAGCTTGCCGACTTCGCCGTTGACCTGCCAGAAACCCTGAATGCCACCGGTCACCTGTTCATCGGTGTAGATATCTTCATACCAGAAGCGGATATCCTCGGTGGTGAACGGCGCGCCGTCCGACCATTTGTGGCCTTCACGCAGATGGAATGTGTATTCGGTGGAATCTTCGCTCACCTCATAGGATTCAGCGACATTGGGTTCAACACCATCCCAGGTCGGGGTGAAACGCAAAAGCGGTTCATAGGCCTGATAGCGGAACATCATCGACATTGAACCGCCGCCGACGAGCGCATGGTTCCAGGTGCCGCCCTGCTGTCCGGGGCGATCCGTTGGGGTGTAAACCAGCGGGTTTTTCGGCAGACGCTCGTTAATAGGCGGCAGCTCGCCACTGTCCACCATCGCCTTGAGTGAAGCGCTCTCAACAGGATCGACGGCAAGTGCCGGAAATGTCGAAAAGGCGAGCGTGCCAGCAGCAGCGGAGCTGGCGAGCAGAAATGCTCTACGGCTAATAGAATTCATGGGTTCCCTCCTCCATGCCGATTTTGTTTTTGCTTGATCGGCAAACAATAGGCTTGCATAACCTCTTTCGTTAGGTAAAGCGTTATGTTAAGGGTTTGTTAGAACTCTCGCCTGAGCAAAAAACATAAATAGAAACGGATAGTTACGTGGGGAAAATCACACTACGCACAATCGCCGATGAAACCGGTCTGTCAAAATTTGCGGTTTCACGCGCGTTGTCAGGCAAATCCGGAGTGAGCGCTGAGACCCGCGAAATCGTCACCGAAGCTGCCGCGCGGCTGGGCTATAAAAAGCCGGTCCCCGCCGCCGCACTGAAGGTGCTGGGTGTGGTTTTTGATGACACCGACGTCATCAACAGCGAGCTCAACATGCAAATTCAAAGCGGCGTCCGCCGGGAAGCCGAGGCAATGGGGTTTTCAGTGCGCATGAACTGGACGCACGACCCTGATGAACTGGAGCGCTTCGCCCTGCAAAGCGCGGGACTTCTGATTGTCGGCCCGCATAACAAGGAAAGTCTCAAACGCGCTTACGCTACTGGCACGCCAATTGTCAGAAGTGGCTGGCTTGACCCGCTGGAACCGGTTGATCTGGTGACAGCAACCGACCACGAAGCCGGCGCGGCTGTCGCGCAGTACCTCCTGAATCTTGGGCATCGCGAAATTGCCTATGTGCACGGGATACCAAGCTATCGCGGGCGCATGGAGCGCCTTTATGGTCTGCGTGAGGAAATCGAAAAAGTGCCCGGCTGCGTTCTGCACAATTTGACCTGGGACGACACATCGACGCTCGGCAGCGCCTTGCAACGGCTCATCGATGGTGGCGCAAAGCCTACTGCCTTCTTTTGTGCCCATGACGGGTTGGCCGTAACGGTCATCTCCGAATTGCTGTCACAGGGAAAACGGATCCCGCAAGATGTCTCGATCATCGGCTTCGGCGACTTTTCCGCCGCCCAGCAAATTCTGCCGCAATTGACGACCGTCAAGATTCCCGGCGTCGAAATGGGCCGCGCCTCCGCCCGCAGGCTCCGCGACCTCATCGCGCAGAACGAAAAAGACCGCACACCTCTGAGGATCTACGTACCCTGCCACATCGTTGAACGGCGGTCGTGTAGTCCTGTGGTGAAATAAACTGTCAGAGCGCCGAGTTGGTAGTGGTGAACAACCTAACGACGTATCTGCACACGATTAGTCTATTGGCTTACACTCACTGACCCTCACCCGCCCTGCTACGCCTCCGGGATCCACACCACCATCGAACCCTGCTCTCGGTTGGCCCAGAGATAATAGGGAATGGCAGTAATGCTCGCCGGCTCATCCACTGGCGGCTTTGTGCGGTATAGGTCCGTGAATTCATCCTCCTTGATCGCAATGGCATCCGCTTTCAAGGTCACCACGCCATCGAAGAGATCGGCACGGGTTTCTGTTTTAAGTTCTGAAGTGCGCGGCAGGCGGAAGCGTTGGACCCACCCGCCCGGATTGTCGGTTTGCTCAAGGCAGTAAACCAGCGGGCCGCGTTTTAAAGCCACCCTGCCCGCATCCATGATCACGTGCGGATTTGCGTAAAGCTTTTCCGGCGGCATAGGCAGGTCGAGGCTGATCTCGTCTCCGGCTGTCCACTGACGGTTGATGGTCAAATAGCCGTTCGTCGCTGCACCGACATCCTGCGCTTCGCCATTGACCGCAACCTTTGCGTCTTTGCACCAACCCGGAATGCGCAGCTTGACTTCAAAAGTGGCCAGCGTTTCAGGATCGACATTGATCTTGATGTCGCCTGACCACGGGTAATCCGAGGCCTCGTTGATTTTGACTTTGACGCCAGCCAGCGTCTGCTCGGTTTCCACCCCACCATAAAGATGGAAGGCGATACCGGTATCGGAAGCCGACATGAAGTAGTTGCCGACCGAGGCGACGAGGCGCGACACGTTCATGGTGCAGCAGGGGCAGAAATGCCAGTCCCAGCGCGTCGGTGTGCCATCGCTTTCAAGCGGATTGGCATAGAAATAGTGCTCGCCATCGCGGCTGAGACCCACGAGAGCGCCATTGAACATGGCGAGTTCGAGGATATCGGCATATTTGCCGTCGAGATCGAGATGCAGCATGCGCTGCGCCCAGAAAATCAGGGCCACCGATGCACATGTCTCGGCGTATGCCGTCTGGTTGGGCAGATCGTAATCATGGGTGAACCCTTCATTATGTGCCGAGGGGCCAAGGCCCGCCGTGACATACATTTTGGTATCCATCACATCGGCCCACAACACCTCGCAAGCGCGCTTGAGCGCCGCGTCGTTGGTTTCGGCGGCGAGATCCGCCATGGCGGTATAAAGATACATGGCGCGTACGGCGTGCCCAACAACCTTGTCCTGCTCGCGCACGGGCTTGTGGCTCTGGCTGTATTCATAGTCGCCGAACACATAGCGCTGGGTATCCTCGCCGCCATTTTTGGCTTCGCGGCGTTCGCGTTCGACATCGTAATAGTGTGGCTCGGGGTTGCCGCGTTCATTGATCAGGTAGGCGCAAAAATCGAGGCGCTTTTTATCGCCGGTCAGATAGTAGAGCTTCATGAGCGCGAGTTCGATTTCCTCGTGCCCGCCATAGCCGCGCTCCTGTCCCGGTCCGGTGCCGAACTTTTCGGCCATATGGTCGAGATAGCGCTCCATAATGTCGAGGAACCGCCGCCGTCCCGTCGCCTGGAAGTAGGCGATGGCCCCTTCCAGCAGATGCCCGGCATTATACATCTCATGATTATCACGCAGATTGGTCCAGCGGTTTTCCGGCTCACGCCCCAGATACCAGCAATTGAGATAGCCGTCCGGCGCCTGCGCCCTGGCCAGATCCTCAACGATGGCGTCAATCTTCTGCTCAATTTCCGCGTCGCGGCGATGCGACAGCGCGTAGGACGCCGCCTCTACCCATTTGCCGACATCTGAGTCCCAGAAGACCTGAACGGTAAATCCGTTGGGGTGTCGCTTGAGCCGCAAAGGCGGCGGCGGATCGGGCAGCTTGATCGATTCCAGAATGCCGTTTTCGCCCAGCTTGTCATACTGGCTGGGGATAGTGCGTGTCAGGACAGTTTCCAGCCGTTCGTGCCAGAACTTTCCATGGATGTTGACGTCGGCAAAATTCACCGGTGCGTAGCGGGCCAAGATAATGTCCTTTCGAAGCGTAATGAGGCCGGGCAGGATCAGCCGATCCGCGCCTCAGTTTCTGTGTCGAACAAATGGATGAGCTCAGGTGCAATGCTGAGGCCGATGCGGTCGCCGTGCGCAGTGTTGGTGCGCTCGTGCTGGACCAGCGTGACCTCTTCATTCTTGGAAGAAATGTAGGTCACCGAACCCGTCGATTCGACGATGCCAACATCGATATGAAAACTCGGCGCCCGTTCCTCGATTTTCAGGAATTCGGGCCTGAAACCGGCAATGACCTTGCGGCCGGGTTCGAGCTTGCGTCCAATCGGCACGCTCTCACCACTCAACCCGTCGAGCGTGATCGATGTGCCATCCTCGGCAATTGTTGCATCGATGAAATTCATTGCCGGTGAACCGATAAATCCGCCGACAAATTTGTTCGCCGGAAGGTCATAGAGCTCGAGCGGGGCACCCTTCTGTTCAATAATCCCATCGCGCATGACGACGACGAAATCAGCCATGGTCATGGCTTCAATCTGATCGTGGGTGACGTAAACAGAGGTCGCACCAAGCCGGTCATGCAGTGCCCGCACTTCCTTGCGCATTTGCACGCGCAAAGACGCATCGAGATTTGAGAGAGGTTCGTCGAACAAAAATGCTTTCGGATCACGAATAATCGCGCGACCCATGGCAACGCGCTGGCGCTGACCACCCGAAAGCTGGCGGGGGAACCTGTGCAACAGGTTGGATAAGCCGGTTGTCGCGGCAACCTCCTCTGCACGCTTGCGTGCTTCTTCGCGGGACATGCCCTTGAGACGCAGGGAATAGGACAGGTTCCGCTCGACCGACATATGCGGATAAAGCGCATAGCTTTGGAACACCATCGCCACATCGCGCTTGCGCGGCGGCACACCGTTCATGGAGTCTCCGGCGATCTTGAGCGTGCCGGATGTGATGGATTCCAGTCCGGCGATGGAGCGCAGGAGCGTGGACTTGCCACACCCCGATGGCCCCACGAGTGCAACGAAGCTGCCTTTCTCGATGGTCAGGTCAATATTCTTCAGGGCGTGAAACGCACCATAGTGCTTGTCGATATTTTCAAGCTCAATCTGTGCTGTCATTTCAATGCTCCCGAGGTAAGACCAGCCACGATGCGCCGCTGGAGGATGACAAAGATCGCCACGATCGGCGTTACGTAAATCGCCGAGTAGGCCATGATGCCGTTCCAGTCGGTGGCGTTGGGGCCCAAAAAGCCCGACAAGCCAACGCTGGCAGGCTGATAAGCCTTGGTCGTGATGATCGATTTCGAATAGATGTATTCGCCAAAAGCCTGCATGAAAGTCAAAATGGCGAGCACGAGAATGCCGTTGCGCGCAAGCGGCAGGACGATAAAGAAGAATGCACCCCAGCGGGAGTTGCCATCAACCAGGGCGGCCTCTTCGAGCTCACGCGGCACGTTCATGAAGGTGGCGCGCGCGAGCACGATATAGAAGGGTATTGCCTTGGCGGCGGCAGCCAGAATAACGGCTGTGCGCGGAAAATTAAGAAGCCCGAACTGGTTGAACCCCACATAGAGCGGCGTAATCATGACCGAGGCTGGCAACACCTGAATCATCAGGATTGTAAACAGCGCGACATCAATCCAGCCGCTGCGATAGCGGGCCAGGACGTATGCACATCCGGTGCCGAGCAAAATCGTCAACGCAGTGACGCCCGAACCGATGACAACCGAGTTCCACAGGAACACAGACATGTTCCGCTTCTCCCAGGTATCCTGGAATATTGAGAGATTCGGATCGCGCGGCCAGAAGGTCGGCGGATTTGCAAAGATTTCCGACTGCCCTTTCAGGCTGGTCACATACATCCAGTAGAAGGGGAACAGATAGACCGCTGCCAGAAGGATCGCGACGACAAGAAGCAGCTTTGGAACAGGGACCCGGTTCATCATCCGCGCACCTCATGACGTGTCGACCAGACATATACAATGGACGCGACCAGCACGAAGATCAGCATCATCACAGAGACTGTCGCGCCTTTAGCGAAATCAAAGAGCAGGAACGACCACTGCCAGGCCCAGTATTGCGCAACATTGGAGCTGTTGGCCGGTCCGCCCTCCGTGATTGCAGGGAACAGATCAAACTGCTGCAGCGTATAGATCAGCCCGAGGGCCAGCACAGCGCCGATGGTTGAGCGCATCATGGGCAGGGTGATTGTCGCAAAGCGTTGCAGTCCGTTGGCGCCATCCAGCTCGGCAGCCTCGTAAAGATCGTTGGGAATGCCGGCAAGGCCAACGGACAGAAGCATCATGTTGAAGGCAAGTCCGAGCCAGATATTGGCAATGGTGACGGCCCAGATCGACAGATTGGGATCCGACTTCCAGAACATGGTGCCATCGGTCAGTCCTATGCCTTGCAGGATGGCGTTGAGTACACCGAAGTCACCCGCCAGAATAAAACCCCAGAGCGCACCGACAACGAGCCCGGGCATGACCCAGGACACCAGAAACAGGCCGCGAATAGTGGATGCGAACGGAAATTTCGCCATAAAGAAGATCGCAAGGGCAAAGCCGATCGAGAACTGGCCTGCAATGGAGCCGAAGACAAAAATCGCAGTATTTCTGATGATCAGCCCGAACTCCGGCTGCGCGACCACCGCGGCGTAATTATCAAGTCCGACCACGGGACGTGAGAAGGTGCCGAGGTTGAACATGTCAACCTCCTGAAAGCTCATCATCACATTGTAGACGAGCGGTGTGCCGGCGAGTGCGGCCAGAAAAATCATGGTCAGCGAGACAAGCAGGATGTCAAATCCCTTGCCATCGATGAGGCTGGAAAGTACGCGCCGCATAGTCTGCCTCCTTGTCCCGTAAAGTGAGTATAGGTTGGACGATCCCTCCGGCAACGTTTACGCCGCCGGAGGGAAGGCTGGGAGTTTAGTTGAGGATGCCGTCGATTGTAGCCTGAGCCTGGCTCAAAGCTTCATCCGGCGTCATCTGACCGGTGAGAGCGGCCTGTTCAGCGTCATAAATGGCTTTGGAAATCTTCTGCCATTCAGGATGCGGGCCACGTGGCTGGGCATATTTCAGCTGCTCCTGAAACACTTCAAGCGCGGCGTCTTTCCGTGCAATACCGCTCAAAGGCAGTTCAACGTCACCGCGTGCAGGCAGATTGCCGAACTCAGGGAAGAGCCGGTTATCCTGGGCAACGAAGTATTCGAGGACCTGGAACGCCTCTTCAGGATGTTCGGTCGTCGACATGATACCCAGGTTAAATCCACCCAGAGCCGAGGAGCGCTGGCCGCCTTCTTCGAATGTCGGCAGCAAGGTCACACCCCAGTCGAACTGAGCATCTTCAACCATGCGGTCGATTTCCCACGGACCGGAGATGGCCATGGCGGCATTGCCGGCGTTGAATGTGCCGGTTGAATCCCACTGCCCCATGGACAGAACATCCTGGCTCAAGATGCCATCGTCGATCATACCCTTGATCATCGACAACCACTCGCGAGCGCCTTCAGTGTTGACGTTCTCGTAGCTGCCGCCGGACATCTGAATAACAGGCAGGAACTGGAATGTGCCTTCCTCGTTACCGCGGGCCGAGATGGTTGCGCCGTAAACGCCTGCGTCAGGATTGACGAGCTTGCGGGCATATTCCTCGAACTCCGCCCATGTCTGCGGCGGATTTTCGATACCGGCTTCGGCAAACATATCCTTGTTGTAGAAAATGCCGATGGTGTCGGTATATTTGCCAACGCCATAGAGTTTGCCATCCCACATGACCGAGTTCAGCGGGCCCTCGAAATAGGCATCCGGGTTGATGATATCGCTCTCGGCGGCCATGTCAGTGATGTCAAGGAATGCACCACGTGACGAGAACAGCGCGAAGTCCGGATTATCGAGGCTGACAATGTCCGGTGCATTGCCCGTTGCAAACGCGCGCAGGGTCTCATTGACGATTTCGTCGAACTGCAAGACGCGGTATTCAATATTAATACCGTTGTCCAATTCATTGAATTCGGCCGAGAATGTGTCGGACGGACCTGGCTGGTTTGCACCGTCAATCGACCAGACTGTGATGGTTACCGGGTCGTCCTGGGCGAAACCGGCTCCCGTCATGGCAAGTGCGGCAACAGCCACACCTGCAAGTAGGTTTATCTTATTAAGTCGCATATCTTCCTCCCTTTTTGCGGCATACCTGCCGCGGTTGATACGGGGGGACATCGTTTGGTCCCGATCCGCACTCCAAGGCTGGAAGCCTTGGAAAACTTGGTTTTTCGCCAGATGCGGCTTGGCATCCGGGCTGCGTCAGTTCGTCCGGCCCCCTCCACATGAAGACCGAACCACCAGCTGGCAGGGCATTCTGCGAAGGCCCGGTTCGATAGCCTTGCCTTCCGACAAAGCCATAATCAGGCGGCCAGCTTCCCGCCCGAGTTCCCTGAGATTCATATCGACGGAGGTGAGTGGCGGGCGCGTCGCGCCGGCCACGATTTCCCAATTGTCGAAACCGATAACGGAGACGGTCTCCGGCACACCGATACCGCGCTCGCGCAGGGCATCGATGACGCCCCGGGCTATCTGATCGTTGCCGCAAAATATGCCGTCAGGTTGCGGGCCGTTTTCTGCGAACAGTTCCGCGACCGCCCGGTGCCCCCAATCTTCGGACCACTCTCCGTAAAGTATGGGCGCATCGTCGCCGGCCAGTTCCGCAAAAGCGCCGGCGCGTTCCTGCGCCGCGGCGAACTTTTCAGGACCGGTCACGTGCGCCAGTTTCGAGCGGCCAAGTTCGATCAACCGGCGCACAGCCTCGCGCGCACCCTGCGCGTCATCGGAGACCAGGGTCACCGCATCCTCCGGTGCCTTGGTGTAGGCGTAAACAATCGGGACAGAGAGATCGGACAGATCAACCGGCAGGGCCTTGTCGATGCGTTTGCCCGTGCAGATTACACCGTCGACCTGCTTGTCGAGCATGGCGTCGACATGCCGCCGCGCCATCTCGGCATCATCCTCGATGCCGCACAGGAAGACTGACACCCCCTCGTCCGCCAGCGCTTCGGTAATGCCGGCCATCAATGGCAGCGAGAACCGGCCATAGGTGTCGTTGGTGAGCAGACCCACCGTGAAGCTGCGCTGGCTGATCATCGCCCGCGCCATGGCGTTGGGGCGAAATCCAAGCTCATCAGCCAGGCGTTTGACCTTCTGACGCGTCTCAAGCGTCATCCGCCCAGTGCCATTGAGCGCCTTGGACGCCGTGGCGACGGACACACCTGCCAGGCGGGCGACATCTGTAAGCCGTATGCGTTCGGTCGAAACTGCCACTCACTCCCCCCAGTATTGAGAAAACGTTTTTCCAGTTCAGAGAAAACGTTTTCTCAGCACCTGTCAATCCTAATCGCGGGCCAAAGACGGATCTCCGCCCTCATAACTTGTCCCGCCCGAAACAAAATCACCGCCACGGCAGCGCTTGAGATATTCAAGGCCGCGCACCTGCCCCGTCATTTCCAGATCGTCGCGATAGACCGGGTCATGCCAGCCCTCGATGTCGATGGAACCTGTCCACCCTGCGAGGCGAAGTTCGGAAATGATGTCGACCCAATTGCTGTCGCCAAAACCCGGCGTGCGCATAAAGACGAATTCTTCCTTACCGAACACGCCGTGCTCGCGGATGACCTCCCAGCGCACCGTCGCGTCCTTGCCATGTACGTGAAAGAATTTGTGCGCCCATTTGCGAATCTGCGGCAGCGGATCGATGAGATAGACCAGCTGGTGACAAGGCTCCCATTCGAGCCCGATATTGTCCTCAGGCGTTTCGTTGAACATCAGCTCCCACGCATCGGGATTGTGCGCAATGTTCCAGTCGCCTGTCTGCCAGTTGCCGTTCATGGCGCAGTTTTCAAAGGCGATCTTTACACCCTTGTCGGCGGCCCGCTTGGCGAGGTCTGTCCAGACCTCCTTGTAGCGCGGCAGGCTGTCGGGCAGCGGCTTGTTGCGGATTCGACCGGTGAAACCGGCTACACATGTCGCGCCGAAGTGATGCGCGTTGTCGATACAGTCCTTCCAGCCTTGTAAGGTCTGGCGGTCCATCTCTTCGTCTTCAAGCGGATTACCGAACATGCCGAGGGTGGAGATGGTGATATCGCGATCACCAATGGCGTCACGGCACCGCTTGCCAAGCTCGGCAATGTCCTGACCATTGGTGGTCTGCCAGAAAAACGGCTCAAAACTCTCAAACCCCAGATCGGCGATCGCCGAGATGTTTTCTGGCGCCCGGCCTTCCGTAGCCTGGATCATCGTGCCTATGCGGATGGCCTTTGCTGGATTATCCATCAATCAACTCTCTGTTAAACTTCAATTTCGACACGCTTTTTAGTGCGTGCGCTTTCAATGGCCCCGAACACCATGGCGAGGCTTTTGATGTTGTCCGATCCGGTTGTTTCAGGTGATGTGCCGGTTTCGATGGCTTTCAAAAAGTCGAGAAGAACGCTGGCATGACCATGCGTTTGCGCATCATTCTGAGGGGGTGGCACGTCAATGCTTTTGAGCGGGCGCAAGAACCCTTCAGCGCCGTCAACAATATTGGCTTCGAAATTCTCGGCACCATCCCAGACAATCGTGCCCTTTGAGCCGATGATCCGCCAGGCGCCCTCCCAACTGGTATTGGCGCCTTCGGCGCACCAGGACCCCCGGTAGGTGACGACGACGTCGTCGGTGAACTCGAAAATCGCATTGGCGGAAGCGCCGTGCCGGTACCAGGAGCTTTCGGGATTGGTCTCGTAGCAGTAAACCGCACGCGGCTGCTGACCACTGACATAGCGGGCGGCGTCGAGCGTGTGGATGGACATGTCGAGCAATAGCACATTGTCCATTTCTTCGCGGAAACCGCCGAAATGCGCGCCGATGAAAAAATCGCAATGGATGGCGTTGAGCTTGCCCAGCACACCGGAGTCCAGCATCTCACGCAGGCGGCGGATGCCCGGATGATAACGGCGGTTCTGCACGACGGCATGAACCCGGCCCGCGGTCTCAGCGGCAGAGATCAATCGGCGCGCCGCCTCAAGGCTCGCAGCCATGGGTTTTTCTGACAGAACGTGACAGCCGTTTGCGAGTGCCAGGCTGACAACATCTTCGCGCGCAGATGGCACAACCACATCGAACACCAGGTCCGGCCGGGTTTCGGTCAGCATGGCATTGAGGTCAGTGCCTATCGCAATGTCTGAAAGATTATGCGCCTGGCCGAGCTTCTCGGCAGCCGCACGATCGAGATCGACCAAGCCAACCAGATCGATATTCCCGGTCAGTCCGGGCGTGTTGGCGATCGCCTCAAGCCAGCCATTGGCCATGGCGCCGCAGCCGGCTAATACCGCTCGATAAGCCAAGATATATACTCCTCCCCGCGCAACAGATCATTGCCTCCACGCAATCTGATCTGTTCCGTAAACGTTTACGAGACTAGAGTTCAGACGCCGAAGCTGTCAAGACAGTAATGAAATGCTGTGGATGAGGAGCGTTATTGATGAAGGGTATTCGCAAGCTTGCCGACCATTTGGGGATATCGATTGGCACGGTTTCGCGCGCACTCAACAACCGCCCGGATGTCAGCGAAAAAACCCGCGAAAGGGTGCTCAAAGCCGCGGCACAGCTTGGGTATGAGCCCGATCAATCCGGACGAAGCCTGCGGCAGGGTACAACCAGTGCAATCGGGTTTGTCATCGAATCTGCACGCGATGCCAGTGACAGCGTCGACAATTTCTTTCTCGGTGTGTTTGACGGTGTGCAGCACGTGCTGAACCGGCACCATCTTGATTTGATCATCCTCCCCTGCGCTGCGGATGACGACCCGCTCGATTTCATTAAGCGCACCGTTGCGCGGCGGATGGTCGATGCGCTGATTATTTCCGGCACAAGAAGGCGCGACGAACGCATCGCCTATCTCGCCCAATCCAAAGTCCCATTCATTACACTCGGACGATCCGAAACGCCCGGGCCCTACCCCTGGATTGATCTGGACTTTGAAGGTGTTGCCAATATTTCGGTAGACCGGCTGGTCTCAGCCGGTCACCGGCGTATCGCCGTTGCCCTTCCAAACAACGATATCAATCTCGGCTTTGTTTACCTTGAGAGCTACAAGGCCGCCCTCGCCCGCCACAACATTCCCTTCGATCCGTCTCTGGTGGTGCGCACCATGTCGTCCGAACAGGGGGGCTATCAGTTCGGTCACGAAATTCTGGGCATGGCGGATCGGCCGACCGCCGTTATGGCCAGCTATGAGTTGATGACCATCGGCCTTTATCGCCGGTTGCATGAAGCCGGGCTCATGCCCGGCAGGGATATAGCCGTGATCAGTTTCCGCGAGTCTCCGCTGTCACGATTTTTGTCGCCACCCCTCACCTGCTTCCGCCTGTCGCTACGCGATCTGGGGTCGGCGCTGGGCGTGTCGCTGCTTGCCTCAATGCCGCAATATGAGGATGCCTACCCGCAAGGCGTCACCCACCGCATATGGCCAATGGAACTCGTGCCGGGCGAGAGCGATAATCATAGTCAAACAGGCAGCGCGAAACGCTAGCGTATCTGCCGAATCTCAAATGTGATGTAACTCATGCAACTGCCTTACAAAGCTATATAAATAGCGCACGGACACTGGCCTAACTCGAACACCAAACCTACAGCTGTCCTCTCGAGACTGGACAATCACTCGTTAGGAAACAGATGTGCCTGCGCCGGATCAAAATTGAGGTCGACAGGCTCGCCGATTTTGAAAATCCGGTCTTCATCGAATGCGGCAATCAGCTTGGTTCGGTTGGTAAGTGCCAGGTCAACGACAGTCTCGCTACCCAGTCGTTCACTAAGTGAAACCTTGCCATGCAGCATGCCGGCACCGGGCTCAACTGCGCGCAAATATTGCGGCCGCACACCGAGAACTGCTCTGTCCCCTGCTGCTATTGCGCGGCCCTTTGTCTCAACTTCGATAGGTTCAAGAGAGACATTGCGCACTTTAGCCTTGCCGCCGTTGATTTCGACGACTTCGACCTCGAGAAAATTCATCGAAGGCGCGCCCAGGAACCCCGCCACAAACTTGTTGGCAGGATGGTGATAAAGGTCCATTGGCGCACCCACCTGCATGACCTGACCATCCTTGAGCACAACGATCTTGTCCGCGAGTGTCATGGCCTCAACCTGATCGTGGGTCACGTAAATCATGGTCGCGTCAAGCTGGTGGTGCAGCCGGCCGATTTCCATGCGCATATCCATGCGCAGCGCGGCATCGAGGTTGGAGAGCGGCTCGTCGAACAGGAAAACCGAGGGTTTGCGCGTAATGGCCCGACCGATGGCGACCCGCTGGCGCTGTCCGCCGGACAGCTGGCTGGGTCGCCGGTCGAGCAAGTCTTCCATCTGCAGGATACGCGCGGCTTCTGAGACCTTTTGGTCCTTCTCCTCTTTCGAGGCACCGGAAATGGTTAGGCCGAAGGCGATGTTCTCGCGCACGGTCATATGCGGAAAAATGGCGTAGCTTTGGAACACCATGGCGATGCCGCGTTCCTTCGGTTGGACATCGTTGACCACCCTGCCCCCGATTTCCAGCGATCCATCCGTTATGTCCTCAAGTCCGGCGATCATGCGCAACAATGTGGACTTGCCGCAGCCTGAGGGCCCCACGAAAACGACGAACTCTCCGTCCTCGATCTGGATATCAACGCCCTTGATGACTTCGGTCAGGCCGAAGGACTTCCGGACTTTCTTTAGATTGACCTCAGCCATTTCCCGCCTGCCTTTGGTTGCTGACTAGTTGAAGATAGCCGTCGGGATCGACGGCGACCGGTTCGGGGTCGCGAATAAGGCCGACAAAATTGTCATGGCCATTGTCGTCGAACCCCATAATGACAAGACCGTCTTCGGTTTTTAGGATACGTGCGGCATAGCGTCGGCAAGGGTTGCCGCCATCAAAGAATCCGGGCGCGATTTCCCAGGGTCCGCGCGGATCGTCAGCGATCAGATAGTGATTGCCGGTCACCGGCGGCACACCGGCCTCGGCCCTGCGCTGCTCGGACCAGTGAACAGCGGCGGTGCAGAACAGGCAGTACCATTTGTCGCCGACCTGAAAGACCTGCGGCACCTCAAGCTGTCCGAAACCACCGACAAAGACCGGCTTTCGCAATGTCCATTTGTGAAGGTCCGGCGAGGTGGCAAATCCGATTGCTCCGGCCGCATTGGGCTCCGCGACACCGGACGCGCGCGCTGTAAAAAACATCAACCAGCCATCCCCATCGGGGTCGCGCGTGACCCACGGATCACGCATGGCGCGATCATGCCAGCGCCCGGTATGGTCAACTTCGTAAAACGCTGCCGCAGGGCCGATCAGGTCGAGACAAAGCCCGTCCCCGACCCGCTGCCAATTGTGCATGTCCGTCGATGTGGCATGTCCGATCCGCTGGATAAGCTCCGGTTCTGATTTTGTGGTGCCGGTATAAAAAAGGTGCCACAAACCATCATCGTCCTGCACGACCGAGCCGGTCCAAGTGGTCCGGTCGTCCCAGGCGGAACCATTAGAGGGTTTGAAGCAGGTGCCTTTATGCTCCCAGTCGATCAGATCCGAGCTGACGGCATGGCCGTAGCTGACGTTTAAATGCCTGAGGTCCGGGTCCGTGAGCGACTTGTCGGCCTTGAGAAAATAGGCGTGCCACTGATCGCCGTCATGCGCGTACCAGCTGTCCCAGATCCATTCATCTTTCAGCGCCAGAACCATACGCGCTAACCCTTCACACCAGTTGACGCTATCGAGGCGATGAAGGCGCGCTGCAGGACCAGATAAAACGCAAGTACCGGCACGGTAATCAGCGTCAGATAAGCCATGACCTCACCCCACAGCACATCGAGCTGGAAGAAATATTGCAGCCCCACCATCACTGGGCGGTAGCTTTCCTGCTGCACCACGATTAGTGGCCACAGATATTGGTTGTACATCACCAGAAATTTGAGGATTGCCGCGGTTGCCAGCACCGGACCCGATAGCGGCATGATCACACGCCGGTAGATCTGGAACCAGCTGGCCCCTTCGACGCGGCTCGCCTCAACCAGCTCTCCCGGCAGGCCTTTGAAGTACTGCACGAACAAAAAGATCGTCAGGCCGTCGGCGACCCACGGCACGATCTGCACGTGATAGGTGTTGAGCCAGCTCCATTTCAGCCCCTCAAGCCCGATCCACGGCAGCTTGGAGACAATCATCAAAAGCGGAATGGCGATGGTTTCGAACGGGATGATTAGCGTCGCAAGAATGATCGACAGAACCACATCGCGCCCGCGCCAGTTGAGATAAACGAACGAGAACGCGGCCAGCGAACAGATCACAAGCGACAAAAGCACCGTCAGCCCGGTTACCAGAACGGAGTTGAACACAAAGGTCAGCACCGGCGCGCGCCGGAAAGCACCTTCATAATTGTCGAGACTAAGATCACCCACCGGCAGGAAGGCGCGCAGAGAAGACGTGTCCTGCAAAAGCTGCAAGGTCGGCTTGAAACTCGACATCACCATGATGACCAGCGGCAGGATGAAGATCAACGCGATCAACACCAGTACCAGATAGCGCACTGCCAGCCTTATCCCGTGATTGTCCGGTCTGATATCGGCCATCTCAGCGCTCCCGCGTCAGAAAACGTTGAATGAGGGAAATGGTCAGCACGATCAGGAACAGGATCACCGAGATGGTGGAACCACCTGAAATATCCTGCTTGCCATAACCGCGCTCAACCGCCTGGAACACGAGCGTCTGCGTGCTGTCGAGCGGACCACCGCTTGTCATCACATCAACCTGAGAGAACAGCGCAAATGCCTGCATGGTGATAACAATGAGGATCAGCACGGCGGTGTGGCGCAGTCCTGGCCAGGTGACGTAGCGGAAGGTCTGCCATTTTGAAGCACCTTCAATCGCAGCGGCTTCGTAAAGGGTCGGGCTGATGGTTTGCAGGCCGGCAAGCCAGATAACCATATGAAATCCAACCGCCTGCCAGATCGACATGACCATGATGGCGGGCAATGCAGTGTCGGGATTACCCAGCCAGTCAATGGGTCCGATAAGCCCGAAACTGAAGAAACCAAGCATGGAATTAAACATGCCGTCGCTGACATCGTAGAGAAACCGCCACAGCAATGACACGACGACAATCGAGACCACCACCGGCATGAAATAGATCGCCCGGAAGACGTTTATACCCTTAAGGCGCTGGTTGATCAGCAGGGCCAAACCCAGCGCCAAACCGCCCTGTACGGGGGCCACGATGATCACGAACAGAAACGTGTTGGTCAGCGCGCGCAGGAACACAACATCGCTGGCGATCACGACTTTGGCATTCTCGCCGTCCTGCCAGCGGAACCATTCACGCATGCCACGATATTGCGGATATTCGTCACTGCGGGTGATCGTGCGCAACCTTGGATAGGCGATTTCGCCGTCGTCATCGCGCACCACCGCGCCGTCATCACTGCGTTCGGGCTCCAGTGTGACAAGCCCGAAACCGAGCAGATTCCGGTAGTTCTCGAAGCCGACATATTCGGTCGGATTAGGGGAAATCAGTCGCTGATTGGTCAGCGAAAACCCGAAGGCGAAGAAGAAAGGCAACACAATAAACAACACGATCAGCGAAAAGCCTGGCAGGGCAAATCCCCAGCCTGACCGGTTTGATGTTGTCAGTTTCGATGCCATGTTCCGCTGCCTCCGGAAAAGAAAATCCAGGAGGCCCACCACGCGGGCGGGCCTCCCAGTGGGAGGAAGTCCTAGAAGCCGTAGCCGTTGTTACGTTCGATATCAGCGTCGATTTCATCGACTGCCGCATCAAGCGTATCGGCAACGTCAGCGCCGTTTGAGATATCGGCCAGCGCCTTCTCAAACACCTTGGCCGCGACCACATAGCCCGGTGTAACCGGACGCACGAGAGCCTGCGCTTCGGACAATCCGAAGAACACGTTCAGCGCGCCGCCCTCCTGATAACGTTCGGTCATTGCCGCGGCGGTTGGGGTTGCCGGGATCAGGCCGATGCCATCGGAAAACGCAGCGAGGTATTTGTCCTGCGCGGCGAACTTGATGAATTCGGCCGCACCTTCAGGATGCTCCGAGCTCGCAGATACGCCGAACTGCCATGATGCGGCGCCGATTGTGGGGCCGTTGCCGAAGTCTGGCGCCGGCAGGAAGACGATGTCGTCCACGCCACCTTCGATTGCAGCAACGGCAGCCCAGTTGCCGTTCCAGGAGAAGGCATACTTGCCCGAGATAAAGCCGCTGTCACGGTCGGCAGGATCCTGGCTGGTGCCTGGAGCGTAACCCTCGGTGAACAGGCTTTGCCACCATTCGCCGAATGCAATGGCTTCATCGCCATTGAGAACGCCTTCCGCGGTCAGATAGGTCGAGCGGTCTACGATATCGCCGCCAAAGCTCTGCAGGAATGGACCGATGGCATAAGGATACCATTCACCCGTCCAGGCCAGACCCATGTCGACGGCGTATTCATAGTCGCCGGACGCCTTGGCCGCATCGAGCGCCGCCATGAACTCATCCTTGTCCCACGGATCATCAAGCGTCGGGGTGCGAAGCCCCAGATCATCGAGCGTGGACTGGCGGGTGTAGAGTGCCAAAGCGGCATCCCACAGGCCGATTGAATAGAGTTTGCCGTCCCAAATGCCTTTGGTGCCGGGCAGGAAGTCATCGAACTCGCTTTCATCGATCGGCAGTGGCTGCAGATAGCCGGCCCATGCCCAGTTCGGCATGATCGGTCCATCAACGTCCACGATGTCAGGCAGATCGCCTGACAGGGCAGCGGCCGAAATCGAGTCGTTGTAGCTTTCCTGCGGGAAGCTCTCGAGCACGACTTCCCAGTCATCCTGGCTGGCATTGAAATCGTCGATCACCTGGGTAACCAGCGCGATTTCAACGTCGCTTCCTGCGCCGTGATACCACATGCTCAGTTCGGTTTGCGCGAGCGCAGTCCCGGTCATGAGCACCGACGCCAAAAGCGCACCGGTGTATATTTTTGTCTGTTTCATTGCTTGCTCCTCCCTTTCGGATTCAAAATACTGACAGAACTCAAGGCGGTAACGGACGAACGCCAGCACACGTCGCCTGATACCAGCATCGGATTGGCCGGGGCGCCGACGACCCCTTCAATCATGGATAAAAGCCGGGTCGCGGCCGCCTCGCCCATTGCGAAATAGGGCAACTCAACCGTTGTGAGCGGCGGAAACAGGGTTTCGGCGATGACCCTGTAATTATCGAAACCGGCGACCGAAATATCTTCGGGTACGCGCACACCGCGTGACCGCAACAGGCCATAGACGCGCAATGCCATCTCATCATTGCCGCAGCAAACCACGCTTGGCGGCTCGCGGAGCGACAATAGGCGATCGAGCGAAGCCATGAGCAGATGACTTTCGCGCTCAACACCTTCCTCATAAGCCATGGTGACCAATTCATCGTCATAGGAGATGCCGGCTTCGGCGAGCGCTTCGCGGTATCCCTGGTAGCGCAGACCAGTGGCAACGATGGTGCGGTCCAGGGTCAGAAAGCCGATGCGCCGATGTCCGCTTTGTATGAGTTTTTCAACCAGCGCCTTCTGGCAAAGCCGGTCATCCGGAACGACGGCGGCGTGGCCTTTGTCGTCAAAACAATTGGCGAGAACCAGAGGACAATCCGCAGGTGTTTGCGGCAGGTCGACCTTCTGGTGATGGTCGGCAACGTAAATTAGCCCCTCAACGCGGTGTTGAAGAAATGTCTTGATGAGGTGGGGAATTTGGCTGGACTGACCGCCGGTATCAGCGATCATCAGTGTCTTTCCGCTCGATGCCATGACCTTTTGAATGCCCTGGACGATGAACAGGTCCGGCAGGCCTTCGGGCTCGGTGGGTTCGAGATTATGTGAGATGGCGCCGGTGATCAGTCCGACAAGGCTGGACTTGTTCGAGCGCATCATGCGCGCGGCATTGGAGGGAACATAGCCCAGCGCCGCCATCGCGGCCTCAACGGCAGCACGGGTTTGTTCCTTGACCGGCGCATCGCCATTCAAAACCCGCGAGACGGTTTTGGGCGAAACACCCGCCGCCTTCGCCACATCGTAGATAGTGGCCATAATGTTCCTCCCCTGCCCGACCCGGTGCGGAAAGCTTAGAGTGCCAACTCTATGACACCGATGTCATGACACCGATGTCATAGATCAGGTGCGGCGCTCGAGTCAAGCACACGCGTTTAGCGGCGCGCAGCAAGTGAATCAGAGATGTCGCAAAGCATGCGGCCTGGAACGCAACCTTGGACACGCGAGATACATGCCAAAAAAATGGCCCGCTGCGGTAGCGGGCCATTGGTCGTGGACAATAATAAAACCCCTGGCATGCAGGGTTATCCGTTCTGGAACTGGATCTTATTGACCGAAAATCGATTAGTAGGCGTTGAAGGGGTTGCCCTTGCCCGGATTTCCCGGACCGCCGGCAGCCATCGGATTGCCTGACTTGACGTACCCTTGCGGGTTCGCGTGATAGATGGCCTGGGATTTTCCTGGCGCTGCCAAAGTCGGCGTGACCATATTCGCCGTGACAGCCAGACCTGCCGCCACAGCAACTGCTTTCATCAAGTCCTTACGTTTCATAATGCTCTCCGTAGTTGACATTCGAGATCCCGGATTGGGCTTTCTCGGTGCGGGGTAATCGTAACCCGGCCAACTAAGCCATCAGTGATATTGAAGGCTCAGAATTGAGGAGAATGTGTATTTAGTTTGAATCTATCTTAATGACGTTTCCGGCGTTTTCCCGGCTGCCGAAGTCAGACGCTCTTCAGGCAGGAAAAGAAGTGTCGGCGTTGCGTTGAATCTCTTCCAGCAAACATATCCTAGCTCGGCCAGAAACGACCGGACTTGCGGAAAAGTCGCCTCAGACACTTCTATGTAAATCAATGGCTTATGCTCTGCTATCACTTTCCTGCCACCAGATAAGACGTCGCATTCCCAACCTTCCACATCGATTTTCAGCACATCGAGCGACGGTAGATTTTTCAGTTCTTGATCGAGGGTCGTGACTTTGACAGAGCCTTTGCGATCCGGGGCAATACTAGACATGCCCGAGTTTCCTGAGGCGCCATCAATTTGGCTGGCCTTGCCAGGTTTTGAACCGAGCCCTACCGCCCGCAAATCGCACAGGTTTTCGAGCCCGTTCAGCTCAACGTTGTTTTTCAGTTGCGTGAATGAGGCGGGATTGGGTTCGAACGAAATGGTCTTCATGCCCATTATTGCAGACATGAATATGGTGTGATTGCCCACATGCGCGCCGGCATCCACGGCATACTTTCCAAAGAAGGTGCGCGCCTCTATGTCAGCAAGCATCTCGGCTTCGTAGAACATTCCGGTGTTGCGCACCACATTCGCAATGTGGTCCTCACCATCGGCAAAGGCGAGTTTGACCGCCTTGCCGTGGGATCGGAATTCAGCGACATAATCCTCGGTCACATCCGCTCCACGGCCAAAGCCAGTTTTGGATTGATTTTTCCGTACCCCCCGAAAATCCCGATCTCCGACTTGTGATTGTCGTGGTTGTCCCGCGTGTAGGTCTCAAAGATCGATTCTTCCGGTCCCATGTCGGTAAGCCATCCCAGCGGACGGCGCATGCACACCTGAACGATGTCATTTTCGAAGCAGTAGCGCGCGAAACGCACATCAACAAAACGCTGGGAGTCACGCATGATTTCAAAGGGTGGGATTTGGTCTCCAAGCATCACCATACACCCGGTGCCGAGCTGGTTGACCAGCAATGACTCATTGAGCTGCTTGTCAAATTTGCTCACAAACCGGGACGTTGCGACACCGTCAAACAGATCCGAATAGGTGACGCCGTGTAACCCCACAATCGCATCCCTGGTCGGCAGCTCCTCCAGAAAATTGATCATGGTCTCCGCGTAATCGGCGGGAAACTTAATGTCATCGTCCATGAGAAACACAAACTCGTCCGCCGTCCGTCCGCGCGGATAGAATTTTCCGGTGTCCTTCAGGTCGACGATCGGCCTGATATATTTGACATGATCATATTTGGGCAGTTTCTCAATTTCCTGCCGTCCGAACTCATTGACCACGACGTAAATCTGATCGAGCTGGTCAACGACGCTTGCAAGCATATCCGGCAATGTGTCCAGTCTCGCCGGATAGGTCGCTATGTGGCCGATACGCTTCATCCTCGCCTCTTCCTTATGCTCTGACGACACCCGCGGCGGGCATCAGATTGCCATCCGCCGCAAGGACCTGGTCTATGGTATCCGAGTCCGCCTGCTGATATCCGCCGAGCCGCAGCGCAGCTGCGGCATCGGCAAACCGCCGCCGGGCCGGCCCGCGATAGCCGTCTTCGTTTGCCTCGATACCTGCCGAACGCGTCAACGACGTCGATTCACTCAGGCCAAGCAGCAAAGGTTCCGGCAGAACTCGAACAGCATCCATTCCGAGCTGGATGCGCAGCTTTTCGTACAGTTCGGTATCGGCCCCAAAACGCGCTGACCGGTAAGGTCCGAAAGATTCAAAGATGTGCTTGGGCGCCAGCAGACTGACGACGGCAAGCCGCAGGGCACGATGGTCCGACGAAAACACAAATTCTCCCTCGGGACTGATCCGATGCCAAAGTCCCGTTACCGCCGCTGCACCGCACTTGTTGAGATATGTGATCTGCCGGGCAAGCCTGTCGGGAAAAGCGAGGTCATCCGAATCCTGGAAGGTGACCAACTGCCCAGTCGCTTCGGCAATGAGGGCATTGCGAATGTTGTACGTGCCTTGCTGCGCGCGGGAGCGGAATAATTTTACGCGCGGGTCTTTGGGCAGAGACGCAAGGACATCCATCGATCCGTCATCGCTGCCATCATCGCAGATCAGAAGTTCAATATTCTCGTGATTTTGCTCGAGGATGGACCGGACGGCATAGCCGACGGTTGTCTCGGCATTGTAGCACGACATGATCACGGAGACTTTCTGCCGGGACGTCGCTGCCGTGTCGGGCCGCGCGAATGTCATCGTGTCCAGCACATTTTGCGCTGTCAGATCGACAGATTTCAATACCGTGCCAAATTCGGCGAAGGCGCGGTTAAAGAACATCTTGAACAGATCGGATTGGCCGGTTGCCGCAAAGTAGTTCGCCATCAGCATTGTAGGTTCTACCGCGCTGGCTTTGTCATCGTTGACGATGGTCGCAAGCACACTGTCTTGCGCGGAGCGCAACCTCTTGGCCAGATAAAAGATGTTCGGTTTGCCGCTGGGCAGCCGTGAAAACTGTGGCTCAAGACCCTCAGCTCCAGTGCAATAGGTGCTGAACCAGGTATAGAGCTGGTCGTCCTGACGGACGAGATTTATGTTCTTGAACAAGAACCGCTGCACGGTCTCAGTCTCACCAAAGGCGATCATCTTCCGGCAGATGGAACGCACCACGGACAGCCTGGAGTCATTCGGCACCAGGTCGAACACGCCCAAAAGATATTCGGCCAGATCTGCCGCAACATCGTAGCGCTCGGTGGACAGTGCCAGCCGCAATGTTTCTGCCGCCCACGCGAACCTGTCCTGATGACACTGGCGCGACATAACCGCATTGTGCGCACAGATGGCGGATAGATGCGGGTGCTCGGTCAGTGCCCGCTCTCCGCTCATATCGATCCATTCGGTCGCGCCCCATTTTGCGGTGAGTTCGGCCTTTCTGGCAGCCATCCGGATCTGGACGTCGGTGCGGTTCTCTCCCGTCAACTGTGGAAGATATTCAAACGCATAGCCGCGTCGCACGAATGGGGTGAAATCAGCTTGGTCGGTGACAAAAACCGGTCGAAAATCACGGTTGCGCTTCTGGCGCGTGGCGACCTCGACAAGCACCTGCTCGAGATTTTCACCGCGACGCCCGACAACTGAAATGATCTCAACTTTGTCGAGTGCGACACCGTAGCAATCAAGGCCGGGCGGCGGTTTCAATGGCTGGTCGGGCCGCGCCGCGCTGACGGGCCACATGTCGTTATCGGGGACAACAGCAACCCGTGTTGCCCGTGGCGCAATGCTGGCGAGTTCCTGATCGGGCAGGAGTTCAATCGGCTCGGCGACCTTCGCATGTCGCCGCAATATCGTGCCGAGTGCGCGCGAATTTGCGAATTGTTGCTCCACCTGATTACGCATATGCGTGTCAGATGACTCCTGACGAGGTGTATTCGCGACGACCGTTGAATCCCAGGCGGTGTTTTTCATTGCGAGCTTGTTCATGCGTAAGCTCCTGCAAGCTGCTGCACGAGCTGCGCCGCCAATTTTGCTCCGTTTTGCTGTTTCAATCCGGCTGATTTCTCCAGCAGGAATCCGCGGGCGTTGGGTTCGATCATAAGGGAAATCAGCTCCGGCAGGTCGCCAAGATCGTCATCGTTCAATTCAAACGCTGCGCCATGGCTTTGGGCATACTCGGCCCGCCCGCCCTGGTCATCGAGTGTCGGATGACGATTGGGGATGAAGATGGTCGGCAGGTCGAGCGAAATCACCTCATGAAAGGTGTTGTATCCAGCTGCCGCAAAGGAAAAATCAAATGCCCGGAAATAGCGGCTGAGCGGATAGCCGCGCAGATATTTCACACCCGGCCAGAAATTGAACCCGCTCGCCGAATTGATCCACTCTGCCACCGCAATCTGCATACCGTTGACGGCACTTAGTTGTGTTACGAGCTGATCAATGAGTGAGATATTGTCCCTATTGGCCCCTGCCCCGAGCTGGATAAGCACGGCAGGCCGATGCGGATCGAGGTCGAGCGCCCGCGCAGCGGCATTGCGGTCGAGCAGCTCATCCTCATCGAGCAATCGCACGGGCGGGACGACATGCGCCTGCCCGCGCAGATCAGCTGTCACCCCGTCGTCGGGCTGACCAGGCAATTCGCCAGGCTCGATTATCAGGTCACACCAGCGCGCATTTTTTAAAAAGGGACTACTGGCGCGCGCCCAAAGACCTCTTCGAACCCAGGCCAGGCCACAATCGCGTCGCGCTGTTACGGCGTTGATCAAGCCATCCGATGGATTGTTTCCATCGTATATCACCGCAGCCGGATCGTAGAGTTCGAGCAGCGTTGATAGTTCGCGCTGGAACCACGCGTCCCACGCATCGAAATCGCCGCCGATGTATGTGGCTGACGGCACATATTCCGTCATGAAACCAAATCGCTCGATGACACGTGCGGCCTGTGCCTGCGTTGCAAATACGACAGGATAAGCAGGATCAAGCCGCCGGGCGATCGCAAGCAAACGACTGACATGACCAAGGCCGGCGCCGTTTGAGGGCATGAACAACAGCGGCCTGTTTGGCTTGTCGGTATGAGGCAGCGATGTCGCGCCGGGTGTCATTCTAATAGGCCCCGGATCGATGCTTCTGGCAACAATGCGTGGCTTGGTTGGCGCCTCCGCAACCTCCGACCGTGCTGCGTCAGCAAGCTGGCGAAATATATCGCTGGCGTTTGTAAAGGCGCAGTAATCTGGCCCGTCTCCGAAAACCGGCTTGAATTTCACATCTATCGCAACCGGCATGCCGCGCGCCATTGCGCTGCGCAGCAGGGTCTCGGGGATAAATTTTTCGCCAAGTGCCGGGTAATAGGCAAAGCCTGAAAACGCGTCCAGCAGGCGATTGAGGGATCGCGTCGCATTATGCGGGTCCCGGCCCAACCTGTTCGCGCCCTGCCCGACATCGATACGCTCATACACCACACCATCCGGTGGCGCAGGCAATTCGTCGTCCGGATTTGCCACAATCCAGCCGATGGTGACCGTCGAGCCTTTTTTGCGCAGCGCCCGGGTCTCAACCCCATCCGGCAAGTGCGGGAGCCAATCTTCGCTCAGAAGCTTCAAATCCCTGGGCGCCATGTCACGCACCAATGCATTCACCGGCGCCCAACTGATCGTGGATGTATTGCCTATCGATTTTGCGGCCCCAGCAGCAAAGTCTTGCCGTCCGTAACACACCATAGTTGTATTGCCCGGCCTGAGGTTTTCCAGCACCTCAGATTGACCGGCCAGCAACGATGGAGCGTGCACGATCATTTCGGCAACATTGTCCGAGGACTGAGAGAGTACCGTCGCCAGTCCCCGCCGCACGCAGGTCTGCACCTCTGGCGCGATCTGGCGATGGCGTGGTGGCCTGTTGATCTGAACCAGACCGACGCTCTTGCGCTGGGCAGCAAAATGGCGAATTTCCTGCGCCAGCCGAAACGATATGTCACCCGGCTGGGTAAAATCCGCCATGAGGACAATGTCGAAACCGACATCCTGAAGTTTAGGGTATGAACTGGAAGTTTGCTCTTCCGCGTTCTGCGTTGCATTGGAAGCGCGGCCGCTCACGCCGTCTGCCAGTCGTACAATCATCAATCGCTCTCATTCGCACCACTCTCCCAACTCAAACCCTAAGAACAAGGCAGAGGAAGACAGCACAGCTCTAGTCGTAATACGTCACTTCGCGATTGATACAACGGTTCCTTCCAATAAAGAAAGCATTCGCACTAACCACTATTTTAACAGGTTAATCAAACCATTAGCGGACTCAAAAATTTTATTCAAAATCACCTAATAGAAGTCGACATAACACTTCGGCAACCATTCGCCAGCCTTCTCCGCAGACCATCGCTCGCGAACTTCATGGAGCCTGTCGAGCCATTTTCCCAAGGCCCATGATGAGGCCATGCACCACCACCTCACGTGACGCTGATCCACCACATGCAATTTCAATCCAAATGCGGCTCACATGCGCTTAGACTTTGCCCTCAAATCCGCCGCGTCACTTTTCCGATGGCGCGGTCAGTCTGGTTTCAGGATGTGCACAAATTGTAATCAAACTAAAATTTGCACTAATTTTGACCTGCATTTTTCTCATTCCAGCTATGCACAATGATCCTAGCTTGATAAGTCTGCTTATTAGGCTACGCACTTATATATTTGTTTTTACTAAATTTTTTGCTTCCCCCTCAGATCGCGTCTAAAAATTCTCACAAGGTTTGATTTTTACTCAAGTCGCTTGACAGCTTGTTCAATGCCTTCATAGCATCTCAGATATCAGGCGCTAGAAGAGACCTGACCGGTATGATGAACAGACAAATGCACTTGGAATAGAACGACAGTTTTGACGGCGGCGATTGCCGCTGAAAGCATCCGCTCAACTCGGCCATACTCTTCTTTCGTCTGCCCCTGAACAAGCATTGGAGGCTTACGATGACTAAGACTTATGGCTGGGAGAACTATCTCAGCGAACGCGATAAAATCCACGACCAGCAGTGGGGCAAGACCGAACTTTCCGGCTTCGGCGAAAAGCCCGCTCTTCTGCTCATCGATATGTACTACAGCGTAGTCGGTCTCAAGCGTGAACCCATCTTTGAATCCATGAAGACCTGGCCAGGGAGCATGGGCCTTGAAGGCTGGGAAGCCGTGGACAAGACGGCTGAACTCCTCGCCGTCGCCCGTGAATGTGGCATTCCCGTCATTCACATCAAAGGCCTTCAGGCTGGCATCAAGCCCTGGGTTCACCGCAAGCGCGGCCCGTCCAAACTCTCCCCCGAAATGCAGCAGAAGGGTACGCAGATCTGCGACGAGGTTGCACCGATCGCAGGTGAAGTCGTGCTCGAAAAGACCGCACCGAGCGCCTTCCAGGGCACGCCGCTCACCTTCCATTTGCAGTCACTGGGGATCGACACCCTGATCTGCTGCGGCGAATCAACCAGCGGCTGTGTACGCGCATCCGTCGTTGATGGGGCAACTCACCGGTTCAAAATGGGTGTCGTCTCAGAGTGCGTCTACGACCGCACCGAAGCCTCCCACTACATGAACCTCTACGACATGCACCAAAAATATGCCGATGTGATCGATCTGGACATGGCCAAAAGCTATCTCCGCGAGAAGGCAACGTCGGCGCCCGAGGTGGTCAAGCTGAAATCCGCTTAGGCCCGAACCCGATTGCCGCCACCAGTGCGGAGGTGGCGGCATTTCCTTCCAACCGTTCTTCATGAAGGAACCAATATGACAAAAACCATACGCAAATGGATTTCCATATCCATCGCAGTGCTTGCCGCCGCGACACTGAGCATCGCTCACACCCCGGCAACGCTGGCTCAGGAGGGCAAGACCCTTACCGTGCGTTTTTATGACGATCCCGCAGGATACGATCCTGCAAATATCTTCCGGATCGAAAATGAAAACCTCGCCTTCAACATCTTCTCCGGCCTGACGTCCTATGACAGCGTCACCGGCGAAATCATCCCCGATCTCGCCACCTCATGGGAGACCACCGACAACAAGACCTGGACCTTCAATTTGCGCGAAGGCGTTCAATGGCAGAAGGGCTATGGTGAATTCACCGCTGCTGACGTCATCTACAGCTATGAGCGTATTCTGGATCCGGACACGGCATCACCCTACGCCGCAGAGCTTGCCGGCATCGTCAGCATGGAAGCGCCCGACCCCTACACAGTGATCATCGAGCTGGATGCTGCCAACGGCAACTTCCTGCACACGGTCGCCAATTACCACCAGGGACAGATCGTCAAAAAGGAAGCCATTGAGGCGGCTGGTGATCAGGTGCGCTGGCAACCGGTTGGCACCGGACCGTACTACATGGACACGATCGATGTGAACTCCCAGATCGTGTTGAAGCGTCACGAAGACTACTACAAGGGCCCGGCCCCGATCGAGACGCTGCTGTTCAACATCATCAAGGATGAAGCCACGGCAACCATCGCCCTGCGCAATGGTGAGGTTGATCTGGTGATGCGTTCGAACCGAGAAGAAAACCTGCAGACCCTTGAAGCAGAAGGCTTCAAGATGAACACGGTCGAAAATTATGCCGCTGTGATCAAGGTCTTCAATGCCGAGTATGAGCCGTTCTCCAACCCACTGGTGCGTAAGGCCTTTGCACACGCCATCGACTATGAAGCGATCACGCAAGCCATATCACCCAGCCTGACGCAGCCGCATCAGTCCATGCTGTTGCCATGGATGGACGTCTATACCGATGACATTCCCGTCTACGAGTACAATCCGGAGAAATCCAAGGCACTGTTGGCAGAAGCCGGTTACCCGGACGGTTTCACCTTCAAGAATCTCGGCACCTCGGCCCAGGGAGTCACCGAACTGCAGCAGTTCGAGATCGACTTCCTCAGCCAGGTCGGGATCACCATGGAGATGGATCTGGTCGACACGCCGACCTTCAACCAGCGCCGCAATGCCGGCGAGTTTGAACTGGCGTCGCGACTGCTGCCTGCGGTCAATCCCGACCTGATCCTGTTCAGCTTCCTGCATCCGGACAACATGGTTCCGAGCGGCTTCAACGGTGCCCGGTACGACAATCCGGAAGTGACCGAGAAGATGGAAGCCGCACGTGCCTCCGCTGATCCGGAGGAACGCCTGCAGCTCTACAAGGAAGTGCAGCAGATCGTGGCCGACGAAGTGCCCTATCTGCCGGTTTACTCCTCCAATGTCTTCTGGCCGGGCAAGCCGGAGGTCACGGGGGTCAACATCAACTATCTCGCCCAGGTGAATTTCTGGGAAGTTGACATCGAAGAGTAAGGAGCAGGTCATGGCCGACTATGCCGTCAAGAAATTCTTCCAGCTTATCGTCACCATCTTCGGCGTTGTAACTCTGGTATTTTTCACACTCCGGTTCATCCCGGGAGACGCAGCATCGGCCATGGCCGGCGACACCCTGTCGGGTGCCGCACTCGAAAATCTGCGAGAGAAGATGGGTCTGAATGAGCCTCTGCTCTCGCAGTACCTTTCCTATCTCAAAAGCCTCGTCATGTTCGATCTCGGCGAGACGCTGACGACACGACTACCGGTGGGTGGACTGTTGCTCAAAGCGTTGCCGATCACTCTTTCCATGGCCATAGCAACCATCATTCTGACAGTGACGATCTCGATCCCGCTCGGCACATTGGCTGCCTTCATGGCGCACAAGGGCCGGCGCTGGCTCGACAACGGCCTGACCGGCATGGCCATGATCGTCGACCTGATGCCGTCTTTCTGGACAGCGCTTGTCTTTCTTCTGATTTTCTCCCTGACCCTTGGCTGGTTTCCAGCTTCAGGTCAGCTCACCTGGGAGGACCCGTGGGCCTTGGTCCAAAGGCTCGCCCTGCCGGTGATGGTGCTCTCCATCACCCAGATCGCGACCATGGCGCGGATCACACGCACCTCAGTTCTCGAGGTCCTGAGCGAAGATTATGTGCGCACCGCCCGGTCCCTTGGCTGGTCGGAACTGCAGGTGCTCTTCCGCCACGCGCTGAAGAATGCCGCACTCCCGATCGCAACCGTGATCGGCCTGAGCTTCGGCAACCTGCTCAACGGGACCGTGATCGTCGAATTCATTTTCACAATTCCCGGCGTCGGCAATCTGCTGATCAACGGCATCAACAGCCGCGACTATCAGATGGTGCAGACACTGATCGTCTTTTACGCCCTGCTGTTCGTCACGATCAATTTCGTGACTGACCTCATCTACAGAACACTCGACCCGCGTGTGCAGTTCTAATTCATAGGGAGACCATCAAATGGCCGATCTGAGCATCAAATCTGCAGCCACTGTGACACCGGGTTTGCATAAAGCACTCGCTGCGGCGCGGCGCAATCCACTGATCACCAACATCAAGGCGCGGATATCGCTTTTCATCCTCATTCCGATCCTCACACTGATGATCCTTGCGCCGGTCCTGCCTATTCAGGCGCCGCTCGAGACCAATCTCCGCGCCCTGCTGGAAAGCCCGTCTCTGACCCATCTGTTCGGGACTGACAAAATGGGACGTGACATATTCAGCCGCACACTGGCCGGCATTCAGGTCTCATTGCTTGTCGGCTTCAGTGTCGCCGGCATTGCGCTGGTCTCAGGCATGATTTTCGGCACGCTGGCCGGATTCTACGGCGGCATACTCGACCGTGTCATCATGACGATTGTCGATATCTTTCTCGCCTTCCCGTCTCTGCTTCTGGCCATCGGGCTGGTCTCGGTCATGGGAACCGGCCTTATTCCGGTGATCCTCGCCATCTCGCTCGCCGACGTGCCGCGCTTCATTCGGCTCCAGCGCTCACAAGTGATCAGTCTGCGCTCACGCGCATTCATTGATGCTGCCCGGACGGTGGAAGCCTCGCAGTACTGGCTGATGAGCCGGCACATCGTGCCCAACACGATTGCGCCGATGCTCGTCGCCGGCAGCATCGCCGCCGCCAATGCCATCCTCATCGAGGCCAGCCTCAGCTTCCTGGGTCTCGGCATCATGCCGCCGGAACCCTCCCTCGGGAACGTCGTGCGTGACGGCCAGCTTTATCTCGAGCAGGCCTGGTGGATTTCCACCCTGCCCGGCGTGGTGATCCTGCTCATTGCCATTGGTCTGCACTTCCTGTCGGACGGCGTGCGCGAACTGCTCGACCCACGGTCACGCAAGTAGAGGATAAGAAAATGAACTATCAAGCCCCTCTGCAAACCGCTCTTCTGGAAGTCCAAGACCTCAAGACCGAATTTCACACCGATGGTGGAACGGTCACGGCAGTCGATGGCGTTTCCTTCGCCATCGAACGTGGAGAGCGCGTTGCTGTTGTTGGTGAAAGCGGCTCGGGCAAAAGCGCCATGGCCATGTCGATCCTGCGCCTGCTGGCTTATCCCGGCATCGTTGCGGGCGGCAAAGTCATTCTCGAGGGTACTGACATCACCACCCTGAGTGAGCGCAAGCTCAATTCGATCCGTGGACGGATCGTTGGCACCGTGTTTCAGGACCCTATGTCATCGCTCGATCCGGTGATGACCGTGGCCAAGCAAATGATTGCGCCGATCATGCGCAATCTCGGGTTGAGTAAGGACGACGCCCGCGCCGAGGCCATCAAATGGCTCGACAAGGTCGGCATCCCTGAGCCCGAGCGGCGCATTGAAGCCTATCCATATGAAATGAGCGGCGGCATGCGCCAGCGCGTGATGATCGCAATGGCCCTGTCCTGCAATCCGCAACTGGTCATCGCCGACGAACCGACCACAGCGCTCGATGTCACCATCCAGGCCCAGATCGTTGAGCTGATGAAAACGCTGACCGCCGAAGCCGGTGCCGCCATGATGTTCATCACCCATGATATGGGCCTGGTGGCACGCTTCGCCCACAAGGTGGCGGTGATGTATGCGGGCCGGATCGTCGAGTTCGGACCGGTTGATGAGATTTTCGCCAACCCCTGCCACCCCTATACGCAAAGCCTGCTCGGCACGATCCCGAGCGCAGACATGGTCAAGGAAGACCGGCTACCGCAGATCGAGGGCACTCCACCCGACATGAAGTTCCCTATCAAGGGATGCGCCTACAAGGATCGCTGTGCTGGCGCGCATGACCGCTGCGCGGTCGAGGCACCGGTTTTGGACTCCCGTGGACCGCATCACACTGCGGCGTGCTGGTTGCCGAAGGGGCTGGAAAACACGAAGTCTTTGAAAACGGAAAAGACCCAGCGGAAACTGCGTAACGACAATACGGAACCGCATGTTGTTGTCGAACTCAACGAATTGCGGAAGCATTTCGTCTCGAACCAGGTCTTCTCACCCTCCAAAAGCATGACCGTTCGGGCGGTCAACGGCGTCAATCTGCGCGTCTGGAACGGGCAGACCCTCGGTGTGGTTGGCGAAAGCGGCTGTGGCAAAAGCACGGTCGCGCGGCTGATGCTCGGGCTCGAAAAACCGACCTCTGGCGATATTTTTATCGCTGGTCTGCCGCAGATGGTGTTTCAGGATCCTGCCTCATCGTTCAACCCGAAGATGAAAATCGGCGCTATTCTTGAAGAACCTCTGGTGGTCAAGAATGTTGGCGACAAGCACAGCCGGACGGAAAAAATTCAAACGCTCATCCGGCAAGTCGGTCTCGACCCAAGCTATCTCAGCCGCTATCCACACCAGCTAAGTGGCGGCCAGAAACAACGTGTCGCCGTTGCCCGCGCTCTGGCGCTCAATCCTGCAGTTGTTGTTGCCGACGAACCGACCTCGGCGCTTGACGTGTCCGTGCGTGCGCAGATCATCAATCTTCTCGCCGATCTCAAGGACGAGCTGGGCGTCAGCTTCGTATTCATCTCGCACGATCTTCTGACCGTTCGGTATATCTCAGATCAGATTGCGGTGATGTATCTGGGCGAAGTGGTTGAATACGGCCCGGCGGATGAGGTGTTTGCCCACCCGGCGCACCCCTACACCCGCGCCTTGATCGACGCCGTGCCGGTGCCCAATCCCGCGATTGAAAAGACCCGCACCAATGCGCCGCTATCCGGCGAATTGCCCAGCCCACTCAATCTGCCCACAGGCTGCCCGTTCGCATCGCGCTGCCCGATGGTGACCGACCGCTGCCGGGCTGAGAAACCCATCCTTCCCCCACACAAGACATCGAGACAGGTGGCCTGCCATTATGCCCAGTGAGAGGTTTACCCGTTTCGGCATTGTCGGTGGCGGCCTGTTCTTTGCCATCAATGGCCTCGCCAATCCATTTTTCACACTCTACGCCTCAGAGCTTGGCGCTTCGACCATGGCCGTTGGACTCATGGTCACGCTGAAGGCCGTGCTGCCGATTTTCATCGCCATGCCGGCCGGTCAACTTATCGATTCCATCGGTCCGATGAAGATGCTCCAGTTCGGTGCGATCTTCCTGCTGGCGTCATTGCTGTGCACGGTATTTGCAACGGGCATTCCGCTACTGGCACTCTCACAGGTGCTCATCGGTGCCGCCATTGTCATCATGGCATCCTCGTTTCAGGTATTGGTCTCCAAGGGCGACAAGGACGCCCGGAACGATGCCATCAAGCGCTATTCCATGTGGATGTCCGGCGGCGGCATGCTGGGGCCAATTCTCGGTGGCCTGATTGCCTCGCTTTTTGGAACGCCGATGGAAGGCTACCGCGCTGCCTTCATCGCCGCGACGGCTGCCACGGTCATCTTCATGCTGCTGCTCGCTTGGCTCAGCCGCTCCTATCCGCATCCGAAGGCTGACGAGATCGACATCAGCGCCAAGGACGTTCTCAGCGTCAAAGGTGTCGTCTCAAGCTACAAACGCGGCATCGATCTGACTGAGCATCGCCCGGTTCAGTTCGGCCTCACGGCGACCTTCCTGATCATGTACATCCAGGCGCTTTATATGAGCTTCCTGCCGCTTTACCTGGCCGAGCATGGCTTTGCGACCCTGATGATCTCGGTCATCATTTCGGTCAAGGGCTTCACAGGCATGCTGTCGCGTTTCCTGCTCAGCTACCTGATGCGCCACTTCCCCCTCGAAGCCATCCTCATGACCGCTGGCACCATTGCCGCTGTCTGCGTGGTGCTGACACCACTCGCGGTGCAAACCGAGGTCAGCATGATTGTGATTGCCGCCATTCTCGGCGGTGCTGTCGGTGTGAACCTGCCGGTGAGTATCATGATCATGGTCGATGCGGTGGGCGACAGCGAACGCGGCAAACTCATGGGGTTGAGACTCCTCGCCAATCGGTTCTCGCAGATACTAAGCCCGGCCATGTTCGGTCTGCTCGGCCAGTTCCTCGGCCTCACAACTGCCTTCTATAGCGGCGGTGCCATGCTGGTGTTCACCTTGCTCGGCTTCTCCGCCTATTCGCGCCGCAACCTTCACCTTGCCACCTGGGGCAAGGAGAAAAAACCGGCGGAGTGATGGCGGCATGAGCGTCTTGGACACAGTCGAACCATCCGGACCGGCAAGCTGGAGTGAAACGCTCCGCGCCATGCCGCTATTGCCGGTGATCATGTTCTCGGTTTCGGCGCACATGATGCTGTTCGGCATGCTGACCCCTGTCATGGCCATCTACGCACAAGACTTCGGTGTCGCCGAATGGCAGATCGGGTTGATGATCACGGTGTTTGCTGCAGGCCGCCTCGTCGCCGACCTGCCCGCTGGACACGCGGCGCCGAAAATCGGTCTGCGCCCGCTTCTGGTTGTGGGGCTGTTCCTGTGTTCCGCCGGCGCGCTGATTGGCGCAACGGCGCAAACGTTCTTCATTCTGCTCTCGGGCCGGACACTGCAAGGCATTGGATCCGGCCTCTTCATGACAGCCGCCATGTTCTATTGCGCACACCAGAGCGACCGGCGCAGCCGCGGCAAGGTCATGTCGATGTTCCAGGGTGCCACTTTGATCGGCGGTGCGTTTGGACCAAGTGTCGGCGGCATCTCCGCCGCCATGTTCGGCGTCAACGGCCCCTTCTATGTCGCTGCAGTCATCGGCCTGGTCGCAGGGGCGCTTCCCCTCATGTTCTTCAAGGATTTGAAACCGGCAGAGAAAAAGAGCGGCAGCGGCAATATCGATAACCCGCACCTGCTTCTCATCGTGCCGTTCCTGCTTATCCTCCTGATCAATTTCGGGCTATTCCTCACCCGGACCGCCGGCCAGTGGCAAATGATCCCGCTCATGGCCTATGACCGGTACAATATCGGTCCCGAGCAGATGGGATTCGCGATCTCACTTTCAGCGATTGCCACGCTCGGCGTATTGCCGCTTGCCGCATTCCTTGTTGACCGCGCTCCAAGACCATTGGTGATAGTCGCCTCGGTTTTCGGCACGTCCATTGCGCTCTTTTCCGTGGTCTTCGCGCCGACCGTGGAATTTCTCTACACCGGCATGATCGCCATGGGCGTCTCAACAGGCATCGGCGGCCCTGCCGTCGCTGCCTATGCCGTCGACGTTACACCCGCCGACCGTCAGGGTCCGGCCATGGGCACACTGCGCTTTGCCGGAGATCTCGGCTACCTCGTTGGACCACTCTCTATTGGCGCACTCGTAGACGTAACCGGCATCGGTCACAGCGGCGGCATCGCTTTCAACGCATTGCTTCTGGCAACTTTTGCAGCGGCATTCGCCGTCTTTGCCATCCGTCACGCGACTTCCAACACAAACCAAGGAGACAGACCATGACTGAACGCATTTGGGACAAATACCTCAATGAAGAAGACAAGGCGGTGTTCGCCGCTTCAGGCTTCGGATCGCTTGCCGATTGGGGCGAAAGGCCCGCCCTGCTGATTATCGACGTGAACTACGCCTTCTGCGATGAAAAGCCGACGCCAATTCTCGAAAGCATCAAGAAGTGGCGCACATCCTGTGGTGAGTATGCCTGGGAGGCCATGCCGGTTTTGCAAAAACTCATCGAAACCTGTCACGGCAAGGGCATCCCGGTCATCTACACGACCGGCACCGGACGCGCCGACAAGTGGGACGCCGGTTCCTGGGCCTGGAAGAGCAAGCGCCGCCAGGAAGAAACGCTGGCACCCATCGACACGAACGGCGTAGACGGCAATGACATCGTCGATGCCATCGAACCGGGTCCGCGCGACATTGTCGTGCGTAAGCAAAAGCCTTCCGGGTTCGCTGGAACGCCGCTCGCCTCGTACCTGCAGCTTCTTGGCTGCGACAGCGTCATCGTGACCGGCACCACAACTTCGGGTTGCGTCCGCGCCACTGTGCTCGACGCGTTCTCGCTCAACTTCCGCGTCACCGTCGTTGAAGATGGCTGCTTCGATCGCGCCCAGGCCAATCACGCGATCAATCTGTGCGACATGCACGCCAAATATGCCAACGTGATGCCGAGCGGCGAGGTTATCGACTATCTCAAAGGCCTCAGCCAGGGCATGTTTGATCTGCCCTCCGGTCAGGGCATGTCCGCCGCCGCAGCCGAATAGCCCGCATCTGAAGGCGCCGCCGGTGCGGTGCCTTCCCCTCATCAACCCATTCCGGGAGAATGCGTCATGACACCTGATCGCTTTGAAGATCACGCCTGGCAGGACATCATGCCAGAGGATTTGAAGACCATCTATTCAGCCTATGCCCGTGAAACCTTTGTCGGACCAAACCCGGCACTGCTGCTGATCGATCTCTACAATCTCGCCTATCAGGGTGGCGCAAAACCGCCCATCGAATTGCAGGAAGAGTACCCGAGCAGTTGCGGCATTTATGCGCATCAGGCCATCGCACCAACCCAGATGCTCATCGCCGCGGCCCGAAGCGCCGGCATCCCGATCTTTTATTGCACCAGCGACTTCCGCCCCATGAATGCACCACAGGGCGTCGGCGCCACCCGACGCAAGATGCGCAAGAAAACCGCCGAGGACTTCGAGATCATCGATGAATTCGCCCCGCAAGATGGTGACGTCATCATCAAAAAGCAGCGCGCCAGTATCTTCGCCGGCACGCCACTGATCTCGCATCTCAACAAGCTCGGCGTACAAAGCGTCATCGCATGTGGTGAGAGCACATCCGGATGCGTCCGCGCCAGCTGTGTCGATGCCTATTCAAACGGACTACACGTTTCGCTGGTTGAAGAATGCACGTTTGACCGGCATGAACTGATCCACAAGGTCAATCTCTTCGACCTGCATCACAAATATGCCGACGTCATGCATGTTGACGAGGTGGTTGCGCATCTCGAAGGCCTGTCAGCCACGAAACAGGCAGCGGAGTAGAAACAGACCGCCGCCAGCCTACATGACCGGCGGCGTGCCAATCCAAAGTGATCGGGTAATCTGGTCAGACGTATTGCGATAGCGGTGCGCCCGGGTGGACGGGAAATAGATCAGCTCGCCCGACGAGATCGTGTAGGTGCGCTCTTCGAACACCACATCGAGAACACCTTCGAGCACATAAACGAACTCTTCGCCCTCATGCGCCAGGAACCGATCCTGCTCGGCACCGGGTGAGAGGTGTTGGAGACTGACCTGCAGGAGCCCTGTCTTGTCCAACGGCAGAATACGGTCCCACCAGACCTGAATTTCGCTGTTCGGTTCCCTCTCCTGGAAGCCGGCAAAGCGATCCTTGGGGAACACAATAACATCGTGATGATCATCGCCCGCATCGGCGCTGATGAGCAGATCCGGAACCGATGTATCAAGTTCCCGCGCCAACCGGTGCAACATGGCGAGCGAAGGCGATAACCGGCTGTTCTCCAGTTTGGAGATCATGCTTTCCGAACACTCAACCCGCTCGGCAAGTTGCTTGAGCGTATAGCCCTTGCGCAACCGCGCATGCTTCAATCGTGCCCCGTGATGCGTGATCGGATTGTCCTTTTTTTGCAGAGGCTGAGTTTCGCTCGAATTGCGATCGGACTGCATATGAAAATATTCTCGTTATTGGCGATGGCCATTTGCCTAAACGAGAGTATCCAACTGGTCAAGCGACTTGATACACAGTCTTGTGCCTGTAGGATTTACGGTAATTCAAGCGACAAAAGATACGATCGCAATGCACTCCAAGTCTGGCGATTGCGAGCGGCTAACAGTATAATTTCGATATTATGTTTGGTATTCAACAGGTCGATATCAGGCGACTGGATATAGGAACGCTTGTTCTCATTCAGTCCATCCTGACGGAGCGGAGCGTTACTGCTGCCGCGCGAAGCATGGGCATTTCCCAGCCGGCGGCAAGTAATGCGTTGGCGCGGTTGCGCAAGGCATTTGGCGACCCGCTGATCGTGCGCAGTCAGTCCGGCATGACATTGACCGCGCGGGGTGCCGAACTCAATGACCAGCTTGCCGAGATCGTCCCGCGGATTGTCGAACTCACCAAACCCACGGTTTTCGATCCCGAAAAAGCGACGGACATGTTATCCCTCGCGGCCAGCGATCACGCATCGCTTTTGTTGATCCCTACAGTCACGGCGCAAGTGCGCGACACGGCGCCGGGTGTGCGCCTTGCAGTATCTCTGGTTCAAAGCGGTGGCGCTGGTATCGCTGCCTTAGAGAAGGCGGGTGTCGACTTGCGTCTTGGATGGCTGCAATCCTTGCCGGATTCCTGGTACACGCGTCGCCTGATCGACGACGAGATCGGTGTCATCTGCCGGCGCGGCGCCCGGGTTGACTCATATTCTTCGGTCAAGGATTTCTTCCTTGACGCCACACATGTCGCCTTGTCGACAGATCGGCCCTACTACCAGACACTCGCCGACCAGATGCTCGCCAAGCAGGGTCTGCAGCGCAAGGTCGGTGTCTGGACAACAAACTTCACTGCGATTCCACTCATCGTCGCCCAGTCGGATATGGTGGCCTTTTTTCCCATGTCGATTGCCCGCATGTATGAGCGATTTGCTGATATCCAGGTGATCAAGAGTCCCTTTGACGTGGGCGAGTACAATTTGTCCATGGCGTGGCACCCGCGCATTCACACCGACCCGGCTTACCGCTGGCTGCGCTCGAAAATCGTGGAAGCATCCGCAATGCTGGAACGACAGCTTCCTCACATGGGGGCGGTCTGAACACCTGTTGGAGTCGCGGGCTTTGAAGGGTTTGAGGGAGCCGGTGCCAGGCTGCCACCACATCACAAACTTGAATAGGCAACATAATATCAGAATTATATCCTTTGCGATGACCTGCCCATACACTGGCACCAGTCGGGGTCAAAAGACTGTTCCGACAAGGGAGGAAAATATGCAAATGAACTCTACAACCAAAGTTGTAACAACGCTTGCCGCAATGCTGTTGGGCACCGTTGGCACTGCCATAGCTGCCGAAGGTTACGCCCCCAGCGAACTCGCAGAGAGCGTAAGCGCCGACAGCGCCGTACAGGCGCTTGTGCCGGCGACAATTGCCGAGCGTGGTGTGCTTAACATCTCGGTTTATGGCAACACCCCATATACGATGGTAAATGAGGGTGGTGATCTGTATGGCGCTGTTGTTGATCTTGGACACGCTCTTGCAGCCACGATGGGGCTGAACGCCACCGTTGAGGATAATGCGAGCGTTGGCGCATCCAAGGTCGCAGTGCAGAGCGGCCGTTACGATATCGGCATGGGTCCGTTCCTTGATTCTCCGTCAGCTGAAGAAGATTTTTCGATCATCAACTGGATCGCGGTAACCCCGGGGATCGTATTCCGGGCCGGAGAAACCTTCACAGAAGCGCTTGATTTCTGCGGGCACAGCATTGCTATTGTGTCTGGCAGTGTTCCGGTTGAGCGCAATATGGAGGCGATGAAAACCGCCTGCACGGAAGCCGGCCTGCCGGAGCAAACCGTTGATGCTTACGGCGACCAGAACGCGACGGTCGTCGCCGTCCTTTCCGGCCGCAACGACGGTGCGATGATGGGCTCTGCGAGCGCACTCTATGTCGCAAAAACCCAGGCAGATAAGCTGGACGCCTACAACGCAGCATCCGATATCTTTGGTGTGGGCCTGTTCTCCGGACTTGGCGTGCCTATTGAAAATGTGGACCTCACGGCAGCCGTGGAAGCGGCGATGCAGTCACTACACGCGAGCGGCACCTATGAAGCCATTCTGGCGGACTATGGTGTTGAAGCGCTCATGGTCGATGAGGTTGTCGTCAATCCGATCACGTCTGCCGCGAAATGAGCGATAGCACTGCAAATCAGGGCGTGGCGGCTTTTGCGCCGCCACCGCTCCAGCGTGACGATGCTTCACGCGCCGGGGTTCGCGGCAAACAACGCCGTATGGCGATTTCCCTGGTCATAGGAGCACTGCTTGTCTGGCTCATTGTTCGGGCCATACAGAACCCCCGTTTCGAATGGGATGTGGTGGGCCAATACTTCACCGCCGATGCTATCATGAGAGGCTTGGGCACCTCGCTCTACCTCACCGTGGTCCTGTTCTTTTTCAGCGTCATCCTCGGAACACTGCTGGCCGTCGGGCGCGCCAGTTCCTACGCGCCGTTGCGGGTCTTCACCTGGATTTACAACTGGGTGTTTCGCGCCGTGCCTGCGCTGGTCCAGATTGTCTTGTGGTTCAACCTCGCCTACCTCGTGCCCACGCTCTCATTGTCCATTCCCTTTGGTCCAACGCTTTGGGAGGTTCCCACAAACGAGGTCATCTCGCCCTTTGCCGCCGCCGTGCTCGGGCTTGGGCTTTGCGAAGCCGCCTATATGGCCGAAATCATTCGCGCCGGGCTCGCATCGGTGGATCGCGGCCAGAACGATGCTGCGCATGCGATCGGTCTCACCAACCGTCAGACTTTCTTTCGCATCGTACTGCCGCAGTCGATGCGCTTTATCATTCCACCGCTCGGCAGCCAGACCATTCTTATTCTCAAGGGCACATCGCTTGTATCGGTCATTGCGTTGTCGGACCTGCTGCATTCGGCGCAGGCCATTTACAACCGCACACTTGATGTCGTCCCGCTCCTGATGGTGGCGACCATCTGGTACCTCATTATCGTCAGCGTGATGAGCGTTTTGCAGCTCGGCCTGGAACACATCTTCAACCGCAGCCATCGCGACGCCAAGGTCATGCCGGCCCCAGGGGGCGACCTCCTATGACATCCGGCAACATTATTCTGTCCGCGCGCGGCGTTACCAAACGCTTTGGAACATTCACTGCCCTTGACGATGTCAGCATCGATATCGAGGAAGGTGAGGTGGTTGCCGTCATCGGGCCATCCGGCTCCGGAAAGTCAACCCTTGCCAAATGCATTCATCAGCTGGAGCGCATCAATGCCGGCGCGATATATCTCGACGGCGAACTACTCGGCTTTGAGTATGAGGGTGACCGGCTCCTGCCGCTCTCCAATTCAGCACTTTCCCGGCAGCGGGCAAGGATGGGGATGGTATTTCAGCAGTTCAATCTGTTCAGCCACTACACGATTTTGGAAAACATAATCGAAGGGCCGACACAGGTCCTCGGGCTATCGCGCGCCGAAGCGGAAGAACGTGCCCGATCTCTTCTCGCCGAAGTGCACCTGTTGGACAAAATGACCGCCTACCCGCGCCAATTATCGGGCGGCCAACAGCAGCGCGCCGCTATTGCACGGGCGCTGGCGAACGAACCGCGTCTGATGCTTTTCGATGAACCGACCAGCGCGCTTGACCCCGAACTTGTTGGTGAGGTGCTGGAAGTCATGCGCCGTCTGGCGAGCAGCGGCACGACAATGATGGTCGTCACACACGAGATGGCGTTTGCCCGCGACGTGGCAGACCGCATCGTTTTCATGGAGGCGGGAAAGATTGTCTCGCAGGGCACACCGCGGGAAATGTTCAGCGTCTCCCCCGAGACACGCCTGGGCAAATTCCTCTCGGCGTCAGGCATTTCCCTCTCCGGCAAGGATTAAGTCCGTGATCAGCAGCAATCAGAATGATCGTCCACTCGATGCCTCGCGTTTGGCGCTCGGCTCCTGGCACATATTCTCGCGCCTCAGCCTGCAGGAGGGTGCCGCCCTGGTTCGCAAAGCGCTTGATCTTGGGATCAATCTTTTCGACGTCGGCGATTACTGGGACCATGAAATGTCCAACGAGGTGCGGTTCCGCGAAATAATCTCATCCATGGGGCTGGCCCGTAGCGACTACCGCGTTGGAATCAAGGTGTTCACAAACTCCAAACAATCACGGACCGACCTGGTTAAAGCCTCACTAAACCGTCTCGGCATCGAACAGGCCGATTATGTCATCTGCTCGCGTCCCTCCAACGGCGAAACGCTGGATCAGGCGGTCGAGGCGATGGCTGACCTTGTAACCTCGGGCCTGACGCGGGAAATCGCGGTATCGCTCTGGACACCTGAGCCACTGATGGACGCCATGGCGTTGATGGCGCAGAAAAACCTGCCACGTCCGCGCTTCATTCAGCTGCAGTATAATGTGTGCCGCAGAACCCTCATCGAAAGCCCTGAGTATCAGCGCCTATTCGAACACACCGGTATTCTCATGCAGGCTGCAGACACACTAGAGGGCGGCATTCTGGCCGGGCATGTGCATCGCGAGCGTTTCAACCCCGAGGATCGCGACGCCGGAAACTGGTTCGCTGATCGCAACATACCGCGTGATTCAGGTGGGATAAGGCCCCGGATCCGACAAGCCGTGCCGGCCCTCACAGCCGCAGCGGAAAAACTCGGCGCAACGCCCGCTCAACTGGCCATCGCCTTCTCACTGCTCCATCCGGCGCTCGATACTTTGTTATTCGGCAGCACCAAACCATCGCAGATCGAAGAGAATATCGGCGCGCTGCAACTCGCCTCTCAACGCGCGGACGATGTGTTGAATGCGGTTCTTGACCTCAAGGTAGAGGGGGCCGCGGCGCCACCGCTTTTCGATGTGTCGGCGGGCATTCACTAACGGCCCTGACCAGATAGTTCACGCAGGTTAAGCGCCGGCAATTGAAATTCGATAGGTGATTGACACCCTCAACCGACCGAAATCATTCAAGACTTTGGCTTGCCGGCCTCGACCTCTTTTTTCCATTGCTCATATTCCGGATAAGCGTCCTGGTGCAGCGGGTAGTAGCGTTGCAGCGGGGCGCCCTCCGATAGCTTGATGCGCGAGTAGACTTCCCACTCGGCGTGCTCACGTGCGTCTTCAATGACTTTTTCAGCCATCGGCAATGGCACGACAATAACACCGTCGTCGTCAGCGACGATGATATCCCCTGGCATCACGGTGACACCGCCGCAGGCGATCGGGACGTTGACCGCATAGGGGTAGATGGTCGTCTGCACGTGATAGTTGGGTGTCCATCCGCGTACCCAGATCGGCAGATCAAGCTTTTCGACGTTGGGCCGATCCCGCATACAGCCGTCGATCACAATGCCCGCGCCACCGCGCCCCTTGAAATAGGTCGACATCATGTCGCCAAAAATGCCCGAGCTCATATCGCCACGCGCATCGACCACAACCACATCACCCTCTTCGGCGTGATAGAGCACGTGCCGATGCAATTGGGTTTCCGGCTCGGCATATTCGCCTTCGGTGAACAGATCGGGGCGCTGCGGCAGGAATTGCAGCGTCAGGGCCGGTCCGACAATGGATTTGCCGCGGGTCTGGGCAACCGGTCCTACCATATGCGGATTGCTGAACCCCATATGGCCAAGCGAACCGGCGATGGTTGCCGCACCGATCCCTCTGAGGGCATCGATGATTTCCTTCGGCGGGCGGACGATCCCGGGGGTATGGGTTATGTTGTGCTGTTGCATGCTGTGCCTACCAGTTGGTGACTGAACCATCGCCACGTTTGAGATGTGGCGCTTCCCAGAACTTAAAGCTCTGCTTTTTGATGAAATCCTCGTCGACATCGACGCCGAGTCCGGGCGCATCGCTGACAGGATAGGTCGCGCCATCGAGTTGGACCTGCCGGGGGAAAACCGAGCTATCGAAGAAACCAAGATGCTTTTCGGCGGGTGACGCGCGCGTTTCGAGCCAGGCGAAATTCGGCACCGCAGCCGCAAAATGAACTGTCGCGGCCGTGCAGATGGGGCCGAGCGGGTTATGCGGCATCATGTCGACATAATGCGCCTCGCTCCAGCCGGCGACTTTCATCGCCTCGGTCAGCCCACCGACATTGCAGACATCAATACGATTGAACTGGTGAATGCCGCGCTCGATGTAGGGTACGAACTGCCATTTGGACGCGAACTCCTCGCCGATGGCGAACGGAACGTCGACCATGGTGCGCAAGGATTCATAGGCTTCCGGTGTTTCGTCGCGTATCGGCTCCTCAAGAAAATCGAGGGTGCCAGACGGCATCTTCTGACAGAAACTGGCGGCTTCGGCGACGGAAAGCCGGTGGTGATAATCGATGCCAAGGACAACGCCGTCGCCCAGTGCCTCACGCGCCTTGACCATCCATTTCGCGGTTTCAGCAATAGACTGGCGGGGCTCGAAAATGCCTTTCGACTCCTGCCCGGCAGGGAAAAACCGCACGGCATCCCAGCCATGCGCCACCAGCTCCCTGGCCTGTTCGATCATTTTCTCGCCTGGCGGCTCAGATGCCGAAGCAAATGTGGGGATCCGGTCACGCTGCCGGCCGCCAAGCAGTTCGTATACGGGCACGTTGAGGGCCTTGCCCTTGATATCGTGCAGCGCGATGTCGATAGCCGATATCGCGGCCTGCAACACCCGCCCGCCTTCAAAATACTGACTGCGATACATTTCCTGCCAAAGGGCGCCGATATCGAGAGCTCTGCGGCCGATCAGGAATTCCCGATAGTGCTCGATCGCGCCGACTACCGCTTTTTCACGGCCCGAAAGACCACTTTCGCCCCAGCCATGAATGCCTTCGTCAGTCTCTACCTTGACCAGAAGCTGGTTTCGCGACCCGACCCAGACCGGATAAGGAATAATTGCCGTGATCTTCATTTTCGAAACCAGTCAACCTGTCCGGTCATTTCACTTATTGACCGCCTTGAGCGCCATTTCGGTTTCGCCATCGAAGAGGTGCATCTTGTCCTGGTCAAACTCGAGCCAGACCTGCTGATCGGGTTCAATGTCGACGCTGGGATCGAGACTGACGATGAGGATCGACTCGCCAAGAAAAACCTGCACGAAGGTGATGTCACCGGTGGGCTCGACCGTATAGACCTTTCCTGGGATCGCACCTTTTGTCGCCTCCGTGTGGAGAATGATTGTGCTGTGCCGAGCCCCAAGCACCACTTTGCGTGACGTGGCACTCTGCGCCTTGCGGGCGTTCGCGGGCGAAAGCGGCAGGCTCCATCCCTCCTCGCTTTTCAGGGATACCGTCCCACCCGACTCTTCAACAGTCACTGGAATAAGGCTCATCGCCGGACTACCGACAAAACTGGCGACGAACATATTGACCGGGTGATCGAAGACGTTTTTAGGCGTGTCGTATTGCTGCAGGTCGCCACCCGACATAACGGCCATCTTGTCGGCCATGGTGACGGCTTCCAGCTGATCGTGGGTCACATAGACGATGGTCGCGCCGAGATCCTGATGGAACCGCTTCAGCTCTGTGCGCATCTGCACACGCAGCTTGGCATCGAGGTTTGACAGTGGTTCATCCATTAAAAAGGCGCGCGGATCGCGCACCAGCGCCCGGCCAAGCGCCACGCGCTGCTGCTGCCCACCGGACAGTTCGCGCGGCTTGCGCTGCAACAAATGTTCGATGTCCAATACACGCGCGGCTTCATGCACCTTGTTGGCGATTTCAGACTTGGGCAGCTTCCGCATCTGCAGCGGAAACGCCAGGTTCTTGAACACGCTCTTGTTCGGATAAAGAGCGTAATTCTGGAACACCATGGCAACGTCCCGATCCTTGGGATCAAGATCGTTGACCAGCCGGTCGCCGATATGGATGTCACCATCGGTGATCGGGATCAGCCCGGCGATGAGGTTGAGCGTAGTCGTCTTGCCGCAGCCCGAAGGGCCGACCAGCGCAACAAATTCACCGTCCTCCACCGTCAAGGACACATCATTGACCGCACGGAACGATCCATAAGTCTTGACCACATTTTCCAGAACGACCCGTGCCATTCAATTTCCTTCCCAACTTCGGCGTTAGTGTTTAACTGCACCTTCGGTGAGTGCCCTGACGAAATACCGCTGCAATACGAGAAACAGCACCACCACAGGCACACTCATCAGGAAGCTGGCGGCCATCAGGCCCGGCCAGTCCGTGGTGTTTTCCGCAAAGAAGCGCTGAAGACCGACCGGCAGGGTCAGCTGATCGTTCCGGTTCAGGAACGTGTAGGCGTAGATATATTCGTTCCACGCCCCGATGAACGAGTAGATCGCAGTTGCAATGATCCCCGGCGTCGAAAGCGGCATGATCACAAACAGGAACGCTTGGAACCGGGTCGCCCCGTCGATTCGCGCGGCCTGTTCAAGCTGGATGGGGATGTTGTCGTAGAACCCCTTGAGCAGCCAGATCGCCAGCGGCAAACCGAAGGTGAGGTAGGTCAGCACCAGCGAGCCATGGGTGTTCACCAGACCGAGCCAGCGCATCAGGATGAACAACGGCACCAGAAAGATCACAGCCGGGAACATGTTGCGGAACAAAACCGAGAAGAACAGGAAGTTCCGGCCCGGAAAACGGAACCGCGAGAACGCATAGGCTGCCGGCACCGCCACCACCACGGCAAGGATGGTGGTGGTGAGAGAAACGAACATCGAATTCCAGAAATAACGCAGGAAGTCCTGCCCCACCGAGTTTTGCGGGTCGAGCAGCTTGGCATAGTTATAAAGCGTCGGCTCGGCTGGCCACCATTGCGGAGGGAATTGCATCGCCGCAAACCCGGACTTCAACGAAGTCAGGAACATCCAGGCCATCGGCAGGACCGTGAATATCAGCATGAACAGCAGGAAGAACCGCCCTGCCCAGCGCCAACCATCAATCGGCTTGCGTGCTGCCCTGCGTGCCGGGCGGCTTGTCAGCGTTGCATCGGTCATGCGCCCTGCCTCGTGCTGTCACCGCGCGTCAGGGCGCGGACATAGAAGTAGCCAAGTGTCATCAGGATCAGGAACAAGAGCACCGAATAGGCCGATGCAACGCCCCAGCGCTGCCGTCCGAAGGCCAGCTCATAAATGTGGGTGATCCAGATATGCGAGGAGTTCGCCGGTCCACCGCTGGTCATGATCCAGGGGATGATGAACCCGTTGAAGTTGGCAACGGCGAGCAACAGCACGGTCACAGTCGAGACACCGCGCAGATGCGGAAACGTCACATGCCAGAAGCGCTGCCAGGTGTTCGCGCCATCGACGCGGGCCGCATTGAGCAACTGATCAGGTACGGTTTGCAAACCCGCCATGAGCATAATCATCGCGAATGAAAACTCACGCCAGACATTGACCACGATCAGGGACGGCAGAACCGTCTCGACACTGTCGATGAAGTTGGGCGGCCGTTCCAGCCAACCGAGTTGCACGAGCGCGGCGCCGAATACACCGAAATCGGAGTGATAAAGCCAGCGCCACACATAGGAGGCTGCCACGGCGCTCACCACCCACGGAATGAGCAGGATCGCCCGCATAACCCCGCGTCCGATAAAAGCGCGGTGAAGCGAAAGCGCTGCACCCAGACCGAGCGCGAATGCGAAGAAGGTGGACGCTAGGGTCCAGATCACGGTGTTCCAGGTGACTTTCCAGAACACGCCGGAATTGAGAATGATGGTGTAATTGTCGAGCCCGACCCAGGATTTATCGCGCAGTTGCAGACCCGGTGGCGTCTCGAAAAAGGAGAGTTCGATCGTGTAGTAGACCGGATACGCGATGACGATGAGCATCACGATAATGGCCGGCAGCACATAAGCGTAATCGATGCGGCTTTCCCACATTTGGGAAACGAGAGTGTTGCGCTGGCGCTTGGTCTTGATTGTATTTTCGGTCGAGCTGGTTGCCGCGGTCACTGAACGTCGCCCCTCTGCTTACGCACACCATGGAACCGGCGGCACTGAAAATCAGCGCCGCCGTCAACGTTTGGGAGGTTATTACAATCCGCCGCCGCCCATCAGGGCTTCGACTTCCCGTGCGGCGTTCTCTGCCGCCTCATCGACCGTCATTGCACCGGTCAACGCATTCTGAAGCATGTCCGGGATGATGATGTTCATGATCTCGGGTGCTTCAGGAAGTGCCGGGAACGGAATGCCGTCGACCAGCATGGAGGTCGTCACGTCGAGGAAACGGATATTGTCCAGACGTTCCTTCATCCACTTGGTCTTGAAGCCACCCAGATTGCCCGGGTTGGAGGCCGAATAGGCGAGCTTCAGCGACCATTCAGGGCTGGTCCACATGCAGATCAGCGCCTTGGCTGCCTGCTCATCCACAGTACCGCCATCAACATATTCAGGCTTCAGGATGTGAATGTTGGAACCACCGAACACAACAGCACGACGGCCAGTCGGTCCGGTCGGGATCAGGCCGTAACGCATGCTCTCAACAACCTTGTCGGCAACTTCCTTGTCGGAACCGGTGGCCTGCGCGGCCAGTTCAAGCATGCGGGCATACTCGGACGGGTGCGAGATCACCATTGCCAGCTGACCGGCGATGAATGGTGCCTGGTTGTCGGCCTGGGTGTTGGTCAGTGCAGAGATCGGCACAGACTGATCGCGGACATACATATCGTAGGATGCCTGCAGGGCCTGCTTGGACTCCGGTGAATTGACCCGGATTTCCTCATAGGTCGGGTTTTCGTCGGCTTCGTCAAAGACGCCGCCGCCATAAGCCCACATCTGTGGCATGAAGCGATAAGGCGTGTTGCCGGCATTTTGCCGTGCGACCATGCCATAGCCTGCAATGCCAAGTTCGTCCTTGATCTTCTTGGAATAGGCAACGACGTCATCCCAGGTTGCCGGAGCCGTGTCCGGGTCGAGACCTGCCCGCTCAAAGATGTCGGCATTCCAGATGAACGCCATCGTCTCATTGTTGGTTGGAATGCCGTAGGTTGTGCCTTTCCAGGTCACAGCCTTCATGGCACCCGGCCAGAAATCCTCGCGGGCATAACCCACATCTTCGGGACCAAGCGGCTCGAGATAGCCTTTAGCCGCAAACTCGGTGCCGCCCAGAATCTGCAGTCGGATCGCCATCGGTGCAGCATTGCCGAGTAGAGCTGTGCGGAACTTGTCGAGCAATTCGTTATAGGTGATGCCCTGCTCTTCAAGCTGAATACCGGGATAAGTTGCCCGGAAGGCCGCGAAGAAGTCGCGGTAGTTTTGACGCATAACCTCGGGGTCGCCCTCGAAGATGCCCTGATACCAGAAGGTCAACCGGCCTTCATAGTCGGTCGGCACGACCGAATTGCAGTGCCCCACCGTATCGAATTCTTCGGTGCCCGCGATCGACCGGACATATTCCGGCGACCATTTGGAAACATCGACGCTTTGGGCCAGAACAGGCTGGGCCACAAGTGATGTCGTCAATGCGGCAGCAACCGCGCCGCGCCACACGGCACGGCCAAACTTGGAACTCGTCATTGAAGTCCTCCCATTTCTCCGGCCCTGCCCCCTCGGCTGGGCCGAAAAGTTCCCGTGCGGAGTATTTGATATTTTATACATGACCCCGACACCTTGATAGCGTTACAGATCATGGATTGTGTGTCAACATAGATATATCGTACACTATTTGGAATGTTGCATGTATGCTAGTAAGAACGCCGGGCGACGAACAAGGAGCATAGTGTGCCAAAAATGAGCGATTACCGGCCCGCCACACCCAACGGGCTCGAACCGATTGAGGCGTCGAGCGACAGCACTGCGAGTCTGTATAAAATCATACGAGACGACATTATTTCCGGCCGTCTCACGCCCAACGAGCGCCTTGTAGTGTCAGAACTTGCCGAAAAGCATGGCACCTCCACCAACCCTGTGCGCGAGGTGCTGCAACTCCTGCGCGGCCAGGGGTTTGTGTTGTTCTCACCCAATAAAGGCGCTCGGGTCCGCCCCATCGATCACGACTATATTCGCGATATCGGCGAGATCAGCGCTCTTGTGGAAACCCAATTGACCCGCTGGTTCGTCGGCATGGCGACGGAAGAAGATGTTGCCGAGCTCGAGCGTATCCAGGACATGATCGAAGAAAACAATTTCGCCGACACCGTTTTGCATACCGGTCTCGATGTCGAGTTTCACACCGTCATCTACCAGAAGCATTACAACCATCTTGCTACAGAGATCTGGTGGAAACATCGCGAAGTTCTGCGCGCCATGGGTCACCGTTACAACGTCACGCTGGCGCGGCGGAACCAGGTCATGAAAGAACACCGCGCCCTGATTGAACAGATCAAGCTGGGCGACGCGGATAAAGCTGCGGAAATCGTCAAGCAGCATGTTGAGGGATCGGCACGACACACACTCGAACAAATGCGGGCAGCCAGCGCCGACCGGGCTGGCTAACACCAAATAAAAACGCGCCAAGAAGCGCCAACAGGGGGAAATTTCATGAAAATAACCGGGGTCCGGCCATGGCTGGTCAAGGCCGATAGTTCCTATTGGGGTGAATATTTGTTCGTCGAGGTGACAACCGATGAAGGCGTATCCGGCTGGGGTGAAATCACCACAACCACCAAACTCGCCAATCGCGCCCTGTGCGCTATCCTCAAACAGATCGGCGGCATGCTGGCCGGTGAAGACCCTGCCAATATTGAACGCCTTTGGCACAAGGTCTTCCGCAGCTTCACCTATATGGGCAGCCGTGGCGCCGGCGTCGAATGTGTCAGCGCCATCGACATTGCGCTGTGGGATATTCGCGGCAAAGTGCTCGACAGGCCGATTTACGAGCTGCTTGGCGGGCCAGTCCGTGAAGACATCGCCCTTTATACCCACCCCGATCAGGGCAAATTCACCAGCAAGGAAGGCGTGATTGCCGAAATCCAGGACATTGTTAAATCCGGTCACACCGCCTTCAAATTCGACCCCTTCCCGCACCAGGGCGACCGCGAACAACGCGATGGCTATCTGGACGGCTCAATGTCCCGCGCCGATCAGCGCACCGCCGCAGAGCTCACCGCATTGATTCGCGAGACCGCAGGACCGGATATCGAGGTCCTGATCGATGCGCATGGGCGTTTCGACGTCCCGACGGCCATCCGGCTTTGCCGTTCGCTGGAGGAGGCGGGCGATATCGACTGGTTCGAAGAGCCCTGCCCGCCCGAAAGCGTCAAGGCGCTCAAGCAAGTGCGCGAAAAGGTCAATGCGCCCATTTCCTGGGGTGAGCGTGGCCACACCAAATGGGACTTCGTAGCGATTCTCGAAGGTGGCCTTGCCGACTACATCATGCCGGACATCACCTGGACTGGCGGCATCACCGAACTCAAAAAGATCTCCGCTTTGGCGGAAGCCTACTACATTCCGATCTCACCGCATGATGCGGCCGGCCCGATCAATGTTGTTGCCGGTGCACAAGTGATGATGACGGTGCCCAATTTCTACAAGCTGGAGACCTCGCGCTGGGATTTGAGCAAATACAATGTGCTCATCAAGACACCTTTAGATAATTCCAACGGCACGCTCAAATTGCCCCGTGTCCCCGGCCTCGGTATCGAAATGAACCGGGACTATCTTGAGAATAACGAGATCGAACCAGACTAGTTCTGCGCTGACGCGCGCCGGACACCTATGGGAGGAATAATTGAAGATCACTGATCTCAGATGCGCCGTCATCGGAAAGCACCCGATCGTTCGCATTGTCACCGACGAGGGCATATACGGCCTTGGCGAAGCCGAATGGACCAAACCTTATCTCAAGCCCTATGTGCTGCAGTTCCGCGAAGCGCTGATTGGGGAAGACCCGACGAATGTCGAACGCTGCATGCTGCGGATTCGCCAGCGCGGATCATTCAAACCCTACGGTGCCGCTGTTAGCGTGATCGAGCATGCTTTGTGGGATATTGCCGGCAAGGCAGCGGGTGTGCCAGCCTACAAGCTGCTGGGTGGCAAGGTGCGCGACAAGGTCCGCGTCTACAATGGTTCCCTTCGGAAGAAACGTACCGGCGACAAGCCGGAAGATTATGCCGCCGACGTCAAATGGATGATGGAATTGCCAGAGCAGTTCTTCATGGTCAAACAGGGTATCGGCTTTCATTCCAACATGAAGCGGACAATCCCGGACTTTCATTATGGCGTGACCCAACCTGAACATTTTCACGGCGCCATGGACCAGGGCGTGATCGGCGAACGGGCCTTCAATCACATGCTCGATTGCGTCGCGGCGATGAAGGAAGTGCTTGGAGACAAGGTCAGCCTCGCGCTCGATTGCGGTCCGGGCTGGATGCTGCCGGACGCGATACGGTTCGCCCAGGCTGTGGAAAAGTATCAACTGATGTGGATCGAGGACACGCTGACGGGCGACTACACACCCTGGGTCAACCCGCAAGCCTATCGCGAACTGACCACCTCAACCTCCACGCCGATCCACACCGGCGAACAGATCTATCTGCGCAACAATTTCAAGGAATTGATCGAGATGCAGGCCGTTCGCGTCGTCGGCCCGGATCCGGCGGACATCGGCGGTATCGCCGAACTGAAATGGGTCGCCGAACATGCGCACATGCATTCGATCCTCATGGCGCCGCACGGCACGGCCAACGGCCTGCTCGGACTGGGCGCACTGGTCAATCTATGCGCCACCCTGCCCGCCAACTACATTGCCTTCGAATATCCCAGCGCCTCCGACCCATGGTGGCACGACATCATTGAAGGGCTGCCAGAAGGCCGGATCGTCAATAATTCGATGATCGACCTCTTCGAACGCCCCGGCCTCGGCCTCGACATCAACGCGGAGGCGGCGAAACCCTATCTTTTAGAAGAAGATGCAAACTTTTTTGACGATCCGAGCACGTCCTGATGGGAACGGGGCAATTGCAAAGAACCGAAAACGACAATTAGGCCAGACTCTGGATAAACCTCAGCGCATTTAGCTGCCGGCATCATGAAGGTTGGAAATCAGCTGTGACAGGCCTGTGTTTAGACACTTAATTTGTTCGTCTGTCATGCCTTGCATGAGCCGCAATTCTTCTCGTTGCGCCTCTTCAAACAGGGCCTTTGTGATTTGCTCACCTTTATCGGTCAACCAAACTCCGTTGGATCGGCGGTCATGCGGCGCGGGTTTGCGGACCAGTAGCTCGTCCTTTTCCAGCTCATCAAGGATTTTGACCAGGCTTGAGCGCCTGAGCGCCACAGCCTCTGCCAAACGGCTTTGCGGTTGCCCCGGATGCTCTCGAATGACCGAAAGCAAACCGAGATAGCGCGGCGCCTTTCCATATTTTGCCAGGCGTTCCTCAAATGCGCGAAACGCGAGAATCTGGGCCATACGCAATTTGTAGCCGATCGTTTCTCCGGCCGGGCCGGCGTCGAGGCTATCGTTTTCTGTTCTGCGCATATCCATCGTCTTCAACACACCCTGCCTTTTTATCATCTGCCGCGGTCAAAGCCCTTGACGCCGCCTGTGAACTCCATATTGTTCGATATCGAACAGTTTGCCATCGAACATAATATGCCCCAAATGCTTTCGATGGCTACATGCCGGGGCATATTTATGAATGAACGCCAACAGCTTTGGGAGGGGCTGGCGTATGATCGTGACGTCCGGACAATCACATTGGCGGCCCGATGACGCCGCTAAACCGCTCCGGGATATCACTCTGGGTGATCTGTTGCGTGAACAGGCGCAGCGTTTCGGCGACAGGCCTGCGATCATATTCGATGAACCCACGATCAGTATGCGCTGGACCTATGCGGAGCTTGACCGGGAAGTTGATACCCTCGCCCGCGCACTGATCGCGATTGGCATTTCGGCGGGTGATCATGTCGCCGTCATGTCATCAAACCGGCCGGAATGGGTTCTGCTGGAATATGCGCTTGCACGCATTGGAGCCGTGCTAGTTACCGTCAATCCAGCGTTCAAAGCCGAAGAACTGCGCTATCTGCTCACCCAGGGGCACATCTCCACCCTGTTTTGCATCGATACCTTTCGCGGTTTTTCGCTGGCAAATATGCTGGGTGAGCTCATGCCCGATTTGGCCGCTTGCACCGATGGGCAGCGTCAGCCGCAACAGCCGTTTGAGCACCTGCGCACTGTCATCAGCCTTGGGGACACGCCGATCGCAGGCGCCCTGTCTTTTGCGAAAATGCTGGCCCGCGCTGATGAAGTCGATGACGCAACGCTTGCAAAACGCGCCGCAGCAGTTGCACCAGAAGACATTGCCCAGATTCAATACACAAGCGGCACGACCGGCAACCCGAAGGGCGCGATGCTCACCCATTATGGGACCGTCAACAATGCCATTCTGGCGGGCGATCGCGCGGGCTATGTCGAAAGTGATGTGATGGTGTCCGCAATGCCGCTGTTTCATACCGCGGGGTGTGTGTGCAATGTCATGGGCATGCTCGCGGCAGGCGGATGCCTGGTAGTGATGGAGAATTTTGACGCGGCCCGCATGTTGGACCTGATCGAAAAACACCACGGCACGATCACCAATGGCGTACCAACCATGTATGTACGCATCCTGCAGGACGAAAAGCTCAAATCGAGGCAGCGCAACCTCTCCAGTTGGCGCATCGCCTATACCGGCGGAACCTCCATCCCGCCCAGCCTGATGCTTGAACTGAATGAACGTGTCGGCGTCGATCCTGTGATCATTATGGGTATGACAGAATGCAGCCCCATCATCACACAAACCGTCCCCACTGATCCGCTCGACGAAAAAGTCACCAATGCGGGCATTCCCCTGCCCCATGTCGAACTGCGCATCGTCGACACGCAAACGGGGCAGACGGTGCCCCTGGGCCAGGAAGGCGAACTCCACATCAAAGGTTTTCTGGTGACCGCAGGTTATTTCGACATGCCAGAGCAGACAGCCCAGACCATCGACAGCGAAGGATGGCTGCACAGTGGAGATCTCGCCGTACTGGATGCGCGCGGATATTTGCGCATCGTTGGCCGCATAAAGGACATGCTGATCCGTGGCGGGGAAAACATCTATCCCGTAGAGATCGAAGACCGTTTGCTGGGTCACGAGCTTGTCTCCGAGGCCCAGATCGTCGGCGTGCCGGACAAGGAATTCGGCGAGGAAATATTTGCCTTCGTTGTGATGCGCAATGGCAGTGCACTCAACCCCGACGCGCTGCGCCAATGGTGCCGCGAACACATGGCCCGCCACAAAGTACCGCGCTACATCGCCGCGGTGGACACCTTGCCGCAAACGGCAAACGGCAAGGTGAGAAAGGTCGAGCTCAGAGAACGCGCCAACAGGATGATCGCGGAGGGCACGGCACTATGACTAACACCGAAACAGAACCGCATCTGCTCGAAGAGCAACGGGGCCACATTCTATTGCTGACCTTGAATCGGCCGGACGCCCGCAACGCCATCAGCCCCGAAATGGCATGCCGTCTTGCCGACACCTTCGAGACGTTCCGGAATGATGACGACCTGCGGGTGCTTGTCCTCACCGGGCGCGGTGACAAGGCGTTCTGTTCGGGCGGAGATCTGGCCCTGACGCTGCCGCTTCTGACGGGCGCCAGACAGCCCGAAACCGAATGGGATCATCGCATTGCCAACGATCCGGGCATCATGGACCGCTCTGCTCTGCGCAAAGTGGAAATCGACAAACCCATTATCTGCGCCGTCAACGGCCCCTGTTTTGCCGGCGGCATGGAAACCATGCTGGCAACCGACATTCGCGTTGCGTCCGAAACGGCGGTTTTCGGTCTGCCGGAGGCCAAACGCGGACTGATCCCTTTTGCCGGATCACTGGTGCGCCTGCCGCGGCAACTCCCCCAGGCCGTTGCCATGGAATTGCTGTTGACCGGTGACCCCATCGACGCCGCGCGGGCATTGGAGGTGGGGCTCGTCAATCATGTCGTACCCGCAGACCAGGTTCTGCCGAAAGCGCTCGACATTGCAGAGACCATAGCCGCCAACGGCCCGATTGCGGTGCAACAGATCAAGAGAACCGTCGGCCGCGCCTCCGGCAGCACGTTGTCGGAGGGTTTTGCCTTCGAGGATGAGGCCAAGAGCATCGTATTGCGTTCTCAGGACGCGCGCGAGGGGCCACGCGCATTCGTCGAAAAGAGAGCTGCAAGGTTTATCGGCAAATGAGTGACCATAAACCAATTCGGCTCGATGGGCGGGTCATTGTGATCACCGGCGCTGGGCGCGGTATCGGGCGCAGCGCAGCCCTTGCAATGGCGCGCGCGGGCGGCGCCATCGTCGTGAACGACTTAGACGCCGATGCCGTCGATACGGTTGTTCAAGAAGTAACGTCCGAAGGTGGTTCGGCTGCGCCCTGCGTCGCGGCAATTGGCACCGCCGAGGCTGCGAACAAATGCATTGCCACCGCCCTGGAACAGTTTGGACACATGGACGCCATGGTATGCAATGCCGGCATCCTGCGCGATCGCATGCTGTGGAATGTCACAGACGAGGACTTTGACGCGGTTATTGCCACGCATCTGCGCGGTACCTTCACCTGCGCCCGCGCTGCGGCGCAGCACTTTAGACAGGCTGAAGACGGCGGACGACTGATCCTTGTGTCATCCATCGCAGGTCAACGCGGCAATCTAGGCCAAACGGCCTATTCCGCGGCAAAGGCTGGCATAGCGGCAATGGCGCGTACTTGGGCACTGGAGCTGGCCCGCGCCAATGTAACGGTGAATGCCATTGTGCCAACCGCCATGACAGCCATGACCCAAAGCGTGCCCGCATTTGCGCCACTTGGTGACTTGGTCGCGCGCGGCGAAGCCATTCCAGACAAGTATCGCCAGGAATTTGGCCTTGGCCTGCCTGAAGATGTCGCGCCAATCTTTGTCTATCTCGCCTCCGAGCGCTCATCGGCTCTGACCGGCCAATGCATCGGACTTGGTGGTGATCGACTATCCGTTTGGGCCCACCCGGTTGAGGCAGCCGTTGAGTTGCAGCGCGGCGGCTGGAGCCTGAACGCACTTGCTGACGCACTGGAGGGGCCAATGGCCAAAGCCCGTCAGAGCATTGGAATAGAGCTTAACTAATTGCTCTCTGCAAAGGAGAGCGAAAATGGAGGAAAACAGAAATGAAAAAACTTCTTCTCGCATCTTGTGCACTCATTGCCACAAGCTTCACCGCACAAGCACAGGACGTCACCTTGCGCTTGTCGCACTGGTTGCCACCTCAACACGCAGTGGCGCTGACGGGCATCGCCCCTTGGGCTGAATCGATCACCGAAGCCTCAAATGGCTCGATCAAATTCGAAATCTTCCCCGCGCAACAGCTCGGCTCTGCGCCCGATCACTACGACATGACCCGCGATGGCATTGTCGATATCGGCTATGTCAATCCCGGCTACACGGCGGGCCGCTTCCCGATCTTTGAACTGATCGGCGTTCCGTTTGAAGCGAGCTCAGGCGTTCGCGGCGGGAAGGCCATTCATGAATGGTATCAAGGCGCCTACGCCGAGAAGGAAATGGGCGATGTCTATTTCTGCTTGGTCAATCCGCATGAACCCGGTCGCTTCCACGGCAAGGACCCGATTAAGGTTCCGGCCGATGTTGCTGGTTTGAGCGTACGGCCAGCCCACTCCACCATGGCGCGCTTTGTGAATTTCCTCGGTGGTTCGTCAGTACAGGTTTCTGCGCCTGGCGCACGTGAGGCGATTGAAAAAGGAACCGCTGATGCCATTACGTTCCCTTATGAAGCCATGGAAATTTTTGGCCTGAAAGAAGTGACAAAATTCCATAACGATCTGCCGCTCTACCTGTCGGCACAGGTCATGTTGTTTAACCTGAACACCTACAACGGGCTTACCGACGACCAGAAAGCTGTGATCGATGCCCATTGTACTCCGGAATGGTCAGCGCAATTCTCCGAAGGCTGGGCAGAATATGACTCCGGCGTACGTCAGGCCATGATCGATGATCCCGAACATGAAGTTTACACGCCAACCGAAGACGAAATCGCCCTTTGGGTCGAAGCAACCAAACCGGTGATGGACGCTTGGAAAGAAGATGTAACAGCTGCTGGACTGGATGCTGAGGTTGTTTTGAGCGAGTATCGCGCAGCCCTTGAGGCAAACGACGCAAAATACTGATTTTGTGAGTCCACAAATATCGGAAGGGGGCGCGTTTCGCGGCCCCTTCCCTTTCAAAGGCTTAGGGACTTTCGCCAATGACAATGCCTTCATCAAACCGGGAACAGCGACCGGCAGACAGCATCATCACAGTTGTCGAACGTATCGCTGCGATTATGCTTGGTCTTGTCACGCTGGTGATTTTTGTTTCGGCAATCGGGCGTTATGTGTTCTCGCGGCCTATTCCGGATTCTTTTGATCTGTCACGGCTTACCCTTGCGGTTGCAATCATTTGGGGCTTTGCTTCGGTCGGGTTCAGAGGCAACCATATCAAGGTTGACCTGTTGGCCGAAGCCTTGCCGGCCCGTTTTCAGCGATGGATGAATGCTTTCGCCTGGGCGGTGCTTTTCGTTTTTACCCTCGCGCTTTTCTGGAAAATCAGCGGGCGCGTCATGTCCCAGTTTTCCGGCGGCGAATTGACTATGGATCTTCGCATCCCGCATTGGCCATTCCTCAGCGCAATCGCCATTGGCCTATTCATGGCGCTGGTCACCACCCTGATCCGTCTGTGGCGTGTTGCGCGGCACGGCGAAGGGCTTGAGTCCAGCGAACCTCAGCACCTTGAGGACTTGGAAGGAAACGAACGTGGCTGAACGCGATCTGATCGCTATCGCTGGATTTATCGCGCTTTTCCTGTTGATGCTGTTGCGCGTCCCCATCGGCATTGCCATGGGCGTGGTCGGGGTTGCCGGTTTTGGGCTTATCGTCGGTTGGGACCCGGCCCTCAATCTGCTAGCCACCTCACCGTTGCGCACAGTCACCGATTTCAATCTGACGCTTATTCCGTTCTTCATTCTGATGGGTGTTCTGGCCACACGTTCGGGCATGAGCCGCGAACTTTTCCGCGCCGCCAACGCAACCCTGGGCTCGTTGCGCGGTGGCCTGGGCATGGCCACCGTCGGCGCATGTGCCGGGTTTGCCGCGATTTCCGGTTCGTCGGTGGCGACGGCTGCCACAATGACAAAGGTCGCTTACCCGGAAATGAAGCGCGCCGGCTATGGGGACAATGTCGCCACCGGTGTGATCGCGGCAGGCGGAACGCTTGGCATTCTCATTCCTCCGTCAGTGGTTTTGGCGGTTTATGGCTACATCACAGAGCAGGACATCGGCACCTTGTTCATCGCAGGCATTGTTCCCGGCATACTTGCGGTGCTGATGTATCTGACAACCGTTCGGCTCTGGTATGGGCGCCACCTGCCCGCAGGCGAGCCATTTAACCTGAAAAACGCCATCCGCGCCCTCGGCGACATTTGGGCGGTAGCACTGCTGTTTGTTGCCGTGATTGTGTCGATTTACATGGGGCTGGCAACGGCGACGGAAGCCGCAGCTGTCGGTGCCGTACTCACAGCGCTAATCGGCTTCGCGCGGCGGAGATTGAATTGGTCAACACTGCTCGAGTGCCTGGTGGAGGCTTTGCGCACATCGGTTGCAGTCTACACCATTCTGATCGGCGCCATCCTGTTTGGCTATTTCCTTGCCATCACCCAAACACCGCAAAAGCTGACCCAGATGATGCTCGATTTCGGTCTGGGCGCCTACGGGACGCTCGCCCTGATAATGCTGCTGTTTATCGTACTGGGATGCTTTTTGGATGCCATGGCCATGATCATACTAATGGTGCCGATCGTCTATCCGGTCATAACCGCACTGGGATTCGACCCGATCTGGTTTGGCATCATCATCGTCATGACCGTGGAACTGGGATTAATTACGCCACCAGTGGGAATGAACGTGTTTGTAATCAATTCGATCGCCCGGCACGTCAGTCTGGTGACCATCTTCAGAGGCGTGCTGCCCTTCGTGGCCACAGACGTGCTGAGATTGGCCATCCTGATCGCCTTCCCGGCAATCGTCCTTTTCCTGCCGCAGACCATGCATTGAACAGATACGTGCGGCGAAGCACCTTCAATACAAAGAAAATCTTGTCAGATCCTAAGGCACCATGTGTCCGGCGACGCGGAAGATCCGGTACCATTCTTCACGGCCGAGTGTGACATCTGAACCCGCTGCGCTCTCGCGGACACGCTGTTCATTGGTGGTGCCGAGAACGACCTGGATATTCGCCGGGTGGCGGGTAATCCAGCCGATGGCGATGCCGGTCGGCGTGACACCATGGGTTTCGGCCAATTCATCGAGCACATCGTTGAGTTCGGCATAATTCTCGCGATCCCCAAGGAAAGTGCCGTCGAAAAAGCCCTTCTGCACCGGTGACCAGGCCTGCAACATCATGCCCTTCAGCCGTGAGTAATCGAGCAGGCCGATATCGCGGGAAATCGATTGATCGAGCCCGTTCATGTTCACCGCAATGCCCTGAGCGAACAGATTGGCATGGGTAATGCTGAGCTGGACCTGATTGAAAAGCAGCGGCTGTTTCACATAGGCCTTCAGCAATTCGATCTGGCCCGGATGCTGATTGGAAACACCGAAATGCCGGACCTTACCAGCGGCATGCAGTTCGTCGAACGCTTCAGCTACATCTTCAGGTTCAACCAGAGTGTCTGGCCGGTGCAACAAGAGCACGTCGAGATATTCCGTCTTGAGGGCTTTCAGCGACCCGTCGACCGAGCGCAGAATATGCTCCTTGGAAAAATCGAAGAACTGGTTTCGGATACCAGCCTTGCTTTGGATAAAAATCTTCGACCGGTCTTCCGTCGAAAGGTTGAGCGCATCGGCAAAGACCTGCTCACACCGGTGCAACTGACCGCCATAAACATCGGCATGATCGAAAAAATTGATCCCCGACTCAATCGCCGCATCGAAAAGTCCACGAATGTCCTTCGGGTCCATCTCGGGAATGCGCATCAGGCCGAGAACGACGCTGGATACCTCAAGGTCGGTATGGGGAACGGTATAATATTTCATTAGATTCCTCGTAGCTCTCGCCAGGTCGATCAGTACGACCAAAATAACATAGCGCCTGCGAATGCGCAGGGGACACGGCGACCATGGTGTGGCCATCGGCAGCAGTCGAGAACTTAAGTGGCTCGCGCCCTCATTTGCAAATGATAATAGTTGCAGTCACTTCCGAGCGGTACCTGACACGAGGAATTTTGAATTTTCTCAGACGGCATCAAACAATGCCTAACATCCAATTCATCGATGCGCAGCCACCTGCAGTTAACAAGCGGTACCAGGCACACAACCGACCCCGCCCGGTCTGCAACTGCGTGTTTCTGCCAGAGAGGCAAACTAGCGTTAGCAAATTCGGGGAATCGCCATACCATTTCACGAACATTTTGATCGCGTTCAGAAAAGGGTCGCCAAACGCCTTCAGGGGATTTCAGACCGTTACATTCAAGCTCAGCGACAAATGCATCCAGACCGCAACCCAGAGACGTCTCCGCGCAGCGCCTGCTGAACAGCACACGGGTGAAAGTCTGATACACCATCTCCCAAAAGTGCAAACTGCCCGTGCCGACCTGCAAAATTTCGTGTAAACTTGTGAGGGTGATGATGGGAAACGGCACGCTTCAAGACGCGAGAAGAGCTTATAGTCAGGGCGCTTGGGCAGATGCAACCGACTTGTTTCTAAGCGCGGATGCACAAAGCCCCCTAAATCGTGAAGACCTGGACAGGCTGGTGTGGGCCGCCGGTATAGCCGCCCGCGACCAGGAGATGCTCGCCGCGCTGACGCGGCTTTATGAAATCCATGTGGCAGAAGGTGACGACGAGGCGAGCGCGCGGGCAGCGTTCTGGAGTGGTCTCCGGCACATGATGATGGGTGAAGTCGGGCTCGGAGCGGGATGGCTCCAGCGTGCGGCCAAACATGCGGAGGAAACGGCGCCCGATTGTGTACAACGCGGATACCTGATGCTGCCAAAGGCGTTCATGCATCGCAGCAAGGGCGCGTACGACCAGGCACTGGATATCGCTGACAAGGCAATCGCCTTCGGCGAAAAAGCCGGTGAACCCGACCTTGTTGCGCTAGCCGGAAGTTTAAAAGGTGGGCTTTTGTTTCGCCTAGGCCGGATAGACGAGGGATACGTCCCCATTGACGAAGCAATGCTTCTGGCCAAGGGTGAACACTTGTCGCCTCTCGTGTGCGGCGTCGTCTACTGCGAAATCGTGGCCTCTTGCTGCCGCGTGTTCGAAATGGTTCGTGCGCGCGAATGGACGGTGATACTCGACGACTGGTGCCGGCGTAATCCTCAGGCCCGCGCTTTCAACGGCGTTTGCCAGGTGCACAGGGCCGAGATATTGCAACTGGAAGGTAACTGGAGTGATGCCTTCGCAGAAGCGGCCCGGGCTGGTCGTGGACTGGAGGGTACAACCGAACAAACAGCAATGGCCACCGCAGCGTATCGGCGCGGTGAAGTCTTGCGGCTTCAGGGTGACTTTGCCGCTGCCGATAAAGAATATCGCCGCGCGGCCGAAACTGCGATTGATCCGCAGCCCGGTCTCGCATTGCTCAGACTGGCTCAGGGCCGCTGCGAAGACGCAGCCACCATGATCCGACGCGCACTGGAAACATCCCCGGATATGCCAGCCAAGGCGGCGCTACTACCTGCGGGCGTTGAGATATTCATCGCCTGCGGTGATCTTGATGCAGCTGAGCAGTTATGCAGGGAAATCAAAGAAATTGCCGGAGTTTTCGGAACCGACGTCTTTGAAAGTGTAATTGATCAGTGTTGCGGTACGCTCGAACTCGCGAAAGGAAACTTTGCAGGGGCGATCGTGACACTTGGACGGGCGCGCCGCTACTGGTCCGAGTTCGGGGCACCTTATCTTGCCGCGCGTCTTCGTGCAGATATCGCCCGCGCATGTTTTGAGCTGGGTGACTTCGAAGGCGCGGCTATCGAGCTCAATGCCGCCGAAAAAATGTTCCGCGAATTGGGCGCCAGACCTGATTTGAAACGGCTCCCCGCACTGCGCGGCAAGCCCGAACCTCCTCCGGCGGATATTCTTTCTGCGCGTGAACGCGAAGTGTTGGCGTTGATGGCTGATGGTGGTTCGAACCGTGCCATTGCCAAGGTGCTCCATTTGAGTCCAAGCACGGTCAACCGCCACGTCGAGAATATTTTCGGCAAACTTGCCGTATCCTCGCGGGCTGCCGCTGTCGCTAAGGCGCTCAAGACCGATATCATCTAAACCCAAAGAGCATGGGTGAAATGACCCACTGAAAAAATCCTTTTTCGTGGGCCATCCTTACGATGATAGTACCTTGCCGCCGATCTAGGCTCCTCTCCAGTAACTTCTAAACTGGAGAACGATCATGGGCAGCATGCGTACATCTGGCGACCGGGCAGAAAAATCGGTTCGCCACCCTGCGGATCTGGTCGAAACCGGGAACCTTCTAAGGACCCAGCCTGGTGCTCTGAGCACACAAACAGCCTCGAAATCAGGCGAGCCCGACGTGCAACATCACGAAGTTGTCGTGATCGGCGCCGGCCAGGCCGGCCTGTCGGCCAGTTACCATCTCAAACGCAAAGGCATCGACCACGTCGTACTCGATGCGGCGCCGCGCCTCGGGGACGTCTGGCGCAACAGGTGGGATTCGCTCAGGCTTTTCACCCCCGCCAAGTTCGATGGCCTCGACGGCTACCGCTTTCCCGCCAGAAAGGATCTATTCCCCACAAAGGACCAGATGGCCGACTATCTGGAAAGCTATGCAGCAAAGTTCGATCTTCCCATACATTTGAACAACCGCGTGGTGCGGCTATCCCGGCCAGGTGATCGTTTTCGGGTGGAGACACACAACTCCGTATATGAGGCCAACCAAGTTGTCGTTGCAGCTGCGAGCTATCAAAAGCCGCGCGTTCCGGCTTTTGCGGAGAAACTGAGCTCCGAAATCTTTCAGATGCATTCGCACGAATACCGCAATCCCGGACAACTTCCCGATGGGCCGGTACTTCTGATTGGCGCAGGCAATTCCGGCGCCGAAATTGCTATGGATCTGAACCAGACACATAAGGTCTATCTGTCCGGTCGCGATGTGGGACATGTCCCATTCAACATCGAGGGCTTCATGGGGCGCAAAGTCCTGGTGCGCCTGGTCGTGCGAGGGCTGTTCCACCGCGTGCTGACTTTACGCACGCCCATGGGGCGAAGGTTCCGCGCCAGGATGCACGGACACGGTATGCCGCTCATCCGAACACGGCCGGGACAACTTGAAGCCGCAGGCATCCAAAGAATTGGCAGGATCAAAGGAATCCAAAACAACAAGGCAATCTCTGATGACGGAAGCGAGGTTCCATGCGCTTCAATCATTTGGTGCACTGGCTTTCATCCCGGATTCGACTGGATCGATCTTCCCGTGCTGGACGAGCATGGTGAACCGCGCCAGCGATACGGCAAAGCGATCGATCTGGATGGACTCTACTTTGCAGGATTGCATTTCCAGTACGCCGTGTCCTCGACGATGGTCGCCGGGGTCGGACGCGATGCCCGTCGCGTGGCGGGCTGGATCTCGGCAAACCGTCGATAACTCAATCACAAGGAGAATTAATGATGAAACGACTTCTCGCAGCAGCCATACTCGCAAGCATGCCGGCAACCGCACTCGCCGAGACGGTGACGGTTCAATCGTCAGGATCGGTTGCTGAAACGGTCGACAGGTTGAAGATGTCGATCGAAGACGCCGGCGCACGGGTCTTCAGCGTCGTCGATTTCGGCGGCGGCATCAGGAGCATTGGCGAAGACATCGGCGATATCCAGCTGGTGATCTTCGGTGACCCGAAGATCGGCTTCACAGCGCTTTCGGCCGATCCGATGGCTGCGCTCCGGCTTCCCGCAAAGGTGCTTGTCTACAAATCTGGCGACGGTACGGAGATGGCTTATGAAGATCCAGCAGACATGTTGGCTGAGACCAGAATTCCGTCAGACGCGCCAGTGTTGGCGGTAATGTCTAACACTCTTTTTGACATCACCAAAGCCGCAGCGAAAGGAACACCTGATTGACTTCGGACAATTTCGCCGACAGGAAAAGTGGGCTGTATCGCGCTCCAAACATACCCGGACGCGCGGAGATATAGTGCATTTGTGGTTTGTTTTCAGTTTCACGAAAAGCCTGCGCCTCTCGTAATTTTCCCTAAACCACCCCATCCAAACCCACACCTGCTGCAACCCAGGATGCAACCCCGGGCACTCCACGCATGAGCATGCCCGCAGAGCGATAGACCTAACCACCTGCAAAATAAAGGAAAATTTGGTAGCGGAGGAGGGACTTGAACCCCCGACACGCGGATTATGATTCCGCTGCTCTAACCGGCTGAGCTACTCCGCCCCATTGGGCTGGCGCTTCGCGTTGCGATCCACCATCTGGCGTTGTGCGTGGGCATTTGGTAATGGCCCGCAAACGCCGGAGCTTCTTAGGTTCAGTGCCAACCGCTGTCAAGCGGGAAGCGGCGTCGAAAAGGGGGCACGGCACCGGCGGGGGGAAAACTGGCGCCGCCGCCCCGGACGCGGAATGTGCCGGATCAGGTCGGCTCTTCACACTTCCGCGTCATTGAGGCTGGTCGAAGACCTGGGGCTACCGGCAGTCGACATCCACGCCTGAGTGGGCGCAGACCCCCTCGCCTGAAATTGTGCGGGCGAGACCGACCAGGTCGAGGAATTCGGCGCGATAGCCGTGCGCATCGACGCCGAGGGCGCCTTCAGCCAGAGCGGCGATATCGGCATAGGATATGCCGTCGACTGCAGTGCTGCCGCGCAGTTTCTGCCCCAACGCTGCCACCGCTGCGGCGAAGCGCTGATCGTTGCCTGCCATAGCCGTGGCGTCGAACACTGACCCGACCGTCACCGGCTGTTCGACCAAGCGGCTGACATCACCATCGGGCAATTTGTAGCGCAGTTTGATATAGGCATATTCTTCGCCCGGTTCGGGTGAGGCCACCGGTTCAGCTTCGCTGTAGCGTGAGGGGTCAATCAGCCCGTCGCTCATGCCTGCCGGCACAAATTCATAGAGCGCGGTGACCGTGTGGCCGGAGCCGATGTCGCCGGCGTCCACCCGGTCATTGTTGAAATCCTCAGCTCGCAAGGCACGGGATTCATAGCCGATCTGCCTGTAGCTGCTGACGGTTGCTGGATTGAATTCAACCTGAATCTTCACATCCTTGGCAATCGTCACCAGCGTGCCTGCCACATCTTCAGCCAGGACTTTGCGCGCCTCGCGGTAGCTATCGATATAATAGGCGTTGCCGTTGCCGTTCTGGGCTAGCGCCTGCATCAACGCGTCGTTGAGGTTCCCCTGCCCGAACCCGAGCACCGAGAGCGAAATACCGTCGTCACGCTTGTCTTCGATAAAGCTCTTGAGTGTCTCCGGGTCCGAAATGCCGACATTGAAGTCACCGTCCGTGGCAAGGATCACCCGGTTGACACCGTCTTCATCGAAATTGCGCGCCGCCAGACGGTAGGCCGTCTCGATCCCCGCCGCACCTGCGGTTGAACCGCCCGGTTGCAAGGTGGTGATGGCATCGAGAATGGTGCGCCGGTCGCTGACCTCGGTCGGCTCCAGCACCACACCGGCACTCCCGGCATAGGTCACAATAGAGACGGTGTCCTCGGGCCGCAGTTGATCGAGCAGCAAGGCAAAGGACCGCTTGAGAAGCGGCAGCTTGTCCGCATCATTCATCGATCCGGACGTGTCGATCAGGAAAACCAGATTTGCCGGTTGATCGGCCAATTGCGGCGGCGTGTAGCCGGAGATGCCGATATGCATCAGACGTGTATTGGCATTCCAGGGTGTGGGGAACACACCCGTCGTGATGCTGAACGGGGTCTCGGCGCTTTCGGGTGCGGGATAGTTGTAATCAAAATAGTTGATCATCTCCTCGACACGCACAGCATCGCGTGGCGGCAACACACCCGTTTCCAGCGCCCGGCGCACATAGGCATATGAAGCCGTGTCCACATCAACCGAGAAGGTCGAGAGTGGCTGATCGGCGACGGAGACCTGTGTCTGATCAGAAAACGCTTCGAACCGATCGCCTGCCGGCATCTCTGGAACCGCAATGCGGTCGCGCAGAGGTGCAAATGCAGCCTCATCTCCGGAGACAATTGCGCTGTTTTGCGCACCGGTCACAGCTTGGAGCTTGCGACTTAAGATTTGCGTGGTCGGCGCCGGAGCAGCTGGCGCCTCTGCCGAAGCTGCAAGATCGGAAAACTGTTCTTCCGCCATCTCGGCTTCCATCACCGGTTCCGGTACAGGACTGGGTGCAGTTTCTGCGCTGTCGCCATCCTGCGCGGCCGTCATCTCCGATTTAGCCTGGGTACGCGTTTCAATTGCAGCGTCGTCTTCCAGGTCGACTATCGCCGGTTCGGTGGTTGAAAAAGGTAAGTTGATATCGGCAGGCGGCACGAGCCCCGTGGTGGAATTGAGCTGCATGGCCAGTGGCATAAGCAACAGCCCGGCCGCTGCTGCGGTAATGGGAACACGAATGTCCATTTTGAAAATCCTCTCAAGGTCAAAGATGGCCTTAAGACGATTTCCGAGCGCAAATCCTTGGGTCGAGGTTGTGGTTTTTTCGGCTTCAGCCGCGTCAAACGCCTCCATCGCAGCCGTCATTGCTGCCGCGCGCGCTGCCTTCGAGGGCATCGGTGCTTTCAGCCGGTTGAGTTTTTCCAGTTCGTCCTTATTGCTCATCAGATGAGCCTCCTTAAGGCCTTGCGGGCCTCGTGTACGTGCCAGGAAACCGTAGCTTCCTTGATGCCGAGAATGGTTGCCGCCTCGGCATGGGTTTTCTCCTCGGCATAAATTAAGAGCACGGCGTCACGCTGTTTGGCCGGCAGTTGCCGCACAGCCTGCCAGAGTTCCTGCGCCGCCAGCGCCTCTTCCTGTCCTGCAGCATCTTCGGTCTCAGCCAGTTCCAAATGCGCGACGGCCAGCGCCTTGCGGCGGACTGCGCTGCGTTGCCGGTCGCGTACGGTGTTGATGACAATCCGGTAGACCCAGCTGGAAAATGCCGCGCGCCCGTCAAAACCGCTGATGGCCGTGGCCAGTTTCACGCAGACTTCCTGCGCGACATCTTCAGCTTCGTGCCCGTCGCCGCACCATTTCCAGGCCACGCGGTGGATCATGTCGTAATGGTCGGCAATCAGGGCTGAAAATGCGGCCCGATTGCCGGATTTGGCCCGGCGCACAAGCTGATCCAACGGCGGATCGGCTGCATCCGCCGCACTGTCAACTTCAATACGCTCAACCGTTTCCGTCACATAAACGTCCCTTGCCGGCGGTCTATCTGATCATTAGACGCGCCGGATTGGGAAATCCTTGGACATTTTTTGAATTTTTTATTCACGCTGAAAGTCGCCCATCGCAGCACCACATAAACGCCCGGTTACTGGCGGTTATGCAAACAGCTTCAACTTCATGCAAAAGTTGAAGTCAGGCGGCAAACGCTGCAGGAACGGCCTCGGCGATAAATCCGCCACCCAGCACTTCTGACGTATCGCTGTCATCGGCATAAAACACACAGGCCTGCCCCGGTGAAATGCCATGCTCGCCGGCAATCAGGGTGGCAAAAATTTCGCCATCCTGCACCTGCACCACGGCGGGTTGCGGCGGGCGGGTTGAGCGCACTTTGACTTCCAGCGCTAGCCCGTTGCCAGCGGCAGCGGCTTCAAGCTGATCTTCGCCAAGCCAGTTTACGTCCCGCAAGCGGACCGTGTAGGTCTTGAGCGCCTCGTAAGGACCGACCACCACCTGGTTCGCGCGCGCGTCGATGCGCACCACATAAAGCGGCTCACCGGCCGCGATGCCGAGGCCACGGCGCTGGCCGATTGTATAATTGATCACGCCCTTGTGCTGCCCGAGCACCCGGCCATCGAGATGCACAATGTCCCCTACCCGTTCGGCTTCGGGGTGCATTTTGCGGATGACATCGGCATATTTGCCCTGTGGCACGAAACAGATGTCCTGGCTGTCATGCTTTTCGGCTACCGTCAAATCCATCTCGCGCGCAAGCTCGCGGACCGCGGCCTTGCTCATACCACCGAGGGGAAAGCGCAGGAAATCGAGCTGGTCCGGTGTTGTTGCGAACAGGAAATAACTCTGGTCACGGTCCAGATCGACCGGGCGCGACATGGCGCGCCGACCATTGGTGAGTTTGGTCTGTACATAATGCCCGGTCGCCAGCACATCGGCGCCAAGGTCGCGCGCGACTTCCATCAAATCCTCGAATTTGACGGTCTGGTTGCAGGCAATACACGGCACCGGCGTTTCGCCGTTGGCATAGCTTTGCGCAAACGGGTCGATCACTTTCTCGCGGAAGCGCTCTTCATAATCGAGCACATAGTGCGGGATGCCGAGCGCCGCCGAAACACGGCGCGCATCGTGAATATCCTGACCGGCGCAACAGGCGCCCTTGCGGTGGGTTGCCGCGCCGTGATCGTAAAGCTGCAGGGTGACGCCAACAACGTCATAGCCTTCGCGGGCCAGCAATGCGGCCACAACCGAGCTATCGACACCCCCCGACATCGCGACGACAACGCGCGTTTCTGCGGGCGGCTTGGCTATATCAAGCGAATTCAATTCCATTTTTCTCGTCCGGTAGGGGTCAAGGGCCAGCGGATCAGGCCCTATTTAGGCCTTTTACCCCGCAACAGCAAGCACTGTGGTTGCTGGGCAATAATTGCCGCCGGCCCGGCGACAATTGCCGCTTTACGCCATGCCGGCCATACGAACGGCATCTCGCTTACACCATCAAGGCATTGTTTTTATTTAATATTTTTACAATCCGCAAATCTGGCAAGGCGCTTGCATCGCCTGTGCCGAATATGTGTGCCAACAGGTGTAGCCCGTAATCGTGACTTTCGAGATCACCAGCATCAATCCAGCCAACCCGCCGGCAGCGTCCGGTCAGGGTGGCGTTGCGGCGTCCAGCAAGACGTCGAGCGATGCATTCCGGTCTCTGTTCGCGGCACTTATGGCCATCACGATGCCAGGCATGACGCCGGAGGGCGAAGCCGGCACCGAAGGCATAAAGACGGACGGCACCGCAGTCTCGCAGGACAGCGCCGCCTTTGCCGCCAGCCTGGCGCAACTCGATATTGCCCTCGCAGACGGGGGTGAGCTTGAAAAGCTCGTCGAGGGAGAAGGTGAAAACGGCGACACTCTGATCACGAACCTGCTGGACGCGATCAAGCAACTGGGCGCTGCATTGGAATCGGGTGAACCGGTTGATGAGCAGGTAGTTGCAAATGCGACCAAGGCGCTCGATGCACTGATCGCCATCACAGAAGCCGTTGAGACCGGCGTCACAACGCAGACGGCCGAACCGGTCACGCCAACCGCGACCGCGTCAACTGCTTCCCTTCCACAAGCCACACCGGCTGAACAAGCCGCCAATACCCAGACACAGTCTGTTGCGCCGCAAGGCGACGCCCAGAAACCCACACAGCCAGTGGCGACTGGTCTCGAAAAGGCCGCTGAACAACTTGCCGATATCTCCCAGCGCCTGTCCGCACGGTTCCCGGAGCTGGCCGCCAAACTTGATCAACTGTCAGAACGGCTCACCCAGTTGCAGAACGGACCGGGCACGCAAGGCACGACCCAGACAGCCGATGCTGTCGATGAATCAATCCTGAGCAAGCTCGCCGCTCTGCTCAACGGTAAGGACAATGGCAAGCCGATTACGCCCGAGGATGTGCTTGCCCCGCGCAACAAGGCCGAAACGCCGCGCATTCAGTTGCAGGCCAGTCGCGGTGAAACACCTGCGCAGTCTGATCCGATGACCGATCCGGTCGCGTCGAAACGGACGCTTGGCGAAGCCAACCCCGATGTGCGGGGTGACAAGCCCACGCCAACGCCAAATGCCAACGCATCGGCAACAGCACAGGCAGCAACGTCCAAGGCTGATGCTCCAGTCGCACAGCAAGATCCACTCCTGTCGGTACAAAGCGCGCAGCCGGGGGCACGTAGCGAATTTGCCGCAATGCTCAAGCCGGCAACCGCCGCCTATTCCCAGCCGACACCTAACGTCAACATTCCGCACGTCGCCGTTGAAATGGTGCGCCAGTTCCGCGCCGGTGGTACGCGGTTTGAAGTCCGGCTCAACCCGCCTGAAATGGGTAAAATTGATGTGCGCATGGATATTGACCGGTCCGGCACACTCAACGCCCGCCTGACGGTGGAGCGCGCCGAAACGCTCGACCTGCTGCAGCGCGATGCGCGGGCACTTGAACGTGCACTCAGCCAGGCAGGTCTCGACAGTAGCCGCACCAATCTCGAATTTTCACTGAAACAGAACCCCTTCGCCCGTCAGGATGGCTATCCGGGCGATCAAAATGGATCTGGTGGTCGATTTGAAATCGATGAAGCGGATCTGAATATGCTTAGCGCTGCCGAGGAGATCGCGGCGATCACGCATTACAGAGGTTATGTCACCCCGGGCGGGGTGAACATGCTCGCGTAAGGAGAGTATCATGGCTATCGAAGGTGTAAGCGGAGCCGAAAACACCAACACATCGGCGCTATCAGCCTCGCGGCGGTCTATCGCCGACAATTTCGACACGTTTTTGGGCATTCTGACCACGCAGCTCAAAAACCAGAATCCGCTCGACCCCATGGATACCGATCAGTTCACTCAACAGCTGGTCCAGTTCACCTCCGTCGAACAGCAATTGAAAACCAATGAGTTCCTCGAAGCCATGGTGCAGGCGCAGGAGAATTCCGAGGCCAGCAAATATAGCGCCAACATTCAAGCCATCGGCATTATCGGCAAAACGGTTGTCGCCGGTAGCTCCGTCTCCGAACTGAAGGATGGTGAGGCCAAGTGGACCTACACCCTCTCCAGGCCCGCGCCGAATTCGCAGATCACCATCCGTGATGCTGATGGCAATGTCGTTTACGATGCGGCGCACGAACTGCCAGCTGGTCAGGGCGAATTCACCTGGGATGGTGAGGATGCCAGCGGCCTTGCATTCGATGACGGCTTCTATTCGATCACCATCGATGCCCGCGATGTCGATGAAAACCCGGTCACCGTGCTGACTCAGGTTAAGGGCGTTGTGGAATCTGTCGATCTGACCGGTGATGAGCCAATGCTGACCGTCGGTGGCTCACGTCTGGGGCTTGGGGCCGTGCTTTCAGTGTCGCAGACAGATGAATCTGCCTAGAACTATCCATAAGTTCGGAACGCAATAAGGGGCCGCTGAGGCCCCTTTTCTTTTGGGTGTGCGCCCATATCCGCTCCGCCCTACCTAAACCCTTCCATGCTCTCTCAAAATCTTAACCACATGTAACCGGCCCCTTAGGCAAATTTTAAGTCGGGGCCGCTAATGTGTCCGCAATATGGTCAGGTTTTGTAAGAGAGTAAAATGACCGTACAAATGCGACCCCGCGTGAAGTATGTCATAGGGCCAGACGGTTCGCCGCTCACCATAGCGGACCTCCCGCCCCCCAACACGAAACGTTGGGTGATACGCCGAAAGGCAGAAGTTGTAGCCGCCGTAAGAGGTGGACTGCTCAGTCTCGAGGAGGCTTGCGAACGCTATACCCTTAGCGTTGACGAGTTCCTGAACTGGCAGGCGTCAATCGACAAGCATGGGCTTGCCGGTTTGCGGACAACCTGGATTCAGCATTACCGCGAGGGCTAGGGCCACCCGGCCTTTCTCCTGTCCCGCATCGCGCAGCTGAAAGCTGCGCGTTTGCGCACGCGTTGCCCTTCGTTCACTGACCGGCATGATTTGCCGCCTGGTGAGGTGATTTGCCCCGCCGGGCGCATTGCCGTGGCAAAAAGTTAAACTTTTACACACATGCGACGCGTTCTTATCACGCCATAATCACCGAAATATCGGGAATTCCCGGCCAATTCGCATTCTGCAACATTCGGTTAATAACTTGTTTACCAAGCGCTAGGTAATTTTTGCCCAGTTGATGTCGGCGGGATTCCGTTCGGAATCCGAGAACGAACAAGGCGGGTATACGCGTGAATAATATTTGGGGGCTCATCAACCGCTTGGGCATGGCGCGTGTTGCCGCAATGGCGGTTGTTGCAATCATGCTTTTGGGCTTCTTCGCCCTGATCACCTTCCGCGTCACCGCACCCTCGCTGGCACCGATCTATTCCGGCCTCGACTTTGAAGACAGTGCTGCCATCGTCAGCGAACTGCAAACGATGAACATTCCTTATGAATTGCGTGGTGAGGGCGATACGATTCTTGTGCCCCGCGACCAGATCACCCAATTGCGCATGAGCCTTGCCGAAGAAGGCCTGCCCAATCGCGGCCAGGTCGGCTACGAGATTTTTGACGAGCAGTCGACGCTCGGCGCTACGAGTTTCGTACAAAACATCAACCAGGTACGGGCGCTTGAAGGTGAACTGGCGCGGACGATTTCTTCGCTGGCCCGCATTAAATCCGCCCGCGTACATCTGGTGTTGCCCGAACGCGAACTGTTCAGCCGCGAACGCAAAAACCCCTCTGCCTCGATTGTCCTTGCGGTACGCGGCAGCCTCGATTCCGGTGAAATCCGCGCCATTCAGCACCTGGTTGCCTCGGCCATCGAGGGGTTGAGCCCGACCGGCGTGTCGATCATCGACGATGCCGGGCGTCTGCTTGCCTCGGCTGCGGGTGGCGATGAAGGTGTTTCCGCCATTGCCAGCGAGATGGAAGAGCGCACGCTGGGTATTGAGAACCGGATGCGTACCCGGGTTGAGAATATGCTCAACAACGTGCTGGGCGCCGGCCGATCCCGCGTTCAAGTGAGTGCTGAAATCGATCTCAACCGCCTCACCCGGACCTCGGAAACCTTCGATCCGGAAGGTCAAGTCGTCCGCTCCAGCCAGTCGCGCGAACAGACCAATCAATCTACCGCGGAATCGCCGGACGGTGCCGTTTCGGTTGCAGAGGAACTGCCGGGTGCCACACCGGATAACGGATCCAACACGACCACGGATGCCTCATCGACACTCGAGGAAACGACGAATTTCGAGATTTCGAAGGTGACCCAGACCGAGGTCAGTGAGGCGGGTTCAATCAAGCGCCTGTCCGTCGCCGTTGCGGTGGATGGCACCTACACGCAGGATGCAAATGGCGCAGCCACCTATGAACCGCGCAGCCAGGAGCAACTGGACCAACTGACGGCGCTGGTACGCTCCGCGGTTGGTTTTGACGCCAATCGCGGCGATCAGGTCGAAGTTGTGAACCTGCAGTTCGCCCAGCGTCCGGATCTCACCGGTGACGGGACAGCAGAACCCGGCCTCTTCGACTTTACCCGCGATGACTTAATGCAAAGCGCTGAAATGGCCGTGACCCTTCTCATTGCCTTGGCACTCCTGATCTTCGTCCTGCGCCCGCTCGTCAAGCGCGTGCTCGAGCCAGATACCGAACCCCTCGCCCTCCCGAGCACGTCCGAAGTGCCACAGGGGCAGACTCAGCCGCTTGAGATGGACGAAGAAGGTAATCAGGTTCCGCCCAAACCGCAAAAACCGGCCTGGATGGATGAAGCCAAGCTCTCCGGCGAATCTCAGGTCCAGACACTCAAGGACGTTGGCAACATCGTCGAGGACAATCCGAAACAGGCAGCCCTGGTCGTCCGCGACTGGCTGAACCAGGCAGCGTGATCTGATGGCCCTACCCGCCCTCAAAGAACAGACCGATCTCGCCGCCACCATGCAGAAGGGCCTGGTGGTCGGTCAGGATGCCGATCATCGCGATCTCTCGGCGCATGAAAAAGCTGCCGTGTTGCTGCTCGCGCTCGGGCCGGACCATGGCCGCCCGATCTGGGAAGAGCTGGACGAGATGGAAATCCGGACCCTGTCACGCGCCATGGTGCGGCTGGGACCGATTACCCACGAGATGCTCGATGCGCTGCTGGCCGAGTTTGTGACCGTCGTGTCTTCAAGCGGCACGATGACCGGCAACTCCGAGAGTACGGAACGCCTGCTGATGAGTTTTTTGCCCCAGGAACGGGTGGAAACCATCATGGAGGAAATCCGCGGGCCTGCCGGCCGCAATATGTGGGAAAAGCTCTCCAACGTGCAGGAAGACATTCTCGCAAACTATCTCAAGAACGAATATCCGCAGACCATCGCTGTGGTGCTCTCGAAGATATCCGAGGATCATGCAAGCCGTGTGCTCTCGGTCCTGCCGGATGAGCTGGCAATGGATGTTGTTCAGCGCATGCTTGGTCTCGACCCGGTGCAAAAGGAAATCCTGGAGAAAATCGAATCCACACTGCGGTCCGAGTTCATGTCGACCCTCAGCCATACTCAGCGGCGCGACAGCCATGAGCAGATGGCGGAGATCTTCAACTCATTCGACCGGCAGACCGAAGCCCGCTTCATGACCGGTCTGGAAGAATCCAATCGCGAAAGCGCCGAGCGCATCAAAGAATTGATGTTCACCTTCGAGGACCTCACGCGTCTCGACAATGCCGGCATTCAGACCCTGCTGCAAACGGTGGACAAGAAAGATCTCGGTCTGGCGCTCAAAGGCGCAAACGAAGGCATCAAGGAATTCTTCATGGCCAACATGTCGGCTCGCGCCTCGAAAATGCTCAAGGACGACATGGAAGCCATGGGTCCGGTTCGCCTCAAGGATGTCGATACCGCGCAGTCGAAGATGGTCTCCACCGCCAAGGACCTTGCTGCCCGCGGCGAAATCATCATCACCAAGAACTCCGGCGACGAGGAGATGATTTCCTGATCCATGAGCCAAGCAGCCCCCGTAAAATTCACCCCCGATCTCGACATGAGCCGCCACCACACAAAAAAGCGTGTGCTGGCAGAGGAAGATTATGCCGAGGCGCTGGCGGCGGCGCGTCAGGAAGGGCTTGTGCAGGGCCGGGCCGAGGGCGAACAGAGCGATGTTGCCCGCTCCGGCCAGGCAACTCAGGCTGCCGCCGAAAAGATTGCGCAACAGGCCGCACAGATGGCTGCCGCCAGCGACAGGTTCCGCCAACAGGCGCAGCAGGAAGCCATTCTTCTTGCAAAGGCCGTGGGATACAAGTTGGCCGCCCATCTGCTTACTCGCGAACCCGCCGGCGAGATCGAGGCCCTGATCAAGGATTGCCTGGCCTCACTCGGCGAAGCGCCGCATCTCGTGATCCGATGCCATCCGGATCTGGCCGACCAGATACGGGAAAAGACAGAACAGCACATGGCCACCAGTGGCTTTTCCGGCCGCCTCGTCGTGATGGGCGAACCGGATATCGGGCTCAATGACGGGCGCATCGAGTGGGTCGATGGCGGCCTTGTGCGCGATACAGGTGCGATCGAAGCCGAGATCGACCGGTGTATCGGCAACCATTTTAACGCCAACGGCATGAAAACTGCCGGGGAGACTGAACAATGAGCGACGAGCAGGACGATCTGCCAGAAGGCGCCGGCGGCACCGGCACAGCGCAGGATAACGGTCAGGCGCCCACGGAGCCACCCGCAGCCGAAACACCGGGCGAGCAGTCTGAGATGCCGTCTTTCGAGGAAATGCTGGCCACCGAAATGGAGCCGCAAGGCCCCAAGATGGAACGCGCAGCCGATGACCTTGAAGCGGTTTTCGATGTGCCGGTGCGCATCTCGGTCATCCTTGGCCGCACCAAGATGCCAGTGGCGAACCTGTTGAAAATGGATGTGGGCACTGTCGTCGAACTCGACCGTCAGGTCGGCGAGGCCATCGATATTTACGTGAACGACCGCCTCGTGGCGCGCGGCGAAATCGTGCTGGTCGAGGACCGGCTCGGCGTCACCATGACGGAAATCATCAAGGGGTCCTAGTGACGCCGGAAGGAATGAAGCTATGCGGTTATTGATCATCGGAGCGCTGGAAGGCCAGCTGACACAGGCGACAAAGCTTGCCATGGATGGCGGTGCCAAGGTCGCGCATGCGGACTCCATTGAAGTCGCTCTCGCTGCACTCAGATCCGGCAAAGGCGCCGATCTGCTGCTCGTCGATGTCATGATCGATATTGCAGGGCTTCTGGCCAGCCTAGAGGCGGAGCGCTTCCACGTGCCGGTCGTCGCCTGCGGCACAGAGACCAATGCCGCCGCTGCCGTCAACGCCATCCGCGCCGGGGCGAAGGAGTATATCCCCCTGCCTCCTGATGCCGAGTTGATCGCCGCCGTCATTTCCGCCGTTGCGCGTGAATCGAGCGACATGCTCTATCGCGATCCAGCCATGACCCGGGTCGTGGAACTCGCGAAACAAATCGCCGGTTCCGATGCCAGTGTCCTGATCACCGGCGAAAGCGGTTCGGGCAAGGAGGTGATCGCCAAGTTCGTGCACGCCAACTCCAAGCGCGCATCGCGTCCGTTTATCTCCGTCAACTGCGCCGCCATCCCTGAAGCCCTATTGGAATCCGAGCTCTTTGGCCATGAGAAGGGCGCGTTTACCGGCGCTGTCAGCCGCCGCATCGGCAAGTTCGAGGAAGCAACGGGCGGCACTCTGCTCCTCGATGAAATTTCCGAGATGGATGTCCGGTTGCAGGCGAAGCTGCTGCGCGCCATTCAGGAGCGGCTGATCGATCGCGTTGGCGGCTCCAAGCCTATCCCGGTCGATATCCGCATTCTTGCGACCTCAAACCGCGATCTGGCCGAAGCCGTCAAAGACGGATCCTTCCGTGAGGACTTGTTGTTCCGTCTCAACGTGGTCAACCTCAAACTGCCACCCTTGCGCGAACGTCCGGGCGATATCGTCGTGCTTGCCGAGCATTTCGTCGAAAAATACGCCAACGCCAACGGCCTGCCGAAAAAGTCGCTTTCTCCGGAAGCGCGCGAGCAATTGCTGAAAGCGCCGTGGCCCGGCAATGTGCGCGAGTTGGAAAATACGTTGCACCGGGCAGTACTACTTGCTTCCGGCGATGTCATCGAGGTTGATGCGATCCGCATGCCGGATGGTACGGGTCTTCTGGAAGCCGCGCAGGATAACGCCCTTGCCGCGCAGGCGGCACAGGTTGCCGACGCGGTCACCCGCGACATGGTGGGACGCACCGTCGCCGATGTGGAGCGCGATCTCATTCTCGACACGCTCGATCATTGCCTTGGAAACCGGACGCACGCAGCCAACATTCTTGGCATTTCCATCCGCACCCTGCGTAACAAGCTGCATCAATATGCCGAGGAGGGTCTCGATATTCCCAACCCCGGCGAACAGCGCAACAGCGCCGCATGATCCTGGTACCGCACGAGACCCGCATAGATGGTTGATACCACCAACGCAGCACCCGAACAGGCAGGCACAAACGGCATCAGCCGCTTTCTTGATGTTCTGAAACAGTCCGATATCGCCCTCGCAATTGGTGTGATGGCGATCATTGTTGTGCTGATCCTGCCCATGCCGGCAGTTATGCTGGACTTGCTGCTGGCACTCTCGATCGTGTTTTCCGTCCTCATTCTGATGACGGCCTTGTTCATTCATAAGGCGCTGGAGTTCTCGGCCTTTCCCACGGTGCTGCTCATCGCGGCGATGATGCGGCTGGCGCTCAATCTCGCCTCGACACGCCTGATCCTCGCCAATGGTCATCAGGGCACTGACGCCGCCGGAAACGTCATCGAAGCGTTCGGCAACTTCGTGATGCGCGGCAATTTTATTATCGGCATCATCGTTTTCGGCATCCTGATCATCGTCAACTTCATCGTGATCACAAAGGGTTCGGGCCGTATCGCCGAAGTCGCGGCACGCTTTACCCTCGATGCCATGCCCGGCAAGCAAATGGCGATCGATGCTGATCTGAGCGCCGGTCTCATCACTGAAGACGAAGCGCGTGCCCGCCGCAAAAACCTTGAAGACGAAAGCGCCTTTTTCGGCGCCATGGATGGTGCATCGAAATTCGTTCGTGGTGACGCCATTGCCGGTCTGCTGATTACGTTCATCAACATTGTTGGCGGCATCATCATCGGCGTCGGCCAGCAGAGCATGAGTTTCGGCGATGCGGCAAACAACTACACACTGCTAACGGTCGGTGATGGCCTTGTTAGCCAGATCCCGGCGCTAATCGTCTCGACAGCTGCCGGTTTGCTGGTGTCCAAGGCTGGTGTGACGGGCTCCGCCAACCAGGCGCTTGCGGCCCAGTTTTCGGGACATCCCAAAGCGCTCGGCATGTCTTCTGCCGTGATGATCCTGATGGCGTTCCTGCCCGGCATGCCGTCGCTGCCCTTCATCGCGCTCTCCGCAGGGGCCGGTTATCTGGCGTGGCGCGCGACGCGCGAGAAACAACTCACAGCCGCCCGCGAACAGCTGGAAGAGCAGCAACGCGCCGCGGCAGAGGCGCAACCCGCCGAAGATGCGCCGATCACCGACAATCTCAAGATCGACGACCTCAAGCTCGAACTGGGTTATGGCCTGTTGCAGCTGGTGCGTGACGAAGGCGGCAGCGATAGGCTGACGGACCAGATCAAGGCCTTGCGCCGCCAGCTTGCCACCGAACTCGGTTTTATCATGCCGCCGGTGCGCATCCTCGATAACATGCAGCTTGAGGCCAATCTTTATAAGATCAAGGTCAAGGAAGTCGACGCCGGTGAAGGCCGGGTGTTTGCCAACCAGCTCATGGTTATGGACCCGATGGGCAACACTATCGACCTGCCCGGAAACTCGACCACCGAACCGACCTTCGGCCTGCCGGCCACCTGGATCGAACCCGCCCTCAGAGACGAGGCTGAACTCAAGGGCTATTCGATCATCGATCCGTCGACTGTCGTATCCACTCACCTCACCGAGGTCATCAAGGCCAATGTCGCCGATCTGTTGAGCTATGCGAAGGTCCAGTCGCTACTCAAGGAACTCGAGGGCGAGCAGCAAAAGATTGTCGAAGATCTTGTGCCGGGTCTCATTACCGTGTCAGGCATCCAGCGCGTCCTGCAAACCCTTTTGACCGAGCGCATCTCAATTCGCGATCTGGGCACCATTCTCGAAGGCATTGCGGAAGTCGCCGGACCGGCCTACTCACCACAAATGATCGCCGAGCATGTGCGCGCGCGCCTCTCCCGTCAGCTGTGCGCCGCCAATATGAATGCCGACAAGACTTTGCCTCTTCTGACCCTGTCGCCGCAATGGGAACGCGATTTCAACGAAGCGATGGTCGGCGATGGCCATGAGCGCCATTTGGCAATGGCTCCGTCCCGACTGCATGAGTTCATCAAAGCCGTGCAGGAAGCCTATGAGAATGCCGCGCAACTGGGTGAGATTCCCGTGCTGATCACTTCACCCAGCATCCGCCCGCATGTCCGCGCTATTGTTGAGCGGTTCCGCCCACAAACAGTGGTGATGAGCCAGTCCGAAGTGCACCCGCGCATCAAGCTCAGGACCGTGGGCAGCGTCTAAGGAGCCTACCCGTCCAGATACTGCCCGAGCCAGACCGCGCGGTCTTCACGTGGCAGGTCGAGGTTCGGCGGCTTCCTGAACCCGCACTTCTGCCAGAAAGCGGCACCGCCTCTGTTGAGCGGACTGACACCGACATGCACGCCGGTCACACCGTTTTCGCGCGCCAGATCAAGCCAGTTTTCACAAAGCTTCCGGCCGATCCCCTGCCCCTGCGCGCGCGGAAACAGGTTCATGTGCATGTGCGCGGGAAACTTCGAGACGACTGACTGAGGGATAGGCTGCGGATGATGGATCTGGGCGCAGCGCTTGTCGTCCACGGTCCAGTGCGGCTGTGGTGTGGCGCCGGGATCCGGGCAAATTTGCCGAAGGTCCGGCCACCAACTGCGTTCGAGCTCAGCCTCGAATGTGCGTGTGTCAAACACGCCGACGACATAACCGACAACACCTTCATTGTCTTCCGCAACAATACAGGTCTGCGGCGTGAGAACCGCATAGGGCGCGGCATAAATATGGCCGATCAGCTTCGGATCTTTGTAGAGTTTCGAAGCATCCTTCCCCGAGTCCCCGGTCGCAAGGGCAATCTCATAAAGGGTGTCAATATCATCCCTGGCAAGGGTGCGCAGAGTGATCATGACCGGCCTCTATCAAGCGGCATCGCACATGAAAAAGGCCCGGTGACGGGCCTTGATCGCAATCCTGCAGGTAAGGAGACTATAATCAGCTCGAATGACGGACGCGCGCGATCTCATCATATTCAGCCTGTTCGGCTTTCGCTTCTTCAGCGGCTTCGCGGCTGTGTTCACGCTGATCGAGAAGCTCGACCTTTTTAAGGTCTTCGATCGCTTCGGCCAGGGCATCCTGAGCCGCTTCAAGTTTTTCCTTCATGCCATTCGCCGATGCGAGCAGATTATCGCGGCGCGTGAGTGCGGCCTTGGCGAAGGTGGAATAGGCAAAATGGGCAACGTCAGAGATGCCCGTTTTCTGATGTTCGATTTCGATCTGCTGGTCCAGCTCGGCGGCCATGCGCTCAAAATCAGCCACCATAAGTTCGATCTGCGCCACCTGGCGGCGCTTCTCGTCCACATCGAATTTTTTGAGCCGGATAAGGCTCTCGGTGCGCGACTTCATGACTTGTACTCCTTACCCCATCAAGCCGGGTCTTCCTCACGATCCGCTTTTTCGACGATGGCTCTGAGCAACTCATAGCCCTCGGCAATCGTCGTTTTCTCGCTCCTTTGCTGGCTCAAAAACGCCTCCAGCTCCGGATTGATGGCAATCGCACGGTCCACATTCGGATCCGATCCCTTGCGGTACGCCCCCAAACGGATCAGTTCCTCCATATCGGCAAAAACCGACAGTAACTCTCGCGCCCTTTGCAGAACCGGCCGGACATCCTCCGGCACACACCCGGGCATTGTGCGCGAAATGGAGCGAAGCACATTGACCGCCGGATATCGGCCCCGTTCGGCAATGGCCCGTTCCATTACAATGTGCCCATCGAGAATGCCGCGTACGGCGTCCGCTATCGGCTCATTGTGGTCATCACCTTCCACCAAAACGGTAAATAGTCCGGTAACGGAACCGGAATTTTCTGTTCCCGGCCCCGCCCGCTCCAGCAAGCGCGGCAGTTCGGAGAACACCGTAGGGGGATACCCTTTGGCGGTCGGCGGCTCGCCGATAGAAAGGCCGATTTCACGCTGAGCCTGCGCAAACCGGGTCAGACTGTCCATCATGCAGAGCACCCGTTTGCCCTGATCGCGAAAATATTCTGCCAGTGTCAGCGTCAGATAGGCCGCCTGCCGGCGCATCAATGCGCTTTCGTCTGAAGTCGCCACTACAATGACAGCGCGCTTGATGCCTTCTTCACCGAGATAATCGGTAATGAACTCGCGCACCTCACGGCCCCGTTCACCGATCAGGCCGATCACTGCCACATCGGCATCCATATTGACCGCGAGCATGCTCATCAGCACTGATTTGCCGACGCCGGACCCTGCGAATATGCCCAGCCGCTGCCCGTCGCACACAGTTGTAAAGGTATTGAGCGCCCTCACACCCAGATCAACCGGGTCGCCAACACGGGTGCGCGTATGCGCGGCGATGGGTGTGGCGCGTAGCGGATAGGGTTTATCGCCGCGCGCGACCGCGCCTTTGCCGTCAATCGGCTCGCCATTGGCATTAACGACCCGTCCAAGCCAGGCTGCCGACGGATAGGCGGCGCCATCATGGCTCGAAAAGACCGCCCGGCAACCCAATCGCACCCCTTCGATCGGTCCAAACGGTAGGCAGAGCGCCAAACCATCCCGAAAACCGATGATTTCCGCATCAAGCCGCGTTCCTGACTGCGTTTCGATAGCCACCCGGCCCCCGACCCGCAATTCGCGCACAGGACCCACCACTTCAATCAACAGGCCCTGGACCGATTTCACCCGGCCAAAGACCTCGATTTCGTCCAGCGCATCGATTTCAGCAATCAAGGATTTCAAAATGGCACACCCGTCCCCGCGAATCGGATCGCGTGATGGTAACTGATCGTTAAGCAAAAATCGCTAGACGCAAAAACAGTGGGCATTTGCGTGCGAAGGCGTGCACACTCGATTTGGCGTTGGTCCAGACGGCTTTCACAGAGTCGCAAGAGTCGGTTGTAAGGATTTGTTAATCTAAAATATTAAGAAAAATTCATTCAGATTAATATTATTTTTCAACGACTTAAGTTATATACACCCTTTGCACCCTCGCATATTGCCTTGGCGAAATAGTTTTTGTTAACTAATTCCACTTAGGGTCGAATCATATCCAGTAGGGTTGGTTTTGAGTGCGCTCGCGAGAGGCACGTGAAGTTCCAGCAGGGAACGAAGATTAAGGGGATAGAAATGCGGGTACTCCTTGTTGAGGATGACAGCGCAACTGCTCAAAGCATCGAATTGATGCTCAAGTCCGAGAGTTTCAACGTTTACACCACCGATTTGGGAGAAGAAGGCGTAGATCTGGGCAAGCTCTACGATTACGACCTCATTCTTCTTGATTTGAACCTGCCGGACATGAGCGGCTACGAGGTGTTGCGCACCCTCCGCGTGTCAAAGGTTCAAACACCGATCCTTATCCTGTCCGGCCTTGCCGGCATTGAAGATAAGGTGCGCGGTCTCGGTTTCGGCGCCGACGACTATATGACCAAACCGTTCCACAAGGATGAGCTGGTCGCGCGCATTCACGCCATTGTCCGCCGTTCAAAAGGTCACGCCCAATCGGTCATCAATACCGGCGATCTCAGTGTCAATCTTGACACAAAGACCGTCGAGGTGGGTGGCCAGCGCGTACATCTGACCGGCAAGGAATATCAGATGCTGGAGCTCCTTTCGCTCCGCAAAGGCACCACGCTCACCAAGGAAATGTTCCTCAACCACCTCTACGGCGGCATGGATGAGCCTGAACTCAAGATCATCGACGTGTTCATCTGCAAGCTGCGCAAGAAATTGTCTGTTGCGACCGGCGGCAAGAACTATATCGAGACCGTCTGGGGCCGCGGCTATGTGCTACGCGAGCCGGATGAAGCCGAGTTGTCCGAGAGCGCGTAACCGACCCTGCTTTTAGTACGTGTTCCTTGCGTATGATCTAGTACCCTGATTTTTCGTCACAAATGAAAACCCCGCATCCAGTCGATGCGGGGTTTTCTGCGTTGGAAAGAACCGGGTTTAGCGGAACGCAGCCAGCGCCGATGCGATTTCAGCCATGACATCGTCGGGCAACGGCCCCTTCTCCAGCGTCCCCAGATTGTCGCGCACCTGCGCTTCACTGCGGAAGCCGGGCACAGGCAATGCCTGCGGTGAACTGGCCAGAATCCAACCCAAGGCTCCCTGCGCCAGCGACCGTCCATCGACGGTCAGAAGCGCGCGCAACGCATCAAGTTTTTCAAGATATTCCGCGCTCGGATGTCCATCCTTGAAAAAGCGCAGCCAGGGATGATCCTGTGCCCGCACATCGTCTTTTGCCATGGATGTGTCCGGGCGGTACTTGCCCGTCAAAAGCCCCATCGCCAACGGTAGCCTGCTGATGGACACCTTGTACTTTTGTGCACACAGCGCCATCAATTCCGTGGCCGGCGTGAAGATATTGTAGTCGTTTTCGAACGCGACGAAGTGCGGATAGTCCACAGCCGACAGCGCCTGTGGCATGAAGTCCGTGCTCCAGCCATAGGCTGCGATCAGGCCCTCACCAACGAGCGTTTCAAGCGTATCGAACACCCCCGGCGCTTCAGCCGGGTCCATGTCGTTGAGATGCAGGAGCGCCAGATCGATCGTGTCACGCTTCAAGCGTTGCCGGCTGCCCTCAAGCGTTTTGCGGATTCCCTCCGGCGTCACATTCAGCGGACCGGTCCGCTTGTTTTCAAAGTCCACGTCATAACCAAACTTGGTGACGATCACCGCATCATCGAAGCCGGATATCTCCTCGCCAACCAGCATTTCCGAATGCCCGGCACCATACCCTGCCGCTGTATCGAACACACGCGCGCCCATTTCGTAACCGAGGCGCAGCGCAGCGCGGGACTGGTTGTCATCTACCGCGCCATAATATGTCGACGGTCCATCATTGCGGTTCGGGCCGCCAATGGCCCAGCAACCAAGACCAATCCGAGGCACCTCGCGTCCGTTCCAGAGCTTCATTTGTGTCACGCTAATCCTCCCAGAGACCTATATCCTTACTATAGCGCCGGGCCCGGTCCGGATAAAGCGGATCGCCTGTATCGATACCGATATCTGCAAGCAGTCGCGCGTCCAAAAATCTCAACGCCTGCTTTGTGCGCACCCGATCAAACCACTTCCGCAAACCGGAAAAATGTGGCCCGCGCCATTTTCTTTGTGCACCAAGGAACGCAATACTTCGTTTTTGAAATGTGGGATCATGTTTCATGCCAGACTTTTTGCATATCCCTCGGTATTGCTGTACGAAGAAGATCGAAATAGTCTTTTCATTTTTGAAATACCAATATGGATTGGAATGATCTAAAACTGTTTCTTGATGTGGCCCGTTTGGGCGGCCTCAGTGCTGCGGGTCGCGCCACAGGCCTCAGTCCTGCAACGCTTGGACGTCGAATTGCCGCACTTGAAACCGCTATCGGCGAACCCTTGTTTGTGCGGCAGCGCACCGGCTACCATCTGACACCCGCGGGCCTTGAACTGCTCGAGCATGCTGGTGAGATACAGAGTGGAATTAATGCCATCCACCGTTGGCAAGCGGCACGGCATGGCGACCGCGTCGTCCGTGTGTCGGCGGGATATTGGACAACCAATTTCCTCGCCAGCAAGATCAGCGAGCTCTGGCATCCTGAAGACAATTTCCGGGTGGAGTTCGTTACGGCCAATGAAAAAGTAGACATCGGGCGGCACGATGCCGATCTGGGCATCCGCAACGCCCGCCCTACTGAGCAGTGGTTGGCTGGGCAACTTATCGGCAAGGTTACCTTTGCGCTTTACGCCGGCCGAAAGCTCATCGGCGGTACAGCTGAAGGCATGTTTGTCGGTCTTTCCGGACCTGCGCAGACGCCTTCCGCGCGCTGGCTCGAGGCACATCACGGCGACCGGATTGGCGTGCGCGGCAACGATGCTGCCTCCATACGTGAGCTGGTGGTTTCGGGTGCTGGTCTATCCGTCCTGCCGTGCTTTGTCGGTGATGCCGATCCGCGTTTGGTGCGCGTCGCAGGCCAGATTCCCGAACTCACAAGTGAGCATTGGCTTGTCTCACATCATGACGAACGACACGCGCCACATGTCCGGCGTCTGAGCGGACGCATCGCTACCCTTGTCCGTAAGCAACAGCAATTGTTCCGAGGTGAACCCCCTCAGGCGGACAAACGTTCCGCCCCAGATGCCGCCGGCTGATAGAGGCCGCGCTGCCCGTCCGCCCGTTCAAAAACGTCCGTCACACCCATCACCGTCTCCGCGGCGCCGAGCAGCAGATAACCATCGCCGCGCATGGTTTTGTGGATCGCTTCGAGGACGTGCCGTTTGGTGTGCACATCAAAATAGATGAGCACATTGCGGCAGAAAACCACGTCGACCGTGCCAACCGGGGCGTAGGAATCGAGCAGATTGAGAGTGCTGAAACGCACCATTCTCCTGATTTCATCCGAGATGATCCAGTGCGTGCCATCCTGTGTGAAATTGTCGACCAGCAACTGGATCGGCAGGCCGCGCTGCACCTCGAACTGGGTGTAGCGCCCTTCGCGCGCCCGTTGAAGGGCGCTCTCCGACAGGTCGGTGCCAAGTATTTCCACCTGAATGCCTGTTAGCAGGTCGGCCTTCGACTTCAATACCATCGCCAGAGAGTAAGGCTCCTGCCCTGTCGAAGCGGCGGCGCACCAGATGCGCAACCGGCCTGTAGACCGCCGCGCCGCTGCCAGCTTTGGCAGTATGATCTGTTCGAACAATGTGAAGGGCGTGGCATCGCGAAAAAAGAAACTCTCATTGGTCGTCATCGCGTCGATGACGGCGTTGCATAAATCGGGTGCGGCGCCGGGCAGCCGGGTCGCCAGCGTATCGATGTCACCCAGACCGAATTTTTGCGCCACCGGCGTCAACCGGCTCTCGATGAGGTAGGTTTTTGAATCCACCAAAAGGATGCCGGAATGTTTTTGCACAAAGGTGCTGATGGCTGTGAACGTTGTGTCCTTCATGCGCCACCACCCCGACAAAGTGTGCGGCTGATACGGTCGCCAATATCCGTCAGGCCGACAATGGCAGACGCCGCGCCTGCAGTTGCGGTTGCACCCGGCATGCCCCAGACGATTGATGACGGCTCGTCCTGGACCAGAACTGTGCCGCCGGCATCGGCAATCTCCACCGCACCTCTGGCGCCATCCGAACCCATGCCTGTCAGCACCACCGCAAGGGCAGCGGTGCTGTAAGCATCCGCAATACTGCTAAATAACGGGTCAACCGCCGGCCGGCAGTGATTGACCGGCGGCCCGGTATCCAGCGCGATCGCAAAGCCGCTTCCGGAGGACTTCACCCGCATATGCTGCCCACCCGGCGCTACATAGATACGACCGGCTACAACCGGTTCGCCGTGCACCGCTTCACCACCCGGCAGTCCGGCGATCCTGCTCAGTTTTTCGCCGAGAAGTGCTGTGAACGTGGGCGGCATGTGCTGGGCGATCAGAACCGGCACCTGCCCAAGCGCTGATTTTGCGTCTTCGATCACCTGGGCCAACGCAGCCGGGCCGCCCGTCGATGCGCCAATAGCGAGCACGCGCGGGGTCACAGGTGACGGTTTTCGCAATGTGATTCTGGCATCGGCAGCCGATACCGGACGCCAGTCCTCTGCTGCACGAAAGGTCAGAGCATCCCTATGTCCGCGGCCCGTTGCGGCTGCCAACCCGGTGACCTTGCGCACCAGTTCTTCCTGGAACTGAGCACGGGCATCATTGCCATCGCGCACGAAGGACGGTTTGGCCACAAAGTCAGACGCGCCAAGGCTCATTGCCTTCAGCGTGACTTCGGCGTTGCGCCTGCTCAGTGTCGAGGCGATTAGCACCTTGACGTCCGGTGCAGCGCGCAAAATCTGTGGCAAGGCCGTCAGCCCGTCCATGACCGGCATTTCAATGTCGAGAATAATGATATCCGGCTTAATGGCCCGGGTCATGTCGATGGCAACCTGACCATTACTGGCGCTATCGACAACTTCAATCCCCGGCACATTTTCCAGCCAGCGCCGGACCATCCCGCGGATAACCGCCGAATCCTCCACCAGCATCACACGCACCTTGTCCGATGCGGTGTTCAGGGCGCCTGTACTAGTCATCAACGAAATCACCCGATTACATTCGCGCCAGTTTGGCTGTGCAAATGTGAGTTCGCCCTTGCCGGCAGGTTACGCAGGATTACGCACGATGCTGTGGAACCGGCGGGTGCGCTGATGGCGTGTGGCGTCCACAAAAAAGCCGCCAGGTGACATCACCCAGCGGCTTTTTGATAGTCGTTAGTGGGCAGATTACCAGCCGACCTGAATGGTTGTGCCGGTCTCGCCGCCGTTTTGGACGCATTGTCCGTCGGTTCCCTCACCGAACTGAAACAAACCGCAGGTGTTGCCGTCGCCATTCTGTTCGATCGTTCCGGTGTGGCCATCACCTTCCTGGTGCACAACGCCCCAGTTGCCATTTCCGTTTTGCGCAACACCGGCCGCATTGCCGTTGCCGTTCTGGACGATGCCGCCATTTTTGCTTTCGATGGCCTGTACCAGAGCATAGAAACCAAGCCCCATCTTCATGACTTTCTCCTGCTCCGCGTCCTGCGGGGTCAGGCCGATGGAAATCTGACCGCCAGCATATGCAGGCGCGGTGAGCGATGTGAGGCCGATGGTTGCGGCGAGAAGAGCGGCGGTGGCGGTTTTTGTGAATGTGCGGGTCATTTGAAGTCTCCAATATGAAATGTGGTTTGGCTGCTGATGAAAATGACTATGGCTGAGGTGACCTGAATTGACCTCGAACCCCGCATTCAGAAATCATTCAGATTTTGAAAAACTTTGCGCAGACACAAAAAAGGGCTCCGATCCGGAGCCCTTATTCATGCACGTTGCGGCGGGATTTCAGGTGCTAGCACCCAGACGTTCGCTGCATTCAAAGGTTTCACCTGCAGCTTTCACCTTGAGGCTGACATCATAGGTGGCATTGGCCCCAAGCGTCATTTTGCCCAGCGTGACGGTCTGACCATTGTCGGCAACAAAACCGCCGCCCTGATTGATGTTGGTGCTGTTTGTACCACCGACGCTCTTGACGCGGAATTCGTAGGATCCGTTCAGCGCCGAATCCGCGTCGAATTGCGCTTCAAGCGCCAATGCGCCACCCTTTGACGATACATCGATGACGCAGTTGGGAGCCGCAAGATCTTCATTGGTTTGGCTGGTGCCTGCGCTGACGCCACCAACCGAAAGCGCTGCAATAGCCGGTAATGCGGCGGCGAGTGCGATGATTGAATATTTCATTTCGGTTGCTCCTTTTTCTGGCAACAAACCGGGAAGACCTTTCACGATCTTCCCGGTCCTGATCTGGAGGTCAAGTGCCGGGCTTACGGGCAAGCCTGAACGAAGGCCGCGACATTGCCGTTACCGGTCTGCTGGACGTCTGCTTCGCAGCCGTCACCGACCTGAACGCCGGCTGCAACATTGCCGTTGCCGTCCTGAATGAGCGTCGATGTGTGGTTGCCGCCGAACTGGCCAACACCTGCGGCGTTGTTGTTGCCATACTGTTCGGTGTGGCTGTCATTGTTCCAGCCTTCCTGACCGGTGGCTGCAACATTGTTGTCACCATACTGTTCGGACGTTGCGTTGTTCCAGATACCGTTCTGGTAAACGCCGATCTGGTTGTTGGTGCCAACCTGCGCACCGCCGGTTGCGTTGCCCCAACCCCACTGCTCGATATTGATGCTGTTGGCAAAGGCGGGTGCAGAGGTGAAGCCGATGATGGCGGCAATGGCGGTGGTGATGATCAGTTTGCGGTTCATTTTACGGTCTCCTGATTGGTGTCAAAAAAGTGCGGGATGCGGGTCCCTCATTGGCAATGTCAGGAGGTATAGCGGGGGCGACTCGAATGTGCCGTGAACCCGGTATTCAGATTCTGTTCATGGTATTTCTTTGGCGGCGTACAAGAACTTACGCGCCTCAAAACAGGCGCGCTTAAGATCCCGCCATGTAGCTGGGCACATCGTAACGACAATTGGAAAGAGAGTGCCGATACCGGCACTGTGATTACGCCTTATTCACCCCAAAGCGCCTGAAATTTGGATTCCAGGATATCGCGATCGAAGGGCTTCATGATGTATTCGTTGGCCCCGGCTCTCAATGCCATGGCGATATGCCCTACATCATTCTCGGTGGTGCAAAAGACGACCTTGGGTTTGTCGCCACCCTCATAGCCGCGCAGGTCTTTCAAAAATTCCAGCCCGGATTTGATCGGCATATTCCAGTCCAGAAGGATCGCGTCCGGCATCTGTTTCAGGCATTTGTCGTAGGCTTCCTGCCCGTCTTCGGCTTCATCGATGACATAGTCCATATCCTCGAGAATGCGCCGGGCCACTTTGCGCACCACACTGCTATCATCAACAACAAGGCAGGACTTCATCTTCATTCTCCTGACAGGCTGGACCGCTTCAGGCGGCATCCCTGTTCAATAGTCCGTCAATCAGCGCATCGACATCCAGAACAACCAGAAGTTCCGTTTCCAGCCGGTAGGTTCCGATGCTGACACGCGCCCAACCCGGGTCAAGATTGACCGGATTAGGTTCCAGCCCGTCCTCCGCGAGGGTCACGACTTCCCCTATAATATCGGTCAAAAGTCCGTACGATTCGTTAGCATGGGTCACACTGACCGCCGGTCGCTCGGAATTTTTTTCATTCACCGCTTCAACATTGAGCACGCCGCTGAGGTCAATAGCGGTCAAAATCCGCCCGCGCAGGTTCAAAACACCGGCAATTTCGCTCTCCGCCAACGGCACAAAAGTGAAATTGTCAGGCATGAACACATCCTGCACCCGGTCGATGGGCAGACCGAAGAGCTGGCCGCCCAATCGGATTGTGACAAACTGGCGTCCGCGCGCGAGGGCGCCGGCATTCTGTTCGGCGATACTCATGCCGCAACCTCCACATCGATAATCTGATCGCTACGCCGCAACGCATCAAGCAGGCCGGCCCGATCAGCTTTCGACACATAGGCGAAAAAGCCGATTTTCTGCGCCCGCTCCTCAGCTTCTGGTCCCATAAAGGCCGACAGTGCGATTATAGGCCAGTTTTGGGCCTGTTCGTCTTCCTTCAGGCAATGCGCCAGGGTGAACCCATCCATATTGGGCATCTCGATATCGGTGACCACAACATCAAACGCATTGCCCGCCTTGACCAGATCGAACGCCTCGATCCCGTCTTCGACCACCGTCACATCATACCCTGCCCCCAAAAGCACCGGCACGATCATGTTGCGGAAGAAAACACTGTCCTCGGCATAAAGAAGTTTGCGGACGCCGGTATGCGCCTGCTCCTTGCGCGCGAACCAATCGGCAAACGCCATTGGCAGATAATAGCCAACATCGAGTATCTCGGTTGCGTGTCCCTGGATAATGGCGCTGCCGAGATAACCCGGACCCGAGGAATCCACCTGCAGATCGAGCGTGTCGTCGACAATATCGACGATCTTGTCGACGACCAGCCCCATGGCCCGCTGTTCCTCGGCGAACACGAGCATGGGCAACCGCCCTTCGGTCCGTTGTGCTGTTTCCGGGTTGATAAAGACCAGCGGCATCAACCGGCCGCGATATTGCACCATGCACCGGTCGCCAGAGCGTTCGACATCCTTGACGTCAAACTCTTCAAGCCGGGTCACAAGTGACAGGGGCACCGCCTTGGGGTCCGCGCCCTGCGCCTTGAACAAGAGTAGAGACATGGAATTTGTGTTGGTGGCGGTCGCCGCTGCTGATTCATTGTCGATCGCCGCATCCTCGGGCATAGCCTGACCGATTGCCTGCGCAACGCCGTTGGGATCGACAATCATGATCACGGAACCATCACCCATGATGGTGTTGCCCGAGAACATGGAAACGCCCTTGAGCATGCCCGACATCGGTTTGACGACGATTTCCTCGGTGTGGAACACCTCGTCGACCACGATCCCGAAACTCTGGGTGCCAACCTTCGTGACCACGACAAATGTGCTGTCGCCCTTCGCGGCATCCGCCTCCGGATCACGCGGCATGTGCAGCAGATCGGACAAGCGGATGATGGGCAGAAGCGCATTCCGCAGGCGCAGCACTTCTGCATCTTTCAGCCGCTCGATGCGGTTTTGTCCCGACGGATGAGCGCGGACCAGTTCGGTGACAGCAAGTTGCGGGATGGCAAAGCGCTCGCCAGCGACCTCCACGATCAGTGCGGCGACGATAGCCAGCGTCAGCGGGATTTTGATGGTGACAGTTGTGCCTTTGCCTTCAACACTTTGCAGATCGATGGAGCCACCAATCAGTTCTATATTGGTGCGCACCACATCCATACCGACGCCGCGCCCCGACACACTCGTCACCTGTTCGGCGGTTGAAAAACCGGGGTGAAAGATGAGCTTGTGGATTTGGGCATCCGACATCTGGGCAAGTTCGGCGTCTGTCACGAGGCTCTGCGCCAGCGCTTTCTCCTTGAGGCGCTCGGTGTTCAAACCCTTGCCGTCATCGGTGATGGAAATGATGATGTGCCCGCCTTCGTGATAGGCGGCGAGCCGGATTTTGCCGGTTTCCGGCTTCCCGGCCGCATGGCGCACTTCCGGAGTTTCGATCCCGTGATCGGCGGAATTTCTGACCATATGGGTTAGCGGATCGCGGATTTGCTCAAGTACCTGCCGGTCGAGCTCAGTATCGGCGCCCACCATGTCGAGTTCGATGGGTTTGCCCAGTTCGTGACTGAGGTCGCGGATGATGCGCGGCAGCTTGCCCCAGGCGTTGCCGATGGGCTGCATACGCGTCTTCATCACGCCTTCCTGTAATTCCGCCGTCACGTTGGACAGGCGCTGTAGCGGCGTGTTGAATTCACTTTCCTCGTGCCGGCGCGAAATTTCGAGGAGCTGATTGCGGGTCAGCACCAGTTCCGACACCATGGTCATCAAATCTTCGATGGTCTGTACGTTGACGCGGATGGTCTGGTTCGCCATTGCAGATTCCGCCTTCACGCGCTCGGCGGACGGCTCCGGCGCGGCCTGATCAGCAGGCGTCTGCTTCTCCGCCACATCTGGACCCTCGGCAGCCTGGAACGCGGCTTCCAAATCTTCCAGTGAAACCTCGCCCGGCTTGAGCGCACGGCCTAACGTGCCCCCTTCCGCTGCCGCAGGTTTGTCATCAGTCTCCGCCTCGCTTGAGGTGTCGGCACCGCTGTCATTTGCGAGCGAGGTACCGTCAGCTGTCCCCAAATCCTCATCGTCCGCTACCGTTACACCAGCGAGACCGAGCAGTTTGTCGATCAGATCGCTGTCTTCACCTGCTGGTTCATTCTGCGTCTCTGCGAGTTCGCCGAGGATGTCCTTGATCCGGTCAATCGACTTCAAGATCGTCGACACGCCTTCATCGGTCACCTTGGCGCCATCACGATATCGGCCCATCAAGGTTTCGGCAGCATGAGCCAGCATTTCCAGGCGCGGCAGGCCAAGAAATCCGCATGTGCCTTTGATCGTATGCACAAGTCGGAAAACGTTATCGAGGATCTGGGCGTTGTTTGGTTCGCGTTCAAAACGCACCAGTTCATTGTCAATCACCTCAAGGCTTTCGCCCGTCTCGGTGAGAAACTCGCTGAGGAGGTCGTCCATCGCAATGCGGCTCCGGAATGGCTGTGTCGATACCAGACCGTGTGCCGGACGCAGTTAATGAAAACTTGCGATGGCCGCGCCACCGCATTCGTACTTACGTGTGTAATCGTAAGGGCTTACGCCGAGGGTTTGGCAATAAAAGTGAACACACCATCATTGAGGGAGATGTCGAGACCCATATTGCTCATCCGTGCCAGAAGGCCGGTATAAAAAGGCTGGATTCCGCGCGCATCAACACCCTCTTCCGGCTTGCCATGCAGCAAATCCTCGACGCCCATGGGCATCAAAACCTTTTGTTTCTTTTCCGGATCCCCAGTGGCCGAGACCGTCATCACCTCGCTGCCAGCCTCACCAGTGATCGATGCGGTGACAACGCCGCCACGCGGCACCGATGCGGCACCGATCAACAGCATGTTCATGAGCAGTTTGGCCTTGTTCTTGGGCAGGAACATCGGCGTGATCTGCCAATCGATATCGGCCTTTTCCACCTCGAATAGAATCCTGGCGACACGCTCGCATTCACGGGAGTCGAATTCGGTTCCCGCCGTCGACGAGGCCCCGAAGGCGAGCCGCGCAAATTCAAGCTTTGCCTGCGCCTGCTGCGCAGCGTTGGCCACCATTTCCTTGGCAAAGTCCGCCATGGCCGCCTGTTCGGGATCGGCGAGGGTCTGCAAGCCGTTATTGACCGCACCCACCGGGTTGATCAGATCATGACAGACGCGCGAGCACAGCATCGCGGCAAGATCGTTGGCTTCAAGCTCGATGATATCGGCCATGCAGTGTTCCCCAAACGTGAAAAGAATCAGACGTCGACGCGGCCACTTTACCCCCTGCCGTTTCATGGGCAACCAAGGTTCGTGCAAAAACTGTTTGGAACCTTGTGCATGTGTGAACTACTCGGCAGATGGCGTATCCGCCGTAGCCGCTGCATCTCCGGTCATATCACCCCCCGTTCCAGCGGCAGGTGTGTCCATATCGCCGGCAGCGCCAGTGTCGGCATCCATACCCTCACTGCTCATATCCTCCATGCCGGGGACAGTAAGGTCGGGTACGCCATCCAGACTTTCCAGTGGCTCGATGACCGGGCCGATCTGCACCTCGTCTTCCAGCGGAATTTCATCATCGCCGGCAAGCAGGTCGCTCGACAGAAATTCCCAGTTGCGCAGCGCGCGCTCATAGGACGCCCGTTGTGCCTGCATGAACGCATCGCGGTTGGCGGTTGAATAGAACAGAAACAATCGGTCCGCGATGACCGCATAGACCAGCGGGTTGCCGTCCGAGAGATAGCCGCGCGCCAACCCCATGGTGCCATGCCCGCCAAATTGCGGCGCATAGACCTCAGGTGCGCGCAAAAACACATCGCGATTGGCGCCACTGGCAAAGAACCAGGACACTCCGCCCCAAACCAGCTCAAACTCCGGCCGTCCGGTAACAGGTTGATCGCCGGTGAAATAGGACACCGGATCATAGCCGTTGAGCGCAACGCCTGTCAGAGGATCAACGACATAAATGCTGGAAGTACCGTGGGATACCGCCTCTGCCGGCAGCGGCATGGCGAGCGCGATGCTCAGCATGGCAAAAAGCCCTGCGCGCCGGATAAGGGTTAAGATTTGTTTACAGATTTGCCGCATCATTGCCGCGATTATCCGATACCGATTCTGGCGGATCGCCGGTCCGGGCTGCATGCTAGAGCCTATTCATGAGACCTTCGTAAACAAGAACCGGTCCGCCCGCCGAACCCGCACCGGGAGATTTAACGAAAATGTTGAAAAAACTTGGCCTGGCCTTTGTTTTACTGATTGGAATAGTCCTGTCCTCAAACACCGCTTTCGCTCAGGGCGCGGTGTCCGACAATTATTCCGCCGACGAATTGATTGAAACCGGGAACGAATTTTTCGGTCAGGTGGCGCAGGGCCTTGCCTCGCTGGTTGAGCGGTCTGTGTCGCAATTCGGGCTGCCCAATGCCTACATTCTCGGGCAGGAAGGGTCCGCGGCTCTGTTTGCCGGGGCGCGTTATGGCGAGGGTGTGATGTACACCCGCAATGCCGGCCAGCGCACCGTATTCTGGCAGGGTCCGAGCGTCGGCTTCGATGTCGGTGGCGATGGCAGCCGGGTCATGATGCTGGTCTACAATCTGCCCAGCGTCGATGCCATTTACGGGCGCTACCCCGGTGTCGATGGATCGGCCTATGTGATTGGCGGCCTCGGCATGACGGCGATGAAGTATGGCGACATCTACATCGTGCCGATTCGGTCCGGTGTCGGTGCCCGGCTCGGGGTGAATGTAGGTTATCTCAAATTTACCGACACGCCGACCTGGAACCCCTTCTAAACCGGCGGTTGTGATTATTATTGAACCGGGATGGCCCGCGCATGCGTCTATGCGTTGGCCAAACGGGAATGTTTGGGCTACAATTTCCGGCGTAAGGAATTGCATTGACACCCAAACCCTTTGCAAACATGTGTCAGCGGCGGTACCGGCTCTGCCGGTCATTTCTGGAGTAAAGCATGGCCGTTGAGCAGATAATGTTTTTTGCTCTGGGATTTCTGGTCGCCACATTGCTCGCGATCATGACAATCCCCTCGATCTGGAAGCGCGCCGTTCGCCTCACCCGCAAGCGCATCGAAGCGACGATGCCGCTGACCATGACCGAATTTCTGGCCGACAAGGACCAGTTACGCGCTGAATTCGCTCTCGCCACCCGCAAGCTCGAGATGACTATCGACAGTCTGCGCACAAGGCTGACGGCGCAGCTGGGCGAGCTTAACGAAAAAAGTAACGAACTGGCGCTGTTGCGGGCGGAGCATGACCGACATCAGGCGGTTTATGAGGAGTTCGAAGCGCGCGAAGCTGAGGCGAAGGAACGCATCCAGCAACTGCAGCGTGAGGTTGCAGACCTTGCCCAGAAGCTGCGCATGCGCGAACGTGATCTTGAAGGCATGAAGAACGCTGCAACAACCGCAGCATCTCCGGCCATTCGCACCATATCCGACGAGTTGCGGCAACGGCTCGATTTGCCGCCAGCAACCGAACCGGAACCCGCCGGACCCGTCGCCGAGGCGCCGGTTGCCGAACCGGAAGGGCATCTGGCCACGCTCCTGCGTGAGACCGGCCTCACCGAGACCGGCCCACGTCCCGTTCAGTCCCTGGCCGAAAAGCTCTCCCAGGAAGATGAGCTGAAACGGGTGCGCGATGAGGTCTCCAAGATCGACCGCGACATCAAGAAGAACTGGAAAAGCGGCAAGATCGACAAGGAAGATTTGCGTGGCCGCCTTGGCGATATCGCCTCATCAGTCAGCCGCCTCGTCTATGCCGTCGATGGTGAAACCGCAGCGGAAGACGCAGGAGAATCCCTGTTCGACCGGGTGAAGAAGTTTGCCGGGCAGGACCTCGAAACCACCAACGAAACTGCCGAACCCGACAAGCGGGGCAAACGCCGCGCTGTTGCCTCTGGCCCGCTCTCCGAGCGTTTGGCCGCTTTCGAGGATATGCACGTCAACAACTAGTTGGTCGTCTCTTTTACTCCTCAGCGAACGGGATATCCCGGATCAGAGCACCAGTTGCGCCGTTGATCAGTCTGAGGCGCATGCCTTCAGAGGTGCGGTATGTCACCGCAATCATGCCTTCGGCTGGTACGGCGGAGACCACTTCTGCACCCGCGGGCACTGCGATCACACCGGCTTCGTAAGCCGCGCCCGGTGCCTCGGTTGAACCGGAACGATAGACAACCGCGATGGCAATGGCGATAAAGCCGAAAATAAGCAGGCCCATCGTGATGACGAACGAACGGCGGGCACGGTTGATCACCAGCTGCGCCTCGGGCGAAAGCGGTTCTGTCTCGTTGGAAGAAGTGGATTGTGAAGTGGACATAAAAGACGGACCCGCCGCTGATGAGGTTGCACAATATGTTGTGCCGCCAGCGCAGGCGGGCGGCAGGCTCGATGCGGTTCTCACCGAACTGCATGAAGAACTGAGCCGCAGCCGGATCAAGGATCTGATCCTGGCCGGTGCCGTCGCGGTCGACGGCGCGACGATATGTGAGCCCAAACATAAGGTCAAACCCGGAAACGAAATCAGTTTCGCCCCACCCCCGCCGGAAGACCCTGATCCCGAGCCGGAAGACATTCCCCTCGATATACTTTTCGAGGATGATCAGCTTATCGTCATCAACAAACCGGTCGGCATGGTGGTCCATCCCGCCCCCGGCTCGCCATCGGGCACGCTGGTGAATGCGCTGATCTATCATTGCGGTGATAGCCTGATGGGGATTGGCGGGGTCAAGCGCCCCGGCATTGTGCACCGGCTCGACAAGGACACGTCCGGCGTCATGGTTGCCGCCAAGACGCAAACCGCACATACGCATCTGGCTGACCAGTTTGCAGACCATGGCCGCACCGGCCCGCTCCGCCGTGCGTACACCGCTTTTGCCTGGGGGCGCACACAAACGCCATCCGGCACCATCGATGCACCTCTCGGTCGTGATCCCCGCAACCGGCTGAAACAAGCGGTGCGCAAGGACGGGCGCGAAGCGATTACCCATTACACGGTTCAGGCCCGGTTTGGCGGTGAGAACTGGGACATCACCCGTCTGGAATGCCGGCTCGAGACCGGGCGCACACACCAGATCAGAGTGCATATGGCCCATATCGGCTATCCGCTCGTCGCCGATCCGCTTTATGCAACCGGATTTGCCACCAAGGCGAACAGATTGCCGGAAAAATTGCGTGAGATTGTCGGGGGGCTCGGCAGGCAGGCATTGCATGCACGGGAGCTTGGCTTCGCGCATCCCGTCAGCCAGGAAAAAATGCTGTTCAGCGCGCCGCTTCCGCCGGATTTGGATGCCCTGAATATGGGGCTTGAACCCTACAATCTGGCCGATTTCCGGCGCTGAGCCGCATTTTCATCGCAATTTACCGATAAAAGAAACGTGATGAGCAGTCCGCAAGGGGTGTAATTCAAAAAAATTGACCTATATCCTTTGAACTGCTGCCCGCGTGCCATCTTGGGCGTGGGAACGCGTGTTCGCCTCAAACGAGGGAACTGAAAGGGGAAAATGATGGCGCAGTCCAATCTGCCGGTGCTCAGCTCAGAGGGTGGGCTGAACCGATATTTACAGGAAATCCGCAAGTTTCCGATGCTCGAGCCGGACGAAGAGTTCATGCTCGCAAAGCGGTACAAGGAACATGAGGATCCTGACGCCGCCCAAAGACTCATTACATCGCATCTCAGACTCGTGGCCAAGATCGCCATGGGCTATCGCGGCTATGGCCTGCCGATCTCCGAGGTGATTTCGGAGGGTAATGTAGGCCTCATGCATGCGGTCAAGCGTTTCGAACCCGACAAGGGCTTCCGGCTGGCAACCTACGCCATGTGGTGGATCCGCGCTGCGATCCAGGAATATGTCTTGCGCTCATGGTCGCTGGTGAAGATCGGCACCACAGCTGCGCAGAAACGCCTGTTTTTCAATCTTCGCAAGATCAAGGGCCAGCTCGCCGCGCTTGATGACGGTTCGCTGCATCCTGATCAGATCAAGCAGATTGCAACAACGCTCGACGTATCCGAAGACGATGTCGTGTCGATGAACTCCCGCCTTACCGGCGACGCCTCATTGAACGCGCCCATGCGCGCCGACGAAGGCACCAGCGAGTGGCAGGACTGGCTGGTCGATGAAACGCCGGACCAGGAAACCGCGCTTGGCGAAGATGAGGAGCATCAGGAGCGTATGGGTCTGTTGACCAATGCCATGGGCGACCTCAATGAGCGCGAACGCGCCATCTTTGAAGCCCGCCGCCTCCGCGACAACCCGCTGACGCTGGAAGAACTGGCGCAGGAATATGGCGTTTCGCGCGAGCGTATCCGTCAGATCGAGGTGCGTGCGTTCGAAAAAGTGCAGGATGCCGTCAAGGAAGCTGCCGCTGAGAAACTGCGTGAGCAGGAAGACGCTTAGAAAGCTCGACGTTCTATTTTTGAAAGGCTGGCGTAAATGCTTACGCCAGTCTTTTCATCGCGACTGGTAGATACTTCAGATCAAGGATGAGGAGCCAGGCGGCCTGGTCTGGCTCAGGGTGGACTTCAAAGACGCCAGTCGTTGCGCTGTTGGAGGCGCCGGTGCGCCCACCCGGTTCGAGCACGACATCCTCGAGCGGATAATCAAGACCTTTGGAACCCACAAACGCCACCCGTCCCAGCGGGTGCAGGGACACACGGGCACCAGCATCGACCGTAAAGGTGATCGACCCGTTGACTACCAACGCGATATCGGTCTCATCCGCCAGCACGATCTGACGGTCTTTGCCATAACGCATTACCGCGCTCAGAGCCGCCAGCGTGTGGTCGAAACGCTTTCCAGTCATACCCATTGCTACCGTAATCGGTGCGGCGGTCGAATATAGGCATTTCTCGAAGTCGGTGGTCAGTTGCTCCTCAATGCGGATCAGCCGGGTTTTCTCGGCCCACGCAACCGGATCGTCCAAAGAGTCGATGTCGCCGATGATCGCTTCAGGCGTGATGCCCGCTTGTGCGCACACATCGCCGCCCCCGTCGGCACCGATAATATGTGCACCGCCCGCGTAAAGAGACCGCAAAAGGCTGAAATCGACATCCCCACCACCCACGATCACCAGGGGTTTTTCAAACCGCAGTACCGGTTCCCGGGCCGCTGTGTCATTCACCACTTGAACTCATCTCCATGACTGATTAGGTTCCACCTGTCTCGCTGGGGTGCTCCGGAGACGGGGCTGAGATTTTACCCATTGAACCTGAACCAGGTCATGCTGGCGGAGGAAGTTCGAGATGGCAAGGGCGATCATATCGCCCGTGATTGCCAGCCCGTATCCCTTCTGACGCATGCCCAAGCTAAAAAGGAAACGACCGATGTCGTTCACAAAACGCTTGGCGCTCGCGGCTCTTATCAGTTTTGCAGCGCTGCCCGCTTCTGCGCAGGATAATCCTGTGCTTACTGTTTACACCTACGACGCCTTTGCCGCCGATTGGGGCCCTGCCCCCGGCCTTAAAGCCGGATTTGAGGCCCAATGCGACTGCACGATAAATTTCGTCTCTGCCGACAGCTCCATCGGCGCGTTGCGCCGCGTGCAGCTTGAAGGCGACACCACCGAGGCTGACATCGTGCTGGGGCTCGATACCAGCATTCTCGCCGAAGCCCGCGATACCGGCCTGTTTGCCGAACACGGCGTCGACACCTCCGGTCTCGATCTACCGACGGAATGGGAGGCGCCCGATTTCGTGCCCTTCGACTATGGCTATTTCGCCTTTGTCTACAACAGCGAAACCCTGCCCAACCCGCCCCGTTCGTTCGAGGAACTGGCGGATGAGGACAGTGGTATCAAAATCGTTATTCAGGATCCGCGCTCCGCAACACCGGGTCTTGGTCTCGTGCTTTGGCTCAAAGCTGCCTATGGCGACGATGCTGTAGAGGCGTGGACCGATCTTGCACCGCAGATCGTGACCGTCACCCGTGGCTGGTCGGAAAGCTACAATCTGTTTCTCAACGGGGAAGCGGACATGGTGCTGAGCTACACCACCTCACCCGCCTATCACCTGATTGCCGAGGACGACGACCGGTTTGCCGCCGCGCCGTTCGAGGAAGGCCATTACATGCAGATTGAAGTGGCCGGGGTTCTGAGCTCGTCCCCGAACAAGGATCTGGCCCGCGATTTCCTCGCCTGGCTGATTACGCCGGAAGCGCAGTCCGTCATCCCGACGACCAACTGGATGTATCCGGTCGCACCCATCGATTTGCCGGACGGGTTCGAGACGCTGACCATTCCGGAAAAACCGCTATTGCTGCCCGACGCCGATGTCGCCGCCAATACCGGCACCTGGATCGCGGAAATGCTGGATGCTATCGAGTAGCGCTTTGCGCATGCCCTCCGGTTCCGGCCGGAGGGCAGCCGGCATCCTTGCCGCTGCTGCCATCACCGCCCTGATCGGCCTGATTTTCTGGGCGCTGCAAAACACAACCATCACTCGTACCGGCAGCACAATTCCGGTGGATATCCCGCATCTGTTGCGCATGAGCGCAATTCAGGCGGGCCTGACGACGCTGATCTCCGTCGTCGCCGGTATTGCCATCGCCTGGTCGCTCGACCGGTTGAAATTCCCCGGCAAGCCGCTGCTCGTTGGGCTGTTCGCCTCCGCCATCGTCACGCCGGGTGTTGTCGTGGCCTTCGGCCTGATCACCATCTGGGGCCGCGCCGGTTGGGCGAATACCGTGCTTAATGCCATGGGGCTCTCTGTTGATAGCTCGATCTTCGGGCTGTACGGTATCCTGCTGGCCCACCTGATCCTTGATGGCACCTTCGCGGCCCGTATCCTGCTGTCACGTCTCGATGCCAACCCCGCGACGCGGCTGAAAACCGGACGCAGCCTTGGCCTCGGTGCGGTGCGCCGTTTCATGGTGCTGGATTGGCCAGCCATGCGTGGCGCCATACCCGGGCTCTCAGCCATCATCTTCCTTCTGGCGTTCACCAGCTTTCCAATCGTGCTTCTGCTTGGCGGCGGACCGGCCAACCAGACGCTCGAAGTTGCGATCTATTCGAGCGTACGCCTCAACTTTGACCTTGGTGCCGCTGTTGCCCTGTCACTCACCCAGCTTGTGGTGTGTACGGCTACTATTCTGCCAGCTCTCGCCTTTCCCGGCTCCATCGCCCCGGCTGGCAACACGAATAGTTTCTTCTGGCCCGATCGCTGGTCCGTACGTGTGTTGCAGATTGCTATTCTTGGTCTCGGCACAATCGGTTTCATCCTGCCGCTGCTGGCCGTTTTGGTAGGCGGTGTTTCCGCCAATCTACCGGTTTTGATGGCGCGCCCGAACTTCTGGCAGGCTTTGGGCACCAGCGTCAGCGTAGGCGTCAGTGGCGCGGTCCTCACCCTTGCGCTGGGTCTCGCCATCACGCTTGCGCGCACTAACCTGAAAAGCCGTATTGGCCGCACCCTTATCGGCTTGCCGGCCTACACCTATCTGGTGGTGCCATCGGTTGTGTTGTCGCTCGGGTTTTTCCTGCTCACCCGCAGTCTGGGGTTGAGACCACAATCGGTTGCAACGCTTGTGCTCATTCTTGCCAGCGCACTGCTCGCGCTGCCGTTTGCGCTGGCCATACTCGGCCCGGCTGTCAGCGCGGTTGCAGGACGCTATGACAAGCTGTCGCGATCACTGGCGCTGACTGGATGGCTACGCTGGCGGCTGGTGGAGTGGCCGCTGATCACACGGGAAATCGGCATTGTCCTTGCCATGGGATTCTGCTTTTCGCTCAATGATGTTGGCGTCATTTCATTATTTGGCACTGACAGTTTCACCACCCTGCCCTGGCTGATGGTGCGGGCGCTTGGTGCCTATCGCAGCAATGACGCCGCCATTATCGCCGCGATATTGCTCACGCTCTGCCTCACTACTTTCTGGCTCTTACCCTATCTTTTTGGAAAGCTGTCCAATGCTCAGGATTGAAAACCTCACCTTCGCTCATCCGGGCCAGACAGCGCCATACCAGTTCGATCTTGAAGTCGCGCCCGGCGAGATTGTCGCGATTTCCGGCACCAGCGGCTCGGGCAAATCCACCCTGCTCGACCTTGTGGCCGGGTTTTTGACACCGACAAATGGAGAGATTGCGCTCGATGACAGGAGCTTGTTGCCCCTGCCTCCGGAAGAACGACCGGTCTCAATCCTGTTTCAGGACAACAATTTGTTCGATCATTTGACCGTCGCGCAGAATATCGCCCTCGGCCTTCAGTCCACACACGGTAGCGAACAGGCGATCAGCGATGTGCTGAAGCGCGTCGGGCTTGAAGGCTACGCACCGCGGCGCGCGCGCAGCCTGTCCGGTGGCCAGCAGCAGCGGGTGGCGCTGGCGCGGACACTGCTGCGCGACAAGCCGATATTGCTTCTAGACGAGCCATTCACCGGGCTCGATGCCGAGACTGCAAGCAGCATGCGCGACTTGGTCAAAGACCTCACCAACGCGAAAAACTGGCACGTAGTGCTGGTCAGCCATGACGAAGACGATGCGGTATTTCTGGCGGACCGGCGATTTGACTTAAGTGGAAACCAGCTGACGGAACGCGCGAAGGCTTAACCGTCTCCGCTCGCCTGTTCTGTCGAGGCTTCTGCCCATGCGGCCAAAACTTCGTCAAACATGGCGTTCGCCGCATCATCCTTTTCCAGTGTGATGATGGCGTGCTTACCGCTGCCATAGATCAACGCCAGATCGAGCCATTTGCGGCCCAACAGGCTGATATTGTTGACCCGGTCCTGCTCCGCCGCGCTGAGTGCGAAGAGGAACGAATTCCCCACCACGCGTGCCGATGCGCCTGCCAGCAGCGTGCCTTGCGACAGTTCCTCGTTCTTGAGCAGAACGCCGGGCAAATTGGAAATCGAACCGCCAGGGAAAGTTTCCGACACGTCGAAATCGATTTCCATAATGTGGCTGGCCGGCAGAGCCGGATCGGAATTGAGCCGGATCAGCAGATTGACCCCGAGATTACGCGCCGGAATCTTGGCGGTGGCGTTGAGTGTCGGCAGGCCCAGTTCATCTACACCGCGTGTCCATTCAACCGTGCCTGAGAAGGGGACAGCGCCGGTCGTACCTTCCGATGAGGCTTCGAGCAGTAGCGATTGCGCGCCCACAGGCGCAACAGCGCTATCGCCTGCGTCGGCAGCGGCGTCAGACGCACCAGCATCGGCGGTGTCCGCATCGGCAACCGCCGCTTCGTCACTTGTTGGCAGTCTTTCCTCAGTTTTAGCCGCATCCGATGTCGGCTCGGCAATCGCCGGTTCTTCTGCGTCGGCAGTGGCAGCGTCACCGGATGTGGTGTCCTGCTGCGTTTCGGCGGTATCGGACTCCGCCGGCGTTTCAACCGGTTCGGTGGCTGGCAGGCGCTCCTGGCTGATTTCCGTTTCCTGCGGTGTTTCAACCGGCGTGTCCACCGCAGCGGTGTTGCCTGGCCCATCTGCATCATCTTCAACCGCAGGTGTCGGCGTTGCAGCCGGCGTGGCTTCGGCTACTTCGGCCACCGGCGCTGAGGCATCCCCAGCACCAAACATGGTGTCGAGATCGATATAACCCTCGCGCCAGGCCCAATAACCTGCGCCGCCGACCCCGGCGAGAAGAACGAGAAACAGAACCAGGAATATGGTCAGCGCATTGCCGCCGCCGGTTGCCTCGCCGCTGCCCGCCAATGGCTTTGTGCGTTCAAGCACAGCCTCGGCAGACGCTGCGGCGTCTTCACCCTCTTCGGTTGACCCTTCACCACGGGCTTCACGGTCAAGCGCGGCGATGGCCTTGTCGACGACAAATTGCGGATCATTGCCCTCGCCCTCGACCTCCACCTCGCGCACCCGCGACATCGCCTCTTCGCTCACTGATGTGTCAGCCTGCAGGGCTTCGTGGGGCGCGGCAGCGCCGTTGGTATAAGCGGGTTTTGCTTCTGGTTGGTGCTCCGGCTCAGGTTCGGGTTCCGGCCGTTCGTCTTCCATCACATCGGCAGCTGTGACCATACCGGACGCGACGGCGTCGGCGCGCCAGCGGGTCGGCACTGCAGCTTCGTCAGCGGCAGCCTGTGCCTGCGCGATGATGAACTCGATGGTACCCGGCAGCGGACCGGTATTTTCAGGTTCGGGCGCATCCGCTTCCGCAACCTCCGGCTCCGGAGCGGTCTCGAAAGGCATGGGGTCCGGCTCGGGCTCAGGCTCGGGATCGTCATTCGCTGCCGATGGCGTCTCATCGCTTGCCACCAGATCATCGACCTCGGCAGACAGATCCTGATACTCCGCCAGCACCGCAGCGATCGCGTCGCGGGACGTGTCCTGCGTGGAGGGAAGTTCACCCACTGCCGCGACCACCTCGTCAGCATCGCGCACAATCGCGTCTGCATCCGTGGTGTCTGCATCATCTTCGGTTGCGCGCATTGCCGCTTCGGCTTCTGCCAACGCTGCGGCAACATCGTTGTCGGTAACGTCCTGAGAAACGTCGTCGTCTGCAGCTTCGCCCACGTCTTCGGCGACTGGTTCTTCCGGTTCCAAGGCCTCGACAGGCTCGGGGACTTCCTCTGAATCAGAAGGTGTTTCCGCAACAGGTTCATCCTCAACCGGAGCTTCAGGTTCAGGTTCCGGCGCGGGCGCAATGGCTTCGGCAGGTTCCGGATCCGAGGCCTCTTCGACCGTCGGTTCCGGCAGATCGCTTTCAGTGATGTCCGGGGTATCTTCGTCAGCCGCGACCTCGGGCTCGGCGTCCTCATGGGCCTTCAGGCCGCCCAGGAGCCGGTCTGTAGCTTCCTGTTCGACTTCGCGGATACAGTCTTCGAGCTGCAACCGATGCTGGGTGATTTCGCGGGCAGGCAAAGGCGGGTCAATCGCGCGCAACTGTGCCACGAGCGCGGCACGCGCTTTCTCATAGACCTGTCGACGCGCGGCGCCGTTGTTTTCGGGCAGGGTTTCCATGGCCCTGCGCAACAACTCTCTGTAATCCGCCATTCGCTACTTAATACTCGCTTTCGTGCCGTCTTTTTAGCCAATAATTCTCAATCTTGGAACGGGTCATTGACGAGGATCGTGTCGAGCCGCTCAGGACTTGTGGATAGCATAGCTACCGGCGCGCCAATAAGCTCCTCGATGTGGCGGACATATTTAACCGCCTGCGCCGGCAATTCCGACCATCTGCGTGCCCCCGCTGTCGTTTCCGACCAGCCTTCCATGGTCTCATAAATCGGCTTTACGCGGGCCTGAGCGCCCATAGACGCGGGCAAATAGTCAATTTTTTGACCATCAAGCTCATAACCGACGCAGACCTTGATTTCTTCAAGGCCATCGAGGACATCAAGCTTGGTCAAGGCGATGCCATTTATCCCCGATGTTTTGACCATCTGGCGGACGATGACAGCGTCAAACCAGCCGCAACGGCGCTTGCGGCCCGTATTGACCCCCCACTCATGGCCCGTTTTGCCAAGATACTCGCCAATATCGTCAGTCAGCTCTGTAGGGAACGGCCCCTCGCCGACGCGGGTTGTGTAGGCCTTGGTAATGCCGAGCACATAATCAATCGCGCCCGGTCCAAGCCCCGAACCGCCGGCGGCCTGACCCGCAACGACGTTGGAAGAGGTCACGAACGGATAGGTGCCGTGATCATTGTCGAGCAGTGCGCCCTGTGCACCCTCGAACAGGATCCGGTTTCCCTTGCGCCGCGCCTCATCCAGCACCTCCCAGACCCGCCCCACATAGGGCAGGATTTCATCGGCGACTGATGTCAGTTCCTCGTGGATGGCGTCAAACCTGAGTTCTTCGAGACCCATGCCGCGCCGTAGCGCATTGTGATGGGTTAAAAGCCGCTCGATCTTGTCGTTGAGCGTGTCTTTTTCCGCCAGATCAACGACGCGGATTGCCCGGCGGCCCACCTTGTCCTCATAAGCCGGGCCGATGCCGCGCTTGGTCGTACCGATTTTCAGCCCGGAGTTGGCATTTTCCCGCATCGCATCGAGTTCGCGGTGCAGGCTGAGGATCAGGGTCGCATTGTCGGCAATCTTGAGATTGTCCGGCGTGATATCGAGCCCCTGCCCGCGCAGCTTGGCCAGCTCCTCGACAAAATGGTGCGGGTCCACCACCACGCCATTGCCGATCACGCTTAGCTTGCCGCCGCGCACCACGCCTGACGGGATCAGCGCGGTCTTGTAGCTGACGCCATCGACCACAAGCGTATGCCCGGCATTATGCCCGCCCTGAAACCGCACGACCACATCGGCGCGCTCACTGAGCCAGTCGACAATCTTGCCTTTGCCCTCGTCGCCCCATTGCGAGCCGACAACCACTACATTCGCCATTTGGCCAATCCCCAAACCGTAAAGTGCTCAAGAAACCCTGCCGGGTTCCCTTGTCCGGCATAAATCCGCGATAGCGGTTTGTCTCCGGACGAATTGCTGATAAGTGCTACAGGCAGCTAGCACAAGTATTCCAATGACGAAACAGCAACCCGCACCCGGCCGCGATCATGGCCCACTCGCCCTGATAACCGGTCAGCCCTACCTATTGCTGGTTCTGGCGCCGATATTCTGGGGTGGCAATCTGGTTGCGGGTAAGGCTGCCGTCGGCCAGATCGACCCGTTTTTGCTGTTGGTGGGGCGCTGGTTTGGTGCCTCTCTAATCCTGATTGTGTTGGCTGCACCGCACATGAAAACCGATTGGCCGCGTGTGCGGGCATCAATGTTCTGGCTGGTGTTTTACGGGGTCCTGGGGTTCGCGACCTTCAACATCCTGATGTATAGCTCCGCCTATCACACCGCCGCCATCAATGCTTCCATCGAACAGGCCGCCATTCCGGTCCTGGTGCTCTTGGGCAATTTCCTCGTCTTCAAGGTTCGTGCCAAGCTTTTGCAGGTGGTCGGGTTAGTGCTCACAATCATCGGCGTTATCTGGGTCGCAACACATGGCGATCCTCAGCGTATCCTGGCGCTGAGCATGAATATCGGTGATGGCATGGTGCTGGCGGCGTGCCTTTGCTACGCCATCTACTCACTCGTCCTGCGCTACCGGCCCGACATTCACTGGCTCAGCTTCATGTTTGTCACTGCACTGGCGGCGCTTGCCGCTTCGCTGGTCTTCGTCGTCTTTATTGGCGGCGGCATTCCGCGCGTCTTGGCCGCCATCCCGCAAACAACGCTCATCGGCTGGGTGTGCATCGGTTATGTGATGATCTTTCCATCGATCATGGCGCAGCTCTGCTACGCGCGCGGTGTCGAACTCGTCGGCCCCAACCGCGCCTCGATATTTATCAATCTGCTGCCGATAACCGGGACAGTCCTTTCGATTATCATTCTCGGCGAACGCCTTGAAATGTTTCATTTAATCTCCGCCGTTCTCGTCGTTGCGGGGATTGCCCTGTCTGAATATACGGTGAGGAGCCGCGCTATGAGGTAGGATAACATTGTTGACTCAGAATTGAGCTTTCATTTTAGCTCTGCATCTCTGTTGCAGTCCCAATAACCTTCCAGCTCATTTGGAATGTCCAGCCTTTTTCTCCCGTGCCAAGCGTATCGAAAAAAACAACGCCATCGTACTCATTCCCAATCTTAACACATCAATTAATACTGCAATTGGGAATCCGGTAGCCGGTATGCTTCCAAGCCCCAGAACTCTCAGCAACTTACCGGTCAAAAACCAATCATCCATCCAAGCCGTGTCAGTGGAAATTTCTTTCTTGTATTTCTTTGCCTCCAGCTTGTACGGCGAGACATCTTCATATCGCGCAAGGAGTGCATTTCGAATTCCTTTTGCATTGCCTTGGTGCCACTCAGCATCCCGCCAAGGTTTGGAACCTTGAGAATGAATGAAATACGGCTGATATCCGAATATATGCTGCAATCTCTCAAAACAAGTGTAGCCACGTAAGCTGAGAAGTTGCACAATTTCCTTTCCTCGTGAAAGTATATCAATGTCTATTTGGCTGAATTCGCGACTTGCAAGAAGCGCGGTGAGGATGTCTTGATCGCTCACCAAGTGGGTCGGTCGGTCTAGCACCGGAAGACTTTGAGCAGATTTATATGCCTCATCCCATTCTAGCAGATCGCGCCATCTCTCCAACAACGGAATGTGCAAAGACGACACCCTCAATACGCTCGTATTCAGGGTACACGACAAGTCCCGACCAACCTTAAAGCCCCAAGACCTTGCCCTTAAGCTGTGCTTGTCATCCGGGCCGGCAAGAGCCTCAGCTGTAGTAATCAGAGTTTCTAATGGCACGCTTTCAAGCCTGCGTCTAAAATCGCGTGTTACAATGATGTCTGAATCCAACCAAACAACGCTTTCATGTCCAGCTTTTAAATAGGGCAACAACACCTGTGGCTTCACATTCCAAGAATTGCCTCCCGGTACTTGCTCTTTGTGCAATCGAATTTCTGGAAACTGCTGAAGCCACAGGGTAAAGCCGTCGTTGGCAGCTGGAAAAAATAGTTCAACTTTGAAATCGGAACAGTGCCGCCGAAGACTCAGGATAAGCAATTGAATTCCAGCTTCTGCAACTGGTCTATCTTCGGCAATGCATATAATCATACTAAGAGTGCTTGTACTGAAACTACACTATTCAAATCGGAAAACTGATTTTTCCGTTCATCAATAGGTGAGCATCAATAATCGAAAATAGCAATCCCGACTAACCACTCACGAAGTGAACACGCACACAATCCAATCAAAATGACAAATCCTCCTTTGTCCTAAAGTAGCGACTTTATCTCACATGAGCATTGAACTCATCCTCCTCGCCGCCGCCGTTTTCCTGCTTGCCGGCACCATCAAGGGATTGGTGGGCATTGGCTTGCCCATCGCGGCGGTCGGTATTCTGTCGCAGGTGATTGATCCGCGCACGGCTGTGCTCGCGGCGATATTTCCGATCGTTGTGAGCAATATCTGGCAGGTCTACCGGGCTGGTGACGTTCTGCCAGCGATCCGCCGCTATTGGCTTTTTGCTGCTGTGCTGGCCGTGGTGCTTTTGATCACGACCTATTTCGCGCCATCGGTGTCACCCGAACTTCTTGTGCTGCTGCTCGGCATTCTTGTCGTCGCCTTCTCGGTGATCAATCTGGCGTTCAAACCCCCGATGCTGCCGGAGCGGTTCGACAAGGCAGGGCAAATCTTTTTTGCAACCTTTGCCGGTATTTCCGGCGGTCTCACCGCCATTTGGGGCCCACCCATGGTGATCTATTTTCTCGCGCGGCGCCTCGAGAAGGACGAGTTCGTCCGCGCATCCGGCCTGTTATTTCTCGTTGGCAGCATTCCCCTGCTCGTCGGATATGTGCAGAACGGGCTGATTACGCGCGATATCGCTATCCTGTCGGCTGTCGTGGTCGTCCCCACACTTCTGGGATTTGCTTTCGGAGAGCAGCTACGCAGACATCTCGATTCCTCCCGGTTTCGCACCGCAGTGCTCATCATGTTCCTGCTCATGGGATTGAACCTTTTACGCCGGGCGATTTTCTGATCAGATCGGGTGTCCATCAACACCAATGAATGTGCACCTCATGCCCCCAAAAAGCCTGGCGACTGATCGCCTTGCCGCCATTGTCACTTTCCTGCAAGCCACTGCTGACCTCAAGGACACCTTGCGCAGCGGGTTCACAAATGCCGGGCGGCAGGAAAGCACCGCCGAACACACATGGCGGCTCTGTCTGTTTGCCATGTTGATTGGCGATGAACTGCCAGACTGCGATACGCTGCGGCTGATCAAACTGTGCATTGTTCATGATCTCGGCAAGGTCATCTCCGGCGATATCCCGGCCATCTATCAGAACGCGGACGAGGACAAGTCAACGCAGGAGCGGGCTGATCTCATCACCTTGTGCGCGCCTCTACCCGATGATTTACGCGATGAAATTGTTGCTCTATGGGACGAATATAATGCTGCCGCCACAACGGAAGCCAAACTCGCCAAGGGCCTCGACAAGCTCGAGACCATTTTCCAGCAAGCAACAGGTGGTAACCCGCCGGACTTCGACTACGACTTCAACCTCACCTATGGCGCGGAGCATACGGGCAAGCACCCACTGCTGGGCCAATTGCGCGACCTTGCGGACATCGCAACACGTGCCCGCATGACGGAGTAAGCATATGACCACATATTCCCGGCTGGATCAGATCGAAGAACGGGTCGCCAATCAGGATCAGACCATTGAGGATCTGAACCAGACCATCACCGACCAGTGGAAAGAGATCGACCGTCTCAAACGCGAACTCAACCGGTTGACCGATCAGATGCGTGATGTTGAGGGCGCACTTGGCGACCGGCTGGGTGGCAAGGAACCGCCACCACCGCATTATTGATCCTCAAACGAACCGCCACACAAAGTGTCCCAGTCCAGCTCCGAACGCCCGCTGATCGGCATTCTCTTCGTTGCACTCGCAACGTTGGCCTTCGCGCTATCCGACACAACCATCAAGCATCTGACCGCGAACTATTCGGTTCAGGTCATTGCAGCCATACGCTACATCGTCAGCCTGGCTGTCATCCTCGCCGTGCTTGGTCCGCGGCTCGGGGCCCGGCTCTGGCAAACACAGCGGACATGGCTGGTGGTTGCGCGCGGTGTCTGTCTGTCGTTCGCCACCCTCACCATGGGTTGGGCGCTCAGCCGCATGCCAGTTGGCGAAGCGGTTTCCATCCTTTACCTCTCGCCTTTTGTCGTGATGCTTCTCGCCGTCCCATTGCTCGGCGAAAAAGTCGGGCCCGCCGCATGGATAGGCGCCGCTATCGGTTTTTGTGGTGTACTTCTGATCGTAAGGCCTGGCAGCGGGCTGGACCCGCTCGGCGTCCTCTTCGCCCTGCTCAATGCCGGCATCGCAGTCACCTACACCCTGCTCTCACGCGGTCTGGCCAAAACAGAATCCACCTCAGCGATGATGTTCTACGTCACACTTGTCGGCGCAGTTTTTTTCGTCGCACTCGCCCTGCCCGAGTTCCCAACGCTAGACGCCAGCGCAGCCGATATCGGCCTGATGGCCTTTGTGGGACTACTCGCCACCGGCGGACACTTCCTGCTCACCGCCGCCTATCGCTATGCCGCCGCGTCCATGCTGGCGCCCATCACCTATCTGCATCTGGTCTGGGCGGCGGGTCTGGGGTTCGTGTTCTTTGCCCACATTCCGGATTTTCTCACCCTGACCGGCATGGCGCTGATCCTCACATCGGGTGTCGCCATAGCCATCCGCTCGCACATTGAGCGCAGACGGGCCGCCGTCCCCGCGTCGAGCGCCGAGATCGTCCCCGACTAGCGCAAATTGTGCCCGGTCGAAGTCAGTCCTCGGTCTCGAAAATACTCTCGATCGGTTTTTCGAAAAGCCGCGCGATTTTGAAAGCCAATGGCAGTGAGGGATCGTACCGGCCGGTCTCGATTGCATTGACAGTCTGCCGTGACACGTCAAGCCGCTCTCCCAAGGCCGCTTGCGACCAGCCTTTTTCGGCGCGAAGTACTTTGATGATGTTCTTCAAATCACGCTACTGCCTTCTCGCCTGGAAAAGACCGCTTTGGCTACTGAATACGCGACCCAGAACAGCGGATTGATCCAGAACACCGATATGGGTGGGGCATCCACATACATTTCCAGATACCCCCAGGCCGTCCCCGCACCCAACGCGACGGCGGCGCCTATCATCATGCCTTTGATTTGTATTTGCCTCAGGAACTCGTCGATGTCCTGCATATAGCGCCAGTGAATCCAGAACATGGAGAGAATAGCGATGATGGGAATAATGGCCAATGCTGCAAGGATTTCGTTTGTGACAACATCAGAATTATCGAGCCAGAACAGTCCCACCGATCCGCCCAAAAACACCAGCATCGCCGGAATGAAACCTGCGTAATAGCGCCGTGTAGCTTGTTTGACGTTCATGATCGCCTCATTGAATTTGTAAAGCTTCCTTTACATAATTCCGTCCAGAGGATATGTCAAGCCTCCTTTACATCAAAGCCTCAGGCTGTCATCCATCAACGAAACCGATAGGATGAAGCCGAAAGCTCGAAGGGCCGCTTGAATGAACGATCCCATCCGCATCACCAACACCATCTGGCTGCCGCAAGCCGAGCTGGACATCAGCTTCATTCGCAGTCCCGGCCCGGGTGGTCAGAACGTCAACAAGGTCGCGACGGCGGCGCAGTTGCGGTTTGATCTGATGGGGTCCCCGTCTCTTCCCGCCGGGCTGAAACAACGCGCGGGGAAGCTTGCCGGGTCACGCCTGACCAATACTGGCGAAATCGTGTTTACAGCATCTAAATTCCGCACGCAGACCCAGAACCGGGAGGATGCACTCAGCCGTTTGGTCGACCTTTTGCAGCAAGCTGCAAATCCTCCAAAACGCCGCATACCCACCAAGCCGACCCTCGCTTCAAAAAGGCGGCGGCTGGACGCAAAGGGGAAGCGCAGTCACATCAAACGCACCAGGTCCACACGCCCTGAAATCGACTGACACATGAGTGTGTTAAACAGGCGTCTATTGCCGGGGCGGCATTGGACACCTATGTCAGTCCGGCAACAGGCAGAGAGGATGCACCGTTGAACAATTCAGCACAGTTCTGGAACAATATGGCGGAGAAATATGCCCGCGATCCCATCTCCGACGAAAAAGCCTATCAGCACAAGCTCGATAAGACACGGGAACTGTTTACACCGAAAACCACGGTGCTCGAAATCGCGTGCGGAACAGGTTCGACAGCGATCACACATGCGCCGCAAGTCAAATCGATCCGCGCAGTTGATATCTCAAAGGAGATGATCAGGATCGCCGAAGGAAAGGCTGAGGCCGCAGGCATCAAAAATATCAAATTCGAAGTCGGTGCCATCGAGGATTTACCCACCCCCGAGAAGCCCTATGACATCGTCATGGCGCATTCGATTATTCACCTGCTTGAAGACAAACAGCAGGTCATCGACAAAATCATGAATTTCGTGAAACCCGGCGGCTATTTTGTCTCCAGCACAGCTTGCCTGGGTGACATGAACCCTTTGATCCCCCTTGCCCTGCCGCTAATGAAGTTTTTCGGCAAAGCACCCCATGTGGATGTGTTCACTGAGGATGAACTGGCGTCGGCGATCAAAGCAAGCGGCTTTGAGATCGACTATCAGTGGAAGCCGAAAAAGGGCAGCGCGGTCTTCATCATTGCGCGAAAACCGGCATAGGCTCAGCCGATTTGATCGACCTTGATGCCGAGTTTGGAAATCTCATCGAAAAACCCCGGACAAGTCTTTGACACGCAACCCGGACCCTTGAGCTCAACGCCCTCGGCACCCGCACCCATCACCGCGAGCGCCATCGCCATACGATGATCCTCATAGGTGTCGAGCACCGCAAATTTCGGCTGGCCGGGATAGACGGTCAGCCCATCCTCCCGCTCGTCAACCTTGATACCCGCCTTCGTCAACTCCGCGCAAATGGCTGAAATTCGGTCACTTTCGTGATGACGGATATGGGCGACATTGGTCATCGTGATCGGTGCGTCAGCGAAGGGCGCCAGCGCGGCGAGGGTCAAAGTGGCATCGCTCAGAGGCTTCATATCGATGGTGAAGCCACCCTTGAGTGGTCCCGAACACTGGATACGCGTCTGGGTTTCGCCCCGCGTTATCGTGCACCCGAGCTGTTCGAGAATATCGACAAAACCATAGTCCGGTTGCCGGGTGGCGGAGCCGATATTCTTCAGCGTCACATCACCCTGACTGACGGCCGCCAGCGCGGCAAAATAGGTCGCGGTTGATGCATCCGCCTCCACCGCCAGATCCTTGGCAGTGTAGCCAGTAGCGTTTACTTTGAACCGGTCGAAAGCGTCGTTCACCTCTACGTCGCATCCAAAATGCGCCATCACATCGAGGGTGATCCGCACATAGTCGGACTGGACGATGGAACTGGTGATATCAAGCTCCAGCCCGTCCCGCGCCTGCGCCGCGCCCATCAGAATGCCGGAGATGAACTGGCTGGAGATATTCCCGGCCATTTTGAGCGCGCCACCCGCAAAGGTGCCGCCCCGGATTGTCACGGGATAACAGTTTTCGTTTTCAAGCGCGGCGATTTCGCCCCCACCTTGCCGGATGGCATCGAACAGCGGTCCAACTGGCCGCTTGCTCATCTGTTTGGAGGCAGTGACCTGCCATTCGCCGGCATCGCCCGCCGCCAGAAACGCCGGCAGGAATCGTGCAATCGTACCTGCCGAGCCCACATGCAACCGGCCGCCGGTATTTGGCCGCCGCCGGCCAATGCCGGTGACTGTGGCGGCTTCACCATCGAAAACCACTGTGCAACCAAGACGTTGCAATAGATCCTGACACCAATAGGTATCGTCGCTGCGCAGCAGTCCTGTTAGCTGCGTCGTCCCCTCGGCCATCCCAGCAAGAATGAGCGCCCGGTTGGAGAAACTTTTCGAACCCGGCACCGAAACCTCGGCCACAACAGGGCCTGACAGCGGCGCAACACGCACCGCTTTCACGCCTTTAAGAGCGGTCCAAGGCGTTTCGGCGTCGAGTTCGTTAGTCATTATGCCCCCGGGAAATGCAGCTCTTTGGCCTGCACCACGCCTTCAAGGGCGTCGATTTTGGCCATGTCTTCATCGCTCAATTCACTGTCGACGGCAATGAGGGCGATGGCGTCGCCACCCGCATTCAACCGGCCAAGGTTGAAGTTGGCGATGTTGACGCTCAGATCACCCAGAAGCGTACCCAACCGGCCGATGAAGCCCGGCTTGTCCTCATTGGTGATGTAGAGCATGTGTGGCGTCAACTCGGCTTCCATGTTGATGCCCTTGACCTGGATGATCCGCGGTGCGCCATTGGCGAACACCGTACCGGCAACGCCGCGCTCCTGCCGCTCGGTCATCACCGTGAAGCGGATATAGTTTTCATAGGCACCCTGCCGCTCACGGTTGATGGTTTCCACCTGGATGCCGCGATCCTTGGCTAGCACCGGTGCGGAGACCATGTTCACATCCCCGAGGAGCGGTTTGAGCACACCGGTCAGCGCCGCTGCCGTCATCGGGCGGGTGTTGAGCTCGGCCACATCGCCTTCATACTCAATGCGCACGCCCTTGATCCCGGTTTCCGTCAGCTGTCCGGCGAACGAACCGAGCATCTCGGCCAGCTTGACGAACGGCGTCAGGCGCGGTGCTTCTTCTGCTGTGATCGAGGGGAAATTGAGTGCGTTGGCGATCTCGCCGGTGTTGAGATAGGCCGAAATCTGCTCGGCTACCTGCAAGGCGACATTTTCTTGCGCTTCCGATGTCGAAGCGCCGAGATGCGGGGTGCAAATCACGTTCGGCACCGCAAAGAGCGGGTTGTCCTTGGCCGGTTCTTCCTCAAATACATCGAGTGCTGCACCGGCCACCTGCCCGCTTTCCAGCGCATCTTTGAGCGCTGGTTCATCAATCAACCCGCCGCGGGCGCAGTTGATGATCCGCACACCCTTTTTTGTTTTCGCCAGCGCTTCGGCGTTGAGGATGTTGCGTGTCGCATCAATCAGCGGCGTGTGCAGGGTGATGAAATCTGCACGCGGCAGTAGCTCTTCGAGTTCGACCTTCTCCACGCCGAGATCAAGCGCCCGTTCCGGCGTCAGGAACGGATCGAAGGCGATAACCTTCATGTGCAAGCCCTGCGCACGGTTGGCGACGATGGAACCGATATTGCCGCAGCCGATGAGACCAAGCGTCTTGTTGGTCACCTCGACGCCCATGAAGCGGTTTTTCTCCCACTTCGAAGCGCGTGTCGACGCATCGGCTTCCGGGATCTGCCGCGCCAGCGCCAGCATCATCGAGATGGCATGCTCCGCAGTGGTGATCGAGTTGCCGAATGGCGTGTTCATCACGATCACACCCTTGGCAGTCGCCGCGGGAATATCAACATTGTCGACGCCGATGCCGGCGCGGCCAATGACTTTCAAATTGTCGGCTTTTTCGAGGATCTTCTCGGTCACCTTGGTGGCGGACCGGATGGCGAGACCGTCATACTGTCCGATGATTTCGGCCAGTTTTTCCTTGTCCTTGCCGACATCCGGCAGATAATCCACCTCAACGCCTTCACGCTTGAAAATCTCGATCGCCGCGGGGCTGATCTTGTCGGAAACGAGTACTTTGGGCATGTCTTTATGCTCCTGAATGCGTGCCGGTTGTCCGGCTCAAAATGTCATGGGTGAAACGTGGCCCGGCGTCCGGGCCACCGCGCCTAAAGCGCTGCTTTTTCGACTGCGAAGGCCCAATCGAGCCACGGCGTCAGCTTTTCCAGATCGGAAGTTTCCACCGTCGAACCGCACCAGATGCGCAAGCCGGAGGGGGCGTCGCGATAGGCGCCGATATCGTAGGCGACACCCTCCTTATCGAGCCGGCCAACCAACCGCTTGGCAAACGCCGCCTGCTCCTCTTCGGAGAGTGCCGTGATGTCGGGATCTACAATGGTGAGGCACACAGAGGTGTTCGAGCGTGTCGCATCGTCCTTGGCGAGATTGGCCACCCACGGTGTCCGTTCGACCCAGTCGAACAGCACCTTGGCGTTGGCATCCGCCCGGGCTTGCAGGCCCTTGAGACCGCCCACCGAGTTGCCCCACTCCATGGCATCGATCACGTCTTCGACGCCAAGCATCGAGACGGTGTTGATCGTCGCGCCATCGAAAATACCGGCGTTCAGCTTGCCGCCCTTGGTCATGCGGAAAATCTTCGGCAGCGGCCAACCCGGCGTGTAGGTTTCGAGCCGTTCCACAGCGCGGGGGCTGAGGATCAGAATGCCGTGTGCCGCCTCGCCGCCCAGTACCTTCTGCCAGGAGAAGGTGACGACATCGAGCTTGTTGAAATCCATGTCCTGCGCGAACACCGCCGAGGTGGCATCGCAGATCGTCAGGCCTTCCCGGTCTTCGGGAATCCAGTCGCCATTGGGCACGCGCACGCCGGAGGTGGTACCGTTCCAAGTGAAAATGACGTCGCGGGAGAAATCCACTGCCGAAAGGTCCGGCAGGTCGCCATAATCGGCAGTCATCACGCGCACATCGTTGAGGCGCAGCTGCTTGGTGATGTCGGTGACCCAGCCGGCGCCGAACGATTCCCAGGCCAGCACATCGACGCCGCGCTGCCCAAGCAGCGACCACAGCGCCATTTCCACAGCGCCGGTGTCCGAGCCCGGCACAATGCCGACCAGATAGCCTTCAGGCAGGTTAAGAATGTCCCGGGTCAACTCAATAACGCGCTGAATGCGCGCCTTGGCCGGTTTGGCGCGGTGGGAGCGGCCCACCAGCGCTTCTTCCAGCACATGCGGCGTCCAGCCTGGACGTTTCGCACACGGACCTGAGGAGAAATTGGGGTTTGCCGGACGCACATCCGGTTGAGTGGCGGGGGCCACGGTCATATCAGTCATTTTAGCTCCATCCTTCCAGATGGGTCGTCCCTCGTTGGGGAGGGATGGCCCGCAGCCGCTATAGGATGGATTGGGGGTGGATGGCAAGGGGGTGCTACAAAGTATCAATCCGGCTGTACACGACCACTAGAGATTTACTTGACCACTGTCAGGAAGTTTTGGAAATTGCGGCGATTCACTTGCGTTTAGTTTTCTGGCGATAATACTTTCAGGTGGCACTCAGAATTTTGGGTCCCTCGGTGCGGAAATCGTGCAACACATCCTGACCAATCTGAGTTCAGTATTCAACTTTGCGGTGACAATACCTGCCAGACAATTCTAGGTTTGCAACCATCCAACATGCCCCGATCATTGCAGGGCGAAGCAAAAACGAGAGCAAGATTATGAAAGATCGATTCAAACCGTTACTTGCGCTAACGATTTTGGGAATCGCAACAACACCTTCGATTGCTGCTGACCCGATCACGCCCTCAGTCAACACCGGCATCGTTGAGGCTTCACCCTCAAAAGACTGGAGCGGATTTTATGCGGGTTTGAATGCCGGATATGGCTGGGGTGAAATTTACGACGACAACGGTGCGATAGTGATTCCGGCTCCACCGGCACCCGTCGTGACGACCGTCAATCGGATCGATGGTTTTTCGGCTGGTGTTCAGGCCGGGTACAACTTCCAGCAAGACGCCTTTGTTTTCGGTATCGAAGCTGATATCCAACATATGGCTGGCTCACAGTTTGTCGGCGGTTGGGGTCCCTCTACTCTCGACTATTTAGGTACTGTTCGTGGTCGCATCGGCGTCGATCTCGATGGCGTTATGCCCTACCTCACCGCTGGTTTTGCTTATGGGCAGGGCAGCATAGGCAACGCAGCTCTTGTGCAGGAAAAACATTTTCACACTGGCCTCGCCGCTGGCGCCGGTGTCGAGATGATGGTGAATGATCAGTTCAGCGTTAAAGGCGAATATCTTTACTACGACCTGACGCAGGTAGCCTATCCGGTCAAAGCTGCGCCTGCTGTCAATGGCGTTGGGTTTCGTGGCAGCGTTGCACGCGTCGGCTTGAACTTCCGGTTCGACTAGAGCTCGGATAAATTCGCAGCTCACTAAACCCACCCCCACGTGTCACCCTCGGGCTTGACCCGAGGGTCCATGAAGGGCCTGCAGCGCAGAACAGAGGGCGTTCTTTAAGGGCGAAGGCAACCTCACACAACGAACACTCCCTGAGTAGAACTATCCTATGGATCCTCGGGTCAAGCCCGAGGATGACGCGGGGCGCATTGTGGTTTCGGGTAGAGACTTAAGCGCTCACGTCCCAACCAGCGTCTACTGCCCCAGCACCCAAAGCCGCCACCCCACCGCCAGGTACCAGACGCTGAGTGGCAGCCACCACCAGAGGTAGGCGGCCCCGATAAGCGGCAGCAGGAATAGTGCCGAGACGGGTGCGGCAAGGGCGGAGACGATGCCGAGCCAACCCATCCATTTGGGAAACACGCCCCGGAGCATGACCAGTGAGACGAACAGCACACCAAGCGCCAGCACAATCTCGCTGGGGCCATAGGCGTTGTTTTGCGCCACCAGCGCCTCGGCCCCGGCGGCAAGTTCGATTCGCCGCGCTTCGGTTGCCGCCTCGGCGAAGCGGTCGCCCATATAGGCCAATCCGTTGACCACCGGGAAATAGGCGATGAAGAGCACCTGCGATGAAATCCCGAACATGGCGCCAGTGGCGGCAAGGCTTTTGTTGACGTCTTTCAGCGCCGGATAAAGTGCGAGAAAGAACACCATGATGAGAACGTTGGCGCCCATCACCGGTCCCTGCACCAATATCCACCACAGCCGCTGTTCGCTGATCAAATCAAGCAGCGCCCGCCCCTCAAGCGTGAAGTCGTAATTGGCAACAAACACAAGCGCCAGTGGAAACAATTCCGCGACAATAATATAAAGAAGCGCCGATACGGCTCCCATTTTGTACAGCAAATTCCAGTCAGCGTTGGCCTGTATTGTTGATCCAGAGACCTCGTTCATCTGTCCGCCCTCATTCAGTTTCGCGAGAAACAACCTAGGCGAAAGACACGCGAAGTACTTTGAGCGAGATCAACATTGTCCGCGCAGCGGTTTGTCTCACCTCACCCGCCGGCCACAAGATACTCCGCCAGCCCGCGCGAGGCGATGCGGACATCGTTGAACATGGTCACGATCTCGTAGAGCACGACGAACAGAAACGCGTAACCAAGACCTGCCGGTAGCCTGAAACCTCCGGTGAAGCGGTCCCTGAACGTGATAGCGGTACTTGCCCAACCGACGATGGCAGTGGCCGCGATGCCGACGAGTGCGCCTGCAATGATGTCGCTGGGATAGTGATACCCGGCATAAATACGCGGCAGACCCACAATCACGACCGACCACACGAAACAGACAATGCCCCACGGCTTTGAGGCGCGGTAAATACCGAACACCAGGGCAAAAGTCAGTGCGGATGTGTCGCTCGGGAAAGAACTCCAACCCTTGAGAACACTCTCGTGACCGCCGAACGGAATTACAAAATTGATGTGCTCGGCGTGCAATGGACGCAGACGTTCCGGTCCGAAATTCTGGATCAGCCGCGAGACCAACAGGGCCAGCGCCCCGCCCGCCAGCGCCTCGCCCAATATCCAGCGCCGCGCATGCCGGCCCGTATCGCTGAACCACAAAAGCACGAAACAGGCAGCCAGAGGCAGCAATCGCACAGTATTGAGAAACAGAAGCTGCATGACAATCTTGTCAAACAAAACCGACTGCTGTGCAAAACTGTTAAACCAACCAATTACAATATCGTCGAGTACAAAATTCGACACGGCCCATCCCCCAGCGATGAGATCGTCGATACGCCACTCCGTCACATGACGGATTTATGACAGTATCAAGGGGGTTAGGGAAAATACATATATAAACCTGTTTTCTCACTCAGCTTTTCAGCAACGCGAAAAATGTACTTGCGGAAACTTGGTTTAGCACAGTGCGGTCCTGTGGATATTTTGGGAAAACCCTCCTAGGTCCTTCAAAATATTCTCCGGAAATACACCTGAGCAGACCCCCTTGCTCTATCCAGTGTCTCAGCGTTAATATTCGCATTCTAGCACCATACAAATCGCCCCACACCTACACACGCAATGCCGCGACAAGCAGGCTGCGGTTCCGTGTCTTCGAGGAGGACTTCAACATGCAATATCGCAATCTTGGCAATTCAGGCGCCGTCATCACCCATTTGTGCCTTGGCACCATGACCTTCGGCAATGAGGCCAGCGAAAAAGAGTCCTTCGCACTGATGGACGCCTACGCCGCCGCAGGTGGCAATTTCCTCGACACGGCTGATGTGTATTCCGCCGGCGTTTCGGAAGAAATCGTCGGTCGGTGGCTGAAGGCTAATCCCGATGCAGCCAAACAGATGGTCATCGCCAGCAAGGGCCGCTTCCCCATGGGCAAGGGCCCGAACGATCTGGGCCTCAGCCGCCGTCACCTTGCTGACGCGCTCGATGCCTCCCTCGCCCGGCTCGATGTCGACCGGATCGATCTTTATCAGATGCACGCCTGGGATGCGCTGACGCCCATCGAGGAAACGTTGCGCTTTCTTGATGATGCGGTGAGCGCCGGCAAGATCGGCTATTATGGCTTTTCCAACTATCTCGGCTGGCAGATCACCAAGGCGGTACATGTCGCCAAAGCGCAGGGGTTTGCGGCACCGGTGACCTTGCAGCCGCAATACAATCTGCTGGTGCGCGACATCGAACATGAAATCGTTCCTGCCTGTCTTGATGCGGGCATGGGTCTGTTGCCCTGGTCTCCGCTCGGTGGCGGCTGGCTTGCCGGTAAGTACAAACGCGACACTGTGCCTACAGGGTCAACCCGGCTTGGTGAGGATCCGGGTCGCGGCATGGAAGCCTATGCGCCGCGCAACGCACAGGAGAAAACCTGGGACGTCATCGAGACTGTGCAGAAAATCGCCACAGCCCACGGCGTCTCTGCTGCGCAGGTGTCCCTTGCCTGGGTCGCGGCGCAACCGGCGGTCACCTCGGTCATTCTCGGCGCGCGTACAACCAAGCAGCTCAAGGACAATCTGGCCTCGGCAGATCTCAAATTGACAGACGACGATCTGGCCGAGCTTGACCGGGTCAGCCGCCCCGAGATGGATGACTATCCTTACGGGCCCGCCGGTATCGATCAGCGCAATCGCAACATCGCAGGTGGGCGCTAAGGCGCCCGCTTCGCGGCGGACTTCAAGACTGTTGCTTTAGTCTCATGCTCTATTTTGCATATGGCTCCAATATGGATCCCGACCAGATGGCGGCGCGCTGCCCCTCATCTGTCGCCCATGGGATTGGCTATCTGGCGGATCACGCGCTGTGCTTCCCCCGCCAGTCGATCGCGCGTGCCTGCGGCGTCGCCTCTGTCCGGGCCGAACTTGGCCAGCACACCTGGGGTGTTGTGTACCGGATGACGGTGGAGGACTTTACCCGTCTCGACACGTTTGAAGATTTCGTTCCCAACCGTGCGGCGCATCTTAACGGCTACATTCGCGAAACCAGGCACATCCACATCGATGACAACCCGGTGGAGACGCATATCTACATCGCAAATATCGAAGAGGCGCCACCGCCGCCGAGCCTTGCCTATCTCACCCACATGCGCACCGGCGCCCGCCATCACGGCCTCCCCGACGACTATGTCGCCATGCTCGAAGCGCTGGAGCACGGTTAGGCGCCGATCACTATCGGGCCGAGACTGATGGCCAGCACGTAGACGATCAGCACCCCCGCAAGATCCAACACCACACCTGCCCGTAGCATTTGCGGTGTGGTGACCTTGCCAGCGCCATAGGCCATGGCATTGGGTGGTGTGGCAACCGGCAGCATGAACCCAAGCGACGCCGCAAGGCCGATGGGGATGACAATGCTTGTCACCGGCACACCCAACCCGGTGGCTACTGCTGCAGCAACCGGCAGCAAGACAGCCGCCATCGCCGTGTTGCTCGCAAACTCTCCGGCCAGCACGACCAGAACCATCCCGGCCAGCACGATGACCAGTAGTGGCAAGCTATTGAGGGCCGACATCACAGTACCAATACTCTGAGAAAGGCCGCTGGTTTCAATCGCTCCGGCAAGGGCAAGTCCGCCGCCGAACAGAATGAGCACGTCCCAGCGAATGTCCGCCACGTCTTGCCAGTGCAGCAATCGGCTGCCCCTGCCATCCCAGGCAGGCAGTATGAACAGAACCAGCGCCGCGCCCATCATGATACCCGCATCATTGAGTGCGAAGCCGGGCACAACGTTTTGCAAGACCGGCCGCAATACCAGACCGAGACCGGTTAGCCCAACGATTGCCGCGGTCAGCCAGCCGCCAACCGGCAGTGGCGGGTGCGGTTGGGTGACAGTCTCACCGAAACTGCCGATGCCTTCAATTTTGAGCGCATCGAATTTGAATGCGACACGCGTCAGTACCAGCCAGGCGATTGGCAGCAGGACAATCATCACGGGCACGCCAAGCAGCATCCATTGGGCAAATCCCACAGACAGGCCGTGCGCTCCCTCGAGATATCCGGCCAGCAGCGCGTTGGGCGGCGTCCCGATCAGTGTCGACATGCCGCCAATGGTCGCCGCATAGGCAATGCCAAGCACCAGGGCAGCACCAAACCTTTGTGTGGCGTCGCTCTCGGCATTCCCCTTCTCAACGGCTGCGATCACGGAAATGCCAATTGGCATCATCACCGCCGCTGTCGCGGTGTTGCTCAGCCACATACTCAAAAACGCGGTGCTGGCCATGACAGCGCCGATAACGCCTGACGGATTACGCGGGGCAAAGCGCAGCACAAGTGCGGCAACGCGCTGATGCAGCGACCAGCGTTCGAGCGCCTTGGCAATCATGAACCCGCCGCAGATGAGAAAAACCAGCGGATTGGCATAGGCGATGGTTGTGTGGGCCACAGGCGCTACGCCGAGCATCGGCAAAAGCACGACCGGCAACAATGCCGTCACGGCCAGCGGGACCGCTTCCGTCATCCACCAGATAGCCATAAGCGCGGCAAGTGCAGCCACCGCCCACCCCGCTTCCGGAACACTGTCTGGTGCGGGCACAACCAGCAGCACGACAAACAGAGTAAGGCCGCCCAAAAGGCCCCAAATCCTGATTCGATGTGTTCGATCTAACGCGTTCAAACTCGATCCTTTTCCGCGACATAACCGAAGCGTAATGCGCCACGCTGCGACCTGATTTGATCTGACGCAAGATAAGGTCCATCAGCTCTTGTCATGATGACGAAATAACCGCCAGACGCCAATTGCGCGACTGTGCAGCGATGGATATTGTGCCGCCGACCACAAAACCATCGGAAAACAAAATGCTGCAACTTGCCCAATCCATGTCGCGCCTAGGTACCGAAAGCGCATTCGAGGTTCTGGCGCGGGCGCAAAAGCTCGCCGCCAAGGGCAAGGACATTATCAATCTGGGGATCGGGCAGCCGGACTTCAAAACGCCAGAGCACATCGTCGAGGCGGGGATCAAAGCGCTCAAGGACGGCCATCATGGCTACACACCCGCCAACGGTTTGCCAGCGCTGCGTGAAGCCGTGGCCGCCGATCTCAACCGGCGGCATGGGGCCGAAGTCAATCCCGATCATGTGGTCGTTGTACCCGGTGGCAAGCCGACCATGTTCTTTGCCGTTCTGATGTTTGGCGAACCGGGGGTGGAGATCATGTATCCCAATCCTGGATTCCCGATTTATGAATCGGTGATCAAATATTCCGGTGCAACGCCGGTGCCGATTGCGCTGGAAGAAGACAAGGGCTTTGCCTTCTCAGCTGAAACCGTTCTCTCGCAGATTACGCCGAACACCCGGCTGATTATCATCAATTCACCCGCGAACCCGACCGGCGGTGTGACGCCAAAGCAGGAAATCGAAAAGCTGGTTGTCGGCCTTGCCGCCCACCCGCAGGTCGCGATCCTGTCGGACGAGATCTATTCGCAAATGCTCTATGACGGGCGTGAGCACGTCTCGCTGCTCAACTATCCGCAGATCCGTGACCGGCTGATCATGCTGGATGGCTGGTCAAAAACCTACGCCATGACCGGCTGGCGCTTGGGCTATGCGGTCTGGCCGGAACAGCTGGTCGAGCATGTCACGCGGCTGTGCATCAACGACCATTCCTGCGTAAACGCGGCGACCCAGTTCGCCGGAATCGCGGCGCTAAACGGACCGCAGGACGCTGTCATTGACATGGTGAAGGCGTTTGACGAACGGCGGCGCATTATTGTCTCGGAGCTGAACCAGATACCCGGTTTCCGCTGCGCCGATGCCGCCGGTGCGTTCTATGCGTTTCCCAATATTGAGGGCACAGGCCTCACGGCCCGTCAGGCGCAGGATAAGCTCCTCAACGAGGCAGGCGTCGCGACCGTTGCCGGCACCAGCTTCGGGGCCTGGGGCGAAGGCTTTTTGCGCTTTTCCTATGCCAACTCGACGGAAAACATCCTCGAGGCGATGAAGCGTATCCGCGCCTGTTTGTAAATCAGCCGGCGAGATGGCTGCCGATGAAATAGGGCCAGACAAGCAGCCCAAGCAACCCCTGCCAGAAGCCAAGCTTCAAATAGCCGATGGTGAACAGCCAGCCGCCGAGCCACACCGTGCCGAGCGACGAATGTTGCGTGATATTGATTTTGCGTTCCATGAACAGCCCTCCAATGACGGGTCGACGCTACAACCCGAACCCCACCTGCACATTGATACCGGTCAAGTCTCCGGCAATCTATCCATAAGCGCCAATGCCGCTGCCGGATTGCGTTCCTTGGCGCCCGCGATCATGAACACATAAACGTCCCGGCTATTGCTGGCTCCGGCCTGCGGATCAGCGGCATAGATGAGATCAGACTCCGGTGCCCTGCCCACGGCCCACGCGCCTGCAAACTTTGCCACCAGATCAAGTTCCGCATCCGAGTACCCGTTCGGCTCTTCGGCCACAGATGTCTGCACGCGGACATAGGCAAAGTCTGCAGTCAGGTCGGCAATCTGCGGATATTTTTCGTGCACGCCGATGATGACGCCGACACCATACTCACGCGCCAGAGCGATAAAATCAGGGTCACGGAAGCTTTCATGTCTCACTTCAACTGCGTGTTTTAATTCAACACCATCATGGGTTTGCGGCAATAATTTCAGAAAAGATTCGAAATCGCTTCGGTCATATTTTTTGGTTGCCATGAACTGCCAGTTGATAGGCCCGAGCTTGGATTTGAGATTGGTGACGCCGCTCAAAAAGAACTTTTCAATCGACGGTGCGCTGTCCGCCAGCACTTTGCGGTTGGTCGCAAAACGCGGTCCCTTGACCGCAAACTTGAAGTCATCCGGCGTCTCGTCATGCCATTTGGCAAAGCTCTCCGGCTTTTGCGATCCGTAGTAGGTGCCGTTGATTTCAATCGCGGTCACCTGCCGGCTGGCATGTTCGAGTTCGCGCGCCTGTGCAAGTCCTTTGGGGTAGAACACCCCGCCCCGCCAGGGCGCGAATGTCCAGCCGCCAATCCCTACCCGAATTTTGCCTGCGCCCATTTTACCGCCTCTTGAACGAATATGCCTCTTGTGAACAAAACAGGAATCTGTATCACTGGCAACCATGAAATCTCCAAAGGCCAAGTCGGCCCGCGCCACCCGCAAACCGATCAAAATCATGCAAGAGCGTGCCCGCGCCATCTGGATCGATGCGCAGCGGCTGAACAAGTCAGCGCCGTTCGGTTCTGGTCCGGATGCCGTGGCCGCCGCCATCGCGCAGCTTGGATATGTGCAGATCGACACGATCAATGTGATCGAGCGCTGCCACCATCACATTCTCTACAATCGCATCCCCACCTATCAGCGGTCCGATCTTGCGCACGCCCAGAGTGACGCCAAGACGGTTTTCGAGTTCTGGACTCATGCCCTGAGCTATATTCCCGTGGACGATTTCCGCTATTTCATCGGCGAAATGAAAACCCGCAGTTCGCGGCCCGGGCTCTGGTCGCGTGATGTCGAGCATAAGGATATCCTCAAAATCGTCCGCCGTGTCCGCAAGGAAGGCGCACTGACCATCTCGGACATCAAGGACGACAAACCTGTCGACAAAACGCATCTTTGGGCGTCCCGTAAACCGTCGAAACGGCTGCTGGAGGCGGCATTTTACAATGGAAGACTGGTCATTGCGCAGCGTGAAGGCATGCTCAAGACCTATGAGCTGACCGAGCGGCATTTCGGCTGGGACAAGCCACCTAAACCTGCTACAGAACGGCAGATTGTTGCCTACCTGCTCGACCGTGCTCTCCGGTCCCAAGGCATTGTGAGTCTTGATTCCATCTGCCACCTCAATGCCAAGGCCAAAAAGGCGGTGGCTGACCTGATCGCGCAGCGTGTGCGTACCAAAAAACTGGTTCCGGTGGAGATTGCGGGCGCCGAATCAATTGCACACTGGACGGCACCTGAGACACTTGAGGCAGACATTTTACCCGCAGAGCAAACGCATATCCTGTCGCCATTCGACCCGCTGATCATACAGCGCAAACGCACCCACATGTTCTTCGATTATGAACATCTGTTTGAAGCCTATGTGCCCAAGGAAAAACGCAAGATGGGCTATTTCACCCTGCCCGTCCTCATGGGTGATGAAATCGTCGCTGCTCTGGATCTCAAAGCTGACCGGCAGAACGGCGAATTGCTGATTCAGGCCTGGCACTGGGTCGGAAAGGGTGATTCAACGAAACACAAGGCAACCATCGAGTTCGCACTCGAGAGGTTTGAGGCCTTTCAGCTGGCGGGTATCAGGAGCGATTCTGAAGGCTAAAAAGGAGGAAGCGGCCGGCCCGATACGCAGGGCCATGCCGCTTCCAGGAGGACCTAAATCTCAGGTCCGCCGCAACGAACCGGCCGCCATACGCGCGGCCGGAATTGTGTACCGGTTTAGTTGAACCGGTAGCGAACTGTTCCACGCAGTTCGTGGATGAACGGGTCGTTGACATAGGTCGGCGCTGCCGCACTGTCTGAGACCTTGTCCATATAGATCATCCGGTAGCCAAGATCGGTGACAACCGAACCCATATCGTAGGTGACACCGGTCATCAGCGCAGCAGCAGCTTCCGTGCTTCTGCCATCCTGAGTGGGGACGCCGGTGATGTGGATGTGGTTGAAGCCAACACCAAGACCGGCACCCACATACGCACCCCAGCCACCATCAACGCCAATGGCGCCATCGAGGCCGAAGTCATAATAGACGTTGAGCAAGGCAAGGCCGGACGTCAGCGTAACCTGGTCGCCATTGGTGTCGTGCAGCCCGTCATTACGCAGGTAATCGATAGTGAAGTCCGCGCGCAGCCCGTCGCCGGTTTCATAACCGACACCAACACCGACACTGTATCCATAACCGACATCTGTGAAGTTGAGTACACAAGCGCCACACCCGCCATAATCGACGTTTCTTGCGGTCAGAATATTCGCACCCGCGCTACCGCGCAGATAAAAGGATCCGCCGAGCCCGTAATCAACAGGCGGCAGGGGAGGCACATCTATAGGTGGATAATAGTCTGCGGCCTGTGCCGGTGCAGCCAGCAGGGCGGCTACGGCCAACGTGACCACTGCTTTCAGCTTGCGCATTTTTGGGTCCTTCGTACTTTGGTTCGCGGTGGTGAATGAGGCCATTGATGCCTTCTTGTTCCTAATGTTCGCTTAACCTAAAGACTTAACCCTAACATACTGTAAAAACGGCAAAAATAACTGTGGCGGCCATTAATATCTGGTCAACCAAGTTTAATGGGACGCGTCCCGGCGTACCGATGCGCATGTCGTGTGGATGCACTAAGAGGCTGGAAAATCTGACGTAAAAAAGCCGGCTCCAGAGAGCCGGCTGTTAACGAATGGCGACGAAATTGTGCCTGGATCAGGCAACTTTTCGTATGGCTTTGGCCACGTCTCGGACCACGGCGGCGACAAGTCCTTCGTCGTCTCCCTCGCCCATCACCCGGATAACCGGCTCGGTGCCGCTCTCACGAATGATCAGCCGCCCCTTGCCGCCGAGACGGGCTGAGCTTTCCTCGATCACCTGCTTGACCAGCTTGTCCTTGAGGGGGTTACCCTTTTTGAACCGCACATTGTTCATGAGCTGCGGTACGCGTTCGAAACGGTTACAGACCTCGGAGACCGGTTTCTCTTCTTCCTGGATAGCGCGCATGACCTGAAGCGCCGCCACCAGCCCGTCGCCTGTGGTTGTGAAATCTGACAAAATGATATGGCCGGATTGCTCACCACCCACATTGTAGCCCTTGGCGCGCATCGTCTCGAGCACATAGCGGTCACCCACCTTGGTGCGTTCCAGCTGCAGCCCCTTATCAGTCAGATAGCGCTCAAGCCCCAGATTGGACATGATCGTCGCGACAAGGCCATTGCCCTGCAGCTGCCCGCGTCGGGCCCAGCTGTCAACGATGACGGCCATCAGCTGGTCGCCATCGACGATGTCACCCTTTTCATCGACAAGGATGACACGATCAGCATCACCATCAAGCGCAATGCCGATATCGGCACGCAGTTCCTTGACCTTGGCCTGCAGAGCCTCCGGCGCGGTCGAGCCGACACCGTCATTGATGTTGAATCCGTTCGGTTCCACACCAATGGGGAACACTTCGGCGCCCAGCTCCCAAAGCACTTCCGGGGCGACCTTGTAGGCCGCACCGTGTGCGCAATCGACTACGACACGCAATCCAGTGAAATCGACATGCCGCGGCAATGTGCGCTTGGCATATTCCACATAACGGGTACCGGCTTCATCGATATGCTTGGCCCGGCCAATGCCGCGCCCCTGCTCAAGTCGCGCACCGAGGTCGCCGTCGATCAGCTCCTCGATCTCTTTCTCGACACTGTCGGAGAGCTTGTAGCCATCGGGGCGGAAAATCTTGATGCCATTGTCTTCAAACGGATTGTGCGAGGCGGAAATCATCACGCCGATATCGGCGCGCAACGAGCGCGTCAGCATCGCCACAGCCGGTGTCGGCATCGGCCCGAGGCGAAACACATCCATGCCCACGGCGGTAAAACCGGCCTGCAAGGCCGCTTCAATCATATAACCGGAGCGCCGCGTGTCCTTGCCGATCACGACACGATGGCGATAGTCGCCGCGCTTGAACGCCAGACCTGTGGCCATGCCCACCCTGAGCGCCAGTTCCGGCGTCAGTTTGCCGCCGTTGGCCAGCCCGCGAATACCATCCGTTCCGAAATATTTACGCGCCATCGCGCAACCCTCACCCGCAACTTCAACAGTTGGACAGATTATATAACCTGCAGAAAGCAATGAACGCTTTAATGAACACGGTTAACGTCAAAATAGCGGCAGAGCGGCAATTTCCGCAAGATATCACTTCTGTGATGCCGCCTCGTCCGGAGCCAGCCGCAAAAACCGGTATGTATTGACGCGCGCGAAGTTCTCGGGTGACCGGTAGTCGGCTTTCAGCCGCTCCTGCATCCGGTAGCGATAATCGGCGCTGGTGAAGAGCTTGTAGCCGCTGGCGACAAGCCAGTGCACGAACCTGTTGCGCCGCCGCAGCATGGCATCGATCTGCGTGATCAGCGGCGCAACAACGCCGCGATAAACCTGCTGATCGATGGACATTGAGGGCGCAACAGACTCGGTGACATCGATATTCTCTTCGATGGTCAGGCTATTGTCCGCGACAGCCTGTTCGAACGCCTCATACCGATGTCCGCCGCCCGGCACCAGTTCGCCACGCTTGTACGCCGGTCCGCGGAAGCAATCGGCAATGATCACCACACCACCGGGGTTGAGTAGCTCCTTGAGCTTGGGCATGCTCTTGTCGAGTGGCACATATTGAAAGCTCTCGGAAAACAGTAAAATGTCGAACCCGCCCGGGCCGTCATAATCCTGGAACTTCATGTGATGCAGAACGGCATCCTCACCGAGCCGCTCCCGCGCCTCGTTGATCTGCACGCCGCTCGGGGTCAGCACTTCAACCGAATAGCCCTTGCCGATGAGATATTCCGCCATGACGCCGGTACCGCCACCAATATCGAATACACGGGCGGGCGCCGGTGGAAACAGGGTCATCAGCTTTTCGACATAGCGCTCCTGCGCCTTGCGCACATTGGGCACGGTGACCCGCTCACCGGGCTCCCACATGCCGTAATGAAGCCACGGCGTGTCCGCGAAGGTCTTGGCCATATAGACATAGGCATCAAGGCCCTCATTGGCGGTATCGATCCGCTTTGCCATGCAATTCTTCCCAATTCACATTTGCCGTTCCGGACGATTGGCATAACGGGATCGCGCCCAAAAGAAAAGCCGCCCGAAGGCGGCTGATCTTGTCCGTTGATTATCTTAGCTACCCGGCTGTGGCTCGAGGCCGCCATCGGGTTCCGGACCCGGCTTTTTCTTGGTCGACTTGCCGGCCTTGGGTACGCCCGTTGTTTTAGGCGCCGGCATGTCGGTGTCGTCCGGCCGGATCGGCGGCTTGCCGTCCATGAGGGCGCGCAGTTCGTCACCAGTGAGGGTTTCATACTCAAGCAGGGCCTGGGCAATCGCCTCGAACTTGGTCTTGTTTTTGGTGATCATGTTGCGGGCCGTGCTTTCACCATCCTCGATCAGCTGACGCACTTCCTCATCGATCAGCTTGGCGGTTTCATCCGACATATGCTGCGACTGGGTCACCGAGTGACCAAGGAAGACTTCCTGATCATTGGATTTGTAACGCACACGCCCGAGCTTTTCGCTCATGCCCCATTCCATGACCATGGAGCGGGCAAGGCTTGTGGCCATCTGAATGTCGCCCGAGGCACCGCTGGTCACCTTGTCGGGACCGAACTTGTAGATCTCCGCTTCACGCCCGCCGAAGGCCATCGCCAACTGCTGCACGGCCTTGCCGCGCGAGAAGGAATAGGTGTCCTTTTCGGGCAAAGACATCACCATGCCCAGCGCACGTCCGCGCGGAATGATGGTCGCCTTGTGGATCGGATCTAGATCAGGCGAGAGCAACGAGATCAGCGCATGGCCGGCCTCGTGATAGGCGGTCAGCTTTTTCTCGTCGTCTGTCATGGCCAGGGTGCGCCGTTCGGCACCCATCATGATCTTGTCCTTGGCGTCTTCGAATTCGGCATGGGTGACGAAACGCTTGTTGCGCCGCGCCGCCAGAAGCGCTGCCTCGTTGACGAGGTTCATGAGGTCCGCACCCGAGAAGCCGGGCGTACCGCGGGCTAGAACCTTGAGGTCCACATCAGGGGCCAGCGGCACCTTGCGGATATGCACTTTGAGGATCTTTTCGCGACCCGACACATCGGGGTTTGGCACAACGACCTGCCGGTCGAAACGACCCGGACGCAGAAGCGCGGGATCGAGCACGTCAGGACGGTTGGTCGCCGCGATCAGGATGATGCCTTCATTGGCCTCGAATCCATCCATCTCGACCAGCAACTGGTTGAGCGTCTGTTCGCGTTCGTCATTGCCGCCGCCAAGGCCTGCACCACGGTGCCGGCCGACAGCGTCGATTTCGTCGATAAAGATGATGCACGGGGCATTCTTTTTCGCCTGCTCGAACATGTCGCGCACACGGGACGCACCCACACCGACGAACATTTCGACAAAGTCCGAACCCGAGATGGTGAAGAACGGTACATTGGCCTCGCCTGCAACAGAGCGCGCCAGCAACGTTTTACCGGTACCCGGAGGACCCACCAGCAGCACACCACGCGGGATTTTACCACCAAGGCGCTGGAACTTGCCCGGATCGCGGAGGAAGTCGACGATTTCCTCGAGGTCCTGCTTGGCCTCGTCAACGCCAGCCACGTCTTCAAACGTGATCTTGCCCTGGGTTTCGGTCAGCAACTTGGCGCGGCTCTTGCCAAAGCCCATAGCGCCGCCACGGCCCCCACCCTGCATCTGCCGGATAAAAAAGAACCACACGCCGATAATCACCAGGAAAGGCAACCATGAGCTTAAAAGGATGCCCCAGAACGGGCTCGATTCCGGCTCCTTGGCCGTAATCTGTACGCCCCGGGTTTCAAGCCGGCTAACGATATCGGTGTTCTTTGGAATGGTGGTCTGGAACTGCGTTCCATCACGCAACGTTCCCGTCACAATATCATCTGTGATGGTGACGGACTGAACATTGCCGGAATCAACTTCGGAAATGAACTGGCTGTAGTTGCGCTCGGCGATCGAAATGGATCGCGTTGTCGACTGGAAGACCTGAAAGAGTCCCATCAACATAAAGAGAATGACTAGCCAGATGGCGAAGTTGCGAAAATTGCCGTTCATATGTGTTTTCCTGACGCGCCCGGTGGGAGGAACCGGATAATTTTCCCGAATGTAAGTCTGCGACCGGGGTGTTACAAGACCGCACCGGCCCGGAATCGCCGCCGATACTGCACCATTTGGCAGCAAATGCCGTTAATTGTGTGGCGACGCGGTTAATCGAACCCTGACATCTTCGTGCAGGCTGATGCAACCGATGGCAAGCAGGTGACCATCGCTGATCCGCGTGACGCGCGGCGCGGCCTGCAAATGGGCGGCAAGTCCTGTCATCGAGCGCCCGGTCCAGGCAGCGATTTCGTCACGGGTTGCGGTCAGTGCCGGGCGGATTTCAACCGGCCCATCCTCACCAAAATGTGAAACAACGAAGCGGTTGTCCCAAACGATTTCCGCTCCCGGCGCAAGGATGCACGGCGTCTTTTCAATCCGGCCCGGTTCGCGCCCAAACAAAATTGCATCGTCGCGAACCGCAACAAGTGCGCCATGCAGAGTTTTCCGCTTGCCCGGCTTCGCCGTCAAAAGGTCCGCTGCCAGTGTTTCAACGGGTGCAAGCGCGAAGGGACGCGCTGCGCCACCTGCTATGTTGAGCGCCTTTTGCACAAGGCGCACCTGCAACTCCTCCGGTTGCGCACGCAACATGTCCCGCGCCATGTGCACCACGTCGAATTCGTCAATCGTTGCGGCACGCGCAAACACCTCATCGCAGAGTTGTTGCAGGGCCGAGTCGGCCCGTTGCGCACGTGTTGCGAACTGTCCAAAGCGCGCAGGTCCTAAACCCAGCTTTTCGAGCACAGGCAGCAACTGCCGCCAGCGCACCCGCTCGAACTCGGGATTGTTATTCGACGGATCAGTAATCGGGGTGACGCCTGCTGCTGCTAAAACGGCTTTGAGAGATTCAGGGGCGACGTTGAGCAGCGGCCGGCAAATCGGCAGCCCGCCTGGCAGGGTAGACATAAGCTCGATGCCGCCAACTCCACCCAATCCACTCCCATGCGCCAGCCGCATCAATAGCGTTTCGGCCTGATCAGCGGCATGGTGAGCGGTCAGCAGCACTTCGGCGCCATCCGCCGCCATTGCCTCGGCGATGAGCCGGTAGCGGGCATCGCGCGCGGCAGCCTGCACACCTGTTTCAGGCTTATCGCCAGTCCAGCGCAAGGCCCGCGCGTTGAGACCCAGCTTTGCAGCATTATCGATCACGAACCGCACTTCACCGGCAGATTCTGCGCGCAAGCCATGATCAACAGCATAGACGAACAGCTGTTTGTCCGCCGTGCGTGCCCATTCGGCGGCCAGAAGCATCAGCGCCAGACTGTCGGGGCCACCCGACACCGCCAGTCCGATACGCGTAAAACCGGCGATCGGGGCAAACAGCGACTCAGGCGGTGGCAACGGCGCGATGCTGTAATGCCGTTTCAGCATTGGGCGTTTGCGCGCTGTTCGGTGATACGCGCCTGAAGCGCGGGCATGGCTTCGGGATAGCGCCGCTCGACCTCGATAAAGGTACGGCACGCCGTGTCACGTTCACCCGCCCCGGCCAGGGCAACACCGAGATTGAACAACAGATCCGGTGCCCGTTCCGATTGTGAATAGGACTGATAGCCCGTCAGCAAAATATCCGCCGCCTCGTCATACTCTCCACGTTGGATAAGCGCCGCCCCGAGCCAGTTCGTGGCTTCGGGTGCTTGCGGATGGTCAGGGAACAGACCGATGAACTGCCGGAACTGATCTTCGGCAAAAGCATAGTCGCCCTGCTGGGCCGCATCATAGCCGGCACGGAACTGCGCCAGCGCATCATCGTCCGTCACGATGCCACCGGGATCGAAGGTCAGATCGAGTGGCTGGCCGCCAAGCGCCAGATCATCACTCTGAAGCGTGCCGAGCGGCTGTTCGGGGGCACCGAGTTCAAAGCCTTCGGCTTCAGGATCGATGAGAAAATCCTCGTCGCTGATATTGGCGTCTCCGCCCGTCAGATCGATCGCGCCGGGATCGACCTGTTGCGGCTGTGTTTGGGTCTGCGGCACCCCGCCGGGCAGCGCTGCGCCGCCGGATTGAGATGCCGCATCAGTTTTTCCCAGGCCACCGCCCTCCAGCTGCTGGAAGCGGAATTCATAATCTTCCTGCATGCGCTGCAGCTGCGTCTGCATCTGCGTCATTTGGAATTGCAGGCCTTCAACCTGTCCGGTCAACACCCTGATCTGCTCTTCAAGCTGGCTGAGGCGCACATTGACGGAAGCCAGATCGCGGTTGGATTGCGCCACCATGATCGGGGCCGCCGTGTCCGCGATAACGCGCGGCGGTTTGGGCATGAACGCGTCAAGCGCCGCCTGGGTTTCTGTGACGCTCCGTTGAAGCGTGAACGCCTCGGTCTGGAGCCGGTCGATCCGGTCCGTTTCCGACGACGCGCCGGCGCCGGAGATCAGCGTACCGACAAGCGCGGCGCCGATCATTGCTACAAATGCTAGTCGCATGCCACCTGGTCCTTTGAACAAGCTGGTTCGCATATACTCTTTCATGCCGCCACTTTCTCCCGCAACTGAGAATCCGACACGCCGACGATACGCTGCAAATCAGTCAAAAAAAAGCGCCGGAGTCAGATCAGTGACTCCGGCACCCGATTCTTTTGGTTTGAACTCGCCAGTGGCTAGTTCAGCACGGTCACCGCACGGCGGTTCTGCGACCAGCACGAGATATCGTTACAGATCGCTACCGGGCGCTCCTTACCGAAGCTCTTGGAAGTAATCCGGTTCTGGTTGACGCCACGGCTGACCAGATAGTTGACTGCCGCCGCTGCACGCCGCGCACCAAGCGCGATATTGTATTCGCGGGTGCCGCGTTCGTCGGCATGGCCTTCGATCAGCACGCGATATTGCGGATAGCGATTCAGCCAGACGGCCTGTTTATCCAGCGTAGCCTGCGCTTCTGCGGTCAAAACCGAGGAATCGGTTTCAAAGAACACGCGATCGCCAACGGTCACAAGGAACTCCTGCTGACTGCCAGGTGTGGCAGCGCCACCAGCGCCCGTGCTGTCGGCAGGGTTGCGGGCACACGCAGCAACGGTAACGACAAGCATCACCAGCGCGAGGCCACGAATAAACTTCATGAGAGGTGCCATGGTAAGCATCCTATAAAAACTCCCCTAAGGGTTTAAGACTTTGGTGCCTATAACTACTGCCGCTAACCTTAAAGCGCAGTTCCTTTACATGGTTAATTCGCCGTCAATCTGGCCGAATTGGGGCAGGATCCAAAGGTTTTCCCGGCTTTCCCGTCACAAAGACGCCTTATTCGGATCGCGGTCAGCATGGGCGACCTTGCCGGGAGATTGTCGAACTTCATCGAATACGTGGAAACACGCTAAGACCCGGCAGCACACATCTCGTTCGATTGACAACCCCTTCCCGGTTTGGGATGCTTATAGTTAATTATTTGAAAATAATGAAATCAAACTGCCGATAGTGACGAAGGACTTTAATATGTTGCGCTTTTTGATGGCCGCTGTGTTCACATGCCTGAGCCTGCCTGTAGCCGCCGCCACGTTCCCGCTAACCGGAGATGTTGACGGGCGTGTCCGGGATATCGATAGTATCTTTGGCCCCGCATTCACCGCCGCAGGAAACGAGGTCTACCACAGTGATTTCGGCTTCAGAACGAACACCATCCTGGAATTTGACCTGAGCTTTGTCCCGGGTGGAGAGATGTTCTCCAGCATCTTGATCAGCGCGACGGATATTGCCGCAGCAAATACGCTTTATGTTTATGGATATGCTGGCAATGGCGTGCTGGACGTAGCGGATGCGTCTGAAACGACCAATCTGCTTGGCATGTTCTCCGTCACTGCAGGAAACAACGGTCCGCTCGCCCTTTCCACGGTTTTTGCCAATTCGCTGTTGTTGGCCAATGCCGGCTACCTTGGATTGAATATTGGTGTCTCGTCCCCGCAATCGACTTTCGGATTGTCGGACTTCACTGTTGAGTTCAACACCGTTCCAGTCGAAGTAGTCCCGCTTCCGGCCGCCGGTATGCTGTTGCTAAGTGCGCTCGGTGGTTTTGGGCTGATCGCATCCCGGAAAAAAGCGCATCGCTCCGCCACCGCCGGGTAGAGACCGACGTTTCAGGTTAGCCTGAGCGTGACTCGCTCAAGGGCCTGCATCTATCAGGCCAGTATTGGCGACCACGCCGGATCCGACGCGAACGATTCGGTCGGGATCTGTTGCTGGTTCCGTCCCCACACGTCGACCGAATAGAGCTGCGGGCCACTATTGCCGCCGGGATCAGAGAAATACATGATCACGCGGCCATTGGGTGCCCATGTCGGTCCTTCGGCATGATAGCTCGACACCAGAATGCGTTCGGACGACCCGTCAGGGTTCATGGTGCCGATATGGAACTGTCCGCCCGATTGCTTGGTGAAGGCGATGAGATCGCCCTTGGGTGACCAGACCGGTGTGGAATAGGACGCATCGCCATAGGAGATGCGCTGCGCACCGCCACCGCCGGCACCCATGACATAGAGCTGCTGGCTACCGCCGCGATCGGATTCAAACACGATGCGCGAGCCATCGGGTGAGAAGGAGGCGGCAGTATCGATGGCCGAGCCGCTGGTGAGCTGTGCCGGACGGCCACCACTTGTCGGCATGAGATAAAGATTGGTCGTACCACCCTGCTCCACCGAAAAGATGATCTGCCCGCCATCAGGTGAGAAACGCGGGGAGAAGGTCATCTGGCCAAACGCGCCAATAGACTGCTGGCGGCCTGAGGCCATGTCCAGAAGGTATACCTGCGGATTGCCATCCTCGAAATTCATATAGGTGAGCATCTGCCCGTTGGGTGAGAAGCGTGGGGTGAGCGCCAGCGCCCGCCCGGCGGTCAGATATTGCGGGTTGGCGCCATCCTGATCCATGATCGCCAGCCGTTTGATGCGGTTGGCTTTGGGGCCGCTTTCCGCGACATAGACGATGCGCGTATCGAAATACCCGTCCTCACCGGTAAGCGACGTGTAGATCGCATCGGACACTTTATGCGCCACCCGGCGATAGCGGTCGCTGGTGGCGGAATAGGATTTGCCGACAACCTGCTCCGCTGCCTGCGTATCCCATACGCGCACTGAAGCCTCGACATTACCGAGCCGCTCGACCTGACCCATGACCAGCGCATCCGATCCCGATGCCCGCCATGCGGCAAAATCCGGGGCGGCGCTGACACTGCCGACTTGTTGCGGCAGATTGCTCGCATCGGCCACTGCGAACAGGCCTGAGCGCCTCAGATTAGCCCTGACGATGTCGGCGATCTCGCGCCCGAATGCAGGATCTGATGAGGCGAAATCGGGCACGGCGATCGGCAGCGGCACGAAGTTGCCGCCCGTCACCGTGATCCGCACCAGCGCAGATGCAGGCTGTGCCGCAACCAGCAGGCCCGCTCCGGCAGCCCCAAGTTTCAGCGCAGTTCGACGTGTCATCAAAGTCATCTTTTTCTCCATGCCTTCGCCCCCCGGCTCAGCATTCAATCGATTGTCTTACAATATCTGGCTGGGATCGAAAGTCACATCGATCTGCCGCCACTCTTCATACTTCTCCGCTGCGAGCTGATAAGGCCCGCACCGCATCACCGCCCGTTGCGCCGCCCTGGCTGTCGGATCGCCCTGCGGTGTCGGCGCGACAACCAGAATACGCGGCGTGCCTACAACAGAACCGTCCCGGTTCAACTCCACCAGCAGACGCGCCGAATCCTCGACCGTTGCCGACAAGGGTGGATTGAAACACTTGCGCATCTGCGCCACCAGCGCATCGCGTTCGGACTGGGTTAATCGCGCCGCCTGTCCATCTTCCCGGCCCGCCGTTGCCTGTCCACCCGAACCGGTTGTGCCGCCACGGGACTCTTCGTCGTTGATAATGTCGGAAATGCGGTCGGCTTCTTTGGCCTCTTCGGCTTTCTGCCGCTCACGTTCCTCCGCCCGACGGCGCGCTTCCTCTTCCTGCTGACGCTTGAATTCAGCGCGCTTGCGGTCGATGGACGCGGTTCTGATCACCGGCTGCGGCGCGGGTTCGGCGGGTTCGGCGGTCTCGTCAGGCTCCACAGCCAGTTCCGGGGTTGGCGTTACAGGAGCCGGTTCTGGCTCTGGCGTCGGCTCCGGCAAGGCTTCAGGTTCAGGCTCCGGCTCGGCCACGGCCGGTTGCTCAATCACGGGTTCCGGCTCCGGTTCGGGCAACGCCTCGGGCTCGGGTGCGGTTTGCACTGTGGGTGCTGGCGTTATGTTGTCGGTATCCAGAGGATTGGGCTGATCCTCTTCGGTATTGCCGGTACGCTCGGCCAGTTGTGCCGGTTCCGGGGTGTCAACGACAGCCGGGGTTTCGGTTTCGATGACGTCGCTTTGTTCGGTGCCGATACGAATGTTGGAGAACGCCTCGACCGGCACCAGGTCGATATTGATGGATTCAATATCCTCGGGCTCAAGCGGCTCCGCCCCCTGCAACGAGATCAACCCGAAGGTGATCAACGCGGCATGAGCGGCAACCGATGCAATCAGCCCGGCGCGCATGGGTCTATTGCCCCTGAACCGGCTCGGTTATCAGGCCGATCCTGGAATATCCGGCTCCCGACAGCGCCCCCATGACCTGCATTACAGTGCCGTAGCTGGCCGTTGAATCGCCGCGGACATAGATCCGCTCTTCCGTCCCATTGACGGCAAGTTCGCCGACACGGGCGACAAGCTCTTCCATCGGCACCTGATCTTCGAGCAGATAGATTGTGCCATCAGGCGTAACCGACACGGTGACCGGCTTGGATTCGGTGTTGAGCGATTTGGCCTCCGACTCGGGCAGATCGATGGGAACGCCCACGGTAAGCAACGGCGCGGCCACCATGAAGACGATCAGGAGCACCAGCATCACGTCGACGAGCGGCGTGACGTTGATTTCCGCCATCGGAGCGTTGGCGCCGCGTCTGCCGCGACGTCCGCCCGATTTACGCTTGGCAAGCGTTAAAGCCATTAGCGCTGCCCCCGCGCTTCGAGCTGCCGGCTGAGGATGGTCGAGAACTCATCGGCGAAACTTTCCAGCCGCCCGGTGAGCTTGCCAGCATCCGATGAGAGTTTGTTGTAAGCGATAGTCGCCGGAATGGCGGCCAGCAAACCCAGCGCCGTCGCGAACAGCGCCTCGGCAATACCCGGCGCCACAACCGCCAGGTTGGTCGATTTCGATGCCGCAATCGACTGGAACGAGTTCATAATGCCCCATACCGTGCCAAAAAGGCCAATAAAGGGCGACGCCGAGGCCACGGTCGCCAGAAAGCCAAGCCGCTTTTCGAGCGTTTCGCTTTCGCGGGCGATGGCGACATCGAGCACTTTTTCCAGCCGCGACTGCACACCGATTGCTGACGATGCGTTCTGTTCGTGGCTGCGCTTCCACTCTTTCATCGCCGCAACGAACACCGCATCAAGGCCGTGCGAGGCCTTTTGCTGCAGGTCCTGATACAACTCCTCAAGCGACTGGCCTGACCAGAAGGTCTTTTCGAATGTGTTCATCGCCCGCCCGGCGCGCGCGTAAAGCAACGACTTGTCGATGATGATGGCCCAACACCAGATCGACGCGACCAGCAGTCCGATCATCACGGACTTGACGACCAGGTCGGCTCTCAAGAACAGCGCCAGCAACGAGAAGTCGACTTCCGCTGCAGCACCTACTGCATCCATAGCTTCCATGAAGAATACCTTTGCCCGACAAAAGACCGCACCGGTCCCAACCATGCCCACCGCGTCGCATGCGGCGCGATTTTGTCAAATTTAAGAGACGCGACGAATTACGCGGCCGGGTGACCCCGCGCGCACGCTGTTTGACGCGTTTTATGGTCAACAGATGGTTAATAAACCGATTCAGTCCGCCAAAAACAGACCCCGGAGCGTTTCGGGCAGCCGCGTGGCCCGCCCGGTATCGGTTATCGTGACAACAGTAACCCTGGCGGCGGCTAGAATCGTTTCACCGCGCAGAATGGTCTGGTCAAGCCGGACACGTGCGCCGCTGAGGCTGGCGAACGCTGTTTCAACCGTCAAAAGATTGTCAATGCGGGCCGGTTTGATGAAATCAATTTCCATGTGCCGCACCGCAAAGGCCAACCCGTCTTTGGCGAGTTCCGAGTGAATCACCCCCAGATCGCGCAACCATTCCGTGCGCCCGCGCTCAAAGAATTTGAGATAGGCGGCATGATAGACATTGCCGGAGAAATCGGTGTCTTCGTAATAGATGCGAACGGAGTGTTGATGTGTGCTCACAGTCGGCACCGTCCGCAATCACACATGAAGTCCAGCATCTTGTTTCCCCGGCAAACGCGCATAGCTCATCCGCGGGGACTGTGGCGTGCTGTGTTACACGGTGCAAGCCCTGTTACTGGTCGATTGTCCGGCTGCAAATTCCCCGGCCAACATCCGGGCAAGGCGTAAAGTGCCGGATTTCGCTCTTGGATCCGTCTGTAAAAACCACCTGCATCGTCACTGTCTTTGCCGTTCCCGGTGCGAGATCGACCGAAGCGAGCAGCTTGGGTCGGTAGCGCGGCACATGCAACAGGAATGTTCCATCGCAAGGCGGCATATTCACTCTCTGATCAAGCGTGTCGGAATTGACCGAATAGCGCACTTCCGAAATACCGCAGGTCAGGCCGACCAGCGGCACGAAATAAAGCGTCTGCCGGTCCGGGCGTTCTCCGATAACCACCCAGCCGGTTTCGCTGGGCGCACTCACAAAGGATTTATAGAGATCGAGTGGCGGGAGGTGGGCATTGTTCGCCAGCACCGTAGTGGCGGCGAAAATCAGCAGCCCAGCCCCTGCCAACACATGATTGAACAGGTTCCGCATGGACTCCTCCTTCCATTATGGAACCTTTAGAGTCTGCCTCTGCGGTGCGTCTGTCAAATAACAATGGGGCGATTGGTCAGCGAGCCGCCAGGTTTTACATCACAGCAAATACTATTCGACCGGGTAGGCGCAGGTTTGATCGCCGACACCTTCGCAAGGCTCATAAATCGCCACATCGCTTTGCGTGCCATCGGCATATGTCACCTGCACTGCGATGGTTTGGGCGGTGCCGAGCGGCAAGGTGATCAGCGTTGCGTCAATCGGCGCATCGGATGGCAGCGCGAATGGGTTGGCGGGAATGCATTCGACAAGTTCAAATTCCTGATCGAGGGCATCGGAGTTTATGGAATATTTGAGGCTCTCCAGCCCGCAGCGCATGGTCACAAGCTGGGTGAAATAGATCCACTGCTTGCCATCATAATTCCGGAACGCGACCCAGCCCTGGTCCTTCGACGCATCCAGCATCGCCTTGAACGTTTCAACCTGCGGCACGCGATTTTGCTGCGCCTGGGCGGGTAGCGTGCCCGCAGCGGCTAAAATGATGGCGCATATTATGGTTATGAATCGCATGACGTTCCCTTTTGTCGCTCGCCGATGATCAGATGTTGCGGTGTAGCCGGTAGACCGTCAAGCCGCCGGCGCATTTCTGGTCTCCAAACCCTCACGAGACGCCGCCCAACTCGATAAGGTTTATTTCCGGCGGCATTGCAAATCGGATCGGCAGGCCGGAGCAACCAAGCCCGCCGGAGACAATCAGATCGCGCCCCTCTTCCCGCACATGTCCATAGGCGTAGCGCTCACCGAATTCGGACGGCACCACATAGGCGCGGCCAAACAGGCGCACCTGCCCGCCGTGGGTGTGGCCGGACACAGTCAGGCTGACCCGGTCCGGCACGCGCGCAAAAATGTCGGGCTCGTGGGCCATCAGGATGACTGGCGCGTCCGCCGGGACCTGATCGAGCGTTTGCGTCAGATCATCGAGGCTCTGCGCTAAACGCTCCGGCGTGCCGGGTTTTGTAGTGATGGAGCGCAAGTCGGCGAGACCGGCCAACCAGAAACTCCCCCTGTCCGTCTCGATCGGTTTCGCCTGATTTTCATAAACCGGAATACCAACAGACTGGAGCGCCTCACTCGCATCCGTCGGTCCTGCCTGCCGCGCAATCGCTGCTGGATCCTTGTCCCAGTCGTGATTGCCCAGTACGGCATGGACGCCAAGCGGCGCTTGAAGCCGCGCCAGTTCCGCAGCCCACTGCGATGGTGGAATGGGCTCACCCATCACGCGCAACGCATGAACATAGTCACCGAGCAGCAGGATGATATCGGGCTTAAGGGCATTGGCGCGCTCGCAGACATGCCGGATGCGGTCGGCATTCATAAACGGTGCGCAGGCGTGCAAATCTGAAATCAGCAGGACGCGCAGGGGTAAATCCGCTGGCCAACCGCGCGGCGTCAATCGATAAGTGACGACACGCATCTGGGTGACGGGATCAAATCCGAGAACGCGTCCGAAAAAGCTATTGCCGAACAGTCGATGCACGAAAGCTGCCGGCACGCTAGGCGCTGCCGTCATTATCGTCTTCAAACAATCCGCCCTGCCCGCCGACAAAGCCCTGCGGCACGGTGCGGCCGAGGTGGGTAAAAGCGGTGCCGGTCAGCATGCGGCCGCGCGGGGTGCGCTGAATGAAGCCGATCTGCATCAGATAGGGCTCGACAATATCCTCGAGCGCATCCCGTGGTTCGCTCAATGCCGCAGCGATGGTTTCAATCCCCACCGGCCCGCCGCCATAGTGTTCCGCAATGATATCGAGGTAACGCCGGTCGAGCATATCGAGGCCCTTGGCATCGACATCGAGGCGCAACAGCGCCTTGTCTGCAACGTCCGCCGTGACTTCGCTGGCGCCATCGACCAGTGCGAAATCTGTCACCCGGCGCAACAGCCGTCCGGCAATGCGCGGCGTACCGCGCGAGCGGCGGGCGACTTCCATCGCCCCGTCATCACTCATGCCGACGCCCAAAAGCCGTGCACCGCGTGAGACGATTTTGACCAGTTCTTCCGGCGTATAGAAATTGAGGCGCACCGGAATGCCGAAGCGGTCGCGCAAGGGTGTTGTCAACAGCCCGGCCCGCGTCGTCGCGCCAACGAGCGTGAATTTCGACAAATCAATCCGCACCGACCGCGCTGCCGGCCCCTCGCCGATAATCAGATCGAGCTGGAAATCCTCCATCGCGGGATAAAGGATTTCCTCAACCGCCGGATTGAGCCGGTGAATTTCGTCGATGAACAGCACATCGCGTTCTTCAAGATTGGTCAGAAGCGCCGCCAGATCGCCTGCCTTGGCGATGACGGGCCCGGACGTGGCCCGAAACCCTACGCCCAACTCGCGCGCTACGATCTGCGCCAGCGTCGTCTTGCCCAAGCCCGGCGGGCCGACAAACAGCACATGATCAAGCGCCGCACCGCGCTTCCTCGCCGCCTCAATAAAGACCTGCAAATTCGCCCGCGCCGCTTCCTGCCCGATGAACTCGGAAAAACCCGAGGGGCGGAGCGAAACGTCCAGTTCGCCATCGCGATCGGCGGATGCGGAGGTGAGGTCAGTCACGACAGAAGGTCCATGCCTGGAACGGATTGCGCCGCTTTCCTATCGAATGTGAGTGTTGCTTCACACCCTGCAGTCGCGTTGCACTCCGCGATGATTGCGTCAGAAAAGTCCACGACTTCTGTGCGATATAGATGTAGTGCACGAACGAGCGCTTCCATGTTTTCAAACACCAAAGAAGACACTTCAAGAAGCGCATCGAAGGTCGATGCAATCTCATCCCGCGACATCCGATAGCGCCGGTCAAACACCCAGTACAGCTCAAGTTGAACACCTACTGAGATGAAGCCCTGTCGGCTTTCGGTCAAGGCGGAGAGTGAACGCTGCGCAACCGGCGACTGATCCTCGTCATCTTCAAGAAGAGCGCGCAGAAGAACGTTTGTATCGAAGCCAATCAAGCGAACTCTTCCTATTGCTTGGGTGACGAAGGATTACCCGACACGTGATCCGCAACCGCATCGCGTATTGCAGTGTCATAATCTTCAGTGTTGGTACCGGGTATCGCGTGCTTAGACAAAAGTCCGAACACGCTGTGCGCCGGTTTGTTGCGTGGAACGATGATTGCAGCGTGTCCAATCGTCACAAGCTCAATCTTGTCGCCAGTCTTAAGCCCCAGGGTCGTGCGGACGTCTTTGGGTAAAGTCATCTGCCCTTTACTGGTCAGCGTTGCAATTGACATTCTTACAATTCCTATTCTTCCTTACCTTTTGCAAAATAGTAAGGAAACTTCGTAAGGTCAAGGATCACTCACTCAACGCTTTCAGCCCCAGCCGGATCAGCGTCGCCGTTGCTGTCTCCTCACCCTCCCGCGCCACGATCTTCGCAACGGCACCAGAGGCTTGCTGACTGGAATAACCAAGATTGGTGAGCGCCGAAACGGCATCAGCGACATTGCCGGATGCCGCGCCGTCGCCGAGTGCGGTTTGCAGTCCCAGCGTACCCGCATCGATACCGCCGATCTCCGGGGCCTTGCCTTTAAGTTCGGTCACCACCCGCTGCGCCAGTTTTGGCCCGACGCCGTTGGCGCGGCCGATGGCGGCTTTGTCCTGCAGGGCGATAGCGCTTGAGAGTTCTGAAGGTGAGAGGACTGAGAGGATCGCCAGCGCCACGCGCGCACCGACACCCTGCACGCCGGTCAGTGTGCGGAACCAGAGTTTTTCCGCCTCAGTGGCGAAGCCGTAAAGCCGGATCAGGTCTTCGCGGACAATCATCTCGACAAAAAGCGTCGCTGGCTCGCCCTTCGCCGGTAGTGCAGAGAGGGAGCGTGAGGAGCAGAAGGCCTCGTAGCAAACCCCGCCGACATCGATGAGAACGAAATCCTCGCCGAGCGTGTCGACGATACCTTTGAGCTTGCCGATCATGCGCGCCGCCTCAGATCGGCGCGATGATGCGCATGGCAGATGGCGACGGCCAGCGCGTCGGCGGCGTCGGCGTTGTTGAAATCGGCCTGCGGCAAAAGGGTTTTGACCATGAGCTGAATTTGCGTCTTGTCGGCATGGCCGGTCCCCACCACAGACTTTTTCACAAGGTTCGCCGCATATTCGCCTACTACCAGCCCGAGAGAAGCCGGTGTCATCAGTGCCACACCGCGCGCCTGCCCCAATTGCAGGGCCGACCGCGCGCCCTGATTGACAAATGTCTCCTCTACGGCAGCTTCGTGCGGCGCATGTGTCTCGATAATCGCGCTCAGTCCCTGAAACAAGAAAGTCAGTCGCTCGGCCAGCGTTGCCTTGACCGGCGGCGCGATGACGCCGCAGGCGACGAAACCAAGCCGGTTGCCATTCGCCTCAACAATACCCCAACCGCATTTCCGCAGTCCGGGATCAATACCCATGATTCGTGTCGTATGCATGCCACCGCCACCCTAGTTGGCCTACGCAAACCTACAAGACCCAATGTGAACAAACAGGAAACAGGTCCACTGCTTTGTGATTGAGTAAAATTGCATCCCTTGGCGGAAGCATGTGTTCACACCCGCCACCTAGCTTGCGGCAGGGGGCGGAAACGGACGCGAGATAATGGTTGGTATGATTTCAAAACTGCCTCCGAGGGCGTGGATGACTGTTGCGCAATGGGTCGTTCTAACGACCCTTTTTACTACACTCTTTTCGATCGCCGCCACGCTGGCGGTGATTGTCGCTTTTGAAACGAAGTTCGACCCGGCATTCTTTGCAACCGCTGTTGCAGTACCGCTGGTGATGACGCCGCTGATCGCAGGCTATTTTGCCCTGCGCCAACAACAGTTGCGTCAGTTGAACCTCAAGCTCAACGATCTGGCTTACCGGGACTACCTTCTCGGTTGCCTCAACCGGCGCGCTTTTACCGAAAGCGCAGACCAGATATTGCGCCGGGCTAGCAAACAGGCGCCTTGCGGCCTGCTGGTTATCGACGCCGATAACTTCAAATCCGTCAATGACACCTACGGCCATGATGTGGGGGACGAAGCTCTGACGGCGATCATGAACGCCATTAAAGGCACCGTGCGCGAAACCGATATTATCGGCCGACTGGGCGGCGAAGAATTCGGCGTTCTGCTGACGCGGGCCAACCCTGAACACCTGCCTTTTGTAGCCGAGCGAATCCGTCAGGCGGTTGCTTCGGTCAACTTCGAACCGCGGGGCACAACACACAGTCTGTCCGTCAGCATAGGTGGCGCCATCGCCACCAACAGCACCGATTTTGCCCGGGTGTTCGGCCTGGCAGATGCACGTCTCTATGACGCCAAGAACCAGGGACGCAACACAATCGAAGTGCCCGATCACGAACTGCTCGATTACAGCCGCAAAATCGCCTGAAGTTTAAAAGCCGCAACGAAAAAGCCGTCTGCTTCATTCAAAAGCAGACGGCTTTTTTATTGAACGTTTGATCGGAGATTAGCTGGCCATCTTGGCCATATCTTCGTCGCTCATTTCGAAATTGGCATAGACGTTCTGAACATCGTCATCATCTTCAAGCGCCGCGATCAGTTTCATCAGCGTCGATCCCTTGTCAGCGTCTACCGGGGTCAGAGTCTGCGGCTTGAAGACGGGGTTGACCGATTCCGCTTCGCCGAGCGCGGCTTCAAGCGCGGTGGACACATCGCCAATCGCCTCGAAGGTGCAATAGATGGTGTGGCCGTTTTCATCGGTTTCCACATCATCGGCACCTGCCTCAATGGCGGCTTCCATCACCTTGTCGGCATCACCTGCTTCTGGCTTGTAAACGATCTCGCCAACCCGGTCGAACATGAAGGACACTGAATTGCTTTCGCCGAGCGCACCGCCATTCTTGGAGAAGGTGGCGCGGACATTGGCCGCTGTGCGATTGCGGTTGTCGGTCAGTGCTTCAACGATGACGGCCACACCGCCGGGGCCATAGCCCTCGTAACGCACTTCCTCATAGTTCTCACCGCCGGCGTCGCTCGCCTTGTTGATCGCCCGCTGAATATTATCCTTGGGCATGGATTGCGATTTGGCATTGTTAACCGCAAGCCTGAGGCGCGGGTTCATATCCGGATCCGGTGCACCCATTTTGGCGGCAACGGTGATTTCCTTTGAAAGCTTTGAAAAAAGCTTCGAGCGCACCGCATCCTGTCGGCCTTTGCGGTGCATGATATTTTTAAACTGTGAATGGCCGGCCATATCCGCCTCTGGTCATCATGGTGTCATGGTTTGGCCAGCTATATATGAAACTCTTTTCCCGCCGTCAAAAGGGTTCGATCATGTTAGGCCAAATCACGGTGCCGCCATTGCCTCTCACCGGCGGCTGCCAGTGCAGCGCCATCCGGTACAGCCTCAATGGGATGCCGGTGGTTTTTTACATTTGCCACTGCACCGAATGCCAAAAGCAATCCTCAAGCGCTTTCGGTGAATCCTTTCGTGTCCGCACCATCGACCTGACAGTAACCGGCACCGTCGAAAGTTATGTGCGCTACGGATCATCGGGTAATAAAGTCCTGTGCGAATTCTGCCCGCACTGCGGATCGCGCCTTTTTCATCGGCGTGAGAAATACACCGAGACCCTCAACATCAAAGCCGGCACGTTGGATGATACATCCTGGTTGAAACCAGCGGGACATATCTGGACGAAAAGCAAGCAGCCCTGGATGGTATTCAGCGAAGACGCGTTGGTGTACACGCAGCAGCCCGAAGATCAGGATGCCGCGCTGATTGCCCGTTGGCGGGAAATGACAAGCACTTAGCCGCTGCGCCAATCGACCTTGGTGATAATCGCGCCGGCAATATCGGCGATGGTCCGTCCATCAGTTGCGATAAAATGATCGCACGGTCCGGTCGCCTTTAGCGAACGCGCCAGCTCGATGGCGCGATTGGCATGCCAATCATGCCCTGAACCCATCTCACGCCGCCCGACCCGCTCAACAAGCACTTCGTCCGCCGCCGAGAGCTGGAACACCGTGGGCTCTGCACCCGGCACGACCTGCGCGATGGCAGCGACGTCCTCATCCGTCTCAACAACACGCGCGACCACCAGGTTCAGCGACCCGGCATCTTTTGCATTCGCCCAAACGGCTTTCAGGTTTTTGAGCGCCAGGTCGCTGCCATATGGGTCATCCTGAGGTCGCGGATAGGTTTGTGCAAGGCCGTCAAGGTCAACAAACGTATGCGGAACCGATCGGTCCTCAAGCTGCGCGCTGATTTCTTGCCCGACGCTGGTTTTGCCGACCCCGACAGGGCCGCTCAAAATGACAAGAGGAATCGCGGTTTCGTTCATGTCAGGAATCTATCAGCGCACCGGTTCGCACGCTAGCGGACAAACCGTTCGACCATCCGCGGCAGGGTGACGACTTCGCGCACACCTTCCAGAGCCGATATCTCATCGCGGATCGCTTGTAGCCGGTCCGGGCTTTGCGCCTCCAACATCAGGATCAGATCGATATCACCGGCCACGGAATCGCAGCGGATAATTTCCTTGATGTGGGCGATGCGCGGGGCCACTTCAGCGCACTGCGCCGACTCGGTCGTCACCAGCATATAGGCGTTGAATACATGACCCGGATTGAGCCTGATCGTGTAGCCGGCGATAACGCCGTCGCGTTCCAGCCGCGCGATACGCTCCTGTGTTGCGGAGATGGACAGATTGACCTTGGCCGCCAGCGTTTTCAGCGGCGTGCGGCTGTTTTCCCGCAGCAGGTCAATCAGTATCTTGTCCTTGTCGTCACGAGTGTTGGGCATAGCTCACCAGAAATTTTCCATGACTAGCCGGAAATATACCGGACCGCGCAAGTTACTCCCCGGCATAGAGTTGACACACCCGAACAAGCGCAAGGAATGCATCTTATGCTGGAGTTGAGACCAAACTGTCAAAGGTGTGACAAGGACCTGCCACCGCAGGCGCTGGACGCCAGAATCTGTTCTTATGAGTGCACATTCTGCGCTGACTGCGTCGACAACCATTTGCATAATGTCTGCCCCAATTGTGGCGGCGGGTTCGTGCCGCGGCCAATTCGCCCGTCGCATCCCTGGCGGCCCAGGACAAGCCTCGATTTCGATCCTGCGGTCACAAAGCGTTTGTCACTGAAGTGGACAGCGGCAGAGGTCACCGACATTGTCGGGAAGGTGAAAGACATCCCACCCCATGAACGCTGATCGCGTTCACCAGGCCGGCAGGGCTTCGGCGAGCGTGCCGCCGATCCTGAGCGGCGCGACATAGGTGCACAGCCCCGTCGCGTCATCCGTCTCAATCACCACGCCACTGAGTGTCGCCTCGCCCTCTGCCGGGGTGAAGCGATCCCTGGGGACACCGGTGAGGAACCTGTTGAGTGGTTCGTCGGTGTCGACGCCGATGACGCTATCATAATCGCCGCACATACCGGCATCCGACATCAGCGCCGTACCGCCTTTGAGGATGCGATGATCGGAGGTTGGAATATGGGTGTGGGTGCCCACCACCAGCGACACCCGGCCATCGAGAAAATGCCCCATGGCCTGCATTTCCGACGTCGCTTCGGCGTGAAAATCGACAATGATGGCATCGGCTACCGCGCCGAGCGGGCAGTCTTCGACAGCCTTTTCGATGGCGAGGAACGGATCGTCGATCGGGTTCATGAAGACGCGACCGAGCCCCTGTACGACCAGCACCTGCTTGCCGTTGCGGGCCGATTGCAACATCGCGCCACGTCCAGGTGTGCCATCAGCCATGTTGATGGGCCGCACCAGCGTGGGTTCGCGTTCGATATAGCTCAGCGTATCGCGCTGATCGAAGGCGTGGTCGCCCAGTGTGACAACATCAGCACCGGCGTCCTTGAGTGCGTTGTAATGACCTTCGGTCAGCCCGCGCCCGTGGCTGGCGTTCTCACCATTGATGACAACGAATTCGAGATTGAACTTTTCGATCAGGCCGGGCAGTCGTTCCGCAACCGCATCGCGTCCGCTGCGCCCCACCACATCGCCGAGAAACAATAACCGCATCAGTAGAACAACCTGACGCCGGTCTCGGTAATCAGATAGTCGAGCGGCACATCGTGCGGCTCACGCGGAATAGTCTCAAGTTCCTGGGCGGAAAAGGCGTAGCCGACCAGAACCGGTTTTTTCTCCATGGTCGCTATGGTGCGGTCATAGTGACCGCGCCCATAACCGAGCCGTGTGCCGGTTTTGTCGAACCCCAGAAGCGGAATGATCATGAATTCCGGTGTCACCACGGGTGCGGATTCAGCCGGAACCAAGGTGCCGAACCCGGCTTCATAGAGCGGCGTATCTTGTTCCCACAGGCGGAATATTAGGGGCTCATCCCTGCCCATCACAACCGGCAGGCACACGGGCTGGCCGCTATCCATCAACCGGGTGAGCAATGGCTTGGCGTCAATCTCATCCCGGATCGGCCAGTAGGCCGCTACCAGCTGTCCCTCGGTCAGGTCGACTTTTTGAAAGAAATGTTCGGCAGCGGCCTTTGCCGCCTCGGCACGCTCACTGGAATTGAGCGCGGCACGTTGCGCCATCGCTTGTTTCCGGGCTTCGGCCTTGGCTGTTTCGAGATCGGTATGCGCCAAAAGCTTTGGGCTCCTACTTGAAAAGAAGTGCCGCCACGGCCGTGGGATGGCGATCCCGGGAACCTACATAAGTAGGTGGGCGCCGTATATCCGAACCCACGGGTCCGGTCAGGGACAGCTCCCTTAAGGATCGATAAGGCCCCGGGGATATGTATCCAACACGCACCGGGCAGCACAGCCATCATATAATCGCGCTAAAGCGCGGCGCAAAGCGAAACTGCAATTATTCCGAATGAATTCTGGACACGAAGCGTATCAATGGGATGCTGGTTTAATTGTCAGCGCCTGCCGTCTCGATCACCGAGGCGACGCCTTCGATCTTGCGCGCGGCCTCCGACATGCGTTCGGCGAATTTGACCTCAAGCGCCTCATTGGCGTTGGCCAGGGCTTCACCGGCCTCGGTGACCTGCCGGAGCTCCTCCTCCAGTGTCTCCACCTTGCGCTCAGTGTCGACCAGGGTATCCATGACCGCAATGCCGGCCATAACCGTCAGTCGCGTATCGCCAATTTCGCCGAAATCGCCCTTGAAGGCGTCAACGAGCTTGTTGAAGCGCCGGGCAAGCTGTTGCAGATGCTCTTCCTGCCCGTCCTCACACGCCATACGGTATTTGCGGCCATTGATTTCGACGCTGACTTCCGACATCGGCAATACTCCTACTTGGCCAATACGGCTTTGACTGTTTCCATGGCGTCAATAAGGCGGCGTGAGACTTCCGCAGCGCTGTCATCCAGTCGTCTGGCCTTCTCCTGCGCCCGTTCCAGCTCCGTTGCGAGCCGGCCCTTGTCTGCTGTCAATGTCGCTGTTTCATTCTCAAGCGTGCCCAGCTTCCTTGCCTTGACGGCCACAACTTCAGCGCCTGCCTCCAGCCGCGCAAGCGCACGTTCCAAGCGCTCCGAGGCAACCTCGTAGCTGTCTGTACTGCTGATATCACTCATGCGACCCCACCGTCCTTGTTCGAATCCGGTCCCCAGCATCTAAACGCTTCAGACGATAGCAATGCAACCGTGATTGTGAAGCCCTTAGCCACGATTTGTTGGGCCGGGCAGCAATTGACACGTCCGGGGGACCTGTTATGTCTCTGAGCCGCATTTCAGACAACATGCCGGATGCCGGCCAGAGTTCGGGTAGTTCATGACCGATAATTCCAAACACACAGCAATGGCCAACGCCATCCGCTTCCTGTCCCTCGACGCTGTTGAAAAGGCCAAGAGCGGTCATCTGGGACTGCCACTCGGCGGCGCTGACCTTGCGACGGTACTGTTCACGAAATTTCTCAAATTCGATCCCAAGGCGCCGGACTGGCCGAACCGCGACCGGTTCGTCCTGTCTGCCGGCCATGCGTCAATGCTGCTCTATTCATCGCTGCATCTGCTCGGCTACGAGGATATGACCCTCGACCAGATCAAGAATTTCCGCCAACTCGGCTCGATCACACCGGGCCACCCGGAGTATGGGCACACGGCCGGCGTTGAAACCACAACCGGTCCACTCGGACAGGGTGTCGCCAATGCTGTTGGCATGGCCATCGCCGAAGCCCGTCTCAATGATGAGTTCGGTGACGATATCATTGATCATTTCACTTATGCGATCGTCGGTGACGGCTGCCTGATGGAGGGCATCAGCCACGAAGCGGCGGCGTTGGCCGGACATCTCAAGCTCAACAAGCTGATTGTGCTTTGGGACGATAACGGCATCACCATCGACGGCTATGTGTCACTGGCGGATTCCACCGATCAGGTTGCCCGTTTCAAAGCCTATGGCTGGAACACACTCGAGATCGACGGCCACGATCCCGATGCCATTTCCGATGCGATTGAAAAAGCGCAAAAGAGCGACAAGCCGACTTTCATCGCCTGCAAGACAACTGCCGGCATTGGTGCACCGAACCTCGCCGGCAAACCGAAGGCCCATGGTGGCCCCTATGGTACCGAAGAGGCGCAGGGCATCCGCGATCACTTTGGATGGGAACATCCGGCATTCGAAATTCCCAACGAAATTGTCGATGATTGGCGGCTGGCCGGTCTGCGCTCGACGAAAGTGCGCGTGGATTGGGAGAGCAAACTCGCCGCGCTACCGGATGATCAGGCAACCGACCTGAAACGCCGCCTCAGCCAGCAAATCCCGGCCGATCTCGACAAGGCTATCTCAGATCTCAAGGCGCAGATCGCCAAGGACAAACCGAAGGTTGCAACACGCAAAGCGTCCAACATGGCGCTGGAGGTCATCAATCCGGTGCTGCCTGAAACAATTGGCGGATCGGCGGACCTCAACGGGTCAAACCTGACCAAGACCTCGGACATGGAAGACTTTACGGCCGACAATCGCGGCGGACGTTTTGTCAATTACGGCGTACGTGAGCACGGCATGATAGCGGCGCTCAACGGTATCGCACTGCATGGCGGACTGCTGCCCTATACCGGCGGCTTTTTTGTGTTTTCCGACTATGCCCGTCCCTCGATACGGCTGTCGGCGCTTATGGGCATCCGCACTATTCACGTCATGACCCACGATTCCATCGGTGTGGGCGAAGACGGCCCGACCCACCAGCCGGTGGAGCATCTGGCCTCCTTGCGCGCCATGCCCAATATTGATGTCTACCGGCCCGCCGATGCGACGGAGACCGCGGAATGCTGGCAGCTGGCGCTCAAGCGCACAGAAGGCCCGAGCATTCTCGCGCTGACCCGGCAGGGCGTCGACAATGTGCGCAACGAGTTCGTCGCGGACAATCTGTGTGCCAAGGGCGCCTACACCATCGCTGGTGACGACAATGCCGATGTGGTGATTTTCGCATCCGGGTCCGAGGTTGGCCCCGCCGTTGCCGCACAGGGCGAGTTGGCCGCGAATGGTGTCTCTGCCCGCGTGGTTTCGGTCCCCTGTCACGAGGTGTTCTTCCGCCAGGACGAAGCCTACCGCAAGTCCGTCATCGGCAAGGCCAAACTGCGTGTCGCGGTCGAGGCCGGTGTGGAGCTCGGTTGGGAGCGATTTATCGGCGAAGATGGTATTTTCGTCGGCATGTCGAGCTTCGGCGCGTCTGCCCCGGCAGGCACTTTGTTCGATCATTTCGGCATCAACGCCAAAGGTATAGTTGAAGCCGTCACATCCCGGTTGTAAGTAGGGGGTAGATACCCCCTCTCTCGGCAAACTTTTTCAGGAGTTATTTATGTCCGTTCGCGTCGCCATTAATGGTTTTGGCCGCATCGGCCGCAATGTTGTGCGTGCCATTTTTGAATCCGGCCGCAAAGACATCGACGTCGTTGCCGTCAACGATCTTGGTCCGGTCGAAACCAACGCGCACCTGATGCGCTTTGACAGTGTGCACGGCAAGTTCCCGCGCGGCATCGAAGTCGAAGGCGACATGATCAAGATCGAGGGTGGCGACAGCTTCAAGGTGCTTTCAGAGCGCGACCCGACCAACCTTCCCTGGAAGGAACTCGAGATCGATATCGCCATGGAATGCACCGGCATTTTCACCGCCAAGGAAAAAGCCTCAATGCATCTGGCGGCCGGTGCCAAGCGCGTGCTGGTGTCCGCACCCGCTTCGGGCGCTGACCTGACCGTTGTCTACGGCGTCAATCACGACAAGATTTCGTCTGAGCACCTCGTTGTCTCCAACGCCTCGTGCACAACCAACTGCCTCGCACCTGTCGTTGATGTGCTGCACAGCGCATTCGGCATCGACCATGGCATGATGACCACCATCCACTCCTACACAGGTGACCAACCGACGCTCGATACGATGCACAAGGATCTCTATCGCGCCCGTGCAGCGGCCATGAGCCAGATCCCGACTTCGACCGGCGCGGCCAAGGCGATCGGCCTTGTCATCCCCGAGCTTGCGGGCAAGCTCGATGGCATGTCTGTGCGCGTGCCGACACCGAATGTGTCTCTGGTGGATTTCAAGTTCATCGCCAAAAAGGATGTGACCGCCGAGGAGATCAACGCCGCCCTGATCGAGGCCGCAGAAGGCCGTCTCAAGGGCATTCTGGGCACGACCATCCACCCCAATGTCTCCATCGACTTCAACCACGACCCGCATTCCTCGACCGTGGCCCTCGACCAGACCAAGGTTATGGCGGGTAACATGGTGTCGGTTCTGTCGTGGTACGATAATGAGTGGGGCTTCTCGAACCGCATGGGCGACACCGCCGTTGCGATGGCGAAGACGCTATAAAAATACCGAACGGGAGATCGGCAATGGCCAAGTTCAAAACCCTCGATGATTTCGATCTCGCGGGCAAAACTGTGCTGGTGCGCGTCGATCTCAATGTGCCTGTCGCAAATGGCAAGGTGACCGATGCGACCCGCATCGAGCGGGTCATTCCCACTTTGCGCGACATAACCAAGGTCGGCGGCAAAGCGGTATTGTTGAGCCATTTCGGTCGTCCGAAAGGTCAGGTGAACCCGGACTTTTCACTCAAGGTTGCTGTTCCGGCGGTTGCGGATGCCTATCACCATCCGGTGCTGTTCGCCCAAACAGACTGGACTGATGTCAGCGAGGCCAAGGCAACCATCGACGCGGCACCAGCGGGTAGCGTCATCGTTCTGGAAAACACCCGGTTTCACCCCGGTGAGGAAAAGAATGACGCCGAGCTTGCCAAGCGTATTGCTACGCTCGGCGACATCTATGTCAACGATGCCTTTTCCGCCGCGCATCGGGCGCATGCCTCCACTGAAGCGCTGGCGCATATCCTGCCAGCTGCAGCCGGGCGCGCCATGGAAGCTGAACTGACAGCGTTGGAAAGTGGATTGGGCAATCCGCACAAGCCGGTGATCGCCATTGTCGGTGGCGCGAAGGTTTCCACCAAGATTGACCTGCTGGAACATCTTGTCGAAAAGGTCGACGCGCTGGTGATCGGCGGCGGCATGGCGAACACCTTCCTTTATGCCGGGGGCGTCGGCATCGGCAAATCGCTGTGCGAAAAGGATCTCGCGGATACGGCCAACAGGATCATGGATAGGGCCGATGAGGCCAAATGCGCCATCATCTTGCCGGTCGATGCCGCTGTCGCCTGGCATTTCGAGGCCAATGCGCCGCACCGGCATTATGGCCTCGATGCCATGGACCCCGACGGCATGATCCTTGATCTCGGTCCCGCCTCGATTGAACGGGTGAAGGGTGCCATTGATGATGCGAAGACGCTGATCTGGAACGGACCGATGGGCGCTTTCGAGCTGGAACCGTTCGACAAGGCAACGGTGGAGATCGCCAAACATGCCGCCAAGCGCACCCATGACGGCCACCTGGTGTCCGTTGCAGGTGGTGGCGACACGGTGGCGGCGCTGGCGCATGCAGGGGTGAAAGACCAGTTCACCTATGTCTCGACCGCAGGCGGTGCGTTCCTCGAATGGATGGAGGGCAAGGAATTGCCCGGCGTGGCCGCGCTCACCGCATCCTGAACGCTCAGTGGCAACCATTTATACATTCTGGCCTTGCCAGTGCCGCTTTTCTTGACAAAAGTCGCGCGCATCACGGACAAGCTGAACCTATATGACTGCGCAAATCTTTCTCATTGCCCCGGCTGACGCGGATGCGGACAGCTTCCCCACGCGTTTGCAGGCCATTCTGGCCGCTGCAGACGTTGCGGCTTTGCTGTTGCCCAAAGGTACGCACAACGAGGCTGAATATATTGCGCTGGTGAACGCCGTCCTGCCGATAGCGCAAGCAGCGGATTGCGCAGTGCTTTTGGAAGATGAACCCGATCTCGCCAAAACAACCGGCGCGGATGGTGTGCACATCACAACCGGACTGTCGGCAGTTAAAGCCGCGGTTGCTGCCCTGAAACCCGATATGATTGTCGGGGCGGGTGATATTGGCTCGCGTCATTTTGCCATGACGGTGGGCGAAGCGGGTGTGGATTATCTGTTCTTTGGCACACCATCTGAGGCCAGCACCCCCGAAGACCGCGAAAATGCGGAATGGTGGGCAGAAACCTTCGAAATCCCCGCCGTCTGGAGCGATCCGGGTGCACCGCTCGATACAATTGACAGCATCGGATGCGAGTTTGTCGCCATTGGTGACGCGCTCTGGTCGGCGCCCGAGGGTGCAGAAAAAGCGATCGCATCTGTCATAAAGGCACTGGAGCGCACCTCATGAGCGGGCGCCTCCTTCCCATAATTCTCGTTGCCACGCTGATGATGCCCGGAGCTGTGCACGCGCAATCAAGCAATGCGGATACCAATGCTGCTGATGCGACAGCCATCAGTGCCGACATTTTTGGGCCGCGTCGCCCGGTTGATGAGGCCTATGGCGCGTTTCAACGCGGCTTTTATCTCACAGCGCTCAACCTTGCCCTGCCCCGCGCCGAAGAAGATGACGCTGCAGCACAGACCTTGATCGCTGAAATCTACGCACAGGGTCTGGGTGTTGGGCAAAACCTGCCCGTGGCCGCAGCCTGGTATGCATTGGCGGAAGAGAATGGCGACCGGCAGGCCGCGTTCCGGCTTGGCATGCTTTATCAGGAAGGCAACGGCGTACCGAAAAACCGTACCAAAGCTGCGGAATTGTTCAAAAAGGCCGCCGATGCCGGGCACATCGCCGCCAAGTACAATCTGGCGCTTTTGCATGTTGAAGGCGCCTTCGCCGCACCAAACCTGACCCGGGCCGCGGAACTTATGGCGGACGCAGCGGAAGCCGGTTTGCCTGAAGCACGCTATGATTACGGCGTGATGTTGTTGGAGGGTGCAGGCGTTGCGCCTGACCTTGCTGCAGGTGCCGAACAAATCCACAAAGCCGCGCTCGGGGGGCACATTCCCGCGCAAGTCGAATATGCGACGATGCTCTACCTTGGCCGCGCCGTGCCCAAGAATATCGAGGCAGCGGTCGACTGGTATCAGCGCGCTGCCAATGCCGGGAACCCTGTGGCGCAGAACCGGCTCGCCAAGCTTTATGCTGTGGGTGAAGGCGTAACGCTCGATCTGGAAACTGCAGCCATGTGGCGGGCGCTTGCGCGCCGCCGCGGGCTGACAGACCCCGATCTTGACCGCCTTCTGGTCTCGATCACCCCCCGCGATCTTGCTGCGGGAGAAGAGCGGGCGCGCTTCTGGCCGACCAATCCACCGTCTGCCGAAGAGGCTAACCTTAACGCGACAAAGCCAGCCGCGCCTGAGGCTGGCACTTGAACCGCAGCCCGTTATCGGGCAAAAGCGCGCCAGACAGTTTCTATGAGCCTTCGGGCTTCCCTTTTGAAGAGATCACAAGCATGCCTAAAATCAACGGCAACGAAATCCGCGTCGGCAATGTCATTATGCATCAGGACAAGCTCTGGGTCGCGGTCAAGACCGATCACGTCAAGCCCGGCAAGGGCGGTGCATTCGCCCAAGTCGAACTCAAATCCATCATCGGCAACACCAAGCTCAACGAGCGTTTCCGCGCGGCTGAAACAGTGGAGCGCGTTTCGCTGGAGCAGAAGGACTTCCAGTTCCTTTATGAGCAGGGCGACATGCTGGTGTTCATGGACATGGAAAGCTATGAGCAGATCGAGCTGGAAAAGGAATTTGTCGGCGAGCGCGCCGCATTCCTGCAGGACGGCATGACAGTGACTGTCGAAATGTATGAAGAAACCCCGCTCGGCGTGCAGCTGCCGCAGAATGTGACCCTGATGGTCACAGAGACCGAGCCGGTGGTCAAAGGCCAGACAGCGGCCAACTCATTCAAACCGGCAACGCTTGAGAATGGCGTTAAAGTCATGGTGCCGCCTTTTGTCGGCACCGATGAGAAAATTGTCGTCAACACCGAAGACGTCACCTACGTCCGCCGCGCCGACTGATCGAGACAAAACACCATGGCCCGTTCGGCTCTACTCAATATCATGGTTCAGGCCGCCGGTAAGGCGGGCCGTTCTCTGACGCGCGATTTCGGCGAGGTGGAGAATTTGCAGGTCAGCCGCAAGGGGCCTGCTGATTTCGTCTCTGCCGCCGACAAGCGGGCTGAAAAGATTGTTTATGAAGAGCTGCTCAAGGCGCGCCCGACCTACTCTTTCCTGATGGAAGAAGGTGGCGAGGTTAAAGGTACCGATGGCCAGCACCGCTGGCATATCGATCCGCTGGACGGCACCACCAACTTCTTGCACGGCATTCCCATTTTCGCCGTTTCCATCGGGCTGGAGCGCAATGGTGAAATTGTTGCGGGCGTTATCTACAACCCGATCACCGATGAACTGTTTACCGCCGAGCGCGGCAACGGCGCCTGGCTTAATAACCGGCGGCTGCGCGTTGCCGGTCGCAAGCATTTGAGCGAAGCGGTGATCACCACCGGCATCAAGGTGACCGGTACAGCCGATGACGCCCGGACATTGAAGCAACTCAACACCATTTCTCCCGCCTGCGCCGGCATCCGCCGCTATGGCGCCGCGTCCATCGATCTCGCTTGGGTCGCTACCGGCCGGTTCGATGCCTATTGGGAAGCAAAGCTGAACCCTTGGGATGTGGCCGCGGGCATTTTGCTTGTGCGTGAAGCCGGCGGGTTTGTCTCCGACTATTCCGGCGGCAACAAATGCTTTGAAACCGGCGAAGTTGTTGCCGGGAATGAAGCCATTCACGGCGCCCTGCTTAAAACGCTCAAATCAATCGGCTAACACTATGGGCCCCTTTTGCGGGGGGATCACAACCCGTTAGCCATTGTCAGGCCGGAATCGTGTGACTAGTGTTGACCGCGCATCCATTGCGGAGGAAGCACTAGAGACATGTCGGACAGCTACGATCCCTATCATCTCGCCAGCCCGGTGGTTTACATCATCAAGATGGTGATCTTCCTCGTTCTGGTGGGGTTGATCGGCGTCATTCTCGCGCCACAGCTTATGAGCGCGTTTGAATCCAACCCCTTCATCAACGGGTTGATCCTTCTGGTTCTGGCCATCGGCATTTTGTTGAGCCTGAGGCAGGTGATCCGGCTCATTCCCGAGGTGCGCTGGGTGAACTCGCTGCAGGACGGCGATCCGGATTCACAGCGCCGTCAGCCGGTGCTTTTGTCCCCGGTCGCTGGCATCATGCGCGACCGGCTGGGCGAGGCCATCATCACCCCGGCCAGCTTGCGCTCCATCCTTGATTCAGTTGGCATACGACTTGAAGAAGCCAAGGAAACATCACGCTATCTCACGGGGTTGCTGGTGTTTCTTGGTCTATTGGGTACGTTCTACGGATTGCTGCTTACGGTGGGGAATGTGTCCACCGTTATCCAGGGTCTCGACGTGACGGCGGGCGATGCTGGCGATTTGTTCGGCACTCTCAAGGACGGGTTACAGGCCCCGCTTTCCGGCATGGGCACGGCGTTTTCCTCGTCTCTGTTCGGTCTCACCGGATCGTTGATTCTTGGCTTTCTCGACCTGCAAACCAGTCAGGCGCAGAACGCGTTTTACACCGACCTTGAAGACTGGATGAGCTCGATGACCGAGCTTGATCACCCGGTCACGGCCATGCAGGCCTCCGGTCTCGGCGTTTCAGGACACGACATGCAGGAGATGCTGGAGCGGCTCGGTAGCACCATGCAAAGCACCAATTCCTCGCAAAACGCCATCCGCGCCATGGCGGAACTGGCGCGCGGCATTGACGGGCTGGTCAAGCATATTCGCGCCGAACAGGATGATCTGCGCGCCCATATCAATGAACAGGGTGAGATCAACAAAAAGCTCAAGGACCTGATCGAGGCGATGCTGCGCGAAGACACCGGCGGCAGCGGCAAGAAGTGAGAGTGACGTAATGGCGACCTATGGACGCCGCACGGCGGACCGCGCAAATTACTGGCCTGGCTTTGTCGACGCCCTGTCGAGCCTTCTGCTCGTCATCATGTTCCTGCTGTCGCTGTTCGTTCTGGCGCAGTTCTTTCTCGGACAGGAAATCCTCGGCAAGGACACCGCCCTCTCGCGCCTCAACTCACAGATCGCCGAACTGACCGAATTGCTGCAACTCGAACGCGCCAATGCCGATGATCTCGAAGCCACCATTTCGACCCTAACGGCCACCCTTGCGGGTGCGGAAGCTGAACGTGACCGTTTGGAAAGCCAGCTTTCCGGCCTTGGCACCGGGTTCGATGAACGCGATGCAAGGATTTCCGAACTCAACGAGGAGTTACTGGCCGAACGGGATATTTCGCGGGAAGCTGCGGCGCAGGTCGCACTCCTCAACCAGCAATTGTCGGCGCTACGTAGTCAAATCGCAGCACTCGAACAGGCGCTTGAAGCTTCCGAAGCCCGCGATGTGGAAAGCCGCACCCGGATCGCGGATCTTGGGCGTCGGCTGAACCTGGCGCTGGCGCAGCGCGTGCAGGATCTCAGCCGCTACCGTTCGGACTTCTTTGGCCGCCTGCGCGAAATTCTGGCTGACCGCTCCGATGTCCGTGTCGTTGGCGACCGCTTCGTGTTCCAGTCCGAGGTGTTGTTCGATGCCGGCACCGCCGAGATTTCCGACGCCGGTGCCGAGGAAATCGCCAAGCTCGGCGACGCCATTCTGCAACTGGAAGATGAGATTCCGCCCGAGATCAACTGGGTACTGCGCATCGACGGGCATACGGACAAACGTCCGATCTCAACGCCGCAATTCCCCTCTAACTGGGAGCTATCGGCAGCGCGCGCTATCTCGGTGGCCAAACTGCTGGTGGATCAGGGTGTGTCACCGAACCGGCTGGTAGCGGCAGGCTTCGGTGAGTTCACGCCCATCGATGATGGCGAGACTGAAGAGGCCTATCGGCGGAACAGGCGTATCGAGTTTAAGTTGACTGAGTAATCCGCGACCCGCAGGGATAAATCGCTCCAGTGGAGCGATTTAAGCGGCGAACGCGAGGGCGGCTGCCGAAGGTATCGGGTGCCCCGCCAGCACGAAAGTGCGTGCCGCACAATCTAATCGCCGTTCATATCCCGAAACTGCAGCTTCGCCAGTTCAGCATAGCGCCCATCTTTCTTGACCAACTCGTCGTGGGTGCCCTCGTCGATCAGCTTGCCGCCTTCGAGCACCAGAATACGGTCGGCATCGCGGATGGTAGCCAGGCGGTGGGCGATGACAAGCGAGGTGCGGCCCTTCATCAGGGTCTCGAGCGCTTGTTGAACCAGCTGTTCGCTTTGCGCATCGAGCGCACTCGTGGCTTCGTCGAGCAACAGGATCGGGGCGTCTTTCAGGAGTGCCCGGGCGATGGCGAGACGCTGTTTCTGACCGCCTGAGAGCATCACGCCGCGCTCGCCGACGATGGACTCGTAGCCGTTTTCGAGGTCCTGTACAAAATCATCGACCAGCGCCGCTTTGGCCGCGGCGCGCACTTCCTCATCGGTCGCATCGGGACGGCCGAACCGGATGTTCTGGGCAATCGTGCCAGCGAACATGATCGACTCCTGCTCCACATACGCGAAACGCTTGCGCAGATCCTCAAGGCTGACAGCGCGCACATCACACCCATCGACCTGCACCTGACCTGCCGCCGCATCATAGAAGCGCTGGAGCAACGCAAAAACGGTTGTCTTGCCGGCGCCGGACGGACCGACCAGCGCCACAGTCTCACCCGGCTTCACCTCGAAACTGAGAGACTTGAGCACGGGTGCATCGTCTCGGGTCAGATAGGCGAAATCCACTGCATCGAAAGCAATCCGGCCCTCGGGCGGGCTTGGCATCGCCAAAGGTCTTTCGGGCGACTTGATTGCAGGCTCGGTATCAAGGATTTCAAACAGGCGTTCGGTGGACCCGGCAATGGTCTGCAATAGGCCCCAGACCTCGGACACGTTGGTCATCGAGCCGGCGGCCATGATCGCATAGACCATGAACTGGGTCAGCTGACCTGCGGTCACGCTACCCTCGAACACCGATTTGGCGCCCCACCAGACCAGCGCAACCAGCGCTGCGGAACCTGCGAACATCACCACGGCCACCAGCACCGCCCGCATCAGCAGCCGGCGCCGCTCCGCGGTGTAGCTGGCCTCGGACCATTTGCCAAACAGCGCGGACTGGTTTTTCTCCTGCGTGAAAGATTTTACCGTGCGCGTTGCCGACAAAATCTCGGTCGCCATGGCGGAAATGTCGGCCAGAGCATCCTGTGTCCGGCGCGACATCTTGCGCAACCGTCCGGCCAGAACGACGACCGGAACGACGATCATGGGGATCAGAACGATGGTTGCCAGCGCCAATATCCATGATGTGAGGAACATCATGATCACCGCACCGATGATCATCACCAGCGATCGGATGACCAGCGATGCACTGGAGCCGATCGCCATGCGGATGACGGCGACATCGGCGTTGAGGCGTGAGGACAGCTCGCCGATCCGGTTGGTATCGAAAAAGGTCGTATCGAGCTTGAGCAGATGCTCAAACACCGTCCGGCGCAGATCGGTCAAAACGCGTTCGCCGAGCAGGGAAATGAAATAGAACCGCGCGCCACTGGCAATGCCCATGATGCCGGAGATGACCACCACGGCGATGCCGTACTGCGCAACCTTGTCGAGGTTTTGAGCGACAAACCCTTCGTCGATCACGCCGCCAAGAACCGCCGGGATGGCGAGCGAGGCGACCGCAGCGATCAGCAAAAAGGCAATCGTCAGCGACAGACGGAGCGGATAGCGCAGGATAAACGGCATCAGCCGCGCGATGGGCCGGATATCCTTTGCTGGCGCCCTGCTTTCGGCAGGACCGCGTAGCCTTTTGGGCGCGCGCGCCTGTACTTTACTGTCGGTCATGAGGACTGTCGCGTGTCAGCAAAAATTGGACCCAACACATAGGGGTTGCGGGCGCGCGCCGCAACTGCGTCATAATTGCTGGCACGACTTTGTTCAGGCCTCTTGCGTATCGGCCGGTATTTATGTAGAACGCCGCCAACCAAACAGGATTACAGTTCCTCCGGGCGCCTTGGCGCCCGTTTGATTTGAGGGTGATGAGATGAAAAAAGATATCCATCCCGACTATCACACCGTCAAGGTTGTGATGACCGACGGTACGGAATACGAAACCCGTTCGACCTATGGCTCGGAAGGTGACGTAATCAAGCTCGATATCGACGCCAAGACCCACCCGGCCTGGACCGGTGGCTCTGGTCACCTCGTTGATCGTGGCGGCCGCGTATCGCGCTTCAAGGAAAAATTCAAAGGCATTCTGGGTTAAGCAACCCAAGCCTCAGGAAACTAAAAACCCGGCCTCTGGCTGGGTTTTTTATTATGTCCTAGAGATTTTCCGGTGGCGTGAATGCCGCTTTGAGGCGCGAGAGTTGATCGACGACATCGTTCTCACGGCTCTCAACCGTTACGCTGCCCTTCTCACCGCGCTCGAGCTTGTCGAACTGCTGAACGCGTTCGAACAGCCGGTCCCCCTTGGCGATGTAATCAACAAGAGTCTGCGGCAGGTCGTCCCAACCCGGGCCGCCACGGTTGTCAGGAGTTGCGGAGAACTTGACCTTTTCCTTCTCCGCCCGCCCGTTCTCCGGCGTAATTTCACCCTCGCTGACAGCACGTTGTAGCAACAGCCACGAGGCCAGCTGCATGAGCCGGGTCGTTAAACGCATGGATTCGGTGGCATAAACAAACGCGGCTTCGCGCGGTAGATCGCGGCTTTCGGCGCGTCCATTACCGTCTAGATAGGCCGCAACCTCCTCGATCAGGCTCATGCCCTCACGATAGAGCGCATCGAAGCCCCCCGACGCGACAATTCTGGGGCCGAGGGCAACCGCGTCTTTTTCGTCCTGTGTGGTGTCCACTATGAACCAGCCTGTTCTTTTGAGGGCGCAAATCAGCGCGACCGGCAGTGTAAAGGCCCTACCCGCGCGCGTCACCCATTCAAAACCGGCAATCTTTCAACAAGATTAAGGCCGGTATTGCGCACGCCGCAACACACGCCAAAACGAAAAAAGAGCCGTCGAAACGGCTCTGGAAAGTTAACAGGGAGGCGTCAAACAGAGGGAGAAAACCGCTCTGCAAAATCCAGTCATAAACTGGATGAACAAATACTATCCATATGCGATTAACGACAGGTTAACAGGCTATAGATTCTTAACGTTACCGCCGCGTTTATCGGATAACCGCAAGTAATAACTGAATAAATACTAGTTATGACTTGAATACGGACTCCGCCGCCTCACGGCTGGCCGACTTGTTTTTAATCGCCGCGCGCAGCCGCTCGATCTCCGCCTCAAGCATATCTATTGAGTTTTCGAGCTCGTCGATCGACAGCGTATCGAGCGCCATGCCGACGACATAGGCCGGTTTTATCTTTGGCAGATCGTCATCATCCATGAATCCCACTCCTTGCTCGCTCTTTCGTAGACCATACTTTTCGTGGGGCGCTGACGCAAATTCAGCGTAAACACATTGCGCCACATCGCGACGCGGATTATATAGGGGCCAAAATCCCCCTCAGCATGATGCCAAGAGGCGGGGCGGACCGGAAGCTCCCGGACCGCGCCACGAGGAGTATATTGATATGCCTGCACCCCTACTTATGCCTAAAGCCACCGCCGTGTGGCTGGTCGACAATACCGCGCTGACATTCGAGCAGATCGCCGCATTCTGCAACCTGCACACTCTTGAGGTGCAGGGCATTGCCGATGGCGATGTCGCTGGCGGAATCATGGGGTCGAGCCCGCTCACCAACGGTCAGCTGACCCGCGAGGAAATTGCCAAGGCCGAAGCCGATCCGGCTTACCGGATGAAACTATCTGAACCCAAAGTTCAGGTGGCACAGGCCAAGCGCAAAGGGCCGCGCTACACCCCGATTTCACGCCGCAACGAGCGCCCCGGCGCTATCAAGTGGCTGGTGCGCAACCATCCCGAATTGAAGGATGCGCAGATCATCCGCCTGGTGGGCACCACCAAGACCACCATCGAATCAGTGCGCGAGGGCACCCACTGGAACGCCGCCAACCTGACGGCGATGGATCCGGTCACCCTTGGCCTTTGCAGCCAGATCGATCTCGACATGGAAGTACGCAAGGCTTCGCGGGGCGCACCGTCCCCGGATACAGCTGACGAAGGCACACGCCTTCTCTCCGCTGAGGAAGCGCTTGCCAAGCCTGCCGCGACAGCTGAAGAGATTTTCGGTGGTCAGCAGACCGAATATGCATCGCAGGATGACACAGGGGCTGATGATGAAAAGTATGACGCCGATTCTGTGTTTGCCGGTCTGAAGTCACTGAAGACAGAAGACGACGACTGATCACCGATTTCTGCCTATGAAACAGTCAAAATCCGCCCGAATGCATCGGGCGGATTTTTTTTAGGCAGAAACTACCCTCGAAGCGCGCCACCCGCTTGCTGATACCGGCAAAGGCTGGAAAGATTGTCAGCGAAACGATCCGGCATCTCCGCCCGGTGGAAAGCGCGCTGTATGGAAAATAATCTGCTCCTGGCAATTTTCGTCCTGCTTGCGGTGACGGTCGCACTTGTGCCGCTGGCCAAAGCTGCCGGGTTTGGCACGGTGCTCGGCTATCTCGTTGCCGGTGTGCTGATCGGACCCTACGGTATCGGCCTGATTTCAGAACCAGACACTATTCGTCATATCGCCGAATTCGGCGTGGTGATGATGCTGTTCCTGATCGGGCTCGAATTGCAACCAAGCGAGCTCTGGCGCATGCGCAACAAGGTCGCCGGGCTGGGTTTAACGCAGATGATCGGCACTGCGGCGCTTGTCGGCGGCATCGCCTATTTTCTGGGCCAACCCTGGCAGACGGCAACGGTTATCGGGCTGGCGCTGGCCATGTCATCGACAGCCATTGCCCTGCAGACCATCGAAAGCCGCAGCATCACCCACACCGACACCGGGCGTGGCAGCATCGCCGTACTGCTGGTGCAAGACGTTGCCGTCATCCCCATTCTCGCGGCGATCCCGCTTCTGGCGATCGGGCACATTCCAACCGGCGCCGCGGCGGCGGAAGCTCATGCACCCGTGCAGGGTGCCGACTGGTGGCTGGCCGTTCGTATCGTACTGGCGTTCGCCGCAACCATCTTCGCCGGGCGCTATCTGGTGCGGCCGATCATGTATTTCATTGCCCATTCCGGTGTGCGCGAAGCGTTCGTCGCCTTCGGGCTGGCGCTGGTGGTGGGCACCGCACTCTTGATGCAATGGATCGGTCTGTCGGCAGCGCTTGGTGCGTTTCTCGGCGGCGTTCTGCTGGCAGACAGTGAGTACCGGCATGAATTGGAAAGCACACTTGAGCCGTTCAAGGGCCTGCTTTTAGGCCTGTTCTTCATCTCCGTGGGCACCTCGATCGCGTTCTCGGTTCTGGTCGCCCAGCCACTGACCATTATTAGTCTGGTGCTCGGTTTGGTGTTGTTGAAAGCCATTGTGCTGTTTGTACTCGCCAGTTTTTTCCGCATGCATCTCACCGACCGGATTTTGATGGCCTTCATGCTGTCCCAGTCCGGTGAGTTCGCGTTCGTACTGCTTCAGTTCGCCGAAAGCGCTGGCAGTTTGAATGGCGAGATGCTGGAACTTCTAACAGTAACCGTAGCGCTGTCCATGGCAGTGACCCCGATCCTGCTGTTCGCCTTCGACAAGCTCATCATGCCGCGGCTGAATGCCAACACCCCGACGCCAGAACCCGACATGATCGACAGCAGCAACAAGGTCATCGTGCTCGGCTATGGCCGGTTCGGGCAGATCGTGACGCGCATGCTCAAGGCGCAAGGGTTTGAACTGACCCTAATTGATGACGATCCACGCCAGATCGAACTGGTGAAGCGCTACGGCGTCAAAGTCTATTATGGCGATGCAACCCGTCTGGAAATACTCGACGCCGCAGGCGCCGGCGATGCGGAGCTGATTGTCCTGTCCCTCCCTCATGGCCACAAGATCGTGCAGACGGCGCAGCTGATCCGGCGACATTTTCCGCATGTCAAAATCGCGGCGCGCGCCATGGACCGCTCACATGCCCATGAGCTGATGGATGCCGGGGTCGATGCGTTTGAGCGCGAAACTTTCCGGGGGGCATTGGCATTGGGATCCAAATCGCTTGAACTGCTCGGCTATAGCCAGACACGCGCAACACGCCTCGCCAATGCTTTCGAAAAGCATGACAACGCCATTTTGATCGAATCCCGCGACTTGCGCGGCGATGACGACGCCTATTTCGGCTTTATGCGCCAATCAATCGACATGCTCGACAAGGTCATGCAGGCCGATACCGAGGAACAAGGTGACTCCGACCCGGAGAAATCGTCCGCGGACGTTGACAAAAAGGCCAAGACAGAGTCGGATTAGCGTTCACATCCCATCCTCCCGGATACCTTCCTTATGGTCGATCCCTATTTCTGGACCGTAGCCGTTCTGGCGGTCTTTCTCGTTGCGCTCTCTAAATCCGGACTGCTGGGCAGCATTGGCTTCGTCGGTGTGCCCTTGTTGACCCTCGTCATGCCGGCCCGCGAGGCGGCGGGGATGATGCTTCCCATACTGCTGGTGATGGATGCATTTGCGGTCGTTGCCTATCGGCGCGATGTCGACTGGAGCAATTTCCGCGTCATTGTTAGCGGTGCGGTGGTCGGCATAGGGGTTGGCTGGGCCCTGTCAGCCCTGGTGAGCGACGAAATGGTGCTGCTTGGTGTCGGCGTGCTCACCCTCGCCTTTGTGATCGATGCGGCCTTCCCGATCCGCAAGAAACTCGCAGGTGCCCCGCCCTCCAAGCCTTGGGGCCGGTTCTGGGGCGGGATCGCGGGGTTCACCAGCTTTGTCAGCCACACTGGCGGGCCACCATTCCAGATCTATGTGCTGCCGCAACGCCTGCCACCGGCGCTTTATGCGGGCACGACCGCCTGGTGTTTTGCCACGATCAACACCATCAAACTCGTCCCCTACTATTTTCTCGGGCAGCTCTCTCCCGGCAATCTCACCATTGCGGCGATTCTGGCCCCGGTTGCTGCGGTGGGCATGCTGATCGGCATCTATCTGGTGCGCCGGATTTCACCCGAACTCTTTTACAAGATCGCCTATGTGCTGGTGTTCTTCCTCGGCCTCAAACTGGTCTGGGACGGGGCGCGGGGTGTTTTCGGCATCTAAAACAAAAAGCCACGGCGGGTGCCGTGGCTTCCAAATATCAATGCGTAAAAGGTGCCTTCAGGCGGCTTTTTGCAGCATTTTTGCCAGTTCGTCCTTTACCTCCAGCTTTCGGCGTTTCAGGGCCGAAATCAGCATATCGTCGTGCGACAAGTGTTGGAGTTCCTCTTCAATCTGCCGTTCGAGTTCACGGTGACGCCGCTCAAGCGCGGCAATGTGGCTCTCAGTCGTCATGGCATCTCCTTTCGGATGTTAGGACAAATCCATGCTTCCAGAAATAATGCAACTTGTCGAATCGTAAACTGCACCTGAGGAAAACACCGTGCAAATACCGCTCTGATCGGCTAACAAATCCCTTAAACCGTGTTCAGGGTCACATTTGCCGGTTCGATATTATGACATTGCCTCTCACCCCGGAAATGCGCGCGAAATACGGCATGGAACTGGCCGCCAAACGCCACGAACACGCCGATCTCGACGCCGCCATCAACGCCCTGATTCAGACCGGCCGGGGTGACCAGATGATGATGCAGCGATTGAAAAAAAAGAAGCTCACGATCAAGGATCGAATCGTTCAGCTCGAGAAAATCCTGTTGCCCGATATCATTGCCTGAACCCGTCGCAACCATGCCCTTGCTTGAACCTGCCCCAGTTTTCAGCTAAACGCGCCTTTTAGGACCAGAGGGCCCGTCACATGTTCACTTCACCGCCGGTTGCCATCATCATGGGCAGCCAATCGGATTGGCCGCATATGCGCTTTGCCGCCGAGACGCTGGACAGCCTTAAAATCGATTATGAAGCCCGCATCGTTTCGGCACATCGCACGCCGGACCGGATGTACGAATTTGCCCGCAATGCGCGCGACGAAGGTTTCAAGGTCATTATCGCCAGCGCCGGTGGAGCAGCACATCTACCCGGCATGGTCGCGGCGCTGACGCCATTGCCGGTCTTCGGTGTCCCGGCGCAAACACATGCTTTGGGTGGCCAGGACAGCCTGTTGTCCATCGTTCAGATGCCGCCGGGCATTCCGGTGGGCACGCTAGCCATCGGCCGGGCCGGCGCCATCAATGCCGCGCTGCTCGCCGCCGCCGTTCTGGCGCTGACCAGCGACGAGATCGCCGATGCGCTTGACGAGTACCGCGCCAACCAGACCGCCTCCATCGCCGAATTCCCGAGTGACGATGCCTGAGAAAACGTTGTCGCCGGGAGCGACCATCGGCATACTGGGTGGCGGCCAGCTGGGACGCATGCTCGCGCTCGCTGTGGCGCGGCTGGGCATGAAGACCCATATCTATTGCCCCGATCCCAACAGTCCCGCCTTCGAGGTCACGCCGCACAAAACCGTTGCCGGCTATGACGATGAGAAAGCTCTCGCCGCGTTTGCTGACGCCGTGGATGTCGTCACCTACGAATTCGAGAATGTACCGGTTCAGACCGCGCATATTCTTGAAAAGCTGAAGCCGCTTGCCCCCAATTCCGGGGCGCTGGCAGTTGCCCAGGACAGGCTGGCGGAAAAGGATTTTCTTACCCGAAACACAATTGCCGTTTCGCCGTTCCGGGCGGTGCACACGCGCGATGACCTTCATAAAGGGCTCGCGGACATCGGCTTACCGGCCGTAATCAAGACCACCCGACTGGGCTATGACGGCAAGGGCCAGCGGATGATCAAAACCGCAGATGATGTTGATGAAGCCTACGCTGCGCTCGAGGACGGTCTGCCACTCGTCATCGAGGCTTTCGTGCCCTTCGATAAGGAAATCTCGGTGATCGTCGCCCGCAATGGCCACGGCCAGGTGCAGTGCTTCGATCCGGCGGAAAACGTGCATGAGAACCATATTCTCAAAACCAGTACGGTCCCGGCGGCTATCACAGACCTGACGGCAGATGACGCCAGAAGCATCGCCCGAAAAATTGCCGAAGCGCTCGACTATGTAGGTGTGCTCGGCGTCGAGTTTTTCGTGGTGCCCGGCGAGAACGGTGCAGCGGCTACCCTGCTGGTCAACGAGATCGCGCCCCGTGTGCATAATTCTGGCCATTGGACCGAGGCTGTGTGCATGACCGACCAGTTCGAGCAGCATATCCGCGCCATCTGCAACTGGCCGCTCGGCAACCCCGCACGCATGGCTGATGTGGTGATGGAAAATCTGATCGGCGACGAGATCAACGGCCTGCCCGGCACGCTCTCGCAAAGTGACCAGCCGCATGTTTATGGGAAGCTGGAAGCCCGGCCGGGCCGCAAGATGGGGCACATCAACCACATTTCCGCCAATGCCCCGGCAAAATAGCGTTTTCCTGCGTCTTGCAGTGGACAAAGCCCGGTCCGTCTGCTATTGAGCCGCTCCACGAACGCCGGTTTGTCCGGCAGGCGATCAGAACTTTGTTTCCGTCGCTGACGTTTCACCAGATTTGAGAAGCTTTGAAAGGGCGGATGACCTTTGCAAGTAGTTGTACGCGATAACAATGTTGATCAGGCGCTCCGGGCGCTGAAAAAGAAGCTCCAGCGGGAAGGTGTTTTCCGCGAGATGAAGCTGCGCAACTATTATGAAAAGCCGTCTGAGAAGAAGGCCCGCCAGAAAGCCGAGGCCGTACGCCGCGCCCGCAAGTTGGCTCGCAAGCGCGCCCAGCGTGAAGGTGGTCTGGCTTCGCGTTAAGCCAACCCTTCAAAACTGTTTTTCGAAAACACCGCGTCCATGAAAATGGCGCGGTGTTTTCTTTTGGCCTCTTGTTCTTGTCCGGGGAATGGCGAACACTGCGAATCAACAGCGTTCGGGCATATCCCGAGGGACTCGAGGAGGACACATCATGAATAAACTTGCTGCTATAACCATTGCAGCTCTCGTCGCGGCAGCGCCGCTTCCCGCCGCGGCTGACGATGTCCAGATCGGACGTCTGTCCTGCGATGTCGCCGCAGGCGTTGGCCTGATTTTCGGCTCATCCAAGGATGTCAGCTGCCGTTTCTACCGCGATGGCCACCCCACCGAACGCTACAATGGCGAAATCAACAAGCTGGGCATCGATATCGGCAAAACCGAATCCACCCGCATCGAGTGGCTGGTGTTCGCCGCAACGACAACACGCTACGACCCCGGCGATCTGGCCGGCAACTATGTCGGCGCCTCGGGCGAAGCGACGATCGGTGTCGGGCTTGGCGGCAATGTGCTGATCGGCGGCTCCAGCCGGTCCTTTGCCCTGCAACCCTTCAGCGTACAAGCACAAACCGGCCTAAACCTGGCCGTCGGCCTGGCCGGGCTGACGCTGTACTAAGAACGCAACGTTAGCCGTTCCCGGCGGCTTCGTTACGTGCTGCCGCAATCGCTTTTTCGAACATGTCTACGGGCTGTGCGCCCGAGAGCGCGTATTTATTGCCGAAAATGAAGAAGGGGACGCCGCTGATGCCCTGTGCCGAAGCCTGTGCTGCTGCGGATTCAACGGCTGATTTCGCACCGGCATCGGTGACAAGCACGCGGACTTCCTCTGCCGTGAATCCGAAGCGCGTACCGATGCTCACAAGCACTTCGGGATCGGATATGTTCAGCGCATCGATGTAATAAGCATGCCCGACCGCAAGCGCGAGCTTATGCTGCGTGCCCTTTTCCCGTGCTGCCGCGATCAGCACCAGCGCCGCCTGACTGGGGTAACGCATATCCTGCTTGCGCATATCAAGGTCAAGGCCGATCGTTTTGGCTTCTGCCTCCAGCCGGTCCCAGCTGTCGGTCGGTGCGCGTCCGTATTTACGGGTCAGCATCTCCACGATGTTCTCGCCTTCAACAGGCGCGTTGGCATCGAGCAGAAACGGATGGTGGCGCAATTCGACCACGATATCGGCGGGCAGCGCTTTAACCACCTTGTCGAGCCGATTGAGACCGAGCAGACACCAGGGACAGACCGGGTCGGAAAAAATATCGATTTCAAGGCGTTCTTCGGACATCACTCTTCCCAATCTAGATGGTGACCACTTACAGCGCGGCTTTAGCGCTGACATGCCTCCACGACAAATCACGCCCACGCGATTGAAAAGGCCCGCCGGAAAGCGGGCCTTGATAACGCTTTTAGTGTCCGTGCCCCATCGCCTTGACGATGTCTTCGGTCATTTTCTTGGCGTCTCCGAACAGCATCATGGTGTTGTCACGGAAGAACAATTCGTTCTGCACACCAGCATAACCGGCACTCATGCCGCGCTTGATGAACAGCACCGTGCCGGCATTTTCAACGTCGAGAACCGGCATGCCGTAGATCGGCGAAGACTTGTCCGTCTTGGCCGAGGGGTTGGTCACGTCGTTGGCACCGATGACAAAGGCAACATCGGTTTGTGCAAACTCGGAGTTGATGTCCTCAAGTTCGAACACCTCGTCATAGGGCACCTGCGCTTCGGCCAGCAGCACGTTCATGTGCCCCGGCATGCGGCCCGCCACCGGGTGAATGGCGTATTTCACGGTCACACCGGCTTCCTTCAAAAGATCGGCCATCTCACGCAACGCGTGCTGCGCCTGAGCCACGGCCATGCCATAACCGGGCACGATGATGACCTTGCCGGCGTTCTGCATCATAAAGGCGGCATCGTCTGCCGAACCCTGCTTGACCGGACGGGTTTCTTCCTCGCCGTCGGCGGCTGCGCCACCATCGGAGCCGAACCCGCCAAGAATGACGGAGATGAAACTGCGGTTCATCGCCCGGCACATGATGTAGCTGAGGATCGCACCCGACGAACCCACCAGCGCGCCGGTGATGATCAGCGCCGTGTTGCCGAGCGTGAAGCCGATACCGGCAGCGGCCCAGCCTGAATAGGAGTTAAGCATCGACACAACCACGGGCATGTCCGCACCACCGATGGGGATGATCATCAACCCGCCGAGGACCAGCGCCAAAATGGTGATGGCCCAGAATAGCCACGGATCAGATGTCACCGCGAATTGCCAGACCAGCCACACCAGCACCAGTCCAAGCACGATATGAATAATATGCCGTGCCGGCAGGATAATCGGTGCGCCCGACATGTTGCCATTGAGCTTGGCAAAGGCGATGACCGAACCGGTGAAGGTGAACGCGCCAATGGCAACGCCAAGGCTCATTTCAATGAGCGCCTGGGTGTGAATATGCCCATCGGTCGCAATGCCGAATGCGTCTGGCGCATAAAGCGCCGCTGCTGCAACGAACACCGCCGCGAGACCCACCAGTGAGTGGAAGGCTGCCACAAGCTGCGGCATCGCCGTCATGGCGATGCGTTTTGCCATCACAGCACCGATACCGCCACCGATGGCAAGGCCGCCGATGATCAGAAGCCAGCTTGTGAGATCTGAAGGCGCGGAGATCGCCAGTGTCGTCAGAACGGCAATGGTCATACCGATCATGCCGTACATATTGCCCTGACGGGCCGACGCGGGGCTTGAAAGCCCACGCAATGCGAGAATGAAAAGGACGCCTGCTACCAGATAGAGCAGTGCCGCGATATTTGCCGAAATCATCTTGGCCTAGCCCTTCTTCTTGTACATGGAGAGCATGCGCTGGGTGACGAGGAAGCCGCCGAATATGTTGACGCTTGCCAATATCAGCGCGAAGAACCCGAAGATTTTCGAGGTCCAGTTGTCGCCCCCGGCCATGTGAACGCCAACCGCCAACAAGGCACCAACCACGATCACCGAGGAAATCGCGTTGGTCACGCTCATCAGCGGGGTATGCAGAGCCGGTGTCACCGACCAGACGACATAGTAGCCAACGAAAATCGCCAGCACGAAAATCGCCAACCGGAAGATGAAGGGATCGATCGCCCCGCCCGACGCAGCATGCGCGGCGGCGCTCATCAGGTCGATGGCCTGATCAGTTGATTGTTCCATTTACTTGCCTCCGGTCTTGTTTGCCGCGCCGGACTTTGCCGGAGCCGCTTTCTTGGCCGCGGTTTTGCGCGCTGTCGTTTTCTTGGCTGCTGGCTTTTTGGCAGCTGCAGTTTTCGATGCTGCGCCGGTTTTGGCCGGTGCCGCTTCTTTTTCAGCGGGTGGCAGCTTGGCCTTTGCAGGCTTTTTCGCAGGTGCCGCTTTTGCGCCCTTGAAGTTCGGATGCACCACCGCGCCGTCGCGGGTCAGCAAGGTTGCCTGCACCAGTTCATCATCCCAATTGACAGCGAGGCTCTTGGCCTCCTTGTCGATCATGGTCTCAAGGAACGCGACAAGGTTGCGGGCATAAAGGTTGGAGGCTGTCGTCGAAAGCCGTCCGGCAACATTGGTATGCCCAATGAGAGTGACACCCTTGTGCTCGGCGATCTTGCCCGGCTGGGTCATCTCGCAGTTGCCACCGCGTTCGGCGGCCAAATCGACGATGACCGATCCCGGCGCCATCGATTCAACCATTTGTTTGCTGATCAGCTTCGGTGCCGGGCGGCCCGGAATGAGCGCCGTGGTGATGACGATATCCTGCGTCGCGATATGCTTGGCCACAAGCTCAGCCTGTGCCGCCTGCTCGTCCTTGGTCAGCTCGCGGGCATAGCCGCCCTCGCCCGACGCGTCTTTCAGCGCCTCGACGAACACGAACTTCGCACCCAGAGATTCCACCTGTTCACCGGCGGCGGCGCGTACGTCCGTTGCCGATACCATGGCGCCAAGGCGGCGCGCGGTGGCAATGGCCTGCAGACCAGCCACGCCTGCGCCCATGACAAACACTTTGGCCGGACGCACTGTACCGGCAGCCGTCATCATCATCGGCATGGCGCGGTCGAACGCCCCGGCGGCATCGATGACCGCCTGATAGCCGGCAAGATTGGCCTGAGAGGACAGCACGTCCATCACCTGTGCACGGGTGATGCGCGGCATGAATTCCATTGCGAACAGAGACGTGCCGGTTTTGGCCAGCGCCGCGATATCGCTCTCATTGCCGTAAGGATCGATGGTGCCCAGCACCAGCGCACCTTTGGCAGCGCCGGACAATGCTGTGGCCTTGGGCCGCCGGACCGTCAGGATGACATCCGCGCCCTTGACCGCCGCTGCGGCGCTGGCGGCGATGGTGGCCCCAGCCTGTTTAAAAGCGTTGTCAGTGAAGCGAGAGGCTTCGCCCGCCCCTTTCTCGACGGCAACATCTGCGCCGAGGCCCACCAGTTTGCCGATCGTTTCCGGCGAAGCTGCAACACGGGTTTCACCCGCCTGCGTCTCGCGCATGATCGCTATTTTCATACCAATTTCCTTATTGACGCACGCCACGTGCCTGACGCACGGGACACCTCTTGGTCTCGTTTCATCCGAACACCCCACTTTTTGAGGCGTCGGCTTTAGATCGTGAGATTAGCTGCTGCTTCCGGCAATCAGCCGATAGCCAATCAAGGCAGGTATGGCGAGCAACAGTACGCCGCCGAGCCAGGGCAGATCGGCAATGATGAACGCATATAGCGCCACCATGGTGAGGATGAGCGAAATGATCGACCATTTCGTCACCGCCATGAAGCCCTTGTAGGTGTTTTCGTGTTCTTTAAAATCGGCGGCAGTCGGCTTGCGTGCCATCGCATCCCCCTGAAGTTAGACATTCCTCTTCGCGGCCGTCCGTCCGGCCCGTTTATTCCGGCTGGGTCGCTTCCAGTTCGTCAATCAGCCTTTCGATCATCGAAAGCCCGAGCGACCAGAAACCGCGATCACGTGCATCCAGCCCGAAAGGTTCCAAAAGTTCGGAGTGATGTTTCGAACCCCCTGCCTTGAGCAGTTCGAAATAACGCTCCGCGAACCCTTCGTTGGACTTCTCATACTGCGCGTAAAGCGAGTTAACAAGACAATCGCCGAATGCATACGCATAGACGTAGAATGGCGAGTGGATAAAGTGCGGAATATAGGCCCAGAAGATCTCATAGCCCTTGTTGAGTTCAATCGCGTGGCCAAGACTCTGGCCTGAAACTTCGAGCCACATCTCATTCAATTGCTCGGTCTTGAGTTCGCCCTGTCGCCGCGCCGTGTGCACCTTGCGTTCAAAGGCATAGAACGAGATTTGACGCACAACCGTGTTGAGCATGTCCTCAACCTTTTGGCTGAGCATGGCAAAGCGGGTTTTGGGGTCGGATGCCTGTTCGAGCATCGACCGGAAGGTGAGCATCTCGCCGAAAACGCTGGCCGTTTCTGCCAGTGTCAGCGGCGTCGCAGCCATCAGCGGTCCCTGTGCCGCAGCAAGCCGCTGGTGCACGCCATGCCCCAGCTCATGCGCGAGGGTCATGACATCGCGGGCTTTGCCCAGATAGTTGAGCATCAGATAGGGATGCGCGCTCGGCACGGTCGGGTGCGCAAATGCGCCCGGCGCCTTGCCTTCGCGTACCGGCGCATCGATCCAGCCGGAATCGAAGAACGGCAGCGCGGTCTCCACCAGCTTCGGAGAAAATTTGCCATAGGCATCGAGTACGGTGGTTTTCGCGGTTTCCCAATCGAACACCCGCTCATCGCTGGTTGGGAGCGGTGCGTTGCGGTCCCAGGCATTGAGCTTGTCCTTGCCGAACCATTTCGCCTTCATCGCATAATAGCGGTGGCTGAGTTTCGGATAGGCCGTTTCAACGGCCTGCTGCAAGGCGTCAACTACCTCGCGCTCGACGGAGTTGGCCAAGTGGCGGCTGTCGGCAATATCTTCGAAATGCCGCCAACGATCAGAAATCTCCTTGTCCTTGGCCAGCACATTGGTGATGTGGGTGAAGAGCCGTTTGTTCTCGGTCAGCACACTTGAGAGCTCGTGGAACGCCGCCTCGCGTTTGGCTTCATCGCGTCCGGTAAGCAGCGTCAGCGTACCCTCAAGGCCGAGCGTTTCTCCATCGATATCGAACTTTAGTGCCGCCATTGTTTCGTCGAACAAGCGGTTCCAGGCACCGCGTCCGGTCGTCGCCTTATCGTGGAACAGCTCCTCGACCCTGTCCTCGAGCTGGTAGGGTTTGGACTTGCGCAACTCTGTGAACCACGGCTTGTAACGTGCGAGCGCTGCATCCTTTTTAAACGCATCTTCAAGCAGTTTGTCATCGATGCGATTCATCTCGAGGGTGAAGAAAATCGTCTTCGTCGACAGCGTTGTCAGGGCGTCCTGAGTGTCGCCCAGAAATTTCGCAGCATCGGCGTCTGCAGTGTTGCGCACATAGTTGAGATAGGCGAATGACCCGATCCGGCCTGTCAGGTCACCCAGCTCCTCGTAAGCTATGACCGCATCGACCAGCCCGCCCTCACGCGCCAGCGTTTCCAGCTTGCCCTTGAACGACGCCTCGAACGTCGCGGCGTCAGTGGCTGCCTTCTCAATGGCGTCTTTGATCTCTTGAGACTCCGCACCCGGATAAAGATCGGTCAGGTCCCATTGCGGCAAATTTCCGAGATCGGGTTTGGCGGCGGAAGAAGATGCAGCGGCAGCGCGCGGCAGGTCAGTCATGATCACTCCAAGCAAGACATTGGCGGATTTCCGGCCGCGACCATATCGATAGCGGGCAACGCTGCCAAGCCGGTCTGCCGCGTGATGAAAAACCGGTCAACGTGATTAAAGCCCTGTTAAGTGCCGCGCCATACCGTGCCTCAAAACGGCACACCGCGATTCGGGACGGGTCCCGAACGCGGCCAAAAACGGTTGGCTTAGATTCTTGCGTACTATGACAAAAGTTCTTGTTGTTGATGATGAACCCGTTCAACTCCGGCTCACCGAGGAGGTCGCCTCACGCGCCGGCTTCATCACGCTGACAGCAGGTGGCGGACAGGAAGCTCTTTCGCTTCTGCGCACAGATCCCTCGATCGGCGCAGTGGTCCTCGATCTGGTGATGCCGGATATTGATGGCATGGCAGTTCTCGAAACCATGCGCCGCGAGGATATCGGCGTGCCGGTGATCGTGCAGACCGCTAACGCCTCGCTCGAAACCGTGATCTCCGCCATGCGCCAGGGCGCCAGTGATTATTTCGTCAAACCGGTCGCGCCCGAACGGCTGGTCGTCTCATTACAGAACGCCTTGCGGCTTGACCAGCTCGAGACCTGCGTCCGCACCGAACGTGCCAAGCGCGACGGCACGTTGGGCATCCAGGACATCATCACCAATAGTCCGGTGATGGATCGGGTGATCGAGTTGTCGCAAAAAGCCGCAAAGAGCGCGATACCCGTTCTGATCGAGGGCGAGACTGGTGTCGGTAAGGAACTTGTCGCCCGTGCGATCCAAGGCTCCGGCGACCGGGCGAGCAAGCCGTTCGTGACCGTCAATTGCGGCGCCATTCCCGAAAACCTGGTGGAATCCACCCTGTTCGGCCATGTCAAAGGCGCGTTCACCGGCGCGACGTCCGACCACGCCGGCAAGTTTGCAGAGGCGCATGGCGGGACGCTGTTTCTGGACGAAGTCGGCGAATTGCCGCCAGCGGCTCAGGTCAAACTGCTGCGCGCCATTCAGGATGGCGAAATCGAGCCGGTCGGCAGTGGCAAGACCCAGAAGGTCAATGTGAGGCTGATTTCAGCCACCAACCGCCGGCTCCTCAACATGGCGCGGGACGGCCAGTTCCGCGAGGACCTTTATTACCGTCTCAATGTCTTTCCCATCTATGTGCCGCCTCTGCGCGAACGACGTGATGATATCAATGCGCTCTGCACCCATTTCCTGACACGTTTCGGGGCCGAAGCACGCCGCCGCATCAATGGTGTATCGCCCGAAGCGCTGGCATTGCTCAAATCCTATGATTGGCCGGGCAATATCCGCCAGCTTGAAAACGCAGTGTTCCGTGCCGTGGTTTTAGCTGAAAGCGCAGAACTGAAACCCGCGGACTTCCCCCAAATCATGTCGCATATGGCCGGGCGCAAGGAAGCCGCTGCCGCATCCGCCAGCATATCCGGACCATCCGCCCCAACGCACATCGATGACGTGCAGATCCGCGTCACACCACCTGCCGAAGATGCCATCGAGGCGGCGCAGGACCGGTTTTTGACCCCTGAGGGTGGCATCATGCCCATCGATCACCTTGAACGTGACCTGATCGCCTTTGCGATCGATCACTATGATGGGCATATGTCGAAAGTCGCGCGGGCGCTCGGCATTGGCCGCTCAACGCTTTACCGCAAGATCAAAGACTATCAACTTGATGACGGTGACGCGCAAAGTGCTGCGTAAATGGTCATTAACGCCCGCCAAACCGTTGCAAGCATGCAACAAATTGCAGCGCAATGAACATCTCGCCGTTGTTTGAACCTTTTCTTCAGTTTAATCGTCTACTGTGCGAACAAAGAGGATTCCTTCCGTCGAAAAAAGAGGGCATCCTTTCGGCTCGTGATTCTGGGTTGGAGCACCAATGAGGACTACTGTAGCAAGCCTCTTTACGGCGTTTGTGTTAGTTGCGTTCCCGAGTTCCGTCAGTGCACAGGAGATCGTGCAGGTTAACGGCGTCGAGGCGACACGCATTGTCATTGCGCCACCGCAAAACTCCATCGCACGCACAGTCAAGTCCGGATTGGCAGAGGCCTACAACGCCGCCCGCCCCGGCAGTCGCGACTATGCCGATGCGCAAAAGCTCTATTTCTTTTACGGTGCCCGTCATTTCGAGCCGCTCTGGCTGAAAGAAGGCACAAGTGGTCAGCCGGAGTTCTCATCCGGTGCGGCTGAGATCGTTGATCTGTTCGAATCCGCATATCTCGAGGGGCTGGAGCCGGCCGATTATCTGACCGATGCGATTGATCTGAATAAGGTCCAATCCGATCCGGCAGCAATGGCGCAGCTGGAAACCGCCTTTTCCGCCGCTGTCATGCGCTATGCGCAGGATCTTTATGGTGGACGTGTGTCGCCACGCAGCGTCTCTAGCTCAATAACGCTTAAGCTGAACCGGCTGGATGAATCCGAAACGCTGATGCAATTGGCAAGCGCAGACAATCCGGCTGAAATTCTGCGTGGTTTTGCACCGCCCAACCGCGAATATGTCGCGCTCAAATCCGCACTGGCGAAGTTTTATGATGGCACCGCCAAGGACCCGATTGTCATTCCCGATGGCAAAACGCTGAAACTGGGCATGAGCGACGAGCGCATTCCGCTGATGCGGGAGCGGTTGAAGCTGCCTGCCGCAGAAGACAATCTTTATGACGCCGAACTCGTCGCCGCGATCGAAACCTTCCAGGACGATCTCGGCCTGCTGGTCGACGGTGTTACGGGCCCAGCGACTATCGCCGCGCTGAACGGCGGCACCGCCACTTCACGCGAAGACATTATCGCCAACATGGATCGTTGGCGCTGGATGCCGCGCGACATGGACAATTTCCATGTGTTCGTGAACGTGCCGGAGTTCCGGCTTTACGTTGAGGACGGCGATACCCAAATACATACGACGCGCGTCGTCGTCGGTAAGCCGCACCACAAAACCCCGATCTTCTCCGATGAGATCGAGCATGTCGTAGTCAATCCGTATTGGAATGTGCCGCGCTCTATCGCCAGCAACGAGATCGCGCCGATCCTTGTCTCCAATCCCGGCTATATCGCTCGCAACAATATGGAGTTACTGGCCGGTGGCCGTGTTGTCGATGCCAGCTCGGTCGACTGGTCCACCACAAACGTCAATAATTTCCGCATTCGCCAGCGTCCGGGCAGCGGCAATGCCTTGGGAAGCGTGAAATTTCTGTTCCCCAACTCACATAATGTCTACTTGCACGACACCCCGTCGAAATCGCTGTTCAATCGGTCCTACCGGGCGTTCAGCCATGGCTGTGTGCGCGTGCACAATCCGTGGGAGTTCGCCAACGCTCTTTTACAGGGTGAACCGAAGGTGACCCTCGCCAGCCTGGAAGGCCAGCGTGGCGGGGGTGAGCGCTGGAACAATCTGGAACGCAAGATTCCGGTGCACATTGCCTACTTCACCTTGCGGGTGGATGACGATGGCACGATCCGTTCGTTTGGCGACGTTTACGGGCACAACAAAAAGCACCGCGAACTTCTCGGCCTCTGAGCTTTCTCTTAATTCCTAACGATTCGGTGTGACGCGCTGCCAGAACCCGGCGGCGCGTTAACTGTCGTTAACGAAATTGCCTTGGTTATGCCCCGTTTGTCTCGTATATCAAGGACATAGAAACGATCTGTTAGCATTAACGAAGTTAGTTCAACTTTGTGATAGTGTTTTCCGACTCGGGGTTTTTAAGGGGCATCGGGTACATCCAAATTGGCGAAACCAAGCCTTGAACATATGCGGCGCATGATGCGTATTCTCATCGCCGCACTTTGCGTGCTCACGATGTCGCTTCCGGCTGTCGCGCCGGTTCAGGCTGCGTCGGGTGATCGCACGATTTATCTCTATTACACCCACACCAAGGAAACCGGGAAGTTCACGTTCCGCAAGAACGGCCGCTACGACAAGAAGGTTCTTGCCGAGCTTAATACGTTCCTGCGTGATTGGCGCCGCAATGAACCCGCGGAGATGGATCCGCGTCTGTTCGACCTGATCTGGGAAGTTTATCAGGAAGCCGGCGCCAAAAAGCCGGTTCACGTCGTCTCCGCCTACCGGGCTCCCGCCACCAATGAAATGCTGCGCAAACGCTCGAGCGCTGTGGCCAAAAATTCTCGCCATACCATGGGCATGGCGATGGACTTTTTCATTCCCGGCATCAAAATTTCACGCCTGCGCGAAATCGCCATGCGCAAACAGGTCGGCGGTGTCGGCTATTACCCCGCTTCGGGCAGCCCGTTTGTGCATCTGGACACCGGCAATGTACGCGCCTGGCCGCGCATGACCCGCAACCAGCTGGCCAAGATTTTCCCGGATGGAAAGACCCTGCATATCCCGGCGGACGGCAAACTTCTGTCAGACAAAGGCTACAAGCTGGCCAAGGCGGAATGGACAAAATGCCGGTCGGTGCCGTGCGGCCGTTCGCTGTCCTCAAGTACGCGTGTTGCCAGCAATGACAGTTCCTCCGGTGGCAATGGCAAGACCCTGATGGACTGGTTCTTTGGCGAGGACGAAGGTGATGACGGCGACAATGTAGAAGTCGCGACAGTGGCGGACACGGGTCCAGCCCGCCGGTCCGTTTCCGCTGTGCCTGTCGTCGCACCGGTACCCGCCATGCGCCCCTCAAGTCTTGCGGTTGTCCAAGTCGCCGATGCACCACTGCCCGCGGCGCGGCCGGAAATCCTGTTGGAAGATTCAACCGCACAGCCCAATATAACCGTTGCCTCTATCGATCCGGCCATACCGCAGCCGCGTGCACTGATCAGCCAGGGCGTAGAAGGCCGCAATAATCCGAACCTGACCGCCTATGCGCCTGTCACCGAACCGGAGCCGGACGCCCAGCGTGCCCTGCAGATGCTGATCGAGGAGCGACTTAAGGAAGACGGCAGCACACAAAAGGCCGTGACCACCGCTGCGTCAGAACCAAGTCTTTTGGAAGATCTGCCCGAGCTTGAACCTGTTACCTATGAAGTGGCGTCGGATTCCATCCGCACTGCATCCATCGGCACCGATAATGATGCGCTCGGCAGCCTGATCGAGAACACCTGGACATCCATCACCCGCTCAGGTGCACCTGCGGAAAGTCCCGCCGAGCCTGTGGCCTTGATCAAGGCCGAAACCCGTGCAGTAGACCTGATTGCGCCAGGCTTCGATCATGTCACAGAGATTTTTGCCGATCCGGCGCGTATGCATTCAAATCGCTATGCGGTGATTTTCGAACCGGATGCTGCTGATCTCGATCCGGCCATTTCACTGGGCCGCTACGGTAGGCAGGTTGCATTCAGCCGCACCGGCGACGCCATGTTACCCGCTGATGCCTTTGCGCAACGCGCGCCGATTCTGTCGTCCATTCGCTGATCGCGGTGCATTAATCCCCGTCTGCGTGATACCAAAACGTTACAAAGCCATAATCATCTGCTAGGAACGGGATCGTTGAAAAAGACCCGCTTCCGGGATGGTTAGTTCTCGTGCATCCGAAACCTGAAACTCCGTTGCTCGATACGGTCAATGACCCCAGCGCTATCCGCAATTTTTCGCGAGAGCAGTTGCGGCAGCTCGCCGATGAGTTGCGCAATGAGGTTATCGATGCTGTTTCGGTAACCGGTGGTCACCTCGGCGCGGGGCTTGGCGTCGTGGAGCTAACCGTGGCTTTGCACGCGACCTTCAACACCCCCGACGACCGGCTGATCTGGGATGTCGGCCATCAGGCCTACCCTCACAAGGTACTGACCGGGCGGCGTGATCGCATCCGCACCCTGCGGCAAAAAGACGGTCTGTCCGGTTTCACCCGCCGCGCCGAAAGCCCTTACGATCCGTTCGGGGCCGGACATTCCTCGACATCGATTTCAGCCGGGCTCGGCATGGCCGAGGGCAGCGCACTCAAAAATGAGAAACGCAATGTCATCGCTGTGATCGGTGATGGCGCCATGTCCGCAGGCATGGCCTATGAAGCCATGAACAATGCCGGCGCCAAGAATGCGCGCCTCATCGTCATTCTCAATGACAATGACATGTCCATTGCCCCGCCAACCGGCGCTATGAGCGCCTATCTGGCGCGGCTGGTCTCAGGTCCGGCCTACCGGGGCCTGCGCGAAACCGCCAAGAACATCACCGAACATCTGCCGCGCTTTTTCCATGAGAAGGCCAAGCGCACCGAAGAATATGCGCGCGGCTTCTGGACCGGTGGCACGTTGTTCGAGGAACTGGGTTTTTATTATGTCGGCCCGATTGACGGGCACAATCTCGATCATCTGATGCCGGTGCTGCGCAATGTGCGCGACAGCGAAGATGGGCCGATCCTGGTGCATGCCATCACCCAGAAAGGCAAAGGCTACGCGCCTGCCGAAGAGTCGGCAGACAAATATCACGGCGTCTCGAAATTCAATGTCATCACCGGCGCACAGGCAAAAGCGCCGTCGAACGCGCCGAGCTACACTTCGGTGTTCGCGTCGGCGCTGATTGACGAGGCGCAAAAGGACGAGCGCGTGGTCGCGGTCACCGCCGCCATGCCGTCGGGCACCGGCCTCGACAAGTTCGCAGAATTGTTTCCCAACCGCACCTATGATGTCGGCATAGCCGAGCAGCACGCGGTCACCTTCTCCGCCGGGCTTGCCAGTGAGGGCTTAAAGCCATTCTGCGCGATCTACTCGACCTTCCTGCAGCGTGCCTATGACCAAGTCATTCATGATGTATCGATCCAGAAGCTGCCGGTGCGCTTCGCCATTGACCGGGCAGGCTATGTCGGTGCTGACGGGGCTACCCATGCCGGCAATTACGATAACGCCTATCTCGGCGCTATTCCCAACATGGTGATGATGGCGGCGGCCGATGAAGCCGAGCTCAAGCACATGGTCGCCACCGCAACGGCCTATGAAGATGGTCCGATTGCCTTTCGCTATCCGCGCGGTGAGGGCCTGGGCGTCGACATGCCTGCCCATGGCGCGCCGCTGGAACTGGGCAAGGGCCGTATCCTCAAGGAGGGTGGTTCGATTGCCCTGCTCTCTTACGGCACGCGTCTGGGTGAAGCGCTCGCCGCGGCTGAGATGTTGAATGCGCAAGGGCTGCCGACAACGGTTGCAGATGCACGTTTCATGAAGCCGCTCGACACCGATCTCATCGCAAATCTCGCCAACAATCACGAAATCATGCTGACGGTCGAGGAAGGTGGTCAGGGCGGGTTTGGCGCGCATGTCGCCACCTGGCTTGCGCAGCAGGGTATGCTGGATGGCAAGCTCAAATTCCGCCCGCTGATGATCCCCGACCGCTTTGATGAACAGGCCAGTCAGGGCGATCTTTATGCCAATGCCGGTCTCGACCGAGCCGGTATCGTCTCGGCAGCACTGACGGCGCTTGGTCGCGCCGACCAGGTGCCGCTGTCAGCCGTGTCCGCACGCACCCCCTCTTAGGTTTGTCGCACGACCCTTGACTGTAATGGCGTGGCAGTCTATATAACCAATTAGTTTTGGAACTATATGGTTATATAATGCCCGATCTCGACGCTGCTTTTTTTGCACTATCCGACCCCACCCGCCGGGCCATTCTCGCCCGGCTGGCGGATGACGGCGAAGCGTCGGTCACCGAGTTGGCCAAGCCGTTCTCCATGAGCCAGCCGGCCATTTCCAAGCATCTCAAGATCTTGGAGCGCGGGGGACTGATCACCCGCGCATCAGACGCGCAGAAACGGTTGGCGCGCGCCAATCCGGCAGCGATGACTGCGGTCACCGACTGGCTTGAAGCCTACAAAAAGGCCTTGAACGCGAACTATGGTCGGCTGGACACCCTGCTCGAAGAGCTCAAATCCGCATCAGACACACACGAAAAGGACTGACGCATGCCCAAGTTAACGCCCTTTCTCTGGTTCAAAAATGAGGCGCTCGACGCGGCCCTGTTCTACGTATCGGTTTTCAAAAACGCCCGGATGATTTCACCCAAAGACCCATTGCCCGAGGGCGCGCACCCGCCGACCGTAGTCTCATTTGAAATTGACGGTCAGGTCGTCAATGCCATCAATGGTGGCGACAGCTACAAGCTTACACCCGCCTTCTCATTCATGATCGATTGCGCCGATCAGGCGGAGGTCGACTATTTCTGGGAGACCTTCACCGCAGATGGTGGCGCGGAGAGCATGTGCGGCTGGCTCGTCGATAAGTTCGGCCTGTCCTGGCAGGTCATTCCCACCGTTCTGCCCAAGCTGATCGGTGACATGGACAATCTGGAAAAAGCCGGCCGCGCCACCCAGGCGATGCTGAAAATGAAAAAAATCGACATCGCAGCGCTTCAAGCCGCCTATGATGGAGAGGCACAGTGACAGCGAACTCTGCAAACGCAATGAAGGTTGAACTTGTCGGCGACACAGACATTCTTGTCCGCCGCCACTTCAATGCCGCGCAGGCGCTTGTCTGGCGGGCCCACACGGAACCCGAACTGGTCAAGCGCTGGATGCTGGGGCCGGATGGCTGGTCGATGCCGGTCTGTGAAATGGATCTTCGTCCCGGCGGTGCGTATAAATACAGATGGCGCAACGAGGAAGACGGGAGCGAATTCGGTTTCTTTGGCACCATCGACGCGGTGGAACCGCCAACTCGCATCGTTCAGACCGAGCACCCCGACTGGGAGCCTTCAGCGCCGCCGACCCAAAACACAATGACTCTTCGCCCGGATGGCGAGGGAACATTGCTTACGCTCGTCATCTCGTGCATTTCCGGTGAGATGCGCCAAACCATACTGGATACGGGTATGGTCGACGGCATGGAACAGACTTACGACCGGCTGGAGAGCCTGCTGCCCGACTTCGGCTAGGACTATTCGTCCTCGCCACCGGACATATCCGGCACCATGCCAAGCGCATGCATATAAAGATCAAGGATCGCTTCCTGCTCCATACGCTCGTTGCGGTCCTGCTTGCGGATGCGCACGACCTGACGCAACACCTTGGTGTCGAAGCCATTGCCTTTGGCTTCGGCATAGATTTCCTTGATGTCGTCCGCGATGGCTTTCTTTTCTTCCTCGAGCCGCTCGATACGCTCGACAAATGCCCGCAACTGATCGCGCGCCACGCCTTGTTCAACCATCCCGAATAATCTCCATTACGCTTGCTGACCGGCCCCTGTTCAAACCCAGCCATGTGCCAGGCGCAAGCGCTATTCCGCATCTATCCACCACCCGCATGGCTTGCCCGTAAATTCGGCTAAATCACCGCTTAGTCATTGACTTAACGAGCACCCTTTTGCATGAACTGAACCCATTGGAACAAATGCGACCGATCCACTTGCCCTCATTCGTCCGTCCAAGCCTTGTCCTGACACTGCTCCTGTTGCCGCTACTGCTGGCTGCGGGGCCGGCGCGCGCCGATTTGCGGGTGTGCAACCAGACCCGCAACCCGGTCAATATCGCCCTTGGCTACAGGGCACAGAGCGGCTGGCAGTCAGAGGGGTGGTGGCTCGCTGGATCCAACGAATGCGCCTCGGTCTTCCTGGGCGATCTCAATTCCAGATTTTATTATCTGTTCGCGGCGGATGATGTGGGTGGCGGTGCATGGGATGGCAATGTATTCATGTGCACGCGCGATGACGCCTTCACCATATCGGGTGTCGAGGATTGTCTGGCGCGCGGCTATGAGCGCACCGGCTTTTTCGAAATCGATACCAAAAGCCGCACGGACTGGACCGTCCAGCTCACAGAAAACGACATTATCAGCTCGGAAGAAGCGCAATGAACCGTTCACGACGCGTCAAGATTCTGGCCACCCTCGGGCCGGCATCCCACGACGAAAAGTCAATTGAAAAACTTTTTGAGGCTGGCGCCGATGTTTTTCGCATCAATATGAGCCACGCCAGCCACGATCTTTTGAAACAGACCGTCGAACGCATCCGGTCGGTCGAAGCGCGGATGAAGCGCCCCATCGGTATTCTGGTCGATCTGCAGGGTCCGAAACTGCGCGTCGGCAGTTTCAAAGGCGATGCGGTCGAGATTGAGGATGGCGCGACCTTCACTCTCGATATGTCCGATGCACCCGGTGACGCCACCCGCGTGCAACTGCCGCATCCCGAAATCTTTGCCGCCGTCAAACCCGACCACCGTCTCCTACTCGATGATGGCAAACTGCAGCTCAAGGCTGTGCGTGTCGATGACGACAAGATCGAGACCGAAGTCGTCTACGGCGGCAAGCTGTCGAATAAAAAGGGCGTTTCCCTGCCCGACAGCCTGCTACCGGTTGGCGCGCTGACCGACAAAGACAGGGCCGACCTGGAAAAAGCGCTCGAGAACGAGGCCGACTGGATCGCCCTCAGTTTCGTGCAGCGGCCCGAAGACATAATCGAGGTCCGCAAACTGGTGCAGGGCCGTGCTGGTGTGCTGGCCAAGATCGAAAAGCCCCAGGCCATTGAACGGCTCGACGAGATCATCAAACTGTCGGACGCGCTGATGATCGCCCGTGGTGATCTTGGCGTCGAGATGCCGATCGAGCAGGTGCCGGGACTTCAGAAGCGGATGATCCGCATGGCGCGCCGCTATGGCAAGCCGGTTGTTGTCGCCACGCAGATGCTGGAATCGATGATCACCTCGCCGGTCCCCACCCGCGCGGAGGTCTCCGACGTCTCTATTGCGGTGTTTGAAGGCGCCGATGCCGTCATGTTGTCGGCGGAGAGTGCTTCGGGTGACTACCCGGTCGAAGCGGTCGAGATGATGGACCGCGTGGCGAAGTCAGTGGAATCCGATCTCAACTACCGCTCCATTATCCGCGCCCAGGCTACCGAGCCGGAAGCAACCGCCGCCGACGCGATTTCCGCGGCAACACGACAGGTGGCCGAAACGCTCGAACTCTCGGCCATCGTCACTTACACCTCGTCGGGCTCGACGGCTATTCGCGTCGCCCGCGAGCGGCCTGCCACTCCGATTATCGCCCTCTCTCCGAACCTCCGGACAAACCGCCGCCTCAGCCTCGTTTGGGGCCTGCATTGCGTGCAAACGGGTGATCCGAAGGACATTGAGCATATGGTTCAGGGCGCTTGCGCCATTGCGCTGGAAGCGGGATATGCCAAGGTCGGCGACCGGCTGGCGATCACCGCCGGCGTGCCGTTCGGCACCCCGGGCGCCACAAACCTGCTCCGCATCGCCTTCGTCGAAGCGCGGGAAAACTAAGCGAGGCCGGTGTTAACCGGCCTCACTCACACAGCGACAAAGCACCTACTAAGGCTTGATACCCAAGCGCTTTTCGGCGACTGCCACATGCCGCTTGACTGCGACGAAGCTGTCAGGCGTCACCGAAATCGTATCGATGCCCGTCTCGACAAGGAACTCCGCAAATTCGGGGTGATCGCTTGGTCCCTGCCCGCATAAGCCCACCTTGGCACCCGCCTTGTGGGCTTCGCGCATGACATTCTCGATCATCCATTTCACTGCCGGATCATGCTCGGAGAACAGGCCCGACAGTTCTTCAGAATCCCTGTCCACGCCAAGGGTCAACTGGGTGAGATCGTTTGAGCCGATGGAGAATCCGTCGAAACGCTTGGCGAACTCACCAGCCAGAATGACGTTGGACGGGATTTCGCACATCACGAAAACCTGCAGACCGTTCTCACCGCGCTTGAGGCCATTGTCGGCCATCACCGCGAGCACCTTGTCGGCTTCCTCGATGGAACGGCAGAAGGGGATCATCATGATCACATTGGTGAAGCCCATCTCCTCGCGCAGGCGATGGATGGCCTGGCATTCGAGATCGAAACCTTCGCGATAGCGCGGCGAGTAATAGCGCGAAGCGCCACGGAACCCGATCATGGGGTTCTCTTCCTTGGGCTCGAACTGGGCGCCACCAAGAAGTCCGGCATATTCGTTGGTCTTGAAATCCGACATGCGGACGATCATCGGATTGGGCCAGGCCGCGGCGGCAATGCGCCCAAGACCGCGCGCCAACCGGTCAACGAAGAACTCCGGCTTGCTGTCATAGCCGACGGTCAGGTCTGCAATTTCCTGCTTGTCGGCGTCGCGTTTAAGCTGATCGAAATGAATAAGGGCCAGCGGGTGCGCCTTGATGTGATTGTTGATCACAAACTCCATGCGCGCCAGCCCGACGCCGTCAGCCGGCACCCGCCACCAGCGGAACGCCGCACCGGGATTGGCGAGATTGAACATCACCCGCGTCTTGGTTTTCGGGATATCATCGAGATCGATATCTTCGATTTCGTAGTCAGCAATCCCCTCATAAACGAGACCTTCGTCACCTTCGGCGCACGAGATCGTCACTTCCTGCTCAGAATGCAGAACATGTGTGGCGTCACCCGTGCCGACGATTGCGGGAAGTCCGAGCTCGCGGCTGACAATGGCAGCATGGGATGTTCGCCCACCATGATCGGTGATGATCCCAGCCGCCTTTTTCATGATTGGCACCCAGTCCGGGTCGGTGGTGCCGGTCACAAGGATAGCCCCCTCAACGAACTGACTGATATCCTTCACATCTTCAATCACGCAGACCCTGCCTGCGACCACAGCTTCGCCAACGCTGAGGCCCTTGATCAGCACGTCGCCTTTCTTCTTGATGTTGTAGCCATGCAGCACGGCCCCGGTTTTTCGCGACTGCACTGTTTCCGGCCGGGCCTGCACGATGAACAGCTCACCTGTCTCGCCATCCTTGGCCCACTCCATATCCATGGGGCAGCCATAATGATCCTCAATGATCACGGCCCAGCGCGCCAGCGTCATGATGTCATCATCATTGAGCACGAATTGCGCCCGCTCCGCTTTCGACGTCGGGACATTGCGTACCGGGGAGTCACCCCCACTGGCATAGATCATCTTGATCTTTTTGGCGCCGAGGCGCTTTTCAACGATTGGCTGGTTCTTCTTCTCCTTGAGCAGCGGCTTGAACACCACGAACTCATCCGGATCGACAGCACCCTGCACAACATTCTCGCCAAGACCCCAGGCGGCATTGATGACCACGACCTGATCGAAGCCGGATTCGGTGTCGATGGAAAACATCACACCCGAGCCGCCAATATCGGAACGCACCATCAGCTGCACGCCAACAGATAGGGCCACCTTGGTGTGATCAAACCCCTTTGCCTTGCGATAGCTGATCGCCCGGTCGGTAAACAGGGATGCGTAGCAGCGCTGGCAGGCTTTGAGCAGATCGGCCTCTCCCTGAATGTTGAGAAAGGTCTCCTGCTGGCCGGCGAAACTGGCATCGGGCAAATCCTCAGCCGTTGCACTGGAGCGCACGGCTACATCGACATTCTTCCGGCCGGCGCGTTTGCCAAGCTCGGCATAGGCGTCGGATATGGCCTTGCCGAGTTCCTCCGGCCACTTCTGTTTCAGGATTTCGCGGCGGATCGCAGACCCGGCTTCGGCGAGCGGAATCGCACCTTTCTCGAGTTCGTCCATTCTCTCGGAAATGAACGTACCGACACCGCTCTCTTCGATGAAACCCCAAAAGGCTTCCGCGGTTGTCGCAAAGCCGCCCGGCACTTTGACACCTTTGGCATTGAGCGTGCTGACCATCTCGCCGAGCGAGGAATTTTTGCCGCCGACGCTGGAGACATCGCCGCGCCGCAGATCGTCAAACCATTTGATTGATGTCTGATACCCACTCATTGCGCCTGCCTTCCTGTTGGCCTGATTATCGACAAGTTTAACCCGATTGCACACGACAGCATTGACCCTGGTCAATCGGCGACCCGGTGGCATATGACGCAAAAAAGCCCGCCTCAAACTGAGGCGGGCTCTTAAATCTTGTTCTCAATAGAATGGAAAAAAGCCTTATCCCTGACGGGCTTTGAAGCGCTTGTTCACTTTATTGATGATGTAGGTCCGGCCCCGGCGGCGCACCAGTTTGTTGTCGCGGTGCCGCCCCATCAGTGCCTTGAGGGAATTGCGGATCTTCATTTTAGTACCCTTCGGTCAAACAAAAAAGGCGCCGGGCGCCTTGGATTTGGCGCGGAACATAAGAGCATTGCGGTCACCTGTCAATCGCGAGATGGGCTGTTCGCCTGTGCGATCGCAATTATGGCCAGCTTTGAGTGCCCGGACATGCCACAACCCGGGATCATATTTCAGGATGCACTGATCTCGCGCCAGCGATGGCAGGCGATCTGCCGGCCATCGGCGCCGGTCTCCAATGGCGGCCGTTCCGCGGCACAGATATCCTTTGCGTGCAGACAACGGGTTCTGAACGCGCATCCAGACGGCGGATTGATCGGTGACGGAACCTCCCCGATCAGCCCTTCAAGTTTGCGCGCCCGCGCCTGTTTGGGATCGGGGATCGGCACCGCTTTCAACAGGCTTTGTGTATAGGGGTGCCGTGGATCGGTGTGCAGGATGTCACTCCCCGCAAGTTCGACGATCCGCCCGAGATAGAGCACCATAATCCGATCTGAGATGTGCCGAACGACGCTGAGATCATGACTGATGAACACCAGCGTCAGACCGAACTCGTCCTTGAGCTCGGTCAGCAAGTTCAAAATTTGCGCCTGAATGGAGACATCAAGCGCCGAAACCGGTTCATCGCAGACAATGAGTTCCGGTTCGGTAATCAGGGCGCGGGCAATCCCGATGCGCTGGGCCTGGCCGCCGGAGAACTCGTGCGGGTAGCGGTTGATCATTTCAGGCAACAGCCCCACCGCCTCCATCATTTTGAGTACGCGAGCGCGGCGCTCCTCTGTCGCAAGCTCAGGCATCAGGGTCCGAAGCGGATCGGCAATGATTTCACCGACCGTCATACGCGGATTGAGCGAGGCCAGCGGATCCTGGAAAATGACCTGCAGATCACGGCGGCGCTTGCGCATCTCTTCTTCCGGCAGTGTCGTCAAATCCTGCCCCAGCCAAAGCACCTTGCCTTCGTCAGGTTGCAGCAACTGCAAAATACAGCGCCCAAGCGTCGACTTCCCGCAACCGGATTCGCCAACGATGCCCAGTGTCTCACCCTTGGCGACGGAGAAATTGATATCCGTCAGTGCTGTCAGCGTCAGCGGGCGGCCAAAAAAACCAACGGAAATGCCGAAAGTTTTCTTCAGCCCTTCGACGCTCAAAAGCGTGTTGGGTGCCATCTCGTTCATGCCACCACCTCTTCATAGGAGAGCTTGCCTTCGTAAAAGCAGGCGCATGATCTCTTGCCGCGCTCACCGGTCAGGGGCGGACGGTCGGTCTTGCATTGCGGCATGGCAAACCGGCAACGGGGATGGAAGGAGCATCCACTCGGCAAACGTTCAAGACTGGGCGGGAGTCCCTCGATCGGGGTCAGCGTGCGCGCACGCGTGCCGATATGTGGCGTGGAGTGCAACAGGCCGTATGTATAGGGGTGGCGTGGGTCGTAAAAGAGATCGTCCACCGGGCCCTTCTCGGCAATGCGGCCGCCATACATGACCATCATCCGGTCAGCCAGGCCAGCGACCACGCCGAGATCATGAGTGATCAGCACCAGCGCCGTGCCGAAATCATCTGTGAGCGACTTGAACAGTTCCAGCATCTGCGCCTGCACGGTCACATCCAGCGCAGTGGTTGGTTCGTCCGCGATAAGGATCTTGGGCTCACACAGCAACGCCATGGCAATCATGACCCGCTGGCGCATGCCGCCAGACAATTCGTGCGGGAAGGCATTTGCCCGACGGGTCGGCTCGGGAATACCGACCCGCTCCAGCATCTCAATGGCATTTCTGAGCGCCGTGGCCTGATCCTGATGCTGATGGCGCACCAGCACCTCGACCAGCTGGGTTTTGACCCTGAGGCTCGGGTTGAGCGAGGTCATCGGATCCTGAAAGATCATCGCGATGTCCTTACCGCGATAATTGTCGAGCTTTTCAGGACTTAGAGCCAGAAGGTTCGTGTCTCCCAGTATTGCCTTGCCGCTGGCGGACCCGTTGCGGGCCAGAAGCCCCATAATGGCAAGGAATGCCTGGCTCTTGCCTGATCCGCTCTCGCCCACAACAGCGAGCGTTTCGCCCTGCCTCAGGGTAAAGTTGAGGTCGCGCACAGCATGCACCTCGGAATCGTGCAAGGCGAATGTGACGTTGAGATCGTCGACTGTCAGAACATCGGCCATGTTCAGCGGTCCTTTGGATCGAGGGCATCGCGCAAGCCGTCACCGATATAGGTGAGGCACAAGAGCAGCGAAATCAGCACGATTGCCGGGAATATCAGCAACCACGGCATGACCTCCGCCACCGGCCCACCATTGGAAATCAGCGTACCGAGCGAGGTCAGCGGCTCTTGCACGCCTAGCCCGAGATAGGAGAGAAAACTTTCGGTGATGATGATCTCGGGCACGGTCAGCGTCGCATAGATCACCACCGGTCCGGTCAAGTTCGGAACGATATGCCGCCCGATAATCGTCGTCGCCCGCGCGCCCCCTGCCCGTGCTGCCTCGATGAACTCGCGTTCCTTGAGGCTGAGCGTTTGCCCACGCACGATGCGCGCCATGGTCAACCATTCGAGCATGCCGATACCAACAAACAAGAGGACCGGCGACCGCCCGAAGATTACCACCAGGATGATGACGAACAGGATGTAGGGCAGTGCGTACATGATATCGACAAAACGCATCATCAGCGCGTCGATGCGGCCACCGAAATAGCCGGCAATTGCACCATAGGCGATCCCGATCACCACCGAGACCAGCGTTGCCACCCCGGCCACGATGAGCGACATTTGGGTGCCCTGTAGCAGACGCGCGAGCATATCGCGGCCATTCTGGTCGGTACCAAGATAATGCAGCTTCTCGAAATTTGGCGGCTTGCGGATGGACGACCAGTCAACCTCACCCACGCCCCATGGCACGAAGAACGGACCGACAAACGCCGCCAGAATGATAAAGATCAGAACGAAGATCGACACCATCGCCGCCTTGTTGGCAACGAGGCGCCGCATGGCATCCTGAGTGAGCGACCGGCCCTTTGGCGCATCCAGCGATTCGAGCTTTTCCGCATAGGCGGTGAGCGTGCGATCCTTGTGGGTAATGCCGGGCATTATTGATACCTCACCTTGGGATCGAGCCAGGCATAAACGAGGTCGACCAACAGGTTGAGCACCAGGATCAGCAGCACATAGAGCACGGTCGTGCCGAGCACGAGGCCATAGTCACGATTGAGCGCTGCCTGAATGAAGTAGCGGCCAATGCCTGGAAGGCCGAAGACATTTTCAACCACAAGCGAACCGGTGAGCAGATAGCTCAGACCCGGTCCGAGATAAGACACAACAGGGATCAACGCCGGCTTGAGCGCGTGGCGCGACATTACCAGCCGCTCGCCAATGCCCTTTGACTTGGCGGTGCGGATGTAATTGGTGCCGAGCGTTTCGATCATCGAGCCGCGCATTAGCCGCGAGATACGCGCGGCATGAGGCCAGGCGAGCACCGTCACCGGCAACACCAGATGCAGCCAGGTCCCGGCGCCACCAGCCGGCAGCCAGCGCAAATGCACTCCGAACAGAAGCTGCAGCATCGCCGCCATCAAGAAGTTCGGCACGATGACACCGAGCATGACGGCGAGCACCAACACATAGTCAGGCCACTTGTTCTGATGGATCGCGGCAACAATGCCGGCGATGATGCCAATGATTGTGGCGATCACGAACGCGGTGAACCCCAGCATCAGCGTGAACGGCAGGCCGATGGCCAAAAGTTCGCTGACGGAAAAATCATAAGACGACATGGACGGGCCGAAATCGCCCTGCAACAACCCGCCGACATAGAGCAGGTACTGCTCCCAAAGCGGCTTATCGAGATTGTAATAGGCCAGCACATTTTGCAGCACGGCAGGCGGCAAAGGCCGTTCGCGGTCGAACGGGCCACCCGGTGCCATACGCAGAATGAAGAAGCAAACCGTCACGGCAATGAGCGCGATCGGTATCGCGGACATCACCCGTCTTAATGCGTAGTTGAACATAGCTCACACCCTGTTCGAAACGCTGCCCGCGTCCGGCAGTGTCGTTTGGAGAAGAAGGGCCGCCATGAAAGCGGCCCTTCTGTCCTTGGGCTGACTTACTCGGATTTGGTCAGCCAGCGGGTGCGGTGGATGTCCTTAGCGTTGTCTTCAAAGCCCTCGATTTTCGGGGATACAACGTTCTTGGACACATAGTAGTAGATCGGGAAAGCAGCCGCTTCGCTCATGGCGATTTCTTCGGCGTTGCGCAGAACTTCCGCACGCGCTTCCGGATCTGTGATGGTCGCACTTTCACGCAGAGCGGCGTCGAATTCGTCGTTCGCGTAGCGGCCATAGTTATAGATGATGTCGGAACGCAACAGCTCCAGCATGTTGATGGCATCATTGTAATCCATCAGCCAGCCGGCGCGGCCAACACCGTCGAAGTCGTTGTTCTGAAGTGCGTCATAGTGGACGGCAACTTCTGAGTTGAACAGTTCGACATTCACATGCAGCGGCTCCCACATGGCGGCGATGGCCACGGCGATGCGCTGGTGGTTTTCGTTGGTGTTGTACTTGAGCTGCAGGTTCAGTGGATTGTCGGCGCTATATCCAGCCTCTTCCATCATGCTGACGGCTTCGGCAACGCGTGCACCATAGTCCATGCTGGCCCAGTCCGGCTTGTACTCATCAAAGCCGTAGCTTGCCGTGCCCGGCGGCACCCAGCCATAAGCCGGCAGTTCGCCCGTGCCCAGAATGTCCGGTCCGATCACCTCACGGTTGATTGCCATGGACAGCGCGTTGCGAACATTCGGATCGCTCAGCTCTTCCTTGTTGTGATTGATCACATAGTAGTAGAGGCCAAGGAACGGCGCGACGTGCGCTTCACCCGGATACTGATCCTGCAACAGCTGATACTGATCGGTGGGGAAGTCGGTCAGAATGTCGAATTCACCGGCACGATAACGCTGCAGAGCAGCCGAGATATCGTCCATGGCGTAGTACATGACATCGTCGATGGAGACGTTCTCAGCATCATAGTAGTCGTCGTTCTTGACGGCCTTGATATGGCTGTTGGGCACCCACTCGGTGATGGTGTACGGGCCGTTGGTGACGATATTTTCCGGATCGATCCACTCTTCACCGAATTCTTCAACAACGTGCTGCGGCACCGGATAGGCGGTGTAGTGGGTCAGCGCGTCGAGGAAGTACGGCGCCGGGTTGGCGAGTGTGAATTCGATGGTCTTGTCATCGATCACCTTGATGCCGACATCGTCAGCACTGCCTTCGCCGGTGTTATAGTCCTCTGCGCCTGCAATGAGGTACTGGAGATAGGCGTAGTCGGCAGCCATATCCGGGTTGAGGAGACGCTTGAAAGCATATTCAAAGTCGCCTGCGGTCACCGGGGTACCGTCCGTCCACATCGCGTCGTCGCGAATGGTGAAGGTATAGACAAGGCCGTCATCGGAAATGGTGTAGTCGGAGGCTTGGCCAAGAACCGGGTTGGCGCCAATATCTTCAGTCATCAGACCTTCGAAGCTGTCGCCAACGATACGGTTTTCCCAGTCACCGGAAACACGGTGCGGATCGATGGAGGCGGGTTCGCCGCCATTGAACATGTGGAGCGTGGTCGCAAGAGCTGTACCGCTCAGCGCGAAGCTGAGGGCGCCCGCCAGCGCAGCTGTTTTGATTGCGGGAATGAGTTTCATGTTTTGCCGTCTCCTCTAAGATTTCATTTTTTGTTTACTATATTCCGCCGGATGCAAAACATCGCGGCGGCTTATAACAAGCCAGCCGGAATTTGATCAGCTGGTCAAGATTTTATGAGCCTAGCGCTGCCCATAACGTTTTGGCAAGCACCTTTACGTTTAGGTTCAACCCTCAGTGGATTGACGCTCTGTTCATGCGCGTTCGACAAGCGCTGCAACGCCCTGTCCACCGGCGGTACACACCGAAATCAGCGCCCGTTTTTTCTTTTCCGTCTGCAGCAATTTTGCCGTGAGGCCGAGAATCCGGCCACCGGTTGCGGCGAAAGGATGACCGTACGCCACGCTGGAGCCTTTGAGATTGATCTTTGCCGGATCGATCTTGCCCATCACCTTGTCGCGCCCCAAAACCGTGCGGCAATAGGACCGGTCCTGCCAGGCCTTGAGGGTGCACAAGACCTGTGCCGCAAAGGCTTCGTGGATTTCAAACAAGTCGATATCCTTGAACTCCAGCCCCACACGCTTGAGCATATCCGACACGGCGATTGTCGGTGCCATCAGCAAGCCGTCTCCGCCCGCAAAATCATTTGCCGCAACGGCGCCTGTGGTCAGGTAAGCGAGGATCGGCAGACCGCGTTCCTTGGCCCACTCTTCGCTGGCCAGCAGCACGGCTGAGGCCCCATCTGTCAGCGGGGTGGAGTTGGCAGCTGTCAGGGTGCCATGACCTGACTTGCGATCAAAGGCCGGTTTCATCGTCGCCATCTTCTCGAGCGAACTATCGGCACGCACATTGTTGTCCTTGACGATCCCGGCGCAGGGCACCAGCAAATCATCGTGGAACCCTTCTTCATAAGCGGCAACAGCCTTCTGGTGACTGCCAAGCGCCCATTCGTCCTGCTCTTCGCGGGAAATCTCCCATGTCCGCGCCATCAACTCGCAATGCTGGCCCATGGAGAGGCCAGTGCGCGGTTCGTTGACATTGGGGGCAACCGGTTTGAGTTCGCCGAAACTGAAGCCTTTGAACACGCCAAACCGCTCGCCCAGCGAGCGGGCACGGCTGAGCGCAATCATGCGATGGGCGAACTTGGAGCCGAAAACGACCGGAGAATCCGAGATTGAATCCGCGCCTGCGGCAATGCCGCTATCGATTTCGCCGGTGGCGATTTTGGCGCTTAGCGCCAGGGCCGCCTGCAAGCTTGTGCCACAGGCGATCTGCATCGTCGTGCCCGGTGTTTCGGGATGGAACCCGGCATCGAGCGTTGCCTCGCGGGCGAGGTTGAAATCTTTGGCATGGTTGATGACCGCACCGGCCATCACCTCCCCGACTTTCTCACCTTTCAGACCGTATTTGTCGGCAAGCCCGCCAAGGGCCGTTGCAAGCATTGTGAGATTGGTCTCATCGGCGTAACCGGTGTACGCGCGGCAAAAAGGGATGCGGGCGCTGCCGACAATAGCGACTTTGCGCAGTTGCTCTGCCATGATTTTTTACGCCTTTCCGTTCTTGCGTGCGTTGAGGGGACCGCCCAGAAATGGCGCAAAACCCGTGCCGAATATGACGCCGATATCGGCAAGATCAGCGCTGGCGACGATGCCTTCCTTCAGGCAGACTTCGCATTCATCGACCAAGGGCTGAACAAGCTCGCGGCCAAGCCCGGCAAGGTCACTGTGCTCCGGCACGTCGCCCTTTTGCGCCTTGCCGTCCGCCCATTTGTAGAAGCCTTCGCCGGTCTTGCGGCCAAGCTTGCCTGCCTGCAGCAGGGCATCGAATTTCTTGTGTTCGGAGACGGGATGCCCGAGCTCTTCGGACACCAGCCGTCCCACATCGAGGCCGACTGTGTCCATCAGCTCAATGGGGCCCATCGGCATGCCGAACGCCACAGCGGCCGCATCGATAAGTTCCTGGCTCTCGCCCTTCTCGACCCGCCCGACAGCTTCCAGCATGTAGGGCAACAGAACCCGGTTGACCAAAAAGCCCGGCGCACTTTTGACGACGACCGGCGACTTGCCAATGGCAAGCGCGAAACTTGCCCCCATGGCAACCACCTCGTCGGAGTTGAACTTCGACCGGATCACCTCGACCAATGGCAGTTGCGCCACCGGGTTGAAGAAATGCAGCCCGATCAGTTGCGATTTGTCTTTCAGCGCCTCGGCAATTTTCTCCAGTTCGATGGAGGATGTGTTGGTCGCCATGATGGCGCCTGGCTTCATGCGCTTTTCAACGTCCTTAAAGATCTTCTGCTTGATCTCGAGGTTTTCGACCACAGCTTCGATGATCACATCGGCCCGCGGTACACCGTTGCCCTCAACATCGGCCTCAAGTCGCGCCATAGCGGCATTGACCAGCCGGGGCTTTTTCAAGCGGCGTTTGAAGAGCTTCTTCGCCCGGTCAAGCGCCGGCTGGATGCGCTCCATATCGAGATCCTGCAGCGTCACCGCCATGCCTCGAAACGCACACCAGGCCGCGATATCACCACCCATGACACCACCACCGATAACATGCACGCGCCGGAACTCCGGCTTCTTGCCTTTCACGCCCTGCTTCTTCAAGCTTTCGGACAAAAAGAAAACGCGGCGCAAATTGGTCGAGGTGTCGGAGATCAGAAGCGGCGGGAACGCGGAGATTTCACCGCGCACCATCGCCTTCCAGTCATCGCCCTTTTCAGCGAACAGGTCGATCAGCGCAAAGGGTGCCGGATAGTGATCGGCGCGGACCTTCTTTGTCGTCTCATCGCGCATTTTCTTCACGATCATGCCGCGGATCGGTTCCTTGGCCATAACCGATTTCAAAAAGCCTGCTGGTTTCGACGCGCGTTTTTGCATCACCGCCTTGCGGCATTCCCAGCGCAGCTGGTCGCGATGGCGCACCAGCTTGTCGACAAGGTTCATGCCCCGCGCCGCGCCCGCTTTGAGATTGCGGCCCGTGAGCATAATACCCATCGCGTCAACCGGTCCGGCCTGCCGGATTGAACGGCCCGTGCCGCCGAACCCGGGGAAGATACCGAGTTTCACCTCGGGAAATCCGATGCGCGTCTTGTCGTCATTGACGGCCACCCGGTAGTGCGCCGCCAGGGCCAGCTCCAGCCCGCCGCCCAGGCAGAACCCGTGAATGCCGACAACAAACGGGGCCTTGAGTTTTTCAATCTGGTTGAAAAGCGCGTGGGTCTGCTCCAGCGCATCGGTCAGGATCGCATGGTCGGCGATCTCATCGAACTCGGTGACATCCGCACCGGCGATAAATCCGCTCTCCTTGCCCGAGAGCAAAATCACCCCGGCGAGATCGCCGGTGGCAATGAGGTCCTCAAACCGGTCCACGAGTTGCTTGAGTTCAAGCAATGCCGCACGGCTCAACGCATTTACCGGCGCCTTGGGCACATCAAACGTGAGCCAGCCGATCTTCTCGAAATCAATTTCGAACGACCAGTTCCTGGTTTTCGGCATACTCAGTTTTAAGGGTTGCGCCTTGGCCATGGGCCGCGCCTCCTTGCGGTTGATTGGCTTTATTCCGTGACTTTCAACACGAGCGGTTCATGCCCGGTTGCCGTCACGAAGCGTAACAAGTCTGAAGCAGCGATTGAGGTCGTCGCATCGTTTTGCAGCGGATGGGCATTGATGATGTCATGCTTCATCAGGTCCTCATCGAGAATGAATGCCACCTGGTTCTCTTTGTCATTGATCGCCCCGAAGGCGGTCACCGACCCGGGCGTCACACCGAGAAACTCCATCATCCTGTCGGCCGATCCAAAGCTGACTCGGCCCGATGCGCCGATCAAGGCGTGGACTTTCTTGAGGTCGACGGTCGCGTACTCCTCTACAGTCAGCATGAAATAGCGGCTCTTCTTGTCCTTGACAAAAAGGTTCTTGGTGTGACCGCCCGGAATTTGCGCCCGCAAATCATCCCCCTCTGCCACGGTAAACACGGGACGGTGCCAGACGGTTTCATGCGCGATCTCGAGTTGATCGAGAAAAGCAAACAGATCGTCGGCAGTTTTGGGAGACGATTCCGTCATCATGCTGTCCATCAGTTTGCACCCGGCCCGACCCTACTCGACAGGCGCCGATTTTGATTTTGACTTAGTCGTCGTGCGGCGTTTGCGGGCTGGTTTGGATGCGCTCGACTTTGCCGCTGGCTTGCTGGCGGCAGGCTTGGCCTTGCGCTGCGGCGTGGAAGACTTGCCACCCGCACCCAGCTCATCGAAGGCAAAATCATCGACCTGAATCACCCGGTCCGTCGCCGCATCAGAAGCGCGCAGCAACTTTGCTTCTTCTTTGCTGATCACGTCCGCAGCCACGGCATCGTCGATGGCATCGCGGTCGAGCCGACGATGAACGATACCCTTCTTGATCGCCCTGACAAATTTGGTTTCCGCGTCTTCCGCGGCCACAACCTTGACCAGTGCATCCTCAAGCATACCGGTTCGGTCTTCAGGATCCATGGTGATGTAGAGGCCGGTTGTCAGACGGTCACGATAGTCAGACGGGCTGAGAACCGAACGTGCCAAGCGGTAATTTATGCGATCGCTCGCCCCTGCCGCATGTGCGCCGAGCGGGAACACCAGGAAGCGCATCAGGTTGCGCAATGCGAAGTTCGGGAAATTGTTGAACACGGCCACGAAATTTTTCTCGATGGCCGCAATCCGGTCTTCAGCGATGGCATCGACGATTGCAGCATCTTCCTCCAGACATCCTTCATCCTCGAAGCGTTTGAGCGCTGCCGAAAGCAGGTAGAGGTCAGACAGAATATCCGCCATACGGCCGGAGAGAATCTGCTTTCGCTTCAGATGCCCGCCAAGGAAGGCAACCGTCCAATCGCCCACCAACGCAAAGCTCTGCGTGTAGCGGTGCAACTGGCGATACCATTTTGCCATCCGATGATCGACCGGGGTCGGCGCGAAACTGCCAAAGGTAATCGCGTGCCAAAAGGACCCGGTCATATTGCCAAGTATGAATTTCACATGACCCGAAAAGGCCGTGTCGAAAGCATTGAGGCCGGCACGCTTGTCCGGGTTCTGCGCCGCTTCGATTTCCTTGTAGAGATAAGGATGGGCGCGGAGCGCACCCTGCGCAAAGGTGATCAGCGTCCGCGTCAGAATGTTGGCGCCCTCGACAGTGATCGCGACAGGCACCGTCGCATAACCGGAGAACAAATAGTTTGAGGGCCCATCCTGCACAGCGCGGCCGCCATGAATGTCCATGGCGTCATTGTAGCAATCGCGCATGGCTTCGGTCGTGCGGTATTTGAGCAGGGCCGAGATAACGGAAGGCTTCTGGCCTTCATCGACCATTGACGCCGTCAGCCGCCGCGAGGCTTCGAACATGTAGGCGGACTTGACCATGCGCGCCATGCCTTCGCCAACACCTTCCATAATGCCGACCGGGATGCCGAATTGGCGCCGGATGCGGGCGTAGGCGGAGGTGGTGCGCAGAACATGTTTGATCGAAATTGTGCCGATGGCCGGTAGCGAGATGGCACGGCCTGTCGAAAGACACTCCATCAGCATGCGCCAGCCCTGCCCGGCATATTCGGTGCCGCCGATGAGGAATTCCATTGGAATGAAAACATCCTTGCCGGAGGTCGGGCCATTCATGAAGGCCGAGCGTGACGGATAATGTCTGCGCCCGATTTCAACGCCGGGGAAATCTGCAGGCACAAGTGCCAGCGTGATGCCCACGCTCTCGCCTTTACCCAAATGATTGTCGGGATCGTAAAGGTTGAAAGCAAGCCCAAGAAGCGTCGCAACGGGTGCCAGCGTTATATAGCGTTTGTCCCAGCTCAGTTTGACCCCGAGCACCTTCTTGCCCTTGTAGGTGCCATAGGTGACCACACCGACATCGCGCATACTGGCGGCATCGGAACCCGCATGCGGGCCGGTGAGCGCGAAACAGGGTACTTCCTGCCCCTTGGCGAGGCGCTTGAGGTACTGTTTTTTCTGCGCGTCAGTGCCGTATTTTTCCAGCAACTCACCCGGTCCAAGCGAGTTGGGCACCATGACAGTAATACCGGCGGCAACCGACCGGCTGGCGATCTTGGAAACCACCATGGATTGCGCCTGAGCTGAGAATCCAAGCCCGCCATGCTCCTTGGAAATGAGCATGCCCAGAAAGCCCTTGTCCTTGAGGAACTGCCAGACTTCCGGCGGCATGTCGGCGCGGTTGTGACGGGTCTCCCAGTCATCGATCATCTTGCAGGCTTCTTCGGTCGGCCCGTCGAGGAAGGCTTGCTCCTCATCGGTCAACGTCAGTTTGCGCACATCGAGCAGATTGTCCCATTGCGGGCGTCCGGAGAACAGGTCCGCGTCCCAGCCCACTGTGCCGGCGTCGAGCGCTTCCTGTTCGGTGCGGCTGACGCGTGGCAGAATGGACTTGACCATTTTGTAGGCCGGTCCCGTGATTGCCGCCTTGCGGATAGCGGGCAATGTGAACAGGCCAAGAATAATCCCGGGTAGTAGTGCCCAGGCCCAGCTGCCCCCGCCGGTGAACAATTGCCCGATGATGCCAATCGCAAGTGCGGCCAGCGCCCATTGCCACAAAGGCGATTGCCGGTAGGCCAGCACAAAGGCTGCAATGAGTGACAGGATGACAATGAGGGACATTTCGGCCTCCCCTTTTTCTGCCGCCGCGCAAGGTAATGCCGCCATGCCGGCGCATATTCGTTTCGATTACAATAACGCTGTTTACGTTAACGTCAACCAACTACCAATTAAGGCAACATACTTTCCGTACGTTTCCGGGTGTTTTGGGCCCTGATCCCATACTGCCATGCAATTCACTAAAAAGTGCCCAACAGCGGTTCCAGGCCTTACGCCACGATAACAGATTGACCCTTACGTAAATTGGTGGAATCAATTGTTCGAATGAGGGCGCGAAACGCTTTAGGAGGGAAAATTGGCAAAAGCGGCATCGGGAACAAAAAAACCGGCAGCGAAAACGACGCGCAAGGCCAGCGCGGTGAAGAAACCTGCCGCCACAAAGAAATCGCTGACCACATCTGCGAAAAAGACACCTGAGCGGGTGCGCCCCTGGGTTAAATCCTATCCCGAAGGTATCAAATGGGATTCTAAAATCGACACCACGCCGGTGCATGAACAAATACTCGCCTCCTGCGACAGGCAGGGCAGCAAGATCGCGCTTGATTTCCTCGGCGCAACGACAAGCTATCGCGATCTCGGCCGCCGGATCCGTGCCTTCGCCGGCGCCTTGCAAAAACACTACGGCATCAAAAAGGGCTCGCGTGTCGCGCTGATGATGCCGAACACGCCGTTCTACCCGGTTGCCTATTTCGGCGTCCTGCTTGCTGGCGGCACGGTGGTCAATTGCAACCCGCTCTACACAGTGCCCGAGCTGTCACATATTCTTGAAAATGCCGGTGCAGAGTTGCTCATAACACTCGATCTCAAGGTCATTTATGAGAAGGCCGACACGCTTTGCAGCGACAATCTCGTCGACAAAATGATTGTCTGCCACTTCCCTGATGCTCTGCCACTGGTCAAGAGAACCCTTTTCAACCTGGTCAAGCGTGGTGATCTGAGTGATTGGGCATCGGGACAAAATGCCAGCCGCATCACACCGTTCGATGAATTGATCAATCAGAACATCACTCCCAAACCGGTCACCATTGACCCCGGCAAGGATGTGGCTGTGCAACAATATACCGGCGGCACCACCGGTATTCCCAAGGGGGCAATGCTGAGCCACGCCAACATTGCCGCCAATCTCAGCCAGATCGATTTCTGGGGCTGCGGCCTGTTTGACCCGCCGTCCAAAACCATCGCGATCCTGCCGTTTTTCCATATTTTTGCGATGACCGTATGCATGAACATTCCACTCGCCAAGGGCGGCGGTGTGGTGATGCTGCCGCGCTTTGATCTCAAATCAGCGCTCGACATGTTCGCGCGGACCGGGGCGAATGTCCTGCCGGCCATTCCGACCCTGTCGCACGCGCTGGCGACTTCAAAAAATACAGACCCGAAAAAACTGGCAAGCCTCGACGTGGTTATTTCTGGCGGTGCGGCCTTGCCCAATGAGACACGCACGGCCTTTGCCAAGGTGTCGGATGCCCTTCTGGCTGAAGGATACGGACTGACCGAATGTTCTCCGGTGGTCTGCTGCTCGGCACTCAACCTGCCCGGCAAACCGATGTCGATCGGGCTGCCACTGCCCGGCACCGACATCCGCTTCGCCGACATCGATCACCCCAACCGTGAAGTCAAACAGGGTGAACGCGGCGAACTGCAGGTCAAGGGACCGCAGGTGATGCTGGGCTATTATGAGAACAAGGAGGCCACGCGGGATGCCTTCGTCGATGGATGGTTCCGGACGGGCGATGTCGGCTATATGGACGAAGAGGGCTACACCTTCCTTGTCGACCGCATCAAGGACCTGATCATCTGCTCAGGCTACAATGTCTATCCGCGCAATATCGAGGAGGCGCTGTACAAACACCCGGCTGTGGATGAATGCAATGTCATCGGCGTCGAGGACAGCTATCGCGGCGAGGCGCCGGTCGCCTTCGTCAAGCTCAATGCCGGTCAGTCTGTCACCGCGTCCGAACTCAAGTCCTTCCTCGCCGAACATATCTCCAAGATTGAAATACCGCGCGACATCATATTTAAGGATGAACTTCCCAAGACGCTTGTCGGCAAGCTCTCCAAGAAAGAGTTGCGGGACGAGTATGCGCAAATGAAAGAGAAGAACAGTGAACCGGTCTGAACCCGAACAGCGCGAACTCTATGCCATTGCCGATCTGGCGCGGGAATTCGACATTTCAACCCGCGCCATCCGGTTTTACGAAGCCAAGGGCCTTTTGTCGCCCGAGCGGGTCGGGGGCACGCGCGTGTTCCGCCGCCGCGACAGGGCGCGCCTGATCCTCATTTTGCGCGGCAAGCGACTGGGGTTCAGCCTCAAGGAGATTCAGGAATATCTCTCGCTCTACGATGCCGACCCCACTCAGAAAACCCAGATCGCCAAACTGGTCGAAATGGTGGATGAGCGCATGGTGCTTCTCAATCGCCAAATGTCCGATCTGCAAACGACGATTGCCGAGCTATCGGAAATTCAAAAACTCGCCCGCGAACAGATGGCGCGCGGCCAGGCCTCCCGCTAGGATACCTCAGTCTGCCGGTCCCCGGCGGCAAACGCTTCCAGCTCCGCCGCCGACATGGGACGCGAGAAAAAGAATCCCTGCAACACGTCACAACCAAGCTCCTGCAAAATGGTGACATGCTGTTGCGTTTCCACACCTTCGGCAACAACGCGGATGCCCAGCGAGTGCCCTATATTGATAATGGATTTCACCAGTTCGCGCTGCGCCTGCGACTGGGTAATCGGGCTGACGAGTTGCCGGTCGATTTTGAGGCTATCCGGCGCGAGTTTCAAAAGACCAACTATCGAGGCGTGACCGGTCCCGAAATCATCAACATCGATACCGATACCCATCTCCTTGATCCGGTCGATGTTCCAGGTGACGATTTCTTCGCTCTCGTCGAGAAAGATCGATTCAAGCAACTCAAAGGACAAGGTGCCCGGCCGCCAGGACATGCTGCCAAGATGGTCTATGAGTTCATCATCATGCAATCGGAGTGCGGAAACGTTGACCGAAACGGAAGGAATGTCGAGACCATTGGCATGCCAGCGTTCAAGGTCGGCCAATGATTTTTCCAGGATCACTCGGTCGATACTGGCCACCACATTGAGGTCTTCAGCGATTTTGAGGAACGCAGCGGGTGGCAATACGCCCTCAGTTGGATGCGCCCAGCGTGCCAGCGCCTCGACGCCGCAAATCGCGAAACCGTCTGCGTCGAATTTCGGCTGATAGGTCGGGAAGAACTGTCCCTGCTCCAACGCATAGAGGATCTCATCCGCACGCTTTTTCGTGCTGATGATTTCGGCCTGCAGCGCGCTGGTGAAAAATTCGAACCGGTTCCGCCCCTTGGCCTTGGCGCGGTAGAGCGCAATGTCTGCATTGACGAACAGCTGCGCCGCGTCGGTCAGCCCCGATTCTGCACTGGCAATACCAACGCTGACCCCAAAACGGCACTGATGCTCGTTATAGGTGACCGGCTCACTCATCGTGCGCACGATGTTTCCGGCCGTTTTCGCCAGTTCCTCGTTGCTCGCACCACCAGAAATCAGAACAACAAACTCGTCACCACCGACGCGCGCGATAAAATCGTCTTCCGACAGGTTGGACCGCAACACTTCGGCAGCATGCACCAGCATGGCATCACCAGCCGCATGACCAAGCGTGTCGTTGATCTGCTTGAACCGGTCGAGATCGATGTGCAACAGCGCAGCGCCCGCGTGGCACATTGATAATTCCGAGAGCCGGGTATCCAGATAACGCCGGTTCGGTAGCCCAGTCAGCGCATCATGCAGTGAGGCATGCTCCATTTCCGCGCGAGCGGCTTCAAGCTCGGTATTGCGGTCTTCAGCCAGTTCCTTGGCCTGCTGCAGCGCCTCTGCCGCCTGGACTTCATCAGTGATATCGCGATCAGCGCCGAGAATTTTCGGCTTGCCATCCTTGTCCAGATAGTAAGTGCCGGCGGTCGTGATATGCCGTTGCGTGCCATCCGGCCGGAATATGCTGAAGGTGTTTTCGAACTGGCCGCCCTCGCGGATGGCGGATTTGAACACCGACATGACCTGCGCCCGGTCATCTGGGTGGATGCGCTCGCGCCATTCCTTGATCGGTGTGCTGATCCCGGCTTTGTGCGGCACGCCAAAAATCTCGGCCAGACGCAAGTCGCAACTGAACCGCCAGGTGTCGAGATCGATTTCCCACACGCCGACTTTCGATGCGGACAACGCCAGCTCGAGCCGGCGCGACATCACTTCCAGCGCCTGCTCCGATTTCTTCAGATGGGTGATGTCGGTGTCCGTGCCGATGACCCGCGTCGGCACACCATTTTCATCCCACTCGATGGGCCGGCCGCGCGCCAGAACCCACATCCAGTAGCCGTCGCGATGCCATTCGCGATATTCAAAACTGTTATATTCGCCGCTACCGTTCCGCCAGTCTGTATTCTTGAGCGTCTCCTCAAGATCATCCGGATGAACGCGCGATTCCCACTCGCCGATCGATGAGACGTCCTCGTCCGGTGCCAGACCGCGCATTTCCCGCCACATGCTCGAATGGAAGAACCCGTTCGTCACAAGGTTGTTGTCCCAGACCCCCTGGCGGGCGCTATCAAGCGCAAAGTGCCAGCGATCCTGGGATTCTTCCAGCGCCTGCTCCGTTTTCTTTTGGGCGGTGAGGTCAGTAATCTGGATTATGACGTGCTTGGGATTGCCGCGCGCATCATTTAGCGGCTTCACAGAGGATAAGGCCGGTACGACAGTGCCATCCTTGCGCAGATAGCGGCGCTCAACCTGGTAGCCATCCTTGAATCCGCCACTCATACCGCGGAGCCGGTTGGTAATTCTTTCCCGATCGTCGGGATGCACGAGGTTTGGCGTATGACAACCGATCAGTTCTTCGGCGCTATATCCCAGAATTTCGGCGAGGGCATTGTTGACATAGATAGCCGTACCGTCGAGTTCGGCCAACAACAGGCCGACGACGCCACGGTCGAGTATCCGACGTGCCGGCACACGCACACCTGGAGCCTGATTCTTAGCCACTATGCTCGGTTCCCCTCCAAAACCGATGGGAAAGTACGGCAAACACGTTAATTAAAACTGAGGATAGCGCTCAGACTAAAAGCAGCGCTGCAGCAACGATTTACACGTGTCTTGAGGAAGAATTATGCGAAATGGTGGGTGTGACTGGGATTGAACCAGTGACCCCTGCCGTGTGAAGGCAGTGCTCTCCCGCTGAGCTACACACCCGAAACCGGAAAAATCCCGGAGGTGGCGGATGGTGGGCGTGACTGGGATTGAACCAGTGACCCCTACGATGTCAACGTAGTGCTCTCCCGCTGAGCTACACGCCCATCTCGCCGGTGCCGGTCTCGCGCTTTGCGCCGCCAGCCGAGGCGATAGACCATAAAATTGCGGCGCTGGTCAATAGGGTTCCGCCGCTCAAGCGGCCAGAAGTCGCTCAACCTCGTTGACAAGGTCCTTGAGGTGGAACGGTTTGCTTAAAACCGAGGCATCTTTCGGGGTGCCGCTATCGGGATTGAGCGCCACCGCCGCGAAACCGGTGATGAACATCACTTTCAGATCGGGATCGAGTTCGGTCGCCCGGCGCGCCAATTCAATCCCGTCCATCTCCGGCATGACGATATCACTGAGCAGTAGCGAGAAGGGTTCCTCGCGTAGCCGCTCATAGGCAGACTTGCCGTTGTCAAAGGATACGACATCATAACCCGCATTCTTGAGCGCGCGGGTTAAAAACTGCCGCATGTCGGAATCATCTTCTGCCAATAGGATGCGGTTCATCATCGCCTCATAACGCCTGACTTTTAGCGGTCCACCATACACCGCGATGTTTAATCGAGTTTTGTAAACTTGCAACCTTGGATAATGTCACAAATACGGCGAACCGATCTTTATGGACTTTCCGGGGCGCTGGATGCACACTTGAATATCTGATTTGGGGTGATTTGCCGGAATAAGGAACGCGTGTGAAATCGGATTATTGGGACAGACCGGCCTTCGAGACGATCAAACCGCGGCGCGCCGTGGCGCCGGTGGTGTTCAATTCCGCACATTCCGGGCGCGATTATCCCGAGCGGTTTTTAGACCTGACCCGTCTTGACCATCTGTCGATCCGCCAATCCGAGGATGCCTTTGTCGATGATCTGTTCATGCGCGCGCCGCATATGGGTGCTCCGCTGCTCAGGGCGCATTTCCCGCGCGCCTATCTCGATGTGAACCGTGAACCGTATGAGCTCGACCCGGCCATGTTCGTGGAAACGCTGCCCGACAAATACAATACCACCTCACCGCGCGTGGCGGCGGGCCTAGGCACATTGGCCCGCGTTGTTGCCGAGAACAAGCCGATCTATCGCGAACGGCTGACTCTTGAGGATGCGCGCATGCGCATCGAGGGGATTTACCGCCCCTATCATCAGACCTTGCAGCGCCTGCTGACCGAGACCGTCAACGAGTTCGGTGCCGCGATCCTTGTTGATTGCCATTCCATGCCGCGCCTCAGCCGGTCCGGCGACCGCACACCGCCCGATATCGTCCTGGGTGACCGTTATGGCACATCGTGCGCCGCCCCGATTATCGATCAGGTCGAGGCCGTGTTCGCCGCCGCCGGGTTCAAGGTTGCCCGCAACCGCCCTTATGCCGGCGGACACATCACCCGCGTTTACGGACGTCCGCAATATGGCATCCACACCGTGCAGATCGAAATCTCGCGGCACCTGTACATGAATGAAGCGACCATGAAACCGAATGCCGATTATGCGGCCATCCAGAAGATCGTAACGGGATTGATTGGCAGCCTGATCCAGCTTGACACCACCGGCCTCATACGCAAATACGCTGACGCGGCAGAGTAAAGGCAAAAAAAACGGGCCGCGTGTGCGGCCCGATGAGTCAAGGGAGGAAACGGTCCAAGGCCGCAAAGTGTTTCCACCAGAATGGCCCCCAACCATCATGCACTTCCGAGTTGAACTGATTTGCCGCTATGAGCAATGGATTGATCAAGACCAAAGCAACGTCGTCGCGCCATTGTTGCAAAAATGAAGCACTAACTGTGCAAAACTATTTCGGAATCCCGACTATTTTCACTGAATTCTAGGGAATTATGCTCAGAAATGGCTGAATCTACGACACTATTTGCGGAAGTCGGTGAAACGACCCTCAACGATATCCGGTCAGTGCTGCTGGCCGCCGCCGAGGCAGCATCGGCTGAAACACTGCCGCTTTTCCGCTCCCGGCTCGACATCGATAACAAGCTGACATCGGGTTACGACCCGGTCACCGAGGCGGACCGGGGCGCCGAAAAAGCCATTCGCGAGGTTATCGCGAAGACATTTCCAGACCACGCCATCATTGGTGAGGAGTGGGACGACAAGCTCACCGGATCGCATTTCGCCTGGATCATCGACCCGGTTGACGGCACCCGCGCGTTTGTTTCCGGCGTCCCCGTCTGGGGCACCCTGATCGGGGTGACCTATAATGGCCGCGCCATCGCCGGTCTCATGGCACAGCCATTTACGGGGGAAACCTATCTGGCGAGCCATGGACGGGCAGAACTGATACATAAAGGTCAGTCCACGCCCCTGATCGCCAGCGATGCAACGCGGCTTGGCCTCTCCACCCTGTTCACGACAACACCGGCCCTGTTCACCGGCCCCGGCCAGCGCGCCGGGTTCGATGCGCTTGAGGAAGAAGTGCAACTGTCACGTTATGGAACCGACTGCTATGCCTATTGCCTGCTCGCTGCAGGGCATGTCGATCTGATCGTCGAGCCGCGCATGAATACCTATGATATCGCAGCGCTTGTGCCGATTATCGAGAATGCCGGCGGCGTGGTGGCCACCTGGGATGGCGAGCGCCCGGAATCGGGTGGTGACATCATCGCTGCGGCAACGCCCGAGTTGATGGAAGCGGCACTTGAGGTGATGCGGCGGCACCTGCCGGCGTGACACGTCCAGGCTCAACGCGACTGTCCAGAATCAGTGTGACTGTTCAGTGATGAACGCGTCGAATGCGGCAAACACCTGGCCGCGAATCTCATCATTCTCAACGAACATCTCATGGCGCGCGTTGGCGATGACGGCATGCCGCCCAGTCCGCATCCTCAAGCCAAGATGCTCGATGGCAGCGGTCGAGACCACGCGATCCCGGGCAGCAGCCAGCATCAGCACCGGCGCATTGATCCGGCCCGGAAAATCGTCTGCACCCGCCCGCGCCATGGCACGGAAAGCGGCAGCAGACCAGCGGATTGTCGGCGATGAAATCTCAAGATCCGGCCGCTCGGTCAGCATGTCGACAATGCGCATATAGCGCGCAAAATCCGACGTCAGCGGATTGCCGGGAAAACTGTCTTCGCTTGGTGTCTGGTCACCCTTGCGTCCAATCGGAAGACGTCCAAGCCCGGCATAGCAGAGCATTTCCGCCGCAGAAGCGACACCGGACATCGAGATCGGCATACCATCGACCGCCAGCATCGGCGCGCTCAAAAACATCCGGTCAAACATCAGCCGGTCGCGCATGCCTGCCATAAGCGACACCAGCCCGCCCATGGAATGTCCAACGAGATAGAAGGGCGGCGGACAGTCCGGCAACAAAATGTCGGTGTGGAAACTTTTGAGATCGATCCAATAGTCTTCAAAAGTGTCGACATAGCCCCATCTGGGATTGCCAATCAGCCGTTCGGAGCCGCCCTGTCCGCGCCAGTCGAAGGTTGCGACCGAGAAGCCGCGCTCCAGAAAATCGGCGATGGTCTCGAAATATTTCTCGATGAACTCCGTGCGACCGTGGACAAGGCATATCGTGCCCTTGGGCTTACCCTTTTTGGGGTTGCGCCAGATAGCATAGCGCAGCTGAACATTGTCCTTGGTTTTGAAATAGCCCAGATGCACGCTCGGCGGCGCAGGGTTGCTGGGCACGATGCAAAGATTGGGACCGTTTGGATCAACGATCGCGTTCATGGTCTATCGCCCCTCGTCCCCGCCGGAAAATTAAATCATCGCCGCCGAAGCGGCACATCGCGAAGTTAGGCAGTCCGCCTGCCAAGCGCAAGCAGTGCCGCGCCTCATGCCAACCGGAAAAGCGAAAGGCCAGCAACAACACCTCTCGATGTGCGCTGGCCTTTCTGAGCCCGAGGTACCGTGCGGGGGGCGGGTACCGGCATCCTTGGGCTGCTGCTGCGCTGTTCAGGGGAAATTGGGGTGTGCGGCAGCAACTGATGAATGTTTTAGCGCCCCGGCCCTGAACCGCGCCCGAGCCGCCTATTCATCTGTCATTCATGAAAAAACTAACGTCCGCGCACCGCCCTCTTGAAACCGGTTTTGGCACGCCTACATCTTTTGTGTCCGCCGGATAGTCCGGGGACAGGTTCCAAAGCGAAGCTTGCCAATTCTGGGAGCAAATCGCGACGGAACGACACTGCATGTTGCTCAGATAAGGAGAACTTGTGATGCAAACATATGATTTTTCCCCCTTCTACCGTTCCACCGTCGGTCTGGACCGTTTGTTCAACCGTCTCGACACCATTGTCGGGCAAGAAGCAAAGTCCTATCCGCCCTACAATATCGAGCGCGTCGATGAAGACGCCTGGCGCGTTTCGGTCGCTGTTGCCGGCTTTGGTGCCGATGACATTTTGATTGAGACCAAGGAAAACAACCTGCTCGTCAAAGGTGCGAAATCCACTGAAACCGACGAAGATGGCCGTGAATTCCTGCATCGCGGCATTGCCGAGCGCAGCTTCGAGCTGCGTTTCCAGCTCGGTGAATATGTCGAGGTCAGCAATGCCGGTCTTGAGAACGGTCTGTTGAACATCGATCTGAAGCGCGAAGTGCCCGAGCACAAGAAACCGCGCCAGATCGCCATCAACGGCGCCAAATCGGCGAAAAAGACCATCGAGAACAACTCGGTGAACTAACCACCCCTGCAATGGCGGCACGCGCCCTCCTCCTGCCGTGCCGCCGGCAATTCTCCCGGTCCTGACCAGGTTTGCCGGTGAATTCGCAAAGCAAGGGGCTTTTCCGGACACGCCGGAGGCCAGGACACTAGCGGGTGCGTTTCCAACCGGAGGCGCACCCGTTTCCGCATCTGCAAGGCAAATCGCGCTTGCTGCTTGCCCCGCCGCACATTTTCTGGCAATGTCATTCCATATAGGACAGCAATGTTGTCTATTAATGCAGGAACAACGAGACCTCAGGGAAAAAATGAGGTATAGTTGGCCCTGTGAATTCGCAACCTTCCCGTCTCCCGGGTGAGTGTTGCACGTTGTGCTGCGGGCACCCCAAAAAGGTGAGAGCGGAGCAACGGGACCGGGGGGTCCGTTGAGCGGCCATTTGGATGACGTGCCGCTCCCATGAATTAGGTGGCGTTGCTCGCCTCGAGCCGTACGAGCGTACGACCCGAACGAACAACGTGTCCGGCAAATCGGGTTTTGGCCCAACCGTGACAAGGTGAGGACTGAAGTGATGGCGAAGTTTGAGAACGGATCGATGACGACCCTTCCCGATGCGGGCGCCGTCGCCCAGACATCCGGCCGTCCGGCCGCCCAGGGGCTTTACGACCCGCGCAACGAACATGATGCCTGCGGCGTCGGCTTTATCGCCAACGTCAAGAACAAGGCCTCGCGCACGGTTGTGGAGATGGGCCTCGAAATGCTCGTCAACCTCACCCATCGCGGCGCGGTCGGTGCCGATCCGCTCATGGGTGATGGCGCTGGCATGATGTGCCAGATCCCGCACAAATTCTTCAAAAAGACCGTTGATTTCGCACTGCCCGAAAAGGGCAACTATGCGATCGCCATGGTGTTTTATCCCAACGTGTCCGGCCTGCGCGACAAGTGCGCCGAACTGTTCAAGACCTGCCTGAAAAAGGAAGGTCTGGAGCCGATTGGGGAACGCGTTGTGCCATTCGACAACTCGTGCCTCTCCGAAGGCGTGATCGCCACTCAGCCGATCATCGAACAGGTTTTCGTCAAAAAGCCCGAAGGCCTCGACATCGAGGCGTTTGAGCGCAAGCTCCTGATTGCGCGCAAGGTTGTCTCCAACACCATTTATGGCGAACTGCCTGAAGTGCAGTCGGACAACGGTTTTTATATCGTGTCGTTCTCGGCGCGGACTGTCGTCTACAAGGGGATGTTCCTCGCCTACCAGCTTGGCGCCTTCTACAATGACCTCAACGATGCCGATTTCGAATCCGCACTGGCACTCGTCCATCAGCGGTTCTCGACCAACACGTTCCCGTCCTGGAAGCTGGCCCATCCTTACCGGATGACGGCGCATAATGGTGAGATCAACACCATTCGCGGCAACGTCAACTGGATGGCGGCCCGTCAGGCCTCGGTGGCGTCCAAGCATTTCGGCGACGATATCGAAAAGCTATGGCCGATTTCCTATGAAGGCCAGTCCGATACTGCCTGCTTCGACAACGCTCTCGAATTCCTGGTGCGTGGCGGCTATGCCCTGCCCCACGCAGCCATGATGCTGGTGCCTGAAGCCTGGGCCGGCAACACGCTGATGGATCCCGAACGCCGTGCCTTTTACGAATATCACGCCGCCCTGATGGAGCCGTGGGACGGCCCGGCGTCCATGTCCTATTCGGATGGGCGCTATGTGGTGGCAACGCTCGATCGCAACGGCTTGCGGCCCGCGCGCTATATCCGGACCGTCAACGATCACGTCATCCTTGCCTCCGAAGCCGGTACGCTGAAGGTTGAGGAAGAGGATATCGTTGAAAAGTGGCGCTTGCAGCCCGGCAAGATGCTGGTCATCGACATGGAAGAAGGCCGCGTGATCTCGGATGCCGAGATCAAGAAGACGCTGGCCACCAAGCATCCTTACGCGACGTGGCTTGCCAAAACGCAGATCGTGCTCGAAGACCTGCCGCCGGTGGATTCGCATGCCGCCAAGACGTCCGAGAGCCTTCTCGATCGTCAGCAGGCGTTCGGCTACAGCCAGGAAGATATCAAGCTTTTGATGGCGCCGATGGCGACCACCGGGCAGGAAGGCGTCGGGTCCATGGGCACCGACACCCCGATCTCCGTGCTCTCGGACAAGTCGAAGCTGCTTTATACCTATTTCAAGCAGAACTTCGCACAGGTCACCAATCCGCCGATCGACCCGATCCGTGAGGAATCGGTGATGAGCCTCGTCTCGTTCATTGGTCCGCGCCCGAATATTTTCGATCTTGAAGGTCTGAGCTCAGTCAAGCGCCTCGAAGTGCGCCAGCCGATCCTGACCAATGAGGATCTGGAAAAAATCCGCATGATCGGTGATATCGCCGACAATCAGTTCCGCACCGAAACGCTGGATATTACCTATTCAGCCGTGAAGGGCGCAGATGGCATGGAGGCGGCCCTCAGCTCCTTGTGCGAGAAGGCCGAAGCCGCCGTGCGCGAGGGCTACAACATCATCGTGTTGTCAGACCGCCTGGTGCAGCATGACCGCATTGCGATCCCGGCGCTTCTGGCAACAGCTGCCGTGCATCATCACCTGATCCGCAAGGGTCTCAGGACTTCTGCAGGACTTGTCGTCGAAACAGGTGAAGCGCGCGAAGTGCACCATTTTGCCGTGCTGGCCGGTTATGGCGCTGAGGCGATCAACCCCTATCTTGCCTTCGAGACGCTGGCGAGCCTGCACGCCGAGGGCGAATATCCGCCCGAGGTTGACGAATATGAGGTCATCACCCGCTACATCAAATCTGTGGGCAAGGGCCTGTTGAAGGTCATGTCCAAGATGGGCATCTCGACCTACCAGTCCTATTGCGGCGCGCAGATTTTCGATGCTGTGGGTCTGTCGACGGATCTGGTCAACCGCTTCTTTTTCGGCACCGCCACCACCATTGAGGGTGTTGGTCTGACTGAAGTCGCCGAAGAAACCGTGCGCCGGCATGCGCTGGCATTCGGCAATGACGCAGTGTTGCGCAAGACGCTGGATGTCGGTGGCGAGTACGGCTACCGCATTCGCGGTGAAGCGCATGCTTGGAGCCCGGACTCGGTCGCCAATTTGCAGCACGCGGTGCGCATGCACGATACGGCGCCCGACACCGCGCAAGACCGCTATGAGGCCTTTGCCAAAGAGGTCAATGATCAGGCCGCAGAAGCGAAGTTCATTCGCTCGCTGTTTGACGTCAAGCCGCTCGGCAAGCCCGTCGCCCTCGATGAGGTCGAGCCGGCAGAAGAAATCGTCAAGCGCTTCTCCACCGGCGCCATGAGCTTCGGCTCGATTTCGCGCGAGGCGCACTCGACGCTGGCCATCGCCATGAACCGCATCGGCGGCAAGTCGAACACCGGTGAAGGCGGTGAGGAACCCGACCGCTTCAAGCCGCTGCCTGACGGCTCACAGAACCCGATGCGCTCGGCCATCAAGCAGGTGGCCTCGGGCCGTTTCGGCGTGACCACGGAGTATCTGGTCAACTCCGACATGATCCAGATTAAGGTTGCCCAGGGCGCAAAGCCCGGTGAAGGCGGACAATTGCCCGGCCACAAGGTGGACTGGGTAATTGCCAAGACCCGGCATTCGACGCCGGGCGTGGGCCTGATTTCGCCGCCGCCGCACCACGATATCTATTCCATCGAGGATCTGGCGCAGCTCATTTATGACCTGAAGAACGTCAACCCTGCGGCTGATATCTCGGTCAAGCTGGTGTCCGAAGTTGGCGTAGGTACCGTGGCCGCAGGCGTTGCCAAGTGCAAGGCCGACCACATAACCATCTCGGGCTATGATGGCGGCACTGGCGCATCACCGCTGACATCAATCAAGCATGCCGGCTCCCCGTGGGAAATCGGCCTCGCCGAAACCCATCAGACGCTGGTGCTGAACCGGCTGCGCTCACGCGTGGCCCTGCAGGTCGATGGCGGTTTGCGCACGGGCCGCGATGTGCTGATCGGCGCCTTGCTTGGGGCTGATGAGTTCGGCTTTTCGACCGCGCCGCTGATCGCGGCGGGCTGCATCATGATGCGCAAGTGTCACCTCAACACGTGCCCTGTCGGCATCGCGACCCAGGACCCGGTTTTGCGCAAGCGCTTCAAGGGCACGCCAGAGCATGTGATCAACTATTTCTTCTTCATCGCCGAAGAGTTGCGCAAGCTCATGGCCGAGATGGGCGCAAAGACGCTCAACGAACTGGTTGGCCGTTCTGACCTGCTTGATCAGCACCGCCTGATCGATCACTGGAAGGCGCGCGGCCTCGACTATTCGAAGCTGTTCTTCAAGCCCGATCCCATGGGTGACGACACAATCTATCACTCCGAGGTGCAGCATCACGAAATCGATGATGTTCTGGACCGGACACTGATCGAGAAGGCAAAGCCGGCGCTCGAAAACGGTACGCCGGTGCAGATTGAGACCGAAATCCGCAACAACAATCGCTCCGCCGGCGCCATGCTGTCGGGTGAGCTTGCCAAGCGGCACGGTCATGAAGGCCTGCCCGACGACACCATTTCGGTGAAGATGTCCGGCACCGCTGGCCAGGCCTTCGGCGCATTCCTGTCGCGCGGCATCACTTTCGACCTGCAGGGCGAAGGCAACGACTATGTGGGCAAGGGCCTTTCGGGTGGACGTATCGTCATCCGTCCGCCAGAGAAGTCAAAAATCGTGCCGCATGAATCAATCATCGTCGGCAACACAGTGCTCTATGGTGCTATCTCCGGTGAATGCTATTTCCGTGGCGTCGCGGGTGAACGTTTCGCCGTCCGCAACTCCGGTGCCGTCGCCGTTGTCGAGGGCACGGGCGATCATGGCTGCGAGTATATGACAGGCGGTGTCGTCGTTGTCATCGGTAAGACCGGGCGCAACTTTGCGGCCGGCATGTCGGGTGGTGTCGCCTATGTGCTCGATGAGGATGAAACCTTCCGCGAGCGCTGCAACCTCGCCATGGTCGATCTTGAACCGGTGCAGGAAGAAGAGCGCCTGATGCGCCGCATCCACCATCACGGGGGCGACCTCGAATGGCATGGCCGCGTCGATATTTCCGGCGACATGTCGCGCCACGATGCGGAACGCCTGCACCAGCTCATCTCGAACCATCTGCACTATACAGGCTCCAATCATGCCAAGCAGATCCTCGACAACTGGGCCGATTATCGCGGCAAGTTCGTCAAGGTGATGCCGGTTGAATATGCCCGCGCAATCCGCGAGATGAACCACAAGAAGAGAAAGGCCGGCGCTGAATCGGCCGCAGCGGAGTAAGCCTTATGGGTAAAGTCACAGGTTTCCTCGAAATCGAACGCGAAGAGCCGCGCTACGAGCCGGCGTCCGACCGTGTGCGTCATTTCGGTGAGTTCACCATTCCGCTTTCCGAAGGCCGGGTGGTGGATCAGGCTGCCCGCTGCATGGATTGCGGCATTCCCTATTGCCATGGCGATACGGGCTGCCCGGTCAACAACCAGATCCCGGACTGGAACGATCTCGTTTATCACGGTGACTGGGAAGAAGCGGCGCGCAATCTGCATTCGACCAACAACTTCCCCGAGTTTACCGGGCGCATCTGCCCTGCCCCGTGCGAAGAAGCGTGCACGCTGAACCTCGAGGACATTCCGGTTGCCATCAAGACGGTGGAACAGTCCATTGCCGATCGCGCCATTCGCGCTGGTTGGGTCAAGCCGCAACCATCTGAAACGAAGACCGGCAAGAAGATTGCCATCGTCGGGTCCGGCCCGGCAGGTCTCGCAGCTGCACAGCAGTTGGCCCGCGCCGGACATGAAGCCCACATCTTCGAGCGCGAGCCGCGCGCAGGCGGTCTGCTGCGCTATGGCATTCCCGACTTCAAGATGGAAAAGGAACATATCGACTTCCGCGTCGAGCAGATGGAAGCCGAGGGTGTGGTGTTCCACTACAACGAGAATATCGGCATCGACCGGCCACTCAAGGAACTGCAGGACACTTACGATGCCGTGCTTTTGTGTGGTGGGTCCGAGCATCCGCGCGATGTGGGCTGCACCGGCACCGAATTGGCCGGTGTGCATTACGCCATGCCCTATCTTGTGCAGCAGAACCGCCTCAATGGCGGCGAGCAGATCGGGGCCGAGCATCCCATCTCCGCTGCCGGCAAGCATGTGGTTGTCATTGGTGGCGGCGACACGGCTTCAGACTGTATTGGCACCGCTTTCCGTCAGGGCGCTATCGCGGTGACGCAGATGGACATCCGCCCGCAGCCGCCTGAAATCGAAGACAAGCTCACCACCTGGCCGAATTGGGCCATCAAGATGCGCACTTCGTCCTCACAGGCCGAAGGTGCAATCCGCCAGTTCCAGGCCGGTACGCTCGATCTTGTCGGTAATGCCAACGGTCATGTCACCCACGCGCGCTGCGCCAAGGTCGACAAGTCCCGCAAGCCTATTCCCGGTTCCGAATTCGATATCAAGGCCGACCTGGTGCTGATGGCCATAGGCTTTGCACATCCGGTGTACGAAGGCATGCTGGAACAACTTGGCGCCAAGCTTGATGACCGCAAAAATCTTTACGCCGACACGTTCAGCTACAAGACCTCGGTGGATGGCGTTTACGCCGCCGGTGACATGCGCCGCGGCCAGTCGCTCGTCGTCTGGGCGATCCGCGAAGGCCGTCAGGCCGCCCGGTCTATCGATTTCGATCTGATGGGCGCAACGGATTTGCCGCGTTAGTCTGCTTCGGCCTCGCCGCCCGGTTCGACACCAACACCAAAGGCGTCTGCCCGGCCGACCGGCGCTTTGACGAGATCGTCGAGTTCGAACCCTGCCGGCAATGGCGCGGCGGGACCTGCACTCAACAGTTCACCTGAACGTTGTTGAACGCGCCCGAGCGGAATGACAGCTCCGGCAACTTCCAACAGCCGGATTTGCCCCAAGCCTTGCAGGGGCAGCCGCGCCATCAGGAGAGCATCGGTACCTTCAAGCGGGTCGGCAATGGCGAAACGCACCTGCCCACCGCCGCGATAAAACAGCTTCAGCGACTGATTGACATAAAACGCCAGCTTATCCGCGCCTGCCCGCGCGAAGTGAATGCCGTCACCCTTGCGCATCACGGCAGGCTGGCCGTTTATGTCGGGCCCGTTGCTGGTGTAGTTCCCGTTCTCATCGGTAAAGCGTTCATATATATCGACAAATTCAGCACCCGCCGAAAACGCCGCCAGCTTCTGAACCGAGGAGATTTGCGAAATCGCGGCTGAATAGGTCGGCGCTTGCATAGGGGGCATGCCGAGCCAGATAACCGGTTTGCCCGCCGCACGGATGGGCTGCAGAAAATTGGTGACACGCGTCGCATACGCCGCTTTCCACTCATCGGTCAGCGGCTTAACGCTCTCTCCGTCGACAGTGAGATTTTGCCGGTCGTTGATCCCCATGATCACAACGGCAATATCGAAAGTATCATCGGCAACCGCGTTTTGAATGGCGGCACCCCAGTCGAAATAGTCATCGCGCACAAAGCCCGATGACCCGACACCCTGATCGATAACAACCAGATTGGGGTCTTCGGCGTAGCTGCGTTCCAGCGCCTTGGCGAGGTCGACCGCAAGAGAATCGCCGAACACCGCCACACGTGTCGCATCCTCGGTCTTTTCCACCTCTGGCACCGGGGGTGGCAAGCTGGCCGCGGGGGTGGACCGCCGCACCGGTTCTTCCTGCTTCTTCTCTTCACCGCCGAACAGCATGTCCCAAAGAGTGCGCTTTTCCTGCGCAACCTCTATGCGGTCTTGCGCCATAGCAGGCTGTGCCACTGCAAACGGCAGCGCCAGGGACAGGACCAGCAAAAGGATGAGTGCGCGCAATTTCATGGCACCTAGTCTAGCAAACAAACATCTGGTTGACACTTGCTATGCTCAGCGCCCCACAGCCGCGCGCAGTTTTTCATGGGCGTCGAGGGTGATGAAGCCATCGGCGATCATGCCGTTGGCGCTTTGAAATTTCTGATAGGCTTCTGCCGAAATCGGTCCCAGCCGCCCATCAATTTCGCCGTTATAAAAACCAAGCGCCTTGAGCCAGGTCTGAATATCGATCCGCTGTTGCCGGTTGGGAAATGCGGTCGCTTTCGGCCAGCTGGCAACGAACGGCCCGGAGCCCTTCAACCTGTCGGTCAGATGCGCAACCGATAGTGCGTATGAATCCGAGAAATTATAGCCCTTGAGCACCAGATAGTTCGGTGTCATCAAAAATTTCGGTCCATTTCGTCCCGCCGGCACATACAAAAAGACCGGCTGTTCCAGATCGGAGAATTGCCGCCCTTTCACCCGTTTGACCCCGCGTTCGGCGAAAAATCCGATCCGCTTCATCTCATTGCGCGTTGCTATGGCGTAGTCGAACCCTTCGGGAAGTTCGACTTCAAAACCCCAGTCAATGCCGGAGGTATAGCCGAGCGAATTAAGAAAGGTGGCGCTGGTCATCAGCGCATCAGCCAGCGAAGTATGTGGGTTCACCACCCCATCGCCATCGCCGTCCGTGCCGTGCGCAATGAGCCCCGACACAATGACTTGCGTGTGCCCGATCGCTCCAGCCCAGGACCCGACCAGCGTCTCGCGCGTCCAGCCCTGATCCTGGATCAGCAGCAGCGCCGCGATGAGCTCCTGCTCATCAGCTTCAAGCCGCCCGCGGCGATGATGCACTAGGGTCGCGAGAGACGGGATCACCGGATTGATGAGCGCCGTATTGCCGAGCACCGCACCGTAATCGCTTTCCATGCCCCAGATTGCGGCAAGGATATAAGGATCAACACCCGTCTGCCGTCCGACCCGCTCGAACAGCTCGGCATTGTTTACAACGGCCCGTTGCCCGCGCGCCACGCGACCTTCGGACACGCGCCGGTCGATATACTCCCACATTGGGGTGGCAAATTCGGGCTGGTTGGTCACTAGACCGGGGATATTGGCAACCGGGCTAACACCGCGCATGACGCTGTCATAGGTCTCCGCCCGCACCCCGGCCTGCCGCGCCTTGGCCGCAAAATCGCGCACGAACGCATCAAAGCTCTGGATCGGTTCGGCAACGCCCGAGACGGGTGCGGCCACCATCAGCAGCGCGAAAGCAAGGGTTGCGAAGCAGCGGCGTAGGATCATGCCGCTACTGTTGAACGCCTTTGTGGCGAATGAAAGCGTCAGCGGTTGCGCGTCCGCAGATATTTTTCCCAGTTGAGCGCCGCCGTCACGATCTCATTGAGATCGTCGTGCTTTGGCTGCCAATTGAGCGTTGCCCGTGCCTTCTCCGCTTCCGCGACAATGGCTGCCGGGTCGCCGGGGCGACGACCGACTTCCTGCGCTTCGATATTGACGCCCGAAACCTCGCGCACCACATCGACGACCTGACGCACGGAGTAGCCGCGCCCATAACCACAGTTCATGGTCGTGCTTTCGTTGCCGTCTCTGAGATAATCGAGCAACAAGGCATGGGCCTCGGCCAGATCGGTGACGTGAATATAGTCACGCAAACAGGTGCCATCCGGCGTGTCGTAATCTGTCCCGTAGATTTGCATATGGTCACGCTGCCCGAGCGCCGTTTGCACCGCGACCTTGATCAGGTGCGTCGCCTCAGGTGTCGATTGACCGGAACGGCCCTCCGGATCGGCACCAGCGACGTTGAAATAGCGCAGCACGCCATAAGTAATGGGATGCGCCGCCGCGACATCGGCCAGCATCATCTCGGTCATCAGCTTCGAGCGGCCATAGGGCGATTGCGGATCGAGCGGTGCCGTTTCCTTGACCGGGTCCAGCCCGGCCATGCCATAAACCGCCGCCGTTGATGAGAAGATGAAATGTTTCACCCCACCCTCAACGGCCGCCTCAAGCAGATTGCGCGAGGTGGCGGTGTTGTTGGCGTAGTATTTGAGCGGGTTGACCACCGATTCCGGCACCACGATCGATCCGGCGAAATGGATGATTTCATTGATGCCATGCTCGCGGATCAGGTTGGACACGAAAGCCATATCCCCCACATCGCCCTCGGCAAAAACGGCGCGCCCGTCGATGGCCCAGTCAAATCCGGTGATCAGATTATCCGCGACGACGACCTGCTCGCCCGCATCGGCCAACCGCAAAACCATGTGGCTGCCGATATAGCCTGCACCGCCTGTCACTAAAACTGTCATTTCATTGTATCCCGAAGGTGATTTTCGGCCTGAAAACCTATGCGTGAGTTGTTTAGATTAGATTACGGCGATAGTTTAGCGCCCGAGTTCGCAAAGAGGAATTTTATCGATGGTACAAAAGGTTCGCACCGCAGTTTTTCCTGTCGCAGGATTGGGCACACGTTTTCTGCCCGCCACAAAATCAATGCCAAAGGAAATGCTGACAGTCGTCGACCGGCCGGTGATCCAGTATGTCGTCGATGAAGCCCGCGAAGCGGGGATCGAGCATTTCGTCTTTGTGACCGGGCGCAACAAGGGTGTGATCGAAGACCATTTCGATATCGCCTACGAACTGGAAGAAACACTGAAAGCGCGCGGCAAGACCGCAGAACTCAAATCGGTCGAGACCGATCGTCTGCCCGCGGGTGCTGCCAGCTTCACCCGGCAACAGGAACCGCTCGGCCTCGGCCACGCGGTGTGGTGCGCCCGGGAGCTTGTCGGCAACGAGCCGTTTGCCGTGATCCTGCCCGACATGATCATGCGTGCCAATCCCGGTGCCCTCACCCAGATGATCAGTGCCTATGAAAAGACCGGTGGCAACATCGTTGTCGTCGAGGAAGTCGACCCGAACGATGTTTCGTCCTACGGCATTGTTGCGCGCGGCGACGGGCCGGACGACGCTTTTGAGATCACCGACATGGTGGAAAAGCCGAAAAAAGAAGACGCACCATCGAACCTGATCATCTCCGGCCGTTACATCCTGCAGCCCGAAATTTTCGATCTCCTCGGCCAGCATAATCGCGGTGCTGGTGGCGAGATCCAGCTCACCGATTCCATGCTGGCCCTGATGAAATCCCAGAAATTCACCGGGGTGAAATATGACGGCAAGACCTTCGACACTGGTTCGAAGATCGGCTTTTTGACCGCCAATGTGGCCTATGGGTTGGACCGGCCCGAACTCGCCGATGCTTTCCGCGCAGAAATCGAAGCGCTGTTGAAAAGCTAGCGCTTGAAAGTCACGCCAAGCGACACGGTGTGGCTGTCGGATGCGCCGGAGACCTGATTGGCGTAGACATAATCGTAATCGGCATTGAGATCGGTGTGGGGATTAAGCGCGAAATCGGCACCCGTGCCGGCGCTGAACTCCGTTTCCGTCTGACCTGTGTTGCGCAACACTGCCAGTTCAGCACCTAACTGCCCGCGCAGTGTCAGCCGCTCGTTAATGAGATAGCTTGCATCGATCCCGGCGGTGTAATTGATCCGGCTGGTGGCGCCCGTTATCGGGTCGTCAGCGGTCAATTCGGTGCCAACAGATGTCGTGATGGCGACAGTCTCATCGGGGTTGTAGGTCACGCTGGCATCGATCAGCGCCGCATGCACGTTTCCAAAAACACTATTGTCATAGTTGCGGTAGGTATAGCCGACAGAGACCTCGCCGATCAGCACATCGTGCCAGTTGCCCGTCAGCCCCGTTTTGGCAATGTAACTCCAGCTATCCGCCTTGACCCCATATGTGCGCGAAGCGGCATCGTAAAGGTCTCGGCGCACCGCACCCTCGATGAAGGCATCGACATGCGCCGCCACCTCGTTTCCAAGCCTCAACCCGGTCTCAAGACCGGTCGTGTTGCGATCCGTGTTGCTTTGGGTGCCGCCGGCTGCCAGTCCACTAGTGCCATGTTGTTCGCGCGTGATGGATCCGCGGAGCGCTGTAAAGAACGACCCGAAGCGCCTTGTGGCGACCGCCTCTGCGCCACCTTCGACCACGATGGGCGCCGTGCTGACACCAGCGGGTAGAGACGAACTGCCCGGATCGTCCTGACTGACCCCGATATTGGCCCGCAGTTCACCGGTTACATTTCGGCTCAGAGCCAACTCGCCATTGAGAGTTGCTTCAACTTCTCGCACACGGACACTCGAAACACGTGGCGCAACGATCTCGGCGCTTGCGCCGAACACGACTTCGCGCGCTCTGGCCTTGTGCGTCAAATTAACCGACGGTGCCACCACAATCTCATATGATGTTCCGTTGCGATCCACCCGGTAGGCACCGCGCAGGGCCAACCGCCAATCGGCTTGCGTAGAGGGGAACGGATCGCCGCCCGGGCTGAAATCATAGTAGGTGGGTACTACCGGTTGCTGGTCACCGGCATAAGCGGGAACCGTCACATCATCATCAACTGATCGTGTGGTGTGTTGTGGAATCGGCCCGCAAAAGGCCGCGCCATAACACGATGCCGGCATGGTGCCGCGCAACAGATCGGGATTGTTGCTTTCCGATCCCTCGCCTGCCGCAAAGCCGGGCACGCAAAAACCCGCCGCAAACCAAAGGCTTGCAGCGCCCAGCATCAGGGTCCGGCTGTTTCTCGTACGCGGCAACATCGTCGTTCCGGAGCGCACCAGTGCGCAAGGATCATGCTTGAATGTTTATGGTTAACAAAGCCTTAGGATTGCCAATGCAGCGACGTCGGTTGGGGTTTGTTAACCGTCTTGCTTAAGCGCGTTTTAGCTTCGTTTGCCACACTATGGGTTTGGAATTCTCAACGAAAGCGCAGTGAGCGGGAGTACGGCGTCGTGGATCTGGCTACAATCCTAGGTATGATTGCTGGTGCGGGCGTTATTGCGCTTGCCATCCTGCTTGGCGGTTCATTCGCCCAGTTTGTCGACCTACCCTCGGTGCTTATTGTGATCGGTGGTGGCATGGCCGCCACCCTGATCCGCTTTCCCCTTGCCGGTGTTCTCAACGCCTTCAAAATCGGAGGCAAGGTCGCCTTTACCCACGTGAAAGTCGAGCCGCGCGAGCTGATCGAAAAGATCGCTGAGATGGGCGATATCGTCCGCCGCTCCGGTCCGCTGGGTCTGGAGTCGATCGATATCGACGAGCCGAACCTGCAAAAGGGTTCGCAGATGATCGCCGACGGTTATGACGGCAATTTCATCCGCGAATCGATGGAACTGGCGCGCGACCAATATCTGACCCGCTTGTCCGAGGGGCAACGCGTATTCAAGTCACTGGGCGATTCCGCACCGGCTTTCGGCATGATCGGAACACTGGTCGGCCTGGTGCAGATGCTCTCCAACATGGACGATCCGAGCGCCATCGGCCCGGCCATGGCCGTGGCACTGCTAACCACCATGTACGGCGCCGTTATCGCTAATCTGATCTGTTTGCCGATCTCAGACAAACTCATCGCCAAGCTGGCGGTGGAAGAGATCAACCAGACCCTGATTATCGACGGCATCATGTCGGTACGCGATGGCAAGAGCCCGGCGCTTATCCGCGAAATGCTGGTCGCCTATCTGCCGGAAAGCCAGCGCACCGGCGATAGCGACGAAGCAGCGGAAGCCGCCTAGGGCACCCGGAGCGATAAATGGCAAAAAGAGAAAAGCAAGGCGGATCGCAAGTACCCGAATGGTTGGTAACCTTTGCCGACCTGATGTCGATCCTTGTGTGCTTTTTCGTGCTGATCATCTCCTTTTCCATTCAGGACCAGGAAAAGCTTCAGGTTGTCGCCGGATCGATGAAAGACGCGTTTGGCGTGCTGGCTGTGGAACGCAAATCCGGCGTCGTCGAGCGCACCGGCAATCCGGAGCGGCGCTATTTGAAGAACCTCACCAATGAGGAACTTGATCCGGCCACCGAATATTCAACTATCGACCATGATCAATTTGAGAATCAGGGTTCGGAAGCCAATACGTTTGAAACCGAGCGCAATGATGTTGAAGTGGCTGACCAGTTCGCACTCGCCTCAGCGACATTGAAACAGGCCTGGCAGGACCTGCCGGAAATCACCGAAATATCCGACAATCTGATCGTTGAGGAAACCGAGGATGGTCTCAACATCGTCATCGCCGATCAGCAAGGCCGCTCCATGTTCCCCGAGGGGTCCAAATATCCCTTTGAGGTGACCCGCAAAGCCATCGCGGCCATGGCGCCGATCCTTGAGAAGATGCCGAATCCCATCAAGATCACCGGTCACACCGCGGCCGGCATAGTCTATTCCAATCCGCGTTATGGCCCGTGGGAGCTGTCCGCCGACCGCGCCAACTCGGTGCGCGCCATTCTCGAGGAATTCGGCGTGTCGAGCGATCACATCTATTCGGTTGTTGGCCGGGGCGATGCGGAACCGTTCTTCCCCAACGATCCCTATCTCGCAACCAACCGGCGCGTTTCCATTTTGCTGGTGCGTGAAGACCCGCCGGTCCCGGCAGAACTGCAGCCCTGATCTGGCGTGCCAGCGCTTCTAAGCGCGCCGGTAGTGCATTGCCACAACACCATTGGACAATGACATGGTCTCGATCAGCTCGAGATGTCTGGTGCTTGGCAGACCGGTTTCGTGAAGTTTGGGCCCGTGTCCGGTGATCCTGGGATGAATGAGGAACTTGTACTCATCGATCAAATCCAGCCGATCCAGCGCCGCTGCCAGCTTGCAACTGCCCAGAAGTACACCCGCCGGGGTCGCGTCTTTTAATGCCTGGATGCCCGATCGCAAATCACCCTCAATGCGGTGACTGTTGGTCCACGGAAAGTCTTTTCGCGTCGATGACACCACATATTTCGGTTTGGATTCCAGATTGACAGCCCACGCGTACACGGCTGGCGGCGCTTCCACCTCGCCGCTTGCGACCATCGGCCAATAGCTCTCCATCATTTCGTATGTGGTCCGGCCCCACAACATCGCACCATTCGCCCCCATCAGGCGGGTAAAATAATCGTGCGTCTCATCGTCAGCGATGCCTTCCTGATGGTCGATACAACCATCCAGGGTGACATTCATGCTGAAGGTCAAAAGTCCCATGCGGCTAATCTACCGCCTCAACCTTGAGCACCGCCGCCTCGTGGCCGATAATTTTCACCCGGGTGCCAACCGCCATATCCGGTCCGGTCACGCGCCAGGTCGTATCGCCCAGCACCACCCGGCCGTAACCATCTTTAATTGGCTCACTCAATGCCACAGTCTGACCGATAAAGCGGGCTGCGCGCTGATTGAGAAACGGCCTGTCGCTCTCCTCACCGCGATTGCGGCGGGAAACGCGCAGCCAGCCGACAAGGCTGAGGATCGCAAGAACACCGTAGATCACCCACTGAATGGGCCACCCCATGGGAATAAAGAGCGTCAGCACACCGGTGACCACCGCCGCCGCGCCCAGCCAGACAAATATGCCTCCGGGCACCACGAGCTCTATCGCCAGTAGGACGATGCCACCTATGATCCATGCCCACGGGCCATATGACGCAATAAAGTCGATCACTTCCATGCGGCGATGCCCCTATTGCCCGGTTGTCGGTGGCCGGCTGTTACGCGAACGGGATGCGGTGCCGCCGCCTTCGCCAAATGTTTCCTTCGCAATTTCCGCAATACCGCCGAGTGCGCCAATCACATTTGAAGCCTCGACTGGTAGCATCAGCACCTTCTGATTGGGGGACTTGGCCAGACCCTCCAGCGCCTTGATATAGTTGTTGGCGACAAAATAGTTGATCGCCTGCACATCACCGGCGCCAATCGCCTCAGACACCATAGTCGTCGCCTTGGCTTCGGCTTCCGCCGCGCGTTCCCGTGCCTCTGCATCGCGAAACGCAGCCTCGCGCCGCCCTTCAGCTTCAAGCACCTGCGCCTGCTTTTCACCCTCGGCTTCCAGAATGGCCGCCTGCCGCTTGCCCTCGGCTTCGAGAATGACCGCCCGCTTTTCGCGCTCCGCCATCATCTGCCGCGCCATGGATTCTACCAGATTGGCCGGTGGATCGATATCCTTGATCTCGATGCGGGTGATTTTGACGCCCCAGGGCGAAACTGCGGTATCCACGACCTTGAGCAGTCGCGAATTGATTTCATCACGGTTGGAGAGCAACTCATCGAGATCCATCGACCCCATGACGGAGCGAATATTGGTCATCGTCAGATTGAGGATCGCATTTTCCAGACCCGAGACTTCATAAGCCGCCGCGGCGGCATCGAGCACCTGATAAAAGGTCACACCATTGGCGGTCACCGTCGCGTTGTCGCGGGTGATGACCTCCTGGTGCGGCACATCGAGCACCTGCTCCATCATGTTGAGCTTGTGACCCACACCGTCGATGAACGGCACAATAAGATTGAGACCCGGTTTGAGCGTCCGCGTGTAGCGCCCGAACCGTTCTACCGTGTAGTTGTAGCCTTGAGGCACGATTTTCGCGCCCGAAAACAAAACAAGGATCGCCAGCACACCTGCTGCGATCAAGGTGATTGATAATCCGTCCATGGTTCCCCTCGCCGGCTTACGCCCCCACCACGGGCGAAACCTTAGGGCCGGGAGGTGTGCGGCGCAACGTTCATTTGTTGGATATCAACCCTCGACCCAGCCCGAGAGTTCACGCCGGACAACCGTCTCGATGACATCCATCCCTTCCTCGCTGTCATTGAGACAGGGAATGTAGGCATAGTCAGTGCCACCCGCTTCTAGAAATATATCCCGGTTTTCCATTGCCAGCTCTTCAAGCGTTTCAAGGCAATCGACCGAGAAAGCCGGCGCAAGAATGGCGACTTTCTTGATGCCTTTTGACGGCAAGGCAGCAAGTGTTTCATCGGTATAGGGCTGGAGCCATTCCTCCGGACCAAAGCGGCTCTGGAACGACACCATCATCTTTTCAGGCGCCCAGCCCAGTTTTTCCCGCACCAGACGCGTCGTCTTGAAACAGTGGCAGTGATAGGGATCACCCTTTTCAAGATAGCTTTTTGGCATGCCGTGGTAGGACGTGATCACCAGATCAGGCTCGAAATCGAGTTTGGCGAGCCCGTCTGTGATGCTTTTGGCCAGCGCCGCGACATAGGCGGGATCGTCGAAATAGGCGGGCGCGGTGCGTATTGCGGGTTGCCAGCGCATCGTCTTGAGGGCATCGAACGCCTTGTCATTTGCCGTCGCCGTGGTGGTTGCCGAATATTGCGGATAAAGCGGCACCAAAAGCACCCGGTCGCATCCCGCAGCCTGTAAGGCCTTGAGTTTCGTTTCCGTTGCGGGATTGCCATAACGCATGGCAAAATCAACCAGAATGGTGTCGCCAAGCCGGTCCTGCAGTTTTTCCGACTGTGATGCGGTGATGACGCGCAAGGGGCTATCACCCGCTTCCCGGTCCCATATCTTGTCATAAGCCGCGCCGCTCTTCTTCGGCCTGAATGTCAGGACAATCAGGTTAAGCACAAACCACCAGATGATTCGCGGTGTTTCAATCACCCGTGCGTCGGATAGAAATTCCTTGAGATAGCGGCGCATCGACCAGTAGTCGGTGGCATCCGGCGTCCCCAGATTGAGCAGCAAAACGCCAATCTTGCGGGCCGTGATGGTGGGATGACCCTCGGGCAGATGCTCGGACATGATGCGCTCATTGTTTGGAACGGTTAAAAACTGCGGCAAAGATAGTCATCGCGCCTGCCGATGCAAGGCGCTGTGGCGCGCATGTGACCGATTGTCCAAGTCCCCCAGCTTACATCCCCACCGGAATTTTTTCCAGTTGGTCAAAGTTCCGGGTTCCCCGCCATGAATTTGTTAACTAAACTCGATAGGACATCGTGCCGTGACAAGCGCGATTGCAGTGGAGGTTAGCAATGAAACACTTATTGAAAACAGCATTGGCCGGGTCGACGGCGCTTCTGGCGCTTTCCAGTGCCCAGGCCCTTGCCGAAGATGTGGACATCACCCTTTTGCTGGTGTCCGATATTTACGAAATGGGTGCCGACTGGGATCGGGGCGGATTCTCCCGCGCCGCAGCCGTTGCCCGTGCGGAAAAGGAAGCACACGAAAACGTACTTTATTTCCATGCCGGCGACACGATTTCGCCGTCCCTGTTCTCCGGTTTTGACCAGGGCGAGCATGTGATCGATCTGTTGAACATGGAGCCACCCGACGTCTTCGTGCCGGGCAACCATGAATATGATTTCGGCGAAGCGATCTTCAAAGAACGCATGGGTGCGCTCAACTCGACCAAGCTCGCCGCCAATCTGCGCGACAGCGACGGCTCGGAAATCACCGGTTTCGCTGACACCGCCATCTATGAGTTCGGTCCGGTCAAGCTGGGTGTGATCGGCCTGACGGCTGAAGACTCACCGGTCAAATCAAGCCCCGGCGATCTGCAGATCACCGCAGCTCTGCCGACACTTGAGGCCCAGGCTTCGGCACTGCGTGATCAGGGTGTGGACATCGTTGTTGCGGTGACCCATTCCACCGTTGCCGTTGACGCCGATCTTATCGCGTCAGGCGCCGCCGACTATATTCTTTCAGGCGATGATCACTTCCTGCAGGTTATCGACAATGGCGTCACCGGCTTTGTTGAGCCGACATCCGACGCGATGAACCTCGTCGCCATCGATCTGACAGTTACCGTCGAGGTAGAGGAAGACGAGCGTGATGTCGAATGGCACGCCAATTACCGCGTCATCGATACCGCCGACTATGCGGTGCCTGAGGACTACGCCACCAAGGTTGCCGATTTGCAGTCGGAGCTTGATCGCGAACTCGATGTCCCGGTCGGTACCGTCACCACACCACTCGACAGCCGTCGCAGTTCCGTGCGCACCATGGAAGCGACCATGGGCAATCTGGTTGCCGACGGCATGCGTCATGCAGTTGATGCCGATGTGGCGATCACCAATGGTGGTGGTATCCGCGCCGACAGGGAATATGAGGCCGGTCATGAGCTGACCCGCAAGGACGTGTTGTCCGAACTGCCCTTCGGCAATCTGACACTCAAGCTTGAGGTCACCGGCGCCGATATCGTCGCCGCGCTGGAAAACGGCCTGCAATCCTTCCCGGATGCAACCGGCCGCTTCCCGCAGGTCTCCGGTCTCACCGTGGTGTTCAACCCGGACAAGCCCGCAGGTGAGCGCGTGGTGTCGGTCAAGGTCGGTGATGCAGATCTTGATCCCAATGCCACCTACTCGCTGGCCACCAACGACTATATGGCCCGTGGCGGCGATGGCTACACCATGTTCGTTGGCAAGCCGAACCTGATCACGCTGACTGATGCCAAGCTGATGGCTAATGATGTGATGGCTTATGTGCGGCAGATGGGCGAAGTCGCTCCGACCGTGGAAGGCCGCATCACCACCGGCATGTAGGTCACGTCCGGCAAACTGAGATACGAACCCCGGCGTCCGCGCCGGGGTTTTTATTATGATCAGATATTGGCGGCGAGCAGGACGATGCCAAACAGGAGCACAAGCACCGCGCCAGCGAGTTCCAGCCACCACAAAAGATCCGCAGCAAGGCCGGCGTAGCGGCCGCGTAACAGGCTGGTCGCGTCCTTGAGCAGAATTGCCAGGGTCGCCAGGATTGCAACGGTCAATGCGGTGCCAAGACCCATCAGGAACACAGATGCGATCCCGGCGGCAAATACGCCCTGGCTCAATGCAAACACCAGCACCACAAGTGCACCCGAACAAGGCCGCAACCCAACCGCCAGCACGACACCGGCCATTTCACGCACGGTGCTGCCCGTGTGCTTGGGATCTACGAAATGCGCATGTCCGTCGTGATCGTGGTCATGGTCGTGATGATGATGGCCCAGATTAAAAATCTTTCGCGCGATCAACCACAGTCCGAGCGCGATCACCAGCATGTAGGACCCAAGTACAATCACATCGGTAGAGTTGGCGAACTGCGTCGCCGTCAGCCCCAGAAGCAAACCGGCGATCAGGACGAACACAACCGCAACCAGCGATTGCAGCATGGCCGAAGCGACACTGAGGGCAATCCCCCGTTTCACCTCTGATTGGGTGGCCAGCACATAGGATGAGATGACAACCTTGCCATGCCCCGGCCCTGCCGCATGGAACACACCGTAAAGAAAGCTCAACACGCCCAGGGTAATCAGGGCGGTGTAGCCATTACGCAGTTCGGAGAGCGCATCGTTCAAGGCGCCATAAAACGCCTGCTGCTGCGCGTTGATCCAGCCCAGAAAGCCTGTACGCACCACCGGCAATCCTTTTTCCGCCGGAGGCGCGGCAAATGGCGTGGCGCTGCGCTCCTGCTGTTGCGAGGCCGCACGTTGCGCTGCTTCCACTGCCGTCGCCGGCGGGGCACCCGTGCAGTCGAGAAAAACCACATTGGCCAGATCAGCGGCGGCATCTTTCAACTCAGGCGGCAATTCGGTGACATCCGGCCCGATCTCGAACAAACGTTGTTCCAGCGCCGGATCGATGGCCTGCGGCCGGTTCACTTCCGTCCGGCACGCCTCCGGCGCATTATTGAGCGTCGCACCGCGCGAGGTCAGAAACGTGAATGCGGAATAATATTCAGGATCGGTGACCTCGAATTCGACCATCTCACCGGCAACCGCAAGTGGTGATGGCGGCGCGATATCGAATGTCAACGTCACCCGGGCGCCATCATAGTGCATGCGCGGCTGGCCGGTGGGTGACAGGCTCAGATCTTCAGCCCCGATACCTGCAAAGGTGAAATAGTCGTACTCAGCCAGACCGACAATATTGTCGTCCGCCAACACCTGCAGTTCGGTATCGTCATAAACGCCGTCATTGTTGGTATCGAGCCCTTGCAGCGTCCATTGCGAAAACGCCTGGTCGAAGGTCCACTCATGTGTGACCGCTGTCAGCTCGCCGAAATCGTTGAATGTGAATGCAATGCGCGCATCAATCCAGATATGCGGGTGCGCAATCGCCCCGGTGATGCTCAGAAATGCTGATACAACAAGCGCCCAGATAGTGGCGCGAACCCAACGAATACCGGCCAGTTCAGCCTCCAACACAAATATCTTCCAGGATGAGCACGCCCATCCGCGCCGCACGAATGCGTATTTAGTAAACCGGGTTCTCATCGAACCAGGCGACCAGGTGATCGATCAGAGCCCGGACCTTACCCGCGAGATGACGCCGGTGCGGATAGACCGCCTGCAATGCTAGCGGATCCGGCATGTGTTCGGTCAGAACCGCAACCAGTTTGCCATCCGCCACCTGCTTGTCCGCCAGATATGACGGGATTGCGGCAAAGCCAAGTCCTTTGATCGCCGCCTCCATGGCCGCAAGCGGTGAATTGACCCTGATCCGGCCTGAAACATGCACGCTGACCGGTTGCCCGTTCTCAACAAACCGCCAGTTTGCCTGCCCCTGCAGGTTGGTATCAACGATACATGGCATTGTCTTCAGTGCCTCGACATTTTTTGGCGTTCCCAGCGTTTTTAATAGATCCGGTGCGGCACAGACCGTTATGCGCGTTTCACCGATCTTGCGGGCGATGAGCGAGGAATCCGGCATGGCGGAAATTCTAAGTGCCAGATCAATGCCTTCGTCCACCAGATCGACAAACCGGTCTTCAAGCCGCAAATCGACGCTCACCTCCGGATGCACCTGCATGAAGGCAAAAATCGCCGGAGCCAGTGTTGTCTCGCCCAGGTTCCGGGCCGCCGATATCCGCAGCAGGCCGCGCGGTTCTGCGGTCTGATCGGTGATCGTCGCATCGAGATCATCAAGTTGCTGCAAAATGTCGCTGACTTCACTGTAGTAGGCAGTCCCCGCCTCGGTGAGACTGAGTTTACGTGTCGTGCGGTTCATCAGCCGGACACCGAGATAATCCTCAAGATCAGTGACATATTTGCTCAACAGCGCCTTGGAGCGGCCATACTGGCGGGCGGCGGCTGAAAATCCACCGGCCTCGTAGACCTGAACGAATGCGCGGATACGCGACAGATCCTGTGTCATCAGTTCTCCCAGGGGAAGGTTGGCGGGTTCAGAAAACCGTTTCGGGTATGTGAACGCAAAATCTTAACGCAAAGGCGATGTGTGAACAATCGGCCCGCATTAACCGGGCGTCAATTAACGATTAATGCGTGTGCCGTTCGACGAGGTCCGGGATTCCGGGGTATTTTGGCGATTATGCACAAAGCCGCTGCGCGCACGACACTCTTTCGACTGATCGAGGCCGGGCACCTTGCCCGGTCGGCCATGCTTGTGCCGCTGCAAGAAGCGGGCCTGGAACCGGGCGATGACGCAATCCTGTTCGGCCTTACCGACCCCGAGGGCGCGACCGAGGACGATCTGCGGGCCCTGACCGGTCTCGACGCCACAAATCTTGATATGCGCCTGGCGCGGCTTGGGATGATGGGCGTACTCGACCGTCCGGCGGTTGGTCCGCTGCTTCTGCCCGGCGCCCGGCTTACTGAGCGCGGGCAAGACATTGCCGACACCCTGACCGCGCAATGGCGTCAACTCGATGAAGCGTTGGTGGGCGAACTCAAACCGAAGTCCAAAAAGAAGCTGCGCAAAGTCCTGAAACGGTTCGTCAAGCTGCTCGCGCTTTGACGCGGAGCTGTTCAGTTTTTCTTCCAGCGTTGGCCGGAGAGTTTTTCGGTGATGGTTTCGGATGCAAAGGCCGCCACGAGGGACAGGGTAATGGATGCGGCGGAGAGAATGTAGACCTCCCTCATGCCGTCGGCACTCTGTAGCGCGGTAAAAATTGCCAGCGAAAGCGTGCGCGTTTCGCCCGGAATGTTGGCAACGAACGTAATCGTTGCCCCAAATTCTCCCAGTGCCTTTGCAAAGCCGAGTACGATCCCGGCAACCAGCCCCGGCGCGGCAAGTCTGAGGTCAAGCGCCAGGAATCGCTTCCAGCGCCCGGCACCGTCGATCACGGCAATGTCGTGCACCTCAGGATCGACCGCCTCGAAGGCAATACGCATCGGGCGCACCATCAGCGGTACGGAGATCAGCCCGGCCGCGAGCGCGGCGCCCGTCCAGCGGAAACCGAACTCGATCCCCACCGAGGCCAGCGCCACGCCGAACACACCGTGCGGACCGAACAGGTCCAGCAACACAAGCCCTGTCACCACCGGCGGCAACACAAGCGGCATGAGCACCAGCGCACTGACAAAAGCCTTGCCCGGGAAGTTCTTGCGCGCCAGCAATAGCGCCAGTGCAACCGCAACCGGCACAGCGAACAACAATCCGGTCAGTGCGACCCTCAGCGTCAGACCGATGGTGGCCAGCATTTCGGCACTCATGGCACCACCTCAAATCCCGACACTGATATGATCATGCGCGCCGGTTCAGTTTTCAGCGATGCAATGAAGGCATCGGCATCGATGGAGAGGTCCGGATTGCGCGCCAGATAGTAGACTACCGGGTCATGCAATTCCGGGTCTATTTCTCCCACAATCACCACATCGTCTCGTCGTGCATCTGTCGCGTAAACAATACCATAGGGTGCCGCCCCCCGCGCCACCAGCGCCAGTGCGGCGCGCACATCAGCTGCGGGTGCCAGCGCATCCGACAGATCGTCCCAGACCCCGGCTGTTTTGAGCGCCTGTTGCGCATAAATGCCTGCGGGTACATGCACCGGATCACCCAGTGCCAGCCGCCGGCCTGCAAGGCGCTGTGGCAGTTCTTCCAGCGTAACAACATCAGTGTTGCCCTCCGGCGCGACAATGACCAGCCTATTTTGGACAAAGGGCATCACGTCGCGATAACCGGCCTCGTGCACAGCATGGTCGACCCAGTCGCGATTGGCCGAGATATAGATGTCAGCCGGTGCGCCTGCCGCAATCTGCCGGGCCAGTGTCGAAGATGCCCCGGCGACAATGGTCACCTTTTCACCTGTTGCATCCTCGAACCCCTGCGCCAGCGCTTCCATCAGATCGACAAGGCTGGCCGCGCAATAGATGGTGACATCCGCCCGCGCCGCGATAATCGGCAGAGCCATGAAAAGAGCGAGGCTGAAAATCAGGTTTTTGAGAAGGGGCCGCAGCATGGCGTTGGCTTCCGGTGGACAAAGATTTCTTAACCGCCATCGGGCTTTGGCCCGGATGTAGCACAGGCTTTATTGAAATGCCCGCTAAAAGTACCTAAGTTCCGCCGCGACCACATACATTTGATGCGTAACGCCGGGGGGCGACACGATGGTACAACAAATCAACGCGGTAACGCCCCTTGAGGAAGCGCGCGCGATTATCGGTGAAAATTTCGATCTGAAATACTCCGCCGCTGTCAAACGCGCGACCAACAAGATTTATGATCGGGTCAAGGACAAAGTACCCGAAATCGAGTGGCCCTTCTATGCGCCGCTGATCTTCCAGATCAACCGGCTGAAGAAAAAGAAGGATGCCGTCATCCTCGCCCACAACTATCAGACGCCGCAGATTTATCATGGCGTCGCCGATGTGGTCGGCGACAGTCTGCAGCTTGCGATTGAGGCGACCAAGGTCAAGCAACAAGTCATCGTTCAGTGCGGTGTGCACTTCATGGCCGAAACGTCGAAACTGCTCAACCCGGACAAAACCGTCCTGATCCCCGATAGCCGCGCCGGCTGTTCCCTCGCCTCATCTATCACGGCGGAAGACGTCATGGCCATGCGGGCGCAATATCCCGGTGCGCCTGTGGTGACCTATGTGAACACCTCAGCCGCCGTCAAAGCAGTGACCGATGTGTGCTGCACCTCCTCAAACGCGGTCGATATCGTCAATGGGGTCAAGGGTGATACCGTCATCATGATCCCCGATCAGTTCCTGGCGCAAAATACAGCCAAGAAAACGAAGAAGAAGATCATCACCTGGGCCGGCGCCTGTGAGGTGCATGAAACCTTCACCGCCGCTGATATCGCCGAACTGCGCGCTGCCTACCCCAAGGCCAAGATCATTGCACACCCGGAATGTCCGCCAGAGGTGATCGACGCGGTCGATTTCTCCGGCTCTACCGCCGGCATGATCAACTGGGTGAAAACCGAAAAGCCCCCGAAAGTCGTCATGGTCACCGAGTGCTCCATGTCCGACAACGTCGCCTCGGAGACGACGGGCGTTGAGTTCCTGCGCGGCTGCAATATCTGCCCGCACATGAAACGCATCAATCTTGAGAACATCCTGTGGTCGCTGCACACAATGACCGAGGAGATCACCGTGCCCGAGGACATCATCGAACCGGCCCGGGCATCTGTGGAACGGATGATCGAGATGAGCAAAAAGGGCGACCCGCTCTCGGCGTGAGGTCTCAGCCCACCCCGGTCCGGCTGGCGAACTGCCGCCGGTGCCACACCAGCGCATCCGTTGCCGGGCGCATGTCACGATGTGTCGCCTCGATCATGCGTCCGGAGGCATTGAGAACGTCCAGAAGCTCAGGATCGATCAGCGACGTATCGACGATGATTTCCAGATTATCGCCGATGGTCAGATGAAATTGCGAGAAGGCATCTGCGGCAGGTTCGCAAAAAGCCACCAGATTATCGGCCCGTATCGCACCACCTGCGGCCATGGCTTTGACGGGTGTGGCCACCAATCTGGATTGCGTATCGGGAGCACCGGTCAAGGCGCATTTATTGCCGTAAGCCTGCAAAACCTGCTGTTCGAGCCGCTGTAACGCGTTGGGTGCCCATTCGAAAGGCGTGGCCTCTTCGGCCAGTCCACCCGGGCTTTCACCCATGATTTCAGCAAACAGAGTATCGTCTATGCCGCGCCAGTGATCGCGCAACACTGCTCGTGTGTCTGGCAAGGGGAGTGGCTGATCAAACACTTCACACTCTGCAACGACCGCCCCAAGTCTGTCGGGCAGGCCACTCAATTCCGCCAGTCCTGCCAACCGCGCTGTACCGATCACCTTCACCTCGCCGGCCAATGGCTCAACCAGCAAGAGCACCGGCTCACCAATGTGCGGGACAAGATCAATGCCGTCCTGCCGTGCCACCGGCACCATCAGGGACGTTGTATCCAGAAGCGCGTTGTCTATCGGAACTGAAAAGCAAATTTTCATAAGCGTCCGCATTTACCCGTACGGGAAATTACGAACATATCGTCGCCCGGCACGGCGGGTAAGCGCAAACGCCCTAATCTTTCGCACAGTTCACAACTTCACCGCTTTGCACTTGCTTATCATCCCGACCGCTTTACAACCGCCTGAGCGGAGGACGCTATGAGCCTGTATGACAATACTCTGAACGCCGACGGCGCCCTGATCGTCGGGGCCGGATTGGCCGGACTTTTTTGTGCGCTGAAGCTCGCGCCGCGCCCGGTGACGGTGCTATCGCCAAAGCCGCTTGGGTTTGGTGCGTCATCTGCCTGGGCGCAAGGTGGTGTCGCTGCAGCGGTCGGCAAGGGAGATAGCGCGCACCTGCATGCCGAAGACACCGGCAAGGCCGGCGCTGGTATTGTCGATCTGGCCATTGCCGAAAGCGTTGCGGCGGAAGCCGCGCAACGGATCGAGGATCTGGCGCGCTGGGGCACGCCGTTCGATCGCGATGGCGCGGGTCAGTATGTGCTTTCAAAGGAAGCTGCTCATTCGGTCAATCGCGTTGTCCGGGTTTCCGGCGACCGGGCCGGGGCCGAAATCATGAAGGCCATCATCGAGGAAGTGCGTAAGACACCCTCGATCCGCGTCGTAGAAGGATTGACCGCCGTCGATCTCGCCCGGCAGGACGGCCGCATCGTTGGCGTCTATGGCCGCAAGCTCGGTGACCCGTATGCCGAACCTGTTTATATCCGCTCCCGCGCAACCGTTTTGGCTGCGGGTGGGCTTGGCGGACTTTTTGCTGTCACTACCAACCCGCCGGGCGTGCGCGGCCACGCCATGGGCATGGCGGCCCGCGCCGGAGCGCTGATTGCCGATGCAGAATTTGTGCAATTCCACCCTACCGCCATCCTGACCGACCGCGACCCGGCGCCGCTTGCGACCGAAGCCTTGCGTGGCGAGGGCGCGATTCTCGTCAACGATCTTGGTGAGCGCTTCATGCTCGACATCCATCCCGATGCAGAACTTGCGCCGCGCGATATTGTCGCCCGCGCCAATTTCCGGCAGATCAAAAACGGCCGAAAGGTCTTTCTCGACACGAGAGAATGCCTCGGCGAAAAGATCCTCACCGCCTACCCGACCGTCGCAAACTATTGCGCCGAGGCGGGCATTGATCCGGTCGAGGACATGATCCCCGTTACCCCTGCAGCACATTATCATATGGGTGGTGTAAAAGTGGACGAGGACGGGCGCTCGTCGCTGCCCGGCCTTTGGGTTTGCGGTGAGGCCAGCTGCACCGGCCTGCACGGTGCCAACCGGTTGGCCTCGAACTCATTGCTCGAAGCGGTCGTTTTCGGCGCACGGATCGCCGAAGATATTGGTGGGCTGGAGCCGGTGCGCGAAAGCCTCGCCCCGTTTGAAGGTATCAGCTGGGATGACGCGGAAGGCGACGCTGTTGAAGAGCGGTTACGCAACCTGCCCGCCGTTCAGGATTTGCGCCGCACTATGACAGATCTTGTCGGCGTCGAGCGCGATGCGGCGGGCCTAAAGGAAGCGTTGCGGCGCATCGCGGAGCTAGAGGCGACAGCAGAGAATGTCACCCGCTCCTATCTCAACATGACAACCTCAGCGACCCTCGTTGCCGCGGCGGCTCTCAAGCGCACTGAAAGCCGGGGCGGCCATTTCCGCACCGACTATCCCGAGACGGATGATCAGAACTGGCATGCACACACGACGATGACGTTGCCCGAAGCGCTGAAGATCAGGGCAAACGCCTGAGGATCAATCCGCGTCAAGCAGGTAGGCCGCAATCGCTTCAAGATCTTCATCGGTCCAGTGTGATGTCGATTCCGAGATCACCTCGCCCATGGCGCCACCAAGCACATTAAACCCCGGCGTGAATCCGGTCTTCAGCGCATCGATCAAGCCGGCCATATCGTAGCCCTCAGCTTCGAGTTCTGCGACTGTAATAGCGGGCACATTGCCACCCGGCGTGCCCGTGCCACCGGCCCACATACGCGAATTGTCACGACCGCCAAGCGCATTACGCGGCGTGTGGCAGGCCGAACAGTGTGCCGGCCCGTTAGCAAGATAGGCACCTCGGTTCCAGCGCTCGGAGCGGGTGGGATCGGGTTCGAAGCGTGCGGGTTTGAAAAACAGGTTTTTCCACCCCAGCATCGCTGCGCGAATATTAAACGGAAAGGACACCCGGTTTGGCGGCGCCGGTGTCGCAACCGGTTCCTGCTGCATCATGGCGGCATAAAGATCGACCACATCCTGATCGGTCAGCAGCGTGTAGTTGTCATAGGGAAAGGCCGGATAATAATGGTTGAGCAGCCCGGGACCCTTGCCGTTGGAGAGCGCGTCGGAGAATTCAGCCAGTGTCCAATTGCCAATCCCCGCCTCGGGATCGGGCGTGATATTGGGCGGCACAAAATCACCGAACGGCGTTTTCAGTGCCGGACCACCGGCCAAATGTGCGCCATCATTTTTGATGTCGGTGTGGCAGGCCACACACCCGCCCAGCCGGATAAGATACGCGCCGCGGTCAGCGTCAGCAGTCAGCGTCAGATCGCGTTCCGGGCCTGTGACAGGCCTGAGGAAGTACACGGCGATAGCCAACCCGACAATGACGACAAGCCCTAGTCCGATCCGCCCACGCCGCATGGAGTGCCTCTTATTTTCGTGTAGATTCGGGTCATAAGATCAGAGGCGATGACACAGCGCAACGACCCTGACGCAGAGGTGAACACTGTGTCCAGAAATGCTGCTTAAAGTGTCGCCAGCACCGCTTCGACCTTGGAACGATCCGGCGGATTGCAGCCCTTCTCTGCGCAATTGAGACCGGCGACGATGGCACCAAATTGCAGCATTTCCTGAAGCGCTGGCGCATCAAGCGCCTGTAGTCGTCCGGGCACAAGCGCCTCCCGCTCTCCAAGGATACTCAAAACACCGGCCATCAGACTGTCACCGGCACCCACAGTATCGCCGAAGACAGGCGGCGCATAAATCGGTACTTCAGCCTTCCCGGATCTTGTAAACGCCTGCGAACCATCTTCGCCACGCGTCACCACCACAAGCTCACAATGCGGGCGCGCCAGAAGCGCTTCTGCATGCGCCTCAATGCTCATCGTATCGTCGAGCCATGCCAAATCTTCATCAGAGAGTTTGACCACGTGCACCCGATCAAAGAAATCCGAGAGCCGTTGCCGGTAGCCATCGGGATCGGCAACAAGTGTCGGCCGGACATTAGGATCCATGGAGAGCACGGCGCCACGCGCCGCCGCCTCATCGGCAACCGACAGCCAAATTTTTGCGTCCTCAGCGAGGATCGGACAGAACCCGCCAATCTGAAACAAGGTCGGTGCATCAGGCAGAGCCGCAATCAGCCCCTCGCGAGTAAAGGCGCGGTCAGCGCTGCGGTAAAACTCATACTGCGCCTGCATCTTTTCGTTGAGTGTCACCACAGCCAGGGTGCTGGGGGCCGCAACACGCTGTTCCAGCAGGTGTTTCACCCCCGCCGCGTGCAGGGGCCCCAACAACTCATCGCCAAAACCGTCCCGCGAAATCGGACACAGAAACCCCGCCTCATTGCCAAGCTTCGCGAGCGCAATTGCGCAATTGTAAGGGGACCCGCCGGCGTGCGCAGTCATGCGGATCAAGCCGTCTGTCCGCTCCCGGTCGGACACCAGATCGATCAGGCTCTCCCCCGCAACTACGAACATATTTCGCTCCTTCATATTCTAAACCGCTCTTCGCGCCCGTTCTGCGCCGTCAATAAAGCATCTCGCTCAGGCTGGCATCCATTTTCCCGCACGAAAAAATTTCTTCTGGGAATGAAACCGGCGCCGCCCCTTGCACGTTGAAGCTGCACCCGCCTAGATAGGCACATGGCAAATCCTGCTTCGAAAAAAGTCATCATTGCCGCACTGGTTGGCAATTTCGCCATCTCGGTGACCAAGTTCGGTGCAGGCTTCTTCACCGGCAGTTCTGCCATGCTGACCGAGGGCGTGCATTCCCTGGTCGATACCGGCAATCAGCTTTTACTGCTATACGGCTTGCGGCGCTCCACCATGCCGGCTGATGAGCAACATCCATTTGGCTATGGCAAGGAGCTGTATTTCTGGACATTTCTCGTTGCGATCCTGATTTTCGGTCTCGGTGCCGGCATCTCGATTTATGAGGGTGTTCATAAAGCGCTTGATCCGCACCCGATCACCAACGCCTATATCAACTATATCGTCCTCGGCATTTCGATCGTGTTCGAGGCGTTCGTCTGGCGTATCGCCTTCATTGAATTCCGCAAAACGGTTGGTGACCGTGGCTTCTGGAAAGCGGTGACCGGATCAAAGGATCCAACTGTTTTTACCGTTCTATTCGAGGACACCGCAGCGATGGCCGGGCTTGTCATCGCCTTCGTCGGCATTCTGTGCGCGCAGATATTCAACATGCCCGTACTCGACGCCTACGCCTCCATTGGCATCGGTATCGTACTGGCGGTCACTGCACTTGTGCTGGCCTATGAGTGCAAGGGCTTGCTGACCGGCGAGGCGGCCGATCCTGCCGTGATTGCGGAAATCCGCCGGATTATTGCTGATTTCACGGACGTAAAGAACATCAATGAAATCCAGACCATGCATTTCGGACCCAACAATGTCCTGGTCGCCATCAGTCTTGATTTCGAGAACACACTGACGGTGCGGCAGGTCGAGAACAGGGTTTCAAAAATGGAAGCACAAATCGGCGAACTCATTCCGAGTGTCGACCGCATCTTCATCGAAGCCCAGAGCAGAGCCGACCACAAAAAGGCCGTGCAGGATAACGGGCACTAGACGCCGGGCGAACTAGCCGGTGGCTTTTATGCGGTCGCTTATTCCGAGCAGTTGCTTTTCGATCATTTCAACCGGGTTTTGGGTCGGGCGCCCGAAGTAATAGCCCTGCATGAGGGTGCATCCCGCCTCGCGCAGCATATCGACCTGTTCTTTCATCTCAACGCCCTCGGCCAGCACCTGCATATCGAGTTCGCGCGCCATGGAAATCATGGCGTCAACAACCGCCTTGTCGCGCCGAGTTTCGCCATAGCGATCGATAAACGCCTTGTCGATCTTGAGCTTGTTGAGCGGCAAACGGGTGAGGTAGCTCAGCGATGAATAGCCCGTGCCGAAATCATCCATGGCCAGCCCGACACCCAGTGCATCGATGCGTTTGAATGCCTGGTGGGTCAGACCCGTGTCCTGCAGCATGACGCTTTCGGTCACTTCCAGCTCCAGCCGACTCGGCTCGAGTCCAGTTTCCGTCAACACCGATTTGATCAGATTGGGTAGCCGGGAATCCCGCAGTTGCAATGGCGACAGATTGACAGCAATTGTCAGGTCCTTGGGCCAGTCACGCGCTTCATGACACGCACGCCGCAACGCCCAGGCACCCAGATCATGGATTATGCCGCAACGTTCCGCGACACCGATAAACCGGGACGGCGGAACAACGCCGAACTCTGGATGCTCCCAACGCAGCAGCGCCTCAAATCCAACCAGTTGCCCGGTTGTCGATTCAATCTGCGGTTGATAGGCCAGCGCCAGACCCTTGTCGTGTTTGACGGCGTGCGCCAGCTCGGCCTGAAACCGTAACTGATCCGAAGCCTCCCGGTTAATCTCACGGTCGAAGAAACGGTAGGTGTTCCGGCCATCAGCCTTGGCGCGGGTCAGCGCCAGCTCTGCGGCGCGCATCAATTCTTCACCGGTATCTGCATCATCGGGCAGAAATGCAATCCCGATCGAAAGCGTGATCCGCGTCACGATGGAGCCGATGGTGAACTGATTTGAAATGGCCGTTTGAATACGCGCCATCAGGGATTCAATCTCGGCCCGCCCGCCCTGCGTACGGCGCAGGATTGCAAACTGATCCCCCGATATCCGGAACAGGTCACCATCCGAGGTGAACGAGGATAATCGGCGGCTGATCAGGGACAAAAACGCATCACCCGCCGCATGGCCGAACGTATCATTGACGCCCTTGAAGTTGTCGATATCGAGCAGGATAAGCGCCAATCCCTGTCCGGGTGGTGTTGAACCGGCCCGGCTTTGAAGCTCGTCGTTGAACCGGCGCCGATTGGGTAGCGCGGTTGCCGGATCCGAATTGGCGAGAAAAAGAGCCTTCTTTTCCGCTAAGCGTGCACCCGCCGTGATCCAGACCATGTAAACAAGACCGGCCAGACACACCGCAGCAGTTACAGCTGCCGCGATGGCCGCAAACAGGCCCGCGCCGCGTTTCAGCAATGCTTCGAAATGGTGGCGGTCCACCTCGACACTGACGAGGCCGCTCGTATCCGATCCGCGCTGTAGCGGAATGAGCACGGCCAACGCCCCTTGCGCGCCATCATCCGCGTCGCCCAGCGTGGCAACTTGTGCTTCACCATTGAGCAACACATGACGTGCAGCGGCTTGCAAATCCGTGCCTTTGAGTGCCCGTGCCTGAGGCTGTCCGCCCATCTGGGTCATCTCACCGAATTTGGTGAATACCGCATATCCAGTCACCGAGCCGAAATGTGCACGTGCCTCAAATGACGACAAATCGACAATGTCACCTTTTTCGTCACCCTGCCCGGTCTCATAAAGTGCGCGTTCGATCAGGCTATCCGGCCAGTTCAAGGTAATTGGAACCGGCGTACCTGGAAGTTCATGCTCCTGCTGAAGCGCAGCAAGCACCGAACGGGCCAGCCGTTCAGCGTCGATTATGACAAGTCGTTCGACAACAGCACCGCTACCGGTCACGATCATCATGACCAGCGCCAACAAGGCACCTCCAGCACCGGCAACACTGGCCATTTGCCCAAAACGGCTCATGGCACCCCCCCGTGTTTGTACTTAATCACGAGGCTACCTGCGATGTATGAGCATTGCGTAAACGGCAAGAAATGCCCGAAAACGTTTTCAAGAAGATCACGAATTCAGGTAGTTTTGGTAAAGATACCGGTAACGCCGCGTTACGTCTGTGCGCGGCCAATCGCCGTTAAACGCTCTTTCAGCGCAAGCTTACCAATGCTTTCGAGCGGCAGATTGACGAAAATCGAGATGCGCTGATTGAGCATGCGATAGGCGATGATGTCGTGCCAGCGGGTTAGCACCGAGTGGTGTCAGCTGCATGCTTATACCCTGAGGTCGTCGAAGTGGTTTCGAGCATCAAAGTCAAAAAATTTCACTCAACCGGGAATAAATCTCCGTTTCGGGTGTTGTGCATCATGTAGGCGTCAAAAACGCTTGGCGCCCGTGTCACGGAGGACAACACTGATGAAACCGATTTCACTTCTCGCCATTGCGGCCACGACACTCGCCCTTTCCACCCCGACCGTACTTGCCGCACCCGATGGCATTGCTGTTAATGATGGTGTTCTGACGGCTGCGAACGGCATGACACTTTATATCTTTGACAAGGATGAGCCGGGCGTCACCAACTGCTATGAGCAGTGCGCCATCAACTGGCCGCCGCTGATTGCCAATGAAGGCGATATGGCAGAAGGTGACTACACGCTGGTCGAGCGAAATGACGGCGGCAAGCAATGGGCGTATAAAGGCATGCCACTCTATTTGTGGATCAAAGATACCAACCCAGACGACAAAACCGGCGACGGTGTCGGTGGTGTCTGGCATCTCGCTGAGGAGTAATCACCTCGCCATGACTGCTTTTCTGGACGAGATTGAAAGCCATATTCCGGCCCTTCGGCGCTATGCGCGGGCGCTGACCCGCAATCGCGACCAGGCGGATGATCTCGTCCAGGACTGCCTTGAGCGGGCCATTGCCAAGAAACGCCTCTGGCAGCCCACCGGTTCGCTCAAGGCCTGGTTGTTTCGCATTCTGTTGAACCTGTTTCGCAATGAATTGCGCCGCGACCGCGTTGCGCCGGCGACATCGCTGGATGATTTGACGATCGAACCGGCCACACCGGCAGCGCAAACCGGGCGCGTCGCACTCGCAGAGGTGGCCCGAGCCATGGAAAAGCTGCCAGGCGAACAACGCGAGGCGTTGCTTCTGGTGGTGCTTGAAGGCATGAGCTATGCCGAGGCGGCGCATGTGCTTGAAATTCCGCAAGGCACCCTGATGTCGCGTCTCAGCCGGGCGCGCGCAACACTCAAACACTTAACCGGCGAAGGGGACGAGCCCAGACTGAGGACAGTGAAATGACGCTACGCATGGAAAAAATCGGCGAGAATGAGCTGATGGCCTATGTCGATGGCCAGCTGTCCGACACTGATCGCGCCATTGTCGAAGCCTATCTGGCCGACAACCCCGAAAAAGCCGAACAGGTTGCGGAGTGGCAGCGTCAGTCCACTGACATCGCTGCCTTGTTCGCTCATGTCGCCGATGAACCGGTGCCTGATCGTCTCGATCCGCACCGGCTGGCATCGGCACCCAAAGCCGCCAACGATAATTGGTTCGCCGGATGGCGCGGCATCGCCGCCGCCCTGATCCTGGTCGTCGCCGGGTCCGCCGCTGGCTGGTTTGGCAACGATGCCTTCGCTCCCGGACAGTCATCGTCCGATCTTTTAATTGCTGACGCGTTTTCGGCGCACGAACTTTTTGCAGCCCAACAGCGGCACGCGGTTGAGGTTGATGCAAGTGAACGCTTGCACCTCACCAGCTGGTTGTCGGCCAGTCTCGACCGGCGGCTGGTGGTGCCCGACAGCCTGCCCAATGGTTTCACCCTGGTTGGTGGCCGCCTGCTGCCTGGCCGGGATAGCGCCGCCGCCCAGCTCATGTACACCGCCGGTGATCGCAAGGTAACGCTCTATCTGACCCCACGCTCGGAATCCGATCCGCTGCAAAACCAGTTTGCCGATGCCGGAGATCTTGATGCACTTTATTGGGCCAACGATGCAGTAACGTGCACCATTGTTGGCGACCTCACCCGCGTCGAGATGGAGGAGATCGCCTCGGAAGTGTTCAAGGCCCTGAGCTGGCGGGACGACAACTACCGGCGCGGTTAGAGCCGTTCACGTTTTGATGGAATCAAAACGTTGGCTCTAAGTCTTTGTGTGGTCGTGTTTTCGAACCGGAAAAGTGGTATCCACTTTTCCTGAAAACACTCTAAAACCCAACCTCGAACAGATTGTCTGGGCCGACATTTTCAATGTCGCGTTCACCGCACAGCGCCATGGTTTTATCGAGCTCGTCGCGCAGAATCTCGAGTGAACGGGTCACGCCCGCCTGCCCGCCAGCGCCAAGACCATAAAGAAACGGCCGGCCCACATGCGTAGCCTTGGCACCCAGTGCCCGCGCCCGCATCACATCGATGCCGGTGCGAATGCCCCCATCAACATGCACCTCGATCTTGTCCCCAACCGCATCCATAACCCGGGGCAACATGCGTATGCTTGACGGCGAGCCATCGAGCTGCCGACCGCCATGGTTGGAAACGATAATTGCATCGGCACCGGTGTCGACCGCCAGTTTTGCATCTTCCGGGTCATTGATCCCCTTGATAATCAGCGTGCCGCCCCAATAATCCTTGATCCACTGCACATCGTCCCAGCTCAGTTCGGGATCGAACTGCTCCGCCGTCCATGCGCTCAGGGACCCCAGATCGTCGACACCCTTGGCGTGTCCCACGATGTTGCGGAATGTGTGCCGGCGCGTGCCCAGCATCTGCATGCACCACAAGGGGCGAACCATCATCTGATAAATATGCTTCGGTGTGAACTTCGGCGGCGCGCTCAAGCCGTTGCGCAGATCCTTGTGCCGTTGCGCCAGAACCTGCAGATCGAGGGTCAGCACCAGCGCTGACACACCTGCCGCTTTGGCGCGGTCCATCAGGTTCTTAGAAAAATCATGGTCACGCATCAGGTAGAGCTGAAACCAGAACGGTTTACTGGTGGCGCTCTTGATATCTTCTATCGAGCAGATGCTCATCGTCGACAGAGTAAAGGGAACGCCGAAATCCTCGGCCGCTTTGGCGGCCAGCATTTCGCCATCGGCGTGCTGCATGCCGGTCAGGCCGGTGGGCGCCAATGCGATCGGCATCGCCACATCCTGCCCGACCATTTGGGATTTCAGTGACCGGTTGGAGAGCGGCCGGGCGATCCTCTGCCGCAGCAATATTTTCGCGTAATCGTTTTCGTTCGCCTGATAGGTACTCTCGGTCAGGGAGCCGGAATCGGCATAGTCAAAAAACATTTTTGGCACGCGCCGCCGTGCCATCTTTTTCAAGTCGTCGATCGTCAGCGCGTTGTTGAGTCCCATGCCTTTACCCCGATTACTCCCCCGCGCCCGGCTGGCGCCGATGTCTTCATAGGTGGCGCGATCACGATACGTCAATGTGAACGTTTCAGCTTTCAACTCACCCAATCGGGCGATTGGCGCCTTAACGGAATCTCTGCCATCCTCTCACCGAGAACCAAACTGGAGATACGATCATGGAACTCGGCGCATTCTCGGTCAGTCTTGCCGTCAAGGATTTGCAGGCATCAAAAGCCTTTTACGAAAAACTCGGTTTCACCAAATTTCATGGTGAGGAAAGTCAGAACTGGCTCATCATGAAAAACGGATCAACAACTATTGGCCTGTTCCAGGGCATGTTCGAAGACAACATTCTCACCTTCAATCCCGGCTGGGATTCCGATGCCAAGCCGTTGGATGGTTTCACCGATGTGCGGGAAATCCAAAAGCATCTCAAGGCCAACGGTGTTGCTCTGGTACGGGAAGCGGACGAAGGCACAACGGGTCCCGAAAACATCACCATGCTCGACCCGGACGGCAACCCGATCCTGATCGATCAGCATGTTTGAGATATGAGAATGAGGGCCCGCCTCAGACACTCTCCTCCTTTTGGGAGAGAGGTGAAGCGGTCGCCGGTTCCATCAAAATTTGAAACGCTCTAGGCATGCGCGCCAGTCTCACCTAAACTGGAATCTGAAAAGAAACCGGGATAAACCGGTTTATGAGGAGGAACGGGAAGTGAGCGAAAATTCAATGCTTTACGAGCAGTTTGAAACAGAGTTTGGCAGCTTGATTAAGCGCAGCGCCCAGCTGGAAACCGTCTACACAGATTGCCGCTGGGCCGAGGGTCCTGTGTGGTTCGGCGACCTCAATTGTTTGCTGTGGAGCGACATTCCCAATGACCGCATCCTGCGCTACCTGCCCGGCGGCGGCGTGTCCGAATTTCGTAAACCCGCCGGCTTTACCAACGGCCACACCCGCGACCGCGAGGGCCGGCTCGTCTCCTGCTCTCACGGCAACCGGCACGTCGAACGCACGGAGGCTGACGGCACCATCACCACGCTCGCGACCCATTGCGATGGCAAGCGTTTGAACTCACCCAATGACGTTGTGGTGAAGTCCGATGGCACTATCTGGTTCACCGATCCCGCCTACGGAATCGAAAGCGACTATGAGGGGCACAAGTCGGAGATGGAGCAGCCTGGCTGTCACGTCTATCGCATTGATACAGACGGGTCGGTCAGCCGTGTCGTCACCGATATGGACCGTCCGAATGGGCTTGCCTTCTCGGTCGATGAATCGATTCTCTACGTCGCGGACAGCGGCCTGTCGCACGGCCCGGATCGTCCCCATCACATTCGCCAGTACAAGGTCGGGTCCAACAATACCTTGTCTGGTGGCGAGGTGTTTGCCGAAATCAATCCCGGCCTGCCCGACGGGTTCCGCCTCGACACCAATGGCAATATCTGGACCAGCGCCGGAGATGGCGTTCATGTCTATTCACCCAGCGGTGTCTTGCTGGGCAAGATCCATACACCCAAGACTGTCGCCAATCTGACATTCGGTGGTCCTAAGAAGAACTGGTTGTGCATGACGGCGACGGATTCGGTGCATGTGCTTTACACAACCTCAAACGGCGTTCAGACACCCTGAGCAAATTCTTCTGAACATCACATATCCCTCGCAAAAGAGACGACCCGGACCGGAACATGCCAATCGTTCGCCTTGCCAGAAAGATCATCAATATCATCGGTGACACCGATGAGCCCGAGGGTGCGCAATATGGCGCCATCCCCTACCGGATTATCGATGGCAAGGCAGTATTCCTGATGATCACCTCCCGGCGGAGCGCCAACTGGGTCTTCCCCAAGGGCTCCGCCATCAAGGGCTTGTCGCCGTCCGAGACTGCGGCGCAGGAAGCCTATGAGGAGGCCGGTGTGCGCGGCAAGATTGAGAAGGAACCAATCGGCACCTATTTGCACCCGCGCAACAAGGACCCTGAAACACTGGTCGAAGTTCAGATGTTCCCCATGCGGGTCACTGAGCAGCTTGAAGACTGGCCGGAGATTGAGGAGCGCTTCCGCCACTGGGCATTGATGCCCGAGGTCCGCAAACTCTTGGCCAGCAAAGACGCCGTGAAACTCGCCGCCGATCTCAACCGCCGGATCCTGTTTCCTGATCAGGAGCCTGGCAAAGACAGCATCAGCGTATAAAGCAGGCCGGCAACCAGCGCCGATGCCGGCACGGTGATCACCCAGGCCGCTGCGATACCGAATGCATGCTGACGCCGGACCAGCCGCCGCTTGTCGCGTCCCTTGAGGTTTTTGACCGCGTCCTCAGCCGTATCGTTAAATGGCGTCTTGCGCACTTCCGGCGCTTCGACCTTCAGGGGTGGATTGCGGATGCCGGTATTGGAATGAAACTCGCGCAAAAAACCGACCCCGAATATGGCCCCGACCGCAATATGGGTCGAGGAAACAGGCAAACCGAGCGCCGAGGCGACCAGAACCGTCACCGCCGCCGACAGCGCCACGCAGTACGCACGCACCTCGTTCATCTTGGTGATTTTTTCGCCTACCAGCCGGATGAGCCGCGGCCCGAACAACGCCAGGCCCACCGCGATTCCGACGCCGCCGATGCCAAGCACCCAGAGCGGCAGCGGCACTTCGGAAGGACTGGCAAGGCCGGTCTGGGCAGCGGCGACAATGGCGGCAAGCGGCCCCACCGCATTGGCCACATCGTTTGCGCCGTGGGCAAAGGACAATAGTGCCGTCGCCAGAATCAACGGTAGACGAAACAGACCGGAGACATGTTTGGTCCGGTTCTCAAGACCGGGTGTCCGCTTGCTGACCCATGGCAACGCCGCACCATATCCGACGACGGCTGAAACAAGGCCAAGGCCCAGAACCGTGGTCATCTCCGGATGCCAGATGCGCTTGAGCCCCTTCATTGCCAGATACATGGCGAACACGCCCGTCATCAGCCCGACAAAAACCGGCAGCCAGCGTTTCGCTGCCACCACCTTGTTGGGCCTATCGAGAATGGTCACATGCGCCACCGACAGAAGTGCGGCTGCCAATAGTCCGCCGAGTACCGGCGAGACCACCCAGGACAGCACAATCGTGCCGATCACCGGCCAGGCGACAACGGAAAATCCAGCCGCCGCGATACCGGCGCCCACGACACCGCCAACCACCGAGTGGGTCGTGGAGACCGGGGCATTGAGATAGGTTGCCAGGTGCACCCACATGGCCGACGCCAGCGAGGCCGCGCACATGACGAGAATGAAGTTGTGGGCCGAGAGCTGTAACTCGCTTGTCAGCAGCTTGCTGGAGACGGTGCTGACGACATCACCACCTGCCAACAGCGCCCCGGCCGCTTCGCACACGGCGGCAATACTCAGCGCGCCGATCATCGTCAACGCCTTGCCGCCAACCGCCGGCCCCATATTGTTGGCGACATCATTGGCGCCGACATTGAGCGCCATATAAGCGGACACAACCGCCGCCATAATCACCAGCCAGGCATAGGGCCCGTCCGCAAAGGTGAAGACGGCCCAGATCAGTGCGGCGAGCAGAAACAGGCCGGCAAGACCCGGCGCTGCCAGTTTTTGAGACAGATCGTGGGTCGCCGTCTCAAGACTGGCGACTTTGTTGAGGTCCTTGTCGAGCGCGGTCTTGTTCATGAGTCCTGACGGAAATGGAATCTAGCAGCCAAGGAAAACCCGCTTTTTGCCGCCAACGCCAGCGCCGTTGTGCAGAGACAAAAATTCACTTCGGTTTTCCACGAGAATCGCGGGTGTTGGTTCACGCAGGCGGTGTGGGCAGCACTTCGAATGTTGATCCGACAGCACTGTTCCAGTCGGCGGTCTGCACATCAGTCACCTCGGACGCCGCCGGTCCGGCCCTTAACGCATCCAGCATTTTAGCAACCGCGTCGTCTTCACCGGACACCACGACCTCAACGCGCCCATCAGGCAAGTTGCGCGCCCAACCGCTCAAACCGAGCCGTTTGGCGTTTTCGGCAACGAAGGCGCGAAAGCCCACGCCCTGCACCTGCCCGCTGATGATAGCATGCAGTTCCTGGCTCACATTGTCGCTCCGACACTCCAGGGCACAAATTCATTGTCACCATAACCCAGCTGCTCGGACTTCGACTTTTCACCCGACGCCACGGCCAAAATCTTCTCGAAGATTTCCTGCCCCTTTTCCTCCAGCGATGTGCCGTCAAGGACGTCCCCGCCATTGAGATCCATGTCGTCGATCATGCGCTCATAGATGTCTGAATTGGTCGCGATCTTGATTGAGGGCGTGGGCTTGCAGCCATAGGCCGAGCCACGGCCGGTGGTAAAGCACAGAATATTGGCGCCACCTGCCACCTGCCCCGTTGCCGACACAGGATCGTAGCCCGGCGTGTCCATATAAACGAAGCCCTTCTCGGTGATCTTCTCGGCATAGTTGTAGACCGCATTGAGATTGGTAGTGCCGGCCTTGGCCGCCGCACCGAGCGATTTTTCCAGAATGGTCGTCAGGCCGCCGAGCTTGTTGCCGAACGAGGGATTGTTGTTGAGTTCCATCAGGTTGCGCTTGGCGTAATCTTCCCACCAGTGGATGATATCGACCAGCTTTTCACCGACTTCGCGCGATTTCGCCCGCCGGGTCAGCAAATGCTCGGCACCGTAGATCTCCGGCGTTTCGGAAAGGATCGCCGTGCCGCCATGCTTCACCAGAAGATCGGCCGCCATGCCCAGTGCGGGATTGGCGGTGATACCCGAATAGCCATCCGAGCCGCCGCATTGTAGCGCGAGCATCAACTCTGAAGCGGGCACCCGCTCCCGCTTCACTGCGTTGACGGCGGGCAGCATCGCTTTAACCGCCTCCACGCCTGCGGCGACGGTTTTGCGCGTTCCACCTGTTTCCTGAATGGTCATGGTGCGGAAGGTTTCGCTCTCTTCCACATTATAGGCTTCCTTGAACTTCGGGATCTGGAACCCCTCACACCCGAGCCCAACCATGATGACCCCGCCCATATTCGGGTTAGTCGCATAGCCCCAGGTTGTGCGCTTCAAGACGTCAAAAATCACGCCGCGATTGTCGACCACACAGCCATTGGCCTGCTTGAGCGCCACGATCCCATCGATATTCGGGTAGTCGTTCAAAAGACCCTGCTTTTCGACTTCCTGGGCAATGAAGCCGGCGACGGTAGTTGAACAGTTCACCGAGGTCAGAATACCGATATAATTGCGCGTTCCCACCGACCCGTTGGGCCGCCTGAAGCCCATAAAAGTTGCCTGTTGGTCGACCGGCAGTATTGCGGTGTCATGCGCACCTTCGCAGAACTGATAGTCGCGATCGAACGCGCCCTTGTCTTCTCCCATGCCGGTATTGTGCTCATGCACCCAGTCGCCTGGTGCGATGTCATCCTGTGCGAAGCCGATAATCTGTCCAAACTTGCGCACCGGTTCACCCTTGGCGATCCTGGTGATGGCAAATTTGTGCCCCTTGGGCACGCGCTGTTGCAGCGTCACGCCTTCCGCGGTTTTGACACCGGCATCGGTGATACCTAACGCCACAGCGATATTGTCGCTGGGATTGAGTACGATTGTGCGTGGCGTGGTTGGCTTTGTCATGACGAATATCCGTTAATCTTGGTCAAAAGACGCGATATCTAGCTGAAACAGTGCTTGCGCAACTCCAGCGCTTCAACCTAACATGTTAGAATGCAAACGAAAGTCAAACACTACGAATTTCTTGCCCAAAGCAATGGCATTCCACGCGGCAATGTCACCTCGGAGGTGACCGACGCCTTGCGGCAGGCCATTGTTACCCTGGCAATGAAACCCGGCGAAGTGATCGACAAATCGGCGATCTGTGCGCGTATGGGCGTTTCACGCTTTCCAATATCCGAAGCACTGGCCCGACTGCAAGCAGAAGGTCTTGTCGATATTCAACCACAGCGCGGCACCACGGTATCGCTGATCCGTATTTCCGATGTGTCCGAGTACTCTTTGATCCGCAAAGCCATTGAGGCGGAAGCCGTTCAGGCGCTGGTTGCGGCCCGCATCCCCGACATCGTCGCACATCTTGAAGATTGCCTCGCCAAGCAGCGCGCCGCAACCGAAGCGGACGACCGGGAGGCCTTTCACCAGCTCGATTGCGAATTTCATGAACTGCTGTTCGCCGCCATGCAATTCTCAAAGGTCAAATCGATCATCGACACAATTCGCGCCAATATGGATCGCGCCCGCCGTTTGATCACCAAACCCCGGCGGCTGGCACCAACGATCGAAGAACATGAGGCCATTGTTGCAGCGATCGCTGCTGGCGATGGCGACGCAGCGGCCCATCAAATGCGCACGCATATTGATGCCGTCATGGCGGAAATCATTGCCTTCGCGCAACAGGAACCCCAGCATTTTGCTGATGGCGAAGCCCTGTCCGGCCTGTCATAGTCCTTGCGATTGTGGAGATATTTCAATGCTGAAGAACATACCACCCCTTATCGGTCCGGATTTGCTGCACATGTTGCGTTCAATGGGACATGGTGATGAGATTGTTATCGCCGATGCAAATTTTCCTGCCGCCAGTTCAGGGCCTAAACTTGTTCGGCTGGACGGCCATAGCGCCACAGACGTACTTGATGCCATACTTAGCCTGATGCCGCTGGACGAATTCGTGGATCACACCGCCTTTTTGATGGAGGTCGTTGGCGATCCAGATGCCCGCGAACCGATCATGGATGCGTTCGAAGATATTGTTCACCGCTACGAGCCTGATGCGAAAGTCGCCAAACTGGAGCGGTTCAAATTCTACGAACGGGCATCAACGGCCTATGCTGTTGTTCAGACTGGCGAAGGCCGGCTGTACGGCAATATCATTTTGAAAAAGGGCATCATTCGCCCCGCCACTTGAGCCGACAAAACGGACAATCCAATATGCGCATCGACGCACATCAGCATTTCTGGAACCTCGCCCGCGACGATTATTTCTGGATGAACGACCAGATGGCGGCCATCCGTCGTAACTTCAGGCCTGATGACCTGCTGCCGCACCTTAAAGCTGCGGGCTTCGACAAGACCGTACTTGTTCAGGCCGCACCCACTGTTGAGGAAACCGAGTATCTGCTCGGCATCGCCGATGCGCATCCTGTCGTCGGCAAGGTTGTCGGCTGGATCGATTTCGAAGATGAGGCGCACCGGCGGCACCTCGAACGCTGGGCGCATCATGAAAAATTCGCCGGTGTCCGCCCGATGGTGCAGGACATTCCCGATCCAGAATGGGTGCACCGCCCGGACGTTCAGTGGGGACTTGATGCCGTTACCGATCTCGGCCTGACCTTTGACGCGCTTGGGTTCCCGGTGCACGCCGCGCCGTTCCTGAGGCTGTTCGAGAAATATCCCGACATGAAAGTGGTGGTCGATCACTGCATGAAACCGCAGATTGTCGACGACGCTTTTGACGACTGGTCCGTCGCCATGCGCCGCATCGCCGACGAGACCGGCGCCTATTGCAAACTGTCGGGTCTCGTAACCGAATCCGGGTCCGACTGGAACGCTGAAAAGCTACGCCCCTATGCCGAACATATCCTCACCGCCTTCGGCGCCGACCGCGTGATGTTCGGGTCAGACTGGCCGGTGCTCAATCTCGCCAGCGACTATTCCACCTGGCACGACATCGCTACCAGCTTCGTGCCCGAAGCCGACCGCAACAAAGTCTTCGGCGGCACTGCGGCACGTTTTTACGGCATCGAGGCCTGAGATGGGTGAGTTGAACGGCAAGAAGGCGCTTGTCACAGCGGCAGCCGCGGGCATTGGCCGCGCCACCGCCCTCACCTATGCCCGGGAAGGCGCGAAGGTGATCGCCACGGACATCGCCGTTGATCAGATGGGCGAGCTTGCTGAAACGGATGGCATTTCGGTTGAAAAGCTCGATGTCCTCGATAAATCCGCCATTGCTGCTTTGGTCGCAAAACATCCCGATATCGATATTCTCGTCAGTTGCGCAGGCTGGGTGCATCACGGCAATCTGGCTGGCACCGACGATGCCGCCTGGGATCGCTCGTTCGATCTCAACACCAAATCCGCTTTTCATCTGATGCAGGCCATCACACCGAACATGCTCAAGCGCGGCGGCGGGTCCATCATCCTGATCGCGTCCATCGCAGGGTCCATTATGGGCATCCCCAACCGCATCGCTTATGGCGCGTCCAAGGCCGGATTGATCGGCCTGATGAAGGCGGTTTCCGCAGAGTTCATCCGCGACAACATCAACTGCAACGCCATTTGTCCCGGTACGGTGGATTCGCCTTCTTTGAAGCAGCGCATTCTCGATCAGGGTGGCGATTATGACAAAGTGCGTGCCAGCTTCGTGGACCGCCAGCCCATGGGCCGTCTCGGCGAAGCCGAAGAGATGGCCGACCTCGCCGTTTATCTCGGTTCCGAGAAATCAAAATTCATGACCGGCCAAACAATCTGCATCGATGGCGGCATGACCGTTATGCAACGATAAGGAAAAAGACATGAAACTGATGCGTGTCGGTGCCAAGGGCGCCGAAAAGCCAGCCATTCTCGATAGCAATGGCACCATCCGCGATCTTTCAACCGTCGTCGGCGATATCGCCGGAGACACACTTGGCGACGAAGGCCTCGCGAAAATCGCTGCCGCCGATCTCGCAAGCTTGCCGGACCTCTCGGCGAACGAGCGCGTTGGGCCGTGTGTCGCAGGCACGGGCAAATTCATCTGCATCGGCCTCAACTATGCTGATCACGCCGCGGAAAGCGGCCTTGATGTGCCGCCCGAACCCGTAATGTTCATGAAGGCGACCAGCGCCATCTGCGGCCCGAACGACAATGTCATCATTCCGCGCAACTCCGCCAAGACCGACTGGGAAGTGGAGCTTGGCGTGATCATCGGCAAGTCCGGCGTCTATATCGATGAAGCCGATGCGATGGACCATGTCGCCGGTTACTGCGTCGTCAACGATGTGTCCGAACGCGCTTTCCAGATCGAACGCGCCGGGCAATGGGTCAAGGGTAAATCCGCCGACACATTCGGCCCGATCGGTCCCTGGCTTGTGACGCGTGACGAGGTTGCGGACCCGCAAAATCTCAAAATGTGGCTCGAAGTCGACGGCCACCGCTATCAGGATGGCTCAACCGCCACCATGGTCTTCGGCGTCAAACACCTCATTCACTACATCTCACAGTTCATGAGCCTGCATCCCGGTGACATCATCACCACCGGCACCCCGCCAGGCGTGGGTATGGGCATCAAACCAAACCCGATTTTCCTCAAGCCGGGTCAGACAATGAAACTGGGCATCGAGGGACTGGGTGAACAACAGCAGACCACGGTCGCGGCAAGCTGAGGGAAATGGTGCCAGCCTGCCCGGTGGCCATGACAATCTGATTGTCATCTGGAACCGATAGGCTGATACATCTGTTCAGCCCAACACAGGAGCCCGGGACACGTGCCGCAATCACACAAGGGAAGTGCGGTAGAAGTCGCCCGGGCTTTTTTCATTCTCGGCCTCACTGCATTCGGCGGCCCGGTTGCGCACCTCGGGTATTTTCACGACACCTTCGTCAAACGCCGCAAATGGCTGAGCGAGGCCGCGTACGCCGAAATCGTCGCGCTGTGCCAGTTCCTGCCCGGCCCCGCTTCTTCACAGGTGGGCATGGCCATTGGCCTCAGCCGAGCCGGCTGGCGCGGCATGGCGGCGGCGTGGCTGGCCTTCACCCTGCCCTCTGCACTCATCATGGTGCTCGTGGCGTTCGGGTTGGACATGCTCGGCGGCTGGTCTGAAGGGGTGATCAAGGGCCTGAAAATCGCAACGCTTGCCGTCGTCGCCAATGCCGCATGGCAAATGGCCGGGAGCCTCACTCCTGACACGCCGCGCCGCTTGTTGGCGATTGCGGCAGCAATCCTGATCCTGCTCGTGCCGAACGCTTTGACACAGATCGTAGTAATCGCGATTGCCGCTGGCCTTGGCGCGATGCTGTTGAGGTCGGACGGCAAAACGGGCGATCCACCGTCTATCGGCGTTCCAAAGCCGGTCGCCATTGGCTGCCTTGCCGCGTTCTTTGCCCTTCTCATAATCGTGCCGCCCATCGCCGAAGCAGCCGGGCACCCGGTCCTGTCGATTTTCGATGCGTTCTATCGCACAGGGGCGCTCGTTTTTGGGGGCGGGCATGTTGTGCTGCCGCTGATGCAGGCGGAAACCGTGGGCCAGGGCCTTGTCGACCGCGACACCTTCCTTGCCGGTTATGGCGCTGCGCAGGCGGTGCCGGGTCCGCTGTTCACATTCGCCGCTTTTCTCGGGGCATCGCTTGAAGGTGGGGTATCCGGCTGGGCTGGTGCGGCACTGTGCTTGTTCGCGGTCTTCTTGCCGTCGTTCCTCTTGGTACCCGGAGTTTTACCCTTCTGGCCCAGTGTCAAAAAACACCCCAAAGCCCAGGCCGCGCTTGCTGGTGCAAATGCCGGGGTCGTCGGCATTTTGTTTGCGGCGCTTTACGATCCGGTCTTTACCGCCGCAATCGTCACACCCACCGACATGGCATTTGCACTCGTCGCGTTCGCGGCCCTCACCTTGTTGCGCGTGTCGGCCTGGGGTGTGGCCATCGCCGCGGCGGCGGTTGGTGCCCTGCTGGTTTAGGGCCGCCGAACGATCAGGTCGATCTCCACCAGCGCGTTGACCGCCAGTCCCGAAACGCCAACGCATGTGCGTCCGGGCAGTTTGCGCGGCGCGAAGTAGGACTGGTAGGTGCTGTTCATCACCGCGTAGTCACGCTCGAAATGTGTGAGATACACACGCGCGAACGTCACGTTCTCCAGCCCCAGCCCAAGCCCATCAAGCACGATCTTCAGATTGTCCATCACCCGGCGCGTTTGCGCTTCAATGCCCTCCGGCAATGGCGCATCCGGTGCCGCGGGATCGGTGGGCATCTGCCCGGTGACAAACACCCAGCCATCCGCCTCACAGGCGTGCGAAAAGGGCGCGACCGGACGCGGTCCGCTATCGATCATGTGGTGAATTGGCATGCCCATCTTGCTTAAAATCCCCTGTTTGCGCGCAATATTGTGAAGACGAAACTCACAAGCCCATCTGGCCAAATTTCCCGACCGGGCGCAAGATGAGAGCCAGATTGCGGTATGGAACCGCGCCCTTGTTCACCGAAAGGGGCCTCAAATGACACCTGTCCGACTTCTTTTCATCGCCTTGGCTACCCTAGCCGCGATGACTTTTTCCGGCATCGGCGCATTTGCGCAAGACGCCGAATCCACGCCAACACTCGATGAGCTTTTCGCGGATCTCAAGGTGGCAGAAACGGAAATGGCTGCCCGCGAGATCACCAACCAAATCTGGGTGCAATGGACGCAGCCCGATGATCCCAAACTCGCTGAATGGATGACCGAATTGCTGCAACTACGCCGGGTTGCCGATAATCAGCGGGCGCTGGTGCTGGTCAATTATATCGTTGAAAACTATCCCGATTATGCCGAGGGCTGGAACCAGCGCGCCACGCTTTATTATGTTATGGGCGATTATGAAAAATCGCTGGCGGACGTCGATGAAACACTCAAGCGCGAACCGCGCCATTTCGGTGCCCTTGCAGGCCAGGCGGTTATCTATTTAAAGTTGGGTGAGGATGAAGAAGCGCTCAAAAGCATAACCGAAGCGCTACGCTATCATCCGTTTCTGACGGAACGCCATCTGTTCCCGCAACTGGTGGAGCCAGCGGTCCGCACCTGAACGAACCTGGTGAGTTAATGTACGAGATTGAAAAACAGGACGGCGCCAATGGCGGCCGCTACGTCATCTTTTTGGACAATGGCGAAGAAGCGGAGATGACCTTTCGCCGGCGTGACGAGAACACCATCATCATCGACCACACCATGGTGCCACCCGCCTATCGCGGCAAGGGCATCGCCGAGGAACTGGTCAATCGCGGCATCGCCGATGCCCGCGCCGACGGTGTGAAGATCGTACCCTTGTGTTCCTATGTGGCGACGCAGTTCCGCCGTCATCCCGAATGGACGGACCTTTTGGCGCAGTAACTCAGGCCCCGCGCCGCCGGCTGAGGAAGGTGTGAATGAGCGCCGCCAGAATGGTGATGGGAATACCAATCCCCCACACCGTGGCCGCCATCACCAGCGCCAGCATGGGCATGTTGCCGAACAGGTCGCGCTGTGCCTCCATCTCGGCTACCGCAGCGTCATACTCGGGTCCCGATTGCTGGGGCATTTGCGCGAGCGCGTAATCATAGTAGCGATCGATGAAGCCGGGGTCGAACAGGCTGACATAGGCGGCATCGAACAGACCAAACACCACGCCGCTGACAAAGGCTACGCCCAACCCCAGCAGCACCCGTGGCCAAACCCCGGCATCCGGCTTGTCGCGGAAATGCGCAGCAATGGCGAGATAAATCACCCCAAGGCTGATCACCATCCCCGCATATCCGGCCACCTCCGAGGCGGCATAGTTTTCGGGGTTATCTAGCGGCCAGATAACAAATGAGATGCTGAACAGCACCGCCATCAGCGCGCCGCTGATCAGCCCCCAGCGCAACCCATCCTTGATCATAACTGCCTCCTTGCACGGTTTGAACGAGTGCAGCATCAACCGCTTGATCACGCCACCCCCATTCGGGTGAGCCCGTTCAGTTCTCGCCAACAATGCGCAACAGCTTCGCCTCCGCTGCTGCCTGGGTGCGATTGTTGACGCCCAGCTTGTCGTAAATGTTTTTGAGGTGCGATTTGACCGTGTTCTGGGTGATCTTCAGATGTTCAGCGATTTCGCGATTGGTGTAGCCGTGCACCAGGAAGGTCAGCACATCCAGTTCACGCGGGCTGAACCCCGACGGGTCCAGTACCTCTGACCGCCGCGGCGTGTCCTCACGGCCAAGTTTGAAATAAACCAAGGCTCCGGCAATTCCGGCAGCCAGAAACCCAAAGGCCACCAGCCCGACATAAAGTTCGACCGGCAGATTTTGCACCAGCTGCGCCCGGCGGCCGATGGCCAGCAGCACAAGGCTGATGCCCAGCAATGCACCATATCTGAGAACAGTCTGCCGCACCCGCCCTGACCCCGCACCCACGAACGCATTCATGCGGGAAGTCTAGGCGATCACGCCGACGCGGACAATTGTGTGGCTGCTGTCAGCTCAGTACGGCAGCCCGACATAGTTTTCAGCAAGGTTCCGTCGTGCCGTTTCGGAATTCTGCAAATGGGCAAACTCGACCGCAGGAATCCTTTGGTCGAACGCAGGATCATCTGGAAACAGATGCATCAGCCGTGTCATCCACCAGCTGAACCGCATGGCCTGCCAGACACGCGCCAGCGCATCCTCGCCATAGCGGTCGATGAGCGCGCCATCCTTGTCATTGTAATGCGCGGACATTGCCCGCCATAAATAGAAGACATCGGATGCGGCAAGATTGAGCCCCTTGGCACCCGTCGGCGGCACGATGTGCGCGGCATCGCCGCACAGAAACAGCCGCCCCCATTTCATCGGCTCACTGACGAAACTGCGCAACGGCGCGATGGATTTTTCGATGGAAGGCCCGGTCACAAGCGCCTCGGCGGCGGATTGCGGCAGGCGCTTGCGATATTCATCCCAAAACGCATCATCGGACCAGTTCTCGACCTTTTCGTTCAGCGGCACCTGAATATAGTGACGCGAGAGCACCGGTGAGCGCATCGAGGCCAGCGCGAAACCGCGCGGGCCACTGGCGTAGATCAGTTCGTCGTTGACGGGTGGTGTTTCCGACAACACGCCGAGCCAGCCGAACGGATAAATCTTCTCAAACTCGCTCCGGACAGAATCGGGGATGGTCTGCCGGCTGACCCCGTGGAACCCGTCGCACCCGGCAACGAAATCACAATCGATACGCTTGTCCTGTCCGTCATGTTTGAAGGTGACATAAGGGCTGTCAGTATCAGCGCCGATAATCTCAACATCGTCGACACCGTGAATGATGTTGGCGCCAAGCGCATCCTGCGCATCATAAAGATCGCGGGTGATTTCGGTCTGGCCGTAGACAACGACATGGTCACCACACAGCGACTTAAAATCGATCCGCAACATCTGTTGGTCGTAAGCGAGATTGCAGCCGTCATGAACATGGCCCTCGCGATGCAGCCTGTCGCCAACGCCCGCTTTGTCGAGAAGATCGACCGCACCGGACTCGATCACGCCTGCCCGGATACGGCTAAGCACATATTCGCGCGAGCGCCGCTCGAGCACGATGGTCTCGATACCGCTTTTCATCAAAAGCTGCGACAGCAGCAAACCGGCCGGACCGGCGCCGATAATAGCAACTTGTGTTCTCATGGGCTTATCCTCCCTTTGAACCGGACCCTATAATGGAGGCGGGTTCCGATGAATGGACCGCCGTGCCTATTTCTGGTACTAATCGGACATGGAAACACTACATACATCCAGCGAACGCATTCCGTCCTGGCAGCTATACGGGGAGACGCAGGCTTTCCCGGACATATTGCATTGCGAGCAGATCACGGATAGGGCTGCGGGTCTGGACTGGCAGATTGCGCCACACCGGCATCCGCACCTGCATCAGTTTTTTCTCATCCGGGCAGGTACGGTTGCGATGAAGGTCGATGGTGTCATGCTGACGCCGGATGCACCATGCGTTATGTCCATCCCGCGCGGCACTGTACATGGCTTCACATTCTCCGCCGATACGGACGGATATGTGGTCACAATACCATTGCAAAGCCTGCCTGAGATTTTCGGCGCGCAAGCAACCGTAATGGCCGGCCTCGCCCAATTTGCGATTGCGCCTGCAGATGCTGAGCTGATGCAAAAGTTCGCCGACATTCAAGCAGAGTACGCGGCCCAGCACCCTGCACGCTTCACCATGCTCAAGGCCATGGCCACCGCTATTGCCTGTCATGTCCTTCGCGCGCTTCCGGATCAAATCGAATCTTCCGGACCGGTCGATGGCCGGATACAGCACTTTCGGGACCTGGTGCAGGCACATTTGCGCGATGGATGGAAGCTTACGCGATATGCCGAGCGGCTTGGCATCACGCCGCGCCATCTTGGCAGGCTCTGCAAGCAGCATCTGGGGCAATCACCAACCGATTATCTTGAGGCGGCGCTGATGCAGGAGGCCAGCCGCCTGCTCGTCTATACCCGCGACAGCGTCGCGGCGATCGGTTACCAGCTCGGTTTTGACGACCCGTCTTATTTCTCCCGCGCCTTTCGCCGTCACACCAACGAGACGCCCCGCGCCTATCGCGCGCGTTTCGAGCGGGAATAGCCGCCGGCTCACGCCAGAGATATTTCCATGCCCTCACGCGAGGCGCTGACGAGTGCCTCGATGAACTCGTGTACCTTCAAAGCTTCACGTCCTGTAACCAGGGGCTGCCGCGCATTGGCGATTGCATCGGCAAAATCCGCGATCAGATCGCGGTGCCAGTCGCACGGAAACGCCATCGGGTCAGCGCCGCCGCCGGTACCAGACAGTTCACCCTGCTCTTCCGTCCGGCCGTCGCGCCACATGACCCTTAAATGTCCCGCCTCAAGCTTTGCGGTCGCCAATGTACCATCGATCACGATGCGTTCGGCCTCGCCGGGATAGGTCGCGGTTGTGGCGATCACGGATCCCAACGCACCATTTGAAAACACAATTCCGGCGGTGGCGAAATCTTCCGCTTCCATTTTGTGCGCTTTTGTTGTCGCACAGAGCGCCCGAACCTTCTCCACCGGACCCGCAAGGCTGAGCAACAGGTCGAGAACATGGATCGCCTGGCTGATCAGCACCCCACCGCCATCGCGCGCATAAGTCCCTCGTCCTGGCGCATCATAGTAAGCCTGGTCGCGCCACCAGGGTATATCGGCACGCACGAGCGACAATTCTCCCAGCGCGCCGGTTGCCACCAGTTCGGTCAGGCGCCGTGCGCCGGCGCGAAATCGATGCTGAAACACAACCCCGAGACGCACATTATTGGCCTCACAAGTCTCAACTATCTTGCTTGCCGCCCGCACAGTGCGTTCGAGTGGCTTTTCGATGAGGATATGCTTTCCCGCTTCAGCCAATATGTTCACCAGCTCCTGGCGCTGATCTGGCGTCGTTATCAGGATGACGCCATCCGTATCCGGATCGGCGGCAATCTCCGCAACACTTTCAAAGGTGCGGCATCCAAGTGTTGCGGCGACATGCTGGGCTTTTTGCGCGGTTCGATTGTAAACGCCGCTGACGTCCACCGTTCCGGTGAGTTCCATCAGAGCCTCCAAATGCGGTTTGGACGCCATGCCCAGCCCTACAACCGCGAGGCGAACCGGTCTGTCACGCATACGCCAGATACTCCATTCGCTGCCCGCTTTCACTCAGGCAGGCGTCTAGCCGGCCCTGCCTAACCCGGCTCAGGCCTATCCCTTCATGCTGCATCATCACGGCTTGAGCAGGTGCAAGAGCGCCAGGCTCACATCAGGGAAATAGGTGACGATGAACAGGACCGCCAACATCGCAGCTATGAAGGGTATGATCGCGACAAACACCTTGACCGGATCGGCCTTACCCACGCGGGCTGTGGTGTAAACCAGCACGCCAAGCGGCGGCGTGAGCGCGCCAATCACAAGGTTGAGCACAAGCACGATCCCGAAGTGAACCGGATCCACACCTGCCGCGATAACGATGGGAACAAGTATGGGGACCAGGATCACCATCGCGGCAATCATCTCGATAAACAACCCGACAACAATCAGAAACAGGTTGATCAGGACCAGCAACACGATCTTGTTTTCGGATACGGCGTTAATGCTCTGGGCGATGGTTTGCGGCATTTGCTCAAATGCCAAAACCCAGGCGAAGGGCGCGGCAGCAGCTATAACGATGGAAACCGCGACCGTATCGAATGAGGCTTCGCGCATGGCCTCGAGAAAGCTCTCCGCCGTCAATTGGCGGTAGATAAATGCGCCGCACAAAATCGCGAACACGAAGGCGATTGACCCGGCTTCCGTGGCGGTGAAGACACCAAACCGGACACCACCAACGATGACGACAGGCAGCATCAAGGCCGGCACTGCATAGCCGAATGCCTGCATGCGCTCCGCTCCGGTGGCACGTTGCTGCCCGGCACCATATCCGAGACGCCGGGAGACCAGATAGACTGTGATGATCAATGCGAACGCGGCGAGCAGTCCGGGCACAATGGTGGCGATGAACAGGGATCCGACCGATACCGATGCCAGCGCGGCATAGATGATCAGGCCGAGGCCAGGCGGGATCAGGTTCGCCAGTGTCGAAGACGCGCTGGTAAGTGCACAGCTGAAAGCGCGGGAATAGCCCTGCTTCTCCATCTGCGGCACCATCAGTTTGGCAATCGCCGAGGCATCGGCGGTGGAGGAGCCGGACACACCAGCCAGCATGACGTTGGTGACGACATTGGCCTGTCCCAATCCCCCGCGGAAATGCCCAACCAGTTGGGTTGCCAGATCAACCAGCCGTGCCGAGATGCCACCTGCATTCATGATCGCCGCTGCCGCGATGAAGAACGGGATTGCCAGCAACGTGAAGGAGTTCAGCGAGGCGGACATGTGCTGGGTGACAACCACCAGCATGATGCCGCCCTTCGGCGCGAACGCCACAAACGCCCCAAACGCCATGGCAAAGGCGATCGGTACTTCCAGAAAAATCAACGCCAGACCGACAATGATGAGAATGGTCGCGCTGCTGTCGGCACTGAGAACGCCCGGTGCAAACCGGACAATGAGGGTATAGAGAACTGCGCCGGCAAGTACCTGCAACAATGATGCAATCCAACGGCCCTGATCCGGCTTCAGCAGGAAAATAAGATTGAGGGCACCTCCCACGGGGACCGCCACGAACAGCCATTTCATTGGCCATTCAAGCGCAGGCGACACCTGCATCACCCGCGAAACAAAGTCCGAACCATTGATAATCATCATGACGCTGGTCGCGGCCACGATCATGCGGACCACGAACACATGGCCCTGCGCCAGGCCGTCGGATAACCGGTTACCGGCCAGTTTGATCGAAATATGCCCGTCGCGGCCGGTCAACAACCCCATGCCCAGAAACACAGCCCAGCCGAAAGCCCATTGAGCCGCTTCTTCGGTCCAGGGCAGGCTGTTGTTCAAAACGTAACGGAAGAACACCTGCAAGACGGAGATCGCAGCCGAGAGCACAATGAGCCATACAACGGCATGAGAGAGTGTTTTATCGAGCACCGCATAGACACGCTGAAAACCGGCGCGCCATGGCGAGGTGTCATGGAGTACGTTATTGGTCGATGGTCCAGTCATTCGGAAATCCGGTACGCATGTTCAAAGCAGGCAACCGGCGACACCATACCTGGGAGGGTAAAATGGTGGTCGCCGGTATAAGCGTTAGGCTAGCTGTTTTTCAAACCAAACGCTTTATGCGAGGGCACGGATCTTTTCGATCATTTCCGCGGTCTTGGCGCTCTTCGATCCGAATTCATCGAAAAGCGGCGCTGTGGCTTCGATCCACTTTGCCCGCTCCGCCTCTTCGATGGAATGAACCGTGCACCCGACAGCTTTGAGATCCTCAAGTGCCTGATCGGCCTTGGCACGGTTTTCGGCCCGTTGTTCGGCAAAAACCTCAACAGCACTGTCGCGCACGACTGCCTGCAAATCTGCCGGGAGGCTATCGAGCCACGCCGCATTGACGCGCACGGCCTTCGGCAGGAACCAGTGATAGGTCGGTGTTACATGCGTAGCCTGCTCGTGCCATTTGAACCCGAGTACGGAGAAGTAATCCGATTCAAGACCATCAATCAGGCCTGCAGCCAGAGCGGTGTACTGTTCAGAATAGGGGAGCGGGGTCGGGTTGGCTCCCAGCATCTGCCAGAAATCGACCCAGATATTGAGCTGCGGAACGCGCATCTTGAGGCCGGAGAGAGAGGCCAGATCCACGACGGGGCGTTTTGCCAGAAGATGCCGGAACCCGCTTTCGCCATAGGCGACAAATTCGACACCTGTCTTTTCGCGGGCAATTTGAGATATTTCTTTGCCAAGGTCACCCTGCAGGACGGCGTCCACATGCGCTTCATCCTTGTAAATGAAGCCGGGCGCGCCACCGAACGCTGCAATTTCCGGAGCAATTGCCTCCTCGCTGTCCGGGCCGGCGGTGGTGGCCTGTATGGTGCCGATGCGGCTGCCTTCAAGCAATTCGGAAAGACCGCCAAGCTGGCTGGCCGGGAAATGCTGGGCATTAATCTGCCCTTCACTGCGCTCGTTGATCAGCGCGGCCCAGCGTTCAAACGCGTTGGTCAAAGGCGATCCGATCGCCTCTGAGTGTGCGATTTTCATCGTATATGCAGCCTGACCGAAAGCTCTGCCGGGCAGCACAGTTGTGGCAAAACCGGCAGCCGCTGATACTTTCAGCATCCGGCGCCGCGTTAGCCTGGGTGTATGTAGTGTTTTTGATTGGCCGTGAGTTGTCATATGCATCCTCCCTTGGAAGTCCTTTGAAGGCGCGTTATAGGTACTTGATCAGCCTTCACCATACCACCATACCGGTATGGTATTACTTGTAAAGCCCTTTGGAGGTAGAGATTACAATGAAATTGAATCTGCGATTGCAGGATTCCATCGCCCCACAACTCTACGCCAAAATGCGCAATGCAATCGTGCATATGGAGCTTCAGCCCGGACAGGCGCTTTCGGAAAAAGAGATCGCCGGACAGCTGGGTGTCAGCCGCCAACCTGTCCGCGAAGCGTTCATTAAATTGTCGGAAATCGGACTGGTGGAAGTCAGGCCAAGCCGGGGCACATTCATCACTAAAATATCGCTTAAGGCGGTGGCCGATGCGCGCCTTGTGCGCGAGGCTGTGGAGTGTGAACTCGCCCGTCAGGCGGCGCGTCTCGCGACACCTTCCGATCACGATGCGCTGCAGACCGAAATCGATGCCCAGAAAGACGCGCTGGCGCAAAATGACTTTGTTGCCTTCAACGATCATGACGATGCCTTCCACCATCTGATTGCCCGGATCGTCGATTGCCCGTTCGCAGAGAAAACCGTCGAGAATGCCCGATACCAGATAGATCGTGTCCGGTTTCTCAGCATCAGCAACTCACGATCAGCAGAGGTCGTGCTGATCCAGCATCAGGCTATCCTGAACGCAATTATTGCTGGCGATTCGGAGCGGGCAGCGGCGGAAACGCGAACGCACTTACGCGAAATTCTCGTCGCGCTCACGAAAATGACCGAAGAGCACAAGGAGCTGTTTGACGACTGGGATATGCCGTTGCACGCCAAGCTTTGATGGAAGCCGTCTGCAAGACCATTGTCGCGATCCTCGAACCCTCGCTTACGCCGCGTCCCAGCCGTCCCGCATCAGCGTGAAGCCCTTCTCATACACATCCTCCGGCCGGTCGAAAATCGGGCGCCAGATCTTGGTCGCTGCAACCAGATCGGGCATGGCCGAACCGAAGGCCTCAATCGTCATCCAGCCATCATAGCCGGATGATTTGAGCGCCTCGAAGATCGGCTGGAACGGGATGTGTCCCGCACCGGGAACGCCGCGATTGTTCTCCGAGATATGCACGTGCGCGATCTGACCGATGGACGACCGGATACCATCCGTCACCGAGTCTTCCTCGATGTTGGAATGGAAGGTGTCGAACAGATAGCCGTAGTTCGGTTCGTCCACCTTCTTCACCAGGTCCACCGACTGGGCAATGGAATTGAGGAAATAACACTCAAACCGGTTGAGCGGCTCTACGGCGAGAGTCACACCTGCCCCGGCAGCATATTGCGCTGCAGCCTTGTGCACCTCCACGCAATAGGCCACCTCATCGGCGGTCGGTCCCTGCCCGGTGAACTCCCCAAGCGGTTGGTAAAACGGACCGGCAACGCAATCGCCACCGATGGCTGCTGTGCAGTCGATCATCCATTTGAGCCCATCGAGGGCCTCGGCACGATCCACCTTGTCGGCGGATATCGCATTGCCGCGTGGGAGAACGCCAATGCCTGTTGCACCGAGGCCCATCTCTTTCAGGCGTCTGCCTATGGCTTCATAGTCAGACACTTCGCCTGTAAAAATCGGGATTTCGACCCCGTCATATCCGGTGGATTTCAGCTTTTCGATAATCGGCCAATGCTCGTCGGTGACGAACGTGGTCCACAACAGCAGGTCGAACCCGAGCTTCACAGCGTCACCCATTTGCCCGATTTGCCGGAGGCTAAAATGGCGTCGCAGACCCGTGCCGTCTCAAGTGCATCCTTGAAGGTCGGGGCCGCCGGCTTGCCGGATTTGAGGCCGTCGAGGAAATCCGCCACCTGATGGATGAAGGAATGTTCGTAGCCTATGATCAGGCCGGGCACCCACCATTTGCCAAGGTAGGGATGATCGCCATCGGTGACGAGAATATTGGTCCAGCCGTGCTGGGCCCCATCAACGCCATGATCGAAATATTGCACCCGGTTGAGATCGTGCAGATCCCAGGACAAGGAGCCTTTCTCACCATTGATCTCGAGCGTGTAGGCGGCCTTGTGCCCACGGGCGTAACGCGTCGATTCGAACAGACCCAGCGATCCGTTTTCAAACCGGCTCATCACCGCGGCCGCATCATCGATGCCGACAGGCTTGGTTTCACCCGAGAGCGCATCCTTGCGCTCCTTGATGAAGGTTTCGGTCATGGCCGAAAGCGAGGAAATGCCGCCATTGATCCACAATGCCGTATCAAGGCAGTGGGCCAAAAGATCACCGGTCACACCAGACCCCGCGGCATCGACATCGAGCCGCCACGTCGCCGCGCCACCCTGCGGTACATCTGGCGAGATGGTCCAGTCCTGCAGGAACTGGGCGCGATAGTGGAAAATGGTGCCAAGCTTGCCGTCCGCGACCATGTTCTTGATCAGGGTCACCGCAGGAATGCGCCGGTAATTGTACCAGACCATGTTGGCGACGCCGGCTTTTTCGACCGCATCGACCATGGGTTTGCTCTCCGCCTCGGTGCGGGCGAGCGGCTTTTCACACAGCACCATCTTGCCCGCCTCGGCGGCTGCGATGGCTATCTCTGCATGCATGTCATTTGGCACGCAGATATCGATGGCGTCGATATCATCGGCCTCAATGACCTTGCGCCAGTCGGTTTCGGCCCGTTCATAGCCCCACGTTTCGGCAAAGGATTTGACCTTCTCGGCATCTCTCGCGGCAACAGCCTTGAGGATCGGGCGGTAGCCAGTGTCGAAAAAATGGGCGACAGACGACCAGGCATGGGAATGGACACGGGCCATGAACCCGGTGCCGATCATGCCAATGTTCAGTGATTTAGCCATGATGTTGTCCTCCTCTCCCGGCTCTATTCGGTCCAGCCATGCGCATCGCGCACGGCCACCATGGCGCCAAGGATCTTGTTCCAGGTCTCCTGGCTTTCCATGACTTCATTGGGGAACATGCAGCCATCCCAGCAGATGTGCCGCATGGTCTTGGTGAGTTCGCCATCGTCGCCGCGCAGCCAGTAACCAGCGTGCTTGACGACATCGAGCCGGCCATTGGGATCATCGATCTGGCAGTGGCGGCCGGTTTTTTCATGGGTGCCCGACCCGAAGGTGGTGCCGTCATTCTGGGCGACATGGAAATCGAGCGTCCAGGGCCGCAACGCATCCGCCACCTGCTTGTAGGCAGCATCGAGCGCGTCCCTATCGGACCAGTCGAAATCGGCAGGCAGGATGCGGTCTTTCTCCGCATTGGCGCCAAGCACGAACAGCATGGAGTGCGCCATATCGGCCTGATAGCCGACGACACCGGGCATGCCGACCATTTCCAGCAACTTCACGTTCTCGCGCCAGGAGTGCATGCCGCCCCAGCAGATCTCACCTTCAGCGACAAGGAATTCGCCATAGTCCTGAGCAATCTTGCCGGCTTCTCGGAACGTCTCCGCGATGATTTTTGTGTTGCCTTCAGGGTCCTTGTCCCAATCGGACACGCTGCAGGAGGAATCGATGCGCACACCGCCTGTGGGGCGAATACCAATCTCACGCATTTGCTGGCCGATGGCACAGGCTTTTTTGACCATGTCGAGGAAGCGCTTGCGATCATCGGCGTCGCCCATGGCCGAACCGCCACCGGCGCCATCCCAGATCGGGGCGACGAAGGAACCAACCTTCAGCCCGTAGCTGGCGATATGATCGGACATGCGGCGCACCTCGCCGGCATCACTTTCGATATCGAAATGCGGCGAGACGACGAAAAGATCGATACCATCGAACTTCACGCCATCATGTTCGGCGTTCGCTGTCAGCTTCAATAGCGTGTCGAGCGCGATAATCGGCTCGGAATCCGGCGCGCCTTTTCCGACGATACCCGGCCAGGCAGCATTGTGCAGTTTGGGATAATTGTTGCGGCTGGTCGCCATGTTCCCCTCCTTGTTATCTCGGCCAGTTGCGGAAACCCTGCGGCCACGAGACGGCGGGCAAAGCGCGAAAGCCGAACGACTTTAGTGCTGTCGCGAATTGTTATTATGGAGACGCTTTTGGCTGCTGACGCGTTGCGCCAGACCTCCTCATTGCCAACAGTCGTCGCTCTTTATCGATACGACAGTATCAAGATGATACTGCGGTCTCACCTGTCGATGCAATGGCCTTGTGCAAGGAATCTTGCCCCGTCAGGCAGCGATGAGGCGCTTGAGGTGACGGCCGGTAATCGTGTGTGGATCGCCCAGGTCGCGGACGATATTCATATGGTTGCGCGCGACAATGACCTTCTGGGAGACATCGAGCCCCGCATTGCCAAGGTGCAGAGCGAAATCAGCCGCTTGCGCGTGAAACGGCTCTGTCTCTGAAGCCCCGACCATAATCTCGACCCTGGTATCGGGATCATGCGACATGGACAGGGGTGTAAAACGCGCCACCTCTTCATCGGTCAGGGCGATTTCCGCTTTCAGGAACGATGACTGCAGTGGTTCAAGATCATAAAGACCGCTCAGCAGCAAAGCGGCATCGACGCCGTTGTTTGCCTGATCGGTGGTAAAAAGGCACGAGGCCAGATGCGCACCAGCGGAGTGGCCGCTGACGGTGAACCGTTCCGGGTCGCCGCCATAGCCACCAATATTTTTGCGCACCCAGTCGCGGGCCCGGCGCACCTGATCAACAATCACGTCCAGGCGGACAGAAGGCATCAGGGCGTAATCAATGATCACCGCGATGGCCCCCGCAGCCGTCACCGCGTTGGCGATGTAGGAATAGTCGTCTTTTGAAAACATCCGCCAGTAGCCGCCATGAATGAACATGTGCACCGGGCGTGGCCCACTGGCATCAACTGGTGAAAAAATATCCAGACTTTCGGACGGACCGCTTCCATAGGCAATGTCCGCCTTCACCGGCAGGCTGGCGCGCGCCGCCGCACTGCGGGTGACGATGTCGGCCACAATGGCATCGAAATCGGCCACATGATCGCGTATGCGGAAGGGATCGTAGTCCATAGTCAAAGTCCCTATAGGCTCGAGGCGATATATTTCGCCTCCATGAACTCGGCGATGCCGTGATGCTGGCCACCCTCACGCCCAAGTCCGGATTGCTTGTATCCGCCAAACGGCGCCGCCGGATCTGACACAAGGCCGCGATTGAGACCGATCATGCCGGCCTCGACAGCGCTCGAAACGCGCAGGCCCTTCGAGATGTCCTTTGTGTAGATATAGGCGGCAAGGCCGTATTCGGTGTTGTTGGCGAGACCCACGACTTCGTCCTCGGTCTCAAACTTGGTGACCGGAGCCACGGGGCCGAAGATTTCCTCATGCGTCATTTCGATCGCTGTGGGCACTTCAGCGAGAACGGTCGGCGGATAGAAAAAGCCCCGGTTTTTTTCAGGTGTGCCGCCGCAAACCAGCCGCGCACCGTTGTCCAGCGCGTCACGCACCAGCCCCTCGATCTTGTCGACAGCTTTTTGGGTGATCATCGGGCCGCATTCGGTTTCCGGATCGGCACCGGCGCCGACCTTGAGCGCCGACATGCGCGCAGCCAGTCCATCAACGAACGCATCGTAGAGACCGGACTGGACATAGATGCGATTGGCAGCAGTGCAGGCCTCACCGGCGTTGCGCATCTTGGCGACCATGGCCCCATCGAGCGCCGCGTTGAGATCTGCGTCATCGAAGACGATAAACGGCGCGTTGCCGCCCAGCTCCATGGAACAGGAGATAACGGTTTTCGACGCTTCGGCAAGCAAGGTACGCCCCACCCCGGTCGAGCCGGTGAATGAGAGTTTGCGCACACGCTGGTCGCCGAGAATCTCTTCCGTCAAACCACCCGGATTCGTCGTCGTCAGAACATTGACCACACCCGGCGGCACGCCCGCTTCCGCATAAAGCGCGGCGAGCGCATAGGCGGTCAGCGGCGTTTCTGAAGCAGGCTTGAGAATGACCGTGCATCCGGCGGCGAGCGCCGGCGCGATCTTGCGCGTCGCCATGGCTGCAGGGAAATTCCACGGAGTGATCAGCAGGCAAATGCCGATGGGTTCATAGTCGACGATGATGCGATTTGTGCCGGCGGGTGCGGTGCCGAATTCACCCGTGATGCGCACCGCTTCCTCAGCATTCCAGCGGAAGAACTCGGCGGCATAGGCGACCTCGCCACGCGCATCGCGCAGGGCCTTGCCATTTTCCATCGAGATGAGCGTTGCGAGCATTTCAGCGCGCTCGGTCATCAACTCAAAACAGCGGCGCAGGATTTCGGAGCGCTTGCGCGGCGCGGTTGTGCGCCAGCCATGTGCGGCGTTCGCAGCCGCGTCCACCGCAGCGCGGGCATCATCGACAGTCGCGTCGGCAACCGAGGTCAGAACCGCTTCGGTTGACGGATCGACGACATCGATCGTGCCGCCGGCGCTACCGGGGCGCCAGGCACCGTCTATGTAAAGGCCTTTGGAGAACGATTTGATGTCGGGTTGCGTATTCATATTCAGGTTCCGGATCAGATTGAAGCGGCAGCAAGGTCGCCATCATAGGCGGCTTGAACCAGCTTCTTCATGGATGGCAGATCGAAAGGCCGCGGGTTGTTTTTAATCAAACGCTCGATGCCGATCGCCTGCTCCGCAGTCCAGTCGAGTTTGTCTTTTGCAAGGCCAAGCGCCGCGAGGGATGGGCTGATGCCGATGGCATCAAACAGCCGCTTCACTTCGGTGATTGCAGCGTCAGCCTTTGAACTGGCGTTTGCATTCGCACCGGCAACGTCCAGCGCGATCGCGATCTCGGCAATTTCCGTCTCGCAAGTGGACCGGTTGTAGGTCATCACATAAGGCAGCAGACATGCAACACCGAGCCCGTGCGCTGTGTGTGTGACGGCACCGACCGGATACTGGATTGCGTGCGCGGCAGCTGTCCCAGCCGTTCCAAATGCGCAACCAGCGAGTGTCGCGGCCAACATCACATCGGCGCGGGCCTGCTCATTGCTGGCGTCCTTGACCGCGGTTTCAAGGCTGCGGCCCAGGAGCTCGATGGCGAGCTTTGCGAAGTGATCGGTCAAAGCGCTTTTGCCAACAAATACATGCTCCTGCGCCAGCTCAGCTGTCGGTTCGCGGCGCATGGCAGTGAACGCCTCAATGGCATGGGTGAGCGCATCGGCGCCTGCGATCGCTGTCAGAGATGCCGGGCAAGTGTAGGTCAGCTCGGGGTCGCAGATGGCTGCCGCTGCGATCAGGTGCGGGCTTGAAATACCTACCTTCAGCGTACGGTCCGGATCGGAGATGACGGCAACGGGCGTGACTTCCGACCCTGTGCCAGCGGTGGTTGGCACCGCAATAACCGGCAGGCTGGGTCCGGGCACTTTGAACTCGCCGTAATAGTCCGACAGCTCCCCGCCGTGGCTGATCAGCAATGCCGCACATTTTGCAAAGTCGAGGCAGCTGCCACCGCCAATCCCGATGACCATATCGGGTGCAAAGTCGCCGATTTCCGCGACACCTTCCGCTACGCTGTCGCGCGGCACATCGGGTTGCACGCTGCTATGGATATGGGTCTCCACGCCGGCGGTTTTGAGGCCTGCCATCATCTCGGCAAACGCAGATGTGCCCGCAAACCGTTCATCAGTGCAGACCAGAGCACGCCGGCCGGTTTTCGCGGCAATCGCAGGCAGTGCGGCACGTTGGCCCTTGCCGAACACAATCTCTTGCGGGAGCCGGAGTGCTGCGAACAACGACATTCCTGCCGCCCCGTCTGCCCGGTTCATATCTCCCAAATCAACAGCCATCAATAATATCCTATACGATATCGTATTGTGAGATGCCGATCATTGTGCTAATAAGCAAACATGTCAAGTGAAGTCGGAAGGCAGCGGCAGGACGTGGCCCTGAAGAGCACCTCAAACTCCAGCCATCGGATCGCCCGGCCCTCAAGCCTGGCGGGTGATGTTTACGAGTCGATTTTTGCGCAATTGATGTCCCTTGAAATCGCGCCCGGCGCCCGGATCACGGTCGATGGCCTGGTCAAGGAGCTGGAGGTGTCACACACACCCATCCGCGAAGCTCTGGGGCGTCTGGAAGGTGAAGGCCTCGTCAAGCGGACGCATCTCGTTGGTTATCACGCCGCGCCGCAAATCTCGCGCGCGCAATTCGAAGACCTTTATGAAATGCGCCGCCTGCTGGAACCGGAGGCGGCAGCACGGGCTGCCGCGAAGATCACAGATGCAGAATATGAGGATTTGTGCCGGCAGGCCGCAGTGATGGCCGAAGACGACGCCACGGACGCGCAGCTGCGCTATTCCAACTTTGCGCGCAAGGATGCCGCGTTTCACGACCGTATCCTTGAAATTTCAGGCAACGCGCTGATCCGCGAAACGCTGCGGCTGCAACATACCCATTTCCATATCTTCAGACTGATGTTCCACTGGCGCGTTACCGAGGAAGCGCTCGACGAACATGCGGAGATTCTCGACGCGCTGTTGCATCGCGACCCAGCCAAGGCGCGCGATGCGATGACCAATCACATTCGGAATTCGGAAGCCCGGCTACAGCCGGCTTTCAGCTAAGTCAACGATCCAAGGAGGGAAGGCTAATGCCCGGAAAAAAAATATTGATGCTCACCGGTGAGTTCACCGAGGAATATGAAATCTTCGTGTTCCAGCAAGGAATGGAGGCCGTCGGCCATACCGTGCACGTGGTGTGCCCGGACAAAAAGGCGGGCGACAAGATCCAGACCTCGCTGCACGATTTCGAAGGTCACCAGACCTACACCGAAAAATACGGTCACTGGGCCGACATCAACAAAACCTTCTCCGAAGCGGAAAAGCAGCTCGACCAGTATGACGCTGTTTATTGCGCTGGCGGACGCGGACCGGAATATATCCGGACCGACAAACGTGTTCAGGCAATCGTCAAGCATTTCCATGATGCCGACAAAGCCATCTTCACGATCTGCCATGGCGTGCAGATCCTGATCGCAGTCGACGGCGTGGTGCGCGGCAAGCGCGTTGGCGCGCTTGGTGCCTGTGAGCCGGAAGTACAGCTGGCCGGCGGCACCTATGTCGACCTGTCACCCACTGATTCCCTGATTGACGGCAAGATGGTCTCGGCCAAAGGCTGGACCGCACTTGCAGCATTCATGCGCGATTGCCTCAAGGTGCTCGGCACAGAAATCAAACTGTAAAAGATCGGAATCCAATCCGACAGAAAAGCGCTCCGGCGGGATTTCCCTCCGGAGCGTTTTTTTAATTGCTTGTCGCCTCGGTTTTACGATGCGGCGTTCAGATTGCGCCCGTTCTCTCCATCAAACAGCACCACTTTTTCCGGGTGCCACGAGAAGCGGACATCTTCGTCGACGGCGAGTTCAGTCTGGGCCGGGACTGTCGCGTGCACCAGATTATCGCCCATGCGCAGCGTCACAATTTTTTCCACGCCGTGGTTTTCGACATCATGCACGCGGGCTTCAACCGGCGCGCCGCCTTCAAGGTAGATATCTTCAGGACGGATACCGAAAATCAGTGCACGGTCACCGGCACTACCGCCCTTGTTTTTGGTGGCAAAAGGCAGACGATACCCCTGATCTGTGACGGCCTCCGCACCTGAAATCTGCCCCCCGATGAGATTCATGGGCGGCGATCCAACCGCCCGCGCCACAAACGTGTTGATCGGATTGGCATAGACCTCATGCGGCGTGCCGACCTGCACGAGTTGACCCTTGTTGAGCACACCAATCTTGTCGCCCATGGACATGGCTTCGATCTGATCATGGGTCACGAACAGGAACGTCGCACCAAGATTGACCTGCAGGTTTTTCAGTTCGGTGCGCAGCGCCTCGCGCAATTTCGCATCGAGGGCCGACAGTGGTTCATCCATGAGGAAGACGCGCGGCTGACGCACAATCGCGCGTCCGATTGACACACGCTGCATCTCACCGCCGGAGAGACGATCGACCTTGCGATCAAGCAGATGCCCGATGCGCAGAGTCTTGGCCACGCGATCCACGGCTTCGGCGATATCGGCCGGCGCAGTCTTGCGGATAGGCGACTTGAGCGGAAACTCCAGATTCTCACGCACCGTGTAGCGCGGATAGAGCGAGTATTGCTGCAACACGAGCGCCACATCGCGTTCCGCCGGTCCCTGTTCTCCGACATCTTCACCGTCGATGAAAATTTGCCCGGACGTCGGCTTTTCGAGACCTGCGACAAGCCGGAGCGTCGTGGTTTTGCCGGCGCCGGTCTGGCCGAGCAGCACGAAAAACTCACCGTCCGCGATTTCGATGTCGAGGTCCTTCAGCGCAGTGAAGTTGTCGAATTTTTTGGTAATGCCCTTGAGCTGAATATTCGCCATCAGAGAGTGATCCCCAAAGATCTGCCGGTTTCGGTGTCGAAGAAGTGGGCCTGTGCCGGGTCAATCCTGACCCAGATCTTTGAACCCGCGCCAGGCACGAAGGCACTTTTGGTGCGGGCGCGTATCAGCGTGTCACCGGCATCGATATCGACGATGTCGTGTGAGCCGAGCGGCTCAATGATACCCGCCTTGACCTCAATGAAGCCATCCTGCTTTTCATGCGCGACCTGTACCCCTTCCGGGCGAACACCCAGCGTCAGCTTGTTCACATCCGCCCCGGCCTTGGAAAGCTGGTTCGAAAGTTCCGCCGGAAAGTCAAAGCTAAATCCGGTATCGGCAACATCCACCTGCATGGCACCATTTTTGGATTTGGCGCGCACCGGCGCCATATTCATCACCGGGCTACCGATGAACTGCGCAACGAAGGCGTTTGCCGGCCGCGCATAAACCTCGGAAGGTGTCCCAACCTGCTGGAGCACGCCGTCATTCATGATGACGATGCGATCGGCCAGCGCCATCGCTTCAACCTGATCATGGGTCACGTAAATCGATGTCGATTCATTTTGCAGGTGCAGCCGCTTGAGTTCGACGCGCATCCGTTCGCGCAATTTGGCGTCAAGCGACCCGATCGGTTCATCAAGCAGGATGGCCTTGGGCCGCCGCACCAGAGAACGGCCAATCGCCACACGCTGCATATCACCGCCAGACAAGGCTGATGGCCGGCGCTTGAGCAGATGCTTGATACCGAGAGACGTAGCGACCTGCTGTACGGTCCGGTCGATTTCGTCGCGGCTTTCACGCACGGCCCGCAATGGGAATGCCATATTTTCAAAGACACTTAGATGCGGATAAAGCGCATAGTTCTGGAACACAAACGCGATGTCGCGCTCTGCGGCACGCAGGTTCTGCACCGGCGCACCATCGACCAGAATGTCACCGGAATCGATATCCTCAAGGCCCGCTATGGCACGCAGCGTCGTCGTCTTGCCGCAACCCGAAGGGCCGAGGAACACGACGAATTCGCGATGCTGGACTGTCAGATTGACGTCACGGATCACATGCATCGGACCGAAATGCTTGTCGATGTTGCGTAGTTCAATCTCAGACATCTGACTGCTCCCGGCGCACTACGGCACTTATACTGGCGGGGCCCACCTCGCTCTCTTCTTCCTCGTGCTGTTCCTCAGGATCGGGAATGTGTACCGAGATGAGGAAGCAGACGAGGCCAATGATCATGATCAGAACGCTCCAGGAATGCAGGAAGGCGCTCCAGGGTTGGCAGAGGAACAGGATACCGCCGATCATCACGGACATGGATCCGGGTCCGAAGTACTTTTTGTTGAATTCTCGAGAGATCATTTGCGTATCGCACCAAAGCTCATGCCACGCAGAAGGTGATTGCGAAGCAGGAATGTAAAGATGGCCACCGGCAGCAGGAACAGCACGGTTCCGGCGGCAATGACGGTCCAGTCCTGAAGGCCTGTGCCAACCTGGCTGGGAATGAAGGGTGGCGCCGTCTGCGCCCGGCGATTGGTCAGCATCAGGGCGAACGCGTATTCATTCCATGCGGTGATGAAACAGAACACGGCGGTCGCGGCGATGCCGGTCGCGGCTTCGGGCAATACAATCTTGAAGAAGGCCTGCATGCGCGTATAGCCATCAACAAGCGCCGCCTCTTCATATTCCTTCGGAATTTCGTCGATGAAGCCCTTCATCAGCCACACAGCGAACGAGACATTGAACGCCGTGTAGAGAATGATCAGTCCCACATGTGTGTCGGTGAGCCCCACCGCCCGGTACATGAGGAACATCGGGATGGCGACAACAACCGGCGGCAACATGCGGGTGGAGAGGATGAAGAACAGCAAATCCGCCTCACCCTTCACCTTGAACCGCGAGAAGCCATAAGCCGTGATCGTCCCCAGTGACACCGCCAATACGGTCGAGGTAATTGCAATAATCAGCGAGTTGACGAAACGGTCCGGATAAGGCGAATAGACAACATTGCCTAGGCCGTCGCGGGCGAGACGCTCACCACCGTCGAGCACGAGCTTCTCCCACCATGGGGCCGCCTCATAGACCTCTTCCTCGACCGGTCCGGTCAACTGCGCGCGCTTGGTGAAGAGCTTCACAAAAGGCGTAATCTCAGGTTCGAACACGACCGTAGGCGGCACCGAGGTTGCAAGCACCAGCGGTTTGAACGCGGTAGAAGTGATCCAGTAGATTGGCGACAGAAAGATCAGCGTGACCAGTATGATCGCTGCAACAGCAATCCGATTGCCGATGCGCCCGCCGCGCGAGGAAACGACAGCCATCTCAGCGCTCCTTAGCCTTGTTCAGATATTTGACGTAGATGTTGGTGATGCACACCACCATGATGAGAATGATGTAGGCCAGCGCCGAGGACGGACCGGTCTGCCACTGCTGGAAAGCCAGCTTGTACAGCCGCGTCGCGATGAGCTCGGCGGAGGGATGGCCGGTCATGACGAAGGCGATATCGAAGGTTTTGAAAGCCTCCATGGTGCGGAAAATCACCGCGATCAGAAGGATGGGCGCCACAAGCGGCAGCGTGACCCGGAAGAATGTGTAAAGGCGCCCTGCCCGGTCGATCGCGGCAGCTTCATAGAGGTGCTTGGGCACCGCGGAAAGACCTGCGAGGGACAGCAGCATGACAAAGGGCGACCACATCCAGATATCTGTGATGGCCACGGCATAGAGCGCCAGGTTTGCATCCGACAGCCATGGGACCGGCCCAAGGCCCAGCGCATGGTTGAGGATGCCCCAGGATGGATCGTAGATCAATTTCCAGAAGAGGCCGACCACGACCGGCGACAGCATCATCGGTAGCAGTAGCAGCGTGGTGATCAGACCCTTGAACGGCAATGGCCGGTTAAGAAGCAATGCCAGGCCGAACCCAACCACGAACTGACCACCCACAGATACGATGACATAGTGCAGCGTGGTTGAGAAGGTTCGCCAGATGACCGGGTCCTGCAGGACGTCGACATAGTTTTTGAGGCCGACGAAATTTGCCGGATCCCGGCTCGACGCGCGGAAATCGGTGAACGAGAACCCCAGAGAATAGAGCAGCGGGAAAACGTTGAAGATGATCAGGAAAGCGACCGTCGGTATGACGAACAGGTTCCTTATGGTCCTGTCGCTCCATCCCCGCGATGCGGCGCGGGAATTTGGGTCGAGCGTCGTGAAAATGTTAGCCAAGGCGGTGTTCCCCCGATTGAAACATAGTTTCGGAGAGGCGGCTGACCGCCTCCCCGCTTATTGTGTGCAGGCTTACTCGGCGTCGTAGCCAGCCGACTGCAGTGTTTCGACCCAGGTCGCTGCGAGGGTGTCGAGTGTGTCCTGCGCGGAGCCCTGACCATCCACCACGTAGGGGTAGAACGCGTCAGCGGCTTCAGTCAGCAGTTCGGCATACTCAGGCAAAGCCCAGAAGTCGCGAACCTTGAACATGGTCTGGAAGAACGCCTCATTGAACGGTGTCGCGTTGCGGAACTCTTCCGATTCAAGGATTGCCGCATGGGCGGTATAACCACCCAGCTCAGCCCAGCGTTGCTGGGTTTCTTCCTCGACGAACCACTCAAGGAACTTCATCGCCTCTTCCTGGTTCTGGCTGTAGGAAATCAGCGAGATACCCTGACCACCAAGCGCGGCAAAGTCGTCACCACGCGGTCCCGGCGGGTTGGCAAAGAAGCCCATGTTAGCCGCATGCGGGTTCGTGGCTTCGTTGACCAGCGAGGGGAAGAACGCAAAGAAGTTCATGCCCATCGCAACCTGGCCCTGCGCAATCGCCGTGTTCACTTCAGCGAAGAACGCATTGCCCCAGCCCGGAGGGCCGTAGGTGAAGAGCTCGCGGTAGTCCTCGAGTGCTTCAACGGAAGCATCCGAATTGAGCTCGCCAGTGACTTTGAAGGTCTCGTAGTTGCCGAACGAGCCGCCATAGGCAAAGACGGAGTTCTCGACACCCATCACGATGGCGTCACCCTGGTTTTGCGAGTAGATCGCAGCGCCATAGCGGCCCTCGTCGGGACGATGGAAGAACTCGGCAATGTCGATGAGCTGCTTGAAGTCCTGCGGAACGTCGAGCGGATAGCCGTATTCGGCCTCAAAGGCAGCCATTTCCTCGGGATCTTCAAACCAGTCCTTGCGGTAAGCCCAGCCCAGAGCATCACCCTCGAGCGGAACGGACCAATAAGTGCCCGAGCCACCCGGATATTCCGAGTAATATTTCATAGTGGCCGGCGCCATGACTTCGGTGAGGTTGTGCTCATTGATGAAGTCGGTCAGGTCGACATAGTGTCCACCTGTCGATGCGGCACCAAGGAACTGGCTGTCGCCGACCACCAGATCATAAGCCGAACCCATAGCATTCAGCTCAGTGAACAGCTTGGTCTGGAAGTCAGGCCAGGGAACGGTCTCGACCGTCACGGCAACACCGGTCTCGGCCTGATACTCGTTCACGAGTTCCTGCAAATAGTTTGCGGGATCCCATTCCGCCCAGAGGATGGTCAGTTCCTGAGCCTGAGCACCAAAGCTGCTCAGCGCCAGAAAACTGGTACCAGCCAAAAAGCCGGCTAATGTTCTCTTCATGATTTCTTCTCCCTTTTTGACTGAGCCGTCGACGACGTGCGTCAGTGACATCCTAGTCAGTTATTGAATTCCGTCCCGTGACCCGTTTGTGCTGGCCACCACGAACCTGAATTCACCTCCCGAATGACGTGTGGTGGGCAACCGTTTCCGCCCGATCCGCATGTCATCCATTTCTTACGTCAGTTGCTCAGGGAACCTGCCACTTCGTTGAACTCATCTTGTGCACCAAGAAGTGAGACCCCCTGAAGACGTAAAACTTGCCATTCAATCCGGCTGTTGCCCAGCCTGTTCTCGTTATTCATGGATTTCTGTTGCTACCCGGCCTCCCGTTCAGCGGTTGAAACCAGGGCGTGCGCGGACCAGCGCGCAACCGAAAGCGCCTCCTCCGAACTCAGCCCCCAAATGTCCTTGAGAACATTCAACACTTCGAGACCAAAGATCAGCGACAATGCCTGCGCCAGCTTTTGATGGTCCTGCTCGCCCAGCTTTTCAGCGAGCGGTTTCGTTGCCTCGAGCAAGAGATCGACACGGTGCCCGCGAGTAAATTGCGGTTCGCCCCCCAGCGTTCCGGCCTGACGTTTGCTCCATTGCTCCAGCGACAATCGTAAAGCCGCTTTGAATGTTGCCTCGAATTCCTCAATCCGGGGCATGGACGTTTCCAGCAAATCGGTGACGCGATCCTCGGCGCTGCCCTCGATCGGCGTCCAGTCCAGGATCGGCCCGAGCGCCTCGTCAACGACCGCGTGGATCAGTGCCGCTTCACTGGGAAAGTAGCGATAGGCTGTGGCGCGCGATACACCGGCTGCTTCAGCCACTTCGCTCACAGAAGGAGTTGCGCCCGACTGCATCAACGAAATTGCCGATGTGAGCATAAGCCGCCTGGTGCGGGCGCGCGGACCTTTTTCAGGTTCCCCGCCGCTCTTTTCTTCGCTAGTGTTTCGTTGACGTGAGACGCTCATACCAATATGATACACGCATCTCATAATTGTGCAATAGGTGATTAACCAACCTGAACCGCGTGCACTGAACGACCTCAGATAGCGCGTCAGATTGTACTAGCAGAGAGAGCAGATGAAGGCCATCTATGTCGTTGGCACTGCCGACACCAAGGGAGTGGAGCTGGACTATCTCGCGACGGCTATCGCCGCGGCTGGTGGTCACCCCATCAAGGTTGATATCGGCACGCGACAGCCAACGATCGCCGTAGATGTATCCGCCCGCGAAGTTGCCGCTCTGCATCCTGAAGGTGCTGACAAAGTGCTCTCCACAGATGATCGTGGCACCGCAGTTGCCGGCATGGCGGCGGCTTTTGCCCGCTACATTACCCAACGCGATGACATCGGTGGCGTTATCGGTATCGGCGGCGGCGGCGGCACGTCGATTGTGACAGCCGGCATGCGCGAACTGCCGATTGGCTTGCCCAAGATCATGGTGTCGACCCTGGCCTCCGGCGATGTGGCGCAATTTGTCGGCGTCTCGGATATCGTCATGGTGCCCTCCATCACCGACATCGCCGGGCTGAACCGGCTCAGCCGGACGATTTTGCACAACGCCACCCAGGCGATCACAGCTATGGCGGCGCATCCCGCACCTGAGGTTGAAACCAAACCGGCGCTTGGTTTGACCATGTTCGGCGTCACAACACCCTGTGTCACCAGCATCGCGCAACAGCTCGAAGACGACTATGACTGCCTCATTTTCCACGCGACAGGCACCGGCGGTCAGGCGATGGAGAAGCTCGTCGACAGTGGCATGATCGCGGGCGTGATCGACATCACCACCACAGAGGTTTGCGACTTGCTGTTTGATGGTGTTCTGGCAGCGACCGAAGATCGGATCGGCGCAATTGCACGTGCCGGATTGCCTTATGTCGTCTCGGTCGGCGCACTCGACATGGTCAATTTCTGGGCGCCTGAAACCATGCCGGGAAAATATAAGGACCGGAAAATCTACCGGCACAATGCCAATGTCACGCTGATGCGGACAACACCGGAAGAAAACGCCCAGCTGGGGCACTGGATCGGCAACAAACTCAATCAATGCACCGGACCCGTGCGGCTACTCCTGCCCGAAAAGGGCGTATCGTCACTGGATATTGAGGGTGGTGAGTTCTGGGATCCTGCCGCCGACAAAGCGCTGTTTGCTACGCTCGAAGACACCGTACAGCAAACCGATGATCGCCAGATTGTTCGCCTGCCCTATCACATCAACCAGCCCGAATTCGCGGCAGCCGCTGTCGCTGCCTACCGGGTCATTTCCAAACATTAAAGGACCAGTTTATGCCGCTCATTCCCCGGGACAAGATCGTCGCAAAGTTCCAACAAATGATCGCTGCCGGGCAACCCATTATCGGCGGTGGTGCGGGTACCGGCATTTCCGCCAAGGCTGAAGAAGCCGGCGGAATCGATCTCATCATCATCTACAATTCCGGCCGTTACCGCATGGCAGGGCGTGGCTCTGCTGCGGGCTTGCTCGCCTATGGGAACGCCAATGAGATCGTCAAGGAAATGGCGCTCGAAGTGCTACCGGTTGTCAAATCCACGCCGGTCCTGGCTGGCGTTAATGGCACCGATCCTTTCGTCTTGATGCCGCAATTTCTGGCCGAGTTGAAGCAGATGGGTTTTTCCGGTGTGCAGAACTTTCCAACCATCGGCCTGTTCGATGGCATGATGCGGCAAAGTTTTGAAGAAACCGGCATGAGCTATGCGCTCGAAGTCGACATGATCGGCGAAGCGCACAAACTCGATCTTTTGACCACGCCCTATGTCTTCAACCCCGATGAAGCAAAAGCGATGACGTCTGCCGGAGCCGATATCGTCGTCGCCCATATGGGCGTGACCACCGGCGGCACCATCGGCGCGACGTCGGCCAAGTCTCTTGATGATTGCGCCGAAGAAGTCACCGCGATTGCCGATGCGGCCCGGGCTGTTCGAGACGATGTGATTATCCTTTGCCATGGCGGCCCGATCTCATCGCCTGACGATGCGCGCTACATTCTGGACCGGTGCCCGAACTGCCACGGGTTTTACGGTGCCAGCTCGGTCGAGCGCCTGCCGGCGGAACAGTCGATCCGCAAACAGGTGGAAGATTTCAAGAGCCTGAAAACGGGCGGACAATGAATGAGAGGGAAGGAACAATGACCGACAATTATTTTGTCTATCCCAAGGACGTGGATGGATTTGGGTTTGACTGGGGCAAACTGGCCGTAACGGTCGGGCCGCAAGTGAACAATGCCGGACGGTTCTCCGGCGGCGTCGTCGACCTGCCGAGCGGCGAAGGCCACGCGCGCCACAACCATCCGGGCGCCGAGGAGATCATCTTCGTCATCTCGGGTGAAGGCGAACAAATGGTCGAGGATGAGGACGGCAACCCGATCGTCAAAAAAGTCGGGCCGGGTTGCACGATCTACATTCCTGAAAGCCGCTTCCATGCCACCAAGAATACGAGCGATGGCCCGATGCAGCTGTTCGTTGTCTACTCCCCGGCTGGTCCTGAGGAGCTCCTCAAGGAACTACCCGATTTCAGGATCATCCCGAAGGGAAGTTGAGATCGTCCCGGCAAAGGGAGTTTGTGGCGACCCAGGATCAGTTCACTGCATCCAGAAGCGCCGTCACATGATCCGGTCCCACGGGCACCACACCGCCGGGGTTTAGCGCCTTGACCGAATAGTAGCCCGCCTTGATGTGGTCGATGTTCACGGTCTCGCGCACACCCGGCACACGCAGCACCCGCTCAAGATAGGCCGAGAGGCGCGGATAGTCGGCGATGCGTTTGCGATTGGTTTTGAACAGGCCGTGATAGGCGGCATCGAAACGCATAAGCGTGACGAACAATCTGATGTCGGTTTCGGTGAAGCGCTCTCCAAAAATGAAATCGCCGAAAAACCGGTCTTCCAACTGGTCGAGCATTGAAAATACTTCGGCGACAGCTTCCTCATAGGCTCCTTGTGTCGAGGCAAAACCGGCCTTGTAGACACCATTGTTCAGCCGGTCATAAATCTCGGCATTCAACGCGTCGATGTCAGCTTGCAGATCGGCGGGATAAAGATCGGGCCGGTCCGGCACAATGTCTTCAAAGGCTGTGTTGAGCATCCGCATGATATCGGCGCTCTCATTGTTCACCATTGTGTCCGTCTTTTCGTCCCACAGAACCGGCACTGTGGCACGGCCGGTATAGTCATCGTCGGCATGCGTGTAGAGCTGGTGCATGTATTGGGCGCCAATCAACGGGTCATTTTCGGCGCCGGGATATCCCCCGAAAGCCCACCCCTGATCGGTGAGCACCGGATTGACCACCGTCACGGCAATCAGATCTTCCAGCCCTTTCAGCTTGCGCGCAATCAGCGTACGCGACGCCCAGGGGCAGATCAGCGCGACGTAAAGCCGGTAACGCCCTGCCTCGGCCCGAAAACCGTCCGTTCCAGTCGGACCGGGTGATCCATCTTTGGTAATCCAGTTGCGGAATGAGGACACCTGACGCACAAAGCGCCCTTCATCATCCTTGGCTTGCACCGGTTGCCAATCGGCAACCCATTTTCCGTTCTTGAGCATGTCGAAACCTTAGTTTTGCAGTGTGATGGTTGTGCCCCAGGGATCCCGGAGATTAATCCCGCGGTCACCTGTGCCGATGTCGATGCCAGCGCTTTCGGCGCGGGCAGTGATATTTTCGCGCTCTGTGGCGTCTCGGAGTATCAGTTCAACGGCGTCGAGACCGCTCATATTCTCCGGGCGTTCGCCGGCATGGCGCGTATTCCAGACATTGCCGGCAAGCTGGTGATGATAGCCGCCACTGCCATAAAAGCTCGCGCCGGGATAGCTTGCAGCGATGTCGAGGCCGATGATGTCCTTGTAAAAGCGATCAGCTTTCGCCGTATCGCCGACTTGCAGGTGCACATGGCCGATGATTCCGCCTTTGGGGAACCCCTGCCAATCGGCACCATCCGCCGCCGCGAGAAGGGCTTGAACGTCGAGTGGTTCGGTTGTCATTGCGATGGCCCCATCCGGACCGTTCCAGCTGGCAACGGGACGGTCGGCATAAACCTCAATGCCATTCCCTTCCGGGTCGGCAAGATAGATCGCCTCACTGACAATATGGTCTGAGGCCCCCTGGAGCGGTACGCGCGCTGCGGCTGCATAGGTGAGCCAACGGGCCAGATCAGCGCGTGATGGCATCAGGAACGCAGTATGAAACAGCCCCGCCTGCCGCCCGTCGTTTGGAACCAGTCCCGGGTCTCCGGCAAGCTCGAGCAGCGGCACACCATCTGTACCCAGGGTTATGCGATCCCGCGTGGCCGCGACTTCAGCGAGGCCGAGAACTGATGAGTAAAAGGACGCAACTCTGTCCAGATCGCGCACTTTGAGCCGAACAGCCCCGATGCGCATCGGCGCGGCGTGCATATCGAAGTATTCGCTTTTATTGGGCATGGTGGACTCCTGTGGAGGTTGCGGCCGCGACGCAAGGCCGCGGCCAATATGTTGGTCAGATACGCGAACGCTTGAGGGCATAGGCGCCGTCCCCGAGCAAGGCTTGCACCAGAAGTGTGATCGCCCAGAATGCGGGAAACTCCCAGCCGCCGCCTTCGTTGGAGAAGAAAAACCCGGCTGCGCCATGGACCGTGTAGATCGACCCCAAGAGAATGGGCACGAGCGCCAGCGCCACCCAACGGCTATAGATACCGAGGATCAGGGCAAGTCCCCCGAGGACCTCTGCGGCGATGACAAGATAGGCCAATGCCCCTGGAACCCCGAGGCTGGCAAAATATCCTGCGGTACCGGCCGGTGTGAAGACAAAGAACTTGAGACCGGCATGGGTCAGAAACAGGATGCCCGTTGAAACCCTCAGGATCGTCGCAGCAAGATCGGCTGTGGCCAGACCTGCAACAGGAGACGGCTGAACTGCGGATTGGGAAGTGGCGAAAGTCATTTTACTCGTCCTTTAATCCGGAGTTAGGCGGCGCGCTGCCAGGTGGGTGCGATATCAACGCCGTGGCCAAGGCCGTAAGCGAGCGCAATGTTGAGCCCGGCAACCGGCTCCAGATAGCGCGCGGAGGCCAGAGCACCCGTTTCGAGCGCATTAAAACCGGTGCTTTCGGCAAGGGCCGCGACCTGACCGCGTGCGTCTTCATCGTCTCCCGCAACAAAGACTGTTGCCGGCTGACCCGTCACCATGCCGTCATTGTGCAGAACCGAGGCAAAGATGGTGTTGAACGCCTTGACCACTTTTGCTTCCGGCGCGAGCTTCTGGATTTCTTCGGCAGCGCTGGTTGTGTGACCAACAGTCAAGGCTGAAAAATCGTCGGTCATGGGATTGGTAATGTCGACGACAACTTTACCGGCGAGACCGCCTGCAGCCTTCACGACATCCTCGGCAGCACTGAAGGGGACAGCGAAGACGACGACATCGGCATTGCTTGCCGCACTGTCGATTGGACCGGCCTGGATATCATTGCCCAGTTCGGTGGCGACAGACTGCGCCTTGGACACGTCCCGCGATGCGAGCGTGATCTGATACTGACCGGTTTTGGCGAAAAGAACCGCAAGACCGCTGGCCATGTTGCCGGTTCCAAAAATAGTGATGTTCATGTTCATTCTCCTGGTTGTGACGCGTCTGCGTCGTTGTGCAGGAGAAGACTGCCTCATTCTGTTCGAATGATAATCCGGGTATATGGAAGATTATTATATCCAATTTGGAAGCAATTAGACCCAACCCTCCTCCCAGTGGGGCGTACCGCGATAGCGCTCGGCCAGGAAGTCCACAAGCGCCCGGACCTTGGCGGCAAGGTAGCGGCTATGCGGATAAAGCGCATGGACGACGAAGGGCGCGGTCTCATGACTTTGTAGAATACGCCGCACCCGCCCCGCCTGGATGGCAGGCCCTGCCACAAAGCTCGGGACACAGGCAAGACCCAGCCCGGCCTCCGCTGCATGCAGACAGGCCTCCGCATTGGAATAGCGAATGCGGCCACTGATCGGTATCGCAAAACTTTCACCCTCAGGTGAACGGAACGGCCAGCGGTCCGGCTCCCGGATATTGGTGTCGAAGATGCAATCATGTTCTGCCAGTGCGTTTGGCTCTTTCGGTTCGCCCATCCGGTCGAAATAGGCAGGTGCGCCGACAACCACGATCCGCACATCGCAGAGTTTTCTGACGATCAGGCTGGAGTCTGCCGGACGGCCCACGCGGATTGCCATATCGAAACCTTCATCCACAAGGTTCGTCATCCGGTCTGAGAAACTCACATCCAGCGCGATCTCGGGATAGTGCAGAGCGAAATCGTTAAGTGCGGGCGCAAGCTCAATAACGCCGAACGAAAGTGGCGCCGTCAGTCGAAGTCTTCCACGCGGGGCCTGTGAAGCATCGCGGACTGCAAGGTCAAGATGATCATAGTCTTCAAGCAGCGGACGCAGCCGTTCGAAATAGGCCTTGCCCGCCTCCGTCGCCGATATTGACCGGGTTGTGCGATTGAGCAGCCGCACCCCCAGTTCCGTCTCCAGCCGGGAGACCAGCTTGGACGCCTGTCCCGAACTCGTACCAAGCCGCCCGGCAGCTTCGGTAAAGCTCCCCGCCTCCATCACCGCGATAAACATCCGGTCACAATCAAGCCGATCCATGCAGGTTTCCCTTGTTTTGGAAGAAATACGTATAGTAATTAAGCGTTTAACGCCGATACGGAAGAAATAAAATACCTAACCGTATGCCCACCCCCGGTGATTGTGGCGGCACGTTGCGCTAAAATTGGCTTCATCCCCCAGACTTCCAAACATTCAGTATTCTTGATTTACGGAAGGAACAGGCTTTATATTCCTGTTTTGTTCTCGGAGTGGTGATGCATTTCCCGGATCAGATTCCAAAGCTCAAGAACCGCCGTGTGCATGAAGTGTGCGGGCCCGCAGCGGTGCCCTATGCCCTCATGATGGCATCGCGCGCCGCAGGCACCATCATGTTTATCGATGCCGCGCACAGTGCCGAGCGTCTGCATCCTGCCGGGGCCGGATGTTTTGTGGATATTTCGCGGCTCTTGGTGGCGCGCGGCAAATCGCAGGCCGACATATTGTGGATCGCCGAAGAAGCCTTGCGGTCCCGGTGCGTGCCGGTTGTGATTGCACGGCTTCCCGAAAGCGTTGATCTGACAGCAGGCCGCCGGTTGCAGCTGGCCGCCGAGGCGGGCAGATCGCTTGGCCTGTTTCTTATACGAGATGGGGAAGGCTCGAACACGGCAGAGACCCGCTGGCATTGCACGCAGGTAAATACGGCCCCTGACCGTCCATTGGATTCGACTCTTTTCCAGTGGACATGTATAAAGAACAAAACAGGAACAACTGGAACATGGACAGTGCACTGGAATGCGGAGACGCATCATATCAATTGCCTTGCCCCGACTGGCGGTGGATCACTATCTCAGACAGCGGCCGGTTGAAGGTCCGTTTGCGCTTACATTTTCTGAAAAGAATGCCCAGCGCATCTATGACCTGAACGAGGCGGCAGAGTGGGCCGGGCTGACGCAGGGATTGAGCTTTGCCGACGCCCGGGCGCTTTGCCCCGATTTAGCCAGTGATCTGGCCGATCCCGTGAGCGATCTGCGATTTCTCAACATGCTGGCGCGCTGGGCGGAACGGTATTGCCCGATCGTTTCGACAGACGGGGCTAACGGATTGCTACTCGATATAACCGGCACGGCGCATCTGTTCGGTGGAGAAGACGACCTTGTAAGCGACCTTCTCGCGCGACTGGACCGGGCAGGCTTGTCGGCGCGGCTGGGAATGGCCGATACAATTGGCGCGGCTTGGGCTGTGGCCCGATTCGCATGTGATGCGCACAAAAGTTATGGTCGCCGCCAGACCGGCATCATCGTTGATCCCGGAGACAGCGTTTCCGCTCTTGCGAACCTGCCGGTCATGGCCCTCAGAATTGATCCGCAAACCAGCAATAGTTTGCGCCGCTTGGGCCTTTCCACAATCCATGATCTGCAACAGGTTCCCCCTGCCACTCTGGCGCGCCGCTTTGGCAGCACCTTGCTGACCCAGATGGACCTGGCGCTGGGACAGGCAATGGAGCCTGTCACACCGCGGCGGACCGAGCCGCGTTTTGCCGCACGCATCACTTTGCCTGAACCAATAGGGCTTGCCGATGATGTTCTGGGAATTGCAGGTAAACTGATGCAGCAGGTGTGCGACAGGCTTGAGGCGGCGCATAAAGGCGCCCGGCGTCTGCGCCTGACCGCCCAGCGGGTCGACAGCGATAATCAGACCACCGAGATCGGCCTGGCCCGCCCCATGCGCGACCCCAAACGCATGACGCGCCTGTTTGCCCACGCAGTGGAGAAAATGGATGCCGGGTTCGGCATTGAGCGGATGTGGCTGGAAGCCATTGAAACCGAGCCGCTCAATCTGACCCAGCAAAGCCATATCGACAGGAAGAACCGGGAAAGCGAGGCATTGGCCGACCTGCTTTCGCGGGTTGGCAACCGGGTCGGGTTTGAGAATGTGCAGCGCTATCTGCCGGCGGAAAGCCATATCCCGGAGAAAAGCTTCGTGATTGCCGCAGCCGCCTATAGCGAGCCGGCTGGAGACTGGCCCGTTTCCAAACGCCGGCCATTAATGATTTTTCCGCCTGAACCGATTACGGGGCGAGACAGGATGCCCCCGCAACACTTCCGCTGGCGCAATATGCGCTTCAGCATAGCGCATAGCGAAGGGCCGGAGCGCATTCAGCCCGAATGGTGGCTGGATGATCCGGATTGGCGTTCGGGTTTGCGCGATTACTGGCGGGTTCAAACCCATCAGGGCCGCCGCCTGTGGCTGTTTCACACCCCAAAGGTCAGTCATTTGCATGTCACAACCTGGTTTGTTCAGGGAGAATTCGCCTAATGCCTGATCCTGGCAACCATCAACACCCAAGGCCCAGTGTAAAACTTCCCACCAGACGCCTGAATAATCCGCTTTCACCCGAAACGGTTGAGGACCGCTATGCTGAATTATGCGTGACGACCAATTTCACCTTTCTCACCGGAGCATCGCACCCGGAAGAATATATGGTCAGGGCAACAGAGCTTGGCCTGAAGGCAATTGCGATTACCGACACAAACTCACTGGCCGGAGTTGTCCGGGCCTTCTCGGCGCGCAAAGTGTTGATCCAGGAGGCGCAGGAACGCGGTGAGGCCATAAGGCTGCCGCGCCTGATTGTTGGCGCAAGGCTGGTTCTTGAGGACAGCGAAGTGGACTGGGTTGCTTTACCCACTGACCGCAAGGCCTATGAGCGGCTGACACGGTTGCTTACCCTTGGCAGACGCCGCACCGAGAAAGGCGCATGCCTGCTTTACAGGAATGATCTTGTGGAATGGGGCAAAGGCATGATGCTGATCGCACTTGTGCCCCGGCACGGGATGCGGCGCGAACAGATTTTGCCTGAGCTTTCTCATGTCACCCGGCATTTCCCGCATATGTGTTTTCTGGGTGCTGCGCCCAATTATGACGGGCGCGACCGGCGGAGGTTTGACCAGTTGGCTCTCCTGGCGCGGCTCGCCTGCATCCCCATAGTGGCTGCAGGTGATGTGCTGATGCATACCTCCCGTCGCCGCATGCTTGCCGATGTGCTCACCTGTTTGCGGCTTGGCATCAAGATCGACCAGATAGGGTGCAACGCACTTGCCAATTCGGAACGGCGGCTGAAGGGATACGACGATATGGCGCGTCTGTTCCTGCATCATCCGGGCGCCATCCGCCGGACACTGGAAATCGCAGCGCGCTGCACGTTCGATCTCGAAGAACTCAGCTATGAATACCCTGATGAAATATCAGGTAATGAACCCCCGCAGGACCGGCTGGTGCGGCTGACGCGTGAAGGGCTGGTGCGGCGTTGTCCGGACGGCATTCCTGACCGCTATGAGACATTGCTGCAAAAGGAACTCAATGTTGTCGCCGAACTTGGCTATGCCGCCTATTTTCTGACCGTCCACGATATCGTTGTTTATGCACGCTCCCAGGGCATTCTGTGCCAGGGCCGCGGGTCGGCGGCCAATTCGATCATCTGCTGGGCGCTGGGGATCACGGATGTTTCCCCGGATATGATCGGCATGGTTTTCGAGCGGTTCGTATCGCGTCATCGCGGCGAACCGCCGGATATTGATGTCGATTTCGAGCATGAACGGCGTGAAGAGGTGATCCAGTGGATTTACGAAAAATATGGCCGCCACCGCGCCGGACTTTGTGCGACGGTTATTCATTTCCGCACCCGTTCTGCCATTCGGGAAGTCGGCAAGGTCATGGGGTTGTCGCAGGATGTCGTTGCCAATCTTTCCGGCCAGATATGGGGCATGTCCAGTAACGGCCCGGACACAGACCGGATTCGCGAACTTGGCCTTGATCCGGGTGACCACAGATTGGCGCTGACGATTGGGCTGATTACCGAAATTATCGGATTTCCCCGTCATTTGAGCCAGCATGTCGGTGGATTTGTGATTACCCGCGGGCGGCTGGACGAGCTCTGCCCGATCGAGAATGCGGCCATGGAAGACCGCACAGTCATTGAGTGGGACAAAGACGATATTGATGCACTGAACATCCTCAAGGTGGATGTGCTCAGTCTTGGCATGCTCACCTGCATCCGCAAGGCATTCGATCTGCTGGAGGAACACGAGACCCAAAAGCTCACGCTTGATACGGTGCCGCAAGAGGATGAAGCCACCTATGACATGCTGTGCGTGGCTGACGCGGTGGGTGTATTCCAGGTGGAAAGCCGCGCACAGATGAACTTTTTGCCGCGCATGAAGCCGCGCACATTTTATGACCTTGTCATTGAGGTGGCCATTGTGCGTCCCGGCCCGATTCAGGGCGGCATGGTGCAGCCCTATATCAAGCGGCGTCAGGGGATGGAGCAGGCCGAACCATTTGGCCCCAGGCTGATGGAGGTTACCAGGCGAACGCTTGGCGTGCCCTTGTTTCAGGAGCAGGCCCTGCAAATTGCGGTGGTTGGCGCGGGCTATAGCGCGGAAGAAGCAGACCATTTGCGCCGGTCATTGGCCTCGTTCCGGCGCATGGGCACCATCGGCGCGCACCGGGACAAGTTTATCTCGGGCATGCTGGCCAACGGATACAGCCAGGAAATCGCCGTACGGTGTTTCGGGCAGATCGAAGGTTTTGCCGATTACGGGTTCCCTGAAAGCCATGCAGCGGCCTTCGCCATGCTGACTTATGTTTCCTCATGGTTGAAATGCCACCATCCGGCGATTTTTGCCTGCGCACTTTTGAACTCTCAGCCGATGGGATTTTACGCCCCGGCCCAGATCGTTCGCGACGCGCGCGATCACGGGATCGAAGTGCGCCCGGTTTGCGTCAACAACAGCACCTGGGACAACAGGCTGGAACGGCGGTCCGATGGACAATTGGCCCTTCGGCTCGGATTTCGGCAGATCAAGGGGTTCCGCAAGGAGGATGCAAACTGGATAGATGCGGCGCGCGGCAATGGTTATCCCGATCCCGAAAGCCTGTGGCTCAGAGCAGGGGTGATGCCGCCTGTTCTGGAGAAACTCGCAGAGGCTGACGGGTTTTCAGGCATGGGGCTGACACGCCGCGATGCGTTATGGCAGGTGCGCGCACTAAAAGGGCGGGCGCCATTGCCCCTGTTCAACAATCCCATTGATGGCGAAGGTATTTTTGAGCCGCAAGTGAACCTGCCACTCATGCAATTGGGCGAGGAGGTTGTCGAAGACTATGTGGCGATGCGCCTCAGCTTGCGCGCTCATCCCATGGAGCTTTTGCGCCCGCATATCCCAGACCTTTTGCCCCATAGTGAGCTTGTGGACACACGCAAGCGGCGCGTCTCGGTCTGCGGACTGGTGATTACACGACAGCGGCCGGGCACAGCATCAGGGGTGATTTTCCTGACGCTTGAAGACGAAACCGGGGTCTCGAATATCGTTGTCTGGCCGAAGGTCTATGAAAAATACCGCCGTACCGTCATGGGTGGACGGCTGCTGCGTGTGACCGGGAAGCTGGAGCGCGAAGGGATCGTGGTGCATCTGATTGCAGATCGGATTGAAGATCTGTCTCATCGTTTGACGGATCTTGGACATCCGATGGATGGCGCCATTGGCATCACGCAACCGCAGGCCGATGACGCACCACGCCCGCCACGCTATCCACCGCGCGCCATGCATCCGCGCGAACAGGCAAAACGACTGTTTCCAAGTCGGGATTTTCATTGAGCTGTGCTTGGAAGGAAATTGGTTGCGGGGGCAGGATTTGAACCTGCGACCTTCAGGTTATGAGCCTGACGAGCTACCGGGCTGCTCCACCCCGCGTCACCGGAAAGAATGGCAAGGCGTTGCCTTGCGCGCCGCCTATATAGGGGTATCAGACACACTTGTGAAGGGCAAAACCGGCATTCGCATGACAGTTTTTTGACGCACCGCTCCCTGACTTGCCTTGCACTGCGGCCGCGCCTAGGCTGCAAGTAACAATCTGCCAGCCTTTCCAAGGGAATACCTATAAATGAAACTCAATGAACTGGGTCGCTCCGGCCTGCAGGTGACTGAAATTTGCCTAGGAACCATGACATGGGGCCGCCAAAACACCGAAGCCGAAGGGCATGCGCAGATCGATTACGCGCTCAATGCCGGCATCAATTTCATGGACACCGCGGAAATGTACGCCATTCCGCCAACGCCCGAAACCTATGGCAAAACCGAAACCATTATTGGCAACTGGTTCAAGAAAAACGGCAAGCGCGACAAATGGATTCTCGCCTCCAAAATCGGTGGTGGCAACACGCGTTGGATTCGCGATGGCAAGCGCCCTGACGCAAAGTCCTTGCGCGTAGCGGTCGAGGACAGCCTGAAACGTCTGCAGACGGACTATATCGATCTCTATCAGATCCACTGGCCCAATCGCGGCCATCCCCATTTCGAGAACTACTGGTCTTACGATCCCTTCAAACAGGATACCGACGACAGCGTTGCCAATATGCTCGAAGTGCTGCAGGCAGCAGACGAATTGATCAAGGAAGGCAAAATCCGCCACCTGGGCGTTTCAAACGAAACCGCCTGGGGCATCATGCAGTATTTGAAGCTGGCCGAAACCCACGACCTGCCGCGCCTCGTCTCCACGCAAAACGAATACAACTTGCTCCGCCGTCTGTTCGATCACGATCTGGCGGAGGTAGCTCACCATGAGGGTGTCGGCCTGCTCGCCTACTCCCCGCTGGGCGCGGGCGTCATCTCCGGCAAATATCTCGATGGCGCACTACCGGCGGGCACGCGTGGCGCGATCACAAACGGCATTTATCGGCACAATGAATATTCGGAGCCGGCCATTCGCTGCTACGTCAATCTGGCCCGCGACCACGGGCTCGATGTCAATCAGATGGCCATCTCCTTTTGCCTGAGCCGTAAATTCATGACCTCGGTCATCATCGGCGCCACCTCGCTTGAACAGCTGAAAACTGACATAGCTGCCGCAGATGTGAAGCTGGACGATGAAGTGTTGCGTGGCATCGCCTCGATCCACCGACGTTATCCGCGGACGGTTTAATGCGTTTTACGAACTGATAGAATTTACGCAGCCTCCCCCCAACCCTCTCCCCCAAGGGAGAGGGAGAAGAGACCCGTCACCAGATAGGCAACTCCCAACCATTACCTTCATGTGCACCGCACACACTCGAATAGCTCGCCTATCAGTGACCATTTGACCTGCTCAGTCATTTAGACTATTTGTATTAAACCGAACAGCATGCGGAGTCTTCAAAATGCCAAAAGCATTCTCCCTCCAGGAAAAATCCGACATACGTGATGCTCTCGTCAACGCGGGGCTCAAACGGTTCGGCGAACAGGGCATTCGCGCCACGCGCGTTGATGACATTTGCAAGGATGTCGGCATCGCGAAGGGCTCGTTCTACAACTTCTTCCCGACCAAGGAAGACCTGTTCATGACCCTCGCCGACGAGCGTGACATCGCCCACAAGGCAGATATGCGCGCCTGGCTTTTGGAAACTGAAGGCGACGCTGTCTCCATCGCCGGTGGCTTTTTTGATTTCATGATGGAGCGGATTGAGACCGATCTGGTGCTCAAGATCGTGCGCGACCGCAACGAAATCCAGCACCTTTTGCGCAAGGTCTCCCCGGCGCTGATGGCTGAGAATGTGCGGCGCGACAAACGGTTCCTGCATGAGATCGCTGAGATTTTCAACGAGCGGTTTGCGCTCGGCATCGATGGCCAGACCCTGCAGGGCCTGATGAGCCTGATGCTCTCGCTCTCCATGCAGCGCGAGATGATTTCCATCACCGCAGACTATGACGGCATGGTGAAGCTGATGCGCGATCTGTTCGTCTCGCGGCTGGTCCGGGGCGCATTCGATGATCAGGGTTGAGAACCTCGCATTCAGCTATCCGGGCGCAAAAGCACCGACGCTGAACGGCCTGGATTTTTCCATCGCCAACGGCGAGGTTTACGGACTGCTCGGTCCGTCAGGCGCGGGCAAGTCAACGACACAGAAAATTCTCATGGGGCTGTTGCGTGGGTATTCCGGCACGGCAACCCTGTTCGACCAACCGGTCGGCACAATTGGCCGGACGCTCTATGAACGGATCGGCGTGAGCTTCGAATTGCCGGCTCTGTATCTGCGTCTCACCGCCATCGAGAACCTGAAACTGTTTGCTGCGCTTTATGAGAACCCAAAACGCACACCGGAAGACGTGTTAGCCCTAGTCGATCTCTCCGATGCCGCCAACCAGCGCGTCGAAACATTTTCAAAGGGCATGAAAATGCGGCTCAATCTCTGCCGCGCCTTGTTGCACGATCCGGATCTCTTGTTTCTTGATGAGCCGACCACCGGGCAGGACGCGGCCCGAGCGCGTCTGACCCGCGATCTGATCCGCACGCTGAAAGCCGAGGGCAAAACCATATTTCTGACGACGCACAATATGGCGGAGGCAGACGAGATTTGTGACACGGTGGCATTTTTGTCCGATGGACGCATCCCGGTGTCCGGCCCGCCCGAAGACCTCAAGCGGCAATATGGCCAACGTGTCCTCGAAGTCAGCGTGTCGGCGACAACTGGCATCAACAAGCACTCGTTCCCTATGGATGACATTGGTGCCAATGCCGATTTCAGAGCATTGCTCGAAAACGGCAACATCGTCTCCATGCACACGCTTGAGGCCAGCCTCGACGATGTCTTCATAACGGCAACCGGCAACAAGGCGGCCTAGATGGCAAGCCCGCTTGCAACTCTGATCCGGAACGATGCCCGTCAGCAATTTCGCTACGGCATCTATGCCGCCTATGCATTCGTCATCGGATTTTACATTACCGTGCTCGTGTTCGCGGCGGACTTCCTCCCTACATGGTTGCCCGGGTTGATTGTCTTTACAGACCCCGCGGTCGTGGGGTTCTTCTTCCTCGGCGCGTTGATGCTGCTCGAGAAGGGCGAGAGTGTGCGCACCGCGCTCGCCATCACACCGGTTTCTGCTTTCGACTATTTCTGGTCCAAGACCATCACACTGACCGGTCTGGCATTCGTGTCAGTTCTTGTTCTCAGTCTGTTTTTCCATCAGAGCAGCAATCTGCCACTTCTGATGTCGGCTGTTGTTTTGACGTCCGTACAGTTTCTCGGCCTCGGTGTTTTAACGGCCTACCGGTTCAAAACCGTCACGTCTTACCTCATGGGCGCCGCCGGGTTTCTGACGCCCGTGATCGCGCCTGGCTTTATCGCCCTGCTCGACCCAATGCCGGTGTGGGCGATCGTCATTCCCGCAGCCTCCCAATTCAGACTGATCCTGCTGGCAATCGGTTATGGCAGTGCCAACTTGCTGGAAATTGTCGCCATGTTTGCCGTTGCGTCTATCGCGGCGGCCGCCTGTGTAGTGCTCGCCTTGCGCCGGTTGAAACAGGAATTCGGCAAATGAACCTGCCGCTCTCACCCACCCGCTTTCAGCGCCTGCTCGCCGCCGACGCGCAAAATGTCAGCCGCGATCCAACAATGCTGTTTGTGATTCTGGTCGCGGTGCTCTCCCCCATCGGTTTCGCCATCTGGCAGGGACCCATTAATGAAACCATCCGGTCGGGCACCGGGTTGGCAGGCTTCACCCGCTATGCCGCGCTCGTCATTGTCGCCATGCCCGCCTTTCTCGTCGGCTGGGTGACCGGATTTCTGCTGCTGGAAGATCGCGACGAGTCGACGCTCTTTGCCATCGATGTGACCCCAATGGGCAAGAGCGGCTATTTCGCCTATCGCGTCTCTGTGACCGGACTGATATCTTGGGTCATAGCATTTGGCGGCATTCGCTTACTCCTGCCCGACGCGGGTTTGTTGATGGCCGCCTTTGCCGGCATCCTGATTGCCATGGAAGCGGTGTGCGTTGCGGTCGGTCTGCCGGCAATCGCCCGCAACAAGGTTGAGGGGCTGGCGTTGAACAAGCTCATCAACATCGCCGCGCTCGCGCCTTTCCTGGTCTTCATTCCCTCCCCGCTGCGCCTCTTGGGCGGTGTCGTGCCAACTTACTGGATCGGCGAACTGATCGGTTCGCCGCCGGTTGCCCTATTGCCGATGGCAGCGAATGTAACATCGGCGCTCGCAGTGCACGCCATCGTTGTGGCCTGGCTGTTTCGTGTCGCGATCAATCGCATAGGATAAGCGCCGCTTCACCGTTTATCGGGAATGCCAACAGCGTTAGGCTCTAGCATTCGCCAAGGAGACTTGCTCATGCTGTTGGCCGCCTCATTGTTCCCACCGCTCTGCTGGCTGTTCTACAATCTCTTCGCCAACTGGCTCGAGACCGTGCGCCCGTCTCTGTCGTTGATCATGAGCAGCCAGCGCCGCCGCTGGGTTGAAAACGCGGTCCACAGAGAAACACCACTCGATGCGATCCTGTCCGGTAATCTGATGAACTCGGTATCCTTCTTCGCCTCGACCACCGTTCTGATCATTCTGGCGCTGTTCGCGGTCTTCGGTCAGGTCGGCAGTGTCCTTGAGGCGGTCGACACCGTGCAACCAGACCAGATGGTCGCTCGGGTCGATATCGAACGGCACCTCATAGTTGCGTTGGCCATGTTTGGCATGGCGTTCCTCGCCTTCACGCTGGCGCTACGCCAATTCAACCATTTCTGCATCATGCTCGGCGCCGCCGATCATGATGAAAAAAGCACGGCCGCCGAGATCCGGGTCATCACCGCGCTCAACACGCTCGGCGCCCGTAACTTCAACAATGGCATCCGGGCCTACTATTTTGCCATTGCGATGATCGCCTGGTTCATCACGCCATGGGCGGCGATCTTCATGTCTCTCCTGATCTTCTTCACCATCCTCTATCGTGAGTTCTTCTCCGCCGCGCGCAATCTCGTTGCCGGGTTGGAGGACGATCAGACCTGACGGTCGCCTTGCGCAGCCGCTTGCATGAAATCCAGCGTCTCTTGGTAGACCGGTGCCCGCCATCTAAGGATCGGCAGCAATGCCAGCAACACCCCGGCATGCGCCAAATGATCATGCATGTGCAATCGCACCGGCCGATTGAGGCCGGCAAGTTTCTTCGCCATCCGCTCGCTGTGATAGGGCCCGCACGTGACGTCCTTCCGCCCGTGAACGAAGCACATGGGCGGCGCTGTTTCATCGACAAGGTTTATCGGCTGGGTCTGTTCCGGCTCAGCAACATGTGAAAAGGCGGCGATACTTTGGGGCACATCGAAAGGGTAAAAGTCATAAGGACCGGACAGTCCAACCACACCCCGCAACCGCCCATCAAGATCGGGCGCGCCGAAGCGCTGCCCCACTAAACCAAGCATCACCGCATTATAGGCCCCGGCGGAATGGCCCATCAGGAACAAGCGCGCAGGGTCGCCACCATGATCCGCAATGTTGCCGACCACCCAGTCCAGCGCCGCCGCGCCGTCTTCAACAAAGACCGGATACAAAAACTCCGGCCCGACCCGGTAATCGGCGATCACGGTCACATAACCCGCCGCAGCGAAAGCCCGGCCCGCGAATTCATAGTCTTCGCGCTCACCGCTATCCCAACCACCGCCATAGATGAAAAACAGCACCGGAAACGGCCCGGATCCGTGGCGCGGCGCATAAACATCCAGTTTCTGACGCGGGTGCGAACCAAATGGTTCGCCGGAGATAATCCGCTGGCTCTTGCCGTCACGCGGCAAGACAAGATTGAGCCAGCCCAGGGCGGATCGGCCCATCACCATGCCTCGACTGTTAATTCAGGCCAATGCATCTGCGCCCGGGCAGCCTTGTTTTCATGCGCCTGACTATTGTTGTTCATGACCCTGTTCGGCACCACCCGGAACGAAAAAATGTCATCAAGACCAAACGGCGCGTGCAGGATCAGCTGATCGGCGTCGTCCAGCCGCACCGCTACCGCATGGGTCTTGCTGGCGAAGCGCTGAATAGAATCCTCGGACGAAACAATCGGGTCGCAGTGATGACCGAAATGGTCGGCGTACCAAAGATGCACCCGCGCCTGATTGCGGATTTCAACCGGCACCGGCAGATCCGCAAATAGCGGCGCCGCGCGTTGGATCACCGCATCTTCGGCTTCATAGCTGAGGTCGCGATCGTCGAAGTAGAACACATCGATATCCTTGACCCCTGTCATCGAAGGCCGGCCGGTGAGCCGGTTCCAGACATTGTTGTAAATTGCACCGGAGACGATCCAGCTATCGTTCAACGCCAGCCCGCGCAATTCCTGAAGTACGTACATCAGAATTGGTTCCGTGCGGATTATGTCTTTGAGTACGGCTTGTTGTTCGTTGTCGGATTTTCCGGCGTATCTGAGATGATCCATGGCGGAAATTTAGGCGATTCCCGCCATGGACAAAACGATAATCAGAAGCCGCCCTTGGGCCGGGTGCGATAAGGTGCTTCGAGCGCAGACACTTCTTCTGCTGTGAGGTGAAGGTCCAGCGATTTGACGGCATCTTCCACATGCGAAAGCTTCGAGACGCCGAGGATCGGCGAGGTGATTTCGGATTTTTGCAACAGCCACGCCATGGCGACTTCGGCCATCGATACGCCACGCGCCTTTGCGACCTCTTCAACGGCGGACACTACGCCCTTATCGTTCGCCAGGTCCTCTTCGTACATGGACTTGTTGAACATGTCGGTCGTCGACCGATCGGTTTTCGTGCCCCATGGCCGGGTCACCTTTCCACCCGCAAGCGGCGACCAGGGAATAACCGCAATGCCGTCATTGGCACACAGCGGCAGCATTTCGCGTTCTTCCTCGCGATAGACGAGGTTGACCTGGTTCTGCATGGAGACGAATTTTGTCCAGCCATTGGCCTCGGCGGCGTGCTGATATTTGAGGAATTGCCAAGCCCACATGGACGAGGCGCCGATATAGCGCGCCTTCCCCGCTTTCACCACATCGTGCAGCGCCTCCATGGTCTCCTCATAGGGCGTGTTCGGATCGAAACGGTGGATCTGATAAAGATCGACATAATCGGTGCCGAGCCGTTTCAGGCTCTGGTCGATCTCGTGCATGATCGCCTGCCGGCTCAACCCCATGCCGTTCGGCTTGCCCGGACGCATCGGGTTGAACACCTTGGTCGCCAGAACAATCTCCTCGCGCGGTGCAAGTTCCTTGATCAAGGCGCCGGTGATTTCTTCCGAAGTTCCTTCGGCATAGACATTGGCCGTGTCGTAGAAATTGATCCCGGCGTCCCAGGCGGCGCGGAACATTGGCCGCGCATCGTCCAAGCCGAGCACCCAGGGGCGCTTTTCTGTTTTCTTGCCGAAACTCATGGTCCCGAAACAGAGGCGCGAAACCTCCAGCCCGGTGTGGCCGAGACGTACATATTCCATTGGCCTGCCCTCCTCCGGCAGAAGCAATCAGATGATTATTTCATCGAAAGTCTTGAGATGTTTCAGCCTAGAACGCCGCTGGCGGCACGGTCAATGCAATTTGTATTATCGTTATCGCAAATCGGTCAAAAACGAACCGGCCCGAAGGCCGGCTCCCATTCTTACGACCGCCAGCCCGTGGCGCTTTCCTTGATAAAAGTACCGGATTGCAAATCACTCATCGCCTGGATCAGCTCTTCCCGCGTATTCATCACGATCGGCCCATGCCAGGCGACCGGCTCCTTGAGCGGCTTGCCGGAGATCAGCAAAAAGCGGATACCTTCATCGCCCGCCTGTACGGTAATCTCATCGCCGCTATCGAAATAGACCAGCGTCCGGTTACCGCTCATGTCGCGGATATGCACTTCCTGCCCGGCGATCTCCTTCTCGGTCAACACACCAATAGGATTGGAAGCATCTCGGAATGAACCGGCACCGGCAAATACATAAGCAAAGGCGTTACGCGAGGTATCGACCTTGAAAATCTTCCGCTTGCCGGGCGGTACCGAGATATCGAGATATTGCGGGTCAGCCGCGATACCGTCCACAACACCCTTTTTGCCGTGATAGTCGCCAACGATGATGCGGATCACCGTGCCATCATCATCAACCAGTTCCGGAATCTCAGATCCCGGCACGTCCTGATAACGCGGCGAGGTCATCTTTAGCGACGCCGGAAGATTGGCCCAGAGCTGGAAGCCGTGCATCTGCCCATGTTCGTTACCCTTGGGCATTTCCTGATGCATGATGCCGGACCCGGCCGTCATCCATTGCACATCACCTGCACCCAGCTTGCCGGTGTTGCCGAGGCTGTCGCCATGCTCAACCGTGCCGGAAAGCACATAGGTGATCGTCTCGATGCCGCGATGCGGATGCCACGGGAAGCCCTGCAAATAGTCTTCAGGATTCTCGTTGCGAAAATCGTCGAACAACAGAAACGGGTCGAGCTCGCGCGGGTTGTGAAATCCGAATGCGCGATGCAGCTTGACGCCCGCGCCTTCCAGCGTCGGTTGCGCCATAGCCGTGTTTTTGACCGGACGAATAGACATTTCAGCACGCTCCTTTCAGCGGCGGCGCTCAGCCTACCGCTATTTCTACCCTATTTAGGAACGTTTGGCGCGCCGATTAACCCCTTAGAGGTGAACATGACGTTTGCCAGCTGGCAACACCGTTCAGGCGCTCTTGCTCTTTTTCGCGTCTGGCGCCTTTGCCTCCACGACCGCCACCTCGTCGGGCATCGGCATGCGGTTAAACGCATCGAGCGCCGCAATCTTGTAGGCTTCGGCAAGGGTTGGATAGTTGAAGGTGTTCTCAACGAAATAGTCGAGCGTGCCTTTGAGATTGAGAACCGCCTGGCCGATATGCACCAGTTCCGTCGCCCCCTCGCCCAGAATATGCACGCCAAGCAAACGGCGGGTCTTCAATGAAAAGATCATTTTCATCATGCCCGATTGCAGCCCCATAATGTGCCCGCGCGACGTTTCGCGGAAGCGGGCAATGCCGCACTCATAGGGGATACCGCGCTCGCGCACTTCTTCCTCGGTCAGGCCGACCGTCGACATTTCCGGCACAGCATAAATGCCATACGGGAAAAATTCCGGCGCCGGCGGCATCGGCGCATCGAAGGCGTGGCAGGCCGCGATCCGCCCCTGCTCCATCGAGGTCGACGCAAGGGACGGGAAGCCGATTACATCCCCGGCAGCATAAATATGTTTGACATTGGTCTGGCATGTGGTCGGATCAGCCTTCAGCCGCCCGCGCGCATCCGCTTCCAACCCGCATTTCTCCAGATCGAGCGCCTCGGTCGCCCCCATACGTCCAGCGGCATAAAGAACCATATCGGTTTTCACCTGCCGCCCGTCGGAGAGTACAGCGATTGGCTCGCCATTCTTGGATTTATCGACCCGGTCGAGCTTGACGCCAAGCCGCACCGAAACGCCGCGATTGCGGAGCTCGTGCACGAACTCGGCCAGAATTTCCCGGTCTATGAATTCCAGAAAACCCTCGCGCGGCTCGATGACCGTCACCGGCACATCGAGCGCGGAATAGATGGTGGCATATTCAATGCCGATGACCCCGGCACCGACAACTACAAGCGATTTGGGCACCCGCGTCTGGTTGATGATGTCATCACTATCGACGACTTTCTCGCCATCGAACGGAATGTGATCCGGGCGATGCGGCATGGTGCCCACAGCGATAACGATGCGCCGTCCCTCGACGATCTGCTCATTGCCGTCCGGTTGGGTCACCGCGATTCTGTGTGGATCGAGGAACCGGGCCATGCCCCCCAATGTCTGCACACCATTGCGGGCGAACTGATGTTCAAGCACATCAATTTCATAATCGAGGGTCTTGGAGAGCCGCGCGCCGAGGTCCTTGCCCTCGATATCCTTTTTCACCCGGTAGGCCGCACCATAAAACCCGCGCTCACGCCAGCCGCTGAGATTGAGTACCGTTTCGCGCAGTGTTTTGGAGGGAATGGTGCCCGTGTGCACCGAAACTCCACCCACGCGCAGCATGTTCTCAATTACCAGAACGCTTTTGCCCAGCTTTGCAGCCTGCACCGCAGCCCGCCGTCCCGCCGGACCGCTGCCAATAACCACCAGATCGTATATACTCATAAGGAGCCCCCGCGCCCGTGAATGTCTGTGCCTCGCTCCCTGACAGAGAGTCGAGTGGCCATAGACCGAATTGTCAAGTCCGGCTGCCTATTTCAGCCCGCAGACGCCCAAATGCGCCGTTTTCGGGCCTAATTTGCACCATGTGGAGAGTTTCAGCCAAATTTGCGTAGGCAATGTTAAGTCTGCTAACCCAAACGCGCAGGAAGGTATGCAACCGGTAAAAAAGCGCGTCGACGACACACGCGTTGCGTGTTCGAATTGGGGAGACAACAATGCCAAAGCTCGAACTACAAGCCGGAACGACGTCTCTGATCATTGAGACCCGCGACACACCCACCGCGCGCGCCATTGTTGCCGCCCTGCCGATCACAGCCAGTGCGATGACCTGGGGTGATGAGGTTTATTTTTCTGTTCCTGTCAGTCAGGAACCCGAGCCCGATGCACGTGCCGTGGTCAATCCCGGCGAAATCGCCTTCTGGCCAGATGGGGATGCCATTGCCATCGGATTCGGCGAAACACCAATTTCCGCCCCCGGTGAAATCCGTCTGGCATCGCCGTGCAACATCTGGGCCGATGCAATCGGCGATGTGAAAATCATGGGCGCAATTCAGCCGGGTGACCCCATTACAGTGAAACTGGCAGACTAGAGCCGTTCACGTTTTGATGGAATCAAAACGTTGGCTCTAGCTCTTTGAATGGTCGCGTTTTCGAACTGGAAAAGTGGTCCCCACTTTTCCTGAAAACACTCTAGCTTCCGGCGGCATCGGTTTCCGGCACGTCTTCCTGAGGCACCGGCGGTTCGGCTGTTGCGTCATCGCTAGCTTCGGCTTCGACTGCCTCCTCAGCAATCGCCTCAGCCGCATCGACCGCTGTCTCCATCGTTCCATCAACCGGTCCGACCAGATTGACCGGCCCGAATGCTTCGGGGTTGAAGGCCCCCTGATCCTCGAAAAAGGTCACCATGTCGTCGAGAACGGAAGCCCGCCAACGCCAAAGCGTTGAGATCGCCATCACCGGCTCCATATGCCCAAGACCCTCATAAGTCTTTTCGACAACCGCCTGCCCGTTATCGAGCAGTTTTTGCGCGAACAGCCTGGTGTTGCGCGGCGCGACGATCAGGTCGGTATCACCGGTGAGCAGCAGCATTGGTGGCGCCTCGGCAACCGGCATGTTGATCGGCTGGGTGAGTTGCGGGTTGTCCACATTGCCGAATGCATCCTGCAACTCTTTGAATTCAAACGGGTAGACACTGTAAGGGCCTGATATGCCGGCGACGGCGCGGATCGGCACCGTCACCCCGGCATCGCGCAGATAGGAAATATCCATGCCCAACATCACCGCATTGTACGCACCCGCTGAATGACCGGCGAGAAAGATGCGGTTCGGATCGCCGCCGAGTTTCACGATATTATCCTGCACCCATTTCACAGCTCGCGCATTGTCGTTGAGAAAACCGGGATACTGGGTTTCGGGCACCAATCGATAGTCTGGCACAACCGTCACAAAGCCGCGCGCGGCAAGCGCATGCCCGACATAGACATAGTCCTGCTTGGTGCCCTGCTTCCAGGCGCCACCATAGATAAAGACGACAACCGGTGCCGGTTCCTTAATCTTTTCAGGGACATAGACATCGAGTACATGGCGCGGATCCTCGCCATAAGACACGTTTTTTCCGGCCTGAATTGTCCCGCCGTCAAACGTACCGACGACATTGAAGGGGTCCATAACGGACACAGCCAGTACCGGCGTGGAAAACGCACAGCACCACACAAGAATTGCTGCCACTAAGGTGCGAAGAATAGTCAACTGAATGTCCCGGAGAAGAATTCGGCCAAACGGCTATCTGTGGCAAGCTTTACCTGCCGATCCGGGAAAAATTGTGGCGGCGCAAGTGGGCGCCGCCAGGCTTTTTGTGCCTAGAAGATGGCCTGGGAGATGAACATTACAATGGCCGCCACGATCAGATAGCCAAAATCGATCGCCACCACGTTACCTGGCTTCTTGGCGAACAGACCGCCTGACGCGTTGAGCACGCCGAATGCAATCACCGCCAGAATGAATGTCATCAGCTTACTCTCAACCGCCGTCACGCCAACAAACCATGAGACAAGCAGCAGGCCGATCGCCTGCAATACCATAGCCCCGACCGGCATGGACGAGGCTGTGCCAAGCTCGACATTGTTGCCTGCCGCCCATTGTTTGCCGAACAATATCGGCGAGTACCAAAGCCAACCAACGATGAATGCCGCAACCGCGCCGACGATCACCGCCAACCAGCTTACATTTGCTGTGATTTCTGCCAATTTTCTTCCCCTCGCTCCTGCGGCCAACCTGCCGCGCAAAGGGGTTTATAGCAAATGTCGGAAATTTATTCAACGTTGTGGTTGAATGTTAGGCCGTGCGCACATGTATGGGTAATCGGGTTCTGAATTTGTAGGGAAGAACTCTAGAGTTTTGGGCGTTTCATTTCGAAGATGTCATCAACAGCTGCATAGTTGAAATATCCCAGTCTGCCGAGCAGGCTTAACGCACGCTCATCAACGATGCCGTCGCGGATGAAGTCCATGTTGATGTGAGCTCTGACCACCTCTCCGATAACCATCCAGCACGCAGTCGCCTGCCCTGATGCATCGCGCAGCTCTTTGATTTCAACCAACTTGCATTCAAATGAAGCCGGCGCGGCTGCAAGCCTCGGTGCCGCCACAACATCCGACGCCAAACCCTCAAGTCCAGCCTCTGCCATCTCGCTCACACCTGCGGGATAGTTTGCGCTTGTCGTATTCATCTCCTCGGCCAGTGCCGCGGAGCAGACATTGTGCACGAACTCGCCGGTTGCCTCGATGTTTTCAAGACTGTGCTTGCGCGTGTGAGAAGAGAACATCAGGATCGGTGGATTGTCGCACAATGCATTGAAATAGGAGTAAGGCGCCAGATTGACGGCTCCATCCGGCGACACAGTTGATATCCAACCGATCGGCCGCGGTGTGACGAGCGCTTTGAATGGATTGTATTTGAGGCCGTGCCCCTCCGATGGGGTGTAGGAATGAAATTTGAACACTGAATTCGTTGCAATTTCGGTCATGACTTTCTGGAAGTTTCTTAGCCTTCAAACTGGAATGCACCAACTCACGGAAAGCAGTTTACGGTGCTCTACAACTCTTAGTACGAGTTAATCGGAGCCAGTAGTCTTAACTACCTTCAAAGACCAAAATACTCCGGCCCCTGCAACCATCCCGATAATCAAAGGTTCTTTTCCCAATACCGCAAGACCTGTTGCACATATCGTAGAAGTAACTGAGATAAGCGCTATTGCTATATATTTGTAGTCACTGGACTTTGGAATTTTGGCCATAGCTCACCTGCTGTCTGCATATGCAGACTCATACAAAATCGGATTTACCTATCCCTAGATGATGCCCGACATTAGTTAATACCCATTAACTAATTGCTGCGGGACTTCGTTCCTAACCAAGCCACTGTTGTAAACCAATATGGCTACGATCTGTCATTCAGCAACCACATCATCGCAAAACCGTCAAGTCCATCGCCGTATTCTACTTATATTCTATATTTGTTTTTATTTTGTTCTCTTATATCAGTTTGCATGCCACTCTTTAGCTCTTTAGCTCTTTAGCTCTTTAGCTCTTTAGCTCTTTAGCTCTTTAGCTCTTTAGCTCTTTAGCTCTTTAGCTCTTTAGCTCTTTAGCTCTTTAGCTCTTTAGCTCTTCAAGAAATCATATTTGTCTTCGCATATATTCATGCATGCACTCGCAACAACTTACTCACAAATTTCTCTGTTGCACCTAACCCGATCCACCCAAACACAGAACAAACAAAAACGCCGCCTCCAAAGGGAGACGGCGTTTCTAAATTTATTCTTTCAACATCGAGACACTAATTGCTTTTGGCAGACCTGGCAGCGACCTACTCTCCCGTGCCTTAAGACAAAGTACCATCGGCGCTGAAGCGTTTAACGGTCGAGTTCGGAATGGGATCGGGTTCTGGGCGCTTCGCAATAGCCACCAGGTCGGCGAAAAGCAATTAGGGTGAATTCTGGTTGATTAATCGTGCTGAACACGAGTCGTGTTCAATTTCGTTTTGGATCTGGCCGATCGCTTATTCAAGCCAAATACGGACATTGAATAATGAGAACGATCAAGCCAATCGAGCTATTAGTACCGGTAAGCTTCACACATTGCTGCGCTTCCACACCCGGCCTATCAACGTGGTGGTCTTCCACGGCTCTCAAGGGAATACTAGTTTTGAAGGAGGCTTCCCGCTTAGATGCTTTCAGCGGTTATCCGTTCCGAACGTAGCTACCCTGCAATGCGGCTGGCGCCACAACAGGTCCACCAGAGGTTCGTCCACCCCGGTCCTCTCGTACTAGGGGCAGCTCTTCTCAATATTCCAACACCCACGGCAGATAGGGACCGAACTGTCTCACGACGTTCTAAACCCAGCTCACGTACCACTTTAAACGGCGAACAGCCGTACCCTTGGGACCTGCTCCAGCCCCAGGATGTGATGAGCCGACATCGAGGTGCCAAACGATGCCGTCGATATGGACTCTTGGGCATCATCAGCCTGTTATCCCCGGCGTACCTTTTATCCGTTGAGCGATGGCCCTTCCACACGGGACCACCGGATCACTATGACCGACTTTCGTCTCTGCTCGACTTGTCAGTCTCGCAGTCAGGCTAGCTTATGCCATTGCACTCAACGACCGATTTCCGACCGGCCTGAGCTAACCATCGCGCGCCTCCGTTACTCTTTGGGAGGCGACCGCCCCAGTCAAACTACCCACCACACGCTGTCCCGGGTGCTGTAACACCGCGGTTAGACATCCATGACGATAAGGGTGGTATCTCATCTTGCGGCTCCATCGAAACTGGCGTTCCGACTTCAAAGCCTACCACCTATCCTGCACATGCCGACACGAATGCCAGCGTGAAGCTATAGTAAAGGTGCACGGGGTCTTTCCGTCTGACCGCAGGAACCCCGCATCTTCACGGGGAGTTCAATTTCGCTGAGTCTATGCTGGAGACAGTGGGGAAGTCGTTACGCCATTCGTGCAGGTCGGAACTTACCCGACAAGGAATTTCGCTACCTTAGGACCGTTATAGTTACGGCCGCCGTTTACCGGG